>Ga0308172_1000058_pt1 | contig 256349 bp, 193 predicted proteins | sample PhyGR2_FD_202134 | JGI IMG/M metagenome (GOLD analysis project Ga0308172, IMG submission 202134) | Phyllosphere microbial communities from UC Gill Tract Community Farm, Albany, California, United States - DLSLSG.R2 | ecosystem: Host-associated > Plants > Phyllosphere > Unclassified | place... | reverse complement strand
CTTGTTCAACAAGCTCAAGAACTGGCGACGTGTCGCCACACGCTACGACAAAACCACCCAGTCCTACATCGGCTTCGTTAGCCTCGCCTCAGTCCTGCTCTGGCTACCCTTTGTCCACGATGCCTAGCTAGCCTTCGCTTTCCAAAATGATTGCCAGGGTGGTTTGCAACGCATCCAGCCCTGGCCGGTTTTCATGATCGGGAAGGACATGATGTTCATGGGCGTGGCGGCCTGTGGCATCGGTAAAATATACCGGGTCCCAGGTCACGACTATCCCGGAACAGGGGAGGGCGATGAAGAGCAGCGAGCCCTGTCCCCGCGACTTGGAATGGTTGCCCGCCGATTGTTCTCCGACAATCTGCGCGATGCCAGCCTGACGTGCCAGGATCGCGAATACTTCCGATGCGGAGCCCGTCACCTCATCGATCAGGATTCAGATCTTTCCGGAAAAGGGACTTCGGCGGCTGGTCGGCGAGAATGTCATCCAATGATTGTACGCGCCCGCGTCGAGCATGGCTTCGTCATCGGCGTCCAGCGCCGGGAGCATTCCCCGCCTGACCATCGTAGACAGGTCTATCCGAGGATAGCGGTCCATCGGATAAAAGGTCTCGGTGCACAGATGGACATGATCGCCCGCATCATACCGGGGAAATAGAACGAACCCGCTCAATTCGACCGGGGCGCTCAAATGCGGGCCGACCAGCATCCGTTCGACGAACGGGGTAAAGCCACCCGGATTACCCCGCACGTCGAAGATGAGATGCCCGAACGTCGCGATCGTCTGATAGAAATCGAACAGACGTTCTTCCAGCGCCGAATAGAAATCGGGATACTGGGCCATGTTCGGACCCATGTTGTCGATGGCGACGCGGGCGACCTTTCCCGCGATCGGAATATCGGTCGTCACCGTCGGGAGGCGACCATGCGATGGCCTTTCATACAGGCGCTGCCGGCTTTGGAGCGCAAGGCAGCCGATCTCCTCGATGCGATCCGGTCCATCCTGTATCCCGGTGTAGAATTCAATCACCTCCGGTCTCTTCAGAAGATTGCCGACATAGGCATCATAGCCTCCTACCGCGGACCGGGTCCGCAGGAAGAATTCGAAGTAGAATTCCCGCGGCAGGACACCGACGTTGCTCGGCATCGCGTGCCAGGACCGGCTGCCGGCTCGCTGGACGCCCGGCGTGAAGATGAATCGGTCGAGAAGGGCGTGAAATTCGTGCGCGTCATAGGCTCGGTCCGCCGCAGCGATCGTCGCGGCGAGCGATTCCGCCTGCCGCACGATATCGACGCCGAACTTGCGACGCGCATGGTAGATCTGCGTGAAGCTCCGCCCCATTTCACGCAAGAGATGGTCCAGATCGTATAGATGTCGTTCGTTCGCGGCGACCCGAGCCTTCATTCCAACCTGCCCCCTGTGTCGATCCGCACCGTTCCGCCCCGCGTTCGTGGGGTCGGGGCGGAACAACCACTGCTCTTTAGAACGACTTGCTCACTTCCAGCATGAAGCTGCGGCCATAGACGTTGAAGAGCGATGCATTGTAACCGGGAAAGCCCTGCCAATTGCTGGACGGCGGCATCCGGTTGGCAACATTGTTCACGACACCGCTGACGTTCAGGCCTGCACCCAGGTCATATCGCGCGCTCAGGTTCACCAGCGTCCATCCGCTGTCCCATCCGGGTGTTCCATAGCTGGTCGAGGTCGGGCCTCCGACCAGCAGCGCATAGTTGGGCGAGGCGCCATAGCGATTCACGAACACGGTCCCGCTGAACGGCCCACGGTCCAGTGTCACGCTGGCATTCAATATATCCTTGAAGATGCCGTCGTTATTGGGGTTCCTCAGCTGGTCGACGATCGGCGACACCGAGTCCGCCTGCGACTTGAACAGCAGCGTCCGATTGTAATTGGCGTCCAGACGGAATGTACCGATCGACGCCGCAGGCAGCGTATATTGCGCGGCGATCATCAGTGCCTGGGTCTGCTTGGTGGAGACGTTGAAGAAGCCGCGGGTGATGTCGGTCACGCGGCCCGTCGCGGGATCGCGCTTGACCAGCGACCGGGCATAGTCGCAGCTGGACAGGTACGAAACGTCGCGTCCTTCACGACAGGCGGCTTCGTCGAACAGGATGTTCGCGACCGTCAGCGCCCGCACCTCGTTGCGGATGGTGATATTCATGAAATCCGCGCTCAGGCGAAGCGCCTTGGTCGGCGACCATATCGCGCCAACGGTCCAGGAGCGCGCGGTCACGGGCTTCAGGTCGAGATTTCCCGACGAGGTGTTGCGCATGATGTAGCGACAACTGTTGGACGTTCTCGATACGCCCATCTGGTCGCACAGGTACAGGTCGTAATTGTTGCTGTTCCCGGTGCTTTGGCCGAGGAACAGATAGGACATGTCAGGCGCGCGGAACGCGGTGCCCATGCCTCCTCGGAACACCAGGCTGTCGACCGGATGCAGTTCCACGCCGCCCTTCCAGGTCGCCCGGCCGATCGATTTCCCGACATAGCCATAACCGTCATAGCGCGCCGCGAAGCTGCCGCTCAGCCAGGGCAGTACAGGCAGCGCCAGTTCGCCAGCGACCCCGGCGTGACGCCGAGACCCCAGCGAGGCCAGTTGCGCTCCCCCGAAATAGAGTCCCGCCTGATACCCAGCATCGGGAGTGTCGATCCATTTCTCGTCCCCGATCTCGCCCTGGATCGCGAGCCCCGCGCTGCCACCGGGTAGATCGAGCAGCGTGCTGTTGAAGACCTTGCCGAGAATCTGCTGTATCCGGTTGGAGGCGAGGCGCGTCTGAGTGCCGGAAAAGCCGCGATACTCCTCGGGAGTCAACGGGACGAATACCTGCGCGATATTGCCGTATCGCTGCGCCAGATAGCTGGTCATCGTGGCCTGAACAGGCAGCAGCGTTTTCTGCTTCAGTCGCGAATCCGATCGCGAGCCGTAAAAATCATATCGCCACCCGCCACGGGCCATCGGCCCGCGCGCGCCGATGGCGACGTCATATTGGCGACCAAACTGGCGGGCGGCCGAAGTGGTCCAGCCGCCCATCTCCTCGGGTGCGATTTCGCGCGAGACAAGATAGGTCCGCCCCGACCCGGTATCGAGGAAGTTCTGCCAGACATAGACGGGACCGAAATTGGACACGGTGCGCGACAGCGTACCCGTCAGGTCGGCATAGAGGACATGGTCGCCCGACAGTGGCTGGCTCAGGCTGAGATAGCCGCTCCCATTGCGCCGCGCGCTGTCGTAGGTGGCCAGCATGCTGCGCGTATAGTCGCTGCCGCAATAGCGCGCCGCGCCTTCGGCGCGATACGTCATGGTGCCGCCGAACAACCCGGCCATCGCGGCGCATCCTGCGGTGCCCGGATCATAATAGCTGCTGGACGACAGACGGGCGAAGGCCTCGTCCTTGAAGGGGGAATAGGCGGTCTTGGCCCGATCGATGCCCAGAATGGCCTGGCGATCGTTAAATTCCCACCCATAGGTCAGCGTGCCGCCGGTCGGCAGGGTAACGCCGCCGGTCAGTTGCGCCCGGATGCCCCGGCCGCCGCCCTCGCTATAGCCCGAACCGCGCAACGATACCGTGGTTTTGACGAGGCTGGTCTTCAGGATGATGTTGACGACCCCGGCGACCGCATCCGCGCCATAGATCGCGGACTGGGTTCCCGGCAGGATCTCGATCCGGTCCACCATGGCCATTGGAACATTCGCCAGATTGGCGAAATTTCCGGCGTCGCCCGAATTGTTGTTGAGCGGATAATTGGCGGTCGGCCGGCCGTTGACGAGCACCTTGGTATAGCTGGCCCCCAGGCCGAACAGATTGATCTGCTTGACGCCCTGCATGTTGCCGGTTCCCGGCGTGGAGTCCCGCATGGCCCCGGTCATGAAGGACTGGCTACGCAGCGCGTCGGAAACCTCGCCGAAACCCTTATCCTGCATATCCTCGGCGGTGATGACCACCATTGGTCCCGCCGTTTCCTTGTCCGTGCCGGGCAGCAGCGAGCCGGTCACGACGATGTCCGAGCCACCTTCGCGCGTGTCGGCGCCGTCCCGCTTTTCCGGCACGGCTTGCGCCAGGGCGGCAACCGGGAACGATACGGCAAGCCCCGCGACGAGCAGACCCATGCGACGGAATTCATTGCAATATTTCATTGTCCTACACCCCCTGTTTTGGTGTTGAGTTTTCCTCAACGGGATGTTGCCGGCGCCTTTTTGAGCGTCTCGGACAACGTTTCCTGCGCTGCTGATGCCGGTACGACCGGCGCATCCCCGACGGGGGAAATGGTGAAAATCTGGTCGTGGAGCGCGATCACCGATCCCCGGTGCGCGACGCTGACGATGGTCAGGTCGGGCTGGGCTTCGCGCAGCCGCCGGTAGAGAAGCTCCTCGGTATCCTGGTCGAGCGCCGACGTGGTTTCATCGAGGAAGGCCAGCGACGGTCGGTGAAGGAAGAGCCGCGCGAAGGCCAGCCGCTGCTGCTCGCCCGGCGAAAGACACTTCTGCCACGGTGCCATGTCGCGCAGCCGTTCGACGAGGCGAGGCAGCCGGGCCGAGACGAGGGCGGCGCGACAATCCCGGTCGGTAAAATCGTCCAGCGACGCCGGATAGACGAGCGCGGCTTTCAGCGTGCCGCCTGGCACATAAGGGCGCTGCGGGATGAACATCGCAGGTCCGGTGGGCAGTTCGATCTTGCCCCGTGCGTGCGGCCACAGCCCGGCAAGCGCGAGCAGAAAGGTCGATTTGCCGCATCCGGACGGCCCGCACACCACGCTTGACGAGCCGGGGCGGATGGTCAGCGAAACCGGATCGGTCAATGCGAGTCCTTCCGGCGTCACCAGCGTCAGGTCGCGAGTGCGGAGCATCTCGTCGCCACTGGCCTCGATGGTCAGGGCGCCGCCCCCCTCGGATCCCTTCGCCGCCCCGGCGCGGCCAGCGAGCAGTCCGTCGAATTCGCAGATGCGACGGCTTGTCGCGCGCAACTCGGCCAGTTCGCGATAGTTGAGGACGAACCAGGACAGAGCGATGCGGATTTGAAGACAGGCCTGCACCATCTGGGTCAGGTCTCCCAGCGTCATGTGCCCGCTGAAATAGCCGCCAGTGGCGATCAGATAGGGCAGTACCTGTCCGAACTGGTTGACGCTGTCGACGCCCAGCATGACCCGCTTGGTATCGCCGACCAGCTTTTTCCAGTTTCCGCGAACCCGCGCGAATGCGGTGCCCAGCCGTGCGCTCTCGGCCTGCTCGCCCGCATAGAGCGCGATCGGTTCGGCATATTCGCGCACCCGGACCAGATCGAACCGATAATCCGCCTCATAGGCCTGCTGGCGATAGCGGGTCCGGTTCAGCGGTCGGCCGATCCATTCGACGATCGCGCTGCCGCCTAGCACGAACAGGATCATCACCCACAAGGCGAGGCCCGGTATCGCTACCGAATGCCCGCCCATGTCGAAGTGAAGCGCGCGCGATGCGGCCCACAGGACTACGCCAAGCGTGACGATGACCCCGAGCTGGCGATAGATCTCGAACCCGTATTCGAGCGCCTTTTCGGAGTAGAGGGCCAGATCCTGCGCGATGCGCTGGTCGGGGTTGTCGATGTGTCCGGCGCGCTCGATCCGGTAATAGCTCTTGTTTTCCAGCCAGCCGGCCAGGAACCGGTCGTTCAGCCACACCCGCCAGCGCATCTGCAGGATCATCCTGATCCAGATGGTGAAGGTATCGACCAGGACCGCGATCAGGCTGAGCCCGGCCACGAACAGAAGCTCGGACCAGAAGGCGTCGAGATTGCGGACGCCGATCGCGTCGTAGAGCCGCTTGTTCCACAACGAGAACTGCAACGTGCACCATACCGACCCGGAGCGGAGCGCGATGCTGGTTCCCAGCAGCAGCCATGCCCAGTATCGGTCGCTCGAAATCCAGTAGCCACCCAGCAACCGTAGCGCGGCGCGCATCGTCGGCTTCTGGATCGGCGCTGTCCCCAGTCGGTCGCTCATGGTCCCGCCCCCCGGCATGGCTGTTGAGTGTGATGGCTGTTGGTTTGGGATGCGAAGGCGCCGTCGTCCCCGACACGCGCCGCCTTCGCATCGGTTGGGAACCAATCAGTCGGGAACGACGGTGAAGCCCGCATCCTTCACGATCGTTTCGAGCCCCTGCCGATCGATCAGCGCCGCGTCGAAGGCCACGAGCACCTGCTTGGTCGCCAGTTCGATCTCGGCCGACGCGACGCCCTCCGCGGCCTCCATCACTCGCTTGAGACGGCCCGAGCAGCCCCCGCAGGTCATGCCGTCAACCGTCATCTGCACTGAACTCATGATTTCCTCCTCATATGAAGCGTGACCGATGTCAGCGCGGCCTCCAGCGGTTCAGCAGCAAAGAATTGCTGACCACCGAAATCGAACTCATCGCCATCGCCGCTCCGGCGATGACCGGGTTAAGCAGCCCGAAGGCGGCGAGCGGAATGCCCAACACGTTGTAGATGAAGGCGAAGAACAGGTTCTGGCGGATCTTGGCCAGTGTCGCGCGCGACAGTTCGACCGCCGTCGGTACACCACGCAGATCGTTACGGACGAGCACGACATCGGCCGCCTCGATCGCCACGTCGGAGCCCGCACCGATCGCGAACGAGACATCGGCCTGGGCCAGGGCAGGGGCATCGTTGATACCATCGCCCGCCATTCCGACCGTGCCGCCGATCCCCTGGAGCCGCCGGACCTCCTCGGCCTTGTTCTGCGGCAGGACCTCCGCCGCGAAGCGGTCGATCCCGGCCTGAGCCGCGATCGCTTCGGCCGTATGGCGATTGTCGCCGGTCAGCATGACCACATCGATGCCCATCGACCGCAGGCTGCGTACCGCCTCAACCGAAGTCGTTCGCATCTGGTCCGCGATCCCGATGAAGCCGGCAGCGACACCGTCGACGGCCAGTCCGACCACGGTCTTGCCCTGCGCCTGAACCGTGTTGACCCGTGTCGCGAGGTCCGGTCCGATCGCCATGCCCAGTTCGGTCATCCAGCCGGGCGAACCCAGGCTGAGCCGTTGGTTGCCGACCATGCCGGATACGCCCTTGCCAGGAACGGTATCGAACTGGTCGACGGCCTCGGGTACGATCCCCTCGTCTGCCGCTTTCTTCAGAATGGCGCGGGCCAGCGGATGCTCCGATCCCTGCTCGAGCGCGGCGGCCAGGCGAAGCACGTCCTGCGCGGCCCAGCCGGAAGTGGCCAGCATGTCGGTGACTTCGGGCTTTCCTTGGGTCAGCGTGCCCGTCTTGTCGACGACCAGCGTCGACAGGCCGCGTGCGCGCTCCAGCACCTGGGCGTTACGGATGAGGACTCCGTGCCTCGCCCCCAATCCGGTTCCGACCATGATCGCGGTGGGCGTCGCCAGCCCCAGCGAGCAGGGGCAGGCGATGACCAGCACCGCCACGGCGTTGACGAGCGCGGTCTGGAACTCGCCTGTCACCATCCACGCCACCACCAGGGTGGCGAGCGCGATCAGGACGACGACCGGGACGAAGATACCCGCGATCTTGTCCACGAACTGCTGGATCGGCGGCTTCGATCCTTGTGCCTCGTCCACCATGCGGATGATCTGCGACAGCATCGTGTCCGCGCCGACCCCGGTCGCGCGCACCCGCAGCATCCCATTCTGGTTTACCGTCGCCGCAAAGACCTTCGAACCCGCCTCCTTCGCGACGGGAAGGCTCTCGCCGGACAGCATCGCCTCATCGACGCTCGACCGCCCGGACAGAACCTCGCCATCGACGGGCACGCTCTCGCCCGCCGCGACGACGAAGATGTCGTCGACCAGCAGGGTTCCGGCATCGACCTCGACGATCACGCCGTCGCGTTCAACCTTCGCCGTCTTGGGCTTGAGATTGAGGAGGGCGCGTATGGCGGACGATGTTTTGCGCTTGGCATTCGCCTCGAGCAGCCGCCCGAGCAGGATGAGGGTGATGATCGAGGCCGAAGCCTCGAAATAGACGTGCAGTTCGATGATATCGAACAGCGTCACCACCGCGCTGTAGAGATAGGCGATGCTGGTGCCGAGCACGACCAGCACGTCCATGTTCGCCGTGCCCGAGCGAAGCGACTTGAAGGCCGCCTTGTAGAAGCGTGCGCCGATCCAGAACTGCACTGGTGTGGCCAGCGCGAACTGGGTCCAGCGCGAAAGGATTTCCACATGATGGCCCTTCACCAGATGTGCCATCTGGCTGGGATCGAACATCACCGCCATCTCCGCGAACAGCGGCAGCGTCAGGACGAGGGACGCCAGGAACATTCCCAATTCGCGGCGCCAGGCTGCCTGATCGCGCTTTTCCTTGGCAGCCAATTCATCGGCGGACAGGTCACGCGTCTCGGTCGCCCCGAAACCGGCCTTGGCGATCCGGCTCGCGATCCCGGCAACGTCGATCACGCCCGGTATATAATCGACTCGCGCCTTGGCGGACGCAAAGTTCACCCCGCCGCCAACCACGCCATCGGTCTTCTTCAGGATGCCATCGATCCCAGCCGCACAGGCCGCACAGCTCATGCCCGTGATGTCGAAGACCGCCGTTTCGGGCGGCACCTCGAAGCCCGCGCGGTTGATCGCGGCCACCATGTCAGCGGGCGAAACCTGCCGGGCATCATAGCGGACATGCGCGCGCTCGGTGGCGAAATTCACCTGCGCCTGGACACCGGAAAGCCGGTTCAGGATTTTTTCGATCGTGATCGCACATGCCGCACAGGACATACCCCGCAAAGGCAGGTTGAGGGCGACGGCCCTTTCTTCCGACATTGAACCGACCTCGTTAGTTAATTCGTTGCGTTCCACCATGGCAGCAGGATGGTGGCTCATCCGCTTCGCCGGGCATGTCGTCCCGGTCCGCATCTCCGTGCAGCGCCGACAGGATCGGGCAGCATTCGGGTTCGCCGGTTCCGGGGCAGGCTTCGGCCAACTCCTTCAGCGCATCGCGCATTCGGATCATCTCCGCGATGCGCATGTCCAGTTCGTGAATTCGTTCGTGCGCCCGGATTTTGACGCCCAGAACACCGTTCTCCCGGTCGGTTTCGAGCAGCAGCAGATTCTTGATCTCGCCAAGCGTAAAGCCCAGCTTCTTGGCGCGGCGGATGAAACGAACCCGTTCGACCGCCGCCTCGTCATATTGACGATACCCCGATGCCTTGCGCTCCGGCGGTTTCAACAGGCCCTCACGCTCGTAATAGCGGATGGTGTCGACCGCCACGCCTGCCAGCTTGGCAAGCACCCCGATCGTCAGGAGCGGCGCTGTCCGGGATGGGTTCCGAATCGACATGGGCAGAGCCTAACGCTTGGACCATACTCCAGAGTCAACGGCAATTTCGCGGTTGCGGAACGATCATGCCGCGATGCCGTGCGCAAAAACCGTGAACTGTATCGAACGTGTCGCGATCTTGCATGGCGGCGACGGAAGAATATTATCCCTTTTCAGTGTTATGACTAAATGTCGGGACTATGGTGCAGAGTTGATCTCCTGCAAATATTCTCTTGAAATCTTGGTTGGTGCGTTGCGAAAAACCGGCGCAACCTGATATATCGCCCGTGCTCTAGACGAAGAAGAACCGTTTTCGTCTCCACAATCGCAGCTTCGGGATGTGTCTTGGCCGGTTTCCCCATCATTGTGAGGATGCTGATTTTGCTGGGCCTGACCATGGGGTCGGTCGGCAATGCCGCCGCGTACGTCCCGATGCGGACGTTCGCGATACCGATGACGATGATGGCGACCGCCAACTGCCATGATGCGGCAGCGGCAGGGCGGGATATTGCCATGACGGATCATGCGAGAATCATGTCCAGCCAGGATCCGTCCCCAAAGGAGGGCAAGGCCAAGTCCGGCTGCTGTATGGTGCAAATCCCGCAGGTTTTCTTGCTCGGTAGCGATAGCTTCGAACGGCGGGGAGTGTTCGCCCTTGCCATCTTCGAAGGGTATCACGGTTTCGCGGTGGCACGCGCGCCCCGTCCGCTTCTGCTGCGCCCTCCCATCCTAGGTTGATCCGACCGAAGAAACGGACGTGATCCGCCATTCCCCGCCTTTCGTGGGGATCGGCCGTAATCAGGATGCTTTCCATGACTTTATTCTCTTCCGCAGGGTGCGGAGGGGCGGCATTGCCCGACGTATCGCGCAGGCGCTTCGTCCAGGGTCTAGCCCAGGGACTGGGGCTGTCGGTGGGCCTTTCCGTCGCCGGCCGCGCCAGCGCCGCTACCGCGACTTCCCCCCGCGCCAGCCATGCTCCCCAGATGCTGACCGGCCCCGACCTTGCGCTCGACATCGGTGCGACGCGCGTCAACTTCACCGGCCGGGATCGCCCCGCGATCACGGTGAACGGCGGCCTGCCGGGCCCGACCCTGCGCTGGCGACAGGGCGATACTGTCACGGTGCGCGTGACCAATCGCCTGCCGGGCCATGTCCAGACCTCGCTGCACTGGCATGGCATCCAATTGCCCGCCAACATGGACGGCGTGCCGGGAATGAGCTTCGACGGCATCTATCCCGGCCAGGCCTATCTCTATCGCTTTCACCTGCGGCAGGCAGGCACCTATTGGTATCACAGCCACTCGCTCCACCAGGAGCAGGCCGGACTCTATGGCGCGATCATCGTCGATCCGGTTGCGCCTGCGCCCTATCGTTATGACCGCGAGCATGTCGTCCTGCTGTCCGACTGGACCGATCTGGACCCAGCCGCGCTCTACAGCCGGCTCAAGAAGATGCCGTCCTACGACAATATGTTCCGGCGCACCGTCGGCGACTTCCTGTCCGACATCCGCAATTATGGCTGGGATGCGACCGTGGCGGATCGCAAGATGTGGGGGAGGATGCGGATGACGCCGACCGACCTGTCGGACGTCAACGGCCTGACCTACACCTATCTTATGAACGGCCATACCCCCGCCGCCAACTGGGAGGCCGGGTTTCGCCAGGGCGAGCGTGTTCTCCTAAGGCTCATCAACGCCGCGAACATGAGCTATTTCGACTTCCGCATTCCCGGCCTGAAGCTGACCGTGGTCGCGGCCGATGGGCAATATGTGCATCCGGTCACGGTCGACGAACTGCGTATCGGGGTTGCCGAAACCTATGACGTCATTGTTGAGCCCGTCGGACAGGATGCCTTTACGCTGTTCGCCCAGGATATAGGGCGTACCGGCTTCGCCTGCGGTACGTTGACGAGCCGACCCGGCCTGCGAGCCGAAGTCCCGCCGCTCGACCCGCGCCCAATCCTGGCGATGAAGGACATGGGCATGGATCACGCGGCGCACGGCAAGCGGGATCGCTATGCCGGTTTCGTCGCCGAACGTCGCGATGCCCCAGTTCTGAAGGGGCCGGTAAGTCATCCGCGAACCGAGCGGAACAGCACCTATGTCGATATGCAGGCAATGGTGGCGCAACCCCGGCTGTCCGATCCCGGCGTCGGCCTGCGTGATCGCGAGACCAAGGTCCTGACCTATGCCGACCTGCACAGTCTGGACGGCGATCCCGACGGCCGCGATCCGGGGCGCACGATCGAACTCCACCTGACGGGCAACATGGAGCGCTTCGCATGGGCGTTTGACGGGGTGCCCTTCATGGATGCCAGACCGCTGCGGTTCAATTATGGCGAAAGACTGAGGGTGGTCCTCGTCAACGACACGATGATGCACCATCCCGTTCACCTTCACGGGATGTGGAGCGACCTGGAAGACGACCATGGTGCGTTCCAGGTCCGCAAGCATACGGTGGATATAGCGCCCGGATCACGGCGGTCCTGTCGCGTGACTGCCGACGCGCTGGGCCGGTGGGCCTATCACTGTCACCTTCTATACCACATGGACGGCGGCATGATGCGCGAAGTCGTGGTGGAAGAGGCGGGACGATGAGGGCGCCCGTCATATTTGCTGCGACCCTTGCCGGGCTTGTCGCATCCGCCGCCACGGCGCAGCACCATCATCATGCGGGGGAGGGGGCTATGACGACGGCCACGGCGTCGGATGCATTGGCGGCAACCCCGACGCCCGCGACACAATCGCCCTTACCGACCATGCCAGGCATCCCCAAAAGCCCCATACCTGTCCCCACCCAGGCGGATCGGGCGGCCGCCTTCCCGATTCTGATGAGCAAACACGCGCATGATGCGCCACGCGTGACGCTCGTCAATCTCGATCGGCTGGAAAGCTGGAACGACGATGGCCGGGTGGGCCTCGCCTGGGAATTGACATCCTGGACGGGCGGCGATGTGCAGCGCCTCTGGGTGCGATCGTCGGGAGAACGCGAGGGCGGCAAGACGCGCGGGGACGTCGAGTTGCTCTACGGCCATGCAAAAGGGGCCTGGTGGGATGTGGTGGGCGGAATCCGACAGGATTTCGGGATCGACAAGACCGATCAGACCTGGGCGGCGATCGGCATCCAGGGGCTGGCTCCCTATATGTTCGACATATCGGCGACGGCATATCTGAGTACGGATGGGCAGACGATGCTCCGTGCCGAGGCGGAATATGACCTTCTGCTGACCAACCGCCTGATCCTGCAACCCGTGGCGGGCTTTCGCGCCTTTGGCAGGAACGATCGAAGCCGAATGCAGGGCGCGGGGCTGTCTTCGATCGAAACGGGAATACGCCTGCGGTATCGCGCGACGCGTTCCGTCGCCCCCTATCTGGGTTATTCCTACGAAAGATCTGCGGGTCATACCGCCGATTACCGGCGGCTCGCGGGCCATGACGTTTTCGAAGGACGCCTCGTCCTCGGCCTCAACAGCTGGTTCTGAACAGTTTTTCCAAGGAGATTAGCGATGAAGACATTCCTCCGACTGACCGGCATCATACTCATGCTTGCCCCCACTACCGCCATGGCCGATGCGAAGGCGAACGTCGTCGATCAGGCTTTCAGAAAATATGACAGAAACAAGGATGGATATATTGCCAAAGCTGAAATTCCCGCTGGCCATGAATTGCTGGAGCATTTCGATATGGCCGATCGTGACCATGACGGAAAACTGGACAAACGCGAGTTCGGGATCGCCCTCAAGATGATCTAGAGGCCGTTATGGACTTGGAAGAGCTGTTGATTCATCCGGCGTTGGATGAGTGTTTGCCGCAAGCCGTATCCATCTGACGTCAGCGACGAGGCATGGTCGCTGATCGTGCCGTACCTGCTGTTGCAGCGAGAGGACGCGGGTCAGCGGGAGCATGACCTGCGCGAGGTGTTCAACGGCCTGCGCTACATCGTGAAAACGGGCGTGCCGTGGCGATGGATGCCGAACGCCCTGCCGCCTTGGGCGGCTGTATACCAGCAGACGCAACGCTGGTTGGCGGCTGGGTGCTTCGAGGCGATGGTAGACGATCTGCGGGCTGTGTTAAGAGGGGCCGTAGGGCATAAGGCCGAGCGCAGCGCCGCGATCATCGACAGCCGCATCCTGCGCTCCACGCCGGAAAGCGGCGAGCGTGCTGGCTATGACCGGGCAAAGCGCAAGAAGGGCTCCAAAATCCACCCGACCGGCTCAGTTCGAACTGCTGCCCGGCGCTCGCGCCAGCTTACTGGCCTGGCTCGAACGGCGGGGCGGCTCAGTGGATGACTGTGTCTTCCCAGCCGGGTCGATCAAAACGGCCATCTCAGTGCCCGCCAGTACGCCCAGCTTGTCGATGAATGAGTGACAGGGGGCGGTTTGATGCGGAGTGAATTTGGTACCCGACCTCGGTGGCGTTACAGACCGCCGCGCCGTTTTCGCAAGATCGGACGAGCCGGCATCGACGTCCGCCAGGGGAGCCCGGCGTTCGGCGGACGGTACATGGCGATGCTCCTAACGGACGGGAATGGCGGCGGCGTCGGGGCGGCGGGTGTCGGCGGCGCCGAGGAAGCGATCGCCATCGACCATGATCGACTGGATCGAGCCCATCGTGTTCGACCGGCGCACCTTATGCCCTCTCGCTTCGAGCATCGGCACGATGTCGGGCGAAAAGCCTTCCTCCAGCTCCAATGCGGCATCGCCGCCGCTCTGGTTGATCCGCGGCCGTTCCGCGGCCTCGCTGACGTTGAGGCCGTGATCGATGACGTTGGAAAGCAATTGCACCATCGTCGCGATGATATAGCCGCCACCGGGCGTGCCGGTGACGAGCCAGGGGCGATCGCCATCGAAGACGATGATCGGCGTGATCGTCGATCCCACGCGCTTGTTGGCGACGGGCAGGGCCGCGCGCCGCTCGGTCGCGCTGCCGCGCCGGCCCCAGGCGAGGTTGCCGAGCGAGTTGTTGAGAAGGATCCCTGTACCCGGCGCGACGACGTGCGCCCCGTAGGAGGCCGAGAGCGTATAGGTGTTGCTGACCGCGTTTCCCGCAGCGTCCGCGACCGAGAAATGCGTCGTGTCGCGGCTCTCGTAAGGGTACGGATTTCCGTCGGGTACGTCATCCTTGCCGAGCGATCGGTCGGGCCGGATCAACTTCGCCCGTTCGGCCGCGAAGCCCTTGCTGGCCAGGCCCACCGCGGGTGTTCGCCAGTCAGGGCCGCCGCCGACCAGCCGGCGATCGGCGGAGACGATCTTCATCGTTTCCGATAGCAAATGGAGGTTGGCGACGCTGCCCCATTTTGCTTCCGCGACCGGAAAGGTCTCCAGGATGTTCATGCCCTCGGCGACGCTGACGCCCGATGCGGTCGGCGGCATATAGGCGATGCGCCTGCCGCGGTAGCTCGACCAGATCGGCGTTGATACGATCGCCCGATAGCCAGCGAGGTCGGCCGCATCGATGATGCCCCCGCCAGTGCGGATGCCCGCCGCGATCCTTTCGGCGAGCGGTCCGGTGTAGAAGCCGTCGCGCCCTTTGGCAGCGATCGTCGTCAGCGTCGTGGCGAGGTCCGGCTGGCGAAACGTCTCCCCGGCGGCATAGGCCTTGCCGTCGGGCTTGAAGAAGGTCGCCATCGCAGCGGGATCGTCGGCCATCAGCTTGCGCTGTGCGGCCTGTGCCTGCGCCTCGTCATCGGACAGGACGACACCTTTTTCCGCCATCGCGATCGCTGGCGCGATCAGCGTGCCCCAGGGCAGCGAACCGAAGCGACGGTGTGCTTCCCACAGTCCGGCGACCGTGCCGGGTATGGCGATGCCCTTCATCGACATGACCTTCTTCGCGTCGACCTTGCCGTCAGGGCCCAGCAGCAGGTCGTCGGTCGTGTGACGGGAGGCCTGGCCGTAATAGTCGATGGCGATGTCCTGCGCGGGTTTGCCGCCCTTCGCCGCCATGTGGACGAGCATGTAGCCGCCGCCGCCGATGTTGCCGGCGCGCGGCAGCGTCACCGCCAGCGCGAAGCCGACTGCGACAGCCGCGTCGACGGCATTGCCGCCCTTGCGCAGGATGTCGGCACCGACCGCCGCCGCGATCCGGTTCTGGCTGACGACCATGCCGCCGCGTCCAACGATCGGCTTGTGAATCTGGTCATAGGCGACGATGTCGCCGCCCGAGGGCGAGCGGGCCTGTGGCTCTTCTTCCTGCGCCGCCACGAGGGATGGCACGAGCAGCGCGACAAGGGCGAAATGGCGCATGCGCATCAGAACGACGCCCGGATGTTGGCGTACCAGTAGCGGCCGTACGGATTATAGAGCGAGCCGAGGAAGCCGTTCGAGGACAGCGGTGGCTTTGCGTTGGTGAGGTTCCTGACGCCGATCCGCATGCGATACCGTCCTTCCTGTTTGTTGCCGACGCTGACCTGTCCGTAGAGGTTGTAGGTCATCTGATCCTCGATCAGCCAGGCCGCGCCCGCTGAATCGATCAGGCCGGTGTCGTCCACGTCGCTGGTATATTGCGTGAAGCCGCCAATCTGGAATTGGCGGTAGCTCCACGTCGCGGTTCCGGTCACGCGCCAGCGCGGCTTGCCGTTCTGGCGGACGAGGTCGCCGGCATCGGCGATCGACGTGCCGGCGTTGATCGTGCCGGCGGCGCGCGCGTCGATGAGCTGCTGGATCGGCTGCGAGGGTTCGAGGAAGAAGCGGCGGAGATAGGCGGCATTGGCCGACAGCGTCAGCCGCCCCGCACCAAAGTCCGGCAGCCGCCAGTTGAAGCCGAGGTCGACGCCGGACGCCTGCTGCGGCAGCAAATTGACGTAGCGATCTTTGACGTAGAGCACCCGGCCCGCCGGCTGGAGTCCCGATCCGGCGAAGAGTGCGATATCGTCTGCGGTCGGCGTCGCGCGAACGACATTGGCGTTGGTGCCGCCGCCGACGCGGGCGAGGTAGTCGGCGATCAACGCATTGCCTTCGCCGAAGATGCCCACGATCCCCTTCTGCTTCACGTTCCAATAGTCGGCGGTCAACGTGATCCGGCCGACCGTCGTGTCGAGGAAGTGCGGTTCCAGCACGACGCCTGCGCTCCAGGTGTTGGAGGTTTCGGGCTTCAGGTCCGGATTGCCCGCGCGCTGGGCGCTGATCGCGAACGACTGGCTGCAATTGGCGAAGGAGCTGATCGCACCGGTCCGGAGCTGCGCTTCGCAGCGGATATAGTCGACGCGGGTGTTCGAGCGGGTTACGACGCGGGCATTGATCTGTTCGAGATTGGGCGCCTTGAACCCTTCGGCGTAGGAGCCCCGTAGGCGGATGCCGCGGATCACGTCCCAGGCACCGGCGATCTTGGGCTTCGCGACCGAGCCGACGTCACTGTAATGTTCGAACCGGCCGGCCAGCTGGAATTCGAGGTTGCGGACCAGTGGCACATGCATCGACGGGCCGACGATGGGGACCGCCAGTTCGGCGTAGGCCGCGGCGACGATGCGGCGGCCGCTGGTGTCGGGCGACGGGCTGGTGCCGACGAGGTCGGAGCCATAGGTGATCCCGCTGACGCTGTCCGTGAAGGTCGTCGTGCCGTCGACGCGCGGATCGCGGTCGTCGAGCTGCGTCTCGCGGCGGATTTCCGCGCCGAGGGCGAGGCCGAGCTTGCCGCCGGGCAGTGTCAGCAGGGCTGCGTTCGACAGCTTCACATCGGCCAGCGCCAGCGTCGCCTTGCTGAAGCGCGTCGTCTTGATGCGGATCGCCTGTAGTGCGGCGGCGTTGCTCTGCGCAGTGTCGCGCCCCGAGGGGTTCGACAGGTCGCTGCCGTTGAAGGGATTGTAGGCGTCGGGCGTCGACAGCGCGAGCTGGCGCTGCAACAGCGTCGAGCTGATCCCGTCCGACGTGTCGCGGACCTGCGCCTCCGAATAGAGCGCAGCGCTTTCCCACTGAAAACCGAGCCAGTCCCAGCGCAGGCCAGCGAGCACGCGATACTGGTCGTTCTCGACATGGACGAGGTTGGGACCGGCATCCGCGATGTTGTAGCTCGACAGCGTGACCGCGAGGCCGCTGGCGGGCGCGTTGATGCCGGGCAGGCGGTTGGGATTGGCGGCGCCGTTGAGCACGGTCGGGCCGAACGGATTATAGTAGTTGCTGGTTGGCACGATGATCGGCAGCGAACTGAGCGTGCCGGACGGCGACTGGATGCTGTCGGTGGTCGCCTTGTAATAGCCCGCCTCACCGAACAGCTCGAGACCCGGCGTCAGTTCGTAATGGCCGTTGGCGAACAGGTTGAGCCGCTCGACCGAGGGCATGATGTAGGTGTCGTAGGCCGCACGCGGGTCGAAGCGCAGATTGCGGTCCGCGGCTGCGGTGTTGGTGCCGTCATCGATACACAGGCCGTTCTTCAGGCCCGTAGTCGCATTGGTCTGGCACCCGCTGTTCGTGAGCGGCTGGATGTGGAACTGGCCCGATGCGTTGGTCAGTGCGATGGTGCCCTGACGAACCTGGACGTTGCCGACCGTCTGGAACGAGCCCCAGGGGGTGATCGACGACCGGCCGTCGAGCGCGGTCGCGCCTGCGAACCGGGTACCGACGAACAGCGGCCTCTTGTCGTCAGAGGCGGTGTAATCCTGTTCCGAACTGCGCAGCGGGGTGCGATCGGTATAGCTGGCGAACAGGGTGATGTTACCGCGCCCGTGGCCGATGTCGGTCCCTGCCAGCAGCGAGAGGGTGTTCTCGGTCTGGCTGGTGTGTTCAGGATAGCCGGTCTGGCCTTCGATCTGCACGCCGGTGAAATCGGTGCGCAGTACAGTGTTGACGACCCCGGCCACCGCGTCCGAGCCATAGATGGCGGCGGCGCCATCGCGCAGCACCTCCAGTCGCTCCAGCCCGAACACGGGGATCGCGTTGGTATTGTAGGTGAGTACAGGGACCAGGTTGTCGTCGGCGCGGCTGGTCGGGTGGTTCACCACGCGGCGGCCGTTGAGCAGCACCAATGTGTTGCCGACACCAAGATTGCGCAGATTGACCGAGCCGACGTCGCCGCGCGCCGCGTTCGAGCTGTTGGGCAGGTACGAGCTGTTGAAGGTGACATCGCCCAGTTGCGGGATCGAACGGAACAGTTCGTCACCGCTGACTGCGGCGGTGGCGGCGATCTGTTGTTCGTCGACGATTGTTACCGGCAGCGCGGCGACGTTGTTCGCGCCTTTGATCTGTGAACCGACGACGACGATGTCGGATGCCGGTGCGGCCCCATCGGCGTTCACCGCGGCTTCGATCGCGGTATTGGATGGCGCGAGGCGTTCGCCGACGACCTGATGCACAGGTGCCGGGGCCGTCGCCTGGACGAAGGCGACCGGCGCTAGCGAGGCGGTGTCGAGCGGCACGACACGCACCGTTCGCGGCCCGGTATAGCGCCAGCCGAAACCGCTGCGCGCGAGCAGGAGGTCGAGCGCGGCACCGGGCGTATAGCGGCCGTTGATCTGCGGTGCGCGCCGGTCGGCGACGGCAGGATCGGTGAAGACGAGTTGCAATCCCGCCTGACGTGCGACCCGCAGCAGTGCCTCGTCGAGGCGGCCGGCCGGCACGTCGATCGTGACGGTGCGCTGCTCCTTGGCCACGACTGAGGTCGGTACGATCATCGCCGTAGCGCACGCGGACAGCAGCAGCCGATAGGTTCTAATCATTGGTCGTCCCCCCGGATCGGTATCGCAGCTTTCCGCTGCCCCCGCTTCTTTCGACGCAACAACCACACAGATGCGAACCGCGACCGCGACATTTTTCTGCAATGTTTAATTTTTCGGTTCGCCAATGATGTGGACGCACGTCATAGAGGCGAGGGGGACGCACGAGGATGCAGCAGGATGCGAACAAGGCCGTCGTTGTTGACGGGCGAGGGCAGGCTGACGGTAGCGACGCGCCCTTCGCGGCCTATCGCGCCGCGTTGCGCGCCTTCGTGTCGCGGCGCATCCTCGATCCGCACGAGGCCGAGGATCTGGTGCAGGAAGCGTGCACGCGCCTGATCGCCACCGCGCGCCTGCGTTCGCTGGATGAGCCTCAGGCCTATCTGTTCCGGATCGCTGCGAACCTGATCGCCGATCGGGGGCGCCGGCATACGGCCCTTGTGCCGCTGACCGATGACCTGCACCCGTCGATCGCGCCACGTCAGGAAGAGCGCCGCCGTGTTGTCGACCTGCAGCAGGCGCTCGAGGTGGCGCTGGCTGAACTTAGTCCGCGGGCGCGGGCGATTTTTCTGATGCGGCGGTTCGACGAGATGGGTACCGGCGATATCGCGCGCGCGCTGGGGATCAGTCCGCGGATGGTCCAGAAACACCTGACCCATGCCGTGAGCCACCTGTACGATCGGCTGGCGCATCTGCGCGAGGTGGCGCCATGAGCGAACGCCACGACCCGGACCGCCACGGTTTGGGCCGCCATGATCTGGGGAAGCGCCGCGAGGCGGTGTTCGACGCGCTGCTCGGCGACCGCGCGGACACGCTCCATCCCGACGACCGCGCCGAGGGGCAGGCGTTCTGGGACTGGTTGGGCGAGCAGCCGCGTCCCGCTGCGAACCACACGCCGTCCCGCCGCCCCATGTGGTTCGGCTGGACGATCGCTGCGGCGTTGGTGTTGACGGTGGGAGGCAATCCGCAGCCAAGGATGCCGGACGGCGCCGCCGATGCGCCCGTCGTCCGCTATGTCTCGGGGCGAGGGGAGCGGCGGGTGATCCGCCTGGCTGATGGGTCTACCGTCACGCTCGGTGCGCAGACCGCGCTGAGCGTCCGCTTCGCCCGTGCCCGCCGCGGCCTGCTGTTGGAGGAGGGCGAGGCCCTGTTCGAGGTGGCGCACGACCGCAATCGTCCGTTCGTCGTGCAGACGCGGTTTGGTGCGGTTACCGCGGTCGGCACCGCCTTCGGCGTCACCATCGGCCGCCGCGAGGCGGACGTCTCGATCACCGACGGGACGGTACGTGTCACCGTCTCGGCCGATCCACAGGACAGGTCCACGTCGGTCGCCAAGCTCGCGCGTAAGGGCGAACGCGTGGCGTTCGGAACGACGGTGCAGGGGGGCGCCCGCGTGGGCTTCATCCGCCAGATGGAGATGGTCGACGTTGACGACGCGATTGCCTGGACGCGAGGCCAACTCGTCTTCCACGGCGAACCATTGGAAGAGGTGATCGACGAGGTGAATCGCTATGCGATCAGCCCGGCCGACGAACTGTCGCTGACCGACCGCCGCGCTGCGCGAACGCCGGTCTACGGCATCATCGACCAGGGCAATCCGGCTGCGATTCGCGATCTTATCGATCGCCCGGAGGAGGTGGTTTCAATATCGAGGCGGTCGAGGGAAGGGCATAAACACCCGTTTCCCTGACAATAAGATCGGTAAGAAGGTGAAAGCCAGGGAATCCGGTATGATCACTTTCGGGAAGGCGGATCGAGGCTATATCGACCTAAGGCTTCAGCGTTGTCACGGTCGGCATTCCCCATCCCATTGCGATCTTGCGACCAAGCGTAGCCGGACCTCCGTATCGCTTGAATTGAACGAATGACAGAAGCTGGGCGCTGCGTTGGCTGCCTCGAATGACCGCAAGTGGGCCTTGTCCCTAACGCTTTGGCTGATCTTGCAACTCCGGCAGGGCCTTGATCTCAAACGACGGGGCGGAAGAAGTGGCAAAGCGGCTGATCGCAGCCCGGACCTGCTCGGGCGTCACGGCCTGTCGGCGGGTCACATCGTTCCGGATTGCGTGGATCTCCATCGGATTGTCCAAGTTCGCCATGATGAGGTCGGCCAAAAAGTCGTTGCCGTTTCTCGCACGCTCGATACTGCCCATCCCGCCCACGTTCAGGGGTTCAAAAAGCTTGGCCATTACCATTCGCCTACGTTGGGCATCGAAGCCCATGGTTCGGCAGGCGCCTTGTGTTCGCCCTGCTGGAGTAGTTCGATCGAGATGCCGTCGGGCGAGCGGACGAACGCCATATATCCGTCACGCGGCGGGCGATTGATTGTTACCCCGCCAGCCTGCAGCCGGGCGCAGGTCTCGTAAATGTCCTCGACGCGGTAGGCGAGGTGGCCGAAGTTGCGGCCATCGGTGTAGGTCTCGGCCGGGCTGCCATCTTCGGGCGGCCAATTATACGTCAATTCCACCTCAGCCGCGCCGGGCTGGCCTTCGCCGTGATGATCCTCGCCGGCCGCCAGGAAGATCAGGGTGAATCGCCCCTGCTCGTTTTCGATCCGGCGGATCTCCCTGAGGCCCAGCAGTTCGAAGAAACGAACCGTTGCCTCCGGATTGGCGACCCGCAGCATTGTGTGGAGATAGCGCATGATCAGGCGGCCTTTGCCGTGAGGGCTTCCATGACCAGCTCCGCCGTGCGTGTGGCCGAAGCGGGGTTCTGTCCGGTCACCAGATTGCGGTCGCGCAGACCGAAGGGCTGGAAATCGGGCCCACCCTCATGGTGTGCGCCCAGTTCCTTCATGCGGGTTTCGAGCAGGAACGGCACGGCCTGATCGAGGCCCACGGCGCGTTCCTCGCTGTCTGTGAAGGCGGCAACCCTGCGCCCCGCCACGAACGGCGTGCCATCGGGCTTCCTGGCGGAAACAAGCCCAGCGGGACCGTGGCAGACGGCGGCCACGATCTTGCCTTCGCGGTCGAACCGCTCGACCAGTCGCGCGAGCGCCTCGCTGCCGGGATAGTCGAACATCGTGCCGTGCCCGCCGGGCAGGAACACCGCGTCGTAACCCGACGTGTCGATGCTGGTGAAAGCGGGCGTATCGGCCAATTCGGCCTTCAGCGCTTCGTCCTTCAGATAGCGCTCGACCGACGTATCATTCTCGCCATCGGCGTTGACGCTGCGCTGGTCGACCGGGATAGCGCCGCCGTTGATCGAGGCCAGGGTCACGTCGGCGCCCGCATCGCGGAAGCCGTAGTAGGGCGTGGTCAGTTCTTCGAGCCAGACGCCCGTCGGCTCGGTGCCGGGGGTCATGCGATCGGCTGACGTGGCGATCATGAGAATGCGTTTCATCGGTTTGGCTCCTTTGCGTACCGGATCGGGGGCGAGTGACGATGCCGTTGCAACGATGGCTCGGACCAACGCCTGTCAGAATGCCGCCTCAGTTATCCGTCTGTCGCGTCGATGCTCATTCAGATAGGCCTGATCGCTCATCATGAAACCCAAGGGGAATGGCCACCATCCATAAATCAATTTATGGAATGGTCATGTCCCTTCAGCAGATGCGCACTTTCGTCGAAGTCTATCGCCGTCGTTCGCTGAGCGACGCGGCGCGCGCGCTCGGCATCACGCAGCCTGCGGCGTCCCAGCACATCGCCTCGCTCGAGGCGCAACTTGGCCATCCGCTCTTCGATCGCCATTCGCGCGGCGTCCGTCCCACGGCCATCGCGGACGATTTCGCCGCCTCGATTGGCGGCAGCCTCGATCGGGCCGAAGCCGCATTGGCATCGGCACGCGCGCGGTCGGTTCGCATTTCGGGCACGGTCCACATCGCCGCGCCATCCGACCTTCTCGGTGAAATGATCACGCCAAGGCTCGGGCCGTTGCTCGGCGCCGGGCTTGATCTGCGCCTGCATATCGGTGGGCGCGATGCGCTTTATGCCATGCTGCTCGAAGATAAAGTGCACCTTGGCATTACCGCATCCCAGCCCGAAGACGCGCGGCTCGCCTATCAGGAGATCGGCAAGGAAGACCTGCGCGCCGTGGCCGCACCCGCCATAGCCGAGCGGATTGCGCGCATGCCGCTGCGTGAAGCGCTTAATACGGTGCCCTATCTCGCCTATGACCTCGACCGGCCATTGGTGCGCAACTGGCTGGAGGCGAACCAGATTGAAGTAGCAACGCTTCCGGCCCTGACCGCACCGGACCTGCGCGTCCTGCGCTCTGGGCTATGCTCAGGACTGGGTTGGACGGTGCTGCCCGGTTATCTCACCAGCGCCGAGCGCACGGCCTGCACCCTTGTCGAAATTGCAGCGCCTATCCGGTTGCCGACCAACGCACTCTATCTCGTTTGGGCCAAATCCTCCTTGCGCCACCCACGCGTGGCATTAGCGCGCGATGCCCTGATCGGAGCATTGCAGGCATGACCGCTCCGGGCGACTTTGGGGCCAAGCGCCCGATGCGGTCACGATAAGCGGTCAAGCACGCCAAGGTCACGACGCTATACGATCTCCTCGACCTCACGCATCTCGACCACGCGGTGTTCGCGGGCGCTGATTTCCGCTGCGACGCCCATCGCCACCGCGCGAAGGCCATCCTCGGCGGACACCTGGACGGGGCCCTCGCCGCGCACCGCGTCGGCAAAGGCGAGGTGCTGGTAATAGGTCGCGCCCTCATGGCTGCCCGCCGCATGGGCCGTCGGGTCGATCGCGATGCGGGTGCGCTCGACGCGTTTGTCTCCGCCGAAGCCGACGCGCGGGCTGTAGACCAGTTCGCCGGGCGGGATCAGGACGTCGAGGCGGGCGGTGTCGCCGGTCGCGCTCATTTCCTCCTGATGCTCGGCACCGTCCGCGAACATCGACAGGTCGAGCATCGCGCGCACGCCGTTGGCGAAGTCGATGGTGGTGAAGCTGTTGTCGATGATGTCGGGTGTGCGGCCGTCATAACGTTCGTCGAGATGGTTCACGTCCATCGCGCCCGAGCAATAGACCCGCACCGGCTCCGCCTGGACGATCAACCGCATCAGGTCGAAGAAGTGGCAGCATTTCTCGACCATCGTGCCACCGGTATTGGCCGCGAAGCGGTTCCAGTCGCCGACCTTGGGCAGGAAGGGAAAACGGTGCTCGCGGATCGACAGCATCTGCAACCGGCCGACGCGCCCGTCATTGATGGCATCGATAAAGGCGGCGGCGGGGGGCATGAAGCGATATTCCATGCCGGTCCAGAACGGCCGGGCATGACCGGCGGCGCGCTCGACAATCCAGCGGGCATCGGCGAGGGTGGTGGCAAGCGGCTTTTCGCACAGGATCGCCGCATCCATGTCGAACAGCGGTTCCAGCACCGTGCGGTGAGTGTGATTGGGGGACGCGATGACGACCGCGTCGACACGAGCGTCGCGGGCAAAGGCCTCGACGCTGTCATAGGCGGTGACGTTCGCCGCTGTGGACCCCAACGCGCCGCGGGCCCAGTCGAGCGATTGCGGCACCGGGTCGGCGATCGCCACGATCTGCGCCCCCGGCACCAGCGCGATGTTGCGCAGATGCTCGACGCCCATCATGCCCGTTCCGACGATCCCGTATCGAATTGCGGCTACCATTGCCCGTGTCCCTATGCCATTCCGACGCCCGATGACGACCATCCGCCTTTCCCGCGAAGCACGGCCGCTCGGCAAGAGTGCAATCCTTGTGTCCCCGATAGCTTGGGGCATGTGGCGTTTTACCGGCGAGGATGTCTCCTCGGCGCGTGCCCGTGTCGAGGCGGCGCTGGATGCCGGGATCACCCTTTTCGACACCGCTGATATCTACGGCGTCGACGATGGCGGGTTCGGATCGTCCGAGGCGCTGTTGGGACGAGTGCTCGCCGAGGCGCCCGAATTGCGTGAGCGGATGGTGATCGCGACCAAGGGCGGCATCTGGCCGGGTTTTCCCTATGACTCCAGCACGACGTATCTGGCCGGGGCGCTGGACGCGTCGCTTAAGCGCCTGGGCGTCGAGCGGGTCGAGCTGTACCAGATCCACCGTCGCGATTTCCTGAGCCATCCGCAGGAGGTCGCCACCGCGCTGACCCGCATGGTGGAGGCGGGCAAGGTCGCCGGGATCGGCGTGTCGAACCACAGCCCGGCCGAGGTCGATGCGCTCTCCGCATTTCTGGGCCTGCCGATCCTGACCACCCAGCCCGAATTCTCGCCGCTGCATTCGACACCGCTGTTCGACGGCACGCTGGATCAGGCGATGGCGCGGGACATGGCGGTGCTCGCCTGGTCGCCGCTGGCGGGCGGACGGCTGGTCGCGGGAGATCATCCGGCGGGGGCGCTGCTGGCCGAGCATGGCCGGCGTTGGGGCGTCGATGCCGCGACGGCGGCGCTGGCCTGGGTCATGGCGCATCCGGCGCGGATCATCCCGATCATCGGATCGCAAAATCCCGACCGTATCCGCGCGGCGGCGGACGTGTATCGCGTGGAGTGGACCCGCGCCGAATGGTATGCCGTGCTTCAGGCCGGAATGGGGGAGCGCCTGCCATGACCGATACGCTTGGCCCATGCGAGATCAGCTGGTTCTCGGCGTTGTGCGACGACGATTACGAGTTTCTGGGCGTGCCCGATCCGGCGTTGCGCTCCAGCTGGGAGCATTGCCGCGACATCGTGTTGCAGGCGGAGACGGCGGGTTATGACAATTGCCTGCTGCCGTCGGGCTATGCGCTGGGCATCGATACCACCGCTTTTGCCGCCGGGATCGCGCCGTTGCTCCAGCGGATGCGGTTGTTGATGGCGGTGCGGATCGGCGAGAGCTGGCCACCGCAGCTGGCGCGGCAGATCGCGACGATCGACCGGATGCTGGGGGGGCGACTGACCGTCAACATCATCTCCAGCGACCTGCCCGGTGAGACGCTGGATAGCGTGCCCCGCTACGCCCGCACGGTCGAGGCGATGCACATCCTGCGTACCCTGCTCGACGGAAAGCGGCTCGATCATGACGGCGAGTTCTGGAAGCTGAAGCTCGACCCGCCGCGCGTGACGACCGTATCGGGGCGGTGCCCGCCCTTCTATTTTGGCGGCCTGTCGCAGGCCGCGCGTGAGGCGGCCGCCGAGGGCGCGGACGTCTATCTGATGTGGCCCGACACGATGGAGGGGGTGCGCGCTATCGTCGCCGACCTGCGCGCGCGGGCCGCGCGGCGCGGCCGGAGCTTGCGCTTCGGCTACCGCGTCCATGTCGTGGTTCGCGAAACCGAGGCGGAGGCGCGTGCCGCCGCCGACCGGCTGCTGTCCAAGCTGGATGACGCCACCGGCGCGGCGATCCGGTCGCGTTCGCTGGATTCGCAATCGGCGGGCGTCCGCCGCCAGGCCGAACTGCGCGAGGGGAGCGACGACGGCTATGTCGAGGCGAATCTGTGGACCGGCATTGGGCGGGCGCGTTCGGGGTGTGGCGCGGCGATCGTCGGCGATCCCGATCAGGTTCTCGCTAAGCTGCAGGCCTATCGCGAAGCGGGCATCGATGCGTTCATCCTGTCGGGCTATCCGCATGCGGCCGAGGCCGACCTGTTCGCGCGCCATGTCCTCCCACGGATCGATCATGCCCCGCTGACATTGTGACCGGCTTGGCGGCGCGATAGAGAAACTGTCTCGCCGCCGTGCCCGGCGCCTCGCCATGATGCGGGCATGAGACATGTCGGGGAATTGAGCGCGCGCCATCGCGGGCTGTTATTTGCATTGGTCATCACGGCCGGTGTTCTGAACCTCGTCGACCGGCAGGTCATCGCGGTGCTGAAGCCCGTCATCGCCGCCGATCTCCGCTGGAGCGATGACGATTACGGCACGCTGGCCGCCTGGTTTCAGGGCGGCGCGGCGGTCGGTTTCCTGTTCAGCGGCTGGATCGTGGATCGGCTGGGCGTGCGCTGGGCCAATCCGATCGGGGTGGCGGCGTGGAGCGTTGCGGCCTTGCTCCATGGCTGGGCGCGGTCGATGGGCGCGTTCATCGCGGTGCGTGTGGCCCTGGGCGCGACCGAGTCGATGGGGACGCCCACGGGCATCAAGACGGTCGCGGCCGTCCTGCCGCCGCGCTGGCGGTCCGCAGGCTTTGGTGCGGGCAATGCCGCCAATAGCCTGGGCGCGATCCTGGCGCCGCTGGCCATTCCGGTCCTCGGCCTGACATTCGGCTGGCGGGGTACGTTCATCGCGGTCGGGCTGGTTGGACTGGGCTGGGCCCTGACCTGGCTGATGGTGGCGCGGGGGATCGTCTTTGCCGCGCCCAAGCTGGCCGATGCGGCACCGCCGTTGCCTGACGCGCCGCTGCTGCGCGACCGGCGGACCTGGGCGGTGGCGGGGGCCAAGTTGTTGTCCGATGCGACCTGGTGGCTGTTGCTGTTCTGGTTGCCCGACTTCTTTCATCGGCAATTCGGGCTGTCGGGCGTCGCGCTCGGCGTGCCGCTGGCGCTGGCCTATGGTGGCGCAGCGATCGGCTCGCTGATCGGCGGAGCGGTGCCGACGCGGCTGCTCGGGCGTGGCTGGTCGGTGAATGCGGCGCGCAAGGCCGTGCTGTTTGGCGGCGCACTGGCCGTCGTCCCGATCCCGCTGGCACTGCTGACGCATAGCTATCCGGTCGCGGTGTCGCTGATGGCGCTGGCGCTGGCCGGGCATCAGGCTTTTTCCACCAATATTTTCGCGATGATCGCCGATATCGTGCCGCAGCACCGGGTCGGTCGGGTGACGGCGTTCGGGTCGTTCTGCGGCAATATGGGAGGGGTCGCGATCGCGAAGATTGCCGGGCTGACCCTGGCGGCGGGGCTTGGCTATCTGCCGCTGCTGTTGTTCGCGGCGGTGGCCTATCTCGCGGCGCTCGGCTGGGTGCAATTGCTGTTGCCCCGGCTCATGCCGATCGAGACCGGGGGCTAAAGCCGCGCTGCTAACGGGCGAGGTGCTTCTTTATTTCCCATGCAATGAGTGGGCATTAGCCTCCGCGTCGATCTGAAAGGGGACCAGATGATCGATCGACGCCTGTCCGTGCTGCTTGTCGGCACCGCTTTTACCCTGATTGCCACGTCTGCCGCCGCACAGGATGCGCCCATCGCTAAAACCGATACCAAGCCCGCTGACGGCGATGTGGTCGTGACCGCGCGCTATCGCACTGAGACTCTGCAACAGGTGCCGATCGCGATCACCGCGCTGGAGGGCGGTACGCTGGCGGAGCGGCAGCTCAACAATCTCGAACGGATCGCTACCTCGATTCCGTCAGTCGGGTTCCGCAGCGGCGCGTCCAACAAGGATCGCACCGTCTTCATCCGCGGGATCGGCACGATCACGACCTCGCCTGGCGTCGAGCCGTCGGTATCGACCGTGCTCGACGGCGTGGTGCTGACCCGTCCGGGCCAATCGACGCTCGACCTGGGCGAGGTCGAGCGGATCGAGGTGCTGCGTGGGCCGCAGGGCACGCTGTTCGGCAAGAACGCGTCGGCGGGCGTGGTCAATATCGTCACGCGCAACCCGACTGACGAATTCCATGCCTTTGGCGAGGCCGGGGCGGCGACCGATCAGGAATATCGCATCAAGGCGGGCGTCTCGGGCGCGATCGTGCCGGGCAAGGTCCAGGCGCTGATCGGCGGCCTCTACAGCAATTTTGACGGTAATCTGCGCAATGTCGCGACCGGCCATGATGCCAATGGCTCGCGCCGTTACGGGGCGCGCGGCAAGCTGGTAGTGACGCCTTTCGACGCTCTGAAGATCACCGCGATCGGCGACTATCTGAACACCCGCGAGACGGTGGCGGCGGTCTACAGCTCGACCCGGCAGATCGCCTATCCGACGAACGCGATCACGGACTCCATCGCCCTGGCTACCGCGCTGGCCGGGCAGGGGATCGTCGCGTCGCCGTCGAACCGGCGGCTGGCGACCGATATCGACACCAACGTCCGCGACGAGAATTATGGCGGCTCGCTGACCGGCGAACTGGCGCTGGGCGACTATCACGTCACCTCGATCACCGCCTGGCGGCAATGGTTGAACCAGCAGCGGCAGGATTATGATGGCCTCGCCCAGCTGACGGCCGCTTTTCCGTCGGGAGTAGATGACGGCACGGTCAACAGCCGCCAATTCTCGCAGGAGCTTCGGCTGACTTCGCCCAAGGGCGGGCTGATCGATTATGTCCTGGGGGCCTATTATCTGCGCGCGCGGACCGACGAGCGATACCAGCGGGCACTGACCACGCTGTCGGGCACGACACGGACCAGCACCACCGGCATCGCCAATTACGGAATCACCAATCACAATTACGCGCTGTTCGGCGAGGCGAATATCAACTTCACCCCGCATTTCCGGGGAATCGCGGGCTATCGTTCGACCTGGGACACGCTGGACTTCTATCATGTCCGCACCTCGACGAACGACCCGACGAACAGCGGCGCGGCGTCGCTCGACCGGCCCGGCATTCGCGCCTATCACAATGCGACGGGCCGCACCGATGCGCGTGGCGACAGCTACCGCCTCGGGCTTCAACTCGATCTGGGCGACCATGCCCAGACCTATTTCACCTATTCGCGCGGCTATAAAGGCCCGGCCTACAACGTCTATTTCAACATGCGTTCGCTCAATGCGACGACCCTGCTCGACGAAGTGCCGTTGAACCCTGAAACGTCGAACTCCTATGAGGCCGGGATCAAGGGCAGCACCGCCAACCGCGCGCTCAGCTATGCACTGGCGGTCTATACGACCGATTTCGACGGCTATCAGGCGAACTTCACCGACTCGGTTGGCGGCGCTCCGGTCACGCGGCTGATCAACGCCGGATCGGTCCGGTCGCGCGGAGTCGAGGCGGACGTGACGCTGCGCCCGGCCCAGGGCTTCACCGTCGATCTGTCGGGGGCATTCACCGACGCCACCGTCCGCAACTTCAACTGCCCGGTCGGCGCGCCGGTCAGTTGCAACGTCAATGGCCAGCCGCTGCCCTTCGCACCGCGCGTTCGCCTGTTCGAGAATGCGGCCTATCGCTTTGCCCTGTCGGATGCGCTGTCGCTTGAGCTGCAGAGCGACGTGTCGTTCAGCAGCAAGGTGCAGTATTCGCTGGCCGAGACGCCCAACACCGTTCAGCCCGCTTATGCCATCTGGAACGCCAGCGTGGCGCTGATCCGGTCCGGCGATGGATGGCAGCTTCGCGCCTATGTAAAGAACATCGCCAACACCTCCTATGCCAGCTTCCTGAGCAACGGCACATTTGGCGGGACCGTCCGCTTCGTGCCGCGCGATGACCGGCGTTACGCGGGCCTTCTGCTGCGGAAGGACTTCTAATGGCCGGCGACACGCGGTGCGGGGTAATGCTCGCCGGAACCGACGGTGCGTTCGCCTCTATTCGATGGCGGCGGGCGGCGCACTGGAGCCGCGCCGCCTACCGCGTGTGCCGGGCGTCACGCCGCGCGACATCCTGGTCGTGCTGACCGATGACCGTCGATACGACGCCATGGGCTTCATGCAGGCGCAGCGTTTCGGTGACACGCCCATGCTCGACCGGCTGGCAGGCGAGGGGACGCATTCCCGTACGCGGTCGTCACCACCGCGCTGTGTTCGCCCAGCCGGGCCGTCGCCCCAACCGGGCTATTGCGACCTCTTCGACCGGGGGCGGGGGTAGGGGTGGTGAAGAGACATCGCTCGGGGTGGGCGCCACTTCGCCGCGATCCTCGTCATCGTCCTGATGAAGTGCCCAGGCCGCCAGTTCCTGTTCGAAACAAAAGACCGAGCCCTGTTTCCCACCCGGCATCCGCCGCACCGGCAAGTCGCGTTCCCGCGCCCAGCGCATGACCGTGGTCCGATCGCGATTGAAATAGGCCGTGATCGATTTCCACCCGTCCAGACGCTTGCCGCCTTGGCCCCCGTCCTGCCCCACCTTGACGCCTACCCCCGAAGCGACCCCCGGCCCCATCGGGCCCGGAGAGCCGATCGGGCGTCAAGCATCCGCCAGCACTACGCCGATCGGCCCTGATACCCCATGTTTTGGAATGTTCAGACTTTGAAGGGGACGGGCATCGGCCGGTCGTAAGGGGTGCGCGGGCAAGGCGTTCAGAACCGGAACCACAGGCCGCCGGTGCCCCCGCGCTCGCGCAGGGCATTTTTCCCGCCGACCGTCGCCAGTCCGCCGAGTTGAAGCGACCAGCGGTCGTTCAGATCATAAGCGGCGTTCAGGAAGGCATTGTGATAGCGATACGCATTGAAGACGCCCTTGCCGGCCCCGTCGGACCAGCTGTTCGACACGGACGTATAGAGCAGGACGCGCTTGACCGGACGGATGCCCAGGGTCGCGTCGGCCCGGAATTCGTTGGGGGGATCTCCCGCCCGCACGCGATAGCCGCCCGCCAGGTCGATGAAGCCGGACATGCGCCCGATCGTGAAACTCGCACCGCCCAGCGCCCGTACGTCGAATTCGGCGTCGGTGCTGCCCACCTGGGCCAGGGAATCGCGGCGCCGCGTTCCCGGAATCCGTGCCGTCGCCTGGAGCGAGCCGACCCAGCGCGATCCGCTGGCTACGCGGTAACGACCCCCGAGCTCGGTATAACCCAGCCCGGTGGTGTCGTCGGTCGCCCCCTGTATGCCGACGTGCCGGAAACTCGGCGCTGCGATCAGCGTCAGATCGTCGGTGACGCCATATTCGCCCAGCACATAGACTTCCTGCTTGTCGTAATCGGGGATGTCGATGGTCCGGCCGTTCGCGTCGAAGCCCCGGTCGCTGTGCGAATAGACGCCGGTGACCAGGACCTGTCCCTTGCCCTTGGGCAATGTCCAGGCCGACGCCTCGGCCGCCGTGGCATGGACGAGCGCGACGGACGCGATGGCGACGGCCAGGATGGAGCGGGTGGCATATTTCATCAGAGGACGTCCATATCGGGGAGGGGAAGGAAGGGTCTGCGCCGCTGCTGTTGTTCGAGCAGCGTGATCATCTCGCCGGGCAGCAGCAGCAGCCGGTCGCCGCTGGCCATGTCGACCACGGCATCCAGCGCGACGTGGAGGTCGCGGGCCGACGCGCCATGGGGGAGCTTCATCGCGTCGATCCGTGTCAGCGCGGCCTCGCCAAATGCCACCATGCCCGCAGGATCGACATTGGGGGCGATGGACAGGAACAGCCCGTCGTCGAACAGGCCGAGCACCGCGCCCATCGGTGCGGCCACGTCGCACAATGCCATCGACAATTGGCGCATCAGCCGTGTCGCCGCAGCCGCCCCATGTTCCAGGCGATAGGGATCAAGCGCCCGAACCTGCAGCGCACACAGCGTCGTATCCACGCCATTGTCGGCGGCAAGACGGAGTTCGGCATCGAGAAGCGATCGGTTGGCGATCAACATGTCGGGCAGAAAGCCGCGCAATTCCTCCTGCACCATCGTCTTGTCGCGCAGGGCCTTTTCCCGTGCGCGTCGGCGATCGATCTCCCGCTTGAAACGCAGCGCGGCGCGGGTCCGGGCGAGAAGGTCGATCGGCCTGAACGGCTTGGTGACATAGTCGTTCGCCCCGGCGACAAAGGACTGGTTGAGCGACGATACGTCGTTCTGACCGCTGACCATGATGATCGGCACGTCGCGATACCGGCCCGAGGAACGGATGGCGGCGCAGGCCTCTATGCCGTCGACGCCGGGCATCAGGATGTCGAGCAGGATGCAGTCGAAGGCAGGGGGGGCGGGACCATCGTCGATGCCAAGGAGGTCATAGGCGTGATTGGCGTCGCTGGCGCCCTCCACCCGTGCAAATCCCCCCGTGGCCAATGCGAGCATACCCGCGTCACGGGCCTCCGCACTGTCGTCGACCAACAGAATGCGAGCGCTGTTCATGAAATTTTCGACCTTTCTGGGCGCGCCCATACCCGCCAGCCGCCTTGATCGAAGGCGAGCCGGTAGCCGGGCGGGCCCTGCTCGAACAGGTTGGGCATGCTGCGGCTGATGGCGTCGTCGCTCTCGCCGGGGCGATGCGCGCGAACCGCCACGGCGGGCGCCAAAACGCGGTGTGCGAGCACCGATACGCCGAATGCGGGGGATCTATCGGTCAGCAGGCCTTCGGCGCTGCCGCGCGCGGCCACCACCGCCGGGTGGGCCAAGGCGTCGACCATGACGTCGCGATGCCCCACCAGATAGCGGCCCAGCGCACGATCGGCCGACAACGTGCCGTTCCGCCTCGCCATCGCCTGTGCGACAAGCCCGTTCGCCTTGACATCGGGGCCAAGGATCACCGGGGCCGAGACCAGCGCCCCGGCCAGGATCAGCAGGCCCGCCTGCGACAGCTTTTCCACCGGCCAGCGGGTCGAAACCCCGGCGGCAAGGCCTAGGGCAGGGACCAGGACTTCCCCAGGGTGACGGGCGATCCCGGTCGCCACGACGAGGATCGACGCAAGCATCAGGCTGGCCAGCCCGGCCGCAGCGCTTTCACGCAGGGCGCGCGGCGCGGTCCGCATCGTCGACAGCAGGACGGCGATGGTCGCCACGGCGGCCGTGGCGATCGGAGCCAGCGCCGCGATCGCCCAGCCAGGGGGCGTGCCGCCGCGCACCGCGTGATAGATATCGCCGACGATGACCGCCAGCGGGGCGTGGAGGATGATCACGAACAGCGCGAACAGCGACAGGACGGACAGGACCAGCGGGAACAGCAGCACCAGATAGGTGCCGACATAATGCCGCTCCGCCAGGTCGCGAGGCACCGCGAAGATCAGGAAGGGGATGGCCCCGATCGTGATCGCCGCACCCTGCGCGCTGGTCATGGCCAGCATCGGCAGCGCCAGCGACAGCGCGATCGTCTCGTTGATGCCGGTGATCGTGCGGGTATCCATCATGCTGCGCCCCAGCACCCAGCCGCCCCACAGGAGCAACAAGGCCTGCGGCCCTTGCGTGAGGGCCGAGATCGACAGGGGGTGCAGCGCCAGCAGCAGGACGAGGAGCATGATGGCGCCGGTCGACGCCCCCCTTTCCGCCAGCGATCCCCCATATCGTGCCGCCAGGCCACCCAGCAGCACCGCATCGACCAGCGCGACCGGATCGAGTCCGAGCGGCCGCCCCAGCATCTCGCCCAATATCAGCAGGAAATAGGGCAGGGGCGGATAGCTGGTCAGGAGCGCGGTGGGATCGGACTGGCCCGCAGTCGACAGGACCGCCCGGCCCGCCAGTTCCGCGGTGCCGTCGTGCCACAATCCCAGTTCGCTGATCCGCGCGGCCAGGCGGTAGCCCGCCAGGGCGACCAGAATGGCGAGAAGCGTCGACGGCGCGATCCCGATGCCGACCGGCACCGACCATCGCCAGCGCCCGCCCCCCGCCGGGGTTCCGGCCAACGAAACGCCGCTCATACCGCCTGTTCCTCCAACGCGCTGGAGACTTCGGCCGCGGTGAATTTCGACAGGCCGTGCTGGGTCTTCTCCCAGTAGAAGGGCCGGGTGACGAGCTGCCAAGCCCCTTTCCAGGCGGCGATGGACAGCAGCACCCAATACCACATGACCGTCAGCGCATAGGGCGCCAGCTGGACCCAGCGTCGCCGGAACGGCGCGAGCATCATCAGGTAGATGAACATGCCGTTCCCGATCAGCAGGTTCAGCATGCTGGTGTAGAGCAACATCGGCGGGAAGACGATGTCGAAGCCCCCCGTCTGGGTCACGGCCCAGAAGAGGAAGACCGCCCAGAAAATGGGATTGAGCAGGCCGGAAAGGACCGTCCCGCCCAGGAAGCTGACAAAGCCGAGCGTCCCCAGCGGACCGACGGTCTTCATCAGGTGCAGCGGGCGCCGGGTGTGAACCAGGCACGTCTGCATATAGCCCTTCATCCAGCGTGAGCGCTGCCGCACCCAATTGGCGTGCGAGACATTGGCTTCTTCATAGGTCGTCGAATCGACCAGGCCGACCCGATACCCCTTCTGGGTCATGCGGATCCCCAGATCGGCGTCTTCGGTGACGTTGAAGGGATCCCATGCATGAAGCTCGCGCAGGACCTCGATCTTGAAATGGTTCGACGTGCCCCCCAGCGGGATCGGGATTCCCAGCCGCTCGAGCCCGGGCAGCATGAGGTCGAACCACAGGGAATAGTCGAGCGTGAACATCCGCGTCAGCCAGTTCTCCGACGCGTTGAAATAGTTCAGGCGGCACTGGATGCAGGCGACGTCGGGGGATGACCGGCGAAACGCGGCGACGACCTTGCGCAACTGGTCGGGTTCCGGCTTGTCCTCGGCATCGAAGATGACCAGATATTCGCCGCGCGCGAAGCGCAGGGCATAGTTGCACGCCTTGGGCTTGGTCTGGGGCTGTGACGGCGGCACCCGCACGATCTCGAAAATGCCCTCCAGGCCCAGTCGCTTGGCCGCGTCGATCGTCTCGTCGTCGCCTTCTTCCAGGACGATCTTGATATCCAGCTTGCCCAGCGGATAGTCGAGCTTGCGCAGCGCGCCGGCCAGGATCGGCAGCACCTCCGGCTCGCGGAACATGGGGACGAGCACGGTGTAGACCGGCAGATCCTCGTCGCGCAGCAGTCGCGCTTCCATCGCCAAGGCGCGATGGCGATCGTGGCTGCGCCGTCCGCCCGCCCAGACGAGGACGCCGCGAAACACGAAATTGCCCAGATAGAAGACGCTGGTGATCGTGTTGACGACGATCAGGGTCGGGGTGGGCGCAAAACCCAGACCCAGGCACAACAGGGTCAACCCGGCCCAGACGACCAGCAGCTGCGCCCTGGTGAATACGGTACGGGCCGACATTTCCGGGTCGGCATCCGCCAGTTCGTGGACCGCCCGGTGCGAATGGCGGGCGCTGAAGACCTTTTGCAGGGACCACAGGACATCGAACTTGGCCGTGACGACCATGTCGATATTGGAACCCCAGCGACGCCGCGCGTACAGGACCGATTCCGGTCCCAGATGGGCGGTCACGACGACCATGCGCCCATCCTGCACCCGCCACGGCATCGTCAGTTCGCGCATGTAATCCTCGACTTCCGCCTCGATCAGCAGCGTCTCGTTGGGAGGATCGGTCTGAAGGTTGACGAAGGTCATGCCGAAGCGCCGCGCCGCCGCGCGATGAAAGTCCTGCGGCGTCATCCAGCGACGCGACATGACCACGTCGGACAGCGACCGGTCCCATTGCTCCATCAGGTCGAGCGCTTCGTCGAATTGCGCGAGCGAGAGGAAGCCGTTTTCGACCAGGAAGTCGGCGGTCCAGGAATCGCCGATCGTCAGGCAGCCCATGCCGGGGCCTCCGTCGCCGTCACGCGCCGGGGCAGGCGGCGATAGACCAGGCCCAGACCGACGCTGGCCGCTGCCCAGCCGATCAGGAGGAGCCAGCGCCAGATCCGTTTCGTCCGCTGCGATCCGTCGGCATCGACGCCGGGGCCATAAGCGGGATGGAGGGTCCGCGCATCGCTGGCATAGGAAAAGGCCATCAGCCTTCCCGATGGTCCGAAAATACCGATGTCGCCGCTGTCCAGATCCAGCTCGCGCGGTACGTCGCGGCCTGGGCGCACCCAGATGACCGGGTGGTCACCGGTCCGCAGCACCTGCACCACGGTCAGCCTGTCCAGCATGTCCGGCGGGATGACCGTGACGCCATCCTGACGGACGAGGCTCACCGGGCCGAGATCGAAGCGTATCGGAGCGATGAAATCGGGCGGCTGCTGTCGCGATACATAGACCAGCCCCCCGCCTTCCGCGAGCGGACGGGCCCTGGGGGCCAGGGCATTGCGGACCAGCTTACCGAATGCCGGATCGACGTCCGGTCCCTGCAAAAGGGTCAGGCCAGCCCGATAGCGGCTGGCAAGATGCGCGAAGGTGGCGTCGGCGCGGGCGGCATCATAGTCCTGGCGCACGGGGCCGACGACGCGTACCGATGCGGCAAGAGCGCGGCAATAGGGCGTCTCGCATTGCGGCACATAGGCGGCCACTTCGACCAGGCTGCGCATCGACAGCAGGCGTTCGTCCACATCGGCGCGCAGCGTGACGCTGTCCTGACGCCCCAGCCATGTCCGCGCGATCACAACGCCGTTGACGGCCATGGACACCCAGGGCTGCCGGACGCCGCTGCCCGCTCGACCATGGACGTCGACGGTCAGAGCCGACAATCGGGAGCGTGCGGGCAAGTCCCGCAGATCGATCACGTCGCGCCGGATCACTATGCGCGCGGATTCCGTCGCCCCGGACGGCGTGGCGGCACCCGCCAGCAGCGCAAGATGGAGAGCGGTCCACATGGGTTTCGATCAAGGCAGCGGGCGAACGGGCGCGTGGAGGTTGCCCGATCCGGAGCGGCTCGAAGCAATGCTCGCGCTGCGAAGTGGCGATGCGGAAAACATATGCGCGTCAATGTCATATGTTAGTTAAATTCTGCTTATTGGGTTATCCTTTTCGTAAACGCGTGCAGTTGGATGTATCGTAATCGACAAGTGATTGGCGAAAGACGATTTTCCTTGATCGCTGTATATGATCTCATGAAATCGCGGTATGATACCTTTCTTGAAATGGAAGAATGCCCGATGGGACGGGTTTGTCACGGGAATGACACATTAATTCATCCCGCCCGAGAAGCGGTGCGGCAGGTCAAGATCAGCCCGCGGCGCTGAGCCAGTCGCTTGGGGTCAACCCTTTGACGTATCTCCTGTTTTTTTGGGTCGATCTGAGCGAGAGTTTGCCGGACCTTTGAACTCTGCGGGCAAAAATCTGGGACCTGAAGAAGTCGTGGTACTTGGAAGAGCAGATCACTTTTGCGCTGAACCGGGCAGAGACCGGCACGCCGGTGACCGAGGTCATCCGCCCTACGGGGATTTCCGAGCAGACATTCTCCCGCTGGAAGAAGGGGTACGGCGGGCTCGAGGCTGGTGGGTTGCGATGCGTGAGGTAACGCGAGGAGGAGAACCGGACGCTGGAACAGCCGGTCGCGGACCTGAGTTTCGACAGGCATATCCCGCAGGATGTTCTGACAACAAAGCTCTCATGGCCGGACGGGCGCGGGACCGTCCCGCACGTCCGGGCGTCCCCCGGCGGCAGCCGCGCATCCTGCTGAGCAGGGAGGGATGGGGCGTGAACCACGAACGTGCTTACCGGCTGTATCGGGAAGGCGGCCAGGATTGCCGCCGAATAAACGCCGGATGTTCCCCCTCAGACTGGATGAGACACTGGAGGGAACCTCATGCCTTAAGTGCCTCCTTGTGAAAGGCATATTGGCCGGGGAGGTTCGCGACGCCGTCCGCTTCCGATGATCTCAGCAAATGCGATCGCACATTTTGTACATCATGCGATGAGCGATCGTCCGGGATCAACCAACGTGGCGCTGGGGGGCCAGTCCATCGATCGCCGCCAGGATAGCGGTGTGGATCGCGATGCGCGCTTCGCCGATGCGCTTGTTGTCGCGGGTGGGGTTCACGCGATTGGTCAACAGAATGATGAAGGCATCGCGCTTGCGGTCGATATAGATGGATGTTCCGGTAAAGCCGGTATGGATCAGCGCGTCGGGTGAGGCGCGCGGCCCGGCAAAGCTACCGGAGGCATCGGGCATGTCCCATCCCAAAGCGCGCGAAGTGCCCGGCGGTTCGGCCTGGCGAGTGGTGAAGGCAGCGATGGTGGACGGCTTCAACAGGCCCTTGCCGTCGCGAAGATAGAGTTCCGCCAGCTTTGCGAGGTCCCGCGCGGTGGAGAACAGCCCAGCATGCCCGGAGACCCCGTCCAGCACATAGGCATTTTCGTCATGCACCTCGCCCCGGATCAATCGGTGCCGAAATATCTTGTCCTGCTCGGTGGGAACGATTCTGGGCAGGTTGCGGGCGGACGGGTTGAAGCCGGTATCCTTCATGCCCAGCGGTCCGAACACAGTGTCGTGCAGGAAGCGGTCGAGCGGCTTGCCCGATAGGCGCGCGACGATCTCGCCCATCAGGATCATGTTTTCGTCGCGATACTGATAGTGCGAACCGGGTGTCCACGCGACCGGCATATGATCGATCAGGGCGAGCAGCTCCTGCCGGTTGCGGCTATGCTGCCAGAGAAGATCGGTGGTGAACAAGCCCGAGTTGTGACCCAGCAGGTGACGCACGGAAATCCGCTCATGCCCGGGCGTGCCGGCGAAGGTCGGCAGATGGTCGATCACCGGCCGGTCGAGGTCCAGCAGCCCCCGGTCATAGAGCAACTCGGCCGCGGTTGTCGTACCGACGACCTTGGTCAGCGAGGCGAGATCGAAGATCGCGTTGCGGGGAATGGGCGGCGCATCGGGTGCGTACGACATCCGCCCGAAGTTGCGCAGCGCCACCAGCCGACCATGGAGACCGATCGCGACGACCGCGCCTGGAAAGGCCTTGCCGACCCAGGATTGGATTTCATCAAATGCGTCGGCGAAGCGTGGCGGCCGTGCCTCGGCAACGACAGCCGGGGCGAGCATTGTCCCCATGGTCATCCCCTGCACGAAGCGCCGCCGGTCGATCGTCATGGGTGAAGCTCCGTCACCTGGCGAATATGTGCGTCGACCGCCTTCCTGCCAAATGGAAAGGGGCGGGACCGACCGGCCAGCCACGTCGCATAGCCGTCGCGGTAATGCGGGGAGCGCGGATCGATCGACTGGCCGGGCAGGGTCAGGATACAGCTCCGATCCCAATCGCCGACATCGCAGACCATCAGGACGCTTGCGCCGTGGCTGACATGATAGTCGCGGGTGGCGACATAGCTGCGCGCCATCACGGTGAAGGTGTCGCCCCCGGACCGGCCGCCCTCGATGACGGGTAGCGCGGCGTCGATCGTGGGCAAGCCGGACAGGGGATGGCGAAGGACGACGCGGTGAATGTCACCCCAACGCCAGGCGGCCGGATCGGTGCCCAACGCCTCCGCCGCCGTCTCCCAGGCCCGGCCGAGCGCCTTCGCCAGCAGAGCGTTGCGCGCCGCCTCAGGGTCGGGGCCGAGGCGCGTATCGGGATGAGTCAGCAGCGCGAGCATCGGTCGTGGATCGATCGATGTCACCAACTCGCGCGCCCTGTCGGGCACGATCGCGGCGAGGCAGGCTTTGCCGAGTTCGATCCACAGCATTTCGAACAAAGCGGCGGCGGCGCTGTCCGCACCCAGCCGGGCATCCCAATCGCAGAGCATGGCTGCCGCCCGCGCCGCCATGCCGTCCAGCGCCTTCGGCAGCAACGGCAGAAGGGCCTGCGCGGGCAGCGAGAGATCGTCATGCTGTAACGCCACGCTGTCGGCGACGGAATGACGGTCGGCTTCACCGAGCACCTGCGCGACCCGGTCGTAGCGATAAGGCGCGTTCCAGGTGAAGCTCGTCATTCCCTTGGTCGACGACCATTCCGGTGGAAGATTGAACTGGTTGGCCGAGGCAAACCAGCCCTGCGCCGGATTGAGAAGCGTCGGCATCTGCCCGGCGGGAAGAATACCCCGCCAGTCATGGCGTCCGTCGCCCGGCACCGGCAACAGGCCGTCAGCCTGGTTACGGATCGGAACATGGCCCAGCAATCGCCAGCCCGTGTTGCCGTCGATATCGGCATAATGGAAGTTGGTCGGCGCCACGTGCAGCCGGGCGGCCTCGGCGATTTCGTCCCAGTTCCCTGCCAGATTGAGCGCGATGATGGCAAAGGTCATGTTGGCACCGGGAAGGAGCGAGACCGACGCCATGGCCGTGGCACGCAGGCGGGATGGATCGTGGAGCAGCACCGGCCCGTGTTCGGCATGGCGGAGCGTCACCACCACGTCATCGGCGTCCTTCACGCGGATCGTTTCTGTCGTCTTTGCGAACCGCTTCCATCGGCCCCGATGGCGATAGCATTCGGGATCGTCCGGGCTCAGCTCCAGGACGTACAAATCCTCCTGATCGATATGCGAATTGGTCCGCCCGAACGCATAACGGTCGGTATGGCCCTGCATGATGCCGGGCATGCCGGGGCTCCCCGCGCCGATCACGTCGAAACCCGGGGCGGTGAGATGGGCAAGATGACGTGGGGAAAAGCCTCCGATACCGAGATGCGGATCATTGGCCAGGATCGGGCGACCGGTGGCCGACCGCGCAGACGAGATTGTCCAAGCATTGCTGCCATGCGCGTCGCGGTCGAGGCGGTCCTCGACCGGATCGTAACCGGCAGGAGAGGTGCCGCTCCAGGGCAGCGGCCCTTCGGTCTCGCCCAAGATACCCAGATCGGCCTGAGAGACGGCTGCCAGATCGAGCCCCTCGGGTAGCTGGGGCGTGCGGTCCCCGGCCAGCGGTGCGACCAGCGTGTCGAGGTCTAGCAGGCCAAGCGTTGCGAGCCGGGCCCGCCGGATTTCGTCGTTAACGCTGCCCATGTCGCCACGGCGAACGCGGACCAGGTCGGCAATGTCCCACCGCAGTGGTTGCAGCTTCAGCACGTCATATTCCGGCGGCAATAGAGAGGGATCGCCCTCCAGCTCGGCAATGCGGGCGTTGATCCCGTCGACATAGGCACGGGCGCAAGCGACAACGTCCGGGGGAAGCCCCGCCAGTTCGCTCTCGACGTCGCCGCGATAGAGGAGCAGGCGCGCGGCATGGTCATGGGGCACGAACCGCGCGCCGAACGCCTCCGCCAGCCGTCCCAGATCGCGCCGCAGCTGGAGATCGATTTGGAACAGCCGGTCGCGGGCCACGACATAGCCCTGACCGAAATAAGCATCGGGGGTCGAGGAGGCGCGAATATGCGGCACGCCCCATTCGTCGTCGGCGATGGTTACGGATGCCCGCAGCGGCACGGCTTTCCTCCTTTCCTGGATTGGGCAGGGTCGCTTCGTGCCGTCGTCGCGCCGCCCACCCTGCCGGCCTGATGGCGGCGCCGGACGGGAGGGGCGCGGCGGGGACGGATCACGGCGGTCCCGTCGCCGTGAACGCCCGGCTGTGCCGGCTCAGCGGGTCTGGAACCGGATGCCGAACCGGAAGGCGCGGCCGAGCAGGTCTGAATAGGTGCTGTTCGCCGCAAGCCCGGTTTCCGGCAACAGGATGGGATCGCGATCCAGCAGGTTCGTGATGTTCAGGAACAGCTCGGCGCGACCGCCGCTATGCGTCTTGATCTTGGCGGTCAGGTTCAGGTCGAGATACATCGCGCCCGAGATGGAATTGTCGTCGATCGTCGGGAATTGCGAAACGGTCGCGGCGGGGCGCCCGGTCGGGCAGTTGCCATTGCAGACTATGTAGTTGTTGCCATAGGTCCCGCTGCTCACCCCGCGCGCCGTGCCGGTGACCGAGAAGCCGTCATCGTCATAGGCCAGGTTGAAGCGATAGATCCATTTGGGCGGACTGGTGCCGTTCAGTTGGCCGACGATGTCGACCGGCACCACGTTCGGCACGCCGCTGTCGGTGATGTTGTGGATATACCGCGTCGCCAGCCCGTGAAGCGTCACCGCGCCGGGGGCTTGACGGACGAGGTCGCTCAGCGGCACGCGGTAGTTGGCGTCGAAGTCGATGCCGCGTACCCATTGCCGCGCGAAGTTGAACGGGCTGGCCCGGAAGAACAACTCCCGGTCGCCCGAGGGATCGGGGCCATAGGCGGCACAGAAGTCCTTGCGCCCTTCATAGCAGCGATTGATGATGTCCTGTGCGAAGAACTGCCCGATCGCGTCTCTCAGCTTGATGTCGAAGCCGTCGACCGAGGCCGAGAAGCCGGGAAGGAAGCGGGGCTGGAGCACGACGCCGATCGAGATCGAATCGGCCTTTTCGGGGCGCAGATTGGGGTTGCCCGTCGTGATCTCGCGGAAGGTGACGGTGGTCCGCCCGGTCGCGGGATCGGTCAGCGTATTGGTCCGCGACGTGCCCGATGCGTACAGCTCGCTGAGATTGGGGGCGCGGATGTCGCGTGAACGGGTGGCGCGGAAGCGGATGTCCGGGATGGGCTGCCACGTCGCGCCGAGCTTCCAGGTGGTGACGAAACCCGAGGTGGAATAGTCGGTCCCGCGAACCGCGCCGTTGAACTCCAGGCCGAGGCCCAGCGGGACCACCGTTTCGAGATAGGCTTCCTTGACGTGATAGCTGCCGAAGGTGGGCAGGAAATTGCCCACGGACCAGCCGGTCTGATATTGGCTGGGCACGAAGCCGGATACCGACTCCCGGCGATATTCGCCGCCTACCGCGACGCTGACGTCGCCCGCCCAGGTCGCGAACGGGGTCATCGACAGATTGGCACCGGCAACCGTCTGTTTCAGTTTCTGGTCGCGATAGGGATCACCCAGGACATAGTCGATCGCGGCCGGATTCGCGACGCCGATGCCCAGCCGGTTGAGCGGCACGCAGCCATTGGTCGGCGCGGTCAGCGAGGATCGGCATACGATCGTGCCCTCTGCCACACCCAGCGCATTGCCCGCCGGTGCGGCGACCGCGTCGGTCGCTGCGGCCATGTTGGCGGTGTTCATGATGTCGCGCAGCTGTTCATGCGCATTCGTTTCGCCATATTGGCCGTAGATGTTCCAGAAGGCCGTGTGGCCGAATGCCCGAAATTCCCCTTCGCCGCCGATCGCGTAACGCTGAACGTCACGGCTGCTGTTGTTCTTTCGGTAGGGCAGGTCGACGGCGGTGCTGCCGACCGTCACCGAGGTGACGGCGGACCGCTCCGCCGGGGTGATGAGCCCCGCGGACACCGCATTGGCCAGGGCGGCCTGCAGATAGGGATTGGCCGCCGTGAGGGTGATGCCGGTCGTCGATTGCGGCCCGGCGTTGAACAGCGTCTTTTGCCAATTGTACGATGCCTCGGCGAACAGCGTCACGCCATTGGCGACTTCGTAGCTCAACCGGCCGAATGCGCCCCGGCGATCGTCGTCCGCATCCAGGCCGATATTGCGGCCCTGATCGTTGACGCGCCAGTCCCCGCCCTGGGTCAGCGAGGGGGCGGTGGCGCCGCCCGGCGCCGGGAAGCTGAGCGCGCCATATTGATACTGGCTCGCTGCGCCGCCTTGCCCGAAATAGAGGCCGCGTAGCCGGTTCGCCACGCCGCCGCTGGAATTCAGGATGATGCCACCGGGGGTCGTGTTGGAGACGCCGACCGGCTGGCGGATCAGATATTGCGGCTGGCCATTGGTGTTGATGTAATTGGGATTGGTGATCCGGACCACGCCGCGCGCGTTCCACGCGCGGTCGACCCGGAAGATGCCGTCGCGATGCGCCCATTCGCCGCTCAGCAGCAGATGACCGCGATCATCGCGGCCAAAGGCCGTCCCGACGGCGGCGCTGAATGAGTAATTTGCACCGTCGCCCCGTTCGGTGATCCCGCTGTCGGCCAGGACCTTGATGCCCTGATATTTCTTGTCGAGCACGAAGTTGACGACCCCGGCGACCGCGTCCGATCCATAGGCCGCCGATGCGCCACCCGTCACGATCTCGACGCTCTTTACCAAGGCCTGGGGGAAGGTGTTGACGTCGACCAGACCGGTAACGCTGGACGACACCGTCCGCCGCCCGTCGAGCAGCACCAGCGTGCGGATCTCGCCCAGTCCGCGCAGATTGAGCGCGTTGATGCCCGCCAGGCCCGAACTGATCGCCAGCCGCGAATTGGAGGGGCGGGTGGAGCCTGCCAGCGCGGGAAGTTGGTTGACGAAATCGGCAATGTTGTTCGTCGGTGAGGTGTTGAGGATATCCTCTTGCGTCGCCACGGTCAGCGGCGTCGGCGACTGGAACCCGTTGCGGATGATCCGTGTGCCGGTGACGGTGATGTCGTCCGGGTCGATTTGCGTCCCGTTGATGTCCGGTGGGGACGGGGTCGCGCCGGGTGACGGCGTCGTCTGGGCAAAGGCGGGGGAGGCAAGCGCCATCGACAAGGCTGTCAGGCCCGTGCCGGCGCTCATCAGACGGCGCCGAGATCCGTCGGTCATATGCAATCCCCCTATTCACGATCTTTGGAGCGTGATCTCCCTGCGGCCGGTCATGATCTTTTCGCTGATCCGTGCTTCCGGAATGGTGCAGGCGAGACGCGACCCAGGTCAAGGGTCGTCCGACTACCGATCGTTGGGTGGGCCATAGCCTTGGATTATGGCGGCATTGCACGCGCGTCGGGCCGCCCTATGGTCTGGCACCGGCCGTCCTTTCGACAGGGGGCATCACCGAGTTTGCGGGGGTGCGCCACGGGATGATCCGACACACCGCATGGTTCGAGAAGGGGGAAGCCATGGTCTCTCGCCGTACATTCCTGCTCGGCGCCACCGCGTTGGGTGCGCTTGCGCCCTGGCGAGGGATCGCCCGGCCGGTCGGCTCGACCGCCTATGCGACGGTGCCCGGCCTGTCGCGACCGATCGAGATCGTGGACGATGGCTGGGGCATCCCGCATATCCGCGCACAGACCAAGGCGGACGCCTTTTTCGGTCAGGGCTATGTCGTTGCGCGCGACCGGCTGTTCCAGATCGACTTCGCCCATCGCCGGGAAATGGGGCGGATGGCCGAGGCGTTCGGCGCGGCGTTCGCGACGTATGACGCCAAGGCTCGGCTGTTCCATTATCGCGGCGATCTCGATGCGGAGCTGGCCCGCATCCCGTCGCCGGTCCTGGACTGCGTGCGGGGCTATGTCGCTGGGATCAATGCCCGGATCGCCGAAGTGGAGCGCGATCCGACATTGCTGCCGCTGGAATATCGCATTCTGGGCGTGATGCCGATGCGTTGGGAATTGCGCGATCTGGTGGTGGCGCGGGGCGGCTCGGTCGGCAATGTCGACGACGAGATTCGCCGCGCCATGCTGGCGGCAATGGGGCAGCTCGACCTCGACCGGCTGGTGGCCCCGTTGCGCCCCGCGATCGCGATGACCGTGCCGGAGGGACTGGACCCGGCACAGGTCAGCGAGGCGGACATGGGGGTGTTGCAGCTTGGGCCGCTGCCGTTCGGACGAGAGACGCCGACCCGGGAGCGGGACGAGATGTTGAGCGCCACCAATGCCGGGTCGAACGCCTGGACGGTGGCGGGAAGTCGCACCGCGACGGGGCGTCCGATCCTGGCCAATGACCCGCATCTGGGCATTGGCGGGTTCGGGCCGCGCCATGTCGCCCATCTCAGCGCCCCTGGCCTCGACGTGATCGGCGGCGGGGCGCCGGGGCTGGCGGGCATCATGCAGGGCCATACCGACCGCTTCGCCTTCGGTCGCACGAATTTCCACATCGACCAGGAAGACCTGTTCGTGCTGGAGCTCCATCCGGACGACCCGGAGCGTTACCGCCATGACGGCGGCTGGAAGCGGTTCGAGCGGGAGGTGGTCGACATTCCCGTGAAGGACGCACCGCCGCACCGGGCGGTGCTCCGTTACGCGGTGCAGGGGCCGGTGGTGTCGCACGATCCGGCCCGTTCGCGCGCGACTGCGATTGCCTCGGTGGGAATGCAGCCGGGCGGATCGGGTGCGTTTTCAATGGTGGCCATCAACCTGGCGGAGGACTGGGCGGGGTTGCATGAGGCGTTCAAGCTTCACCCGTCGCCCACCAATTTCCATTATGCCGATGTGCGCGGGCATCATGCGTGGCAGGCCATCGGCTTTTGGCCGGAGCGCAAGCGCGGCAATGGCCTGCTGCCGGTGCCGGGCGATGGCCGTTACGACTGGGTGGGGATGCGCGATTTCCGCGCGTTGCCCGGTGTGTTCGATCCCGCTGCGGGCTGGTTCGCCTCCGCGAACCAGAACAACCTGCCGCCAGGCTGGCCGATCGAAAGGAGTCCGGCCTTCTCGTTCCGCGATCCCGCACGCTATGATCGCATTGCCGACGTGCTGTCGAAGCAGACCCGGCACAGTCTGGCCGACAGCGTGGCGCTGCAGCATGACACATCGTCGTCGCTCGCCCGGCGCTTCCAGGCGATGTTACCGCGCCAGCCTTCGCCCGGAGCGGCGGCGGCGGTCGCGATGCTGGCGCGCTGGGATGCGCGGATTGACGGTGCGAGCGGGGCGGCGGCACTGTACGAGATCGTGCTGCGCGCGCTGAATGTACGGATGCTCGGCGCGCTGGTCCCGGAAAACGCGCGCAGCCTGATTTCCGCGATCGAGCCGCCCGAACTACTGCGTGTGGCCGCTGGCCGGCCCGACCTGGTCGACGAGTCGCTCGCCGTCGGCTGGACGGAAGCGGTCAAGCTGCTGGGCCCCGATCCCAAGGCCTGGCGGTGGGATATGCTTCACCGGGTCCGGATCACGCATCCGCTAGCGCGGCTTCCGGCGATCGCGGCGGCCTTCCCCGCGATCGAGGTGGGCGGCTCCGGCGGCGATGGCTTTACGGTGATGGCCCGCTGGCTGGGAAACGGACCGGACTGGCGGGTCGGCGGCGGCGCGAGCTATCTCGAGGTCATCGATGTCGGTGACTGGGATCGTTCGCTGATGCTCAACCTGCCGGGCCAGTCGAACGATCCGCGCTCCCCGCACCGGCAGGACCAGGGTGGCCCGTGGAGTGCAGGCCAGATGCTACCCATGCCGTTCAGCCGCGCCGCGGTCGACGCGGTCGCTACGACCCTCACCCACCTGCAACCCGAGAGGAGCCCGAGATGAAGCGTCTTGTCCTGACCGCCCTGGTTTGGTGCGCCGCCACGGCGTCGAGTACGCCGCGCGTCGATGTCGTGATCCGGGGCGGCACCATCTATACGGGGGCCGAGACGCCGCCCTTTGTCGGCGATGTCGAGTTGGCGGGCGATCGCATCGTCTATGTAGGCCGCGCCCGCGGCACGGCGGCGGTTGACGAGATCGATGCGCGGGGGCTGATCGTCGCACCCGGCCTGATCGACGCCCATACCCATCCGGACAGCTATATCCGCTCGGCCGATGCCAAGGCGCGGCTCAATCTTCCCTGGCTGGCGCAAGGCGTCTCGACCGTGGTGATCGGCGTCGACGGCTTTGGTACGTTCGAGGTGGCGAAGGATGCGCGCGCACTGGAGGCCAGCGGGATCGGCACCAATGTCGTGCCTTTCGTCGGCTTCGGGGCGATCCGCGAGCGCGTGCTGGGACAGGATGCCCGCGCGCCCACGGCCGCGGAACTGGCGGAAGAGAAGCGCCTTGCAGCCCGCGCGATGTGCGAGGGCGCCTATGGCCTGTCCACCGGCCTGTTCTATCCTCCGCAAAGCTTTGCCACGACGGCCGAGGTGGCGGCGGTGGCCCGTGAAGCGGGCAAGCGCGGCGGTATGTACGACACGCACCAGCGCGACGAGGCGCATTATTCGATCGGCCTTCTTGCCTCGACCCGAGAGGCGATCGAGATCGGGCGCATCGCTGGTACGCCGGTCCATTTCGCTCATCTAAAGGCCCTGGGTGTCGATGTGCAGGGCCAGGCGCCCGCGCTGATCGCCACGATCGAGGCGGCGCGCAGCAAGGGGCAGGCCGTCACCGCGGACCAATATCCCTGGCTGGCCTCGGGTTCGAGCGTGGATGCCGCGCTGGTGCCCGGCTGGGCGATGGACGGCGGCTATCCCAAGCTACTCGCCCGGTTCGACGATCCGGCGACGCTCGCGCGGTTGAAGATCGAGATGGCGGAGAATCTGCGTCGGCGGGGTGGGGCGGATTCGCTGTTGCTGACCGCGCAGGGCCAGCCCTGGAGCGGCAAGACGCTGGCCGCGATGGCGACGCAATGGGGGCTCTCGCCGATCGACGCGGCGATCCGCATCCTGCGCACGCCCAATGCCACGGGCACCGGCCCGGCGGGCAGCAGCGTGGCGAGCTTCAACATGGCCGATCGTGACGTCGACCTGATCATGAAGCAGCCCTGGGTGGTGACGTCATCGGACGGATCGGACGGCCATCCCCGCCAATATGCGACCTTTCCCCAGCTCTATCGCACCTATGTCGTCGCGCGGAAGGTGATCACCCTGCCGCAGTTCATCCGCCGGTCGAACGGCGCGACGGCCGACATGTACCGCATCGCGCAGCGCGGTTATCTGCGGCGAGGTTATTTTGCCGATGTCGTGGTGCTCGATCCCAGAACCTATGCCCCCCGCGCCGATTATATGCATCCGCGCGTGCCTGGCGTTGGCGTTACCGCGCTGTTCGTCAACGGGCGACGGGCGGTGTCAGATGGGGCGGCGACCGGCGTGGCGGCGGGACGAGCGCTGCTGCGGGCCCGGCCCAGCGGCTGCGGCCAATAGCCGCACGTTATAGGCGGCGATGCGAGCGCGATTGGCGGCATCTAGGACATTGCTCCTATCATGTTCGCATCATGACCATTCCCGCCCCCTACCTCCTCTATCTCGGCCATTCCGATGACGAGATCGGCCTCAAGACATCGCGCGGTCTCGCCGCCTTCCGCAGCGAAGACTGTGTGGGCGAATGGCGGCACGACGATTGCCCGTTCACGCTTGGCCTGCCCCGGATGGATGCCGCTGCGGCACGCGCCGCCGGGGCAAGGACGCTGGTGCTGGGCATCGCCAATCCGGGGGGGCGTTTCCCCGATTGGATGATAGGCGACGCACTGTCAGCGATCCGCGCCGGGCTCAACATCGCCTGCGGGCTTCATCAGCGGCTGCGCGACGTGCCTGTGCTGGTCGCGGCGGCAGCGGAGGCGGGCGTTACCCTGTTCGACGTACGCGACGCACCCGAGACGCTGCCGGTCGGCAGCGGGCGGAGGCGCACGGGCAACCGGCTGCTGACCGTCGGCACGGATTGTTCAGTCGGCAAGATGTATGCCACGCTCTGCCTGCGCGATGCGCTGCGTGCACGGGGTGTCGTGGCTGATTTCCGCGCGACCGGCCAGACGGGCATCCTGATCGCAGGGAAGGGCGTGCCGCTCGACGCGGTGGTCGCCGATTTCATCGCGGGCGCGATCGAGACGCTGGCCCCGGCCCGCACGGATCAGGGCTGGGATCTGATCGAGGGGCAGGGGTCGCTGTTCCACCCCGCCTTTGCGGGGGTTTCGACGGGCCTTCTCCATGGCGCACAGCCGACCGCGCTGGTGATGTGCCACGATCCGCTGCGCCCGCATATGCGCGGCCTGCCGCATTTCCCGATGCCGGGGCTGGCCGAGTGCCTGGATGCCAATCTGCGCGTTGCCCGGCTGACCAGCCCGGACGTTCGTGCGGTCGGAGTGGCGCTGAACACCGTCAAGCTCGACGAAGCGGCCGCTCAGCGTCTGTGTTCCGAGACCGAGGATGCGCTGGGCCTGCCCTGCACCGATCCCTATCGCTTCGGTGCCGAGGCGATCATCGACCTCCTGCTGGAAACGTCATGCGCCGCATCCTCGCCGTTCGTCACGACCCTTTCCCGCTAAGGGCGCCGTTCCGCATCGCGCGCGGGGTGAAGACGGCCGCCGATGTGGTGACGGTGACGATCCGCGAGGGCGACGCGCAAGGATGGGGTGAGGGCGTGCCCTATCCCCGTTATGGCGAGACGATCGAGGCGGCGATCGCGGCCATCGAAGCGGTCCGCGACCTGATCGAGGGCGGCGCGACGCGAGCGGACATCGCCCGGGCGATGCCAGCGGGGGCCGCCCGCAACGCGGTGGATTGCGCGCTCTGGGACCTGGAGGCGCGACTGGCCGGAACCAGCGTCGCGGCGCTCGCGGGTCTCCTGCCGGTGGCGGCGCTCGCCTCGGCGATCACCATCGGTATCGACACGCCGCAGGCCATGGCGGAGGTCGCCCGAACGGTGGCGCGGGTCCCGCTGCTCAAGATCAAGGTGGATCGCGAGGGCGCGGCCGAACAAATCGCGGCGGTCCGTGCCGTCGCGCTCACGCCCCGGCTGATCGTCGACCCGAATGAAAGTTGGCGGGTGGCCGACATCGCCGATCGGTTGCCGATGCTGCTCGCCCAGCGCGTGGATCTGCTGGAACAGCCGGTGCCCGCCGGAGAGGATGAGGGGCTGGCCGAGCTGGCAGGGACGATCCCGATTTGCGCCGACGAGGCATTGCACACTCGCGCCGATCTCGATCGGCTGGCCGGGCGCTATAGCCATGTCAACGTCAAGCTCGACAAGACCGGCGGCTTGACCGAAGCATTGGCGCTGGCGGCAGAGGCCAGGGAGCGGGGGTTCGGCGTGATGGTGGGGTGCATGGTGTGTTCGTCGCTGGGGATCGCGCCCGCGATGCTGGTGGCGGGCGACGCGGACTTCGTCGATCTGGACGGCCCGCTGTGGTTGGCGGCCGATCGTCCGGGCGGCGCGCGGGATGAGGGCGGTATTCTGACGGCGCCCGCGCCCGGCTTCTGGGGAGCGCCGGCTTGCGCCTGATCCGGGGGTGGTTCGGCATCCCGCTGTGGCAGCGGGTGATCGGCGGGTTGCTGCTGGGCGTCGCGCTCGGTCTGTTCTGGCCCGAAGGGGCCGGGGCGATCCGGCTCGTCGGTGAGCTATTCGTCCGCCTCATCAAGATGCTGGTGGTGCCGGTGGTGCTGGTCAGCATCGCAGGCGGGATCGCGACGCTGGGCGATCCCCGGCGGCTGGGGTCGATCGGGCTGCGTACGGTGGGACTATTCGCGGCGACCACGCTGATGGCGGTATCGATCGGCATGGGGATGGGTCTCATCCTGCGGCCCGGCGCGGGGATGCAGCTGGCGGACGTCGTTCCCCATCCGCTCGGGGCGCCGGTGACGCCGGCTGACCAACTGCTGTCGATCGTGCCGATCAACATCGTCGAGGCATTGGGGCGCGGCGACATGCTGGCGATCATCTTTGTCGCCGTGCTGCTCGGCACCGGCAGTGTGATGGCGGGCGAGGCGGGGCGGCCGGTCGTCGCGCTGCTCCAGGGGCTGTCGGCGGTACTGTTGCATATCGTCCGCGCGGTCATGGAGGTGACGCCGTTCGGCGTGCTGGCACTGATCGCCCAGGCGGTGGCGGTGAACGGCACGGCGCTGTTCGTCCATGTCGGCTGGCTCGCGCTGGCGGTCATAATCGCGTCGCTGGTGCAGATGCTGGTCGTTCATGCCGCACTGGTCGGGCCCGTCGCACGGTTGCCGGTGGTGCGATTCTTCCGGGGGATCGTCGATGCACTGATCGTCGCCTTTTCGACCGCCTCGTCCTCGGCGACGCTGCCCGTCGCGCTGCGGGTGGCGCAGGACAATCTGGGCGTGTCGCGCGGCGTCGCCTCGACGGTGCTGCCGCTGGGCGCATCGATCGGCAAGGACGGCACGGCCATGTATGTCGGGCTGCTCGGCCAGTTCGCGTTGCAGGCGTTGGGGATCGTCCCGGACGCGACCATGCTCGTCGTCATGCTAGTGACCGGCGCGCTGGCGGCCTTCGGTACGGCACCCGTCCCTTCCGCTTCGCTCTTCATGCTGGCGGCGATGTTGTCCGCGGTGGACGTGGGAGCGGAGCAGACCGCCCTCGTCGTAGGGCTGGTCCTGCCGTTCGACCGACTGCTCGACATGACGCGTACCGTGCCATCCGCCTCGGCCAATCTGGCGGTGGCCACGCTGGTTGCGCGCGGCGAGGGGGAACTGGACGCGGCGCGTTTTCGCGGGTCGATGGTGGAACAGGCACAGGACAGGGCCTAGGCTGCACCCATGAACCTTCGCCATATCGAGATTTTCCACGCCGTTTATGTCAACGGCTCGGTATCCGCCGCCGCCCGGGCGCTCAACGTGTCGCAGCCGTCGGTGTCCAAGACGCTCCGCCATGCCGAGACCCTGTTGGGGTTCGAGTTGTTCCAGCGCTCGAACGGGCGGTTGCTGCCGACCGAGGATGCGCATGCGCTGTTCGCCGACGTGGCCGATATTCAGGAGCGGGTGCGTGCGCTGCGTGAGGCGGGGCGCAACTTGCGCCTGGGTGCGGGCACGACGTTGCGCATTTCCGCGTTGCCCAGCCTGGGGCTGGGGGTGCTGCCCGATGCGGTCTCGCGGTTCCTCGCGCGGCGTCCTGATGTCCGCTTCGACTTGCAGACGGTTCATCATGACGATTTGCTGCGCAAACTCTATGAACGCGAAAGCGACATCGCCATCGCCAGCGAGCCGCCGCGCGGTGTGGCCCTGACCCATGATTGGCTGGGCGAGGGTGAGATGGTCGTCCTCTACCGCGAACGTGACATGCCCGACGCCCCGCCAAGGCTGGAACTGTCGCAGCTGGTCGGGCGTCCGCTGATCTCGCTCAAGGGCAGCGGCCCGATCGGCAAGCTGCTGTCCGAAGAGATCGACCGGCACGATCTGGTCCTCGACGAGATCGTGGTGGCGCGGACCTTCTATATCGCCGCAGCCCTGGTCCGTGCGGGGGTGGGGCTGGCGATCGTCGACAATTTCACGGCGGCGGCGTCGATGGCGCCGGGGCTCGCAATGCGGCCGCTTCGCCCCTCAATCACCTTCGACGTCCACGCCATCCACCTGCTCGATCGGCCACCTTCGATGCTGGCCGCCGAGTTCCTGACCCTGCTGAGCGAAGAGATCGAACGCCGATGATGGGGAGCCTGTTGCTGCCGCTGTTGCTGGCGGGCGCGCCGGTCGAGGTGCCGTCGCCGCCGCCCGGCGTGTCGGAAGCGCTGGCCAAGGCGCCGCCGGGCACGCGGATCGGGCTGGTGGTGGTTGATGCAGAGGGGCGCGAGATCGTCGCGCTGCGCCCCGACGAGCGCTTCATCCCGGCGTCCAACACCAAGCTGTTCACCACCGCCGCCGCCTTCGCGACGCTGGACGTGGCGAGCCCGGATATACGGGGCGCGGCGACGGTGCGGCTGGAGGGGCAGGGGACGCCGACGGTGATCCTGGCCGGACATGGCGATGCCCGCCTGTCCTCCGCTCCCGATTGCCGTGTCGACTGCCTGGGCGAATTGGTGGCGGCGGTCGCCCGACGGACGCGTGTCGTGGGCGATGTGGTCGGCGACGACACGGCATTCCCGGACGAGCGCTGGCCGCAGGGGATGAGCTGGAACAACATGGACAGCGCCTATGGCACCGGCATCTCGGCGCTGACCCTGGACAACAATGTCACGATATTGACCGTGTCCCCCACGGCACCGGGCGAACCGCTCCAGGTCGTCGGGGACGGCTATTACCGGATAGAAAATGCCGCGACGACCGGTGAGGCCGGTAGTGGGAACGCGCTGTCGGTCCAGCGCATGCCGGGCAGCGATCTGCTGCGCGTGACCGGCAGTCTCGCGGCCGGGGCGACTCCGGTGGTCCTGAAGCTGGGCGTTGACGATCCGGCTCACAGAGCGGCCTGGCGGTTCTCGCAGCTTTTGCGCGCGGCGGGTGTGATGGTGAAGGGGCGTATCACCGTGCGTCACCGGTCGTTGACGGACGCGGATGATCCCGCGCACCGTGGCCGCGCTCCTGGTGCGGTGGCCGCACCCGTTCCGGTACTGGCGGCCCTGACGCCGCCACCGCTGGCCGAGGATCTATACCAGACCAACAAGACGAGCCAGAATCTCCATGCCGAACTGCTGCTACGCCGACTTGGGTCTAGCGGCTCGGTCGCCGATGGTCATGCCGTCGTCGATGCGGTTCTGGCACGTGCGGGCATTGCCCGCGTGACCTACGACTTTGCCGATGGTGCGGGCATGTCCAATTACGACCGGGTCACCCCCCGCACGACGGTGGCGCTGCTGCGCTGGGCGGAGACGCAGCCCTGGGGCGCGGACTGGCGCGCGACCTTTCCGGTCGCGGCCACCGACGGGACGCTCGCGCGACGGTTCGTCGGCACGCCGCTGGCGGGTCGGCTGAGGGCGAAGACCGGCACGCTTAACGCCGCCAATGCGCTGGCTGGCACGATGATCGCGGCGAGCGGTCAAATGCTGACCTTCGCGGCCTATGCCAACGACATGCCGGGGGACATGAGCGCGACCCCGGCGATCGACGCGGCGCTGGTGGCGATCGCCGGAGCGAATTGAGCGCCCGTTGATCAGCCCCGCATGAGCGCGAGGATGTTGGAGGCGAGCAGCGTCGGGGCGGGCGGCTGGGCCGCCAACGCCTTGGGCAACGGCGCGGCGACCCGGCCTAGCGCGGCGAGCCCCGTGGCGGCGAGGAAGCGGCGACGCTCGATCATATCAAAGTCTCCGTTGCGCGGGCGGGCAGGCCCGCAAGATAGAGCGCGCCGCTCAATGCATCGCCCAGCGGTTCGCTGAGCCGGTCGACGGTTCGGGCGCGCAACCAGGGTCGCATCTTCGCCGACAGGCCGCCGAGCAGCGCGCATCGAGGTGCGCCGCGTTCGTAGATCGTCTCGATGAATCGCTCGATATGGCCTGCCGCGTCCTCGACGATCGAGCGGGCGATGGTATCGTCCGCTTCGGCATAGTCCATCACCAGCGGGGCGAAGCTGCCATAGTCGCGCGGGGTCGCCTGATCCATCCAGGCGATGGCGCGCGCAATCCGCGCACCGACCAGCTCGACGGACAGACTTCGCGCGATGCGATCTATGGCCGCCCGATCTTCGGGCGCAGCGTCCGCTTCGTCGTCAGCAAGGCGTGGTGAGGCCCATGGGGCGGCTGATGGCGGCGGCGGCGCTGACGATCTCGATCGCCCAGCCGCTGCCCGCCGCCGTGCCAGCGGTACGGGATACCCAGCTGGCGGCGATGGCGGAGCGGCTGTTTCCGGCGCTGCACGGGCCGCTGGCGGGAGACGCGCGGGATCGGCGCGTCGTGGCCTGTGCGGGAGCGCCTGATTGCGTGGTCGCGGCCGCGATCCTGCGTGACGAAGAGCGGGAGGCCCTGGCCGCACGCTCCCCGGATCATGGGGATGACGTGCGGCGGCAGGTCGATGGGCTGAACGACATATTGCGCGTGTATGGCATCGGCAAACTGCCGCGCTATCCGCTGATCGACGGGTCCGACGCGCCGTTCGGGAGCGAGGCCTTTGCGGCCAAGGTGGCCGATGCGGTCGTCATGGCCGGGGCGCAGCGCGGCGATCCGGCGGTCGGCGGCGACATAAGCCTGTCGCTGGCGCTCGCCCTGCTCGATGCCAATGACAAGAATGCGGCCGTCGCCTTCGAGCCCCTGGATCAGCGGTATAATGCCGCCGCCATCCGGCGGGCGCGGACCATGGCGTGGAGCCGTTATCGCTACACCGCGATCCTGGTCCTCGGGGTCGGGCCGGATGACCTGGAAACGCCGCTCAGCGCCAAGGGCAAGGTCAATGTGCGCGTCGCCGCCGAGCAATTTGCCATGGGCGCAGCGCCGTTTCTGATCGTCAGTGGCAGTGCCGTGCACCCACGCGACACACCGCATGTCGAGGCGCTGGAGATGCGGCGCGGCCTGATCGAACGCTATGGCATTCCGGCGGACGCGATCGTGGTCGAACCCTATGCACGGCATACGACGACGAATGTCCGCAACGCCACGCGCCGCTTGATCGCGATGGGCGCGCCGCTCGACCGGGACATGCTCGTGGTCAGCAACGCCTCCCATATCGATGCGGTCGCCAGCCCGACCTTTGTCGAGCGCAACCGCCGCGAACTCGGCTATCAGCCTGCCACCGCCGACGGGCGTATCGCCCCCACCGCCATCGCCATGAAGCCTTCCCGTGAGGCACTGCGCGTCGATCCTGCGGACCCGCTCGATCCCTGAACGGGCATGCCCAACAATGCGGCTCCGTGGATAGAAACACGCAGGCCGAATGCCAGATTTTACGAGCAGACGGCCGAATTCGGTCTGCGTCGCCGGGGCATCGCGAAGATGGATAGCAACACCAAGCCGGGCAGGGTGACGATCCTCGATGTTGCGGCCGCGCCGGGGCAGACGATGACGATCGGTGTCATCGTGCCCAGGCTGACCGACACGGTCATGGCGATGCTGTACGAAGCCATTGCCCGGGCATGCGGGCGAACCGGTCGTATCGCGCTGGTCGCGACGACTGACGAGCAGGTCGAGGGCGAATTGCGGGCCGCCGAGTCCCTGTTGCAGTGTGGCGTGGATGGGCTGATCCTGGCCACCGCACGCGACGATGACGACCTGCCCGACATTCTGGCCAAATGTGGCGTGCCGTTCGTGCTGGCCCTCCGGACCGACGGCAAGAGCCTGTCCTCCATCGGCGACGACCGGCTGGGCGGCTATCTGGCGACACGGCATCTCCTCGACCTGCTCATCTCGGGCCGCAGTCGGCCATGCGAGCCGATCCAGATGGCAGCGCCGACCCTCATCCCGCGACGCTCGACGATGGCCAATGCGGGGAAGGAGCGGACGGCGGATGTCGCGACGCGCGAGGGGTAGCCGAAGCGACCGATCCCCGCTGGCAGGGGCGTCCGGTGTTGTAGCAATAGACGTGCCGCCGCCCGTCACGCTCTGACCCCGCCCGCACCATGAATGCGCGCGTGACGCGGTACTTTCCGCCGAATCCCGTGTATCACAGGGCGATAACGAGGGTTCGATAGGAGCGGATGCCCATATGCATGGGGTGCGAAAGGGCACGAACGCGAGCGGAATGCGGCGGTATAACGAGCGGTTGATCCTGTCGGCGATCCGGCGATTAAACGGTGCATCCAAGGCCGAACTGGCGCGGGTGACGGGACTGTCACCCCAGGCCGTGGTCCGCATCATCGACGAACTCGACAGCGACGGATTGCTGTTCCAGGCCGAGAAGCGCACGGGCGGCATGGGACAGCCCGCCACGGTCTATCGTATCAACGGGGCGCGGGGTTACACGGTCGGCGTGGAAATCGGCCGGAACGCCATGACGCTGGTGTTGCTCGACTTCGACGGGCAGCAAAAGGCGGTGCATTGCGATGCCAGCGCCTTTCCGACTATCGACCTGGTGGTGGAACGGATCGACCGGTTCCTGCACGAGCAACTGCCGGCGTCGCTGCGCGATCCCAGCACCTTTCTGGGCATTGGCATAGCGATGCCGTGGTTCCTGGGCGAATGGCGTGACGAGCTCGGCATTTCCGAGGATCAGGCCGAGGAGTGGCGGCGCGGCGATGTCGCCAGCCGCCTGCGCGCCGGACTGCACTGGCCGACCTTTTTCGACAATGACGGCAATGCGGCGGCGCTGGCGCATCTGTTGTGCGGGGCGGGGGCCGACCTCCAGAGTTATCTTCTGATCAACCTCGGCACCTTTGTCGGCGGGGGCCTGGTCCTTGGCGGGCAGGTGGTGCAGGGGCGGCATGGCAATGCCGGGGCGCTGGCGTCGATGCCCGTCATGGCCGATGGTCGGCGCGATTCGCTGATCCATCATGCCTCGCTCTACGATCGGGATCTTGCGGTGACGACGGCCGAACTGGAGGGCTGGCGACGGCGCTGTACCGAAGCATTGGCCTTCGCGATCTCGGGCGCGAACAGCCTGCTCGATCTCGAAGCGGTCATCCTCGACGGATCGCTGGCAGCGGAGGAAATGGCCGACATCGCGGCGGCGGTGGAACGGCAGCTCGCCGAACATGCCCCGCCCGATTTCTTCGCGCCCGAACTGCGCATCGGCACGCTGGGGCGGCAGGCCGCGGCGATCGGTGCAGGACTGTTGCCGCTGCACGCACAGTATTCGCCTGATCTCAGCAGCTTGTTCAAGCGCAGCTAGTCGACCTTCGCGAAAGCACACCCGCCTCAGGCATGTCTGGTATCGCTAACGGCAAACGATTGCTCAGCAAGCCCCTGAAAAGCCGCAAAATTTGTCCTTGACCAACTAAATCACATTAGTAGATTTAATGGCATCGACCGCAAGAGCGGCAGGTGATGGGAGGATGACGATGGCGACCGTATCTCGGCGTACAAGGCGGGCGGGCTGCTCGTGGTGACCGAACCGCTGCTGCTGGGCGGGATCGAGGCCGGGGGCACCAAGTTCCTGTGCGCCGTCGCCGATCGTGATGGGACGATTTTTGCCGAAACCCGGATCGCGACCACGACCCCGGCCGAGACGCTGGGCGCGACCAGCGCCTTTTTCCGCGAGGCACAGCGCGTCCATGGCGATCTGGCGGCCCTTTCGGTCGGCAGCTTCGGTCCGCTTTCGCTCAATCCGCTGTCGGCCGATTACGGCAGCATCACCTCGACCCCGAAACCCGGTTGGGAAAATGTCGACCTGCTCGGCCATCTGTGCCGGATGACGGACGCGCCGATGACGCTCGACACCGACGTGAACTGCGCGGCGGTGGGCGAGCGGTTGTTCGGGAGCGGACAGGGGCTGGACAGCTTCTGCTATGTCACGATCGGTACGGGGATCGGCGTCGGCTTGCTGATCGGTGGCGCGCCGCATGGCGGGGCGAACCACCCCGAGGCCGGGCATATCATGGTGCCGCGCGCGCCCGGCGATGATGCGTTCGAGGGCATTTGTCCGTTTCATGGCGATTGCCTGGAGGGGCTGGCCTCTGGTCCGGCGATGCGTGCGCGCTGGGGCGTACCGGCCGAACACCTGCCCGCCGACCATCCGGCATGGGATATCGAGGCGGACTATATCGCCGCGCTGTGCGCCACGCTCACCTATGTCGTTCGCCCGGACCGGATCATCGTCGGCGGCGGGGTGATGCAGCCGCAAATGTACCCGAGGGTGCGATCCGCGCTGGTCGCGAAGCTCGCGGGCTATGATGCCAGCATGCGGGCGATCGATATGGATCAATATGTCGCCGCGCCGACCGCCGGGGCCTCCGCCGGGCTGACCGGTGCGCTGGCGCTCGCCTATCGCACCGCGACACGCCAATGGCCGATGCACTGGCGCATGGCCGAACCCTTTCACGCGAACAAGGAGACGGTCGATGCATAGCATCACCACGCCGGACGGTCGGCAGGATGTGGACGATGCACGGGCGACGATCGCGATCGTGCTGAGCGCGGCCGGGGCGGCGCTGGGCGGGTTGCTGTTCGGATTCGATACCGCCGTTATTTCCGGGGCCACGCAGGCGTTGCAGGAACGCTTTGCGCTCACCGACGCATCGCTGGGGTTCACCGTCGCCTCCGCGCTGATCGGAACGGTCATCGGATCGCTGGTCACTGGCGCGCCCGCCGACCGATATGGGCGAAAGGCGATCATGCTGTCGGTCGCCATCGCTTATGTCATCTCGTCGCTGGGCACTGGTCTCGCGCAAAGCTGGCCGATGCTGATCGCGTTCCGGTTTCTGGGCGGCCTGGCGATCGGTGCGGCATCGGTGGTGACGCCAATCTATATCGCCGAAGTGTCGCCCGCGAAGTTCCGTGGGCGCCTCGTGGCGATGAACCAGCTCAACATCGTCCTGGGCATCCTGATCGCGTTCCTGAGCAACTATCTGATCGCGCAGGCGCTGCCGCCCGAAGCGGCGTGGCGGTGGATGTTCGGCATCGTCGCGGTGCCCTCCGCGCTGTTCCTGGCCGTGACCTTCCTGCTGCCCGAAAGCCCGCGCTGGCTGGCGGTGCACGGACAACAGGCGAAGTCGGTGCAGGTCATGGCGCGCCTCGGCTTCCTGGACCCTGCGGCCGAACTGACGAGGATCGAGGCCGCAGAACGCCGCGATGCGGGGCAGGGCGATGCCCGGCTGTTCCAGAGCGTGCATAGCTTCCCGGTCGCCTGCGCCATCGCCATCGCGCTGTTCAACCAGCTGTCGGGCATCAACGCGCTGCTCTATTATGCGCCGCGTATCTTCGAACTGGCGGGGGCGGGGGCCGACAGCGCGCTGCTCCAGTCGATCGCGGTCGGGGGCACCAACCTGCTCTTCACCGTCGCCGCCCTGTTCTTCATCGATCGGTTCGGGCGCAAGCCGCTGCTGATCGTCGGGTCGGTGGTATGCGCCGCCGCGCTGCTGCTGGTCGGTTGGCAGCTCGAACGCAGCACCCCGAACGGTACGCTGATCCTGGGCGGCCTGCTCGCCTTCATCGCCGCCTTCGCGATCAGCCAGGGGGCGGTGATCTGGGTCTTCATCTCCGAAGTCTTCCCCAGCGCGGTACGCGGCAAGGGGCAGGCGCTGGGGTCCACCACCCACTGGGTCGCGGCGGCGGCGATCACCTGGCTTTTCCCGATCGTCGCGAGCGCGGTCGGCGGCTGGGTCTTCGCATTCTTCGGCGCGATGATGCTGCTGCAACTGCTCTGGACGCTGCGCGTGATGCCGGAGACCAACGGCGTCGCACTCGAAGACATGAACCTGAAGGGGCAGGCGGCATGAAGACCATGCTCCTCCTCGCCATGACCGGGATCGCGTTGGCCTCCGCCGCGTCGGCGCAGCGTCCCGATCCGCGCCCGACCTATCACTTCGCGCCGCAGCGCAACTGGATGAACGATCCCAACGGGCTCGTCTATTATGACGGCGAATATCACCTGTTCTTCCAGTATAATCCGCATGGCGATCGCTGGGGCCATATGAGTTGGGGCCATGCGGTCAGCCGCGATCTGGTCCATTGGCAGGAGCTGCCGATCGCCATCCCCGAGACCGCCGATGTCATGGCCTTTTCGGGCAGCGCGGTGGTCGACTGGAACAACACCACCGGCTTCGGCCGGGACGGCAAGCCGCCGCTGGTCGCCATCTATACGGGGCATAATCCCAAGGCGAAGCTGCAATCGCAATATGTCGCCTATAGCAATGATCGCGGCCGGACCTGGACCGTGCATGGCGAGGTGCTGAGCGTCGGATCGCCCGAGTTCCGCGATCCCAAGGTGTTCTGGCACGCCCCCACGAAGCGTTGGGTGATGGTGGCGGTGATGGCGCTGGAGAACCGCGCGGTCCTGTTCACCTCGCCCGATCTGAAGCAATGGACCTTTGCCAGCAGCTTCGGGCCTGCCGGCGGGCGGGGCAAGAACTGGGAATGCCCCGATCTGTTCGAACTGCCGGTCGAAGGCGGCGCACCGGGCGAGAAGCGCTGGGTGCTGGGCATCAATCTCGGCGACAATGCGGTCGGCGGCGGTTCGGGCGGGCAGTATTTCGTCGGCGATTTCGACGGCAAGCGCTTCACCCCGGTGCCGGGCTGGCCCGGCGAGGCGCAGTGGATGGACTATGGCGCGGACTTTTACGCGGCCGTGTCGTGGAACGACCTGCCCAAGGATGACCCGCGCCGCATCTGGATCGGCTGGGCGAATGACTGGCGCTATGCCGAGGCCATACCGACCTGGCCCGCCCGCGGCCTGATGACCGTCCCGCGCGAGGTGACGCTGAAGAAGACGCCCGCCGGTTATCGCATCGCCCAGGCGCCAGTGCGCGAGGTGGCGAGCCTGCGCGGCGGACGACAGGATTTCGCCACGACGCTCGGCGAAACGCCGGTCGATCTGCCGATCGCGGGCGGCTCGGCCGACCTGACGCTTAATCTCGACACCGGCACGGCGGAGCAGGTGACGATCGCCCTGACCGACGAACAGGGTTACCAGACGCTGATCGGCGTCAACCCGACCGTCGACGAGGTGTTCATCGACCGCACCCGATCGGGCCCGCATTTCCATGACGGTTTCGCCGCCCGCCATATCGCGCCGGTCGACCTGAAGGGAAAGCGGGTGCGGTTGCGCGTGCTGGCCGATCAGTCGATCCTGGAGGTGTTCGTCGGCGACGGCACGCGCACGATCACCGACCGCTTCTTTCGCGGTGGCGGCCCGCTTCGCTGGAGCGCGAGCGCAAGGGGCGGATCGGCGCGACTGACGATGCAGGCGTGGCCGATGACCGGGGGCTCGCGCTGACATGAACGGCTTCGTCATGACGGTGGAAGCGATCGCGCCGGGCTGATGCCCACCCCGTCGATCTTTTGAAAATCAAAAAAAACATAACGGAAATCTGGGAGGATTTATGCCGAAGACCTTGCTCGCCCTGCTGACATCCAGTGCGCTGGTGCCGCTTGCCGCCAATCCCGCCGCCGCACAGGACAGGAGCGCCCAGGCGCAGGCCGATGCCGCGCCCGAAAACGATGCCAGCGCCGATATCGTCGTCACCGGCTATCGCGCCGCGTTGGGATCGGCGCAGGAGATCAAGCGCAACTCCGCGTCGATCGTCGATGCGATCGTGTCGAACGACATCGGCAAGCTGCCCGACAACAATGCCGCCGAAGCGATTGCGCGCGTCACCGGCGTCACCGTCCAGCGCTATAACGACGAAGCCGGGGTGATCCTGGTGCGCGGCCTGCCCGATGTCGCGACCACCTTCAACGGCCGCGAATTCTTCTCGGCCGAGGACCGCGTGCTGCACCTTCAGGATTTTCCGGCGGGCGTCGCGGCGGGGATCGAGGTCTATAAATCGGGGACGTCCGACCTCATCGAGCCGGGGCTTGCTGGGCTGGTCAATCTGCGATCCCGCCGCCCGTTCGATGTCAAGGATACCGAGATCGCGGGTGAATTGCGCGCGTCCTATAATGATCAGGCGCGGGCGTTCGACCCGGCGGGCAATCTGCTGCTGACCAAGCGCTGGGATACGCCGATCGGGGAGGTCGGCGCGCTTATCAACGTCAGCTATGTCCGCACCACCTATCGCAACGCCGATCGCTATGCCGATTCCGCGATTATCTCGCCGCGCGGCTTCGGGGCGAACGACGCCGCCGACGACCTGACCGTGACCACGCCGGGCGTGGGCATGGATTTCCGCTTTCCCGCCAATGCGGGCAATTTCTACGAAAAGGGCGTGCGCCACCGCCCGGCGGTCAACGGCACGATCCAGTGGCGTCCGACCCCCGATCTCGAAGTCTTCGCCGAAGGGCTGTGGCAGGCCTATCGCGGCCAGGTGCTGCGCGATGCGTTCAACGTCAATTTCGAACGCCGCGATGCGAGCGGCGTCGCCCCGACGTTGAGCAATGTCGTGCTGGTGCCCGGCGAGCCGGACAAGGCGGCCAGCTTCACCAAGACCGGCGGTTACGTCCCCGAATTCTATCGTTCGACCCAGAATGACCGCACCGATACGTGGCAGGCGGCGGCGGGTTTCAAATGGACCACCGGCCGCGCGACGCTGTCGGGCGACTTCGCCTATACCAACAGCAAATATCAGGCGTCGGAATATAGCCTCGACGCCCAGCTCGCCAGCGCGCCCACCATCAATGTCGACTGGGACGTGCGCGGATCGGCGGTGTTCGATCTGGGCGGCTATGCCATCGACAATCCGGCCAATAGCCGTTGGCGCGGCTATTATCAGCGCGACCTGGTGACCAAGGGCGATGGCGTCCAGGGTCGCATAGACCTGGATCTCGAAACCGACCGGGGCTGGCTGCCGCGGCTGCAATTCGGCTTCCGCGCCAGCGATCGCAACGCCTATTCGCAGAACAACAATCGCTATGCCTATACCGCCGGGCTGAACATCCCGCTCGACAGCCTGCCGACGGGGGCGCTCGGGCTTATCACCGACGGGTTTCGCGACGATCCGCAACGCTTCAAGAACTGGCTCGCCCCCAGTCGCGATGCGATCCGCGACAATGGCGAGGCCCTGCGCCTGCTGGCGCTGCAATCGGTCCAGCGCGCGACCCTGTTATTCCCCTCGGACAATGGCATTCGCGAGGCGGTGACCAAGTTCGCCACCGCCGAGATCCCGTTCGATCCGCTGGGCGGCTTCACCGCCAGCGAGGCGAGCTATGCCAGCTATGGCCAGGCGAAATACGACATCGACCTGGGCGGGGTGCGGCTCGACGGCACGGTGGGCGCGCGCATCGTCAACACCGACGGCACCTATCGTGGGTTCAGCCGGGTGCAGGCCGCCGACGGTACAGTCGGCATCGTCCCCAGCGTCACGCGCCAGAATTATGTCGATGTGCTGCCCTCCGCGATCGCGCGGATCCGCTTCTCGAACGAATGGCAGATACGGCTGGGCTATACCCAGACGCGGACCCGGCCGGGCTTCGGCCAGCTCAATCCGTCGATCAACATCACCCGCAACAGCCCCGGTCCCGACGGCACGCCGCCGGTGTTCGACGCGAGCGGTTCGGGCGGCAATCCCGATCTGCGACCGCTGACGTCGAAGAATTACGATGCCTCGCTCGAATGGTATTTCTCGAAGAACGGATCGGCATCGGTCGCCGCCTTCTATCGCGACCTGAACGGTTTCATCGGCTATTATACCCAGGTCGTGACCGATCCTATCTATGGCCGCGTCCAGCTCAACCGGCCGGAAAATGCCGGTGACGGGCGGATCAAGGGGATCGAGGCGTCGCTCCAGACCTTTTTCGACTTCCTGCCCGGTGCGCTGTCGGGCTTCGGCGTCCAGGGCAACGTCACCTATCTCGATGGCACCAATCAGTTGCCCCGCGTGCTGGGCGAGGGCGACCGGCAGGTGGAGATTACCGGCCTGTCGAAATGGGCGTACAATTTGACGGCCTTTTACGAGAAGAGCGGCATCTCCGCGCGGCTGTCCTATAACTGGCGATCGCGCTACGTCACCAGCTACAACCGCAATATCAACGAAGACCAATATGCCGGTGAGCTGGTGCGGCCGGTCTCCCGGCTCGATTTTTCGGCCAGCTACGACGCGTTCCGCAATATCTCCCTGGTCGCGAACGTCAGCAATATTCTGGCGCAGCCGTTCAAGAACTATCGCTTCTACAACGAGACGCAGTTCTTTGGCCGCGATTTGCGGGTGGAGGGGCGCTATTTCAGTCTGGGCGTCCGCTTCAAGATGTAATCTGGGCGGCGGACGTGCCTTGCCGCGTCCGCCGGACGATCCCGATGCGAATATCGCGCGATCGCTCGAAGAAGCGAGGCGCGGAGGATGACGTGCGGCGGCTCGTCGCACGCGGAGAGGAAGCAGATGGCATCGATATTTTCGCGTCGTCAGACGCTCGGCTTCATCACGACCCTGCCCATGCTGTCCGCCTGTGGCGGATCGGGCGACGGGGGAGGGGGCAGCGCCTCGGCCGCCGGACTCGCTCCGGCCCCGACGCCGACCCCCAGCCCGACCCAAAGCCCCGCCCCGGCGGCGGTCGGCGGCCGTCCGCGTTATCATATCGCCGCGCCCGATGGCGGCTGGATCAACGATCCGCAGCGCCCGGTGCGGATCGGCGACAGCTGGACGATGTGGGCGCTCTACAATCCCACATGGCCGAATGGCGGCACCGAATGGCGCCGCTGGACCTCGACCGATCTCGTCACCTGGACCGATCGCGGCGTGTCGATTCCACGTCGGACGACGGCGTTCGGCGATGTATGGAGCGGCAGCGCGGTGATCGACACCGACGACACCGCCGGTTTCGGGGCGGGCACGCTGATCGCGCTGGCGACCATGCCCGCCGACAATGCCGCCGGACAGAACCAGTCGACCGCGCTGTGGTATTCGCGCGACGGCGGGGCGAGCTTCGCCTTCCACGCGATCGTCCATCCCAATTTTCCGGGCAATAAGCCGTTCCGCGACCCGACCGTGTTCTGGCATGCACCCACGTCGCGTTGGGTCATGACCTTGTCGGAAGAGGGCAAGATCGGGTTCTACACCTCTCCCGACCTGAAACAGTGGAGCTATGCCAGCGGCTTTGTCTCCACCTTGGTCGGCGGGGTGATGGAATGTTCGCACCTCTTCCCGCTGCACCTCTACGACGCGAACGGGGCCACGGGCGTCGACAAATGGGTGTTGCTGGTCGGCGGCGACGGGACGGGCGGCGGCTTTACCGGCGGCAGCTATTATTGGGTGGGCAGCTTTGACGGGACCGGCTTCACCGCCGACAGCGCGACCGGCCATTGGCTCGACGGTGGGGCCGATTATTATGCCGCCATGGTGTGGCAGGACCCGCGAGCGGCCGATCCGCTGGCCGCGGCGTGGACGATGGGCTGGATGAACAATTGGGCCTATGCCAATCAACTGCCCGCCCCCGCTGACTATCGCGGACAGTTGAGCATCGTCCGCCAGATCCGCCTGCAGCGAAACTCCGACGGCACGCCCAGCCTGCGCATGACGCCGATCGCAGCCCAGAATAACGCGTTCCAGAGCGTGATGCTCGGGACGGATCAGACCATCACCGACGGACGCGACTATGTCTGGCCCACCGATGCCGGAATGATCGCCGGGCGGATCGACCTGACGCTCACGCGCGTCGGTGCCGACTGGCCGGGCGGGGCATGGCTGTCGGTGCGCGGCGGCCAGGGTTACTTCACTCAGATCGGCTTCGAACTGAGCAAAAACCATGTATTTGTGAAACGGGACACGAGTGGTCCTTACCCGCCCGACCATGTTGCATGGCGTGAGACTCGCAGCGTACGGTGCGAAGCCGCTGACGGAAAGGTGGCGGTCAGCATCTTCCTCGATGCCGGTTCGATCGAGGTGTTCATCAACGACGGTGACAGCGTCCTTTCCGAACTCATCAATGCGCCATGGTATGCGACCAGCTTGAACCTCAACGCAAGCGGTGGTTCGGTTCGAGTATCGGAGGTTCGGATTCTCGGGGGGGCCTAGGGCGGATCGACATTCAGCATTGCTTCTTCTGCCCCTCTCCCCTCTGCGAGGGGCGGGGGAAGGAAAGGCATCGATAAATGTCGATCGGCCCTAGAATTCCGCGACCTTGCCCCAGGCGGAGTCGCGAAAGCGGTTCGGATGATAGGGTTTGGGGTCGACGATGGGTGCGGCGCCGCTGACGATATCGGCGATCAGATGGCCAGCCCCAGGCCCGATGCCGAAGCCATGCCCGCTAAAGCCGGCCGCCAGGATCAGGCCGGGCAGTTCATCCACTTCGCCGATGCCGGGCACGCCGTCCGGTGTGCTGTCGACATAGCCCGCCCAGGCCCCGGTCACGACGCGTTCCGACAGGCGCGGCATCAGCGCAAGCGCGCGGGCGTGGGTGCGCGCGACGGCCGCGCGGTCGGGCTTGGGATCCAGGACCCGCATCGCCTCCATCGGTGTCGGCCGGTCGAGCCGCCAGCGCACGAGCCGCTCATGGCCCGACCGCACCCCCTCCAGCCCGCCGGGCGACAGCTTGCGCCAGCGACGCAGGAACATCGGCAGGAACTGGGTCGAAAAGCGCAGGAATTGCGGGGTGGGATCGACCTTGCCGCTGCCACTGATCGACAGCGTATAGCCGCCATCGCCGCGCCGGGTCATGGAGATATACTCGCTGTGCATCGCGGCCGGGAAGATGTCTTCGCCCGGCCCGACCGCCATGACCGTCTGGCGGATCGTGGCCTGCGGAAAGCGTATGCCATATTGATTGCAGAAGGACGAAGCCCAGGCGCCCGCCGACAGCACCGCGATGCGGGTGCGGATCGTACCCCGTTCGGTGACCACGGCGGAAAGGCGCCCGCCTTCGGTCTCCAGCCCACGCACCGCGCAATTCTGATGCACCGTTCCACCCAGCGCCATCAGCGCGCGGGCGGCGGCGGGCGCGGCCCGCGACGGATCGGCGGTGCCGTCGGTCGGGGAGAAGACGCCACCCTTCCACGGCTTGTTGCTGAACCGCCCGCGCTCGCTGGCCTCAGCCGACGAGAGCATGTGGGTGGTCACGCCCGCCGTCCGGGCGAAATCGCGCCAGCGTGCCCAGCCCTCGATCTCGGCTTCATTGTCACTGAGATAGAGCAGCCCACAACGGCTGAACCCGGTTGCCTCGCCGGTGTCGGCAGCAAATTGTTCCCACAGGTCGAGCGACTTGGTTGCCATGGGCAGTTCGCGCGCGTCGCGGTTCTGCTGGCGGCACCAGCCCCAGTTGCGGCTGGACTGCTCGCCACCGACGCGGCCCTTTTCGATCAGCGCGACCTTCAATCCGCGCTTTGCCAGATAATAGGCGGTGAAGCAGCCGACGATACCGCCGCCGATCACGACGACATCGGCCAAGTCGGGCAGGGCGGGGCTTGAATCTACAAGGGTCAAGGGTGCGGGCATTCCGGGGCTCCAACGGGTCCGGGGAAGGGGGGCTGGCTCAGAAATATTTCAGCCAGCCAAGGTCCTTGCGGCGCTTCTTCAGGTTCGAGAACCAGCGCGTCGGGAAGTAGAGCGGCACGATCAGCGCGATCCACATCAGCCAGATCCACGGGATAGACGGAAAGCCGAAGACCGTTTCGTGATTGGTGCCCCAGATCGCGACCGCGCCGAGGTACATCATGCGCAGGACATACAGGTGGAGGAGATAGAAGAACATGGGCGCACCGCCGAACACTGCCAGCCAGCCGATCACCCGCGTGTCGTCCACCCGGTCGAACAGCGCCAGCAGAAGCGACCCGACGCCCAGCGTCGCCATCACGTAGAGGAGCGACGGCGGATATTTGGTCAGCGCCAGGAAGCTCATGACGGTGCGGATCGGCGAGCCGGGCACCACGAACCAGGGTGCGTCGCCATAAATGTTGAGCGCCCGCAACGCGACGAACCCGACCAGCATCAGCGCGCCGGTCAGCGCCAGCCGCCGCTGCCGTGCCAGGGCGTCGGCACCGACGAACCACGGCCCGATCCCCCAGCCCAGGCAGATCACGCCGATCCACGGCAACAGCGGATAGCTGAACCGAACCGGGAGGCCGCCGAAGCTCACCGTCCCGCGATCGTGCAGAAACGCCCAGACGGTGTGGAACATGCTCTCCTCGGGCACCGTGATCGGGCTCAGCAGATTATGTCCGGCGACGATGGTCAATCCGGTCGCGACGATGGCGGCGTGCGGCAGGCGGATCAGCAGCGAGAGCACGATCATGCTCAACCCGATCGCCCAGATGACCTGAAGATAGACGATCGTCGGTGGAAATTCGGCACGCCAAACGAAATTGACGACGGTCAGTTCGAGCAGGACGAGCAACGCGCCGCGCTTGAACAGGAATGCGCTCGTCTCTGCACGGCTGTGCTTCCGGCCATAGAGATAGGCACCCAGTCCGGTCAGCGCGACGAAGATCGGCGCGCACAGGGTGCTGGTCATGCGGCTGAAGAAGGATGCAGGCGCGACGGTCAGCGCGTCGACCGGGTCGCCGATCGGCACCCATAGCAGGAACGCCTCGCGGACATGGTCGAGCAGCATCAGCACCATGACGAAACCGCGCAGCGCGTCGATGCCGACCAACCGCGCGCCCGTCCGCGCTACGCTGTTGAAAGACTGGGGCCGGGACACGGTCCCATCGGGTGCAAGGCCCGCTGTCGTGATGCTTGCCATGGTGATGCTCTCCACAGGAGAAGGGAAAACTCGGTCGCGCGTCAGCAGCGCGACGGCGTCGATTTCGACCAAATGGCCGTGATGAAGTTCGGAAACGGGCACGGCGTCTGCACAGTGGCCAGCGTCTCGGTGACGGGTGACGGAACCGGTGTGGGCGCGTCGGCTAGGATCATCCTGGTTTCCATCGCGCGCTCAGGCCAGGATCGCCTTGGTTTCGAGATATTCCTCGAAGCCATGCACCCCATATTCGCGGCCGTTGCCCGACTGTTTGTAGCCGCCAAAGGGCGCATGCGCGGTCCAGGTGGGGTAGTTGATATGAACCTGTCCGGATCGGATGCGCCGAGCGATGGCCCTGGCGCGGACCGGGTCGGTCGACTGGACATGCGCTCCCAAGCCGTAGATCGTGTCGTTGGCGATCGCCACCGCCTCATCCTCACTTTCGTAAGGCATGATGCACAGCACCGGCCCGAAAATCTCCTCGCGGGCGATGCGCATGTCGCGGGTGACGCCCGAAAAGATCGTCGGCTGCACGTAGAAACCCCGGTCGAGCCCGGCGGGGCGGCCGGGGCCACCCGCGATCAACCGCGCGCCGTCCGCCTGGCCGGCCGCGATCATGTCCAGCACGCGGGCGTATTGCGCGGCATTGGCGATAGGGCCCATGGTCGTCGCCGTGTCATCGGGCGGGCCTACGCGCCATTCGGCGGCCGCTTTCGCCGCCAGCAGCTCGACCTCGGCCAGCCGCGCGGCGGGGACCAACATCCTGGTCGGCGCGCTGCACGACTGGCCGACATTGCGCATTCCGGCCATCACGCCACGCGGAACGGCCTGCGCGAAGTCGGCGTCGGGCAACAGGATATTGGGTGACTTGCCACCCAATTCCTGCACGACGCGCTTCACGCTTACCGCCGCCGCCTGTGCGACCAGCACCCCCGCGCGGGTCGAGCCGGTGATCGAGATCATCGCGACGTCGGGATGCGCCGCCAGTGCCGCGCCGACGGACTCGCCGGTTCCACCGATCAGATTGAAAACGCCCGCGGGCGTACCCGCATCGTGCATCACGTCTGCAAACAACAGTGCGCTATAGGGTGATAATTCGCTGGGCTTCAGGACGACCGTACATCCCGCGGCAATAGCGGGCGCGACCTTGGCCGTGATCTGGTAGAGCGGCCAGTTCCACGGCGTGATGAGCGCGCAGACGCCGATCGCTTCCTTGCACAAAGTGAATCCCGCTTCCGGCCGCTCGAAGCGATAATCCGCCAGTACCTCCATCTGAGCGCGGACATGCGCGATGGCGAAGGGCACATGCGACGCGCGGGCAAATCCGATGGCGGCCCCCATTTCGGTCGCAATCGCCTGGGCAAAGGCCTCGGCGCGCTCCTCCAGCAGAGCGGCGATCCGGCCGAGCAGCGCGATGCGTTCCGCGACCGGACTGACCGCAAAAGCAGGAAAGGCGCGGGCGGCGGCGGCGACCGCCCGGTCGACATCGGCGGCAGACCCTGCTGCGATCGTGCCGATCAGGCTCTCGGTCGCCGGGTCGGTGACGGGAATTGCGGGTGCGGGCGTCGCCGGCTCACACCACGCGCCATCGACATAGAATTGTCCCGCTCTGTCGTTCGTCATGTCCCACCCGTCCCGGCCCTATCGCGTTCCCCTGAGCGCAGGCGCTCCCGACGCGATAAGGTCTGACCGGAGTGTAGCGGCGACCGGTCGGCAGACGCTTCCGAAAATCGGGGGGCAAACGGCATTCCCGCAGTGTCCGGTCGCCACGCGCAGCGATTTACCCCGTGGGATGCGCGTCAGCAGGCTGTCCGCCATCGAAAATGCGCAGCATATTATGCTGTGACGTTATCAAGGTTGCTTGTCGTGCCGCATCGGCGCGGCTGCAACGAGCGATTCTGCCGAACGCCGGCCGCTATCACCGTGTTCGGCAATTCACATCAGCAAAGGGGGCCGACCATGCTTCGTCCAAAATATATCACCTTCGACTGTTATGGCACGCTGATCTATTTCGAGATGGCTCCGATCGCGCGGCGCCTCTACGCTGATCGGATCGCGGCGGTCGATATGGGCCGGTTCTGCGACGACTTTTCCGCCTATCGCCTCGACGAGGTGCTGGGTGCGTGGAAGCCCTATCGCGACGTCGTGGAAGGATCGCTGCGCCGCACCTGCGCGAAGTGGGGCATCGAATATCGCGATAGCGACACGGCCGACGTCTATGCCGCCGTCCCGACCTGGGGGCCGCACCCGGACGTGGTCGAGCCGCTGAAGCGCGTCGCGGCGGAATATCCGCTGGTCATCCTGTCCAACTCGATGGTCGATCTCATCCCGCAGAACGTCCGCAACCTCGAGGCGCCGTTCCACGCCGTCTATACCGCCGAGGAGGCCCAGGCCTACAAACCCCGGATGCAGGCGTTCGAGTATATGTTCGATCAGCTGGGCTGCGGGCCGGAGGATGTGCTGCACGTCTCGTCCAGCTTCCGGTACGACCTGATGACCGCCTATGACATGGGTATTACGAACAAGGCCTTCGTCAATCGCGGGCACGAACCGCTGAACAGCTATTATCAGGTGCACGAGATTCCGAGCATCGCGGGCTTGCCGGGGCTGGTGGGACTGTGAGCGTGGCGACCGATGTGCGGTCGTTCATAGATCTGCGCGCCTTTGCCGCATCGGCCGAAGCGCCCGCCACGGGGGACTATCGCACCGCACGCACCGCGCTGCCGCTGGTCGAGGGGCCGTGCCAGCTCGACCTGCTCGCGCTCGATGGCGGGGCGGGGTCGGAGGCGGGCCTCCCCGGCGACGAGTTCGTCATCGTGCTGGCGGGTTCGATACGATTGGGGCCGGTGGTGCTGGAGGCGGATGGCTGTGCGGTCATCCCCAGCGGCGTGGCCTTTGACTGGGAAGCGGCGCCCGGCACGCGTGCGCTTGCGATGCGCTATGCGACCGACACGCCCGCCGCCGACCGCATCGTGCCGATCGACGAAAGCGCCGAGCTGACGCCTTCCAATCCGCCGCTCGCCGACCTGCTGGTCGGGCCGACGCCCTCGTGCCGCAACCATACCGATTATCGGTCAAGCGACGGCGTATTCATCTGCGGCACCTGGGACTCCACGCCCTATCACCGTACCGCGATGCGCTATCGCCATCACGAGCTGATGCACCTGATCGAGGGGAGCGTGACCTTCGAGGACGAGACGGGGACCAGCCGCACCTTCGCCAAGGGCGACATCTTCCTGCTGGAACATGCTGCGCAATGTCTGTGGGACAGCCGGGAGCATGTGAAAAAGGTCTATGCAATCTGGCGGCCGATGGTCGCCTGATCGCTTTTCGGGGCGATGCCGGAGACGGTATCGCCCCGCTTGCCCGCTCAGGGGGTCGCGAGAAGGTCGAGCGACTGGTGGCAGAATATCTGCCGATCCCCCTCCAGCAGGCGCGGCGGCATCGTATCGACGCAGGAGGTGTTCGCGCGGATGCAGCGCGGGTGGAAGCTGCATCCGGTTGCCGACATCCGCGCGCCCGCCGCCCCGGCTTGTCGGGCCGGTGTCTCCTCCAGCCAGCCCGGCCGCAATTCGGGGACCGAAGCGGTCAGCAACCGGGTATAGGGATGGTGGGCCCCGTGACCCAGGCCATCGCGCGTCACCTGCTCGGCGACACGACCGGCATAGAGGACCAGCACGTCATCGGCGATCGCCCGCACGATCTCGAGATCGTGGGTGATGAACATATAGGCGAGCCCGAGTTCGCGGCGCAGCTCGACAAGCAGGTCGAGCACGGCCTCCGCGATGACCGGATCGAGCGCCGAGGTCACTTCGTCGCACAGCAGCAGGTCGGGGCGTGCCGCCAGCGCGCGGGCGAGATTGGCCCGCTGCTTCTGCCCACCGGACAGTTCGCCGGGCAACCGGTCGGCGAGCGATGCGGGCAGGCGGACAAGGTCGAGCAGTCGCGCCACCTCCGCCTTGGCCGATCGTCGGTCCAGCCCATGATAGAAGGCCAGCGGCCGGGCAATGGCAGCACCGATGCTGACCGATGGGTTGAGCGCGGTGTCGGCGCTCTGGAAAACCATCTGCACCCGGCGAAGCTCGTCGCGCGACCGGTGCCGGACCAGCGGTGCGAGAGGATGGCCGTTCAGCAGGATGCGGCCCGCCGAGGGCGCGTGCAGCCCTGCCGCCACCCGCGCGAGCGTGCTCTTGCCACAGCCGGATTCGCCGATGACGCCCAGCACTTGGCCACGCCGGATCGAGACATCGATCCCGTCGAGGATTTTGGTCCGAGGCGCGCCATCCGGCCCCGTCCCCCCATAACCCGCCACGATCCCCCACATATCGAGCAGCGGCGCCTCGTCGGTCGGTGGCGGGACGATGCGGGCTCGGGGCGCGGCGGCCGCGACCAGGGCCTGGGCATAGCTGTGGCGCGGGGCGAACAGGATCTGCCGGGTCGGCCCCAGTTCCTGCACCTCGCCGCCGCGCAGTACCGCGATGCGGTCGGCGATCTGGGCGACGACCGAAAGGTCGTGGGTGACATAGACGGCGGTGGTTCCCAAATCTCGTACCGCGTCCTTGAACGCCTTCAGTACCTCGATCTGAGTCGTGACGTCGAGCGCGGTGGTCGGTTCGTCGAAGATGACGAGGGCAGGGTCGGTGATCAGCGCCATCGCCGCCATCAGTCGCTGGAGCTGCCCGCCCGATACCTGATGCGGATAGCGTGCGCCGACGCCATCGGGGTCGGGGAGCGCGAGGCGGCGAAACAGAGCCTTGGCCTTTTCCTCGGCGGCGGCGCGGTCGAGCGTACCGTGGATCAGCGCGGGCTCGATCACCTGCGCCATGATGGTCAGCGACGGGTTGAATGCGGCGGCGGCGCTCTGTGCCACATAGACGACGGTGCGGCCACGCACCTGACGCAGCTGTTCGGGCGTCGCGCCATCGAGCCGGTGGCCAGCCACCTCGATCACGCCGCCCGCGATCCGGCAGCCGGGACGCGCATAGCCGAGCAGCGACAGGGCGATGGTCGTCTTGCCCGACCCCGACTCTCCGATCAGGGCCAGCACCTCGCCCTTCGTGATCGACAGGCTGACATCGGGTACGATCACGATCTCGCGTCCGTCTTCGCCGACGGCGGTGACGCGCAAATGGTCGATGCGGGCAAGCGGCACGCCGGTCATCGCCGCCGCCGTCCGGGAAGGGAGTCGATCACCAGGTTCATTCCTATCGTAAGGGAAGCGATCGCCACCGCCGGGAACAGCACGGCGGGCGCGCCGAAGCCCAGCCCGGCGATATTCTCGCGAACCAGGGCGCCCAGGTCGGCCTGGGGCGGCTGGACACCCAGGCCGAGAAAGGACAGGCCGCTGAGCAGCAGGACGATGAACACGAAGCGCAGGCCAAAATCGGCAGCGAGGGGGCCGGTGACGTTGGGCAGCACCTCCCGCACGACGATATAGGGCAGACGTTCGCCGCGGGCGCGAGCGGCGGCGACGAAATCCAGCGCCATGACGCCCACCGCCAGCGCACGGGCGGTGCGGAAGGCACCGGGGGTATAAATGATCGCCAGCGTGCCGATCAGCACGGGTATCGAAGCGCCGGTCGCCGCGATCACCACTAGCGCCAGCATCAGGCTGGGGATGGCGATAATGATGTCGAAGGCCCGCGACAGGGCCATGTCGATCCACCCGCCGGCCGCGGCGGCCAGGCCAAGCAGGATGCCCGACATAGCTGCGATGCTGGTCGCGACAAAGGCGATGAGGACGGTATAGCGCGCGCCGTACAGCACCCGGCTGAGCATATCGCGACCCAGATAGTCGGTGCCCAGCGGGAAGCGGCGGCTGATCCCGTCGAACACGTCGAGATGCACGACCTCGCCCACGCCATGGGGCGCGATGCCGGGGCCGAGTAGCGCGACGAGGATCCATGCCGATACGAGGGCCAGGCCGATCCGGCCGCTGGTCGTGGCCCTCCTCATCGGTGACGCAGCCGGGGATTGGCCAGGATCGTGACCACATCGGCGGTCGTCACCAGGATCAGATAGGCAGTGCAGAAGATGATCGCGACCGCCTGTACCAGCGGCAGGTCGCGGGTGGCGACCGCATCGACCATCAGTCGCGCGATGCCGGGATAGTTGAAGATGATCTCGACCACGATGACGCCCCCCAGCAAGGTCGACAGGCTGAGCGCGATCGCATTGGCGATCGGCCCGATGGCATTGGGCAAGGCATGGCGCAGTACCACGCGGGCCGGTGAGCAGCCCTTCAGCCGGGCCGCCTCGCAATAGGACGTGTCGAGCGCGTCGATCACCGCCGCGCGGGTCATGCGGACCATCTGCGCCATGACGAAACAGGCAAGGCTGAATACCGGCAGCGCGAACACCCGGACCAGGTCCCAGATCGAATGAACGTCGCGGGTGGAGGTCAGGGCGGGGAGCCAGCGCAGCGTCACCGCGAAGAGCATGACCGCCAGCGTCGCGATCAGGAATTCCGGTACGGACACGATGCCGATCGTCGCGATACTGATAGCCCGGTCGAATGCGGTACCCCGCCTGACCGCAGCCATGATCCCCAGCGCCAGGGCCAGCGGCACCGACACCAGTGCGGTCAGCCCGGCCAGCGTCAGCGAATTGACCAATCGCGCCCCGATCATCTCGCGCATCGGCAGGCCGGTGATCAGGGAATGGCCCAGGTCGCCGGTCAATACGCCGCCCGCCCATTCCAGATATCGTCGCCAGGCGGGCTGGTCGAGATGCATGGCCTGGCGCAAGCCCGCCAGCGCCTCGGGCGTAGCGCTCTGGCCCAGTATCGCCTCGGCCACATCGCCCTCCATCAGCTGTGCGATGGCGAACACCGCCAGCGACACGAATATCAGCGTCGCCAGCGCCGCCGCCACCCGGCGGCCGATCAGCACCATGAGGGGAGAGTGGATCATGCGCCCTCCATCCATGCGTCGGCGGCAAAGTCGAAACCCATCAATCCCCCCTGCGGCATGGGTCGCAGGCCCTTCACCCTCGGGTTGTGCGCATCGAGCGAGCTGAGGAACAGCGGAATGCCGATGCCCGCCTGGTCATGGACCAGATGCTGCATCTCGCCATAGAGCGACTTGCGGCGTGCCTCGTCCGTCTCGCCGCGCGCGGCCCGAAGCAGGCTGTCGAAACGCGCATTCTTCCACCCGCTCTCGTTCCACGGCGCGTCGGAGGCAAAGAACTGGGTGAAGATGATATCCGCCGTCGGGCGGGCGTTGACGTTGCCGAAGCCCAGCGGGACCTTCATCCAGCTGTTCGTCCAGTAACCATCGGATGGCACGCGCCGGATATCGAACCGGACCCCTGCGCGTCGCCCGGCATTCTGAATCAGCACGGCCATGTCGTCCGACTTGTCCGCCGCCGTCGAGGTGACGATGGGCAGGCGCGCGCCGATCATCCCGGCTCGCGCGAAATGATGGCGGGCGCGGTCCGGGTCGAAGGCGCGCTGTGGCACGCTGGGGTCGAAATAGGGATTGGTCGGCGCGATCGGCTGGTCGTTGCCGATCGTCGCATAGCCGCGGAAAATGGCATTGCGCATCGTCTCGCGATCCAGCAGCAGCTTCAGGCCCGCCACAAAATCCGGATGGCTGGTCGGCCCGCGGTCCAGCCGGGCGATCAGGTTGGTATAGCCGCCGGACCTGGTCACCAGCAGGTCGAAGCCCGCATGCTCCAGATGATGGGCGATACGCGGATTGATCGCGTGGATCAGGTCGACATCGCCCGACAGCAGCGCATTGATCCGCGCGCTGTCGTCCGAGATGGAGAAGAGTTCGATCTCGCCCAGCCGCACCTTGCGCCGCCAATAGTCGGGCCAGCGCACCGCGAGCGAGCGCACGCCGGGTGCGAACTCGACCATGCGCATCGGCCCGGTGCCGACCGGGTGGCGGAAGTCGCGGGTACCGTCGCGGACGATCTGGAATTGCGATATGCCCAGGATCGTCGGCAGGTCGGAATTGGCGCTTTCCAGGACAAGGCGGACATGATCCGGCCCATCGGCGCGGACCGATGCGAATTGCTGGGCAAAGATTCGCGCCTTCGACCCCACCGCCGGGTCGAGATGGCGGTTCAGGGAGTAGACGACATCCGCGGCGGTGAGTGGCGATCCGTCGTGGAAACGCACGCCACGCCGCAACCGGATCGACCAGTCGCGCGAATCCTGGCTCTCTATCGCCTCGGCCAGCGCGAATTGGGGACGGGACCGTGCGTCGAGCCGGGTCAGCCCGTCATAAACCATCGCGCAGCGGCAGAAGTCGGACACCACCGTCTGGCGCGCCGGGTCCATTGTGTCGGCGGTCGAACTGACCGCGACCGCCACCCGCAACCGCCCGCCCGATGGTTCGGGACGCGCGGGCGTAAAGCCGCATGCGCCCAGGCCCAGCGACAGGCCGCCGCCGCCGATCAGGCGGATTGCGTCGCGCCGCCCGATCAATGCCGCCAGTCCTGATAGCGGTAATAGGCCCCGACCAGCGGAAGGAACCAGGGGGGGCCGAAATGCCCCGGGACGGCCGGCCAGTCGATGCCGTGGAAGGGATTGGCCTCGGCGGGGCTGGCCCCGGTCATGATCCGCGCCATCACCTCGCCCATCAGCACCGAAATCTGCGTGCCATGGCCGCTATAGCCCATCGCATAATGCACCCCGTCGCGAACTCCCGCGCGCGGCAGGCGGTCGGCGGTCAGGTCGACGATCCCGCCCCAATTATGGGCGATGCGGACCCCCGCCAGTCCGGGAAAGATCTCGCACATCCGCGCCGCAAGGATCGCTCCGCTGCGCACGTCGTTGCGCGGGGTCGAGAGCGCGAAGCGGGCGCGGCCGCCGAAGATCAGCCGGTTGTCGGCGGTCAGGCGGAAATAATTGCCGATGTTGCGTGTCGTCGTCCCGTTGCGCCGTCCCGGCATGATCGTGTCGGCCAGATCCCCGAGCGGATCGGTTGCAACGATGAAGCTGCCGATCGGCACGATCCGCCGCCGCAGCCAGCGGAACGGCCCGGTCATCGATGCACCCGTCGCCAGCAGGACGTCATCCGCAATGATCGTACCGCGCGGCGTGACCAGCTTGTGCCGTCCGCCCGGCACCCGCGACAGCCCGGTCAGCGGCGTATTCTCATATAGCCTGGCACCGTGGCGGGTCGCGGCGCGCGCCAGTCCCGCGGCGAAGCGGCCCATATGGAGGGAGGCGCCGCGCGGGAAGACCAGCCCGCCGTGAAAGGCATCGGAGCGGATTTCCCCGGCCAGCTGGTTGCGGTCGAGCAGGCGGATGTCCGGTTCCACCGTCTGCGCCAGCAGCTCGGCGGAGCGGGCGAGCTTGACGGCATGGTCGGGCTTGTCGGCCAGTTTCAGCTTGCCGTTGCGGGTGAAGTCGCAGGCAATGGCTTCCTCCTTCACGATCGCCTCCACTCGGTCGACCCCGGCGTCGAAGGCGCGATAGAGGTCGGTGGCGCGCTGACGCCCGAAGCGCGCGCTGAGGGCGGCGAAGTCGCCCGCAATGCCGTTGTTGCACTGGCCGCCATTGCGGCCCGATGCTTCGCACGCGATACGCCCTGCCTCGATCAGGATCACCTGTGTCCCTGCCATTGCCAGCTGGCGGGCGGCGGAAAGGCCGGTGAACCCGCCTCCGACGACCACGACCGTCGCCCGGGCGGGGAGCGGTGGCACCCCATCCTGCGCAAAGCGTTCGCCGCTATCCAACCAATAGGATTCCAGCATCATCGTGCGGTTTCGCGTCCCCCCGGCGTCGGGCCACCCGACGCAGCTCCGACGCGGCATAGTCTGCTACGCTGTGTCGGCATGGTATCACTTTAGTTGCGTCGTCGGCCGGTCTTATGTGCCGATCCGACCCATTGGGACCGCACAGCATACCGCGCCCTTTTCAGCGGGAAACCGCCGCGAGAGGCGCCGGGGCCAGCGATATGGGGGTGTGATACCCGATGCGGCAGGATATTCCGTGCAGGCATCCAAATCACACGTGAAATGCTTCGGAAGGCGGTGAGCGACGCACCTCCTGCATCATGGCTGCGATAAAAGAATGGGAGAGGATTTCGATGGAACGCAAAACCATGCCAACAAGCGCCGAATTGCCCCCTGCCGGGGTCGAGCATCGCACGATGCGGCTTCGCGCCATGACCCCGCAGGATGTCGCCGCGCTGCACCTGCTGGCCAAGGCCGAACAATGGCCGCACCGGGCGGAGGATCTTGCCGACATGCTGGCCGTGGGCTCCGGCACGGTGGCGGAGCTGAACGGCGAGGTCATCGGCACGACGATGTGGTGGCGGGCCGGTCCGGCCACCGCGACGCTGGGCATGGTGATCGTCTCGCGCCGTCATCGCGGGGCCGGCCTCGGCCGGATCGTGATGGACGCGGTGCTCGACCAGATCGCGGCCGCGCTGGGCCCCGACGCTGCAATCATGCTGAACGCGACCGAGGATGGGCTGCCGCTTTATCGCAAGCTCGGCTTTCGCGGCGTCGGTGAAATCCTTCAGCATCAGGGGGCGGCGTTTCAGGCCCCGCTGGTTCCACTGGAGCCGGGGGAGCGTATCCGGCCGATGGGGGAGCGCGACGGCGCGGTCGTCGACTCGCTGGTCCACGCGGCGACCGGCCTCGATCGTCCGTCGGTCATGACGCTGTTGCGCGAAAAGGCGCACGGCGTCGTGCTGACGCATGGCGATACGGTGACCGGGGCGGCGCTTTTCCGCCGGTTCGGACGCGGCTATGTCGTCGGGCCGGTGATCGCGCCCGACGCGACCCGCGCCAAGGCACTGATCGCCCAGTGGATCGGATCGCGCAGCGGCGAATTCATCCGGCTGGACATTCCGGGCGACAGCGGGCTCGGGGCGTGGCTGGAGGAACTGGGGCTGGTCCGCGTCGGCCGGGTGGTGACGATGGTACGGGGCGGGGAGCCGCAAGGCACCGCACCCGGCACCGCCTTTGCGATCGTGAGCCAGGCGCTATGCTGAACGCTCAGGACCTGCGCGCGACCGGCTTGCTGATCGAGACGATGCTGATCGATGGAGCCTGGACGGGCGCGAACGACGGCGCGACGCTCGAGGTGACCGATCCGGCGACCGGCGAGACGATCGGGACGATCCCGGCGGCGGGGGCGGCCGAGACCGAGGCGGCGATCGCCGCCGCCGCCGCCGCGTTGCCCGGATGGCGGCGCCGCACGGCGGACGATCGCGCGACCCTGCTCGAGGCATGGCACCGGCTGATCCTCGACCATGTCGATGCACTGGCTGCGATCATGACCGCCGAGCAGGGCAAGCCGCTGGCCGAGGCGAAAGGGGAAATCGGCTATGCCGCCAGTTTCGTCAAATGGTTTGCGGGCGAGGGGCGGCGGATCGCCGGGCACATGATCCCCGCGCCGACCACCGACCGCCGCATCCTGGCGACCCGCGAGCCCGTGGGCGTGTGCGCAGCGATCACCCCCTGGAATTTCCCCGCCGCGATGATCACCCGCAAGGTCGCGCCCGCGCTCGCGGCGGGGTGCACCGTCGTCATCAAGCCGTCCGAGCTCACGCCCTTCACGGCGCTGGCGCTGGTCAGGCTGGCCGAACGCGCGGGGATACCGGCGGGTGTCGTCAACATCGTCACCGGCATGCCCCAGGCGATCGGCGCGGCGCTGACCGCCTCGACGGTGGTGCGCAAACTGTCCTTCACGGGATCGACGCGGGTCGGGGCGCTGCTGATGCGGCAGTCCGCGGACACGCTGAAGCGGTTGAGCCTGGAACTGGGCGGCAACGCGCCCTTCATTGTGTTCGATGATGCCGATGTCGATGCGGCGGTGGCCGGGGCGATGGCCTCCAAGTTCCGGAATGCCGGACAGACCTGCGTCTGCGCCAACCGCTTGTTCGTGCAGGACGGCATTCACGATCGGTTCGTGGAAAAGCTGGGCCAGGCGGTGCGCGCCCTGTGCGTCGGGGATGGGCGGCGGGCGGGGGTCACCATTGGTCCGCTGATCAACGCCGCCGCCACGACCAAGGTCGCCGAGCATGTCGCCGACGCGCTGGCCAAGGGCGCCCATATCGCCGCTGCCTCCGACGGCGTGAGCGGCGATGCGCGGTTTGCGCGGCCGGTGGTGCTGACCGAAGCGACGCCCGACATGCGGCTGGCCTCCGAAGAGACGTTCGGGCCGGTCGCCCCGATCTTCCGCTTCCGGGACGAGGAAGAGGCGGTCGCGCTCGCCAATGCGACGCCGTTCGGCTTGGCCAGCTATTTCTATACCGACGACCTGCACCGAGCCTGGCGTGTGGGAGAGGCGCTGGAGTTCGGCATGGTCGGGCTGAACACGGGAGCGCTCGCGATGGAAATGGCGCCTTTCGGCGGGATCAAGGCTTCCGGGCTCGGCCGGGAAGGGGGGCGCGAGGGGATCGAGGAATATCTGGAAACCAAGGCGTTCCATTGGGGGGGATTGAAGGGCCTGTGAGACATTACCGGATCGCGGTGATCCCCGGCGACGGGATCGGCAAGGAAGTCGTCCCCGAGGGCGTGCGCGCACTGGAGGCGGCGGCGGCAGCCTATGGCTTCACCGTCGAGCAGCAATGGCATGATTTCGCCTGTTGCGACTATTATGTCCGCCACGGTCGGATGATGCCCGAGGATTGGAAGGCGCGGATCGGCGATGTCGATGCGATTTTCTTCGGCGCGGTAGGCTGGCCCGACACCGTGCCCGATCATATCTCGCTGTGGGATTCGCTGATCCAGTTCCGGCGCGAGTACGACCAATATGTCAATCTGCGCCCGGCGCGGCTGATGCCGGGCGTGCCCTGTCCCTTGGCAGGGCGGAAGCCCGGCGACATCGACATGATGATCGTGCGTGAAAATACCGAAGGCGAATATTCCGCGATCGGCGGCACCGCTTTTCCCGGTACCGATCGTGAGGTGGTGCTTCAGGAAACGGTCATGACCCGTACCGGCACCGACCGCATATTGCGATATGCGTTTGAACTGGCGCAGAAGCGGCCTGCCAGGCATTTGACCTCCGCCACCAAATCCAACGGTATCGCGATCACCATGCCCTGGTGGGACAGTCGCGTCGCGGAGATGGCGGAGAAATACCCGGAGGTGCGGACTGATAAATGTCATATCGACATCCTCGCCGCGCAGTTCGTGATGAATCCCGACCGGTTCGACGTGGTCGTCGCCTCCAATCTGTTCGGTGACATCCTGTCCGATCTGGGCCCGGCCTGCACCGGCACGATCGGCATCGCGCCATGCGGCAACATCAATCCGGATCGCGCGGTTCCGTCGCTGTTCGAGCCGGTCCATGGCTCGGCGCCCGATATCGCCGGGCAGGGGATCGCCAATCCGGTCGGCCAGATCTGGTGCGCGGCGATGATGCTCGATCACCTCGGCGAGACGGCTGCGGCGGCGTCCATCGTCACCGCGATCGAGACGGTGCTGGCCAGCCAGGGCGGCCGCACGCGCGACCTGAAGGGATCCGCCGACACCGTGCAATGCGGCAAGGCGATCGCGGCGGCGATCGGTTGAGGACGGGGGCGGCATAATCTGCCGCCGGGTCGGAAAACTCGGCAGCTTCCCATGCTGCGGAAGGGGCGAGCGGCCCCTTCCGCCGTACCGGACGGCTAAGCTGGCATCATTCAAGACAATAAGGCCAGTCATGTTCTCCAATTCGCTGATCGAGGCGGATCGCCGCCACCTCATCCATCCCGTCACGTCATGGCGCAGGCATGAGGCGCGGGGCGCGACCGTGCTGACCGAGGGGCAGGGCATGTACCTGACCGACAGCGACGGGCATCGCCTGCTCGATGCCTTTGCCGGGCTATGGTGCGTCAATATCGGCTATGGTCACGACAGCGTGGTCGAGGCGGCCGCCGAACAGATGCGGCGCCTGCCCTATGCGACCGGCTATTTCTCCTATGCCAGCGAACCGGCGATCCGGCTGGCCGAGCGGCTGGCGGGCCTGGCACCCAAGGGACTGGACCGGGTTTACTTCACGCAAGGGGGATCGGACTCGGTCGACTCCGCGCTGCGCTTCATCGTTCACTATTGGAACGCCAGGGGCCGCCCGACCAAGAAGCATATCATCGCGCTCGACAAGGGCTATCACGGTTCGTCGTCCAATGGCGCGGGCATCACCGGCCTGCCAGCCTTCCACCGCCTGTTCGACCTGCCGCACAGCTGGCAGCATCACATTCCGGCGCCCTATCCCTATCGCCATGCGGCCGGCGACGATCCGGCGGCGGTGATCGCCGCCAGCGTCGCTGCGCTGAAGGACAAGGTTGCCGAGCTTGGGGCGGAGAATGTCGCGGCCTTCTTCGCCGAGCCGGTGCAGGGTTCGGCGGGCGTGATCGTACCGCCCAAGGGGTGGCTGGCCGCAATTCGGGCGGCCTGCACCGAACTCGGCATCCTGATGGTCGTCGACGAGGTCATTACCGGTTTCGGCCGGACGGGGCCGATGTTCGCCTGCGAGCATGAGGGCGTGTCGCCCGACCTGATGACGCTGGCGAAGGGGCTGACCGCCGGTTACGTGCCGATGGGCGCGGTGTTGATGTCGGCGGAGGTGTATGACGGCATCGCCGACGGTCCCGACAATCACCTGCCGATCGGGCATGGCGCCACCTATTCGGGACATCCGGTCGCGGCGGCGGTGGCGATGGCAGTGCTCGACCTTTACGAAGGCGGCATCATCGCCAACGGTCTTGCCCGCGCGCCGCAGCTGGCCGACGGGCTGGCGGCGATCGCCGATCATCCGCTGGTCGGCGACGTGCGACAGGCGGGGATGCTGGCGGGGATCGAGCTTGTCGCCGACAAGGCCGCCAAGACGCGCTTCGACCCGGCATTGGGCCTGCCCGACCGGTTGGCGAGGGCAGGCTATGCCCGCGGCATCATCTTCCGCGCCTTTGCCGACGGGACGATCGGGCTTGCCCCCGCGATCAGTTGCGACGAGGCGGATATGGCGACCTTGCTTGCGCGGTTGACGCGCACGTTGGATGATGTCGCCGAGCAACAGGAGGTGCGGGCCGCGCTGCGATGATCGCGGTTCGTACGGGGAATGAAGGGGTATATCCGCCACCATGACGTCAGCGCCCAAACTTGATCGACTGGACTTTCGTATTCTGGCGCAGCTGCAGCGCAACGGGCGGATCACCAATGTCGACCTGGCCGATGCGGTGGGCTTGTCGCCCAGCCCATGCCTGTCGCGGGTCAAGCGGCTGGAGAAGGCGGGCTATATCACCGGCTATGGCGCGCATGTCGCGCTCGCCAAGCTGGGCGAGACGCTGACCGTCTTTACCGAGGTGACGTTGAAGGATCATCGCACCGGCGACTTTTCCCGTTTCGAACAACGCGCACGCAATGTGCCCGAGATCGTGGAATGTCATCTGGTCAGCGGTGGATATGATTATCTGATCAAGTTCATCACCCGCAACGTCTCGCAATATCAGGAACTGATCGAGTCCATTCTCGAAAGCGATTTCGGGATCGAGAAATATTTCAGCTATATCGTTCTCAAGTCGCCGATCGTGAAACGATACGACCCTATCGAAACCCTGTTCGAGGACCGCGGCTGACATTGTCGGAAGGTCTGCTTATGCCCATCGACGCCCAGGAACTCGGCCATCTCGTCGCGCTTCGGCGTGATCTTCATGCGCATCCGGAACTGGGCTTTCATGAGCATCGCACCGCGGGGATCGTCGCCGATGCGCTTCGGTCCGCGGGGCTGGAGGTGACAACCGGGATCGGCGGCACGGGGGTTGTCGGCACGCTGCGCCACGGCCCCGGCAACGGTGCGATCGGTTTCCGCGCGGACATGGATGCGCTGCCCTTCGCGGAAGCGACGGGGCTGCCCTATGCCAGCACGACGTCGAACGTCTTTCATGGCTGCGGCCATGACGGGCACAGCGCGACGCTGATCGGGGCGGCGCGCTTCCTGGCGCGGACCCGCGATTTCTCAGGCACGATCCATTTCATCTTCCAGCCCGCCGAGGAAGGGCTGGGTGGTGCGGATGCGATGGTGCGGGACGGGCTATTCGACCGGTTCCCCTGCGACCGGGTGTTCGCGCTCCACAATTGGCCCGACCTGCCGCTGGGCAGCGCCCGGACGCGGCACGGACCGATCATGGCGGCGGCGGACCGCTTCGACATCACCATTTCGGGGCGCGGCGGTCATGCCGCCATGCCGCACCAGACGCCGGATGCCATACTGGCCGCTGCCACCCTGATCGGCGAGTTGAACACGATCGTCGCGCGCCGCGTCGCCCCTACCGAAAGCGCGGTGTTGTCGGTCACGAAGGTCACCGGCGGGGATTCGCACAATGTCATCCCAGCGGAGGTGAAGCTGACCGGCACCGTGCGCACCTTCTCGGCGGCGGTGCAGGATCGTATCGAGGAGTCTCTGCGGGCGATCTGCGAGGGCGTCGCGCGGGCGAGCGAGACGCAGGTGTCGGTCGATTATATCCGCTACTACCCCGCGACGATCAATGACGGCGACAGCGCCGACATCGCGCTGGCGGCGGCTCGCGCGGTGTGCCCGGATGCGCAGCTTGCTGCCGATCCCGCCTTCACCTCGGAGGATTTCGCCTTCATGCTGCGGACGCGGCCGGGCGCGTATCTGTGGCTCGGGCAGCGCGACGATGGCCATGCCGCGCCGTTGCATCACCCCGGCTATGACTTCAACGATGCCGTCATTCCCTCTGGCATCGCGTGGTTCGCCCAACTGGCCCGGATGTTACTGCCCGCCTGAAGGCGGCGCCCCGGCAGACCCGCCTCCTCCGGCGGCAAGATCGTGTCGGTGAGGTGCGCGCAAATCCGCATTTCGTTCCGATCCGGTCACGGCTTCGCAATAAAATGCTTGTCGCTGATGCCCATGATGCCGGCATCGCAGAGAGGGCGACACAATGGCCCGCCGGTCCACGAAGACCGCGACGAAGGCCAGGGCGCCGTCACGAAGAGGACGATGCGACTGCCACTATCATTTCGGGGGAAAATATATGCGCTATCGACATCTGCTATCGTTCAGCGTCGCCGCTCTGGCGATGACGACATCCACGGTGGTCTCGGCGCAGACGGTGCCGGTGGCGTTTCGTCCGGCGGCGGGGGCGGCCGAGGGCGATCCCAGGACCGCGGCGATCGCCGAGGAACCCCAGCAGGCCGACATCGTCGTGCAGGGCCAGCGCCAGCAATATGTCGCCGCCGTCCCCACGATCGAGGTGCCCCAGAGCATCCAGGTCCTGTCGGCCGAGACGTTGCGCGATGCGGGTGTGACCCGGCTGGACAACGCACTGGACTTTGCGACCGGCATAGCCCGCCAGAATAATTTCGGCGGCCTGTTCGACGTGTTCGCCTGCCGTGGCTTTTCGGGGGACGAAGGCTCGGCCAGCAACTATCTGGTCAACGGGTTCAACGCCGCGCGCGGCTATGGCGGATCGCGCGACACCTCGAATGTCGAGCAGATCCAGGTGCTGAAAGGCCCCAATTCCTCGCTGTTCGGGCGCGGCGAGCCGGGCTGTACGGTCAATATCATCACCAAGAAGCCGGGCTTCGACCTGCACGGCGGCGCGATCCTGTCGGCGGGCAGCTTCAACACCTTTCGCAGCGAGGGCGACTTCAACGTGCCGCTGTCGTCACGCATCGCGATGCGCGTGACGGGCGCGGCGGAATCGGCTGACAGCTTCCGTGATTTCAATTCCAGCCGGAAGATCACGGTCACGCCCTCCTTCCTCGTCAAACTGGGCGAGGACAGCTCGGCCAGCTATGAGTTCGAGTTCATCGACCAGAAAGTGACCTTCGATCGCGGTATCATCGCGCCGACCGGCGATCTGTCTCTCATTCCGCGCAACCGCTTTTTCGGCGAGCCGGGCGACGGACCCGTCCATGTCCGCGCCATGGGCCACCAGGCCCAGTTGCAGCATGATTTCGACAGGAACTGGTCGATCATCCTGGGCGTCGGCTATCGCGACACCTTCTTCCGGGGCGTGTCGACCGAAGCGGAACTGGCCGCAGGGCGCCAGCGGCTCTACACCGACGGCATCACTCTTTCGCGCCAGCGACGCGACCGGGACTACAAGACCACCGACCTGACCTTCCGCGGGGAATTGAGCGGCACGTTCGATACCTGGTCGCTGACCCATCATATGATCGTCGGTGCCGACTGGGACGATTATGAGCTGGACATTGTCCAGAACCGCTACCGCCCGCCAGCCGTCGCATCGCAGACGGCCGGAAACCTGGCGGCGGGCAATCGCATCAACATCTTCGACCCCGCCTATGGCAAGCTGCCCAGCACCGGCGCGTTCCAGAGCTATCTGGAGCGTCAATATAGCTGGGGTGCCTATCTGCAGGATCAGATCGACGTCACGGACGGACTGAAGTTGCGCGCGGGCGGCCGCTACGACCAGTTCGAGCAGATCATTGACGACCGTGTCTCGCGCCGCCGCACGCAGCAGTTCCGCACCGCGTTCAGCCCCTCGGTGGGTGCGACGTACCTGTTCGGACCGCAATTCTCGCTCTACGCCAATTACGGCCGTGGTTTCCGCCCGAACAACGGCACGGACGCGAACGGCAACGCCTTTGTGCCCGAGCGTACCACCTCCTATGAGGCGGGGGCCAAGGTTTCGCTGCTCCACCAGCGGCTGACCGGCACGGTCGCATTGTTCAAGACCAACAAGAACAACGTCCTGACCGCCGATCCCATCAACGCCAATTTCTCGCTGGCGGTCGGCAAGGCACGGAGCAAGGGCGTCGAAGCCGAGCTGTCGGGCCAGCTGCCTGCCGGGTTCCGGGTCCAGCTGAACTATGCCTATATCGACGCCGAAGTGGCGCAGGATGCGCTCGACCCCAATTTCGGCTTCGGCCTGCGCGAAGGCGACCCGCTGATCAACATCGCAAAGAACAGCGGCAGCGCGCTGGTTTTCAAGGATTTCGATATTGGTGAAAAGCGCCTGACCGTGGGTGCGGGTGTCAATTATGTCGGCAAGCGCCTGGGCGAGACCGGTTACCGCTTTGCCAATGGCAGTTTCTACTATCTGCCCGCCTATACGCTGACCCGCATGACGGCGGCGTTCGAGGCAACCGACCGGCTGCGTATCTCGGGCGAGATCACCAACCTGTTCAACGTCCACTATTTCCCCAGTTCCTATTCGCGGCTGTGGACGCTGCCGGGTGCACCGCGCCAGTTCATGGTCCGGATCGGTTATTCCTATTGATCGGTGGGCGGCCGTCTTCCCCCCGGTATGGTCCGAAAAAACCATGGCGGGTGAGGGGCGGCCGCTCCGCCCGCGTATTGAAGGGCAACGGTTCTTCACCCCCCAATCGGAGTTTGATCCCATGCGTCGCATCCTGCTCGGCCTGGCCCTGGCCGCGTCCCTGTCCGCGCCCGTCCTGGCGCATCCCAAGCTGCTCGGGGCCAGTCCCGCCGCCGACACCACGGTCGCGACGGCACCGCGGACTCTGGTCCTCAACTTCTCCGAAAAGCTGATCGCCACGATGTCGGGGGCCGAGCTGACCATGATCATGCCTGGCATGGCCGGGCACGCCATCCCCGTGAAGACCTCGGTCGGGGCGGACGGGCGCTCGCTGGTCCTGGTTCCTGTGTCACCCCTGCCGCGCGGCCAGTATCAAGTGGACTGGCATGTCGTGTCGGCCGACACGCATCGCATCACCGGCAGCTACAAGATTCAGGTCGGCTGACCCATGGCGGAGGCCGCGCTGATCCTTGCGCGGGGATTGTCGCTGACCATCCTCCCCGGACTGTTCGGACTGGCCCTGTTCGCGAAAGGAGGGCGGTGGCTGCTGGTAGCGGTCACCGCCCTCGCCATTCTTGCGTCGGCCATCGGCTTCGTCCTGCTGGCCGTTGCGATGACCGGCGGCGACTATGCCGCCCTGAGTGGCGACCTGCTGACCATGCTCCTCCGGGACACCGCGCCGGGGCTGGCCTTTGTGATGCGCCTGGTGCTGCTCGGGGCCCTGCTTCTTACATTGCTGGTGCGGTCGGTCGTGCCACGGTCCGTCGTTGCACTGTTCGCGGCGGGCGCTACGGCGACCCTGGCCTGGAACGGGCATGGTGCCATGGACTCCGGCGGGGTCGGCTGGATTCATCTGGGCGCCGATATCGTCCATATGCTGGCGGTCGGAGCGTGGATCGGTGCGCTGACCGTCTTTCTTGGTCTTGTCGTCCGCCGCGAGCCGGATCACGAGGCGGCGGCACGAGCGCTGGCGGGCTTTGCGGGTGTGGGCAGCGTGATCGTTGCCGCTATCCTGGCCACGGGACTGGTCAATGCCGCGATGCTGATCGGGATCGATGGGATCACACGGTTGCCCGAGAGCCTTTACGGTCGGCTGATGATCGCCAAGCTGGCGCTGTTCGGGGCCATGCTGATGATCGCCTCCGCGAACCGATACTGGCTGACCCCCGGCCTGATCGCATCCGGACAGAAGGGGCTGCGGGCTTTGCGGATCAGCCTGTCGCTGGAACTGGCCGCCGCCGTGGCGATCGTTGGGCTGGTGGCCTGGGCGGGGATTTGCGAGCCGCCGATCTCCGCCATGTGATCGGCCACGCCCCGCCCGAAGCGGTCAATCGCGTATGAATGCGCTGTCGTAGAAGCCGTCGAGCCGGACGACGAGAGTCACCGGCACCGCCCCTCGGTTCTTCCAGTACCAGCCATGCGTGCCGGCAAAGGGCGCGGTGAAGCTCCCCTGACCGGAGCGGACATTCTTCTGCTTCCAATAGTCGGTGAAGTCGCTCTCGCCGCCGCCGATAGGCTCGCCGTGCATGTCGGCTCGGACGAGGCCGGAGGCGTTCCAGCGGAAGTTGAAGCTGTCACCCGCCTTCATTCGTGCTTTCACCTCGACGCCCTTGCCGGGGGCAAGGGTCACGGTCTTCTCGTCGGTGCGGAAGGGCGTGACGCGGGCGATATTGGCCTGGGTTTGGGGCGGTATCGCGATGGTGGCGGGCGTGCCGATCATGGGGGCGGGGGCGTCCTCCGTCTCCTCGCCGCCAGTCGCCATGCGTGTCAGGCCCAGGAGGCGGCCGACCCCGGTCGGGTCGATCCCATATTCGGCGGGTAGGACGAACAGGGTCAGGATCGCAGCGCCCGCGCCCAGCGCGGCGAGCGAGGCGCGTCCGACGGTGCGGGGGGATGCGACAGCGGGATCGGTGGCAAGCGTGGCGGTCATGCGGCCTTCTCCATCAGGAAACCGGCGAACTGATAGCCGGTCAGGACGATACCCGCGCTCATCAGCACGGTATTGGCGACGACGACGCGGCGCGCGAAGTTCGGCGAGCGCCGCCACAGTGTCATGAGAAACAGGATCGCGCACAGGGCCATGAACTGCCCCATCTCGACCCCGACATTGAAGCTGACGAGATTGGGGACCAGTCCGTCGCGCGACGCGATCAGGCTCTGGAGCTTGGTCGCAAGACCGAAGCCGTGGAAGAGACCGAAGATCAGGACCGCCGCCTTCTGGTTGGGCTGAAACCCGATCAGCATCGGGAACGCTCCCAGATTGTCGAGCGCCTTGTAGACGACCGACAGGCCGATGATCGCGTCGATCAGATAGGGATTGGCGTGGATGTTGAAGAACACGCCCGCGAGCAGGGTCGTGCTGTGCCCGATGGCGAACAGCGTGACATAGGTGCCGACATCCTTCAGCCGATAGAGAAAGAAGATGACGCCGAACAAGAACAGCAGATGGTCGTATCCGGTGACCATGTGCTTGGCGCCCAGATACAGATAGGGGATGATATTGATCCCCGGATTGTTCTGGATGAACGCCTTGTCCCCTTCGGCGACGCCGTGTGCGGCGGCCATGCCGTGACAACCGACCGCCAGGGCGATGCCGACCAGCGGCAGCACCCTGCGTCGCATCCCGCCGGTCATCGGATCACGAAGGTCGCCGTCTGGCGCGCCTGGGTCTGACGGTCGATCAGGAGGACGCCGACCTTCGATCCGGGGGCGGCGACCGCGCCTTTGGCGAGGAACTGGTTGCGCGTGGCCGGGGTCAGCGCGATCTCGGTCTTCTTGGCGCCCGTGGTCACGACCAGCTTGCCCGACATTCCGGACGCGGGCACCTCGTCGCCATCCTCCATCACATAAAGCGATACGCCGCCCTTGGCGCGGACCAGCTCGAACACGGTGTCCCCGACCTCGACCACCTGCCCGCCATGACGGGGCTTGTCGTCGCCATGGGCGAGGGCGGGTGACGCGGCGAGCATCAGGGGAAGGCAGGCGATGGCGTATTTCATGATCGGTCTCCGCTGGCGGTCAGGGGTCATTTCTCGGGCGCGTGCGGCAAGGTGAAGGACAGCGTCGCGGTGTGTTCGTAACGGTCGATCTTGGCCGGCTGATCGGACGGGGAGACATAGACGGCGCGCAGGACGTTCAACCCCTGGTTGCGCACCGGCAGGGTGACGGCACCATCGGGTCCGGTCGCGATCTCGGCCGCGTCGGGGTCGTTGACCATGTCGTTGATGATCGTCGCGCCCGCGACAGGCTTGCCCTTGAAGAACACGCGGTAGGTCATCGGCGTGCCCAGCTTGTCGGGCAGGGCGCCGACCGGCACGATCTGCAGCGTCTGCGCGGGGATCAACGGCACAGGTTTTGCCAGTGGCCCCTTGATCATCGTGGCATATTTGATCGTCGTCTCGCTCTTGACGGAATTGGGCACCTCGTCCTTGGGTTTCTTGACGAATTCCCCATCAGGCAGTTTGGACCAGGTGCCGTTCTGAAGGACCGCGCTGACGATCGTCGGCGGGGCGTCGGTGTCCACCAGCACGACCGGCCCTGCCGTGCGAAGCTGTGCCCGGATCGGGTTGAGTTCGGCATCCCAAGCCTGGACGCTTTCCATATTCGGCTGGCGCTTGACCGCCTCCAGGTCGTCGCCGCCGATGCCGTAGATGATGGCGATCTGCTTGGCGCGCTGCGCGAACCAGATGCCGTGGGCGTCGGCCATGGTGGGGATCGAGAGCCCTGCGGACAGGACGGTGGACCAGATCAGCGTCGTTCGCTTCGCCACGTCATCACTCCTTTGCCAATGTCACCAGAGGCTAGTCGTGGATCGACCGCAGCTTTGACCGTCTTTCGCCGTCCATGCGAACAAGATGCCGCCGTGGCGGTGATGCAAAGCACGTCCTTTGCCTGCCCCCGGCGGCGACCGGGGGCAGGCCCCGGATCAGGTCCGGGCCAGGCGTTCCGCTCGGGGTCGTTCCGGTGCCCTGGCGCGGCGCGAGACCCAGGCCGCGATCGCGGGCAGCACGACCAGCGTCAGCGCGGTCGAGGTGATGAGGCCGCCGATCACCACCGTCGCCAGCGGCCGCTGCACCTCCGCGCCCGTGCCGGTGGCCAGAGCCATCGGCACGAAGCCCAGCGAGGCGACGAGCGCCGTCATCAGGACGGGACGCACCCGCTCCATCGCGCCTTCGACGATGGCCTGGTCGTCCGCCTCGCCCATCTCGCGGTGGCGGGCGATGGCGCTCATCATGACCAGTCCGTTCAGCACCGCCACGCCCGACAGCGCGATGAAGCCGACCGCCGCCGTGATCGAGAAAGGGATGCCTCGTATCAGCAGGGCGAAAACGCCCCCCGCCAGCGCCATCGGCACCGCCGAGAACACGATCAGCGCGGGGACGAAACCGCCAAGTGCCATGAACAGCAGCGCATAAATGGCGAGGAAGCAGATCGGCACCACCAGCATCAGGCGAAGCTGCGCCGATTGCAGGCTCTGAAAGGTCCCGCCCCAGTCGGTGTACATGCCCGGCGGCAGGGTCATCTTCGCGATCCGCGCCTCCGCTTCCGCGACGAAGCCGCCCAGGTCGCGGCCCCGAACATTCACCTGCACGGTGATCATCCGCTTGCCATTTTCGCGGCTGATCTGGTTGAGCCCCTGGGTGTAGTGGAAGCTCGCCACCTCGCGCAGGGGAACCGAGCGGGCGGTCTGCCCCTCGGCGGCGGGGAGCATCACCGGGATGGCGCCCAGCGTGTCGATATCGTCGCGCTGCACATCGGGCAGGCGCACGACGACCGCGAAGCGGCGATCCCCCTCGAATAGCAAACCGGCCTCGCGTCCGCCGAGCGCCGCCGCGACAGTCGCCGCGACCGCATCGACCGACAGGCCCAGACGCCCCGCCGCCTGACGGTCGATCCGCACGTCGAAGGTCGGCGCGCCGTCGGTCTGTTCGACGCTGACATCCGCCGCGCCTGGGATCGTGCGCACGGCATCGGCAATCTTCTGCCCTTCGTCCCCCATGGTGTCGAGGTCGTCGCCGTACAGCTTGATCGCGACATCGGCGCGAACGCCCGCGATCAGTTCGTTGAACCGCATCTGGATCGGCTGCTGGATCTCGGTGCGGTTGCCGATGACCTGCTTCATCCGTTCCCCGATCCGTCGAATGATGTCGGCCTTGGTCCGCACCTCTGCGGGCCACTCGCTCTCGGGCTTGGGGATGACATAGGTGTCCGACGCGTTGGGTGGCATCGGATCGGTGCCCAGATCGGCATTGCCATTCTTGGAAAAGACCAGCGCCACCTCGGGCAGCGTCTTCAGCGCATTCTCGATCCGCATCTGCATCTGCGTCGACTGGTCGATCGAGGCGGAGGGCACGCGAAAGTTCGTGACCGTGATATCCTTTTCGTCGAGCTGCGGCATGAACTCCTCACCCAGCCACCCGAAGCCCAGGATCGCGGCCACGAACACCGCCGCCCCGCCCAGCACGAAGGGACGCGGGCGGGCGATCGCGCGGGCGAGCAGGGGGGCATAGCGCGCCTTGAACCAGCGGATCGGCCGCACTTCGGTTTCCTCGACGCGCCCCTTTATGAAGATCGCGATCATCGCGGGTACGAACGTCAGCGAAAGAATGAAGGCGCAGCCGAGCGCGATCATCAGCGTGATCGCCATGGGTGCGAAGGTCTTGCCCTCCACCCCCTGGAAGGTGAGGAGCGGCGCGAAGGCCAGGAAGATGATCGCCTGGCCATAGACGGTCGGCCGGATCATCTCGCGCGCCGAGGCGGCGGTGGTCTCCAACCGTTCCGCGCGGGTCAGCAGTCGTCCTTCGACATGCTGCCGCTCGGCCAAATGGCGCAGCGCATTTTCGACGATGATGACCGCCCCGTCGACGATCAGTCCGAAGTCAAGCGCGCCAAGGCTCATCAGATTGCCCGAGACGCCCAGTATGTTCATGCCGGTCGCGGTCATCACCATGGTGATCGGGATGACGGCCGCGGTGATCAGCGCGGCGCGGACATTGCCCAGCAGCAGGAACAATATGACGATGACGAGCAGCGCGCCCTCGAACAGGTTCTTGCGTACGGTGGCGATGGTGGCGTTGACCAGTTTCGAACGGTTGTAGACCGGCTCCGCAAAGACGTCCGGCGGCAGGGTTCGGTTGATCCGGACGAGCTTGTCGGCGACGGCGGTCGACACGATGCGGCTATTCTCGCCGACCAGCATCAGCACGGTCGAGATGACCGCCTCGGACCCCATGCGGCTGCCGGAGCCGGTGCGGACCGCGCCGCCGATCGTCACCTGACCGACATCGCGCACCCGGACGGGCACGGCGTTGCGTGTGGCAATCACCGCGTCCTGAATGTCTTCGATCGATTTGAGCCGCGCGTCGGCGCGTACCAGAAAGCTCTCGCCTGCGCGGCGGACGTAATTCGCCCCCGCCGACACATTGGCGCGCTCCACCGCATCGGCCAGCTCGGTCATGGAAATGCCATAGGCGGCCAGCGCGGACAGGTTCGGCTCGATCAGATATTGTTTGACATAGCCGCCGTTGGAATCGACCCCTGCCACACCCTTCACGGTGCGCATCTGCGGCCGGATGATCCAGTCCTGCACGGTGCGAAGATAGGCCGCCTTGGCGAGTTCGGTGGTCAGCCGTTCGCCCTCGGGCGTCAGATAGCTGCCGTCGCTCTGCCAGCCCGGCCTGCCGTCTATCCGGGGCGCACCACGCCCATCGGGATGGCGAAAGGCGATCGAATAGAAGAAGATTTCGCCCAGGCCGGTACTTAGCGGGGCGAGATTGGGCTGGACCCCGGCGGGCAGGCCGTCCCTTGCCTGGGCCAGTCGCTCGGCGATCTGCTGGCGCGCGAAATAGATGCTGGTGGCATCGGTGAACACCGCCGTTACCTGGCTGAAGCCGTTGCGCGACAGCGAGCGGGTCATTTCCAGACCCGGAATGCCGGCCAGCGCCGTTTCGATGGGAAAGGTCACCTGCTTTTCCACATCGACCGGGCCCAGCGCGGGAACGAAGGTACTGACCTGCACCTGGCGATTGGTGACGTCGGGCACGGCATCGATCGGAAGCTGCGTGATCTGCCACGCGCCGACCGCGATAACGGCCAGCGTCAGGACCGCGACCAGCCAGCGAAGCCGGACCGAGCCGGACAGGATGGCGGCGATCATTCCTGGCCCCCCATATCCTTTTCGAGTTCCGCCTTGATCAGAAAGGCGTTGATCGTGGCGATTTTCGTGCCCGCCGTGATGCCCTCGGCGATAGCGACCATGCCGCCCGCCCGGCCCGCGGTCCTGACCGGTTGCGCGCGGAAGCCCTGCGCCGTGCGGACGAAAACCACCTCCTGCTTGCCCAGCGTCTGCACCGCGTCTTGCGGGATCATGATGCTATTCCGCGCGGCACCGCCGCTGGCGAATATATGGGCCTGGACGAGCTGACCCGGCGCGAGCGCGCCCGTGGAGGCGAGCGGCGTGACGATGACGGTGGCGGTGCGCGACTGGGGATCGACAACCCCGGTCGCGGCACGGACCCGGCCCGCAACGGTCTGCCCTTCGCGGGTGACGAGTTCCACCCGGTCGCCGTCCCGGATTCGCGCGGCCTCTGCCGGGGGCACGGCGGCCGCGATCTCCAGGCGGCGGGGATCGGCGACGCGGAACAGATTGGTCTCGGCGGCGACATATTGCCCCAGCTTGGCATCGGTCAGGGTGACGCGCCCGGAAATGGGGCTGATGACGGCGACGGAGCGTCCGTCCCTCGTCACCCGCGCCGCGCCCGCCGCCGCACTCGCACGACGGGCATCGGCCTGCGCTACGGCGAGATTGGCTTCGGCCGCCTCATAGTCTGCGCGCGGCGATACGCCCTGCGCCAGCAGCCCGCGCTCGCGGGCGAGTTGTCGCCGGGCCAGCCCGACGCGGGCCATGGCGGTGGCGCGGTCCGCGGTGATCTGGGAGGCGTCGCGGCTTTCGATCAACGCCAGCGTCTGTCCGGCGCGTACCGTGTCCCCCATGCGGACGAGAATGCGCGTGACGGTGCCCGGCGCGCGGGCGGTCAATATGGCATCCCCGTCCGGCATGGCCTGCACGGTCGCGGTGGCGATCACGGCCTGGTCCAGTTCCCCCGTGCCTGCGGCTGAGACGGCGATCTGCGAGGCCGTTATGGCTTGTGGCGAGATGGCCAGCGTGTCGCGGGGCCCGGTCTTGGTCGAGGACGGAAAGGCGGGGGGAGGGGCAGGCGGTGCGCCGGGCTGGGTCAGCTTCGCGGCGGCGAAGCCGAGCGTGGCCGCTGCCGCCAGGCCGAGCGTGGTCCCTGCGTAAAGACGATATCGGGCGGTCATTGGACCGGTTCTCCGGTAATGCTGAGGCCTGCGAGGCGAGCAAGTGAGGCGCGCGCGTCGAAGCGGGCGATGTCGGCGTCCAGAATGACGCCGCGCGCGGCGCCGAGATTGTGGCGAGCGCTCAGAAGCTCGCTCAGCGGGGCCTTGCCCGCCTCATAGGCAAGGCGGGCCAGCCGATAGGCTTCCTCTGCGGTCGCGAGCGTCCGGCGTGCCGCGACACCCCGCGCGTCAGTCGCCGCGATCAGGGCCCGTGCGGAATGGGCGCCTGCTTCGGCTTCCAGTCGGGCGGCGGCAGCACGCGCCTCGCGGCCCTGCAATTCGGCCTGGGCGGCGGTGATATTGCCGCGATTGCGATCGAACACCGGCAGGGGAATCGTCACGCCCGCGACGATGGCGGGCCCTCTGGCGACCCGCAGTTGACGCACCCCCAATTGGGCGGTGATATCGGGCGTGGCGTGGCGCCGTTGCACGGTGACGGCCTGGGCGGCGGCCTCGCGTTCGGCCATGGCGAGGCGCACGGTCGCGCTTTGGAGCGGGTCGACCGGACCGCTCGGCGGCTGCGCAATCACATGATCGATGAGGGACTCCGCCAGACCCGTATAGGGCGTGGGCGATCCCGCCAATGCGGCCAGCCGCGCAAGCGCACCGACCCGCTGCGCATGGGCGATTTCCAGGTCCGATTCCATCGTATGCAGTTCGGTCTCGGCCTGGACCTGGCGCAACCGGGCTTCCTTGCCCGCCGCAACCAGCGCGCGGGCGACCTTGAGCACGTCGGTCGCTTCCTCGACCTCATCCTCCGCCAGAGCGATGCGGCGGTCCGCGATCTCGGCGGCCGCATAGGCACGCGCCAGTTCGGTCGCGAAGGCGCTGCGCCCTTCGACCCCGCGCGCCGACGCTGCTGCCAGTGCTGCATCCCCGGCGGCGATCCGCGCGGCGCGCTTGCCGCCGAGTTCGATCGGCTGGTCGATTTGAAACGTCGTCTGCTGCTGGTCGCGGGCATTGGTGCGCAGGTCGCCCGCGAAATTCTCGCCATAGAGATTGATCGACGGATTGGGACGCGCCCGCGCCTGTTCGGCATGGCCGCGCGCCAGCGCCACATCGGCGTCGAGCGCGGCAACGCGCGGCGCATCGCGTGCCCGACGCAGCAATTCCGGGAAAGGAGGCGCGGTCTGCGCCCAGCTCGCACCGGCAGGGCATAGCGCCGCCAGCGTACCGGCAAGCGCCATCATGCGCGCCCGGCCAATATAACCGTTCATATCTTCGCTGTTCCTGCCACATGGGAAGCCTGTTGGCGCCGGAGCGCCCAACCGGGCTCAGCGGCGCGGGGGCCTCAGCAAGGTCGCGGGGGCGATACCTCCCAGCCGGTCTTCCGTGGCGATCGTCCAGCGGATGGCGGGGGCGTCGATCATGTGCGCGAGGGGCGTGACGCCGGCATGGACGACCCATTGGCCGACCGTATGCGCAAGCGCATGAAGGGGCGCGTCGGGATCGCCGTGCGACGCGGCATGGTCGTGCAGTATGACGACGGCATGGACGGCATCTTCATCATGCACCATGGCGCTATGCCAACCCGACAAGCCGATCAGCCCGGACACCGCCAGCAAAGCCAGCGCAGCGCTCAGAAAGACGGATCGGACGTGACGGGTCGCCATAAATACAAGCATGTCCTGCCGGACTGGCTGAGGCAAGCCCACCGCTATCTCCGATCCCGCAGGATCGCCCGTGACGAGGCCGTCATTTGGCAGATCATTCCGCCATTGCCATGGGGCATGGACGCAGGTCGACGCGCGCCGCCGTCACGGGAAGGGCGGCACGCGTCGTGTTTTCAGGGCCTTATCTAGCGGCCGGCCGGACGGGCTCGCGAGTATCGGGGCAGAGTTTACGGATCATACCCGCCGACGCATCGGTAGTCCCTCCGACCGAGGGGCGATCACCGGTCTTATGCCGTCGCGCCGCCGTCGATGTTGAGCGTCGTGCCAGTGATATAGCTCGCATCCGGTCCGGCGAGGAACGCGACCGCGCCTGCGATCTCCTCGACCTTGCCATAGCGGCCGAGCGGGATCGCTTGCAGCACCTGCCCCGCGAACTCGCTGTCGGCGGGGTTCATGTCGGTGTCGATCGGCCCCGGCTGGACGGTGTTGACCAGGATGTTGCGGGACGCGAGGTCCTTGGCCCAGCCGCGTGCCAGCGCCGCCACAGCCGCCTTGGTCGCGCTGTAGACTGTGGTCGCGGGAAAGGCCATTTCGCCCGAGATGCTGCCGATCAGGATGATCCGCCCGCCGTCGCGAAGATGCGGCAGGGCCGCGCGGGTGCCGACATGGAGGCCCTTCACATTGACGCCGAATTGGCGGTCATAGGTCTCGTCGCTATCCTCGGCGAGCGTGGAGAATTCGGCGACACCGGCATTGTGGACCAGGATGTCGATCCCGCCCAGGGCCGCGGCGGCCTGTTCGACACCCGCGCGCTGCGAGGCCGGATCGGCGGCATCGGCCTGGAAGGCGAAGGCGGTGCCGCCCGCGCGCTCGATCGCCGCCACGGTCTCATCGGCCGCTACCTTGTTCCCGGCATAGGTGATCGCCACGGTCGCGCCATCCGCCGCGAGACGCTTGGCGATGGCCGAGCCGATACCGCGCGAACCACCGGTTACGAGCGCTGTCTTGCCTGCAAGGGACATGTGCATTCTCCAAAAACTGGGCCCGCGATCACGGTGTCGTGCGCTGTCGGCAGGCAGGAGATGGGGTCATGCTACAACAGTTCAATAATCCCGAACTATTAAATCTACCGTGGGGCCCTATATCGGTCGCATGCCCCGCTTCACCCATCCCCGGCTGGAGGACGTTCCGCTCGATCTAGCGCTGCATGCGCTGGCCGATCCCAATCGGCTGGCCATGGTGGCGCGGCTCGCCGCGACCGAACGGCTGAGCTGCACCGACGCCGCCCCGTGCGAGTCCATTCCGAAGAGCACGCTGTCCAACCATTTGAAGCTGCTCCGCGCAGCCGGGCTGATCGAGACGACGCAGGCGGGGCGCGAGATGATCAACACGCTGCGCCGCGCCGAATTCGACCAGCGCTTTCCCGGCCTGCTCGACGCGGTGCTTGCCAACCGACCGGCCTGATTACCCGCCGATCGCGTTGAGTTCGGCCACCGCATCCTCGGGCAGCGTCAGCGATGCCGCGGCGAGGTTCTCGTGAAGATGCGCGACCGACGAGGTGCCGGGGATCAGCAGGATGTTGGGCGAGCGCTGAAGCAGCCAAGCGAGCGCCACCTGCATCGGCGTCGCGTCGAGCCGTGCCGCGACGTTGGACAGCGCCGCGGACTGGAGCGGGCTGAACCCGCCGAGCGGGAAGAAGGGTACATAGGCGATGCCCTCCGCCGCCAGCGCGTCGATAAAGGCATCGTCGTCGCGGTGGGCGAGGTTGTACTGGTTCTGGACGCCGACGATCTCGGCGATGTCGCGGGCTTCCTCGAACTGTGTTGGCGTCACGTTGCTGAGCCCGATATGCCGCACCAGCCCCTGGCGTTGCAGGTCCGCGACCGTCCTTAGCGGCGCGGCGAGCGACCCTTCCGCCGGACCGTGGACGTCGAACATCAGCCGCAGGTTGACGACATCGAGCGTCTCCAGCCCGAGGTTCGTCAGATTATCCTCGATCGCGCGGGCCAGTTCGTCCGGCTCGAACGCGGGCAGCCAGGATGCATCGTCACCACGCTGCGCACCGATCTTGGTCACGATCAGCAGGTCGTCGGGGTAGGGGGACAGCGCTTCGCGGATCAGCCGGTTGGTGACGTGCGGGCCATAGAAGTCGCTGGTGTCGATATGGTTGACCCCAGCCTCGACAGCGGCGCGAAGCACGGCGAGCGCCGCATCATGGTCGCGCGGCGGACCGAACACGCCGGGCCCGGCGAGCTGCATCGCGCCGTAACCCAGCCGCTTCACTTGGCGGCCTGCGAAGGAATAGGTGCCTGCCTGGTCGATCGTCATCATCGTGTCTCCTGTGCTGGCCCCGAAATACGGCTTGCGGATCATCGCGATAAGCCGGAGTGATCCGTACGGGCTGTACGGAAAACCGAACGATGAAGGCGGACCTTGCCGATCTCAACGCGTTCTTGGCGGTGGCGCAGGCGCGCGGCTTTCGCGATGCGGCACGCACCGTCGGGTCGAGCGCCTCGACGCTCAGCGAAGCGGTGCGGCGGCTGGAGGCGCGGTTGGGCGTCCGGCTGCTCCATCGCACCACGCGCAGCGTTGTGCCGACCGAGGCGGGGACGCGGCTGATCGAGCGGCTGGCCCCGGCGCTGGGCGAGGTGGAGGCGGCGCTGGACGTCGTGAACCTGTTCCGCGATCGCCCGGCGGGCACGCTCAAGCTCAACGTGCCGGTCAGTGCGGCGCGGCTGGTGCTGCCCGCGATCCTGCCCGGCTTTCTGGCCGCCTATCCGGACATCCAGGTCGAGATCGTCGCCGAGGACGGCTTTGTCGACATGGTGGCATCGGGCTGCGACGCGGGCATCCGCTATGACGAGCGGCTGGAGCAGGACATGATCGCCGTGCCGATCGGTCCGCGCGTTCAGCGCTTCGCAACGGCCGCGTCGCCGGCCTATCTGGAAGCGCGGGGTAGGCCGAGCCATCCCCGCGACCTGCTCGACTATGCCTGTCTGCGCGGCCGCTTCACCAGTGGCGCGCTGACCAGTCCATGGGAGTTCGAGCGGTCCGGCGAGATCGTGCGGATCGAGCCGCAGGGACCGCTGATCGCCAGCGTGTCCGGCGCGGCGGACCTGCTGGTGGACGTGGCGCTCGCGGGCGGCGGGATCATTCACCTGTTCGAAGACTGGCTCGCGCCGTCGCTGGAGAGCGGCACGCTCGAGCCGGTGCTACCCGACTGGTGGCAGTCCTTCTCCGGCCCGTTCCTCTATTATTCGGGACGCCGTCTGGTGCCGCCACCGCTGCGCGCGTTCGTCGATTACATTCGCACCTAGAGCATCGCGAGTGGTTCGGGACCGCGTGGGGGCGGAAAGAGCCTGTCGAGGCGGTGCAACTCGGCGTCGGACAGGGTGAGGTCCAGTGCAGCGCGGTTGTCCCGCACATGCGCGACCGATCCGGCCTTGGGGATGGGCAGGACGCCATCCCGCGCCAGCAGCCAGGCCAGGGCGAGCTGCGCGGGCGTGACGCCGCGCTCCCCGGCCATGGCGGCAAGCTCGGGATGCGCCAGCAGGCGGCCTTGCTCGACCGGGCTATAGGCCATTACCGGCATGCGATGCTGCGAAAGCCAGGGGATCAGGTCGTATTCCGGACCGCGCCGGGTCAGGTTGTAGAGGATCTGGTTCGTTTGGCAGCGTTCGCCGCCACTCGCGACGAGTTCCGCCATGTCGTCCGTGTCGAGGTTGCTGACGCCCCAGCGCAGGATCTTGCCTGCCGCGACCAGCCGCTCCATCGCCTCGACCGTCTCGGCCAGCGGCACATTGCCCCGCCAGTGCAGCAGGTACAGGTCGAGTCGGTCGGTGCCGAGCCGGTCCAGGCTCGCCTCGCAAGCCTGCTGGAGCCGACCGCGTGAGGCATTTTGCGGATAGGCCTTGCTGACGAGAAACACTTCGTCGCGCAGGCCCGCGATCGCCTCGCCGACGAGGCGCTCGGACTCGCCGTCGGCATACATTTCGGCGGTGTCGATCAGGGTCAGGCCGAGCGACAGCCCCGCGCGCAGCGCGGCGATCTCGTCGGATCGGCGGGCGGCGTCTTCGGCCATAATCCAGGTGCCCTGGCCCAGCGCGGGGACGGTCGTACCGTCGGGAAAGCGGATCGTCTTCATGCGGCGGTCAACGTCCGCCCGGTGAGATGGTGCCGCTGGAGGAAAGCAAGGAGCAGGGACCGCGCTCTGCCCTCAATCGTTCAGCCAGTCCGCCGTGATCACGCCGCTATGTCCTTCCGGCGCCAGCGCGGCGCGCAGCGCTTCCAGCAGCGGCGGCAGCGCCTGGGTGAAGGCATAGGGCGGATTGACTATGAACAGGCCCGCGCCGTTATAAATGCCGGGCTGATCGGCATCGTACAGCCAATGTTCCACCGACAGGAATTTCGGGATGCCGAGCCTCCGCAGCTGGTCCTTCCACCGCTGATGCGTCGCGCGGTCTTTCAGCGGATACCAGATGACCGTCACGCCATGGGCCCATTTGCGGTGCGCCGCGGCGAGGGTCGCGGTGATGCGGGCGCGTTCGTCGGTCTGCTCATAGGGCGGATCGACCACCACCACGCCGCGACCGGTGCGGGTCGGCAGCATCGCCAACCAAAGCTCATAGGCATCGCGCTCATGCACGGCCGCAGGTGTACCGCGCATCGCGCCGCGTAGCGCACGGGCATCCTCGGGATGCTTTTCGTTGAGGATCAGCACGTCCTGCGGGCGCAACAGCTGCGCCAGGAACTGCGGCGAGCCGGGGTAGAGGCGCGGTTCCGCTCCGTCATTCACCGCCTGCACGGCGGCGCGATAGTCGTCCAGCAACGGGTTCGGATCGGCAAAGGCCCGCACCACGCCCTGGGCGGCCTCGCCAGTGCGTTGCGCCTGCTCGCCGCCAAGGTCGTAGAGGCCGCAACCGGCATGAGTGTCGATCAGGGTCAGTGCGCCCTGTTTCTGCTGCAAGGCCCGGACAAGGGCGATCAACAGGCTGTGCTTCACGACATCGGCGCTGTTGCCGGCATGGAAGGAATGGCGATAATTCATGGAAATCCAAAACTCTGCCGAATGGCCCTCATGCGATCTGCCGTACGGGAAGGCCGATCGCGAGACGATGGCGGCAACCCATCCGCAGCTCGTATGAGCCGGGCGGAAGCCGTCAAGTCGCCTCCGGGGCAAAGCCTCAAATCAGGTTTCGCGGTCGGCGGCAACCGGCAACGGGCAGGGGCGCGGCCCGCAATGCCTCCGGCCGTCCGCCAGACAGCGTCATCGCTCCGATTTGCCCGGCGGAGAAACCTCCTCGAACGCGCCCGGCGCGATCCCGGCGACCGACCAGTCGCCGATCGACCAGCGGACCAGCCTCAGCGTGGGCAATCCGACCGCCGCCGTCATGCGCCGCACCTGCCGGTTGCGGCCTTCGCGGATGGTGATCTTCAGCCAGCAGTCGGGGATCGACTTGCGCTGGCGGATGGGCGGATCGCGCAGCCACAGGTCCGGCGCGTCGATACGCGCGACCTCGGCAGGCAGGGTCATGCCATCCTTGAGTCGGACGCCCCGCCGCAGGCCCTCCAGTTCCTGGTCCTGCGGATCGCCTTCGACCTGCACCAGATAGGTCTTGGGCATCTTGAAGCGGGGATCGGCAATGCGCGCCTGCAGCCGCCCGTCATCGCATAGCAGCAACAGGCCCTCGCTATCCCGATCGAGCCTTCCGGCGGGATAGACGCCCTTCACCGCGATGAAGTCGGACAGGGTCGCGCGGACCGTCGGCGATCCGCGATCCGTGAATTGCGATAGGACCCCGAAGGGTTTGTTGAACAACAGCAGGCGGCTCATCCCGCGCTCATATCGCCGGGCTGTGGCTTTGTCTTCTCGCTCAGGGCGCCGCCGTTCCACGCGCGTGCGCCGTGTCGCAAATCTTCGGGGCGTGCGGCGCACGCATCCCGGCGGCGGGGCGGGCAAGGCATCATCCTGCCGAAAGCGTCGGGGGAGCTTGGACATGATGACCTTGGACAGTTGCGGGGGGGACGCTGGCGCTCCGTTCTTCGGCGGGGGGCTGCGGGACGCCGACCCCGCCGTCGCGGCGGCGATCGAGGCGGAATGGGTGCGCCAATCCGACAAGCTGGAACTGATCGCGTCGGAGAATATCGTCTCCACGGCGGTGCTCCAGGCGCAGGGTTCGGTCCTGACCAACAAATATGCCGAGGGTTATCCGGGGCGCCGCTATTATGGCGGGTGCGAGCATGTCGATGTGACCGAGCAGCTCGCCATCGACCGGGCGTGCGCGCTGTTCGGCGCGCGGTTCGCCAACGTCCAGCCGCATTCCGGCGCACAAGCCAATATGGCGGTGCAGTTCGCGCTGATGAAGCCCGGCGATACGCTGATGGGGATGAGCCTGGCGCATGGCGGGCATCTGACCCATGGCGCGGCGCCGACTTTTTCGGGCAAGTGGCTGAACGCGATTCCCTACGGCGTGCGCGAGGAGGATCAGCGGATCGACTATGACGCGGTCGCCGAGCTGGCGCGGGACTATCATCCCCGGCTGATCATCGCGGGCGGCTCGGCCTATCCGCGGCAGATCGATTTCGCACGGTTTCGGGCGATCGCGGACTCGGTCGATGCGGTGCTGATGGTCGACATGGCGCATTTCGCCGGACTGGTGGCGGGCGGTGTCCATCCCAATCCGCTGGACCATGCGCATGTCGTCACGACCACGACGCACAAGACGCTGCGGGGACCGCGCGGCGGCCTGATCCTGACCAATGACGAGGCGCTGGCAAAGAGGGTCAACTCGGCCATCTTCCCCGGCATCCAGGGCGGGCCGCTCGAGCATGTCATCGCCGCGAAGGCGGTCGCGTTCGGCGAGGCGCTGCGCCCGTCCTTCCGGGACTATGCCCGGCGCGTCGTGGACAATGCCCAGGCCCTGGCCGCCGCGCTGGCCGCGAACGGCTACACCATCGTGTCCGGCGGCACCGACACCCATGTCGTGCTGGTCGACCTGAGGCCCAAGGGCCTGACCGGCAAGCGCGCCGAACAGATCCTGGATGCCGCCGGCATCACCTGCAACAAGAACGGCATCCCGTTCGATCCGGAGAAACCCGCCGTGACATCTGGTATCCGTCTCGGGAGCGGCGCGCTGACCAGCCGTGGCTTCGACGTCGCCGCCTTTCAGCAAGTCGCGCGGCTGATCAACCGCATCCTCGACGCGGCCTCCGCCGGGGACGTGCCCGACGCGCTGATCGATCAGACACGGGGCGAGGTGGTCGCGCTGTGCGCCCGCTATCCGATCTATGCGACGTCGCGCGGCTGAGGTCGGGAAAGGGAGGGGGACGATGCAACGCTTTTCCGCATTCTCGCTATTCCGGCAGGGGCTCGGCGGTCACAAGGGGTGGAAGCCGCAATGGCGCAACGCCAGCCCCAAGCCCTCCTATGACGCGATCATCGTCGGCGGCGGCGGGCATGGACTGGGCGCGGCCTATTATCTGGCCAGCCGGTTCGGCATCCGCAACGTCGCGGTGGTGGAGAAGGGATGGATCGGCGGCGGCAATACCGGGCGCAACACCACCATCATCCGTTCCAACTATCTCTTCGACGAGAGCGCCGCGCTCTACGATCATGCGCTAAAGATGTGGGAGGGGTTGAGCCAGGAGCTCAACTACAACGTCATGTTCTCGCAGCGCGGCGTGATGATGCTGGCGCACAACATCCATGACGTGCAGGTCTTCAAGCGGCACGTCCATGCCAACCGGATCAACGGCGTCGACAATGAGTGGCTGACGCCGGAGGAGGCCAAGGCCTTTTGTCCGCCGCTGAACATCTCGCCCGACATGCGCTATCCCGTGCTGGGCGCCGCGTTGCAGCGGCGGGGAGGCACCGCGCGGCACGATGCGGTGGCCTGGGGCTATGCCCGCGCCGCCGACGCGCTGGGCGTCGACATCATCGAGAATTGCGAAGTCACCGGCATCCGCCGCGACGCGAGCGGCGCGGTGACGGGTGTGGAGACGACGCGCGGCTTCATCGGATCGAACCGCATCGGCGTCTCGGCGGCGGGGCATACCAGCGTGGTGCTGGGCATGGCGGACGTCCGGCTGCCGCTGGAAAGCTATCCGTTGCAGGCCCTGGTGTCGGAACCGGTGAAGCCGATCTTCCCCTGTGTCGTCATGTCCAACACCATCCACGCCTATATGAGCCAGTCCGACAAGGGCGAACTGGTGATCGGGGCGGGAACCGATGCCTATACCAGCTATACGCAGAGGGGTGGCCTGCACATCGCCACGCATACGCTGGAAGCGATTTGCGAGCTGTTCCCGCAGTTCCGGCGGATGCGGATGCTGCGCAGCTGGGGCGGGATCGTCGACGTGACGCCCGACCGCTCGCCGATCATCGCCAGGACGCCGGTGCCGGGCCTGTACGTCAATTGTGGCTGGGGCACGGGCGGGTTCAAGGCGACGCCCGGCGCCGCGCATCTGCTGGCCTACACCATCGCACGCGACGAGCCGCATCCGATCAACGCCCCCTTCACGATCGAGCGATTCCGCGACGGTCAAATGATCGACGAGGCGGCCGCCGCCGCCGTCGCCCACTGAGAGGCGCGACCATGCTTATCATCCCCTGTCCCTATTGCGGCGAGCGGCCCGAGCTGGAGTTCAGCTATGCCGGAGAGGCGCATATCGAGCGCCCGGCACGGCCGGCCGAGCTGACGGATGCGGAGTGGAGCACCTATCTCTACACCCGTTCCAATCCCAAGGGGCAACATGCCGAGCGCTGGCGTCACGTCCATGGCTGCGCCCGTTTCTTCAACGCCATCCGCGACACGCGGACCGACGCGTTCGTCGCGACCTACAAGGTCGGCGAACAGCCGCCCGAGGGAGAGCGGGCATGACGACCGGCCATCATCGCATCGCGCCGGGCCGCGTCACCACCGGACGCACGCTGCGCTTCACCTTCGACCGGAAGGAGTATACGGGGCAGGAGGGCGACACGCTCGCCTCGGCATTGCTGGCGAACGGCGTGCATCTGGTCGGGCGGTCGTTCAAATATCACCGGCCGCGCGGCATCATGGGCGCAGGCGCGGACGAGCCCAATGCGCTGGTCGGCATTCGTCGCGACCGGGCACGCTATACGCCCAATCTGCTCGCGACCCAGGTCGAACTCTATGACGGGCTGGATGCTGTCAGCCAGAACCGGCACCCGAGCCTCGAACATGATCGCATGGCGATCAACGACCGGCTGTTGAGCCGCTTCATCCCGGCAGGCTTCTACTACAAGACGTTCATGTGGCCCAAAAAGGCGTGGGACCGGCTGTACGAACCGCGCATCCGCGAGGCGGCGGGGTTGGGCGTCGCACCGTCCGAGCCCGATCCGGATCACTATACGCAGCGTTACGCGCATTGCGACGTGCTGGTGGTCGGCGGCGGACCGGCGGGGATCACGGCGGCGCGGCAGGCGGCGGAGGCGGGCGCGCGGGTGATGCTGTGCGACGATTGCCCCCGGATCGGCGGATCGCTGCTGGCGGCGGCCGACACCATGATCGACGGGCTGTCGGCGACGGAGTGGCTGACGCGGGAGCTGGCGGCACTGGCGGCGTTGCCGGGCGTCACGCTTTTGCCGCGCACGATCGCCTTCGGCTATTATCCGCACAACTGGATCGGGCTGACCGAGAAGCTGACCGATCATCTGGCGAACCCGGCCGAGGGCATGCCGCGCGAGCGGTTGTGGCAGGTACGCGCCCGCCAGGTCGTGCTCGCCACAGGTGCGATCGAGCGGCCGCTGGTCTTCCCCGACAATGACCGGCCGGGCATCATGCTGGCGGACGCCGCGCGCACCTATCTCCAGCAATATGGCGTCGCGGTCGGGCAACGCGTCGTCATCGTCGGCGCACACGATAATGCGTACCGCGTCGCGCACGAAATGGCGGCGGCGGGCGTGACGGTCGCGATGGTCGCCGATATCCGCCCGCCGTCCGCCGCATCGGGGGCGGCGCAGGCGGCGGGGCTGCCGGTCGCGACCGATGCCAGGATCGAGGGCACGACCGGCGGTCTGCGGGTCGCCTCCATCACCATCACTGCGCAGGGCAAGACCGTGTGTCACGACTGCGATGCGGTGCTGATGGCGGGCGGTTTCACGCCCAGCGTCCACCTCTTCTCCCAATCGCGCGGAAAGCTGGCCTGGGACGAGGGGCTCCAGGCCTATCTGCCCGACGTCTCGGCCGAGGCGGAGCGGTCGGCAGGCGCGTGCCGAGGCCGTTTCGCGCTGGCCGATGCGCTGGCCGACGGCATCGCGGCGGGGCGGGACGCCGCGTCGGCGGCGGGCTTCGCGGCGTCAGGCCCGGCCGTGCTTCCAACGGTCGCGCTGCGCCATGCGCAAGGCCATGGCGGCCATATGGGCGCGGCCCCGACGTCGCGCGATCTGGGCAAGGCCAAGGCGTTCGTCGACTGGCAGAACGACGTCACCGCCCGCGACATCCTGCTGGCGACCCGCGAGGGGTTCCTGTCGATCGAGCATGTCAAGCGCTACACCACCACCGGCATGGCGACCGACCAGGGCAAGCTGTCCAATATCAACGCGCTGGGCATCGTGTCGGAGGCGACCGGGCGGTCGATCCCGGAGATCGGGCTGACCACCTTCCGCTCACCCTATACGCCGGTCACGTTCGGCGCGCTGGCGGGCCATGCGCGTGGCGACCTGTTCGATCCGGCGCGGATCACCGCGATCAACGACTGGGCGAAGGAACAGGGCGCGGCGTTCGAGGATGTCGGCAACTGGCGCCGCGCGCATTACTTTCCACGCGCCGGAGAGGACATGCACGCCGCCGTCGCGCGCGAATGCGTGGGCGTACGACAGGGCGTCGGCATCTTCGACGCCTCGACGCTCGGCAAGATCGAAATCGTCGGGCCGGATGCGGCGGAGTTCATGAACCGCTTCTTCGTCAATGCCTGGACCAAGCTGGGCGTCGGCAAGTGCCGCTATGGCGTGCTGCTGCGCGAGGACGGCTTCGTGATGGACGACGGCGTGGTCGGGCGGCTGGCGACGGATCGTTTCCATGTGACGACGACCACCGGCGGCGCGGCGCGGGTTCTGGGCATGATGGAGGATTATCTCCAGACCGAATGGCCGGACCTGAACGTCTGGCTGACCTCGACGACCGAGCAATGGTCGGTGATCGCGGTCCAGGGCCCGAAGGCGCGGGAAGTGATCGGGCCGCTGATCGAGGGGCTCGACGTCTCCGCTGGGGCCTTCCCGCACATGAGCATCGCGGATGCCCGCATCTGCGGCGTGCCGATGCGGCTCATGCGGGTCAGCTTCACCGGCGAGCTGGGTTTCGAGGTGAACGTGCCCAGCGGCCATGGTCGCATGGTCTGGGAAGCCATATGGGAACGTGGCAAGGCATTCGACATGGTGCCCTATGGCACCGAGACGATGCACGTCCTGCGCGCCGAAAAGGGCTATATCATCGTCAGACAGGAAACCGACGGTACGGTCACGCCCGACGATGTCGGCCTGTCCTGGGCGATCGGCAAGGCGAAGCCCGATTTCGTCGGCAAGCGCTCGCTCGCGCGGCCCGCGATGACGGCGCCCGACCGCAAGCAGCTGGTCGGCCTGAAGAGCCTGGACGGTCGAACGGTACTGGAGGAGGGCGTGCAGATCGTGGCGCCGTCTGCCGCCACGACGCCGATCGGGCATGTCACCTCCGCCTATCACAGCGCCGTACTGGACGCGCCGATCGCGCTGGCGCTGGTGCGCGGCGGTCGCCAGCGGCTGGGCGAGACGCTCCACGTGCCCATGCCGGGCGGGCCGATCGCGGTCGAGATCGTCTCCCCCGTTTTCTACGATCCGGAAGGCACCCGCATCGATGTCTGATCTCTCCCCCGCTTCGCCTTTCGCGGCCGGCAGCGCGTCAGTTCGTCCGCTGGGCCATTTCGGCCGCGCCGTGCTGCGCTGTCCGGCGGCGAGCCTCGACCTGGTCGCCGAGCGGCTCGGCATCGTCCTGCCGCGCGAGGCTTGCCGCTCGGCGATGGAGGCGGACGTCGCGGCCCTTTGGCTGGGGCCGGACGAATGGCTGCTCCTGGCGGCGGATGCCCGCGATGACTGGGTGGCGACGCTCCAGGCGCGGCTGGGCGATGCCGCGTGTTCGCTGGTCGATGTCAGCCATCGGCAGGTCGCGCTGGAGATTGCGGGCGGGCGCGCGACCGCCGAGACGCTGTTGGCGAGCGGCTGCGCGCTCGACCTGTCGCTTCGCGCCTTCCCGGTCGGGATGTGTACGCGGACCATGTACGACAAGGCGGAAATCATCCTCTGGCGCCGCGCGCCGGACCGTTTCCATCTCGAGACGTGGCGGTCCTTCGCGCGCTATGTCGAGGGGCTGCTCCACATCGCGGAGACCGAGGCGTAGGCCGATGCTGGGCGTGCGGGACCTGTTTCGCGTCGGCATCGGGCCTTCCTCGTCGCACACGGTCGGGCCGATGAAGGCGGCGCAGGGCTTTGCGGCAAGGCTCCGGGGCCTGGCGTTCGAGCGGGTGCGCGTCGACCTTCTGGGCTCGCTGGCCTGGACGGGCATGGGCCATGCGACCGACAAGGCGGTCATGCTGGGGCTTGCGGGCTTTTTCCCCGACATGATCGAGCCGGAGCAGATCGACCTGGTCGTCGAGCAGGCCCATGCCGCGCGGAGCCTGGTGGTGGCCGGTCGCGCGATCGCCTTCGATCCCGACGCCGACATCGTCTTCGACCGCGACGGCGAGACGCCGGTCCATCCCAACACGCTGCGTTTCGTCGCGCTGGGCCGGGACGGGGAGACCCTGGTCAGCGAGCGTTGGTGCTCGATCGGCGGCGGGTTCATCGTGCCCGAGGAGCGGTTCGGGGAAGATGCGGCCGAGGACGATCCCGGCGAGCCGCCCTTTCCGTTTCGCACCGCCGCGCAGTTGCTGGCCATCTGCCGTCGGCACGGCCTGTCGATCGCCGAGGTGATGCGCGCCAACGAATGCGCGCGTGCCTCGGAGGACGAACTGAATGCCTATCTGGACCGGGTCATCGCGGTGATGATGAGCTGCATCGACCGGGGGATGCAGACCGAGGGGATCCTGCCGGGGCGGCTGAAGGTGCCGCGCCGCGCGCCCGCCCTGCGCCAGAAGCTGGCCGCCGACCGTTTCCGCAACCGGCAGGCGCCGCACAATATCATGGACCATATCAGCCTGTTCGCCATCGCGGTGAACGAGGAGAATGCGGCGGGCGGGCGCGTCGTCACCGCGCCGACCAACGGCGCCGCCGGGGTCGTGCCCGCCGTGCTGCGCTATTATCGCGATTTCTGGCCCGATGCCGACCGCGCGGGCATGCACGACTTCCTGCTGACCGCCGGTGCGATCGGGGTGCTGACCAAGCTCAACGCCTCGATTTCCGGCGCCGAGGTCGGCTGTCAGGGCGAGGTCGGGACCGCCAGCGCGATGGCCGCCGCCGGGCTGGCCGCGATGATGGGGGCCAGCGACGCGCAGACCGAGAATGCGGCCGAGATCGCGATGGAGCATCATCTCGGCATGACCTGCGATCCGATCGCGGGGCTGGTGCAGGTGCCCTGCATCGAGCGCAATGCCTTTGGTGCGATCAAGGCGATCAATGCGGCATCCCTGTCGCTGCGCGGCGATGGGACGCATATCGTCTCGCTCGACCAGGTGATCGAGACGATGATGCGCACCGGCACCGACATGCACGCCAAGTACAAGGAGACGTCGCAAGGCGGCCTGGCGGTGAGTTTTCCCGAATGTTGACGAGTGGATCATGACCGAAGACGAAATCTACGCCCAGTTCGAGGCCGCCGGGATCGCGATGGAGAAGATCGAGCATCCGCCCGTCTTCACCGTCGAGGAGAGTGCGGGCATCCATGCCGCCTTGCCCGCCGCGCACACCAAGAACCTGTTCCTGAAGGACAAGCAGAAGCGCTTCTGGCTGATCGTGCTGCCGCATGACCGGCGTGCCGACCTGAAGGCTTTTGCCGAGACGCTGGGTGCGGGCAAATTCTCGTTCGGCAAGCCCGACGAGATGGAGCAGCTGTTGGGCGTGACGCCGGGCGCGGTGACGCCGCTGGCGGTCACGCACGCGCCGCCCGGCCCGGTGTCGCTGGTCTTTGACGAGAGCTTCCGCCACGCCGAGCGGATCGCCGTCCATCCGCTGCGCAACAGCGCGACCATCGCGGTGCCGTTCGCGCCGATGGTCGCGTGGCTGGAGGGGCTTGGCCATGACGTGCGGGTCGTCGCGCTGCCGGGTGCGGCATCCGTGGTGCCGTGAGGTCACGATGCTGATGGTCTGACCGGACGGTGTCGCCGACATCCTCCACCATATGGGACGGTAATGCCAATGTCCGCCAGATTGACGCCCGGCTTCGACCTCAACGCCGTGGAGGTCTTCATCCTGACCTCCGAGCTTGGCGGCATGACCCAGAGCGCGCGGCATCTGGGCATGACGCAATCGGCCGTGTCGCAGATCATCTCGAAGCTCGAAATGGCGCTCAATACGCGTCTGTTCGATCGCACCATGCGCCCGCTGGCGCTGACCCCGGCGGGCAAGCTGTTGCGGCGCGAAGGCGCGGAACTGGTCGCGGCGGCCAGGATGCTGGCACGCGAGGTGTGCGAGCAATCCTCGCAGACCGCCGAATGCGTCGTCGTCGCCATGGCCGAGAGCATCGCCAACCACCTGACCGCGCCATTGCTGCGCGCGCTGGGGTCGCGGGCGCAGCAATGGCAGATGCGATCGGGCATATCGCTGGTCCAGCACCGTGAATTCCTGGCGCGCAGCATCGACATGCTGATCACGGGATCCAGCCAGCTGGAGGATGTCGAGGAGATCGAACATCACCCGATCATGGAGGAACCCTTCGTGATCGTCGCGCCCGCCGCCTATGCGGGCCTGCCGGTTTCGATCGAGGCGATGACCCAGCTGCCATTTGTCCGCTATTCGCTCCTGTCGGCGATGGGGCAACGGATCGAGCGCCAGCTCGCCCGGATGAAGCTGCGCATTCCCAATGCGGTCGAGGTGGATTCCACCCATCAGCAATTGTCCACCGTCGTCGCGCTGGAAGGGTGGAGCATCGCCACCCCGCTGTGCCTGGCCAGTCAGATCGAACTTCTGCCCGCGCTGACGGTGTTGCCGATGCCGCGGGGCAGCTTTCGCCGTCGCATCCAGCTGGTGGCGCGCAAGGGCGAATTCGGCGACCTGCCGCGCGAGATGGCGCTTCAGGCCGCCGCGATCCTGCGGGGCGGGAAAGTGGAATCGCTCATCCGCATGTTTCCCTGGATCGAGGACGCCATGGCCTGGGAGGGGCCGCCCTCATAGGGCGAAATCGCGCCTGTCCGCGCCTCAATCCGAAGCGGCGCTGGCGACGGCGCGCCCGTTGGCCAGCGCGTGGCGGGACTCCAGCGGCGAACATCCGAAGCGCCGCCGGAACATCCGGCTCATATGCGAGGAGTCGCAGAAGCCGCACTCCACCGCGATCATCGTGATCGATTTGGCGCTGCTTTCCAACATGTGCCGGGCAAGCGACAGCCGAATGTCCATGAACGCCGCCTGCGGCGATACGCCCAATGCCGTCTTGAAGCGGCGTTCCAGCTGCCTTTTGCTCTTCCCCATGCGCTGCGCGATGTCGGCGACCGACAGCGGCGTCTCGATATTCTGCTGGGTGATCAGCAACGCGCGCAGGACGATGGGATCGTCGGTGCGATAGTCGAGCATCGCGCCGGGCTGGGCCTTTTCGCCGGTCAGCGCTTCGTCAATAATCATGATGTGCAGGCTCTTGCTGGCCTGCGCCCGCCCGACATGCTTGTCGACCAGATAGGCGGCGAGATGTGCCGAACTCGCGCCCCCGGAACAGGTCAGCCGGTCGCGGTCGACGATGAAGATCTGGTCGGACACCGGGTCCAGCCCGTCAAACTGGTCCAGGAAGTCGCGGTGGTGGAACCAGCTGACGCAGCATTTATACCCGGCCAGCACGCCCGCGCTGTGGAGCAGGAACGCGCCCGTGCACACCCCCACCAGCGGCACGCCCAGCGCGGCGGCCTTGCGCAGATAGGCGACATATTCGCTGTCGAAGCCGTCGATCTCATCGACCAGTCCGCCCACCACGACGATATAGTCGAAGCGGGTGGGATCGCCCAGCTGTTCGTCGGGCTGGATGGCGATGCCGGAACTGGAGGGGATGGCGGCGGAGTTGCGCGACAGGATCTTCCAGTCGCACAGGATATGTCGGCTGCGATCGCCCTCGTCGGCGGCGAGCCGCAGGACGTCCACGAAGTTGGCGAAGGCGCACAGCGTGAACCGCCGCGCGAGAATGAAGCCGACCGACAATCGCAGCCCCTTTGCACGGCGTTGCAGCGACGCGCTCAGCACCGACGGTGGGGGGCGATCCATTCCGTTCTCCGGTCGGCCGATAAACTTCGGACGGCATGTCGTAGAGTTTGTGTCCATTTGACGCAAATATTCTTTCCGCCTCGGCGCACCCCGTCGCAAACCTACTGTTGTCGAAAGGGATTTCACCCGGTTCGGCACGATTATTCTGGCGAGGGGGCGGCGGAATGAAGGTGATGGTGCCCGTCAAGCGCGTGGTCGATCACAATGTGAAGATTCGCGTCAAGAGCGACGGATCGGGGGTCGATCTCGCCCATGTGAAGATGGCGATGAACCCCTTTGACGAGATCGCAGTCGAGGAAGCGGTGCGGCTGAAGGAAGCCGGGATCGCCAGCGAGATCGTTGTGGTGTCGATCGGCCCGGCACAGGCGCAGGACGTGCTGCGCAGTGCGCTGGCGATCGGCGCGGACCGGGCGATCCTCGTGAAGACCGACGCGATGCCCGAGCCGCTGGCGGTCGCCAAATTGTTGCGGGAGGTCGCCGCGCGCGAGGGGCCGGGACTGATCCTGCTCGGCAAGCAGGCCATCGACGACGACGCCAACCAGACCGGGCAGATGCTGTCGGCACTACTGGGCTGGTCGCAGGCGACCTTCGCATCGCATATCGCCGTCGCCGACGGCGTGGCCGATGTGACGCGCGAGGTCGATGGCGGCCTTCAGCTGATCCGGGTCGCTCTGCCCGCGGTCATATCGGTCGACCTTCGCCTCAACGAGCCGCGCTATGCCTCGCTGCCGAACATCATGAAGGCCAAGAAAAAGCCGCTCGAGGACGTCGACGCCGACAGCCTGGGCGTCGACGTCGCGCCGCGCCTGACGGTGCTGACCACCGAGGAGCCGAAGGTCCGCGAGCCCGGCGTGCGCCTGGGCTCGGCGGCCGAACTGGTCGGCAGGCTCAAGGAAGCGGCCGGCATCCTTTGATCGCGAAGGGGGGAGCGAGAGAAATGTCCATTCTTCTATTGGCCGAACACGACAATTCGACCCTTTCGGAACTGACCGCGCGCGCGCTGACCGCTGCGTCGGCGATCGGGGGCGAGGTCGACCTGTTGGTGGCGGGCCTGGGTGCGCGGGATGTGGCGCTGGCCGCGTCCAGGCTGGCCGGGGTGCGGCGCGTGCTGCTGGCCGAGGGGGCGGCGCTGGAACACCGGCTGGCCGAACCTACCGCCGCGCTGATCGTGTCGCTGGCCGGTGGCTATGACGCGATCGTCGCACCGGCGAGCAGCAACGGCAAGAGCATCCTGCCGCGCGTGGCCGCGCTGCTGGACGTCATGCAATTGTCCGAGATCGTGGCGGTCGTCGCGCCCGACACGTTCAAGCGGCCGGTCTATGCGGGCAATGCGGTGCAGACGGTGCGGTCGGCGGACCCGGTCAAGGTGGTGACGGTCCGCACGGCGGCCTTCGCGGCGGCGGCTTTCCGGGATGACCTAGCCGAGATCGTGACGGTCGACGTACCGGATGCGCCGGGCTTGTCGACCTTCGTCGAAAATCGCTTCGCCGCCAGCGAGCGTCCCGATCTGGCCGCCGCGCGGATCGTCGTGTCGGGCGGTCGCGCGCTGGGATCGGCGGAGAAGTTCCGCGAGACGATCCTGCCGCTCGCCGACCGGCTGGGGGCGGCGGTCGGCGCGTCGCGCGCGGCGGTGGACGCGGGCTATGCGCCCAATGACTGGCAGGTCGGACAGACCGGCAAGGTCGTCGCGCCCGACCTCTATGTCGCCTGCGGCATCTCCGGCGCGATCCAGCATCTGGCGGGGATGAAGGATGCCAAGGTGATCGTCGCGATCAACAAGGACGAAGACGCGCCGATCTTCCAGGTCGCCGATTACGGCCTGGTCGGCGACCTGTTCGAGGTCCTGCCGGACCTGGAACGCCAGCTCTGAGCCCTAGCGAAAGCCTTTCCATGACCGAGAAGTCCTATGTCATACGGCTGGGTTGCAAGGACCAGCCGGGCATCGTGGCCGCCGTCACCACCGCGCTGGCGGGGCTGGGGGCCAATATCCTGGAATCGAACCAGTTCTGGGATCGGCAGGCGGATCATTTCTTCCTGCGGATCGCGGTGACGGTGAGCGAGGCGGTGACGCGCGACGCGATCGAGGGGGTGCTGTACCCCGCCATCGCGCGGTTCGGCCTTGATCTGACGATCGTCGATGTCGCTGAGCGTCCGAAGATCATCGTCATGGTGTCGAAATTCGACCATGCGATGCATCACCTGCTGTACCAGATCAAGGTCCGCTGGCTGAACGCCGAAGTGGTGGCGATCGTCTCCAACCATGATGCGGCGCGCAGGGCGGCGGAGATAGAGGGCGTGCCCTTTCATCACTGGCCGGTCACGAAGGACAACAAGGCCGAGCAGGAAGCCAAGTTGCTCGCCCTGGTCGAGGAGACGGGGGCGGAACTGGTGGTACTCGCCCGCTATATGCAGGTGTTGTCGAACGAGCTGTCCGAAAGGCTCTATGGCCGGGTCATCAACATCCACCACTCGTTCCTGCCGAGCTTCAAGGGGGCCAAGCCCTATCATCAGGCGCATGAGCGCGGGGTCAAGCTGATCGGCGCGACCGCGCATTACGTCACGCCCGACCTGGACGAAGGGCCGATCATCGAACAGGAAACTGAACGGGTCAGCCATATGATGACCAGCGAGGATTTCGTGGCGGCGGGCCGCGACATCGAGTCCCGCGTGCTGGCCCGCGCCGTCAAATATCATCTCGAAGGGCGGGTGATGCTCAACAGCCACCGTACCGTGGTGTTCGCGCCGTGAAGGCCGGGCGGATGTACGACATGATCCCCGCGACGACCCCGTACCGATAGGAGTAGAGAATGGCAGCGCTTCCCGAAAAGGCCCGTGTCGTGATCGTCGGCGTCGGCGGTATCGTCGGCGCATCGGTCGTCCATCATCTGGTCGAACGCGGCTGGGACGATATTGTCGGCATCGACAAGTCGGGCGTGCCGACCGATATCGGCTCGACCGCGCACGCCTCCGACTTCTGCTACGCGACCAGTCACGATTATCTGTCGACCTGGACGACGCTCTACTCGATCGATTTCTTCGAGAAGATGGGCCATTATTCGCGCATCGGCGGCTTGGAGGTGGCGCGGGTCGGCGACGACCAGCGGATGGACGAAATCCGTCGCAAGGTCGCATCGGGCAAGGCGTTCGGGACGCGCGCGGAGCTGGTCAATCCCGCGACGATCAAGGCGAAGTTCCCGCTGATCGAGGAAAGCCTGGTGCAAGGCGGACTGTGGGACCCGGATGCCGGTCTGGTCGTCCCCCGGTCGCAGACGGTGGCGGGCAAGCTGGTCGACCAGGCGGTCGCGGCGGGAAAGCTGACCGTCTTCGCCAACAACCAGGCGGAATCGCTCATCATAGAGGATGGACGGATCAAGGGCGTGGTGACGACGCGCGGCACGATCATGGCCGATCATGTCGTGGTCTGCACCGGCCTGTGGGGCCGCCTGATCGCCGAGATGGCGGGAGAGGATCTGCCGGTCTTCCCGGTCGACCATCCGCTGACCTTTTTCGGACCGTACAAGGCGTTCGAGGGGACGGGGAAGGACATCGGCTATCCGCTGCTGCGCGACCAGGGCAATTCGGCCTATATGCGCGATACCGGCGATCCCCGGACGACCGAGGGCGGGCAGATCGAATGGGGCTATTATGAGGAGCACGCGCCCCGCCTCGTCCATCCGCGCAACCTGCTGGAGAAGGAGGAGGCGCGCCTGTCGCCGTCGCAGCGCGACCTGGAGATGGAACAGGTGCTCGAACCGCTGGAACGCGCGATCGAGCTGACCCCGATCCTGGGCGAGCTGGGGTATAACGAGGGGCATTCGTTCAACGGCCTGCTCCAGACCACCACCGATGGCGGCCCGTCGATCGGCGAGAGCCAGAAGGTGCGCGGCCTCTGGTATGCGGTCGGCATCTGGGTGAAGGACGGGCCCGGCATGGGCAAGCTGCTCGCCGACTGGATGACCGACGGCCGCACCGCGATCGACCATGCCAGCATCGATTATGCGCGGTTCAACCCGTTCCAGCTGGAAGCGAAGTTCATCGAGGAACGCTGCCTCGAGACCGCCGCCAAGATCTACAATCCGCCGGTCCACCCGCGCGAGCCCTTTTCGGGCGGTCGCGGCATCCGCCGTTCGCCCTTCTGGGAGCGGGAGAAGGAACTGGGCGGCTATTTCATGGAACTGGGCGGCTGGGAACGCGCGCATGGCTATGCCGCGAACGAGCATCTGCTCGAGAAATATGCCGATCAGGTGCCGGTGCGCGAGAATGAATGGGACAATCGCCATTTCTGGCGCGTGTCGAACGCCGAGCAGCTGGAACTCAGCGCCGATTGCGGCCTGATCAATCTGTCGCACTTCCACATCACCGATATCGAGGGGCCGGATCACGTCGCGCTGATGGAATGGCTGTGCGCGGCGAAGGTGGGCGGCGATGCGACGATCGGGAAGGGGGTCTATACCCATTTCCTGGACGACGAGGGCAATGTCCGCGCCGACTTCACCGTCTTCCGCCTCGCCGACCGCTGCCGCCTGGTGAACGGCGCCGATGCGGGGCCGCGCGACGTCCATTATATGCGCCGGGTCGCGCAGGATCGCGGGCTGGACGTGACCGTCACCGACGTGACCGAGAAGTACGTCACCATCGGCATCTGGGGCCCCAACGCCCGCGTCAATCTCCAGAAGGTGGTGGAGGACCCCGACGCGCTGTCGCTGGAGAATTTCCCCTTCGCCGCGATCCGGCCGATCCGCATCGCGGGCAAAGACGTGATGGCGTTCCGCATCTCCTATGTCGGCGAACAGGGGTGGGAACTGCACATGGCCTATGAGGACGGACTGGCGGTGTGGGATGCGCTGCGCTCGACCGGGGTGATCGCGGTCGGCATCGAGACCTATGCCAATTCGCGGCGCATGGAGAAAAGCCTGCGCCTCCAGAACGCCGATCTGCTGACGCACTATAACCTGCTCGAAGCTGATCTGGCGCGCCCCAAGGCCAAGGAAGCCGATTTCCGTGGCAAGGCGAAGCATCTGGAACACCGCGCGCGCGCGCATCAGCCCGCCAAGCTGTGCACGCTGGTGGTGACCGACAATGTCGATGCGAAGGGGGTGAAGCGCTATCCCGTCGGCATCCTGCCGGTGATCGATCCCGAGACGGGCGAAGTGCCGGTCGACGAACTGGGGCGGCGGTCCTACACCAGCTCGATCGCCTATGGCCCGTCGATCGGCAAGAATATCGCGCTGGCCTATCTACCCTGGGCGCTGTGCCAGGAGGGGCGCAAGCTGGAGGTCGAGTATTTCGGGGAGCGTTATCCGGTTGAGGTCGCCTCGGTCGGCTACCGCCCGCTCTACGACCCCGAAAACCGCAAGCCGAAAAGCTGACGCCAGCGACTATTAGCAAATGCCGGGTTGCTCATAAAATCAGCGTTGCGACAATGATCCCCGAAGCTCGCCCGTGTGATTCACGTCGGTCGGGACCACCCATGAGAAGAAGGATGGCAAGGTGAACGCCCGTAGCGAGATGCTGAACCTGATCCGGTCCCGCAAGGTGGGATATTCGCTGCCGCAGCCCTTCTATGTCGACCGGGATTTCTTCGACCTGGATCTGGAGCTGATCTGGTATCGCGACTGGCTGTTCGCCGGGCATGACTGCGAGCTGGCTAAGCCGGGCAGCTATTTCACCATGCAGGTCGGCGCCTATCCGATCGTCGTGGTACGCGATCGCGACGGTACGATCCGCGCTTTCCACAATAGCTGCCGCCATCGGGGCAGCCAGGTTTGCAATGCGGAGCGTGGCGTCGCCCCGAAGCTGGTCTGCCCCTATCATCAATGGACCTATAATCTGGACGGCTCGCTGGCCTTTGCACGCCAGATGGGCGAGGACTTCGACCGCAGCCAGCATTCGCTGAAGCCGGTCGCGTGCGAGAGCGTGGCGGGTTATATCTTCGTTTGCCTCGCGGCCGAGCCGCCCGCCTTTGCGCCCTTCAGCGACCTGATGCGCCCCTATTTCGCGCCGCATAACCTGGCCGATGCCAAGATCGCCTTCCAGTCTACCATCGTCGAGAAGGGCAATTGGAAGCTGGTCTGGGAAAACAACCGCGAATGCTATCATTGCGCGGGCAGTCATCCCGAATTGTGCAAGACCTATTCGGAGTCGCCGAACGTCACCGGCGTCGCGGGCGGCGGCGAGGACCCCGAGATGGCCGACCACTGGGCGCGGTGCGAGGCGGCGGGGCTGCCTGCGCAGTTCCGCATGCACGACAGCGGCCAGTTCCGCGCGATCCGGGCGCCGCTGCTGCGCGATGCCGAAAGCTATACGATGAACGGAGCGCGGGCGGTGGCGCGCGGGCTGTCGGACGGGGTGGCGGCCGAACGCATCGGCGCGTTGATGCTGTTCAACTATCCGACGACGTGGAACCACGTCCTGATCGACCATGCCGTGACCTTCCGCGTGATGCCGGTCGGGCCGAACGAGACGGCGGTGACGACCAAATGGCTGGTCCACAAGGATGCGGTGGAGGGCGTCGACTATGACCTCGACCGGCTGACCCATGTCTGGACGCAGACCAACGACCAGGATCGTCGCATCGTCGAGGAGAATGCGCTGGGCATCCGCTCCCCCGCCTATGAACCGGGGCCCTATTCGCCCTTGCAGGAAGGCGGCGTGATCCAGTTCGTCGACTGGTATGCGCGCTCCGTCGAGGAACGGCTGGGCGGGGCCGGGCGGGGCCATGTCCGGCGCGTGGCATGATCGGGGGCACGCATCTGCATCTCGATGACATGGCCGTGTGGAACGACCGGCTCCACCAACTGGAGGTGATCGGCGTCCATGCCGAAACCCCGACGGTCCGGACCTTCGTCTTCCGCGCCGATCCCGGCCTCTGGTTCCGCTATCGTCCGGGCCAGTTCGTGACGCTGGAACTCCCGATCGAGGGTGGGCCGCTGCTGCGCACCTATACCCTGTCGTCCTCGCCGTCCCGCCCCCTGTCGGTGGCGGTGACCGTCAAGGCGCAGGCGGAGAGCATCGGCACGCGATGGATGTTCGATCATCTGCGTATCGGCATGCGGCTGCGCGCTTATGGTCCGACGGGACATTTCACCCATGTCGCCCATCCGGCGTCGCGCTATCTGTTCGTGTCGGCGGGATCGGGCATCACCCCGATGATGGCAATGCTCCGCTGGATCGCCGATGTCGCGCCGGACAGCGACATCGCCTTCGTCACCGCTGCGCGCAGTCCCGACGAACTGATCTTCCGGCACGAACTCGAACTGCTCGACCGGCAGATGCCGAAGCTGGCGCTGAGCATGATCGTGCGCGACACGCCGCCGGGCGTGGCCTGGACCGGGCATCGCGGTCGTCTGGACGCCACGCGGCTGCCCATCCTCGTGCCCGACATGCTGACGCGCGAAGTGTTCTGCTGCGGCCCCGATGGCTTCATGGACACCGTGCGCGGCATCCTCGCCGATGCGGGCCATGACATGGCGCGCTATCATCAGGAGAGTTTCGGGGATTTGCCGGTGGCGACCCGCCAGGCACCCGCCGAGCAGGTCGCGCCGGATGCCGATGCGGCGACGATCCGGTTCCTGGAGTCCGACGTCGCAGCGGTCGCGCCCGCTGGCCAGACCGTCCTCGAAATCGCCCGCTCGGTCGGCGTGCGCATCCCGGCCGCCTGTGAGTCGGGGCTATGCGGCACCTGCAGGATCAGCCTGGCCGCTGGAGCGGTCGACATGAACCACAATGGCGGCATCCTCGACGAAGACATAGCGGACGGATACATCCTCGCCTGCTGCTCCGTTCCGCGCGGCGATGTGCAGGTCGGGGCCTAGCCGCCCCGCTGATCCTGCCCCCATCATGACGCGTCCGCCCGCAGGCTTTTCGGGCGCTGCAGGCGGAGCGGTGTTCAATCGCCGCGGGCGAGATCGCTCTGGAAGGGGGATATCCAGTGCTGGTCGAATGCCCCCGTACCGCTTTCGCGCCCATGCGACCCATCGGCCATGAAATGGCGCCGCGCGAGCAGGCCGGTGTTGGGCGTCGGACGACGTTCCACCCAGATCCGCAATCCGTCGGCATAGAACAGCATCGGCCAGTCGCTGGCGCTGTCCCCGGCGGCGAGCAGCGGATGGCGCACCGGGTCGATATAGGTCCGGATCGCCGCGACCTTGCCCTCATGCCAGGTGAGCGGCGCCCAGAGCGTCGGGGTCAGGACCATGTCGGCGTGATGCTCGGCGGAATAGACGCCGTCGAGGAAATGCCCCTTGGCGATCTGTTGCCGGGCGGTCGTCACCGCCCCGGTCATCGGATCGCGCAGCAGCATGGTGACGCCGATCACCCGGTCCGGCGGCACGTCCAGTCCATAGCGCGGATCGGAGACGACCATCCGCACCAACTCCTCCAGCGAGGCGGTGACGACATAGATCCGCACGCCCCGCGCGCGCAGGGCGGCGAGCAGCTGGCGCTGCCCCGGCATGATGCGGGGCGGCATGACCGTGCCCGCGACCTCGCGATCGCCCACCCGGTAGCGGACCGGGATCGGTTGCCCATCGGCGATCATCGCGTCGACCTGCTGCTTCAACAGCTTCAGCGACAGACCCGAGAAAGCCTGGGCGATCCAAGGATAGCATAGATTGTCATCGACCTCGCACAGCCGATGATAATAGCCATAAAGGCTTTCCCCCGGCAGCATCGGCACCGGCTTCAGCATGGGATCGAGGCGGTCCGCATGCAGGAACCCATGGTTTTCCAGCCATGGCAGCAACGACTCCTCGAGGTCGTTGACCCATAGCGTGTTGTCGGCGTCGAAGGTCGCATAGTCGCCGGGCTGGGCGTGCGACAGCGTCGTATCGATCGCGGCCCGCTCGGCCGGTGTCCAGTTGGCGAGCGGATCGGGGGCGGCGCCGACCAGGGCGATGGATGCCAGCGCCATGACGAGCCGCTTCATGCCGACGCTCCCGTCCGGATCGCGGGATCGCTGCGGCTGGGACGCCCGGTCTCGACATGGCCGGCGAAGCGGCGGGCCCATGTCGTGCCGGCTATCGCGACCGTCAGGTCGTACCAATGATCGTTCGCCGCCACGTCATAGCCGATGGTGCGGGTCGCGCCGGGCGCCATCCGCCACGTCTGTTCGGGATGGCCGGTACCGGCAGGGGGTGTCACCGCGACCCGGATGGGCGCGGTGCCGTGATGCGTGATCGTCAGCATGATCCTGTCACCTCTTTCAGCCAGGGACGCGTGCAGTCCCGGCGGTCCGTCCATCGCCCCGGAAAGCTCGCGCAGGAAACCATTTGGTCCGTGGATTTCCAGTCGATAGTCGCCGTGGGCGGGAAGGCCGTGCGGCGTGTCCGACATGGTCGTGCCGGGCAGGACGGTGTAGTGCCATGGCCCCGCCATTCCCATCATGTCGTACACCGCGAAGACGGCGGCGGCGGTTCCGGCGTTGGTGAAGCGCAGCGCCAGGCCCGGCGTCGCCGCTTCGTCAACCGCCAGCCGATAGGGCAATGGCCGCGCCGGACGGCCTCCCGGCTCCTGCACGGGCGGATCGCCGACGGTGCCGGGCACGGGATCGGGCAGGCGGGCCTGACGGGAGAGGCGGGCTGCGGCATCGCGCGTCGAGGGCAAGGCATGCAGCGCCGACGCATCGGGGTCCTCGAAGTCGAACATGCTCGTCAGGTCGCCCGTGACCGCACGCCGCCACGGGCTGATATTGGGTTCCATGACGCCGAACCGCCGTTCCAGGAAACGCAGGACGGACGTGTGGTCGAAGACCTGGCTGTTCACCCATCCGCCCCGCGTCCATGGCGATACCACGATCAGGGGGACGCGAACGCCCAGTCCGACCGGCTGCCCGCGATAGCTCTCGCCCGCCACATCGATCCCCGACCGCCCGGCCGCCGGGGTCAGCGCCGGGAGCGGCCCCGGCATATGATCGAAAAAGCCGTCATTCTCGTCATAGGTGATGATCAGGGCGGTCCTCGCCCAGACCGCCGGGTTCGCGGTCAGCGCATCGATCACCCGCGACACCAGCGACTCGCCCAGTGCCGGTGGGGCCTCGGGATGTTCCGAATAACGCTGGGGAGCGACGATCCAGGACACCTGCGGCAGGGTTCCGGCGGTCACATCGGCGGCAAAGGCGTCGACCAGATGCTGGGCCGTAGTCTCCGCCGCGTTCGCCGCCGTCGATCCGGGCACGATCGCCCGACCGCGCCGATACAGTTCGTCCTGCGGAGAAAGGCCCCGAAACGCCGCGAAATAGGCGAGGCTGTTGTCGCCGTAATTGTCATGCTCCTGGTACAGCTTCCACCGGATGCCCGCCCGCTGCAACCGCTCGGCATAGGTGGTCCACCGCGCGCCGGGAAAGTCGGGGCGGTCGCGGGCGGCATCGCCGGTCCAGTTGCCGTCATCGGCATTGTCGATCGCCTGCGGACCGGGATCGCCGACGGTCAGGCCGCTGGTTCCCGTGAACAGATACATGCGATTTGGGTTCGTCGGGCCGTGAAGCGAGGCGTAATAGGCATCGCCGATCGTGAACGCATCGGCCAGCGCATAGTAAAAGGGTATGTCGGCGCGACGGAAATAGCCCATCGTCATGGGCGTCTTGTGCCGCACCCAGCAGTCATAGGCGGCCCATTCGGCGCTGTCCGATTTCCAGCTGTGATCCAGGCTCTTCAGCAGCTGGCCCCGCGTGCGCGACGTGTCGAGGTGAAAGGGCGGGACGATCCCATGACCGTCGGCGCCAGGCTGATAAAAGACGCTGCGCCCCGACCGCAGCGTCAGCGGCCTCGGATCGCCGAACCCGCGCACGCCGGACAAGGTGCCGAAATAATGATCGAAGGACCGGTTCTCCTGCATCAGGATCACGACATGGTCGATATCGGCGATCGTCCCGCTTCGGCGATCGGCGGGCAGCGCGAGGGCCCGCGCGATGGACGGCGGCATCGCGCACGCTGCGGCAGCGCCCGCCATCGAGAACAGGAAATGACGGCGACTGTGCTGATCCATGTCGGCCTCCAAGCGCGGCCGGACTTGTCGGTCCCGACCCGCGATCGCTGCGTTGAATAAACAATCAAGGAATGCCGGACAAGATCATTCTGGCCCTGTGCAATGTCCTGCTCCCCCGGCATCGCACCTTGCCCGTCCGTAGGAGCACGGCGGCCATAACGATCGCTAATACGTCCCATGGAAGGTGCTGATCGTTCATTCAACGCTGGTGAAACCATCTTGCAAAAATTTGTGCGGATGCGAACAATTGAATGCCGAATCGGGCCGTCGCGGAACATTTTGGGGGGTGTGGGATGACTAAGATCGTTGCCTATCTGCTTGCGGGAACGGGCATGCTCACAATGGCCGTTGCGGCCCAGGCACAGGATGCCGTCAAGGCGCCGAAGCCGGCCACCGGCGCGCAGGGCAATTCGGGCGATGCCGAGGCCGCCCATGGCGACATCGTCGTGCTGGGCTTTGGCCAGGCGCGCCAGGTGCAGACGGTCGCGGCCATCGATATGGAGCGCCTCACCCCCGGCACGTCGCCGCTCAAGGCGATCGCCAAGCTGCCGGGCGTCAATTTCCAGACGGCCGATGCGTTCGGCGCCTATGAATGGTCGACGCGGATCAGCTTGCGCGGGTTCAACCAGAACCAGCTCGGCTTCACGCTCGACGGCGTGCCGCTCGGCGACATGAGCTATGGCAATGTCAACGGCCTGCATATCAGCCGCGCGATCATTTCCGACAATCTCGCCAGCACGACCGTCGCGCAAGGGGCGGGCGCGCTCGGGACGGCGTCGACCAGCAATCTGGGCGGCACGCTGCAATTCGTCAGCTGCAAGCCGTCCGACACGTTCGATATCGTCGGGTCGGGCACCTATGGCAGCAACAATACGTGGCGCGGCTTCGCGCGGCTCGACACTGGCGATCTGGGCGGCGGGGTCAAGGGCTATCTCAGCTACGCCTATCTCACCACCGACAAGTGGAAGGGGTTCGGCCGCCAGCGCCAGCAGCAGGTCAATGCCAAGCTGATGAAGGACATGGGTGCGCGCGGCAGCATCACGGCCTTTGTCGATTATTCCGACCGGCGCGAGAATGATTATCAGGACCTGAGCTATGACATCATCCGGCGCCGGGGCCTGAACAACGACAATATCACCGACAATTATTCGCTCGCGCTGCAGATCGCGCGTGTCTACCAGAACCAGACCGCGCTCGCGAGCTATCAGAAGGCGAATAACGGCTCGTCGGCGGGCTTCGTCGCGCCCTGGACGGGGGCGGGTCTCACCTATCCCAGCGGGTTCGGGACGCCCGACGATGCCTATTATAATGCGGCCGGTCTGCGCCGCGACGTGCTGGGGGGCGTGACCTTCGACGGCAAGCTGACCGATGAACTGTCGATCGTCTCGACCTCTTATTATCATTACAACAAGGGGCAGGGGTCGTGGATCACCCCCTATTCGGCGACGCCCGCCGGTGCGCTGGGGCCGGATGGAACGCCCCTGGCCGCGTCCTCGACATCGACCACGGGGCTCGCCTCGCCGCTGGGCTTTCGGGTCACCGAATATAGCATCAGCCGCGGGGGCAATCTGACCAACCTGTTCTACGAGACCGGCGCGAACCGCTTCGAGGTCGGCGCCTGGTATGAGAGCAACAGCTTCACCCAGGCGCGCCGCTTCTATGGCATGAACGACGGGACCAGTCCGAACCGCAACGCGCTCGAATTCCAGTCGAACCCGTATCGGACGCAGTGGTACGGCAAATACGACACCGAGACCCTGCAATATCATGTCGCCGACACGCTGACCCTCGGCAATCTGACGCTGAACGGCGGATGGAAAGGGATGCGCGTCAAGAACCAGGCGAACCTGCTGGTCGGCAGCCTGGTGAACGGTCGGATCAAGGCCGAGGACTGGTTCCTGCCGCAGGTCGGTGCGGTCTATCATGTGAGCGAGGCAGCCGAACTCTTCGCGAGCTATACCGAGAATATGCGGGCCTTCGTCTCCTCGGCGACGACGGGTCCGTTCGCCACGACCCAGGCGGGCTTCAACGGCATCCGTTCGACCCTGAAGCCGGAGACGTCGAAGACGATCGAGGGCGGCGGGCGACTGCGCAGCGGCGGGCTGCAATTGTCGGCGGTGGGCTATTTCATCGATTTCTCGAACCGGCTGCTCAGCTTCGCCAACGGGTCGGGCATCCAGGGCAATCCGCCCACGCTGAACAATGCGGGCAGCGTGCACAGCTATGGCGCGGAAGTGTCCGCCTTCTATCGCATCGTCCGGCCGCTCAGCCTGTTCGCCAGCTATTCCTATAATCACGCCACCTATCAGGACGATGTGAAGAACGCCGCCGGTGCCGTGCTGACCGCGACTGCTGGCAAGACGGTGGTCGATACGCCGGAGCATATGGTCAAGGGCGAGGTGGTCTATGACGACGGCCATGTCTTTGCCCGTGCCGGTGCGGACTATCTGTCGAAACGCTACTTCACCTATCTGAACGACCAGTCGGTGCCGGGTCGCGTGCTGGTCGATGCCAGCATCGGCTATCGCTTCGGCGAGGATGCGGGAGCGCTCCACGGCGTCGCGATCGAGGGCAGCGTGACCAACCTGACCGACAAGCGTTACATCTCGACCGTCGGTACCAATGGCTTCACCGCCAGCGGCGACAACCAGACCCTGCTCGCTGGCGCGCCCCGCCAGTGGTTCGTCACGCTTCGGCGCGGCTTCTGATGCAGATCGCGGCGATATCCGGTCGCCGCGACCCGTTCCCGCCTGCTCTCGATGGACTCCGTGCTGCCGCGACATGGCGGGCGACGGCGCGTGCGCGGGTCCTGTCGGGGGCAGCGGGGCGATGGCGGGGCGGCGGTTGATCCGCCCGGCGAGACGACGATCGACCCGTTGACGAACGAGGGGGGGCGAAATGGCGGACGATGTGGTGATGGCGACACGCTGGGACGGCGAGGCGAACGTCGGTGTCCGGCCCAGGGCGCCGGGCGGGCCCCTCCCGACGCTGCAACGGGCACTCGATTGGCGCGGCGCATTCTGGGCGATCAGCGGTGTGCCCGCCGGGGTGCTGCTGACCATGGGGGGCGTCGCGACGGTGGTCGGCCAGGCATCCTGGGCAGTCTGGATCCTGTCGGTGCTGATCGGCTTCCTGCAATGTTTCGTCTATGCCGAGATTGCGGGTCTGTATCCCGACAAGTCCGGCGGGGCATCGGTCTATGGCGCGGCGGCGTGGATCGGGTACAGCAAGTTCGTCGCGCCGATTTCCGTATGGTGCAACTGGCTGGCCTGGTCGCCGGTGCTGGCGCTGGGCACGGGGCTGGCCGCGGCCTATGTCCTGACCAGCCTGTTTCCGGCGGGGGCGGCGATCAACACATGGCATCTGACGCTGCTGGACCTGGGCGCGATCCGGCCCGGACTGACGCTGCGGATCAACGCCGTGGCGATCATCGGCGCCGCTTTCCTGTTGATGACCTTCCTGTTGCAGCATCAGGGCGCGGCCCGGGCGGCGCGAACGCAGAAGGTGCTGGCGCTCGCCTGTCTCTGCCCGCTCGCGCTCATCGGCCTGGTGCCGATCGTCACCGGCGATCTGCCCTCCGCGAACCTGTTCCCGCTCGTCCCCATCGTCCGCGATGCGGCGGGGCATATCGGCTTTGGCAGCTGGAATGCCGCAGGGTTGACGGTGCTGGCGGCGGGGCTGTTCGGGGCGGGCTGGTCGACCTACGGCTTCGAGGGCGCGGTCTGCTATGTCCGGGAGTTCCGGGACCCGGCGCGCGACACGTACAAGGCGATCTTCTCGGCGGGATTGATGTGCCTGGCGATCTTCACCCTGGTGCCGCTAGCGTTCCAGGCGTCGCTGGGCCTGCGCGGACTGATGGATCCCGCCATCTATGACGGGACGGGCGTGGCGCTGGCGCTGGCGAGCATCGTGAAGGGCGGCGTGATCGTCACGAACCTGTTCGTCGCGATGTTCATCCTGGCGCTGCTGCTGATCGTCATGTCGTCGATGATGGGGTCGTCGCGCACCCTGTATCAGGCATCGGTCGACGGCTGGCTGCCACGCTATCTGTCGCGGGTGAACCGCCACGGCGCGCCGACGGCGGCCATGTGGACGGACCTGGGCTTCAACCTGATCCTGCTGATGATGTCGGACTATTTCATGGTCCTGATGGTATCGAACGTCTGCTACATGATCTTCATCTTCCTCAATCTTCAGGCAGGGTGGATCCACCGCATCGACCGTCCGCACTGGCCGCGTCCGTTCCGCGCGCCGAACTGGCTGATCGCGGTCGGCGCGATGCTGGGGTTCGTCAATCTGGCGCTGCTGGGCGCCGGGGCCGAAGTGTGGGGTCCCGGCACGCTGCGCAACGGTCTGGTCGCCGCCGCGATAATTCTGCCGGTGTTCGTCTTTCGCCATTATGTCCAGGACGGGGGCCGGTTCCCGGCGGCGGCGCGCGGCGAAGGCGCGCGGCCAGCCGATCCGCCGCGTGCGGGGATACGCCCCTATGCGGCGCTGGCCTTGGCCGCAGCGATCATCGCGGCCGCCCATCATTTCTCGGTGCTTCCGGGGTGAGGGGGGAGCCATAGCGGTCCTGGCCCCTGCGAATCGGTCGCAGGTGTTGACAGCGATTGACCAACCGTTCAACGAACGGTGCGGTCACGCTGGTTGGAAATGCCATATAGCCCCAGGTATCGTGATTTCCGTGCCTTGCTCAATTGAACGAGTCTTCAGAACATGGTCATTGCCCGTTCTTCGCCGATCGCCGACGATGGTCGCGCCCGCCAGCTGGTCGAGATGACGATCGACAGCCTGGCCGAGCTGGGGTTCGTCGGAACCACCCTCGTCCAGATCGCCGGGCGCGCGGGCGTCTCGCCGGGGCTCGTCGCCCATTATTTCGGCGACAAGGAAGGCCTGCTCGAAGCGGTGTTCCGGGCGCTGACCACGCGCCTCGGGGCCCGGCTCCGGCTCCGGCTGGCGCAGGCGGAGGGGCCGCGCGAGCGGCTTCAGGCGGTGATCGACACGAACCTGGCGCCGGAGGAACTCGACGGCGCGACCAGCAAGGTCTGGTTGGCCTTTTGGGGGCATGTCCGCCACCAACCCCGCCTGTTCCGTATCCAGCGCGTGTATCAGCGGCGGATGCTGTCCAACCTGCGCCATCCGCTCCGCGCGCTGGTATCGGCCGAGGAGGCGCCTGCGTTGGCCGCGACCATCGCGGCGATGATCGACGGGGTGTGGCTTCGCGGAGCCCTGTCGGAGTGGAGCGAGATCGACGGCGATAGCGCGTGCACGCTGATCGGGTCGTTCGTCGACAGCCGCCTGGCCGCGATACCGGCCGCTCCGCCGCCGCGTCGCGAGATCGTGCCGTGCAATCCCGCGACCGGCGAGGTGCTGGCGCGGATCGCGGTGACGGACAAGGGCGGCCTCGACGCCGCCGTCGCGCGCGCCCGTGCCGCACAGCCCGCCTGGGCGGCGCTCGCGCCGCGCGATCGTGGTCGCATCCTGCACCGGGCCGCCGACCTCCTGCGCGAACGCAATCTGGAACTGGCGCGGGTCGAGACGCTCAACACCGGCAAGCCGGTCCAGGAAACCGAGGCGGTCGACGTGCTGTCCGGCGCGGATTGCCTAGAATATTATGCGGGCGTCGCCGCGACCGTGGCGGGGCAGCATCTCGACCTGGGGGCCGAGGCGTTCGGCTATACCCGGCGCGAGCCGCTGGGCGTGGTGGCCGGGATCGGCGCGTGGAACTATCCGTTGCAGATCGCCTGCTGGAAAGCGGCGCCCGCGCTGGCTTGCGGCAATGCGATGATCTTCAAGCCCGCCGAACAGACGCCGCTGACCGCCTCCGCGCTGGAGGAGGTCTTCCGGGACGCCGGGCTGCCCGATGGCATTTTCCAGGTCGTGCAGGGCTATGGTCCGCTCGGCCGCGCGCTGGTGACGCACAAGGACATCGCCAAGGTATCGCTGACCGGATCGGTGCCCACGGGCCGTGCGGTGATGGCGGCCGCCGCGCCGGGGCTGAAGGCGGTGACGCTGGAGCTGGGCGGCAAGTCGCCGCTGATCGTGTTCGAGGATGCCGCGCTCGACAATGCGGTGTCGGGCGCCATGCTCGCCAATTTCTATTCGACGGGGCAGGTTTGCTCCAACGGCACGCGTGTCTTCGTGCATCGGTCGGTGCTGAACGCCTTTCTGGAACGCCTGGCGGCCCGCACCGCCCGCCTGGTCGTCGGCGACCCGCTTGATCCCGCGACGCAGATCGGTCCGCTGGTGACGGAAACCCAGATGAACATCGTGCTCGGCCATATCGAGCGCGCCAGGCGCGAGGGCGTGCGGCTGCTGACCGGCGGCAAGCGCCTGACCGAAGGCGATCTCGCGCGCGGGTGGTTCGTCGCCCCGACCATCTTCGTCGCGGAGGACGACCGGGCCTCCATCGTGCGGGACGAGGTGTTCGGCCCGGTCATGACGGTGCTGCCGTTCGATGACGAGGAAGAGGTGATCGCGCGTGCCAATGCGACCGAGTTCGGGTTGGCGGCGGGCGTCTTCACCGCCGACATCACGCGGGCGCACCGCGTGATCGCACGGCTGGAGGCCGGGACGTGCTGGATCAACCAGTATAACGTTACGCCGATCGAGCTGCCCTTCGGCGGCTACAAGGCGTCAGGCCTGGGCCGCGAGAACGGTCTGGCCGCGATCGAACATTATACCCGTCTGAAGAGCGTCTATGTCGCGATGACCGACATCGACTGCCCCTATTGAGCGGATCTGCGATGACCGACAGCTTCGATTACATCATCGTCGGCGCGGGCTCGGCCGGGTGCGTGCTGGCCGCGCGGCTGACCGAGGGCGGGCGCCATTCGGTGCTGGTGCTGGAGCAGGGCGGGTCCGACCGCTCGGTCTTCATCCAGATGCCCAGCGCGCTGTCGATTCCGATGAACATGGCGCGGTACAATTGGCGCTATGAGACGGAGCCGGAGCCGCATCTGGACGGACGACGGCTGCATACCCCGCGCGGGAAGGTGCTGGGCGGATCGTCCTCGATCAACGGCATGGTCTATGTGCGCGGCAATCCGGCGGATTTCGACCGATGGGAGGCGGAGGGCGCGACGGGCTGGGGCTATCGCGATGTCCTGCCCTATTTCCGGCGCGCGGAGACGCGGGAGGAGGGCGGCGATGCGTGGCGAGGCGATTCCGGGCCGCTCCATACCAGCTATGGCCGCCTGGCCAACCCGCTGTACCGGGCCTTTATCGATGCGGCGCGCGAGGCGGGCTATCCCGAGACCGCCGACATCAACGGCCGTCAGCAGGAGGGGTTCGGGCGGATGGACATGACCGTCCATCGCGGACGGCGCTGGAGCGCGGCCAATGCCTATCTGAAGCCCGCCATGCGCCGCCCGAACCTGACGGTCGTGACCCATGCGCTGGCGACCCGCATCATCCTGGAGAGGCGTCGGGCGACCGGGATCGTCTATCGTCGGGGCGGGGTGGAGACGACGGTCCATGCCCGGCGCGAGGTGATCCTGGCGGGCGGGCCGATCAATTCGCCGCAACTGCTGAAGCTGTCGGGCATCGGTCCGGCGGCGGAACTGGCCGCGCACGGCATCTCCCCGGTCCACGACCTGCCCGGCGTGGGCGAGAATTTGCAGGACCATCTGGAATTCTATTTCCAGATCGAATCCAAGCAGCCGATCACCTTGTATCCTGCAATGAATCCGCTGCGAAAGGCGCTGATCGGCGCGCAATGGCTGCTCGGCAAGAAGGGCCTCGGCGCGACCAATCATTTCGAGAGCTGCGGCTTCATCCGCAGCCGCGCGGGCATCGCCTATCCCGACATCCAATATCATTTCCTGCCGCTGGCGGTCAGCTATGACGGATCGTCGCTGGCGACGGGCCATGGGTTCCAAGCCCATGTCGGACCGATGCGGTCGAAGAGCCGCGGCCATGTCCGCCTGCGCAGCGCCGATCCGGCGGAGAAGCCGTCGATCCGCTTCAACTATATGAGCCACCCGGACGACTGGGTGGAGATGCGGGCCTGTGTCCGGTTGACGCGCGAGATCTTCGCACAGCCGGCGATGGCGCCGTTCGCGGGGCGCGAGATCCAGCCCGGCGCGGCGGTCACGGACGACGAGGCGATCGACGCATTCGTCCGCAGCCATGTCGAAAGCGCCTATCATCCCTCGTGCAGCTGCGCGATGGGCGCGGCGTCCGATCCCATGGCGGTGGTCGACCCGGCGCTTCGGGTGCACGGGATCGAGGGGCTGCGGGTGGTCGATTCGTCGGTGATGCCGTCGATCACGACCGGCAATCTCAATGCACCGACGATCATGATCGGCGAAAAGGCGGCCGACCATATCCTGGGCCGCCCGATGCTGCCCTCCTCGAACGCGGACTATTACCGCGCCGAGGGGTGGGAGACGCGGCAGCGATAGGCCGCGGCGAGGCAGTCGGTGCCGCGCCCATGTCGCGGCACCGGGAGGCCCGTCACGCGTCGCTGGCGGCGACCATGTCCGTCCGGTTGCCATGATCGCGTGACGCCGTCGCGCGCAGCCGGATCGACAGCACCACGGCGATCAGCATGACCGTGACGAACAGCATCGCGATCGCCGCATTGTAATAGACCATCGCCACGGCCGCGACCGCCGCCATGCCCAGGGCGAAGCCGGGCACGACCGGGAAGCCGGGTGCGCGATAGGGCCGGACGAGGTCGGGCTCGCGCCGCCGCAGCCGGAACAGCGACAGCATCGACATGATGTACATGGTCAGGGCGCCGAAGACCGACAGCGTCACGACGCTCGCGGTCAGCGGCTGCCCGCCGAAGCGGATCCAGCCGTCGCTATAGATCGTCAGGACGCCGACCGCCGCGCCGGCGATCGTGGCGATATGCGGCGTCCGGAACCGGGGATGCAGACGCCCCAGCGCAGCCGGGAGATAACCCGCGCGCGCCAGGGCGAACATCTGGCGGGCATAGCCCATGATGATGCCGTGGAACGAGGCGAGGAGGCCGAACAGACCCAGCCAGACCAGCATGTGCAGCCAGCCGCTGGAATCGCCCACCGCCCGCCGCATCGCCTGGGGCAGCGGGTCGTTCAGGTTGGACAGGGCTTTCCAGTCGCCCGACCCGCCCGCCAGGATCATGACACCGAAGGCCAGCGCGGTCAGCGTCACTATGCCGGTGACATAGGCGATCGGTATCGTCCGACGCGGCTCCTTGGCCTCCTCGGCGGCCATCGCCACGCCCTCGATCGCCAGGAAGAACCAGATCGCGAAGGGGATGGCGGCGAACATGCCGCCGAGCGATCGCAGCGTGGGCGTATCGCTGCCCGCCCAGCCCCCGGCGACGAAATGGTCGAGCGAGAAGATCGGCGCGACCACGTTCATGAAGACCAGTAATTCGCCCACCGCCAGGATCGTCACGAACAGCTCGAAGGTCGCCGCGATCCCGACCCCGACGATGTTCAGCGCGACGAAGATCGCATAGGCCCCCAGTGCTGCCGTCCTGGGATCGAGCGACGGAAACTGGACGGCGAGATAGGCACCGATCGCAAGCGAGATGGCGGGCGGGGCGAACACGAACTCGATCAGCGTGGCGAAACCGGCGATCGCGCCTCCCCAGGGGCCGAAGGCGCGATAGGCATAGGCAAAGGGGCCGCCCGCCTGCGGAATGGCGGTCGTCAATTCGGTGAACGAGAAGATGAAGGCGATGTACATCGCCGCGACGATCGCGGTGACGGCAAGGAAGCCCAGCGTCCCGGCCGTTGCCCAGCCATAGCTCCAGCCGAAATATTCCCCCGATATGACCAGGCCGACGGCGATGCCCCAGAGATGGAAGGCGTTCAGCGATTTCTTGAGATGCGTGTCTGCCCCGTGCGTCATAAGCCCCCTTACGATTATTCGCCTGCGATGCGCGGCATGGTCCCCGGGGATTCCAGGGTGTCCGCATTCTGCCCCTCTTTCAGCGCGACCCCCGACAGCGACCGGCGCAGCGCCTCGCGCGCCAGCCATGCCAGCGTCCGCGCCGCCTGCTCATAGCTCTGGCCGCCATGCCGGTGGACGTTGGAGATGCAGTTGCGCTCCGAATCCCGCCGCCCCGGACGCGGGTCGTGCGTGAGGTACAGGCCCAGGCTGTCCGACACGGTCAGGCCCGGTCGCTCGCCGATCAGGATGACGCTGAGCCGTGCGCCGAGCGCCGCCCCGATCGGGTCGGAAATGGCCACGCGGGCCTGTCGCGCGATGACGACCGGCGCGATCGACAGCTCGGGCAGGGCCTGACGGCAGGCATGGATCATCGGCGCGGCGTGGCGCTGTACCGCCGTGGAGGACAGGCCGTCCCCGACCACGAACACGATGTCGAAGGGGCCGCGCAGGGCCGTCAGCCGCTCCGCATCGTCCGGCGCCAGCAGGCGTCCCATGTCGGGCCTTCGCAAATAGGTCGCGCGGTCCGGGGCCATGCTGGCAACGGCGATGGTGGCCAGCGGCGCCAGGTCCCGCTCCAGCGCGGCGACATCGAGCATGCCATGGACCGCGTCGCGCGCCATGGCATGGGCCGCCTGGAAGCGGAGGACCTCGTCCATCGGTATGGCGTTGCCCGAGCGGCCCAGGCCGATACGGGCCTTGGTCGCCCGGCGAAGGATCGTCCATGGATCGCGCGGCGCGGCGTCTTCGGTCAGGGGCCGGTCGCGATCGTCGCTCATGGCCGCGCTGCCCCCATATCCGCCCCCATGTCCGCCAATGCCCGCAGCCGGGACTGGTCCGGGCCGATGGCGCGGATCGTGCCGTCGGGGGCGAGCATGTCCATGCGGTCGAGCCACGCCTCGAACTCCGGCGCGGCGCGAACGCCCAGGACGGAGCGGAGGTACAGCATGTCGTGATAGGCCAGGCTCTGATAGTTGAGCATGATGTCGTCGGCGCCGGGCACCATGATCAGGAAGGTGCAGCCCGCATGGGTCAGGACCGTCATCAGGACGTCCATATCGTCCTGATCCGCCTCGGCATGGTTGGTGTAGCAGACGTCGCACCCCATCGGCAGGCCGAGCAGCTTTCCGCAGAAATGATCCTCCAGCCCGGCCCGGATGATCTGCTTGCCGTCGTAAAGATATTCGGGGCCGATGAAGCCGACGACGGTGTTGACCAGCAACGGGTCGAACGCGCGGGCGACCGCATAGGCGCGTGTCTCCATCGTCTGCTGGTCGACGCCGTGATGCGCGTCGGCGGACAGCGCCGCGCCCTGTCCTGTCTCGAAATACATCGCATTGTCGCCGACCGTCCCGCGACGCAGCGACCGTGCGGCGTCGTGCGCCTCGCGCAGGATGGCCAGGTCGATGCCGAAACCGCGATTGGCTGCCTCGCTGCCCGCCACGGATTGAAAGACGAGATCGACCGGGGCGCCGCGCGCCATGGTGTCGATCGTGTTGGTGACATGGGTCAGCACGCAGGTCTGCGTCGGGATGTCGTAGCGCTGGCGCAGATCGTCCAGCATCTTCATCAGGTCGATCGCATTGGGCACGTTGTCGGTCGCCGGGTTGATGCCGATCGTCGCGTCGCCGACCCCGAACAACAGCCCGTCGAACACGCTCGCGGCGATGCCATGGCGATCGTCCGTCGGATGATTGGGTTGCAACCGCGTCGACAATCGCCCCGGCAGGCCGATCGTCGAGCGAAAGGCGGTGACGACGCGGACCTTGCGCGCCACCGCGATCAGGTCCTGGTTGCGCATCAGCTTGGATACGGCGGCGACCATTTCCGGGGTCAGGCCGCCCGCGACCGCCGCCAGCATGGCCGTGTCCGCCTGTTCGGACAGCAGCCAGTCCCGAAAGCCCCCGACGGTCAGATGCGCGAGCGGCGCGAAGGCGGAGGGATCGTGCCCGTCGATGATGAGGCGGGTGACCTCGTCCTCTTCATAGGGGACCAGTGCTTCGTGCAGAAACCGGTCGAGCGGGAGATCGGCCAGGACGAACCGGGCCGCCATGCGCTGCGCCGCGCTTTCCGCGGCGATACCGGCCAGTTCGTCGCCGGAGCGCAGCGGCGATGCGCAGGCCAGGAGGTGTTTGAGATCGCGAAAGACGAAGTGCTGGCCGCCGACATTCGAGGAATACGCCAATCCGACCTCCTGACCGCCGTGTCGGATGCCACGCCGGAACGATGCGAGCTCTGTCAAATCCGCCCCTGGCGCCGCTGGCGAGGTCGCGCCCCCGCTCTACACCCCCGCGCTTTCCGGATCATGCAACGTGATCCGGATCAAGTCCATCGGGTCCATGCCCCTATGTGCGATCGCGCCACCCGTCGACCTTGACCGCGCAAATGGGCGCGGAAGGTCAGGGCAGGACATTCTCCAGCGAGTGCAGGAGCTGTCTGGCAACGAACGGCTTGGCGCAGTTGACGACGTCGGGGTAGCGGCTCTTCACTACGTCGTCCTCGTACCCGCTGGCGAATATGAACGGGATGTGCCGCGCGGTAAGGGCGTCGGCCACGGGGAACGCGAACTGCCCGCCCAGATTGACGTCCAGGATCACGGCGTCGATCCGGTCTTCCTGTTCGATGCGGGACAGGGCGGAGGGGACCGAGGCTTCGGGGCCTATGACGATGGCGCCGGCCTCTTCCAGTTCCAGCTGGAGATCCTGGGCCAGCATATATTCGTCCTCAACGATAAGGATCCGGCGATTGGTGAGAGGCATCATGCGACTCCAATGGGCTCCGGTTGGATACCGGCAGAGCAATGGAGCAGTGAATTCCATCTGCTGCCATAACGTAGGTCGTCTCCGCTTGTAATTGGTAAGGCAGCGCTTTTTCGATCAGGGTGCGGCCCTGGCCGGTGCCGCCCGGCGCCTGGCCATCGGGGGGCATGGTCACGCCGCTCTCCCGCCAGTCGACATGCAGCCACGGTTCCCCGTTCGCGCCATCCTCGACCCGCCAGCGAACGGCAAGATGCGCGCCCGGCTGGCTGAGCGCGCCATATTTGACCGCGTTCGTCGTCAGCTCGTGCAGCGCCATCGCGAAGGTCTGCACCGTGCCGGACCGCAGGGGGACGTCATGCGGGCCTTCCAGCGTGACGCGCGGACGGGAGGCATCGAGCGCGCCGGCCGCATCCAGCTCCGCCTGGATGAGGTCGCCGAAGGTCACCCGGTCGTCGTCGCGCAATTGCGACAACAGGCGTTGGGCCCTGGCCAGCGCCTCGATCCTGTCACGGAATTTGGTTCGGAAGTCCTTCAGGTCGACGCTCGACCGGATGGTCGCATCGGCCATAGAGCGCACCATGCCCATCAGGTTGAAAGTGCGGTGCTGCAATTCCTTGACCAGGATCTGCTGACGCTCCTCCCATTCGCGGCGATCGGTGGTTTCCACCACCGCACCGACCATGCGGACCGGGCGACCGGCGGCATCATGATCGAATTTGCCCCGACCGGAAAGCCAATGGACCGAGTGGTCCGGATGGACGACCCGAAACTCGTGGACGAATTCCTCCTGCCGTTCCATGGCCTGGTGAAGCGCCGCCTCGGTCCGCGCGCGATCCTCGGGATGGATGCGCGACGACCAGGCTTCATAGCTGGGCGTCACCTCTCCGACATCATAGCCCTCCATGCGAAAATGCTCGTCGGACCAGTGGACCTCTCCGGTGATGACGTTCCAGTCCCATAACCCCAGCTGCCCGACTTCGACCGCGCTGCGTAACCGCTCCTCGCTTTCGCGCAGGGCCGTCTCGGCGCGCTTGCGCTGGGTCACGTCCTGGCCGACCTTGACGAAGCCGCGAGCCGTGCCGCCCTCGTCGAGAAGCGCCCACACGGCCCCCTCGATGAAAATCCGTCGTTCATCCTTGCGCAGGTGCCAGCGGATATTGGCGGCATAGCCGTCGCGACGCGCGATTTCGATCTCCTGCTTGTCCTCTCCCGCCGCCCGATCCTCGGGGGTGAAGGTGATGCTGCCGAGCTGCCCCACCGCCTCGTCGGCGGTCCAGCCGAAGACGGCCTCAGCACCCGGAAACCAGTTGTCGATGCGATCCTCGGCATCGGTGGTGAAGATGGCATAGTCCTGGACGGTTTCGACGATGCGGCGGAAGCGTTCTTCGCTGGCATGGAGTCGATCCACCTTGCGGAGCCGGTCGATCACCGGGCCCAATATGGTCGCATAGGTCCGCAGGAACTGGATTTCGTCGTCGCCGAATGTACGCGGGCCGGTCGCATCGACCTGAAGGACGCCATAGGGCCGTCTGCCCGGGACCAATATGGGTACGTTGACCAGCGCGACGACTCCGGCCTCTTTCATGAATGCGGGGATGATGAACCTGTCTTCCTTGGTTATGTCCTGGGAAACCACGGGTTCGCCCGCATTGATGGAGTAGGTTTCGGACGACGCCTCCGTCATCGACAGGTGGACATGTCCGACGACATCCTTCGCCCAGCCGACACCCGCCCGGACGAAGAGTTGCTGTCGTTCCTCCTGAATCTCGAGGACCTTGGCGCGGTCCGTACCCAGTGCCTTCGCCACCAGGCGGCACGCCTCGGCCAGCACCGCATCGAAATCCTCCGAGCGGATGGCGAAATCGCCGAAATCGGCAAGCACCTGTTGCCGCTTCATCATCTCTCTGATCTTCGGCATGAAAATCTCCGGCGATGGGGTGATGATCGGGGAATTGAGCAATACCGGAGGAGGGATGCCGTTCGCTCAAATTCGAGCGGCGTCGCCAAAAGCTCCCATGGCGGCGGCCTGTCGTGCGGTTTCGGGGGGCTCCGATGCCGGGGATCGGATGGGATCGTGCAGGCCGCCCTGACCGTCGATCAGCAGGTCCAGCGCAATATTCATTCGCGCAAGGTCTGCGATCGAGGCTCTCCCTTCCCAGGGGATGAGCAAGGCGCTGGCGGGGAACGACGGTGGGATTTCGTCTTCTGCGGCTCGTAAGGCGTCATGCGGGGCGTGACCGTCAGGCGCGGGGACGAGGTGGAGGCTCGCTATCCCTCTGCTCTCACAGGCCCGCGCCAGTCCGATCGCATCGGCTGTGCTCGGGGCGTCGGCATGCACTAGGCCCCATGGCCGGATATGATCCAGCATCGCAGCGATGTCTCCTCCATGCGCTTCGCATTTGGCCCATTGATGGGCGATGCCGCGCTTCTCGCATATCCGCGACCAGCTTTGGGCCAGCGCCTCGTCGCCGCTCCAGATCAGCAGAACCGGATCGGCGGGCGCTGCGTGCGAGGGCGGCGTCCTGATGGGATAGGGGATCGGCGGATAGATGAGCCGATCCTGACGCCGCCACCACCCCGGCGCGCGGGCGACCGGATGGCGTTCGGCGGCGGCGGGCAGTCCTTTCCACAGGGAAGCCAGGGCGGTCGGGCGCGGCGTGCCGCCCGATATGTCGAATATACCCGCTTCATAGGTGCCGGGCGCGGTCAACAGGCGGTCCCAGTCCTGCGATCCCAGCAGCGACCACGCCGTGACGGCCCGGATATCGACGCCCTCCCGCTGGAGCATGGCGCAGCCGTCCCACGCTTCCGCCGCCCATCGCAACTGCTCCTCGCGCGTGCAGCCATTATGCACCTCCGTCACCGCCAGGGGGACGCCGTAACGGTCCCAGGCTTCGCGAAGCGCCCCGGCCAGTCCCGGGGGCGGGGGATCGAGGACGCGTATGGCCTCGATATCGGCATAGGCGCGGCGGGCATTGCCGCCATGGCTGCGCGGCGGATAGCGCTGCAACCGGTGGTCGAGAAACCGGTCGCTGGTCAGATAATGGTTCACCCCGACGATGTCGGGCGGGCAGGGAGCGTCCGCGATGCGCCGCAACCGGTCGCCGAACCCGAAGCCGTTGATCCTTTCCCATAAAGGGTGATGCGGGGTGACATGTCCGAACAGCAGGTCCCATCCGGCCCAGCGGCGCAGATTGTCGAACGCCGCCTGCTCGCGCAGGACCAGGGTGGCATAGGTGCGGCCGAGATCGTCGGTCTGGATCAACCGTGCCGCCGGGTTCACCCGGCGAATGGCCTGCATCGCGGCCCGCGTGCCGTCGATCTGGTTGAGCAGCGCCAGCCAAAATGCCCCTTCGTCGCGCGCGTGGGGATACCAGTGGCCGTACAGGGCGGAGAAGCGCGCCGTGGTCAGCGGTTCGTTGACCGGGGTCCAGTCCTCGATCCAGGGATAGCGTTCCGCCACCTCCCGCGCATAGTCACCGAGGCCGGTGGCGAACCCGTCGTCGAGCAAATGGGTATGGGGCGGGCCGCTGCCATGATGGACCAGCCCGGCGATGGGCCGGATGCCCAGCGAACGCAGCCGCGCCAGCCGCTCGTCGGTCCACGCCCAGTCGGGCGTCCGTCCGTCCGGCATCACGCGTTCCCACAAGACGGGGTAGCGTATCGCCGACAGGCCCAGGCCGGCAAACAGGTCGAGGTCGGTGATCCGGTCGTGATGCCCGCTCAGGCGGATCTGATCGCGATAGCCCGTGGCGGTGCGATTGACGGTGCATTCCACGCCACCCCAAAGTTCCAGGCCATCCATCGCTGTCTCCCCTGAGCCCAACGGACCGGCGTTGCGGGCGTTCCGGGAAACTGACTGATTTGCATTTATATACAGTGGGTTAGGCGGAACGCGGCGAAGCGGCGGGATGTTTCTGTTTTGTAACAGAGACCTAGAAGGAGCTTCCGTGACCGCCCAGCTGTCGAGCGCCGCCCATGGCTCCAATAGCCTTTACCACCGCCGTCCGCGATCGACGCTGATCTGCTTTAGCCATCTTCGCTGGGCCTTCGTCTTCCAACGGCCGCAACATCTGATGACGCGCTTCGCCGCGACGCAGGATGTGTTGTTCTGGGAGGAACCCGAATATCGGCCCGGCCCATCCGAACTGCAGCGCCGGACATGCCCGGAAAGCGGCGTGGTGGTGCTGACCCCGCAACTCGACGCGGCCTTGCAAGGCCGGGACGACGAGGCGCTGGCGGCCTTGCTCGACACCGAGCTGGAGGGTGTGACCGGCCCGGTCATTCGCTGGTATTACACGCCGATGATGCTGCCCTTTTCGGATCATGTCCCGGCGGCGTGCATCGTCTATGACTGCATGGACGAACTCTCGGCCTTCAAGGGCGCGCCGCCACAGTTGCTCGCGCGGGAGCAGCGGCTGATCGAACGGGCCGATCTGGTCTTTACCGGCGGGACCAGCCTGTACGAGGCGAAGCGCAGCCGCCATTCCAATGTCCACGCCTTTCCCTCCAGCATCGACGCGGCGCATTTCGGACGCGCGCGGTCGGGGGGCGGGGAACCGGCGGATCAGGCGTCGCTGCCGCGTCCACGGCTCGGCTTTGCCGGGGTCGTAGACGAGCGGATGGACCTCGCCCTGCTTGCCGCCCTGGCGGATGCCCATCCCGAATGGTCGCTGGTGGTCATCGGCCCCGTCGTGAAGATCGACGAAGCCGATTTGCCGCGTCGCGCCAATATCCATTATCTGGGCGGGCGGCCCTATAGCGCGCTGCCGGATTATATGGCCGGGTGGGATGTCGCCCTGATGCCCTTCGCGATCAACGAGGCGACGCGGTTCATCAGCCCGACCAAGACGCCGGAATATCTGGCGGCGGGGTGCCCGGTCGTCTCGACGCCGATCATCGATGTCGTGCGCCATTATGGCGCCCTGGCGGGCGTGACCATCGCCGACACGCCCGCCGCCTTCGTGGCCGCCTGCGAAGCGGCGATGACCTTGCGGGCCGAAGGCGACAGCTGGCGCGACGAGGCGGACAGGCAGCTGTCACGCGGTTCGTGGAGCAGCACGGCGCTGGAGATGACCGCGCTGATCGAGGCGGAGATGGCAGGGCGCAACCGGCATGAGCCTATCGTCTCCCCCGTCACCTGGCCGCCGCGGCACGATCGCTATGACGTGATGGTCGTCGGCGCGGGGTTCGCCGGGGCGGTGATGGCGGAGCGGCTGGCGGCCGATGGGGGCAAGCGCGTGCTGGTGGTCGATCGGCGGTCGCATATCGCGGGCAATGCCTATGACCATCACGATGCGGCGGGCATCCTGGTCCATCGCTATGGCCCGCATATCTTCCACACCAATTCGGGCGAGATATTCGACTATCTGTCGCGCTTCACCGATTGGCGGCCCTATGAGCATCGCGTGCTGGCCGATGTCGGCGGCAAGCTGGTGCCGATGCCGATCAACCGCACGACGCTGAACGCGCTCTACGGGCTGGACCTGTCGAGCGATGCGGAAGTCGAGGCGTTCCTGGCGTCCCGCGCCGAGCCGGTCGATCCGATCCGCACATCCGCCGATGTCGTGGTGTCGAAGGTCGGCCGCGAACTCTACGAGACCTTCTTCCAAGGCTATACCCGCAAGCAATGGGGCATGGACCCGTCTGAGCTCGACAAGTCGGTCACCGCGCGGGTGCCGACCCGAACCTGCACCGACGACCGCTATTTCGGCGATCGTCATCAGGCGATGCCGGCACAGGGCTTTACCCGAATGTTCGAGGCGATGCTCGACCATCCCAATATCGACCTGCTACTGGGACTCGACTATGCCGATGTCCGCGACGCCTATCCGCATGACCATCTGGTCTTCACCGGGCCGATCGACGAGTATTTCGGCTATCGTTACGGTCGGCTGCCCTATCGCTCGCTTCGCTTCGAGCATCGGACGCTGAATGAGGAACGGCATCAACCCGTCGCCGTTGTCAACTATCCCGATGAGGCCGTCCCCTATACGCGCATCACCGAATACAAGCATCTGACCGGGCAGGTCGCGCCGCAGACCAGCCTGACCTATGAATATCCCAGCGCGACGGGCGATCCCTATTACCCGATCCCCCGCGACGAGAACCAGGCGCTCTACAGACGCTATGAAGCACTGGCCCTGGCCGAGCCGCATGTCAGTTTCGTCGGGCGGCTGGCGACCTATCGCTATTACAATATGGACCAGGTCGTCGGGCAGGCGCTGGCGACCTATCGCCGGTTGAAGCCGATGCTGGACGAGGCCGCGATGCCGGGTGTCGCCGCACTGGCGAGGGGACGCAGCGCGGCATGAGCCACCAGCGAGCGGACGAAGCCGTCAAGCCGGTCGTCCTGCTGGCGGCCGAGACGAACTTCGTCACCGATTATGTGGCGAGCGTCCTCTGCGAGCGTGGCATTTCGATGATCGGCCCGTTGGTGGACCCATTGCAGGCCGTGCAGGTCTTGGCGACGCAGCCCGTCCGTGCCGCCATCCTGTTCGAGACCGCAGCCTCGCAGGATCGGGCCCGACTGATCGCGATGCTGAACTACCGGGCGCTGCCCTATCTGACGGTGATGGGGCCTCGCAACGTCGATGGGCAAGAGGATGGCGCCGTGCTGTTTTCCCCCTTCGCCGCCTATCAGGTGGCCGACTGGGTCGCCGAGCAGCCGTGATCGGCCGGATGTGTGGGGTCGGGCCGATCGATGCGGGACCTATTGCAACGAGTTTGACAGACGATGAAGCGTAAAGCCGCCATTGCGAATGCCATCATCGAAAGCGCGATGGATTATGCGATCATATCGCTCGATTCCGACGGCATCATCACGAGCTGGAACGAGGGAGCCGAACATGTGCTCGGCTGGTCCGCGGGAGAGGCGCTGGGCCAGCCGGGCGAGATCATCTTTACCGCAGAGGATCGTGCGGCCGACGTGCCGCGCCAGGAAATGCAGCAGGCCGATCAAGCGGGCCGCGCTGCCGACGAACGCTGGCACGTACGTCGCGACGGCAGCCTGTTCTTCGCGCTGGGCGAGCTGATGCCGCTCCGGCTGGAGGAAGGCGGTTATGTCAAGATCCTGCGCGACCGCACCGATCAGCGTCGCGCGGTCCAGGACCTGGAGGACAGCCGCAAGGCGACCAGCGGCGCCCATGCGATGCTGGCCGAACTGACCGAGTCGCTCGAGGACCCATTTTACGCGGTCGATGCGGAAGGGCGCTTCACCTATATAAACCGCAAGGCGGGCGAACTCTGGGGGCGGGCGCCCGGCGACCTGATCGGCAGGATCTGTTGGGACGAGTTTCCCCAGGCGGTCGGCAGCGAACCCTATCATGCCCATCAACGCGCGATGGTCGAGCGCACCGCCATCCGGCTCGAAGCGAAATCGCCGATCCTGGGCAAATGGATCGACATCGACATCCATCCGATCACTACCGGCGGACTGGCCGTCTATTTCAAGGACGCCAGCCAGCGCAAGGCGGCGGAGATCGCGTTGCGGGCGCGGAATGACACGCTGGCCGAGGAGATTGCCGAACGCACCCGCGAACGCGACCGGATATGGCAGCTTTCGGGCGACCTGATGGACGTGTGCAGCGCCGATGGCCGCCTCCACACCGTCAATGCCGCCTGGACGGCGATGCTGGGCTGGACCGAGGAGGAACTGCTTGGCGGCAATTTCTTCGACCTGATCCATCCGGAGGATCGCGAGGCGACGGCCGCCGAGTTTGCGCGTCTCGCCAAGGGGGAGGAAGCGGCGCATTTCGAGAACCGGTTTCGCGGACGCGATGGCCGCTATCGCGTCATCTCCTGGACCACCGCGCCCGAGGCGGAGCTGTTCTACTCGATCGGCCGTGACATGACCGATCATCGCCGCGTCGAGGAGCAATTGCGCCAGAGCCAGAAGATGGAAGCGGTCGGGCAACTCACCGGCGGGCTGGCGCATGACTTCAACAATCTGCTGACCGGCATCACGGGCAGCCTGGAGATGATGGCGATCCGTATCGCACAGGGGCGGATGGGCGATGTCGAAAAATATAATGCGGCGGCGCATGGTGCGGCCAAGCGTGCCGCCGCCCTGACCCACCGCCTGCTCGCCTTCTCCCGCCGCCAGACGCTGGACCCCAGGCTGATCGACCCCAATCGGTTGATCGAGGACATGCTGGAGCTGATCATGCGTTCGGCGGGGCCCGATATCGATACCCGCTATGTGGCGCAGGCGGATCTCTGGGCCACGTTGGTCGACCCCAATCAGCTGGAAAACGCGCTGCTCAATCTCTGCATCAACGCCAGGGATGCGATGCCCGATGGTGGAAGGCTGACCATCGAAACGTCCAACCGTTCGCTCGACGATCGCACCGCGCGGTTCCACGAGATGGAGCCGGGGCGATACGTCGCGGTCTGCGTATCCGATACGGGGATCGGGATGACCCCCGATATCGTCGCCAAAGCGTTCGACCCGTTCTTCACCACCAAGCCGATCGGCGTCGGCACCGGCCTTGGCCTGTCGATGATCTATGGTTTCGCCCGCCAGTCGGGCGGCAGCGTGCGTATCCATTCCCAGCCCGGCGAAGGGACGACCGTCTGCGTCTATCTGCCCGCGCATATCGGCCGCGCCGAGGCGGACGACGATGACGCCGATCTGGCCGATGCCCCCCGCGCCATATCGGGCGAGACCGTGCTGGTCGTCGACGACGAACCATCGGTGCGCATGCTGGTCACCGACGTGCTGGAAGAACTGGGCTATACCGCGATAGAGGCAGCGGACGGCGCCGCCGGGCTGAAGGTCCTGCAATCCGATGCGCGGATCGACCTGCTGGTTTCGGATGTCGGTCTGCCGGGGGGCATGAATGGTCGGCAAATGGCCGATGCCGCCCGTGTGACCCGACCCGATCTGAAGGTCCTGTTCATCACCGGCTTCGCCCAGAATGCGGCGGTGGGCAACGGGCAGCTTGAACCGGGCATGCATGTCATGACCAAGCCCTTTGCCATGGAAGCCATGGCCACACGGATCAAGGCGCTGATCGAAGGGGGCTAGGGCGCCTGCTTCGTCCTGCGCAACGCGTCCATCAGGATGCGGCTGTAGATACGGTGCGTCGCGGTTTCCCGGTGGACACCGGCGCTGGACGGCGCGATGCCCAGCGATGCGGCGGGGGTGAAGGTCAGCTCGCCGAAATAGATGCCGTCGCGGCCGTCATACAGGTCGACGCGTACAAAGGCGAACGGAGCCGACAGCGCTCGGGCAGCGGCGATCATCCGTTCCAGTCGGTCCTTCGCCGCCCTGGCGAAGCCGTCCGGCGCGCTCAGGCCGTCGCCTTCATCCATCGGGTCGAAGTGCGGCACACGGAACAGGCGACTCCAGGGCTGTCCGAAGCGGCCATGGTCGATCTGGCACAATAGCGGCTCGCCATGGATGCAGTGGAATTTGTAATCGTCGGGCGGCCCGGCCACGTGCGTCGGGATCATTGTCTCGACGATGATCTTTCGTGGCAGGCGCCAATATTGCATCTCCCGCAGGATCGACGCGTAATCCATCGAGGCCAGATCATACAGGTCGCGCAGCGCCGCAGGATCCGCGAGATCCCGCAAAAAGGTGACGCCGCCGCTGGCATGGGTCGGCTTGGCCAGGGCATCGGTCCCGATAAAGGGGCGGAGCCGGTCGAAGAGGTCTTCTGGCGAGGCCAGCGTCTCGACCCGGATGACGGCCAGCGTCTCGGGGATATGAAGATCGGGGCAACGTCGCTGTGCCTCGACCTTGGCGGTTTGCTTGTCGACAAAGGCCCGCTCCTGTGCGGACCAGTGCGGATCGATCATCCGGTCATAGATGACGTCGTTGATCCGCGCGTCGGGATGGTGGGGCGGAAGCGGCGGGCGACCGAATTTTCGCTCGAATGGCACGGAGGCCAGCCGATGGTTGGCGGCCCGCGTCATGAGGCCATGCCCATCGTCGCCCGCGTCTCCGTTCGGCTTGTCGCTCATGGATGACGGTGAAATGGCCGCGCGAGGTCAGTCATGGTCGGCGGTCGCGCGCTCGACGCACAATCCGATCGCCGCGATGCGGTCGACCTCGGCATAGGGCGCGTTGTCGAGTTCGTCGCCAAAGATGTCGGGATCGAGCACGCGGTAATCCTGGCGATAGCCGGCCCTGGGGATCACGTCCTGTATCGCGTCCCGAACCACGTCCCGGCCACCCACGATCGACACGCCCGTATGCATCAGGAAGCGACCGCCCGGCGCCAGCTTGCGGATCGCCATCAGCGTCCAGTCGACCGACAGCCTGCCGCCATAGAGATCGCCGCCGTCGCGATAGGCGCGGCGGACCGGATCGATCATGAACGGCGGATGGGTGACGATCAGGTCGAACGGCCCGTCGACCTCCTCGGGTGTATGCGTCATCACGCCATGGTTGGCGATCCCCGCGAAGGTCGCATTGATCGACGCGAGTTGCAGGGCTTTCGGATTCAGGTCGGCCAGCGTCAGCTCCGTCTTGCCGTGAAGCGATGCGGCGACGATGCCGCCGACCCCGGCCCCAGCGCCATAGTCGAGGATGCGGGCCTCGGTCGGCAACCCGGCCAGGTGGCGCGAGATATAGTCGGCGAAGCGGTAGCTGTCGGGACCCAGGAATACCGCATCGCGTGCCGTGGTCGGATAGCGCGAATGCAGAAACAGCTGCCCCAGCACGTTCGAAACGCGGATGGCGGCGGTCACCAGTCCGTCCGGACGCTCCTCCAGCAACCCTTGCGCGGCAAGGATCGCGAGGAGAGCAGGGGGCAGGGCGTCACGACGGCAGGGCAGGGACCATCCCAGCAGGTCGGCAACGGTTGAACCGACCTGCCGATCGCGTCGCGCCATTACTCGCGCCTGCGACGCGGGGGTGGGGGCGATGAAGTCGTAGTCCATGGAACGCAGCATGCCGAGCAGGTCGAGCATCGCGTTGCGCGAAACGCCGGACACGGCATCGGACTGATCCACCTTGAAAGAAGTCTCGTCGGGCTCTGTTACGTTCATATGATCACCATAATTCGCGATGCTGGCCGCCAATCCCGGCGCTGGCCGTCGAGGGATATGATCCGCGTCAGGCCGTCTTCTGGACCAGCGGTTCGATCCGCAGATTGACGATGTCGCAATTGGCCGATCGGCTGAGGACGAACAGGATCGCGTCGGCGACATCCTCGGCAGGCAGCATGCGTCCGTCCGCGACGGCGGCCTGTTTCTCCTCCTCGCTGCACTCCTGCATGTCGGTATCGACCGATCCGGGCTGGATCACGCTGACCCGGATGCGCTTGTCCGCCACTTCCTTGCGCAGCGTCTCCGCAAAGGCCTGGATGCCCGCCTTGGTCGCGGCATAGACGCTTTCGCCCGCGGCCTTGATCTCGGTACTGATCGATCCGACGAACAGCAGATGGCCGCCGCCCTGGTCCTGCATCCGCAGGATGGCCGCGCGGGCACAGGCGAGATAGCCGGTCAGATTGGCATCGATCACATAACGCCAGTCGTCGTCGGCCATCTCGTGGATTGGTTGCGCGCCCAGTGCGGCGCAGGCGACCAGCATGTCGATACCGCCCAGCCGGTCGTCGACGGCGGCGAAGACCCGCTCGATACCCTCCTGCGTCGCGGCGTCCTCGGCGATTCCCGTGACATCGCCATCGATCCCGGCCAGCGCCGCGTCGAGCGCGTCCTGATGCCGCCCGAAGGTCAGGACGCGCGCACCCTCGGCCGCCAGAGCCTTCAGCGCGGCAAGGCCGATGCCGGTGGTGCCGCCGGTCAGCAGGATGCGGCGGCCGGACAACATGGTGGGGTTCTTGGTCATTGGCTATTCCCAGGTCAGGATCAGGCGCCCATGGGCGGGCACGCGGTAATCGATGCGATCGGCGTCGACGGCATCGGGCGCGATGGCCTCGCCGCTGGCGGTGGTGACGCGGCTGTCGGTCAGCGTGCGCCGCTTCAGCCGGACGAGGCGCAGCCAGGCGGTGCGCGTCTCGCCCCCGTCGAGCAGGATCGACAGCGCATGGTCCCCGACCCGCTCGACCGCGCGGAGCAGTATGTCGCAATAGAGGCGGAACGGTGCGCCCTCGACGGTGTGAAAGGCGCTGGAGGCGAAGATGAACGCCGCCCCCGCGCCGTACACCTCCTGTCCCACCTGCCCGGCGGGCTGGCCGTCGGGATACAGGTCCTCCAGCGGGAAGGAGAGCCCATGGTCGATATGGCCGTTGGGCTCGCGCTGCTCCTCGGAGATCGCCTCGGGCGGCAGCGCGTCGGGATAGTAATACCAGGCGCGCGACAGGGCGTAGCGGCAATATTCGCCGATCAGCATCCGCGCCTCCGGGTCGAGGTCGGGGCCGCCATCGTCCAGATAGCGCTCGAATGCGACATAGCTGTCGAAACATTCGTACATCGCCATGTACGGCGCATCCTGAAGGCAGGTGACCGCCAGGAACGTCTCGTAATGGGCGGCATGTCCGATCTGGCTGTCCCAGATCACCGCATTGTGCAGGAAGCTGGCCAGATAGACATAGCTTTGTTCGCGATAGACGTCGCGATTGGTGATCCGCCACAGCCGCATGCAGGCGGCGGCCCCCCAGGCGGTCAGATTGGCCTGATAGTTGATCGCGAAGCCCAGTCCGATGGCCGTATCGATCGCCGCGCGCGCCTCGTCCAGATAGGTCTTGTCATCGGTCAGCTCGAACGCCTGGAGCATGACCCAGGCATAGATGCCGCCGACATCGGTCTGCCCGCGCCCGTCGACCGGCGCCTCTTTGGTGATGACCGAGAAGTCGGTGACGTCATATTCGATCGGCCAGCGATAGTCGAAATGCCGCGCGACGCGCACGCCATAGCCGATCGCCTTCAGGAACAGCGCCCGCGCCTCGTCATCGCCGTCGAGCGCCAGCGTGCCTAGGTTCAGCAGCGGGTGATAGAGATACCAGCTGTCGACCGCATCGGCATTCTTGTCCTTGCCGACATTGGGCAGATAGCGGCGAAACGTGCCGAGCGCCTCGTCAAAGAAGCGCGGCAGCCCCGCCTTGAACGTCGCCCCCAGCGGATGCGGCTCGCCGCGCCATTTGCCCCAACGGTGGAGCGCGGCGATCACCGACATCTGCACCATGATGTCGGGATATTCCGCCCCCGTATAGGGATGGACATAGCGATGGCCGTAATGGCGGATCGTGGCGTCGGGTGCTTCGTCCAGATCGCGCGCGGCGCGCTCGGCGCGGTCGATCCAGTCGCGATAGGCGACCGGCGGCGGGTCGAGCAGGTCATAGGCGCTGCCCAGCATCTGCACGAACTGGCGCGCGGACTCGCGTTCGTGCGACGGGGCATGGTGGCGAAAGACCAGGATCGTATCGGACAGCGTCACGCTCTCCCCCGCCGGAAGCGCGACCTCGGCGGGGTCGGCCTCGGCATCGGGGACGGGCAGCGCATAGCCCAGTTCGGGCCAGCTGCCCCCCACCGTCTCTCGCGGGACGGTTCCGGTGGCGCGGAAATAGGCGTTCGAGGCGGTGAGATTCTGGATGTAGAGTATGTTGCCAAAGGCTGGCGTATCGATGCGGAAATAGAGGAGGCCGGTATTCAGCCCGCGCTGCGACGCCTCCACCACCCCTTGCGCGCGCAAGGGATCGTCGCCCGTGCCAAAGGGATAAAGGTCGCGCGGGGCGGGGGGCATGACCATGGGGCGGGCGGGCGTGAAGCGCGTCCCGATGCGCAGCCGCTCCACCGCCAGCCGGTCGGCGATGCAGGATATGATATGTTCGCCCATCGCGCTGGTCACGCGGAGCCGGGCGACCTCCCCCTCCTCCGGCGGCAGGACCGCGCAGTCGAAGCCGATGGACAGAAAGGCGGCCCGCACCGCCAGCCCGCCACTACTGCCCCGGCGCCGCACGATCGCGAAGACCGATGCGTCGGTCCGGTGCAGCCCGACCGTCAGGTCGCCGATCGTGAAATCGGCCAGCGGGGCGGGTTCGTCGCGCAGCAGTTCGCGCAGGTCCAGCAGATGGGGGCTGATGGCGGGCGGCGCTTCGGCCGTCGCGGTTCGGGGCATGATACAACTCCGAAAGTGTGACGGGTGTGCTCACCAACCCACTGGAAAAGAGCGGAGTTCCTGGCAAATGCCGTTCCGCTAAACTGGGTCAACGCATTCGTGCCGCCCGCGCCGCCTGTGCCCGTCTCAGGCGAATGCGCGTGCGTGCATCGCGCAGGAGCGTACCGGGCAGATCGGTCGCGGCGCGCAGGCCCGCGACCGAGGAGATGTTGCGGATGCTGCGCCGCGTCTCGTTCAGCACCTGCCCGACCATCGCCCGCCGCTCGATCTCCCCCGTCTCGCGCACCAGCGACAGCCGGTGGATCGCATAGATGCCGATCAGCCCGGCCAGCAGGAAATAAAAGTCCCAGGCGGTCAGCGTGATCGGCAGGGTGAAGATGCCGTTCGGGCTGTGCCAACGCGCGAGCAGCTCGAACTGGCGCGCGGCAAAGAATTGCGCGAGCAATCCGCCCAGGATCGGTGCGATCCCGGCGGCGATGGCGGTCGTCATCGCATTGGCCGCGACATAGGCGGTGGCGGACCCCTTGGGCGACAGTTTCAGCGCGATGTTGGTGCTGGCCAGCGTCACCCCGGCGATGGTCGCGCCCATGACGAGGTGAAGTCCGATCAGCCACCATTTCACCGCACCCCGGTCACCCAGTTGCGAGGCGCCGATCATCGCGACGATCGCCAGGATATAGGCGGGGGCACAGACCGCCAGGACCGACTTGTTGGCGAACCGGTCGCTGAGCCGCCCCCAGAGTCGGAGCGCGAGGATATTGGCAAGCTGGCTGGCGACGCTGAGGAGGAGCACGAAGCTGACCGCGAAATGCAGCTGGCGGACGATGAAGACGGTGAAGAAGGGCGTCGCGAGATTGATCGCAAACTGCCAGCTGGCCACGAAGACCAGCAACCGGCGGAAATTCGGGTCGCCCAGCGGCTGGGACAACAGCGCACGCAGCGCGACGGGGCCGGGGGCGGGCGGCATCCGCGGCTCGGGCATCATCGCGACGATCCGCGCGCTGATCAGCCCGGTGAGGCAGCCGGTCGCGAACATCGCGGCGAACACCATATCCCGCGCGAACGATCCCGCCTGCGTCCAGTCCAGCGCCAGCGCGGCCGCCAGGCCCAGGATCAGGCTGATCGCGGTCAGCCAGACCGTCCGCCGTGCAAAGACGTCGCCCAGCCGATCGTCGGGCGCGAGATCGCGCATCCAGGCATTCCACGCGCACCCCCCGACCGCCCCCAGCCCGCACAACAGCATCTGCGCCGCCAGGAAGATCAGCAACGCGGCCGTCCCGCTGAAAAAGGCGAGTGTCGCCATCACCGCCAACATGGTCCGTCCGATCAGGCTGGACAGGACCGCGATCCGCTTGCGTCGCCGCCATCGCTCGACCAGCTGGATGGCGGGCAGTTGCAGCAGTTGCGCCAGGAACGGCATCGCGGCGAGGATGCCGACCATCACGTTCGACGCGCCCAGATGCAGCGCGAAGGCGGTCAGGATCACGCCGCTGGTCAGCGCGGCCGCGCCGCCGGAAAACCCCGCCTCGATGACGAGCAGCCGCAAGCCGCGCTCGCGGTCGGCATCGGTCAGTTCGGGTTGCGGGTCCAGGGTCATCGGTGCCGGGGCAACGTCCCGCCTGCGACGCGGGTTGCCGTCGGCTATCAGCAATGCTGATCTATATCATTGAGAATTTGCGATATTGACGTTTCCCTGCGCGACCATCCGGGCGTTCGCGGGTTTGTCGACGGATGACGCTCCACATGCCGCCCGATCTGCGTATCGCCCTGGTCCTGGCCGGGGGCAATGCGCTGGGCGCGTATCAGGCCGGTGTCTATGAGGCATTGCACGATGCCGGTATCGCGCCCGACTGGATCGTCGGCACCTCGGCGGGAGCGATCAACGGTGCGATCATCGCGGGCAATGTGCCGGAAGACCGGCTATCGCGGCTGTCCGACCTGTGGCGTCCCGAAGCTACCGACCCTGTGGGCGTCTTGGCATGGGACGCGATGATCGACAGCTGGCGGCGCAGCGGCGAGGTGATCGCGACGCTGCTTGGCGGGCGACGGGGGCTGTTCGCGCCGCTGGGCACCGCCTTGGCCGCGCGCGATACGCCCGCGCTCTATGACACGACGCCCTTGGCCTGCACGCTGGCCCGGCTGGTCGATTTCGACCGGCTGAACGACGGCGCGGTTCGCTATATGGTACAGGCGGTGGCGCTGGATACGGGCGAGGAGGTCGTATTCGACAGCGGGCGCGGCCGGATCGCGCCCGACCATATCCGCGCGAGCTGCGCCATGCCGCCCGCCTTTCCCCCAGTCGCGGTCGAGGGCACGCTCTACGTCGATGGCGGGCTGTCCGCAAACCTGCCGCTCGATCCCGTGCTGGCCCGGCCCGGCGACGCGCCGCTGCTGTGTATCGCGGTCGACCTCTTGCCGCTGGCCGGGCCGCGCGCGCCGAGTATCGGCGGGATGATCAGCCGAACACAGGATCTCGCCTTCGCCGCACAGTCGCGCCGGACCCTGACGCGCTGGCGAGACCATTATGCCGCCACCTCTGATGGACAGGAGGCCTCGGTCACCCTGGTCCAGCTCCATTATGCCGACCAGCAGGACGAGGTCGCGGGCAAGGCGCTGGACTTCTCGCCCCGCTCGGTGCGGCAGCGATGGGCTGCGGGGCTGCGCGACGGCCGGGTGCTGACTGCCGCTCTGGCGGGGGGCGCCATTCGCATGGGGAACAGGGGCCTGACATCGACCACCATCGCGGCGGGCCGGAACCCGGTCGCCGCCCATTCGGAAGACATGCCATGAAAGCCGCCCGGAAAACCGCCAATGGCCGTTTCGAGATCGCCGAGGTCGAGGAGCCACGCCTGCCCGATGATAATTGGGTCAAGGCTCGGGTACGGATGGCGGGCATATGCGGAACCGACCTGCGCCATTGGGAAAAGGCGGAGGAAGCGCTTCACTGCTGTATCATGGGCCATGAACTGGCGGGGGAGGTGGTCGAGATCGGCTCGGCGGTCACCCGCGTCGCGGTCGGCGACCGGGTGCTGGTCGAATCCGTGCTCGGCTGCGGCCATTGCGACTGGTGCCGGGTGCAGCAATATAATCGCTGTCCGGACCTCTATCCGACCCGCCGTGCCAGCGTCTCGCGCGCCTATGCCGAATATGTCGTCGGGCCGCAGCACAAGTTCCACCGCCTGCCCGACAGCGTGGGGTTCGACGATGCGGCGCTGCTCGATACCTATGCCGTGGCGCTGCATGCCCAGCATCTGTCGGGCCTGACCATCGGGTCGCGTGTGGCGATCATCGGGGCGGGGCCGATCGGGCTGGGCCAGCTGATGCTCGCCAAGGCCAGCGGGGCGACGGTCACGATCATCGACAGGATGCCGCACGCGCTCGCGCTGGCCGCGCGGCTAGGCGCGGACCGCATTGTCCATTCGGACGACGACGACCCGCAGGCCGCGGTCAGCGCCATGACCGACGATCGCGGCGCCGACATCGTCTTCGAATGCGCAGGCGGCGAGTCCATGCCGGACACGCTGCCGCTCGCCACGCGCCTGGTGCGGCGTGGCGGCAAGGTCGTCATCGTCGGCGGTTTCGACGATGGCGCCATCGCCATCCCGCTGGAGTGGCAGCGTATCCAGATGTCCGAGATCACCCTGATCCCCAGCGCCAGCTTCGCCTTTTACGACATCCATGCCGAACAGGTCGCGGTGATCGATCTGGTGGCGCGCGGGGTGCTGAAGACGCAGGAGCTGATTACCCACCGCTTCCCGCTCGACCAGATCAACGACGCTTTCGAAGCGGCGCAGGATCGCGGCCGAACCGGCGCGATCTTCGTCGGCCTGACGATCTGAAACTGCGCTCGCGAATATCGCATGCCCTGCGCGGAGCGGGCGGCGCTCGGGCCCGGCTTCTTTCCGTTCCGATTGCGACAACACAATCTTAAACACGTCCGGTTACCCTTCGGCAAACATCCCGACCAAGCCAGAAGGTATTGCCGCCATGATCCCCAAGCGCCTCCACGTCATCTGGGTCGGCGACGAAGCCAAGCGGCCGGACAATTGCATCGATACCTGGCGGGCGATGCATCCCGACTGGGAGTTCCGCTTGTGGGGCAATCAGGATTTTTCCGCCTGCCAATGGGCCAACCGCGCGCATATGGATGCGATGTGGTCGCGCGAACTCAACGGCGTCGCCGATATGATGCGCTGGGAAATCCTCTACCACCATGGCGGCGTTCTGGTCGATGCTGACAGCATCTGCGTCCGCCCGCTCGACGAGCACCTCCTCGACTGCGAGGCGTTCGCCTGTTGGGAGAGCGAGGTGGCGCGTCCGGGCCTGATCGCGGCGGGTTATTTCGGGTGCGAGAGCGAAAACCCGTTCGTCGGCCAGATCATCAAGGATATCGCTGCCGAGACCAGCGTCACCGACCGGATGGCGTGGCAGAGCGTCGGCCCGCAACGGGTGACCGACGCCTATCGCGCCTATGGCTATAATCGGTTGCGTATCTATCCCAGCCATTATTTCATACCGGAGCATTTCACCGGCATCGCCTATGACGGCAGCGATCCGGTCTATGCGCACCAGCTCTGGGGATCGACGCGCGGCGCCTATGACGTGATCCACCAACACGCGCTCGTCTCCGCCGCTCCGGTTCCCGGCCCGCAGCCCGAGGCCCCGGTGGCGGTGCATGACCCGGATCTGGAGCAGGGTCTGTTCCACCGCGTCTGGTTCGGAGACAAGCCGATCCCGCCGCATTACGAAGCCTATTGGGCGGCATGGCAGCGCCAGTTCCCGGATGCGCGCTTCATCACCTGGACCGATGCGGACGTGGCGAAACTGACCATGTCGCGCGAGAAGATCGAGGCCGTCTCGGTCCTTCCGATGCGCGCCGACATCGCACGCTACGAAATCCTCTATCGCTTCGGCGGTATCTGCCTGAATTGCGACGTCATGCCGCATCGACATTTCGACCCCGCCGAAATGTCGCGAACGCTGACCGTCTGCAACGAGGACGCCTCGACTGACTATTGCTCGATCGGTTTCATCGGCGCGCCGAAGGGGCACGCGATCTTCCGCGAATTGCTCGATCATATCATGACCCATGATCTCGATGAGACTCGGGTCAATATCTCGACCGGGCCCTGGCTGTTCGGCGCTTTCTTGAAGCGGCATGCGCATCGCCGGCTCGGGACCGAGGCGTTCTACCCGTATCTTTACGACCAGCCGCTGGCGTCGCTGCGCCGACGGACGCTGGAAAACACCTATGGCATCCACGTCTGGGGCGGCTCCTGGCTGCCCGAGCAGGTGCGCAAGGACAGGGCGATGGATCTGCTCCGCAAGGGCGATCTGGAAGAACCCGCCGCGATCCTAGCAGGTTACGACGATGAGTGGTCACAGGATGTCAGCATCCTGATCCAAGGAATGCGGGAGATACGCACCGGCAGCGTCGGCATGGCGGCGATTTTGCAACCCGATATGTCGATCGATGCGGACGACCGGCTCGCATTCGAATTCGGCAAGGTCGCGGCCTGGCTGCTCGACCGCGATGGCGGCCATATGGTGTGGCGGATCGGCGCGAGCGAGGGCATGCCGCTCGACCCGCTGCGGCCGGTGATGGTCAACTATGATCCACCCGCAGTTTTGCTGGAGCCCGATGCGCACAGATTCGCCGCCCTGGAGCGTGGCTATCGCAACAACCGCAACGCGATGTTCCTGCCCTTTGGATACGGGACGGGTGAGGGGAGTGTCTATGCGGTCGACCCGATAATAGTCGCGGCGACGGGCTTGCCCGAGGCGGCCGCCGCTTCCCCGGCCCGCAATGGCAGGAAGGCGATCAACGGCAAGACGAGCATGATCCAAGGCTCGTCCTGCATCGAGAAGATGGCGGTGCCGGTCGTCACCTATCAGGACATGCTGGCCAAGACCGGCGGACGCGCGGCGGACATCCTCGTAGTCGACGCCGGGGGCATGGACAGGGCCGTCATCCTCGACATTCTCGCCCATGGAGCGTCGCCGATGGTCCTGCATTTCGAGACACGCCGCCTCGACGCCGATGAGCAGCACGCGCTGCTGGCGGCGCTTGAGGGCGACTATGTCGTGCTTGGCTTCGGCGACGCCATGACCGCCTACCGCATCGACGTCATCAAGGATTATGCGCGGGCGCTCTATATCGAGCATGGCATGCCGACGATCTACAGCGCGGGCCTGAAGATGCTGAACGGGCTGTAATTGGCCGGGCGCGGCATGGAAAAATCGTCCCGTCGTTGAGGGGCGGTGAGCCAAAGATCGGCCATCTGCGTATAAGCTGCCGGAGACGACGCCATCCCTTTGCCGTGCGCCCGCGTTCCATCCGGGCGACGCGGTGGGAGGGATCGGCGTCGACAAGGGTGGCACAGGCAGAAAAAGGAAACGCAGGACCCGATGATCTCGAAGGCCCGCATCGGATGGCTCCTCCATCGTATCGCACGCAAAATCTGGTTCCGCGCCGCGCTCATCAGTGCCGCCAGCGTGGTCGTCGCCGCCTTTGCGGGGATCGTTGCCCGAACGGTTCCCTATCACTTCACCGGCGACATCGGCCAGAATGCCGTCGGTACGGTTCTGGAGATCATCGCCTCCTCGATGCTCGCCGTCACCACCTTCTCGTTGACGGCGATGGTCAGCGCCTATTCGTCCGCGACCCAGCTGGCGACGCCGCGGGCGACCCAGTTGCTGATCTCGGATCGCATGTCGCAAAATGCGCTCTCGACCTTCCTCGGGGCTTTCATCTTTGCCGTGGTCGGCATCATCGGCCTGCAAACCCGCCTCTATGGCGGACAGGGGCGCGTGTTGCTTCTGATCGCCACGGTCCTGCTCGTCGCGCTGGTTGTCGTGACCCTGCTGCGCTGGATCGCCCATCTCGCCGCATTCGGGCGGATGTCGGACGTGATCGACCGGGTCGAGGATGCGGCATGCTCCGCCATGCAGGCGTTCGCGAAGGATCCATATCTGGGCGGAAAACCGGCCATTCCGGTTCCCACCCATGCGCGGCCGGTGCGGGCACAGACGATCGGTTATGTGACGCATGTCGATATCGGTCGCCTGACCGCACTGGCCGGGGAACACGACCTTGTCGTGCATGTGGAGGCGATCCCCGGTACGCTGGTGCACAAGGGGCGTCCGCTGCTCCATGTGGTCGGGGGAACGGCGGACTGCGACGGCGACCTGTCGGGCGCCTTCGTGATCGAGCGGCACCGCGATTTCGACCACGATCCCCGGCTGGGACAGATCGCCCTTGGCGAGATTGCGGGGCGGGCGCTGGCACCCGCCACCAACGATCCCGGGACCGCCGTCGAGGTGCTGAATGCGTTGTTGCGTACGCTGAGCGAGCTGCCCGCCCAGGCGCCGTCAGCGGACGCCGATCTGCCGCCCGTCCATGTCCCGCGCCCCTCCGTGGACGAGATGATCCGCGCTGGCTTCACGCCGATCGTGCGGGAGGGGGCAGGCGAGGAAGAGGTCGCCATCCGCGCCTTCAAGATCCTCCACGCGCTGGGTGAGGCCCTGCCTCACGCGATCGGAACGACCCGCGCGCTGGCGCTTGAACTCCGGCAGAATGTCGAGCGCGTGATGCTCGACCAGGCCGCGCTGGCGCGGACGCTGGCAGTGTATGAGGAGCATGCGCGTTGACCGGTTCGACGGGACAGACCCATTCGCGCGGGCACGCAGCGCCTTGCCGATCACCCCTGATCGGCGCTGTTCGGCAAGGATAGGCGCAGCATCGCCCCTGATGACCTGTTGTTCTGGATGCTGATCTCGGCCTCCATCTGCTTCGCCAGACTGCGCACCAGCTTCAGGCCGAGGCTGTCCGATCGATGGAGGTCGAAATCCGGCGGCAAGCCCGCTCCATCGTCGATCACGCGAAGCTCTATGATATCGTCCTCCAGGGTCAGGGTGACGACGAGTTGGCCGAATTCGCGGTCGGCAAAGCCATGTTCCATCGCATTGGCGATGCCTTCGGCCATGATGAGGGCCAGCGGAATGGCCGCATCGGGCGACAGGCGGATGCCGGGAACGGCCTCGATCCGGTGCAGGATGCCCGGTTTGCTGTCGGCGGCAAAAAGGTCCGTCATCAGGTCGCGGAGGAAGATGTCCAGCGGCACCTGCTCGCCGGTGGTCGAATAGAGCTGTCGCTGGATCCGCCCGATCAGCTGCAATTTGGTGGACGCGTCGGTCAGGACCATACGCGCGATCGGGTCGACGACCTGCCGCTGTTGGAGGGACAGCATGGCACCGACCATCTGGATGTTGTTGGACACCCGGTGCTGCAATTCGTGGAAGAGCAGCTCGGTCCGTTCCGCCAGCTGCCGCTGTTCGGCCGCCAGTCGGGACGAGCGTTCATTGGCGCGCTGCATGGCATCGACCAGCCCGATATCGACCGCAACGACCCCGGCGTAAAAGCCCAGGGCCACCAGCGTGCGCGATTCGAAATCGAACGTATGGACCGGCGGAATGAAGAAATACCAGGCGAGCAGGCCGCAGACGATGGCCGAAACGGTGCCCGGACCGCGCCCGAACAGGAACGCGGAAATGATGACCGCCGGAAAGAAGGTCAGATAGGGAAAGCCCGGCGGAAAGGCCGGGTCGAGCGCCCACCGCACCCACCAGGCGATGGCCGACAGCAGCAGCGCCGCCGCATAGGCCAGCGCCCTGCGCTCGCGAAGCAGCGGCAATTGCCCAAAGGCCCGGCGCCTTACCCCCATATTCCGTCCCAAGCCCTTTTATGCGGCGTCCCTCCTGCGCGATCCCGCGACGGGTTGCAACTCGGGTAAGCATCGGCCCAAACGTCCCTTTCGCCCGCCACGGGACGTGGCGCAGCATTCATCGGCGGGATTGCCGGGCTCCACACCGGGCGTGCGGGGACGGCCGGTCACGACCGCCCCGAAATCATCCTTGCGCCACCGGACGCTTCAGCACGCCGATGAGCAGCGCACTCACCACCACGCCGGCCAGGATCGCCACCAGATAGGCGCTCAGATGCGTGACGGCGCCGGGAATGGGCAGCACGAAGACACCGCCATGCGGCACGCGCAGCTCGACACCGGCGACCATCGAGATCGCCCCGGTGACGGCAGACCCCGCCATCAGCGACGGGATCATCCGGAGCGGATCGCCCGCGGCGAAGGGGATCGCGCCCTCGCTGATGAAGGCCAGCCCCAGGACGGCGGCAGCGGCCCCCGCCTCGCGCTCGTCGGCGGTGAAGCGGGTACGGAACAGCCGCGTCGCGAGCGCGATGGCGAGCGGTGGCGTCATGCCCGCCGCCATGGTCGCCGCCATCGGCGTATAGACCTGCGACGCGACCAGCCCGACCGAGAAGGCATAGGCCGCCTTGTTGACCGGGCCGCCCATGTCGAACGCCATCATCGCGCCCAGGATCAGCCCGAGCAGGACCGCGTTGGACCCCTGCATCCCGCGCAGCCATTCGGTCAGGAAGGCCAGCGCCGCCGCGACCGGCGTGCCCACCGCATAGATCATCAGCAACCCGGTCAGCAGCGTGCCGAGCAGCGGGAGGATCAGCACGGGCTTGAGCCCTTGAAGATTCTTGGGCAGGCGGATCGCCCGGTTCAGCGCGTCGACGCCGTAACCCGCGATGAAGCCCGCCACGATACCGCCGAGAAAGCCCGCGCCCAAAGTGCTGGCAAGCATCCCGCCGATCATCCCCGGCGCGATGCCGGGCCGGTCGGCGATCGAATAGGCGATATATCCGGCCAGCGCCGGGACCATCAACGCAAAGCCCGCCTTCGCCCCGATGGTGAACAGGGCATGGGCAAGCGTGCCCGCAGCGGCATCGTCATTGGCGTGGATGCCACCCAGCGCGAAGGCGAGGGCGATCAGCAGCCCGCCCGCCACCACGAAGGGCAGCATGAACGACACGCCGGTCATCAGATGCTTATAGGGCCCGGCACGCTCGCTGGCGGGGGAGGCGGTGGGCGCATCGCCGCCGGCGGCCTCGCCCTGGACCCTCGCCTCGGCCAGCGCCTTTTCGATCAGCGCCGCGCCGCCGGTGATGGCCGGTTTCGTGTTGCTGATCAGCACGCGCTTGCCCGCGAACCGCGCGCGATCGACCTCGCGATCGGCGGCGATCAGGACTACATCGGCCTCGGCGATCTGTTCGGCGGTCAGCGGGTTGCCCGCGCCGACCGACCCTTGCGTCTCGACATGGATGTCATAGCCGAGTTGCCGTGCGCCCTCCTGCAACCCCTCCGCCGCCATGAAGGTATGCGCGATGCCGGTGGGGCAGGAGGTGATGGCGACGATCTTGCGGGTCCGACCGGCGACCGGGCGGTCGGACTGCATGTCGAGCGCGGCGGCCGGATCGGCGAGCACCGCCTCCAGCGTCATCATATGATCGGCACGGGCGCGGGTCGCGGCATCGGCGGTGTCGGCGGCACCGACGAAAAGCAGGCGGTCGCCGCTCTCCGCCGGTCCGGGCGAGACCGGGTTGACGATACCCTGCGCGGTGCGCAGCTCGATCTCGATCGGCGAGCCGATATCGCGCGCGGCACGGCGCAACGCTTCGCCCGCCAGCACGCCGGTGACGCCGGACTCGCGCGCATCGACGATCGCAAAAATCCGCTTCATGCGTTCTCTCCCGTCATCGCCGGGCCGGTCTTGGCGACCTGGCGGATCATGACCTGCCCGGCCAGGGAATCGATCGTCGCCCCGCTCGGCAGGTGCGGGCCGGTGCGGCCCAGCTTGGCGACCGCGAAGGCCGTCGACAGTCTGGCGATGCGTTCGAGGGCGGCGCCCTCGGCAAGCCCGGCGGCGAGGCCCGCGACCATGGCATCCCCGGCGCCGACGGTGCTGGCCAGCGGCCCCGCCGCCAGCTGTGCCAGGATCGCGCCTTCGTCCGACAGGAACAGCGCGCCGTCCTCTCCCATCGACACGACGACCAGCGCGACCCCGCGCCGGAGCAGCGTCCCGGCGCAGCGCACGACATCGTCCAGGCCGTCGAGCGGCTCGCCCGACCAGGCGGCCAGTTCGCGCCGGTTCGGCTTGACGATCGCGGGCAGGGTGGCCGCGCGAAGCGCCTGGGTCAAAGCAGGGCCGCTGGTGTCGAGAAGCACCTTGGCGCCGCGCTCGCTCAGGGTTCGGATCATGTCGGCATACACGCCGGGATGGCATCCCGGCGGCAGGCTGCCGGACAGGACGATCAGCGTGTCCGGCCCCGCAAAGTCCGCTACCGCCTGCTCGACGGCGGCGACCTGCGCCTCCTCGACCGCGGCGCCGCTCATGTTGATGTCGGTGGTGTCGGCATCGTCGACGAGCTTCATGTTGACGCGGGTATCGCCGGATACGCGCAGGAAGCGATCATGGATCGCCTTTTGCGCGAACAGCGTCTCGAACAACGCCGCATTGGCCTGTCCCAGCAGCCCGAATACGCTGACCGGCACGCCCCAGTCGGCAAGGCAGCTGGCGACGTTGATACCTTTTCCGCCCGCATCCTGTCGGACGGAACGGGCGCGATGGACCTCGCCGGGGATCAGCCGATCCAGCGTGATCGTCTGGTCGATCGCGGGATTGAAGGTGACGGTGGCGATACGCATCACGCGGCATTCCTTTCGAGTTGGTCGCCGGTCGGGGCGGCATCCAGCGCCCGCACATCCGCCGCGCTCTCCATCTCCAGCGCCCGCGCCGCCAGCGTCTGCAACGCCGGAAGCTCGCTGGTGCGAAGCCGGGCCTTGACCGCGGGCAGGTCGCGCGGGGTCATCGACAATTCGGTCACGCCCAGTCCGGTGAGCAGCGCCGCGCCGAACGGATCGCCCGCCAGCCCGCCGCACACCCCGACCCAGCGATCATGCCGCCGCGCGCCCGCCACGGTCATGGCGATCAGGCGCAGCACCGCCGGATGAAGCGAGTCGGCCTCGCTGGCGAGTTCGGGGTTCTGCCGGTCGATCGCCAGCGTATATTGGGTCAGGTCGTTGGTGCCGATCGAAAAGAAATCGGCATGGGCCGCCAGGGCATCGGCCTGGACGGCGGCGGCGGGCACCTCGATCATGATGCCGATCGGCACGACCGGCGCGTCCAATGCGACCCGCACCGCCTCGCACCGTTCGCGCAACGCCACCAGTTCGGCGGCCGAGGTGATCATCGGGAACATGATCGACAGATCGCCCGACTCCTTGGCCGCGCGGTAGAGCGCGCGCAGCTGCGGCTCCAGCAGATCGGGGCGGCGCAGCAACAGCCGCGCGCCGCGCACGCCGAGAAAGGGGTTCTCCTCCTTGGGCAGATGCAGATGCGGCACCTGCTTGTCGCCGCCGATATCAAGCGTGCGGACGATCAGCGGGCGGCCGTCCAGCGCATCGATCATCGCGCGATAGACCGCGAACTGTTCGTCCTCGCTCGGGCTGTCGCCGCGCTCGAGGAACAGGAATTCGGTACGCATCAGGCCGACGCCCTCGCCACCCTGGGCCAGCGCCTCGGCCACCTGATCGGGGCGGTTCACATTGGCGGCGATCGCGACCTGATGGCCGTCGCGCGTCACTGCGGGCCGGCTGCGTTCGGCCTCCTCCGCCGCGCGCCGTGCCGTGATCTCGGCGATCCAGCCCCGCGCGGAGGAGAGATCGGCCTCGGAGGGATCGAGCCAGACGCGGCCCGTATCGCCATCGACGATCGCGATCGATCCCGCCGCCTGCGACAAGAGCTCCGCGCCGCCCGCCACCACCGACGGCAGGCCGAGCGTCCGGGCGAGGATGGCGCTGTGCGAGGTGGGGCCGCCCAGCGCGGTGGCGATGCCCGCGACGCGGCGGGTGTCGAGCGCGGCGGTGTCCGACGGCGCCAGATCGGCCGCGACCAGGATGCACGGCTCCTGCGGCAGGTCGTCCAGCGTGCCCAGGCCCAGGCCGGGATCGATCTGGGCCAGCACGCGCCGACCGATATCGCGCAGATCGGCCGAGCGCGCGGCCAGCACCGGATTGCCCAGCGCGGACAACTGCCCCGCCATCCGCTCGATCGCCTGATGCCAGGACCAGGCGACGCCATGCCCCTCGACCATCAACTGGCAGGTGAGGGTGATGAGGTCGGTATCGTCGAGCAGCGTCGCCTGCGCCTTGAAGATCGCAGCATCCCCCGCGCCCAGACGTCGCGTGGTCTCTTCGATCAGTGTCGTCATCTGCGCGCGCGTGCGCACCAGCGCCTCGTCGAGCAGCGCACCGCCGCTCGCCAGATCGACCGGCTGGTCGGGGACGTCCAGTTCGGCCGCCGCCAGGACATGGACCTTGCCGATTGCCAGACCCGGACTGGCGGCCACCCCCGCGATCATCGCCGGGGCCCCGACGGGCTTCCAGCCGCGTACGGGTATGGCGGCGGCGGCCTTCTCCGCCGCACGGGCGGCATCCGCCTTTTCGCGGCCGGTCAGGCGGCTGATCGCGGCGCGGAAGCTCTCGATCGCGCCGGCGGCGGCGGGACCGGATGCGGAGATGCTGACGGTGTCACCCATCTTCAGCCCCAGCTGTAACAGCGCCACCAGGCTGCGCGGATCGGCGGTCTCGGCACCATGGCGGACCCGCAACGCGACCGGCAGCGCCTTGGCCGCTTCGGCCCAGGCGGCGGCGGGGCGTGCGTGCAGCCCGGCGGGATAGTCGATGGTCCAGCTCACCCGCTCGTCCAGATCCTCGGCCGGAGGGCGCGCCTGCCCCTGATCGCGCGCATCGTCGCTCAGTGCGGCGGCGATCAGCGCCGGGTCGCTGGTCTTCGCCAGTTGCTGCAACCGCGCCTCGTCCTGGATGAGCCGCGTCAGGCGGCGCAGGATCGCGATATGGCTGTCCGAACTGGCGGCGATGCCGATGACCAGATGCGCGATCTGGCCGGGATTCCATTCGATGCCGTCGACGAACTGGAGAACCGCGATCCCGTCGCGCCGCACCAGCCCCTTGTCCTCGCCCAGGCCATGAGGAATGGCGACGCCCGCGCCCAGAAAGGTGTTCGCGACGCCTTCGCGCGCGATCATGCTCTCCTCATAGCCCGGCGCGACGCAACCGGCGGCGACCAGCAGCTGGCCCGCCTGGCGGATCGCATCGCTCTTGTTGGTCGCCGTCACGGCGAGGCGGATCAGCTCCGGGCCGATCACGGGTGATGGGGACTGGGTGTGCATGTCTCTGTTGGCCTCTCCGCCGCGAGTCTCAATTCTTCGCTTGCCCGACTGGAAAACGTTTTCCCGCAACTTTGTCAATGGGCCTTGCAACGAATCGCCTTACGCGACATGAAGGATGGAAATGAGCCGTAGAGAACGGCGCGGAGAGGAGAATACGTTTTCCATGAGCGTGGGTATCAAAGACGTCGCCCGCGTCGCCAACGTGTCCGCGGCCACGGTATCGCGGGTGTTGGCGGGTCGCAACGTCGATCTGGCGATGCGCGAGCGTGTTCTCGCGGCGGTGCGCTCGACGGGCTATCGCCCCAATCTCGCCGCGCGGCGGCTGCGGTCGCGTCATACCAATACGATCGGGCTGATCGTCGCCGATATCCGCAATCCCTTCTTCACCGCCGTATCCCGCGCGATCGAGAATCTGGCCTATAGTCGCGGACAGCGGGTCATCCTGTGCAATACCGACGAGGACCCCGCGCGCGAGGCCATGTATCTGCAACTGATGCAGGAGGAGCGGGTGGCCGGGGTGATCCTGGCGCCGACCCGCGATGGGCTGGCCAACATCACCCGGACGAAGCCCGATTATCCCATGGTGCTGATCGATCGCGCGGCGCCGGGCATCGCGCATGACTGCGTGGTCCTGGACAATGGCGCGATGTCGGAGATGCTGGTCGAGCATCTCCACGATCGGGGCTTTCGCCGGATCGCGGGTCTGTTCGGCGCGACCAGCCGTACCGGCATGGAGCGTCGCGCCGGGTTCGAGGCCGCGGCGCAGCGGCTGGGTCTGGTGGCCGAGGCGATCGCGGTGCCGCATGGCGATGGCGAGGTGGCGGAGGCCATGGCCGACCTGCTCGCGCGCGCCGACCGGCCCCAGGCGCTGGTCGCCAGCAATGGCGTGACCTTGCTGGCGGTGCTGCGCACGCTGCGCGAACACGGACTGTCGGTGCCCGACGACATCGCGCTTGTCGGGTTCGACAATGAAGGGTGGATGGACATTGTCGGCGGCGGCCTGTCGGTGATCGAGCAGCCCGTCGAGGAAATCGGCCGCACCGCCATGGCGATGCTGATCGACCGGTTCGACCATCCCGATGCCGCCACCCGGAAAGTCGTGCTGGCCGGGCGACTGATCTCGCGCGGTTCCAGCCTCTCGCCGATTTCCGCCCCGTCTCCCTCGGTGACGGCATGATCCATATCACGGGCGGGCGAACAGCGCCGCCGACATTATTCGGAGCCTGACCACGATGCAACGCATGTCGCTCACCCGGTTCCTCATCGAACAGCAACGCGCCGACGCCGCGCTGCCCGCCGAACTGCGCCTGTTGATCGAGACGGTCGCGCGCGCCTGCAAGACGATCGGCCACGCCGTGTCCAAGGGCGCCTTGGGCGAAGTGCTAGGCAGTCTCGGCGAGGAGAATGTCCAGGGCGAGGTCCAGAAGAAGCTGGACGTGATCGCCAACGAGCTGTTGCTCGACGCCAATGAATGGGGCGGGCATCTGGCGGCGATGGCGTCGGAGGAGATGGAGACGATCCATCACATCCCCAATCGCTACCCCAAGGGCGAATATCTGCTGTTGTTCGATCCCATCGACGGGTCGAGCAATGTCGATGTCGACCTGTCGGTCGGCACGATCTTCTCGGTACTGCGCGCGCCGGAGGATTGCGCCGGGCGTACGCCGACCGAGGCCGATTTCCTCCAGCCGGGCCGCGATCAGGTGGCGGCGGGCTATGCCATCTATGGGCCGCAGACGCTGCTGGTGCTGACCATCGGCACCGGCGTCTATGAATTCACGCTCGACCGGGAGGTCGGTTCGTGGCGACTGACCGACGGTCCGATGCGGCTGCCCGCCGGGACGTGCGAGTTCGCGATCAATCTGGCGCGGCGGCGACAATGGTCGCCGCGCATTGCCGACTATGTCGAAGAGCGGGTTCAGGGCAGCGAGGGGCCGTTGGGCCGCGATTACAATATGCGGTGGACCGCCTCGATGGTGGCGGACATCCATCGCATCCTGAAACGGGGCGGCGTGTTCCTCTACCCGGCCGATCACCGCCACCCGGGCAAGGCACGGCTTCGGCTGTTGTATGAGGCCAATCCCATGGCGATGCTGATCGAACAGGCGGGCGGTGCGGCGATCGATGGCGCGATGCGCATCCTCGACATCCAGCCCACGGGCCTGCACCAGCGGGTCGGCGTGGTGCTGGGCGATGCCGCCGAGGTCGCCACGTTGTTCGACGTCGAAGAGAGGGACGCCGTCCTGCCGCTTGCCGCCTCGGGATAAGCGTGGGGCGGCGGAAGGCCGTTCCCAGGGGGCGATAAACAGGGCTTGGCGGGAAATCGTTCTACATGACGATGACCTTAGATCTCAGGCTGCTTATCGCGAGTAGTCGAGAAAACGTTTTCTACAATATGATGGTGAGGATGCGGATGGACAAGGTCCGATTCAAGCTGGGTATCATTGTCGGGGCGGCCATTTTGCCGGTGTCCCCGCTCTGGTCGCGTACGGTCGATCCGGCCGCCACGGTGGTCGCCGAGGATAGGTCGCCGATCGCGTCCGATCCCGCGACGCCGCAGGTCTCGCAACATGCGACCAAGGCCGTGCCGCTGGTCCTGGGCCAGCGGAGAAAGGGCGACGAGACCTGGCAGCCGCTGGCCGATGACGGCGTCACCCTGGCGCTGAACTATACGGGCGAAGCCGCCGCCAACGTCACCGGCGGGCTGGAGCGCAAGGCCGCCTATACCGGGCAGATCTATGTCGGGGCCGATTTCGACTTCGACAAGATCGCGGGCATCGGCGGCGGTGGCCTTCACCTCGCGATCACCAACCGCCATGGCCAGAGCCTGTCGCAGATCGCGATCGGCAACAATACCTCGGTGCAGGAGGTATGGGGCACGCAGAACACCCATCTGGCCATCCTGACCTGGGAACAGAGGCTGTTCGACAACCGGCTGGATATCGAGGCAGGCAAGAGCCAGGCGAACATCCATTTCCTGAACTCGCCGCTCTACTGCAATTTCCAGACGAATTCGGCGTGCGGCAACCCGACCTTCGTCTTCAAGAACAGCAACTTCACCTATTTCCCGGCATCGAGCTGGATGGCCCGCGCCAAGCTGACGATCGCCGACAATTGGTTCGCCCATGCCGGCATCTATGAGGTCAACCCGAACCGCAAGCGGGCCGACGACAACGGCTTCAGCCTCAGCTTCAAGGGCGGCACGGGCTTCATCGTGCCCTATGAGGTCGGCTATGCCTCGGACTTCAAGACCGACCGGTTGCCGCGCCACTACATCCTGGGCGGCTGGGTCGATCGCGGCGATTATGCCGATCCTCTCCTCGACGATCGGGGCGGCATCGCGATCCTGAGCGGTCGCCCGTCCGCCACGCGCAAGGGGCGCAGCGGGCTCTATGCCCGTTTCGACCAGATGCTGACCCGCCCCGACATGAATTCGCATCGGGGGCTGGCGGTGTTCGGGGTCGCGATGACCAATTTGTCGGGCCGGGTCGAGGAGCGACATTTCCTCGAACTGGGCTTGCTCCAGACGGGGACCTTTGCCGGGCGCGATCGGGATACGATCGGCTTTGTCATCAACCAACAGAGCTTTTCCGACCTGGCGATGGCCCGGATGCTCGCCGCGCGCCTCTCCTCCGGTGGCGATGGCGACATTCGCCGCAACCAATATATGATGGAGCTGGCCTATGGCGCGCAGATCGGCCCCGCCATCCGCCTGTCGCCCAACATCCAGTATATCCTGAACCCCGACCAGACCGGCGCCCCGTTCCGCAAGACGCATATCGGCAATGCGCTCGTCTTCGGGTTCAAATTCACGGTCGATGCACCGACCCTGATCGCGATGGCGCGGCGCGACTAGGCCGCGCCACGCTCGCCACGGGCATGACGGCGGTCAGGCGGATCGCTGATAGCGAAGCCTGTTCTCGAAGCCTTCATTCGCCTTGGTCATCTTGGCGATGTTGCGAAGCGTGGCGCGGACGTTCCGGTCGAACCGCCGGTCATCATAAATGCCGGTCGTCCGGTACTCTTCCTGCGCGAGCAAGCTTTTCAGGTGCAGCGCGAAGGCCGCCTGATCATCGGCCTTTCCGCCGGCCTGCAATGCCCGGCACACCCATTCCTCGGCCGCCGCCTTGTCATAGTCGTCCTGCGCCTCATAGCCCCGCCGGTCCGCCGCCGCCTGGTCGAGCCTGGCGGCCTGGACCCGGTGGTCGAGCCATTGGCCGACCGCCGCGCCGTCCCATGGCCTAGATGTGACCGTCATATCCGTCTCCATTCCATGAAGGAACGGACCCGTAGCATCACCACGGGCCAGGACAATGCGCGATCCGGTGCGGGCCTCGGCCATATGCGGACAGGCCGCCGGTCGAGGCCCGGCTTTCGGGGTTTAGGAAATCGGGACGCCGCCGGTGACCGCGACGACGTTACCGGACATGTAGCTGCCTTCGGCGGAGGCGAGCAGCACGTAGGCGGGGGCCAGTTCGCCCGGCTGTCCGGCGCGCCCGATCGGCGTGTCATGGCCGAGCGTCTCCAGTTCCTGCGGCGATTTGGCGATCGGCTGGATGGGAGTCCAGATCGGGCCGGGCGCCACCGCGTTCACGCGAATGCCGTCGCCCGCCAGAAGGTTGGAAAGCCCCACCGTCAGGCTCGATATCGCGCCCTTGGTCGCGGCATAGACGATCATCGTCTTGTTGGCGATCTTGGCCTGCTCGCTGGTCGTGTTGATGATCGCCGAGCCCGGCTTCATATACGGCGCGGCCGCCTTGGCGAGACGGATCATCGCAAAGACATTGGCGGCGAAGGCGTCCTGCATCTCGTCATCGTCGATACTGTCGAGCCCCTCGTTCATGGTCTGGGCGGCGGCATTGTTGACGAGGATGTCCAGCCCGCCCAGCTCGGCGACGGTGCGTTCGACCAGGCTGGCGCAATGATCCCGGTCGCGGATGTCGCCGGGCAGCAACAGGCAACGCCGTCCCGCCTTTTCGACCCAGAAGCGCGTTTCCTCCGCATCGGCCTGTTCGTCGGCCAGGTAGGAGATAGCGATGTCGGCCCCCTCGCGGGCATAGGCGATGGCGACGGCCCGGCCGATCCCTGAGTCCCCGCCGGTGATGAGCGCGATCCGGTCCGTGAGCAGCCCCTTGCCGAAATAGCTTTCCTCGCCATGGTCGGGTTTGGTGCGCATCGCGGTGGTCAGGCCGGGGCTGGGCTGGTGCGGCTCGTCGGGGAAATGCGTCGGCTGGCTGGTGCGGGGATCGTCGGTCATGTCGGTTCCTGCTGAAAGGGGTCAGCAGCAAACGGCTCACCGGGCATAACGTGCCGGAGCGTCGCCATTCCCGGCTTGGGTCGAGTTTTGCCAGACCGGCCAACGGGATGCGTAGGAAACGATATATTGTCTTATTGGCGAGGATGCGCCAGCAGGCGGCCTTCCACGCCATCGGTGATGGCGGACGACAGGACCATGATCGTGAACCACTCTCGCCTTGATATCCTTCATGCCCTGTGCGCGGGCACTCTGCTTGGCCTGATCGCCATGACGCCGCTTCCCGCTTTGGCGGAGCAGGTCGGGTCGGACGATCTGTCCGCCAGGATCCTGCCCCCAACGATGCCATGGAAGGGCGCGAGCGAGCGGCTGATCGTCGCGGCGGACGACCCCTGGGTCACCTCGGCCGAGGCCGCCGCCTTCCGCACCACGCCGCGCTATGCCGAGGTTCGCGCATGGCTGGAACGGCTCGACGCGGCATCGCCGCTGATCAGCGTGCAGAGCTTCGGCCGCACGACCGAGGGGCGCGAGATGATCTATGTCCGCGCCAGCAAGGGCGGGCCCGGCAAGCCGGTCGTGCTGATCCAGGGCGGTATCCATTCGGGCGAGATCGACGGCAAGGATGCCGGGCTGATGCTGCTGCGCGACATCGCGTTGCGCGGCAAGGACAGCCTGCTCGACACGGTCGATCTGGTGTTCGTCCCGATCTACAATATCGACGGCCACGAACAGCGCAGCGCGTACAACTATCCACATATTCGAGGCCCGGCCGAGAAGGGCCGCGATGCGAATGCGCGCGATATCGACCTCAACCGCGATTATGCCAAGCTCGACGCGCCGGAGTCGCGCGCGATGGTCGGCCTGATCCGCGCGCTCGACCCGATCCTCTATATCGACTGCCATGTCAGCGAAGGCTTCGACATGCAGTATGACGTGACCTTCACCTATGCAGGTTGGGGTAAATATGCGCGGCATCGTGCGACGGCCGGGTGGTTGGAGAACCGCTTCGGCCCGGCCGTGTCGCAGGCGCTGACGGCCGCAGGGCATGTCCCGACCATCTATCCCAGCCCCATCGATACGCGCCAGCCCGACAAGGGCATACGCTACAGCCCCGAAGGGCCGCGCTATTCGACGGGCTATGGCGACTTTATCGGCATGCCGACGGTGCTGGTCGAGAACCACATGCTGAAGCCCTATCGTCGGCGGGTGCTCGGCACCTATGTGCTGATGGAGGCGGCGCTGAGGATCGCCGGGACCGACGCCGCCCGCATCGCCGCCGCCAAGGCCGAGGACCGGGCCAGCCGCCCGGCCGAACTCCTGACCCGCTGGCAGCCCGCGCCCACGCCGATCGGATGGGTGGAGGATTTCAAGGGCGTGGCGTTCGACACCTATTTGTCACCCGCCTCGGGCCGCCAGGAGCAGCGCTGGCTGGGCAAGCCCATCTCCTTTCGCATGCCGATCATCGGCCAGCAGCCGGTCGAGACGATCCGCCTGCCCAAAGCCTGGTGGGTGCCGCCCGCGCAGACCGAGGTGATCGACCGCCTGCGCCTGCACGGCATCGCGTTCGAGACGATCGCCACGCCCCGCACGTTGACGGTCGATCGGGTCCGGCTGATCGATCCCAAGGTGACGCAGCCCAAGGAGGGGCGCTATCCGATCACCGCGCGCTTCGAGCATCGACAGGCCGAACAGGCCATGCCCGCGGACAGCGTGCGAGTGCCCGCCGACCAGCCGCTCGGCCTGCTGGCCGCCGCGCTGCTGGAGCCGGAGAGCCAGGATTCCTTCCTGGCCTGGGGCTTCTTCCCCGAGATGCTGGCACCGGCGCCGGATACGGACGCCTTCGTCCTCGCCAGGCTGGGCGAACATGTCCTGGCGACCCAGCCCGAGGTGAAGGCCGCGTTCGAGGCCAGGCTGCGCGACGAACCGGGCTTTGCCGCCGACCCCGATGCGCGGCTGGCCTGGCTCTATGCGCAGGCCGGGCCGGGGCATCCCCATGTCCTGCAATATCCGGTGGCGCGGGAAGTGGACTGAGGCTCAGCCTCCCGCCCGGTCGTCGAACCGTGGCGCGCGCCGGAACTCGTCCCGCCCGAACGGGCTGTCGTAGAAGACATAGCCGTAATAGAAGGATCGCAGACGGGCATGAAAGGCGCGGATGCGATCCTGATAGGCCAGCTGCGCGGTCAGGTCGGTCCGCGCCAGTCGGGTGAGCAGCGCCTGCACCCCGACCGAGGGCAGCACCCAGCCAAAGGCGCGGCCCGCCCGGTCGCGCCGTTCCAGCGCGGCGCGATAGGCCCGCACCTTGGGCGCAACGCTCTCGTCGCCATTCTGGTGGAAGGCGAGATACCATTTATAGTGGAAGTCGCTCCCCAGTGGCGGGGAGTCCGCCAATTCGGGATGCGTGGCATAGAAGCGGCGCATCGTCGCCTCGCGCGGGATGTCCCAGGCATGGTTGACGACCTCACGTTGCGCGAGTGCGATCTCGGCACCCTGTCCGACCGGAATGGCGCGATCGATGACGACATTGCCGAGCGTCGGCACGATCAGCACCAGCACCAGCCAGGCGGCCGCCAGCGTCGCGGCATTGGCGACCGAACTCCACCGCAACCGTCCGACCAGCGCGGCCAGGCCGATCCAGAACAGCAGATAGGCGACGATCACGCCCAGGACGAGCAGGACGATACCGATCGCGACCCCCTCGACCAAAGCCGCCACCGCGAACGGCAGGCCGAGCGCGGCCCATAGCAGGATCAGGCGCAACCCGGTCCGTCGTCGCCTCAGCGCCGCACCACCGCGCGGCAACGCGTCGAGCATGCGCTGCCGCCCGGCCTCCCGCTCGCCCGACACCAGATCGTGGAACAGCGCGATCACGAACAGCGGGGCGAGGAACACCAGCACGAAGGCGAAGTCGAACCGGCCGGGCAGGGCGACCTCGGGATTGAAGGTGTCGCCGTCATAGATCTGCGCCTCCAGCCCCAGCGCGCGGACGCGCAGGATGTAGGGCGCGACGTCGCGCATGCCCAGCGCGGCGAAAGCCAGCGGTGCGGGCGCGTCCCAGGTGGCGTGGAAGCTGTAATAGGCCGCGCTTCCGGCGTCCCTGGTCCGGACGACATAGTCGGCGACCGCGCCGATATCCTCGGCCTGGGCGGACGGGATGGCGGCGATGGCGGCCCGCTGGCGAGCGACCTCGGCCATGCCCGTCCCCAGCGCGGCGACGGTCAGCAGCGCGAGCAGCGCCAGCGCAAGGACGCTCAGCCGCTGGCGCAGCAACAAGCGAAGTTCGTGCCGCCACAAGGTCATCGGTGTGCTCCCAGTCGGCGGGTGGCCAGCCCCAGCAAGGCCAGGGCGGCGATCAGCCACAGGCTCAATATGACGAGGCCGGGCAGCGCGGCCCGTGCCAGCGTCGCGTCGGTGGGGGCGACGAAATGGAAATCGGGGATCGCCCGCCAATGCGCGCCGCCGATCCGCTTGCGCCGGTCGGCCCCCGCATCGGTGGCGGTATCGTCGGCATAGCTGACATCCTCCGCCTGCATCCGGTTCAGCCGCTGGACCAGCGCATAGCGATAGAGCTCGGCCTGTTCGAGGAACCGGCGATGCGCGGCGAAGTCGGTGCCGGCCGCCGCCATCGACAGCCCGCGCAGCGCGATGGCGGGGCTGAACAGTCCGGCGGCGTTCACCAGTCCATTCTGCCGGGCCTGCGCGGCGAAGCTCTGCGCGGCATAGCGGTCGAACAATTCGGAGGTCAGCCGCTCCCCCTCCAGCGCGAGCAGGCCCTTATAGTTGACCGGCAGATCCTCGACCCGCTTGACATGGTAGCGGTCGAGCAGCGCCTGCTTGAACTGCGCGAAATGGGGATCGTCGGGATTGTGACTGTCGCCCATGCGCCGCAGGTCGCGCCCGATGGCGACATCGGTCTGCAGGCGGTTCTGCAAGGGTACGGTCCCGCTCGCCAGGTCGGGCACGGCGCGGGGCAGCAGCACCGTCGTGACCGCCCACAGGGCGACCAGCACCAGCAGCGCATCGCGGCTGCGGCGGACCCATGCCGAGACGAGGAGGATCAGCACCACCCACAGCCCCAGATAGAGCAGATAACCCAGCGCGATCACCAGCAACGGCAGGCCCAGTGCGCCCGGCTGTCCGGCGATGACCAGCAGGCCGAGTATCGCCGGTGCGGCGGCGGCCAGCGCCACGCCGCCGAGCGCGAGCAGCTTGCCCGCCACCACCTGTCGCCGCGACGCCCCCTGCAACATCAGCAGGCGCAGCGTGCCGCGCTCGGTCTCGCGCGCCAGGCTGCCGAACCCCAGGAAGATCAGCAGCAGCGGGGCGACGATCTGAAGCACGAAGGCCGGGGTCAGCTGGCCGAAGCGGATCAGCAGCGAGCTTTGCCGGACATCGCCGAAATTCGCGCTATTCTGTCGATGCCCCTCCAGGAACATGCTGTTGCCGGTAAAGGCGTCGACACCCGGGTCGAACGCCGCGAGCGGGCTGAGCGGGCGAAAGATGAAATGGCCATAATGGACCATCCGGTGCGGATGCCGGTCGGGCTGCGCGTCGAAGGCGTGTTCGGCCTCATGCTGATGCCGCTCGCGCAGTTCGGCGACGCCGCGCTGGTGCGACCAGCTGCTCGCCACCGCCACCAGGGTCAGCAGCACGATCAGCGCAAAGGCGATCAGGGCGACGCGGTTGCGCAGCATCAGCCGCAATTCGTCGCGTGCGATCAGGCGGACGATCCTCATGCGGCGATCCGTTCCCCGCTTACCTGGAACCGGGCATGGAGCGCGCGCACGTCGAACCGGTCCGGCCCCTGCGCCGTCACCCGATGGGTGACCCGACCGGCCTCCAGAAAGGCGATGTCGTCGGCGACATCGGCGGCGCTCAGCAGATCGTGCGTCACCATCAGCACGGCGGTGCCGCGTTCGCGCACGGCGGACAGCAGCGCGTTGAAATCCGCCGTGGCGCGCGGATCGAGCCCGGAGGTCGGCTCGTCGAGCAGCAGGACGGGGACGGCGCGGAGCAGCGCGACGGCAATCGCCACCTTCTGCCGCATGCCCTTGGAGAAACCGCCCAGCCGCTGGTCCCAGGCGCGCTCCTGCAACCCGGCGGCCCGCAGCGCCTCGACGATCGCGTCGCGCCCCTGCCGCTCGCCGCTCAGCGCCAGCAGGTAATCGGCATTCTCGATGGCCGAGAGATGCTCGTAGAGTGCGACATTCTCGGGCAAATAGGCGATGTGACGACGCGCCGCGTCGGGGGCCGCGCCGGGATCGACGCCGCACACCGCGATCCGCCCCGATTGCGCGCGTGTAAAGCCCAGCAGGGTGGACAGGGTGGTCGACTTGCCCGCGCCATTGCCGCCCAGCAGGGCGGTGATGCTGCCCGATCCAACGGCCAGGGACAGCCCGTCGAGAACGCTATGATCGCCATAGGCGACCGACAGGTCCTCGATCAGGATCGGGGCAGATGGTGGGAGCGACATGGATACCTCGATGCTCGGATGTCCGGCACCTGTGCACCATGCGCGTGGCAGAGACAATATATCATGAAAAATCGGTCATGCAGCGCGCCCTGGGGCGCGTGGCCATGCCGTCGGTAACGTCAGGCAAGGAGCCGCCGGCATCCCGTGTCGCGGGGATGCCGGCGGAAGAGATCACTCGGCGGCTTCGAGCAGTCGCTCGGGCTTCAGCGCGCGGCTGGAGCCGCCGTCGACCGCGACCGGCACCGATCCGGCGATCGTCGCGCGGCGCAGGTGGCGCTTCTGCCTGCCGAAATCCGCGATCGCGCGGTGCTGGGTCGCGCGATTGTCCCAGATGGCCACATCGCCCGGCTGCCAGCGCCATCGGACGGTGTTTTCCGGTTTGGTGATCTGATCCTGAAGGATCTGGAACACCCGGTTGGAATCGTCACGGCTCAACCCGACGAAGCTCTTGACGAAATTGCCCAGCAGCAGCGCCTTCTCGCCCGTCACCGGGTGGACGTGCACCACCGGATGTTCGGTCTCATAGACGGTGGAGGCGAATATCTCGCGGTGGCGGCGGATCGCCTCCGACGATGCCTCGGGGCTGGCGGTGGCATAGTCATAGGCATTGGTATGGACCGCGCGCAGGTCGTGGACCAGGGCCTTGAGCGGGGCGGACAGACCTTCATAGGCGGCGACGGCATTCGCCCAGAGCGTGTCGCCGCCCGCCGGCGGGATCACCAGCGCGCGCAGGATCGACGCGGCGGGGAAGGCGGGCAGGAAGGTGATGTCGGTATGCCATTGCGACGCCGCCTCGCCCTCGCGCGAGTTGAGTTCGAGCAGGAAGCGCGATCCCTCCGCCACCGGGACGGTCGGATGCGCCAGCGGTTCGCCGAGCCGGGCGGCAAAGGCTTCGTGCGCTTCGTCGTCCAGCTGGGTCTGGCCGCGGAAGAAGATCACCTTGTGGCGGCCGAGCGCCCGCTTGATCGCATCGACAGTCAGGTCGTCCAGGTCGCCGGACAGGGCGACGCCCCGGATTTCCGCGCCGATCCGCCCGGCGACGGGGACGATGTCGAGCGGGCTCTGCGCGTCGGCGGCGTTATCGAACTGGTGTTGGATCACGGTCATGTCACACACTCCTTCAGGCTTCGACGGGAACGGAGGCCGTGCGGGTGTCGAGCGCGCGGCGGATCGCGGCGTGGCGGGTCTGGTCGAGCGGGAAGTGCCAGATCAGCGCAGCCGAGATGATGTGCGCGGCGGCGGGGCCGAGCGCGAAGACGTATTTCAGGGCCTCCAGCGCGGCGGGCGCGCTATGCCCTCCGGGCCGGAAACCCACCCAGGCGAGGAGCGGGAGCGCGAGGCCGATGCCGATCGCGGGGCCCGCCTTGGTCGCCAGGCTGAAGACGGAGAAGAACAGGCCGGTGCGGTTGTGCCCCGTCGCCAGTTCATGGGCATCGGCGACGTCCGCGACCATCGCGCGCAGCATCAGGTTGCCCGAGCCCTGGGTCAGCCCCTGCGCCACCGCCAGAGCGACCAGCAGCCACAGCGTGTCGGGAAAGACCGCGAGCAGGCCGATATTGATCGCCGCCTGCACCAGCTCGCCCGTGATCGCCGTCTCGCGCTTGCCCAGCCGCCGCCCGATTGCCAGCCAGAGCGGCCCGGCGACGACGCCGAAGACGAATTGCAGCAGGTACAGGCCGCTCGCCCATTGCGCCAGGCCCATATAACTGATGCAGAAGAAGGCGATCAGCCCGGCGCGGATCGATTGCCCCGCGGTCACCGCCAGATCGGAGGCGAGCACGCGCAGGAGCAGCCGGTCGCGAAAGACGATCGTGGCCGTCCGCCAGAATCCGATGCGGTGATGCGACTGGCTCGGCAGCGCTGGCTCAGGCAGCGCGGACAGGGTCAGGAGGAGCGTGGGCAACAGCGTCGCCAGGACGAAGGCGCCCGATACATGGAGCTTCACGTTCGGCGCAGCCGCGCTTCCCCGATCGATCAGCGTCGGCAGGACCAGGATGAGCAACAGGCCGATCGACCGCAGCACCTGTTGATAGGTCATGATGCGGGTGCGCTCGTGATAATCGCCCGACACCTCGCCTGCCCAGGCCCAGGACGGCACCTCGATCATCGTCCATCCGATGGTGTACACGAACAGCGTCGCCGCCAGATAGAGCGGCCCGGGAGCCGTCGGCGGGAAGAAGAGGGCGATGGAGGCCAGCCCGAACAGAAGCCCGCCGCCTGCGATCCAGGGTTTGCGGCGACCGAAACGGGTGCGGCTGCGGTCGCTCAGGGCACCGACGATCGGATCGGTGACTACGCTCCAAAGGCGGACCAGGAACAGGATGATGCCCAGCGCGGCCAAGGGAATGCCGTAGTGGCTGGCATAGATTTGCGGGACGAAGAGGGCGATCGCCAACTCCGCACCCCAGGCGGGAACCTCTAGCGATCCGAAGGCGCTCAGCCGTGCCGCGCCGTAACGCTGGCCCGGTGCGGCAAGGGGTGGCGCCGGTCGGGACGCGGGGTGATCGCGTTCGATTGCGGGCAGGGGAATGCTGGCCATCGGCGTCTCCGTCAGAAACGGACCTTGAGCGTCGCGCCATAGGTGCCCGGATCGCCCAGAATGGCGGAGACGAGCCCGTAATTGACGACGTTCAAGGTCTGGAAATAGTCTTTGTCGAACAGGTTGCGCGCCCAGACCGACAGGTCGTAGCGACCGTCTTCGCCCAGCCGGACCCCGGCGCGCGCATTGACCAGGCCATAGCCGGGGACCAGCCCGTATCGGCTGTTGCTGGCGACGGTGTAATAGGAGGAGCGGTACGACCAGTCGCCGTGCAGATAGGCTTCCACACCCCCGCCGATCGGACGGGTGACGTCGCCGCCGACCGAGGCCGCCCATTTGGGCACGCCTGCCAGCCGCTGGCCGGTGAAGTCGCGCGCGGGCGACCCTCCGGGATTGGCGGCGGTCGGGTTGAGCGCCTCCACCGGGGTCGGGCCGTTGGGATAGTCGCGATAGGTGGCGTCGGTATAGGCGATCGAGCCGGTCAGGCTCAGCCAGTCGGCCGGGCGCACCGCCAGATCGCCCTCGAACCCGCGCGAGCGGACCTTGGGGATATTGGCGATGTAATTGATATAGGTGTTGGTGCCGACCACCTGCTGGACGATCGTCGTCTGATAGTCCGTGACATTGGTCTGATAGGCGGCGAGGTTCAGCGTCACGCGTCGGTCGAGAAACTGGGACTTCAGCCCGACCTCGAAATTATCGACCGTCTCGGTCCTGACGACGGGATCGATGCCGCTGGGCAGATTGGTGAGGCTCAGCCCCGGCGACTTCGCCCCGCGCGAATAGGTGGCATAGACCAGCACGTCCTCGTCCGGCTTCCACCCCAGCGTCGCCAGTCCCGAGACGCTGTCGTCGTCGGTGTCGACCGAAAAGGCCTGGTTCGGGACCAGTGCGTTGCGGATCGCCGCGACGCGCGCGATCTGCGCCGCCGTCAGCCCGGTGGTCGGCTGCGCGAAGAGGCGATCATTGGTATAGCTGCCCCATTTCTCTTCATGGGTGTAGCGCAGGCCGCCGGTCAGGCTGAGCGCGGGCGTGATGTGCCAGGTCGCCTGGCCGAAGACCGCGCCACTCTTGGTATGCGGATCGGACCGGTAGGCGGACAGCAGGCCGTTGGTGGCGATGCTCGCCACCGTCTGATCGTCGTTCGGAAAGAGCGCGAGCGCGGCATCCGACCCGAATTCGGTGCGGCCATAGCCGCGCACCACCTGCTGGAAATAATAGACGCCCAGTACCCAGTCGACTGCGCGCGAGCCGGTCGAGGCGAGCCGCAATTCCTGGCTGAACTGGCGCTGGAAGTTGAGGATGTGCCCCTGCGTGTTGATCGACAGCGCGGTCAGGTCGCCATCGTTGCGCGGAAACCAGTTCCATTGCCGGGCCGCGGTGATCGACGTCAGCGCGGCGCCGCCCAGATCGTAATCGACCTGACCCGACACGCCCCAGGTGTCCATATTGGCCTGGAACGGCGAATTGGCATCGGTCCGCCTGACAAAGGGATCAAGCGGTAGCGGCGTATAATTGGGAAAGCGCGCCAGCCGCTGTTCGAAGCTGTTCGCGATCGCCCTGCCATTGTCATAGGTCGCGAAGGTCCGCACCGGCAGGTTGATGCAGCAGGACTGATCCTGCTGCCCCCAGTCGCCGATGATACGGATGGTCAGCGCCGGGGCCGGGGTCAGCAGCAACTGGCCGCGCACCGTCGCATTCTCATAATCATGGACGCGGCGGCGTGTGGTCGTGTCGTAGAGGAAACCGTCGCGCGTGGTATAGGCGGCGCTCAGGCGAAAGGCGGCCAGGCCGTCGATCAACGGGCCGGTTACCGAGCCGCGCAACTGCCGATAGTCGTAATTGCCGATATCGGCCTGGCCATCGGCATGCCACTGGAATTGCGGCAGGCGGCTGGAGATGTTGATCGCGCCGGCGGTGGTGTTCTTGCCGAACAGCGTGCCCTGCGGCCCGCGCAGCACCTCGACCCGGTCGAGATCGACGAGATCGAACTGGCTCTGCCCGACGCGTCCGTAATAGACATTGTCGATATAGACGCCGACGCCATTCTCCAGACCGTCATTGGTCAGCGCGACATTGGAGCCCAGTCCGCGTATATTGATGTTGGTATTGCGCGGGTTGAAGCTGAAGACTTGAAGCGACGGCACCAGTTGCTGCACCTGGTCGAGCCGGTAATCGCCGCGAAGGCCGAGCTGCTCGGCACCGACGACGCTGAGCGCGATCGGCACGTCCTGGGCCCGCTCCTCGCGCCGCCGGGCGGTGACGACGACGTCGCCGGACCCATCGGGCGCGGCTTCGGGCTCGGCATTCTCGGTGGCCCCGCTCGCGGGCACGGCATGGCTGGCGAGAACGACTTGCGCTCCGGCACTGGACGGCATCAAGGCCGTGGCGGCCAGCAATAGGCAGCGGCGCTTCAACACGAGCGTCATCGCCGCCGGAAATCCCCTTTTCATGGATTGGCTTTCTTATGGTTCTGGCAATGGGACCAAGGCGCGGGCCATCGGCCGCCGACGCACGGATGGCGTCGAACCCTTGCCGGTCCCGATCATGGTTCAGAGGTTAGAGGCGGGCGCGACTGGCCCGCAGCACAGGCGGATCGTGACAGCGGTTCGAGGTCATGGACGGCTCCTCACCGGACGCCACTCGGCGCCACGGGTCAAAGCCTATCAAATCGATGGGAGTTGCGAGAAAAGCATATATTGCCGGGCGGCTAGGCGAGCTATCCGGTTCCATGAGACAGGTTATGACGATCGCGGCGACCCCGGATCCTCCATCGCCCGGTGGAAATGCCGGGAAGGCTCAGCGCCGAAGCGCGAAATCGATCGGGACTTCGACGGTCACGGGATCGCCGGGAATGCCATCCTCAACGGGCGGCACGGGGGAGGCGCGGCGGGCCGTCGCGCACGCTTCCTGATCGAGAAGTGGAAAGCCGCTGCCGTGGATCAGCTCGACCGCCGTCACCTCGCCGGAACGGCGGAGCGTGATCGCGATGCGCGCCACGCCCTGTTGCCGTGCCGCCTCGGCCTGGCGGGGATAGTGTCGGTAGCGCTTGAGATGGCCGAGGAGCCTGGCGCGCCAGTCGGCGGCGGCGGTGGCCGATGACGTCGGGCTGGCGGGCGTAGCCGGGGCGGATGCCGGGGGCATGGCGGGGCCTGCGACCGGGGTCGCCATCCCCGTTGCCTGAGGCTGGAAAGCGGGGGCAGGCGGCGAAGCGGGCATGGCGCGGACAGGAGATATTGGGGCTGGGGAGATCGGGGCGGTCGGCGTCGGCGCGCTTGTATCGGTCGTCGCGGGCGGTGGCGTGGCCTTTGACGGCAACCGGGGCGGGGAGGGGGAGGTGTTCGGCTCCACGACCGGCGCGAGCGGAATGGACTGGGCCAGGAACACCGCCGTCTCTCCGGCATCGACCGAGGGGATGGGCGGTGCGATCCACCGAATGCTGAACAGCAGCGCGCCGACCGTCATGCCGACCAAGAGCGTCGCGGTGCCGAATGCCCGTGCCTGGACGGGCTGGCGGTAGCCGCTTCGGTCTCGTCCGCCGCTAAAAGCCATGTTCCAGCCTGATGCTCGCGGCCGTGCGGCGGAAGGAATAGAGCCAGTCGACATTGCTCGTCACCCGGTTGTGCTGAAGGAGGATATTCGGGGTCAGCCCGGCGAGGCGCAGCCTTGGCAGGCGCAGCACGGCGGTCAGGTTCGTCTCGCGGTCATGACGTACCGCGCCCAGAAGATCGCTATAGCCGCGATGATCCCGCTGGCGGACGGAGCCGATCAGCGTCAGGTCCGCCCAATCCGAAAAGCCGTGCGCCATGCCCATCCGTGCACCGACATGGCGATAGGCATTGGCGCGGGCGGCGGCCTGCTTGTTGCCGCCCTCCACCCCGCCGAACAGCGTCCATCCGCCGCGAAGCGACAGCCAGAAAGTGGCATTGGCCTCGGTCAAGGCGCCATCCAGATCGTCATGGCCACCGCGGTAATCGAACTGCCGCCGCGCCAGCTCGACACGGATCGCGGTGCTGGGCGACGGGCTGACCATCGCCTCGGCGCGAAGCCCCGGCGCGGCGTAGAGCAGGCGATGGCCGAACCCCGCGAGGTCGAAGGTCGGCGACAGGGTCAGGCTATACCGGGCGGTCTGATGGTCATAGCCGATCTGCGCGCTCAGCGTCGCCTGGTCATAGGTGCCATGGCCCGGCCAGATGTCGCCATAGAGAAAGGCGCGGGCGAGCAGCCCACCATGTCCGGCAAGCGGTATCCGGCGGCTGGCATTGCCCTCGACATTGACGCCGACCGAGGCGATGGCCGGTGGCAGGGTCCGGTCGATCAGGCAGCGGCCGTCCTGGCCGACCAGCAGGCAGGTCTGGCTGGCCGAGGTCTGGTTCAGGTTGCTGCTGTACCCCGGCCCCAACGCGATCATCCCCTGCCAGCCGCGTCGGCGGTTCAGCACCGAGAGAAAGGTGTCGACCGAGCGGCGGACTCCGGCGGCCCGCTCGCCCTGATCGGCGAGATCGGCCCGAATGTCGCGGAACAGCGTGCGGGCTTCGCGGTCCTTGCGGTTCTCGAACAGGACGCGACCGAGTTCGAGCCGACCGGGCAGGAAGTCGGGCTGGATCGCCAGCAGCGCGCGATAGGCCCGTTCGGCCTCGCCCAGCCGCCCCTCGCTGCGCGCCAGTCCGCCCCGCGCCCAGGCGACGAGCATCGGATCGGGATTGGCGAGCGCCAGATAGGCGGGCAGGAAGCGCCGCACATCGGACCATTGCCTGCGCGCGACCGACAGGTACAGCGCGCGGCCCAGATCGTCGGGATTGTTGGCGACGCTGTAGGTCTGACCATCGATGGTGATGCTGGTCGGCCGATCGCTCGCGTCGATGGCCGCGCGTTCGCGGGCGGTGGGGCGGCGGTCGATGCCGGGGTCGAGGCGAAGGCGATCGTCTTCGCTGCGCGCGGTCTGGGCATGGACGGCGCCCGACGACAGGAACGCCGACAGCGAGAGGAACCCAAGAAGGACGATATGGCGCATAAGGGCTTGGCGAAGCCGGGGTTCCCGCAAGGGAGAGACAGGAACCCCGACCCTTGCGTCAGTTCTTCGTGCCGCCGAAGGCGGTGTCATGCTGGCGCGCGCCGTCGAACTTGACGGTCCCGGCCAGTGCCGCCGCATCGGCGCCGAAGAAGCGACCGCTCACCGCGCCGCCCGACGCAACTGTTGTGCCCGACTGGGTCGCCACGCCTCCATTGCCCGAGAAGCTGGCCCCGATGATCCGCGCCGTGCCGATATCGACCCCCGCGCCGGTCGACGCGTTGGACAGGCTGCCGCGCAGCGTACCCGACGTGCCCGAGCCGAAATTGGCGGTCAGGGTGCCGGTCAGCGCGCCCTTGTTGCCATAGTCGCCGATCCCCTTGACCGTGTAGGTCGCGGTGCCGCTGGTCGGGACGGTCGTGCCGCTGGTGTTGCCGACATAATAGACGGTGTGATCCCCCGCCGAGGCATTGCCCGTCTGCGACCATTCGCCGAACCACAGGTCCGCCGAGCCGACCCGCGCGAAGCGGAAGTCGCCATAGCTGCTATGATCGGCGGTATCGCTGCTCGCCATGTTGAGATGGCGCACGCCGTTGAGATCGGGGACCGCATAGAGGCTCAGTCCCTGGAAATCGACGCGCCGTCCGTTGGTCCCCGGCACGCCGATGCCCGCCCGGCCGGCGACATGCGGACCGCCATTCACGTCGCTTTCGCCCACGGTCACCTTGCTGGTGTCGCTCGATCCCCCGGCGAACTGCGCCTGCGCCGCGCCGCTGGCCAGGACGGTGGCGAGGCCGGCGAGAAGGATGGTCTTCATCTGGATGGAGGTCATGCTATTGCTCCTGCGGTTGTGTGCGCCCGATCGCTTCGGGCGCATCAATCCGGCCCCGCCGCTCGTCCGGCTTTCAGGAAGGACGAGGGCGGCGGGGTCGAATGGCGGGATCGTCAAAAGCGGCCCGTCAGGCTCAACCGGACGGTGCGCCCCGGTGCGGGCATCAGCGAACGGGTCAGCGGGTCGGCATAATAACGATCGTTGAGGTTGGTCCCGACCAGCTCGGCCGAGAAACGGTTGTTCAGATTGTAGCGGACATAGGCGTCGGCGGTGACGATCGCGCCCCAGCTGAACGGCACGTTGAGCGAATAGACGTCGATCTGCTGCGCGCGCGGCAGGTTCGCGATCTTTTCGAAGAACGGATTGTTGTAGCGGCTGTAATAGGTCAGCCGCCCGCCAAGCTCGAGCCGCTTGTCGAAAAAGCGACCGCCCATCGTCCAGTTCACCGTCTGCTCGGGCGTCGCCTGGGTCAGCAGGAAACCGTCGGGAAAGCCATATTTGACGCAGTTGGGAACGCTGCCATTCTTCTTGTCGGCAAGCGCGGCGGCGCTTTCGTCGCACACCTGGTTGGTGGTCATGAAGGCCGCGCCCAGCTGCGTATAGAAGCCGCCGGTATCAATCCGCGCCTCGGCCTCGATCCCCGCGATCGTCTGTTCCCGGATATTGCTGAACTGGAGGTTGGTGGACCGTTCGACCACGTTGGAGATGTGGTTGCGATAGAAGGTCAGCTTGATGTCGGCGCGTTGATCCTCGCGGTTGAGGTGCAACAGGCTGCGCAGGTCGCGGACCAGGCCGACCTCGTATAATTTGGCGTGCTCCGGCTGAAGTTGCGCGAGCGGGTTGAACGATGCGGAGAAGCCCAGCGTGCTCTCGAACATGCTCGGGAAGCGCCACGTCTCGATATAGCGGGCATAGGCGCGGGTCTGTTCGTCGGCATAGACGGTGGCGGACAGGCTGGGGGCCCAGCGGTGATCCGACCGGCGCGGCGCGGTGATCGGAACGACCTCGACGATACTCTGCAGACGGCACGTCCCGTCATTGCCCGCGATCTGGCCGATCGCACCGTTGAGACAGGGATTGCCGTTCCGGGCATAGCGTCCCTGGGCATCGGGGCTCCAGGTCGGCCCCTGCTCCTCGAACGCGACCTCATAGGGATTGGCGAGATATTCGGGCAGCAGCTGGGCGATCAGCGCGTCGACCTCCTTGGGATCGACATCGGTCAACAGGCTGCGCCAGTAGCGCTTGGCGAAATCGGCGCCGGTGCCCTTTACGTTGAAGAACGAATTATAGCCGCGATAGACGGTGGAATTCAGGTTCGCATTGCCCTTGGCGATCTGGCTCCGCGCGAAATCGTCCACGGCCCAGTAACCGGCATAGCTGACCCCCGCGTTCAGCTTCAGGAAGCTGGTGGGCCTCCACTCTCCGTCCAGCCGGACCAGGAACTCCTCGCGTCGGCCCGCGCGCGGGAATTGCCGCCATCCCTGGAAGCGCGCCGGATCATAGACGTCGCGCGACGCCAGTTTCTCATGCTGCCAATTGCCGCTCAGGGTCAGGTCGAAGGTCGAGCCCAACCGGACCGTGTTGGCGGCGTTCACGCCATAGCGGTTGTTGATCGCATTGGCGCGGGCATTGTCGACCAGGATCGGCCGGGCGAAGGTCGCGAAATTGGGCATGCCGCCGGAATTATAGGTGTCGCTGGTCGTGTCGGTGGCCCAGAGATTGGCCTTCAGGTCGATCCAGCGGCTCTCCGGCTGCCACTTATATTCGGCATTATAGGCGCGGGCGTGCACCTTGCTGAGCGGCCATTGCGCATTGCCGGTATCGATCAGGATGCGCGACGGCATGATCTCGCCATATCGCGTCACGCTGTCGCGCAGGCTGACCAGCAGATACTGGTCGTCGGCGATGTGCCAGGTCGCCTTGAGCAGCACGGACTCCAGATCGCTGGAGGTGTTGGGCACCTCATCGCCCGGCGCGAAGCCCAGCGCCATGCGGCGGATCCGGTTGAGATTGCTGGAGGGGAGCTGCGTCTGCCGGTAATAATCCGGATCGCTCGTCCCGGAGAAATAGTTGCCCCGCTCGCGATAGGCATAGGCCCCGAACAGGTCGAGCCCCTCGATCCGCAATGCCGCCGCAACCCGCACCGCGCGGTCCCCCAGCGAGAAGAAGTGATTGTCGTCGCGGGTGCGCGGCACGATCAGCAGCGAGGGGTCGCGCAGCGCGAAGCTGGGCGAGTTTTGCGGGAAGCCGGGCACGGTGCGATAGTCGCGCCCGGTCAGCAGCGTCGGCAGGCGCGGGTCGGTCGCGTTGTTGCCGCCCTCCAGCCGCACGTCGAGGCCGAAGGTCCGGCCCGGACGCAGCACGTCGTCCGCGTCCAGCGTGTTGATGACGACCGTACCGCCGGTCGAGCTTCGGATATTGCCCTGATCGGTCGGCCCGCGCAGCACCTGAAGCCCGGAGATCAGGCTGGGATCGACATAGGCCCGGTTGCTCGCGCCGTTATAGCCACGCCAGACGGTCAGCGCCTGTTCGGTCCCATCGATCACGACGGGCACGCGGCCGGGCCCCTGGATACCGCGAATGCTGGGGTCGAGCGCGCCGCTGTTGCGCGCATCGCCGCTCAGGACATTGACCATGCCGCTCAGCAGGTCGGAGGTAGTGACGCCCTTATAGCGTTCGATCTCGGCCCGGTCCTTGTAGCCGCTGGAGAAATCGGCGTCGAAGACCGCGTCATGGCCCCGCTCGGCACGCGTCGCCGCGACATTCCGGGGGGCATCGTCTCCCTCGACGCGCAGGGCGTCGGTGATCACCGGGGCCTGCGTGCCGCCTGAAGACCGCACCGGGCGACGCCGGAGCGTCAGCACCCCGTTCGACAGCTGCCAGTCGAGTTCGGTCCCGGCGAGCAGATGGTCCAGGGCCCGGGCGCGGTCCATGCGGCCCGACGCACCGCGTGACCGCAGCCCGGCGAGCAGGCCCGCATCGACGCTCAACTGCACCTGTGCCTGCTGGGCGAACAGGGCCAGCGCATCGGCCAGCGGCTGTGCGGGGATAGCAAGGCTGATTTCGTCCGGCCGCCCCTGAGCCGCCAGCGGTGCGGCCATGACCCCCATCGTCGAGGCCGTCAGCATCAAGCCGATGCCCAGCCGCTTCCATCGAAAACCGATCCGTCCGCTCTTCACATAGTCCCCCATTGTCACACGGTATAAATGCTAATGCGTATTGTTCGCATTCATGAGTTGGACGTTTGGGCGGCTCGGATTTTCGGGCGGTTTCAAAATTTTTTTTGGGGTTCGTCGTTCAGTCGGCGTGGACGATGGTGATCCACGGCGTGATCCGGGTGATGGACAGGCCGTGAGCCTGGCGCATCGCGGCGAGGGCGCGGTCGGAATGGCGCAGATCGTAAACGCCGGTCACATGGCGCGCCATGCCGGGGCCGCGGGCGATCAGCCACCCCTTATGCCATGGCCGCAACGCCGCGATCGCCGTCGCCAGGGGGCGATCGATCATGACGAGCCTTCCCGTCGCCCAGGCGGCGACGCGGGAGGGCGGCATCTCGCCCCGGTGCCGGGAGCCCGAAGCGCAGTCGAGGTCTTCGGTCTGGCCGGGCCGCAAGGGGAGGAGATCCTCCCAGCCCCCGGCACAGGATGCGCCGACGGCTCCCTCGCGAACGGCGATATGCGTCGTGGCGTCTTCCATGGCGATCTCGAAGGCGGTTCCCAGATCGGTGGCGACGGCATCGCCCGCGACGACCTGGAACGGATGGTCGTCATCATGGCGAACCTGAAAATAGGCGCTTCCGCGCAACAGACGCGCATGGCGGGCGCCGTCGAACGTCATGGCGCTGCGCGGCGCCAGGGTGACGCGGCTGCCGTCGGCGAGCGTCATCGTCCGGACTTCGCCGGTCCGCGTCGTCGTCGCCGCTGCCGGGATCGGCAAAAGGTCGTGGCCGATAAAAAGGGCGGTAAGGCTGGCGGCCAGCGCGAACGGGGCCAGGATGGTCCGGCCTCCGCGTCGCCATCGCCGATCGGGTACGGCGGGAACCCTCGCCACGCCGCCCGATGGTGGAAGCTGCCGGATCAGGGCGCTGACATGGTCGAGCTGGCTCCACGCCTCATCATGCGCCGGTGTCTCTCGCCAGAGCCGAAACCGGTCGTGCAAGGCGGCATCATCCGGTCGCTCCTGCAACCGGATCATCCATTCCAGCGCCTCGCGCTGGTCATATGTCTCGCCCTCGTCCTTGCTCACAATGGCTTCAGCCTCTTCCTTATTTCCGAGGACGAACGGGGCCGCCATTTTTTCGCCCCGGCTGACTAATTCGTCGCTGGGTGAAGCGCGCGGCGACAGCGCGCCACGCCCTCTATGACCAGCGAATGGGCCGTCGTGATCGACACGCCCAGTTCTGCGGCGATCTCGCGCAGCGGTGCCCCCGACAGGCGATGCATCTCCACCGCCCGGCGCATGGGCGGGGTCATCCGGCGCAGTTCGGCGGCGACGATGGCGAGTTGCTGGGCGGCGATCGCGGCCTGCTCCGCATCGGCCGCCGCGGCCGCGACCCGGTCGCTTTCGCCGTCGAGATCCGGCGGCATGATCCGTTCCTGCCGTCGCCGCTGACGATAGGCATCGATCGCCAGATTGCGGACCACGCGTCGGATATAGCCGATGGGCTCGCCGACCGGCCGCTCCGGACCCCGCTGCGCCAGTTTCAGCCATGCCTCCTGCACGACATCCTCTGCGGAATCGGGGTCGCCTGTCACACGCGAGGCCTCTGCGATCAGCCGTCGCCGCTGGTCGGCGAACAGCGTGGCCAGTGGCGGCAGGACTGTCATGGAGCGGACCATGTCGCCAGCGCCGAGGCGGTATATGCTGCCGGAGCGACGGACACGGCAGACCGCGCCACAGACGACAGTCGCTCTATCCTTCGCATGCCCGTCGCTCCCGCCAGCCCTGGCCCGGAACCATCGGTGCCGTATCTGGCTGTGCGGGTCCGTTGCCAAATTAGCTAATGCGAGTCAATCGCATATGATGGCAGTTGGGATCGGGAGTGCGCAGGCTCCTCGATATGTTGCGCTCAGGGTTGTGGCGTCGCGGGCTTCTCGGGAGCCGCCGCAGCACGGCGGAGTTCGGCGATCTCGGCGGCGGTCTTGAAGTCCAGCATTTCGACCTGGAAGACCAGATCCGCATTGGCCGGAATAGGGCCGGAGGCCTGCGCGCCATAACCCAGGGCGGCCGGAATGCAGAGGCGCAGGATGCCGCCCCGACCGACCATTTGCAGTCCTTGCGAGAAGCCAGGAATGACCTCGCCCACCGGCATGACCGACTGCATCGCCTGGTCGAAGACCACGCCCGTCGCGGCCAGATAGCCGACATAGTTGACCAGCGCGGTCGCGTCCGCACCCGGCATCGCACCCGTGCCGGGACGCAACACCGTATAGCCCAGCCCGGACGGCGTCCGCGAGGTGCAGGCACGCTGGGCGGGCGGCACGATGGGGTTCAGCGGAAGGGGGATGATGCCGCCATTGGCCGCCGTCGGGGGCGCGGAAGGCCGCGCCTTCACGCCCTGCGCGGTCGCGCCTGCGGAGAACGGCACCGTCAGGGCGGGGAGGGCGATCGCGATGGCGAAGCGGCGCAGCGCGCGGCGGGAAATGGTCATGGCGCATGCCCTAGTCGGGCTTTGGCCGACAGATCAAGCGGCTGAGCCACGCCGCGCCGCTACTGCATTTATCATCATTACACATGAACATTGTCACACTAATGAAAAACCTCGGTCATAGGGCGGCCTTCTTCCAAATCTCCCGTGGAGGAATATGTGATCAAGAACTGGACCGGCCTTGCCGGTATCGGTGGCGTGTGCCTGTGCGCCATGCTCCCGCAAATGGTGTTTGCCCAGACGGCGGGCACGATCGCCGCCGAAGACAAGGCGGAGCAGGATGTCGTCGTGGTGGGCGAACGCGCCCGCAAGCCGGTGGTGATGGACCTGCCCAATTCGCCCAAGGCGCGCGCGATCGTCACGCAGGACTATATCGAGCATACCGTCCCCGGCCAGTCGATCTTCAATGCGATCAACCTCGTGCCCGGCGTCAACTACAATGCGGGCGATCCCTATGGCGGCAATGGCGGCGGCATTCGCATCCGCGGCTTCGATGCCAGCCGCATCGCCTTCACCTTCGATGGCCTGCCGCTGAACGATGCGGGCAATTATGCGATCTATTCCAGCCAGCAGATCGATCCCGAGCTGGTGCAATCGGTCAACGTCAATTTCGGGTCGACCGACGTCGACTCGCCGACCGCCAGCGCGGCGGGCGGTACGGTCAATTATCGCACCATCCTCCCGACCGAGACGCTGAGCGCGACGGCGGTCTATTCGCATGGCGGGGGCAACATGAACCGTGTCTTCGGGTTGCTCAACACCGGCGACCTGACCGCCAGCGGCACCCGTGCCTGGTTCTCCGCCAGCAGCCAGAGCTATGACCTCTACCGCTATTCCAAGGTGCGCAAGGCCCAGTATAACGCCCGGATCTACCAGCCGCTGGGCGGCAAGGATTTCGTGTCGCTGGCGGGCTTTTTCTACCAGCATCGCAATTTTGGATATGGCACGCCGTCGCTCGCCAACCTCAACAGCGTGCTGGGCAATCCCTATGGATCGTCGTCGAACGGTCCGGTTCGCGTCGATCCGACGCGGGCACAGTTCGACAAGCTGTTCGCCGACCAGAGCAACAGCTATCTGAACAGCACCACCTGCGCGCTGCCGTCCCAGATGCAGGCGGCGAAGGGCACGGTGCAGGATGACCGCTCGAGCTGCACCAACACCCGGCAGACGAGCCTGAACCCCGTCGATACGGGCAACCTCCGCTTCAACAGCCTGCTCACCCTGTCCGATCGGCTGACCTTCTCGATGGATGGCGGCTATGCCTTTACCCGTGCCAATGGCGGCGGCTCGACCGTGTTCGCCGAGAGCGATGCCGATGCCGGGCAGAAGGGGGCCAATGGCAACCAATATGGCCGCGTGGGCGGCGGTGTCGCCCAGGGGCGCGATCTGAATGGCGATGGCGACATGCTCGACTATGTCCGCGCCTATTATCCGTCGAACACCCAGACCCATCGCCTGATCGCGATTGCCGGGCTTCGCTACGATATCGATCCGAGCAACCTGTTGCGCCTGGCCTATACCTGGGATCGGGCACGGACGACGCAGACGGGCGAGGCAAGCTATCTGCGGTCGGATGGCACGCCGTGGCTGCCGTTCGGCACCAGCGATGCGAGCAATCCCCATGCCATGCTGGATGCGGCGGGCCATGTGCTCAACAAGCGCAACCGCCTGACCTATTCGATACTGCATCAGCTGTCGGGCGAATATCGCGGCAAGCCGTTCGACGACTCGCTGTCCTTCACCCTCGGCCTTCGCGCGGCGCTGTTCCGGCGCAACATGAACAATGCCTGCTACACCATTCCGGGCAGCGGCAGCGAAGCCTATTGTACCTCGCAGACGCAGGCGCAGGTCCAGGCGGACAGCCGGACCAAAGGTTTCGCGCCGCCCTATACGGGCCGCATCAAGGAATATCGCGCGCTGCTGCCCAATATCGGCCTGACCTGGCAGATGACGCCGGCGGTCAGCCTGTTCACCAGCTACACCAAGGGCTTTTCGGCGCCCAGCACCGATGTCTATGCCTATGACGACAAGGTCATCCGGCTGGGCGGGGACGAGGTGAAGCCCGAGCGCACCGATTCCTATGATCTGGGCCTTCGCTATACGATGGGCATCGCCCAGGCCCAGCTGGGCGGCTGGTACATCCGGTACGACAATCGCATCGTCAACGTGACCACGCCGGTCGAGGGCGGCGGCACGATCAGCGCCAGCCGCAATGTCGGCGGGGTCGACAGCAAGGGTATCGATGCCTCGCTTTCGGTCAGTCCGGCGCGCTGGCTGTCCCTCTATGGCTTTGCCTCCTACATGACCGCCAAGCTGAAGGACGATGTCATCAACGCCGCCACGGGGCAGGTGGCGATCGCGACCAAGGGCAAGTCGCTGGTCGATACGCCGAACTGGCAATATGGCGGCCGCGCGCAGGTCAATCTGCCCTTTGGCGTGGTGGGGCTGTCGGCCAAGCATGTCGGCGACCGCTTCGTGACCGATGTCAACGACGTGAAGGTGGCGGGCTATACGCTGGTCGATCTCGACGCGCAGATCGGGATGGAGTGGATCGGCCTGAAGAAGACCTATCTCCAGTTCAACATCGTCAACCTTCTCGACAAGGCCTATTTCTCGAACCTGGGAACGGTGGCCAGCAAGGGCGGCTATTTCAACTTCGGGAATCCGCGCACGGTGATCGCCAGCGTGCATTTCGAGTTCTGACGGCGGATCGCGGCGGCGGCCGACCCGCTCGCCGCCGCGAAAGGACAAGGAGGGGCCGGGCACGATGGAGAGACACCATCGCGCCCGGCCATCGATTTCGAGACGAAGGCAAAGGTCATCATGCGCAAGGTGATGCGGAATATCGGGGCGATATTGGCGATCGGGCTGGGTGCCACGGCATCCGTGGCCGGAAAGGACGGAACCCCGACGCTGGAACTGATCGGTGCGACCACCATCCCCCATGGCACCCGCTTTCAGGGCCTGCCGATCGGCGGATTGTCGGGGCTCGACCGGCTGCCGGGCGGGGACTATCTCGCCATTTCGGACGACAAGGGGGATGGGCGGCCGCCGCGCTACTATCGGCTGGCGATCGCGCTCGATCCCGCCCATCACCGGATGCACGTGCGGATAGAGGCGCAGCAGGTGCTGCGCGATGCCCAGGGCCTGCCATTCCCCACCGATCATCCGGTGGTCGATCCCGAGGCCATTCGCCACGCCGGTGGACATCATGTCTACTGGTCGTCGGAGGGGACGTGGAACGCCGACCCCGCGCGACGGGTCCAGCCCGCCATCTATGAGGCCGATGCAACGGGACGCATCCTGCGCAGCTTCTCGCTGCCGCCCGCCTATCTCTATGCCGACAACCGAAGCCGGGGCGCGGCATCCAATGGAGTGATCGAGGGGCTGGCGGTCGGGCCGCGCGGGACGGTCTATGCCATCAACGAGGTTCCCGCCTATGAAGACCTTGCCGTCGATGATGGACCCGGCCGGGCCACGCGGCACCGGTTGACCAGCTTCGACCCCAGGAGCGGCCGGCCGCTTCACCAATATGTCTATGACGTGCCCGACGGCCAGTATAGCGTTTCCGAGCTTCTGGCGATCGACGACCGGCATTTCCTGTCGATCGAACGGGTCGTTCCCTTCGACTCGCGAACGGGCGTGAGGGCCAGGATCATAGTGTCCGGCATCACCGATCGGACGACCGACGTCCTGTCCTGCCCTGCGTTGCCGTCCTGCCCCGCCGTTCCGATGACCCGCACGGTGCTGCTCGACCTGCCGCAGCAATATCGGGGCGTAAAGATCGACAATCTGGAGGGGATGGCCTTGGGACCGAGGCTGCCGGATGGTCGGCGGACCCTGATCGTCGAGGCGGACGACAATTTCAACAAGGATCAGCTTTCGCAGTTCCTCGCCTTCGCATGGCGGGGCAGGCTGGTGACGCCCCGATCGGCGATGTAATATTATTTCCTAACGCTGCGAGTGGTTTGCACGGAGTGTGAACCAGCTGTCATTATATTGATATTGACTCGCATTACCCTTGAATGGAGGGGCGCCCCCGGACTTATCACGAGGGCGGAATGACAGTCGCAAAATATTCGGCAAAGATGGTGATCGGCGCGCTTGCCTTGTCGGCAAGCGTCGCAGCCATGGCCAAAGGCAATCTCCTGTCGGACGCGGCGCACCCCACCGCCGCCTCGCCACGCGTGGAGAAGGACGAAGGGGCGGATCGGTCGAACACCGGCGACATCGTCGTCACCGCGTCGCGCCTTGACATGCTGGGCAAGGGGACCACCGCCAGCGAGGGGCGGATCACGGCCGACGAAGTGGCGCTGCGGCCCATCTATCGGCCCGGCCAGTTGCTGGAAACCGTCCCCGGCCTGGTGGTGACCGCGCATTCGGGCGAGGGCAAGGCATCACAATATCTGTTGCGCGGTTTCAACCTCGATCATGGCACCGACTTCGCCAGCTTCTTGGATGGCATGCCGATCAATCGCCCGACCAATACCCATGGGCAGGGCTATGCCGATCAGAACTTCATCATGCCGATGCTGATCGCGGGGATCGACTTCACCAAGGGGCCGTATCACGCCGAGGTTGGCGACTTCGGCGCGGTCGGCTCGGCGCATATGCGGCTGGTCGATCATATCCCGACGACGCTGTCGCTCAGCGCCGGGACGCTGGGCGATTATGGCGTCTCCGGCGGGACGACGATTGCGCTGGCGCCCGACCACCGCCTGCTGCTCGCGGGCGAATATGGCCATCTCGACGGCCCATGGACGCATCCCGACGATTTTGACAAGGTCAATCTTGCCGCCCGTTATAGCCAGGGAACGACAAATGACGGCACCAGCCTGACCGCGCTTTATTATGCCAGCAAGGGCAATCTGACCACCGACCAGCCTCGGCGTGCGGTCCGGCAAGGGTTGATCGACCCGTACGGCACGCTCGACCCGAGCGACGGCAGCCGGTCGCATCGGTTCAGCCTGTCGGCCCGGTTCGCCAAGCCGGTCGGCGACGCCGCGATCGACGCCAGTGCCTATTATATCCGGTCGGACATGATCCTGTGGAACGACTTCACCCATTATCTCGATGACCCGGTCAATGGCGACCAGGAAAAGCAATATGAGAACCGCGATACGGCGGGCGGCCGGATCGCCTATCGCCGCAGCGACGAATGGCTCGGTCGACCCAGTGTGACGACGATCGGCCTTCAGGCGCGCTATGACCGGGCCTATGTCGCACGGCTTCACACGAAGGATCGCGTGCCGCTATCCTATTGCTCGGTCGAGGGGCCCAACGGTACGACGCAGGTGCCCGCGGCGGGCGGTATCTGCAATGCCGACGACGTAACGCTGCTCGATCTCGGCGGCTTTGTGGAGAACAGCACCGACTGGACGCCGTGGCTGCGCAGCACGATCGGCCTGCGCGAGGAATATTATGGCGCCACCGACACCAGCCGGACAACCGGTTTTTCGGGCCGTGCGCATCAGATGCTCTTCCAGCCCAAGGGCAGCATCGCGATCCGCCCCTTCGACACCACCGAATTCTATATCAGCGCCGGACGCGGCTTCCACAGCGACGATGTGCGCGGCGTCTTCGGCACCGTGCCGCGGCAAGGGGTTCCCGGTTCGGCCGGCCGGACGCCGCTGCTGGCGCGGGCGGTCGGCTATGAATTCGGGTTGCGGACGAATGCGATCCGGCGGCTTGCGGTGCAGTTTGCGCTGTTCCGGCAGGATTTCGAATCCGAACTCGCCTATAATGCCGATGTCGGCCAGGACAGCGCCTCCGCGCCGAGCCGCCGCGTCGGGATCGAATTGTCGTCGCAATATCATCCGACGCGCTGGCTGGAGCTGAATGCCGACATCGCCTTCGCCAAGGCGCGGTATCGCGGGGATTTGAAGCCATTCGGGCTGACCGGGCGCTTCATCGCCAACGCACCGCGCTCGACCCTGTCCTTCGGTGCGCTGGTCAAGGATCTGGGGCCCTGGTTCGGCGGCTTCCAGATCCGCAATCTCGGTCCCTATCCGCTGGTCGACGGTCCGCGCGAACCGCACGACCCCGGCTATACCGAGGCCAATCTCGATGTCGGATACCATCTCGGCGCGCGGACGACGGTCCAGCTCAGCATCTTCAACATGCTGAACACCCATGCCAACGCATCGGCTTATTACTACGCCACGCGCCTGCCGGGCGAGCCGGACGACGGCGTCGAAGGCTATCAGTTCCACCCGCTGGAGCCGCGATCGGCAAGGCTCAGGCTGACCGAAACCTTCTGATCGGGCGGCGCGGGACGGGATGGTCGCCAGTAGCATGTGGAGACGGCCCGCCGCGCTGGTTTCATGGCCGGGCCCCGGCAGAGGTCGGCGGGAAGGACACTCGATCCTTCCCGCCAGGGATGGGCTCAGGCCGAGGGTCGGAGCGAAGCCGTATCCAGGTCGACCGCCAGTTCGCGCGGCCAGAAGCGTAGCGCGCGGCACTGGTCGACAAAGCCCTTGGCGTCCTTGGGCTTGGCAAGCTCAACGAACCCTTCGTCCCGTTCGGTCACGCCCGCCGCGTCGAACAGCGCGGTCGCGGCCGCGCTGTGGCCGATGAACTTGCAGTGCGCGAAGGCGTCGGCGACGAAGTCCTTGGCCGTCGCATCCTTGGCCAGCATCGCGACACCGGTCTCGGAAGGCAGCACCGCCACCGCGTCGTAGAGGACCGAGGGGCCTCCGTCGATCTTCTGCTTGGCGGCGACCTTGGTGCCGTCGTCCAGCGTCACGCCGCCGATCTTGGGCGCCACGACTTCCCACAGCGCCCCTTCGGCCTCAAGCGCGTTCGTCACCGCCGCGAACAGCGCCGCGCTGCTGCCGTCGGTCAGCAGGATGCCCATCTTGCGCCCCTTGAAGTCTTGGGGGCCGTTGGCGAGGATGCTCAGCTTGGGCGAGGAAGGCAGATCGAGCGTCGGTTTCGCCGCCTTTGCGGGCTCCGGCAGGTCCAGGCCGAGCCCATCGGCCACCGTCGCGGCAAGCCCCTCGTCGATCAGCCGGAGGTGGGAAACGGCACGCGCCCGGATATCGACCCGTTCGACCTTGGACAGCTCGAACACCAGCGCGTCCCCGATATGCTTTTGTTCGATCGGCTGCTGGCTGAGGAAGAATTGCCGTGCCTGGCTGTAATGGTCGGCGAAGGTCTCGGCGCGGATGCGCTGCTTGGTGCCCTGCACCTCGGCCGGGAAGCTGCGATAGCCGATCGTCGGATTTTCGCGCGGGCCGCCATCGGGGCCCCAGCTGTTCGGCTCGTAATTGGCGCGCCCCTTGGGGTTGCGCATCGCCATATGGCCGTCCTGCTGGAAATTCATCACCGGGCAGCGCGGCGCATTGACCGGGATATGGGTGAAGTTCGGCCCGCCCAGCCGCTTCAGCTGCGTGTCCAGATAGGAGAAGTTGCGGCCGTGCAGCAGCGGATCATCGGAGAAGTCGATGCCGGGCACGACATTCTGCGTGCAGAAGGCGACCTGTTCGGTATTGGCGAAGAAATTGTCGACATTGCGGTTGAGCGTCAGCGTCCCGATGATGCGGACAGGGACGTCCTCCTCGGGGATCAGCTTGGTCGAATCGAGATGGTCGAAGGGCAGGCGGTCGGCCGTTTCCTGGTCGAACAGCTGGACGCCCAGATCCCATTGCGGAAAGTCGCCCGCTTCGATCGCCTGCCACAGGTCGCGGCGATGGAAGTCGGGATCGGCGCCGTTGATCTTGACCGCCTCGTTCCACAGCACCGATTGCAGGCCCTGGCGCGGCTTCCAGTGGAATTTGACGAAGGTCGACTTGCCCTCGGCATTGACCAGCCGGAAGCTGTGGACGCCAAAGCCCTCCATCGTGCGGAACGAGCGTGGGATCGTCCGGTCGGACATCTGCCACATCACCATGTGCCATGCCTCGGGGCTCAGGCTGGCGAAGTCCCAGTAATTGTCATGCGCGGACTGGGCCTGCGGAAAGGCGCGGTCGGGCTCCTGCTTGACGGCGTGGACGAGGTCGGGAAACTTGATCGGGTCCTGGATGAAGAAGACCGGGATATTGTTGCCGACAATATCCCAATTGCCCTGCTTCGTGTAGAATTTGACGGCAAAGCCCCGGACGTCGCGCGCCAAGTCCATCGAGCCCTTGTTGCCCGCGACGGTCGAGAAGCGGACGAAGACCTCCGTCTGCTGGCCCACCTCGCTTAGTATGTCGGCGCGAGTATATTCGGCCAGACTGTCGGTCAGCTCGAAAACGCCGTGCGCGCCATATCCACGGGCATGGACCACCCGCTCGGGAATGCGTTCATGGTCGAAGTGGAAGATCTTCTCGCGCAGGATGAAGTCTTCGAGCAGCGTCGGCCCGCGCTCCCCGGCGCGCAGGCTGTTCTGGTTGTCGGCGACAGGAACGCCCTGCTGCGTGGTCAGCGTCCGGGCCGTGTCGTCGGTGGCCTGATGCGTCTCTCCGCCATGGCCCTGGGGCTCGGCATAATGGGTCGGCATATCCGCCCCGGCGGGAAGGGAGGGCGCTTGGGCGGGCGATACGCCCTTGGCCTTGCCGCTGCCCTGCTTGCTCTTCGAACTGGCCATGATGGTGTCTTTCATCGTTGAGGGAACGTGCCCGTCCAACGCGCGGATCGGCCAATCGCCCTCCAAATAAATGCTTGATATTCATTAAGGTGATTCCTGCCGCCTTGAGGTAAACCCATGCTAGTGATCGGGATCAGCCCTTCGTTCCCGGCCGTGCGGGGCTTCGGTGGGTTTCGGCGGCGGGAGGGAGAAGGCTTCTGTTCGACGACGCGCCCGTGGTGATGTGCATCCCCGCCCGAAATGAAGAGGCGATGCTGCCCGCACTGTTCGCCGCGCTTGCCGCGCTGAGCGTCGATGGGGCGAAGCTGGAGGCATGCCTGTATCTGGACGACTGCCGGGATGGCAGTGTCGCGCTGGTCGATCGTCTTGGCCCGTCCCTGCCGTTTCGGCTGCAGGTCGCCCAGGGCGGTCACGATGCTTCGCCCAATGCCGGGGCCGCCCGGCGCGCGGCGCTGGCGATGGGGCTGTCCGTCCTGGCTGGGCGCGAGGGCCTGCTCTTCACGACGGATGCCGACAGCACGCCGCAGCCCGACTGGGTCGTGGCGGGTCGCCGGGGGCTGTGCCTGGCGGAGGTCGTCGCCGGGCGGATCCAGCGTGTCGATGCCGCATCCGATCCGCAGCAAAGCCGCATCGAGCATTATTATGACCGATTGCACCGATATCGCCGGGCCATCGACCCGGTGCCATGGGAGGCGCGGGACACGCATCACTTCGGCGGCGGCGCCAATATCGCGATACGCGCCTCCGCCTATCGCGCGCTGGACGGGTTCCTGCCGATCCCGTCGGGAGAGGACGCCCGCCTGCTCGATGATGCCGCGCGCGCCGGGCTGCGCGTCCGTCGGGATGCGGCGATGATCGTGGAAACTTCGTCGCGCCGACAGGGGCGGATCGGCGGCGGGCTTGCCGGCCAATTGCTGGCGCTGGATCAGGGCCAGCCGCCGCACATGGCCGATCCGCGCGGTGCGGCCTGGCAATGGCGCGCCCAGGCGGCCGCGCGGCAGAGCTTCGCCATGATCGACCGGGTCGACCGGCGCATCGCGCTCGGCGAGCGGCTGGGCCTTTCGGCGGACCATGTCCTGGGCGTCGCGCGCGATTGCCCCAATGCGGAGGCGTTCGCGATGCGGATCGTCCCGGCACCGGCCGCCCATTCCGGCCAGGTGTCGCTGTCGGACGCGGAAGACCTTCTGACCGAACTGGAGAGCCGATGGTGCGAGATCGCGGCATGACCGCCATGGCCGACGAACTGCGAAGCGCGATTGCCGCCATGGGCTGGGCCGAGCATCCCCCCGGCGATCCCCGGACGGTCGAGGATTATGTCGCGCTGCTGGCCCGGCTCTATGACATTGGCCGGCGCGATCTGCCGCTCGGGCGGTTGGTCGAGGGGCATGTCGATGCGGTGCAGATCGTGCGCCGCTACGGATCGGCGGCGCAGGTGGAACGGCTCAGCGGGATGCTGGCGCGGGGGGCGACATTGGGCGTCTGGAACGCCGGACTGGCGGGCGAGCCCCTGCGGCTGGACGGCGAGCGGTTGACCGGGGGCAAGAGCCATGCCTCGGGCGCCGGGGTGCTGAGCCACGCCTTGGTCACGGCGGACACGGCCGAGGGGGTGCAACTGCTGCTGCTCGATCTGGCGCGGGTCGCGCCGGTGATCGACCGCGACTGGTGGCGGGTGACGGGCATGCAGCGGTCCGAAACGCATCTGGTCCGCTGGCGGGACGGCGTCATCGCGCAGGACGATCGGATCGGCGCGCCGAACCTCTATGCGCGCGAACCCTTTTTCAGCGGCGGGGCGCTGCGGTTCGTGGCGGTCCATGCCGGGGGCGTGGCTGGGCTGTGCGACCTGACCCGCCGCCATCTGGTCGAGGCGGGGCGCGCCGACGACCCGTTCCAGTCGGCGCGGCTCGCGCGGTTGTTCGCGCTGGCGGAGCTGGCGGCGGCCATCGTGCGGCGCACGGCGCGATACGGGTTCGGGGAGGAGGGCGAAGAGGCGCGGCTGGCGCGGGTCGCCGCCGCGCGCATGGCGGTGGCCGACGCGGCCGAGCAGGCGATCGTGATCGCTCGGGAGGCGGTGGGGCTGGCGGGGCAGTTCCTCACCCATCCGCTCTCCGCGATGCTGACCGATCTGGCGGTCTATCTGCGCCAGCCCATGCCCGACGCCCAGCGCCTTCGGGTCGGGCAGGCGGTGGCGCAGGGCTTGCTGGAGCTGTCGCTATGAGGCTGGACCTCAACGGCGTCCGCCGGGCCGTCATCGTCGCGCCGCATCCCGATGACGAGATCATCGGGGCGGCGGGGCTGATCCAGGCGCTGCGGCGGCGGGGGAGCGTGGTTTGGGTCGTCGTGGTCAGCGACGGCGCCGCCTCGCATCCCGGCAGCCGGACATGGCCCGCCGCGCGTCTGATCGCCGCGCGCGAGCGGGAAAGCCGCCATGCGCTGCGCCGTCTGGGCATCCGGAGCGACCGGGTGACGTTCCTCGGGCTGCCCGATGGCGGACTGATGGCGGAGGGCGCCCCTTGCCGCGAGCGACTGCACCGGGCGCTCCGGAAACATCGGGGCATGGACCTGCTGGTCGGGCCCGCCGTCACGGATGGCCATCCCGATCACCGGGCGGTCGCGACCGCGCTTGGCCGTTTTCGCTTTGGTGGGCGGCGTCTGACCTATCAGGTCTGGCCACCGCAGAAGCGGCTGGCGGCGCGGAGCCGGACCGTCTCGATCCCCGGCGGCGCGGCGGCGAAGCGCGCGCTGATCCGGGTGCATCGGACTCAGCTGGGCGCGATCACCGACGATCCCCAAGGCTTTTCGATCGCACGCCATGAACTCGCGGCCTTTTCCCATCCGGTCGAGCGTTTCCTTCCGGTGAGGCAATGAAGGCGGTCGACCTTGGCGGCTTTGCCGCAAAGTTCGCGGCGGACGACGATCCCTGGCAGACCTTCTCCAACCGGGACGAGGCGGTGAAGCGCCAGGCGATCCTGCATGCGCTGGGCCAGGGCCCATGGGGCAGGGTCCTGGAACTGGGCAGCGGCAATGGATCGAACAGCCGCGCCATCGCGCGCCGTGCGCTTCGGCTCGACGCGACCGAGGGGACGGTCGAGGGCACTCGCCTGACGGCGCGGGCTATCGCCGGCTGGCCGCGAGCGCGGGCAATATCGCTGGTCTTGCCCGCGCGGTTTCCGCGACGGGACTATGATGCGATCGTCATCGCCGAGCTGCTCTATTATCTCTCGCCCATTGCGATGCGGCATGTCGCACGTGGCGTCGCCACAGCCTTGCGCCCCGGCGGGCGGCTGGTCCTGGCGCATCATCGCATCGACTATTATGACTTCGCGCAGCACGCCGCTGACATCCAGGAACGCTTCCTGCGGATGACCGGCATGACCTGGCAGGTCGAAACCATGCGCCGCCGGGCGCGCTGGCACGTCCTCGTCGCGCGGCAGTGCGACGCGGGCGCCCGGACGGGTCTCTCCTCCCGCCATCGATAATCATTTGCTTACGGGCCGTAAGCGCCTAGACGACGCCATCCCCGGGGAACCGCTGATGCGCGGTTGAGAGATGGGCAGCAGCCCATGACCCGCCGAACCTGATCCGGCTGATACCGGCGTAGGGAGGGTGGCGGTTTCTTCGTCGTCCTTCCGTGTGAAGTGGACGAGAGACGATGGCTGTTCTGATTTCGCGCGATCGCAGGACGATCCGATATGGTACCCTGCTGCTGTCCGCCGCGTGGCTGGCGCTGCCCGGCGCGGCATCGGCGCAGCGGGCGAGCGACGCGCCCGCCGATATTCGCGTGATCGGCCACCGCGATCCCGAGGGGTTGCTGCCCGACCAGACCGAACCCAAGGCGGTCAGCGAGATTTCCGCCGACTTCATCGTCAAGCAGGCCCCGACGCTGAACGCCTTTCAGCTGGTGAGCCTGCTGCCCGGCGCCAATGTCGCATCCAGCGATCCCTATGGCCTGTCGACCAGTTCGAGCCTGACGCTGCGCGGTCTGGGGCAGGATGAGATCGGCGTGCTGATGGAGGGCGCGCCGCAGAACGACATCGGCTATTACTACGCCTATCCGTCGCAATTCGCCGATGCGGAGAATGTGCGGGCGATCCGGTTGGCCCAGGGGGCGGTCGATCTCGCTTCGCCGACCGTCGGCGGCGCGGGCGGTCTGTTGTCGCTGTCGCTCGACGATCCCAAGGCGGCGCGCGGGATGCTCGCCGATCTGTCGCTGGGGTCGTACAACATGCACCGGGCCTTTGTCCGGGTCGATACGGGGACGATCGGAAAAACCGGGCTGAAAGCGTTTCTGTCCTATTCCAACACCCGCGCGGACAATTGGCGGGGCGCGGGCTATGATTTGCGCCAGCATGTCGATGCCAAGCTGCTGGGCGAATGGGGAAACGGCAACCGTGCGAGCCTGGCCCTGTCGTACAACGACGCCAATTCCTCCAGCTATGCCAGCCCCACCCTGGCCGATTGGCGCGCGCGGGGACGTGGTTTCAACTATGACGCGCAATATACGCCGGGGAATACCAATTATTGGGAACTGTACCGCGCGCCCTTCCGCAACCTCTATGCCTCGGCCCCCGTGCATCTGGTGCTAAGCGATCGGCTGACGCTGGACGCCACGACCTATCTCCAGTTCGGCTATGGCAATTCGCCCTATGGCACCCAGCTTGCGACCACGGGCAATTTCCTGGGCAACGAACAACTGGCGCAGCCGATCGCGCTGCCCGGCGCGGTGAATGGGGTCGCGACGGTGCTGGGCAATTATACCGGCGATCAGATGCGGACCGGCCAGGTCGCCAGCCTGACGCTGCGCGCGGGCATCCACCGGCTGACCGCGGGGCTGTGGTTCGACTATGGCACCGACCGCGTGACCCAGACCTATACCGCCGTCGGCACCGACGGACGCCCGGCTGACCGCTGGGGCTATCGCAGCAAGGCGATCCGCACCGCCGATGGCCGCCTGCTCGCCTATGAGAACCAGCGCACCGTGACCGTAACGAAGAGCGTCTTCGTGGCCGACAGCATCGCGCTGAGCCCCAGGCTGACGGTCGATATCGGCTTCAAGGGCGTCAACCTGCTCCGCAACGGCCGCAATTACCTGCCCGGACCGCAAACCCGCGTGCGAAGCGACAGCTTCGCCGCCCTGCCGCGCGCCGCCGTCCATTATGATCTCGACGATCGCCAGCAGGTCTTTGCCAACGTCACGACCAATTTCCGGACGCCCAACGAATTCACGCTGTACGACAGCTATGACGGCGGCGTGGTCTCGACGCGCGGCACGGACGCGTTGAAGAACGAATATTCGGTGTCGCAGGAACTTGGCTATCGCTATATCGGGCCCAGCCTTTCCGCCTCGGTGACCGGCTTCCACTACAAGTTCCGCAACCGCCAGCTGGCGACCGTGGTCGACAATGGCGGGGCGCTGGTCAATTCGACGCTGAACGCGGGCGGACAGACCTCCTATGGCGTCGATGCCGAGATCGATTATCGGCCCGCCAGGGGCGTCAGCGTCTATGTCTCAGGCGAATATCTGCGCGCGCGGATCGATGACGATCTGCCGGTCGGCGGGGACTATCTGCCGACGCGGGGCAAGCGGGCGGTATCCAGCCCGACGCTCCAGTTCGGCGCCGGTGGCACCTATGACGATGGGCATCTGTTCGGCAGCATCGCGGGCAAATATGTCGGTCGCCAATATGCGACGTTCATGAACGACGAGAGCATCCGGGGATATGCCACGCTCGACTTGGCGATCGGCGTCCATCTGGCCGATTGGCTCGACGGCAAGCGGACCGATTTGCGGGTCAATGCGATCAACGTCACCGATCCGCATGTCCTGGCCGGAGTTCAGTCCGTCACGACCAACGCGCGCGATGTCGTCGGGCGCGGTGGCACGATCATCAAGGGCAATGCGCCGTCCTATTATATCGGCGGCGGATCGGCGGTCGTCGCGACGATTTCGCGCGGGTTCTGATCGTGACGATAGCGGACGAGGCGGGCGCCGGTCACCGCGTCCATGGCATGGGGCTGGCGATGGAGGCGCCCACCTGGCCCGCGATCACGCCCGAAGAAGCGGCGGCCGTGCTGGCGCATTATCCTCAGGCCGCCCGGATCGAGGCGCTGCGCTGGCACTCGCCGCGTCCCTTTTCCGCCGCGACGCTGATCGACACGATGGAGGGCATGCTGCTCGTCAAGCGGCATGATCGCCGGGTGCGCACGGCCGCCGGACTGGCGGAGGAGCATGGCTTCATCGCGCATCTCGCCGCTGCGGGCGCGCCGGTGCCCGAAATATGGCGCACGGGGCAGGGGGAAAGCGCGGTCGCACTGGGCGAGGCGACCTATGAGGTCCATCGCCGGGCGCCGGGCGAGGATCTGTATCGCGACCGGCTGTCGTGGACGCCGTTCCAGTCGCTCGCGCATGCCCATGCCGCCGGGGTTTCGCTCGCGAGGCTGCACCGCGCGTCGCTCGGCTATGATGCGCCGCCGCGTGCGGTGCAGCCCCTGGTCGCCAGCTTCGGCATCCTGCCGGCAGCCGATCCGATGGCGGCGGCCGAAGCCTATGTCGCAGCGCGTCCGGCCCTGGCCGCGTTTCTCGCCGGGCATGCCTGGCGCCACCGTCTGTCGTCGCTGTTCGCCGCATGGGGCGAGGGGCTGGCGGGACACATCGCAGGCCAGCCGCCCCTGTGGACCCATAATGACTGGCACCCCTCCAACCTGTTATGGGCGGCGGACGATACGGTCCGGACCGTGTTCGACTTCGGGCTGGCCGATCGCAGCTGTGCCGCGCACGATCTGGCGATCGCGATCGAACGGACCGCTTTCGCGTGGCTGGAACTGGGGGAGGGGCGCGATGACGCGATCGCCGACCCCGCATCGGCACTGTCGCTGATCGCGGGCTATGAGGCGATGTCCCCCATCGACCCCGCCATGATGGAAAGCGTCATCGCCCTGTTGCCGCTGGTCCATGTCGAGTTCGCCCTGTCGGAGATCGATTATTTCGCCGGGGTCGTGGGCGACCGGGACGCCGCCCTGCTGGCCTGGGAGGGGTATCTGCTGGGGCATGCGGGCTGGTTCGGATCGGCGGCGGGGCGGGATTTCCTTGCACAGCTTCGGGCGGGGCGGAAATTGTGATGTCGACGCTCGAGATGGCGGCGGTGACGATTAGTTTCCTGGCGATCTGGCTGACCGCGCGGCGAAGCCTGTTCTGCTGGCCGCTCAACCTCCTTGCCTGCGCGCTGTATTTCAAGCTGTTCCTCGACGTACGGCTCTATGCCGACATGGCGTTGCAGGCGGTGTTCGGCGTGGGCATCCTCTATGGCTGGATCGTCTGGAGCCGCGAGCGCCGCGATACGGGCGCGGTCGTGGTGATGCCGCTCTCGCGTCCCAAGGCGCTGGCGGGGCTGGCGCTGGGCGCGTTCGGCGCGGTGGCGATCGGCTGGTTCACCAGCCGTCATACCGATGCGGCGCTGCCCTGGATGGACGCCACGCTCAGCGCCTTCAGCCTGGTCGCCCAATATTGGACGGCGCGGCGTCACCGGGAGAATTGGCTGCTCTGGATCGTGGTCGATGTCGCCTATGTGGGCATGTTTCTCTACAAGGGATTGCTGCCCACCGCTGGCCTTTATGCCGTGATGATCGGGCTGGCGGTGATCGGCTACCGGGATTGGCGGCGCCCCTCGGCGGCCTCGGAAGGGGAGCGTCCCGCCCTGCCGCCGACCGCCTGGTGAAGAAAAAAAGCGCAGCAGTCAGATTTCGATTGAGCGGGGCCGATATTTGAGCGTTAGGTTCTCCTATGCGGCATGGAAGCGGATGTGGTCGATGGTTCAACGCTGGCGGTGCCATGCGGGGGACGCCTATGGTCCCTTCGACGCTCCGGTCGCACCCGCGATGCGACCTCAGCCGCGCCGCCGTTAACACCGACGAACCGACCGCCGCATGACGTGCCCCAAGGTCGCGCCGCCCTGGAGCGAGGAAGCCCGTGTCGCGGCGCTGCACCGCTATGCGATATTGGATACGGCGCGTGAGGTGGAGTTTGACGATATCGTCCGGCTCGCCGCCGATATTTTCGAAGCGCCGATCGCGGTCGTCAATCTGATCGCGGCGGATCGCCAGTGGTTCAAGGCGGAGGTCGGCATCGGCGCTGACGAACTCCCGCTCGAAGTGTCGCTCTGTGCCCATGCGATCCTGCAACCGGGCATCTTCGTCGTACCGGATACCACGACGGACGAACGGTTCGCCTGCAACCCGCTGGTGGTGGGAAGGCCGGGCCTGCGTTTCTATGCCGGCGCCCTGCTGGAAACCCCGGACGGGCTGCCGATCGGCACGGTGTGCGTGCTCGACACCAAGCCCAGGCCAGAGGGCATCACCGAGCGTCAGCGCCTCACGCTCGAGGTGCTGGCGCGGCAGGTCATGACCCAGCTGGAGCTGCGCCACGAGATCACGCTTCGCGACGAGCGGGCGGAGCGGCTGGAGGCCGAGATCCTCAGGCGGCGCGCGGCCGACCATGCGCACCGCGAAAGCGAGCGGCGGCTGAACGCGGTGCTCGACAATACGCGCATGGCGGTGTTCCTGATGGATGACCATCAGCAGTGCGTCTATGCCAATGCGGCGGCCGAGGCTCTGACCGGCTATGCGCTCGCCGAGATGCGGGGGCGGCCGCTCCACGACGTCGTCCATCACACCCATCCCGACGGATCGCATTATCCGCTGGAGGAGTGTCCGATCGACCGGGCCTTCCCGGAACGCGCGCAGATGAGCGGCGAGGAAGTGTTCGTCCGCCCGGAAGGCAGCTTCTATCCGGTCGCCTTCACCGCCAGCCCGCTGCTCGGCGATGACGGCCAGCCCATCGGCACGGTGATCGAGGCACGCGACATCACCGCCGAGCGCGCCAGGGACGCGGCACTGCGCGAGTCGGAGGAGCGGTTCCGCAACATGGCGGACCATGCCCCGGTGATGATGTGGGTGACCGACCTGGAAGGACGCTGCACCTATCTGAACCGTGCATGGTACGCCTTTACCGGCCAGGACGACCGGGGCGCGGAGGATTTCGGCTGGCTGGAGGCGGTGCATCCGGACGATCGCGACTGGTCCACCAATGTCTTCCTGGCCGCCAATGCCAGGCAGGAAGCCTTCCGGCTCGAATACCGCCTGCGTCATCGTGACGGGACCTATCGCTGGGCGATCGACGCCGCATCGCCGCGCTTCGGCACCGATGGCCTGTTCTTGGGCTATATCGGCTCGGTCATCGACATTCATGAGCGTCGCGAGGCCGAGAATGCGTTGCGGATCAGCGAGGAACGCTACCGGACGCTATTCGAGGCGATCGATGCGGGCTTCTGCATCGTCGAGGTCGATTTCGACGGCGATCGCGCGCTGGACTATCGCTTTGTCGAGGCCAACCCGGCCTTTGAGCGGCAGACGGGGCTGGTCGACGCGGTCGGCCGCACCGCTCGCGAGCTGGTGCCGGGCCTCGAACAAATCTGGTTCGACCGCTATGGCCATGTCGCGCGGACCGGCGAGGCGATCCGTTTCGAGAACGGCTCCGACGTGATGGGCCGGTGGTTCGACGTCTATGCCCTGCGGGTCGGGACGCCCGAGGCGCGTCGCGTCGCCATCCTGTTCAACGACATCAGCGCCCGTCGCCGCGCCGAACTTCAGCTGCGCGAAATGAACGACACGCTCGAGCGTCGGGTGGAGGAGGCCGTCGCGGAGCGCAAGCTCTGGGCCGATGTCATCGAGAATACCGACGCACTGATTGCGGTGGTGTCGCCGGACTTCCGCTTTCTGGCGTTGAACTCGGCCTATGTGGTCGAGTTTGAGCGCATCTATGGGGTATGCCCGCATGTGGGCGACGCGCTCCCCGACCTGATGGAGCGTGTTCCGGCGCATCGCGAGGCGGTGCTGGGCATCTGGCAGCGCGCGCTGGACGGCGAGGAGTTCATGGTCGTCGAGGCGTTCGGCGATCCCGACCGGATGCGCCCATATTATGAATTGCGCTTCAACGCCTTGCACGACCGCGACGGTGCCTTCGTCGGTGCGTTCCAATATGCGGTGGATGTCTCCGCCCGGCTGCGCGACCAGGCGCGTCTGGCCCAGGCCGAGGAACAGCTGCGTCAGGCGCAGAAGATGGAGGCGGTCGGCCAGCTGACCGGCGGCATCGCGCACGACTTCAACAACCTGCTGGCCGGGATCAGCGGCAGCCTGGAGGTGATCGAGCGCAGGCTTTCGGCGGGACGGACCGACGGGATCGACCGGTTCATCAACGGCGCCCAGACCTCGGCACAACGGGCGGCGGCGCTGACCCAGCGGCTCCTGGCCTTTTCGCGCCGCCAGACGCTCGACCCCAAGCCGATCGACGTCAACCGGCTGGTCTTCGGCATGGAGGACTTGATCCGCCGCACGGTCGGCCCGTCGATCAAGGTCGAGGTGGTCGGCGCCGGCGGGCTATGGGTCGCGAAGGTCGATGCCGCACAGCTCGAAAGCGCGCTGCTCAATCTGGCGATCAACGCGCGGGATGCGATGCCGGGCGGCGGGCGGCTGACGATCGAGACGGCCAACAAGTGGCTGGACGATCGCGGCGCGCGCGAACGCGACCTGGCGCCGGGGCAATATCTGTCGATCTGCGTCACCGACAGCGGCACCGGCATCCCCAAGGACATTGTCGATCGCATCTTCGATCCGTTCTTCACCACCAAGCCGATCGGGCAGGGGACGGGGCTGGGCCTGTCGATGATCCATGGCTTCGTGCGCCAGTCGGGCGGGCAGGTCCGGGTCTATACCGAGGAAGGGCATGGGACGACCATGTGTCTCTACCTCCCGCGCTTCATGGGTGAGGTCGGTCAGGAGGACGGGCCCGACGAAGCGATCCCGGACGATGGTGCCGGGCGGACGGTGCTGGTGATCGATGACGAAGAGACGGTCAGGATGCTGATCGTCGAGGTTCTGAAGGATGCGGGCTATACCGCGATCGAAGCGGAGGACGGGCCGTCCGGCTTGCGCATCCTCCAGTCGGATATCGACATCGATCTGTTGATTACCGATGTCGGCCTGCCCGGCGGGATGAACGGCCGCCAGGTGGCCGATGCGGCCCGCGAAGGGCGCCCGGACCTCAAGATCCTGTTCGTGACGGGCTTTGCGGAAAATGCCGCAGTCGGGAACGGCCATCTGGCGCCCGGCATGGAGGTGGTCACCAAGCCGTTCGTGATGACCGAGCTGGGGAACAAGATCGCGGAGATGCTCGAACCGCGATAGGCGTATGCGCCGTGATCGAACAAGCCGCGACCGATATGGACGTCCTGTGCAACGCTCTGACGAACAATGGATAATCCCATAGGTGATCTCGCGCGGGAAGGCTTTGTCGTCGGGTCGATGGCAGTTCGGCATGTCGATCAGACGCCTATCCCGATACCGTGACAGGTTCGGAAACATTGCATGTATCGTTAATCAGATATTTCTATGGTGCTTCCCGTCGAGTGCCATGATTTCAACTTGTTGCATTCCGTAACTACAGGTCCATCATTTTTAACGAGCCGGTAACTTTGCGTGCCGTAAGCGCTCCCGCACCGCAGTGCCAGATCATGGCGAGTATCAAACTGGCGACAAAAGTCGCCGCTGCGTGAACAGGGAAGGGCTTGGTGACTTTGATGAATTCCGCATTGTGTACCCTGCGGTTTGGGATTTCGACGGTGGCTCTGCTGACCGCGATCGCTGCTCCGGCTTATGCGCAGGAAGCGGTGACGCCGCAGGCAACCGATACCGCCGAGCAGGCCGAAGCGCCGCAGACCCCGGTCGCACAGGATGCGAACATCCAACAGCGCCCCGCCGCGCCCGTGGCAAAGCGCGAGGCACCGCAGAGCGGCACGGTCGTCGTCACCGGCACGCTGTTCCGCGATTCCAACGCCAGTTCGATCTCGCCGGTCACCGTCCTGACCTCCGCGACGCTCCAGCGCGCGAACATCACCACCGCGCAGGACGCGATCCGTTCGGTCTCGGCGGACAGCGCGGGCTCGATCTCGACCGGCTTCCGCAACGGCTTCTCGGCGGGCGGTGCGGCGGTGTCGCTCCGCGGTCTGGGCGTCTCGTCGACCGTGGTGCTGATCGACGGCCTGCGTTCGGCGAACTTCCCGCTCAACGACGACGGCCATAACGCCTATGTCGACCTGAACTCGATCCCGTTCAGCACCATCGACCGCATCGAAGTGCTGAAGGACGGCGCCTCCTCGACCTATGGCGCGGACGCGATCGGCGGCGTGGTCAACCTGATCAGCAAGAAGAACGTCCAGGGCATTCAGGGCTCGGTCCAGGGCGGCACCACCGAAAAGGCCGATGGCTCGCACTATCGCGCCACGCTGACCGCCGGTTTCGGCGACTATCGCGAACAGGGCTTCAACTTCTATGTGAACGGCGAATATACCTATGACGGGTATATCACCAATCACTCGCGCGGTTACCCGTTCAACACGCTCGATCTGACCCCCAGCGGCCTGCTGGACCGCAACCGCAACGATGACTCGCTGGTCCAGCCCAACCCGCAGGCGGTCGTGACCCGCGTTCGGCAGACCGATCTCAACAATCCGCTCGCCGGTCAGGTCGGTGCACCGCTGACCAACCAGTACCAGCTGCTGATCAATCCCAGCGCCTGCCCCTTCGGCAGCTTTACGGCCTCGTCCGGTTCGGCGCAGGGCACCGGTTGCAAGCACAACCTGCCCGACGAATATTCGATCATCCAGCCGCGCCAGGAGCGTTACTCGACCACGGCCCGCCTGAACGTCCGTCTGGCCGAAGGTTGGGAAGCATTCGCGAGCGGCAGCTACTCGCATTCCGAAGTCGATATTCGCGGCACCCCGTCGGGCATCCGTCAGACCCAGCCCTTCGGCGGTTCGGCGGCGCTGGCCTCCAGCAGCCCCGGCATCGTCCTGCCGATGTATGTCTGCTCGGCGGGCGTGAACTGCGCCACGGCGGCCGATCGCCGTCTGAACCCGAACAACCCCTATGCGGTTGCCGGTGCCGATCCCACGCAGAGCGCGGCGCGCATCTACTATCTGTTCGGCGACATCCCCGCCAACAGCCATCGCTATGTCGACGTGTTCCGCGCGACCGGCGGTATCTCGGGCGATCTGGGCGGCGGGTTCAAGTTCCGTCTGAACGGCGTCTATGCGCGTGACAATTTCAGCGTGACGCAGCGCGGCTTCATCAACATCCAGGGTCTGCTGAACGCGATCAACACGGGGTCGTACAACTTCGTCAATCCGGAGCAGAACACCGCGGCGGTGCGCAACCAGATCTCGCCGGATCGCACCACGCCGTCCTATTCGACGGTGGCGACGATCGGCGGTTCGCTGCTCAAGTCGCTGATGGAACTGCCGGGCGGCGAACTCAATGTCGGCGCGGGTTTCCAGATCCGTCGCGAGACGCTGATGAACCGCAACCAGAATGCGGACCTCAGCTATTATTCGCTGAACACCTCGTCGGCACAGGGCCGTCAGACCGTGACCGCCGGGTTCTTCGAGATCGACGCGCCGTTCCTGCGGACCTTCGACCTGAACGTCTCGGGCCGGTACGACCACTATTCGCAAGGCTATAGCCACTTCTCGCCGAAGGTGGGCGCCAAGTTCACCCCGGTCGAGCAGTTCTCGTTGCGTGCGACCTATTCGCAGGGCTTCCGCGCCCCGACCTTCGCGGAGAACAACCCGGCCAGCAGCTATTCGGGCTTCTCGTCCTTCACGCCGCCCGCCAGCTTCATCGCCGCGCATCCGGGCAACAGCGCCTATACGAGCACCTACAGCATCGGCAGCGGCTCGACCGGCAATGCCAATATCCTGCCCGAAGTGTCGCGCAGCTTCACTGTCGGCACGATCTTCAAGCCGGTGAACTGGTTCAACCTGACCGTCGACTATTACAACATCAAGAAGTCGAACCTGATCGTCAGCGGCCCGCTCCGCGCCCAGGCGATCGCGGCCTATTACGGACAGACCAACGCGACCGCCGGTTGCGCCGCGCTGGCGGCGGTGGGTCCGGGCTATCAGTGCAACGTCATCGATGCGCCGGATCCCAACAACCCGAACGCGCTGCCCCGTCTGCTGGTGTTCAACGTGCCTTACGTCAACGCCAACTATCAGGTCAGTTCGGGCATCGACGTGCAGGCCAATGCCGCTTTCGAGCTGGCCAATGGCGCGCGCCTGATCAGCCGCCTCGACGTCACCCGCGTGCTTCGCCTCGACCTGGTGACCCCGGCGGGCGCGGTGCAAAAATATGCCGGTACGCTCGGGCCTTACCAGCTCTCGTCGGGTGGCGGTACGCCGCGCATCCGTGGCAACTGGCAGAACTCGCTGGAGGTGAACAACTTCTCGATCACCGCGACGACCTATTATGTGGGTCGCATCAAGCAGGTCGCGGCCGATCAGATCTCCCCGGATCCCGTCACGAATGTCATCGACCTGTCGTGCGCCAGCGCGATGAGCAGCCAGTGCTATATCCGCCCGTTCATCTACACCGACCTGAACCTTGGCGTGCGGGTGAACGATCAGTTCCGCTTCTTCTTCAACATTCAGAACCTGACCAACGCCCGCGCTCCGCTGGCGGCGGCCGCCTATACCAGCAATCCGAACTATCTGAGCAGCTGGCATTATGCGGGCCTGGTCGGCCGCAACTTCAGCGCTGGCGCGAACTTCAACTTCTAAGCCAGTACGCCTGACCCTTGCGCACCGGACGGACCTCGTGTCCGCCCGGTGCGCTTTCGTTTTCTGGCCGGTTCGTCGGCAACGAAACCGGGCCCGAACGTCCGCGCAAGAATGCGTGGACCAAAGTCGATCAGCGGGAGTTTGCGTTTTCCGAAGGGAAAACAGATGAACGATCGATTCGGGCAGCAGGCATCGGCCGCCAGCGTGACCGCCGCCAAGGTGCCCAGCCGGGACGGATTGCTCGGCCTGGCGGTGGCCGTCGTCGTGGTGGCGGGGCTGTTCCTCGCCAAGGACGTGCTGATCCCGATCACGCTGGCTGTCCTTCTGTCGTTCGTCCTGTCGCCGATCGTCCTGCTGCTGCGGCGGTTGCGGATTCCGAAGGGCCTTGCCGTGTTCGTCGCGGTGCTGAGCGCGCTTGGCGTGCTCGGCGGTATCGGGACCCTGGTCGGCGTCCAGGCGGCCTCGTTGTCGGACGAGGCACCCCGCTATGTCACCAGCATCCAGTCCAAGATGGAGAATGCGACGGGTTTCCTGACCAGGTCGCTCCCGTTCCTGGGCGCCAACAACCCGGCCCCGGCGGTGGGCGCCGATCCCCGGCTGGTACGCGGCACCCGAACCCACCCGCTGAACGTCCGCGTCGTCGAGCAGAAGGCACCGGTCCTGCAACAGGTCGGCGGCTATCTGGAGCCGGTCCTCGCCCCGTTCGAGACGTTCGTGATCGTGCTCGTCGTGGCGATCTTCATCCTGATGCAGAAGGAGGATCTGCGCGATCGGCTGATCCGGCTGTTCGGATCGTCCGATCTGCATCGCACGACCGCCGCGATGGACGATGCCGGGCGACGCCTCAGCCGCTATTTCCTGTCGCAACTGGCGGTGAATGCCAGTTTCGGCCTGACGGTCGGGATCGGCCTGTGGCTGATCGGCCTGCCGGTGCCCGCTTTATGGGGCATATTGGCGGGCGTGCTCCGCTTCGTTCCCTATATCGGTGCGCTGCTGGGGGCCGCCCTGCCGCTGGTGGTCGCGGCCGGGATCGATCCCGGCTGGTCGACCATGTTGATGGTGGCGGGGCTGTTCATCGTCCTGGAGCCGGTGATCGGCTATGTGATCGAGCCGCTTCTCTATGGCCATTCGACCGGGCTTTCGCCGCTCTCGGTCGTGCTGGCGGCGGTGTTCTGGACCTGGATATGGGGGCCGGTCGGGCTGGTCCTGTCGATGCCGCTGACCCTGCTGCTCGTCGTCCTCGGACGGCATATCCCCAGCCTGGAATTCCTCGACGTGCTGCTCGGCGATCGCCCCGCGCTGACCCCGGTCGAAAGCTTCTATCAGCGGATGCTCGCCGAAGACCCCGACGAAGCGCTGGAGCAGGCCGAAAGCCAGCTCGCCGACCGGTCGCTGACCGCTTATTATGACGAAGTGGCGCTGGCCGCGCTGAAGCTAGCGGCGGCGGATGTCGAGCGTGGTGCGATCACTCGCGACCGCGCGACGCGTGTCGTGGACTCGATGCTCGTCCTCGTAGGCGAGCTGGACCATCAGGACGATACCGCAAGCCCGCTGGAACCGCGCGGTGGATTGTTGCGGCCGCTGCCCGATGACGGTTCGGGTTTCGATGAAACGGCGCCCGCTTCGCTTCCCTCAGCGCCGTCCGGTTGGGAGCGGGGTGGCAGCGTGTTGTGCATCGCGGGGCGCGGTGTGCTGGACGATGCGGTCACCGCGATGCTTCAGCAATTGCTGACGAAGCGGGGCTTCGGTGCGAACCGGGTGCCGCACGAGGCAGGATCGCGTGCCAATATCGACCGGCTCGATGCGTCGGGCGCCCGCATGGTGTGCATCTCCTATCTGGAGATTGGCGGCTCGCCATCGCATCTGCGCTATCTGGTCCGCCGTATCCGCTCGCGCGTCGGGCCCGTCCCAATCCTCGTCGGACTGTGGCCAGAGGGAGAGGCGGCGCTGACCGACCGCGAGATCCAGCGGACGCTGGGTGCCGATATCTATGTCGGGACGCTGGGCGCAATGGTCGAGGCCTGTCTCGACCATGCCGGGGCCGAGCGGGAGGCAGCGGCATGACCGGGGCGGACGATCGTGTCGGCGAGGGTGCCCGGACGCCGTTGCAGGTGCCGCCCCGCGGCTGGCTCGCCATTCTCCGGCGAACCTGGGCTGAGATGGGTGCCGACAATATCGGGATCATCGCGGCCGGGATCGCCTTCTACGTCTTTGCCGCGATCGTGCCGACGCTGGGCGCGGTGGTCCTGAGCTATGGCCTGTTCGCCGATGCGGATACGGTTCGGCAGAATGTCGAGGGCCTGTTCGCTTCGCTGCCGCGCGATGCCGCATCGATCATCACCGACCAGCTGCTGACGGTGGTCGAAAGCTCGAAGAACAAGCAGGGCCTGGGCCTGGTCGTCGCCCTGTTGCTGGCATGGTACGGCGCGACCAAGGGGTCGTCGGCGATCGTTACCGGCCTGAACGTGGCCTATGATACCCAGGAGACGCGCGGCTTCATACGGCTGAACCTGTTGCAATTCGCGGTCGTGGCCGGGGGCGTCGCGTTGATCTTCGTCGCGATCGGCACGACGATGCTGCTCGCCTTTCTCAGCGGACTGATCCCCGACGCGCCGACCCCGATCCTGCTGCTGATCCGGCTGGGGGGCTATGTGCTGCTGGCCTTGCTGGTCGTCACCGCGGCGGCGATCCTGTTCCGGTTCGGCCCCGATCATCGCCATCCGCACTGGCTATGGCTGTCGCCGGGGTCGGTGGGTGCGACCCTGCTCTGGCTGGCGGGAACGGCGGGGTTCGGTTTCTATGTGTCGAACTTCGGCAATTATGGCGCGACCTATGGCTCGCTGAGCGCGGTCATCGTCACGCTCACCTGGCTCTGGCTGACCGCCTATGTGTTCCTGATGGGCGCGGAGCTGAACGCCGAGCTGGAACGGCAGGTGGAGGGCGAGGGGGCTGAGGCGAAAACCGCAGCCGATGGCCCGGTGACGCCGACAAAACCCGATCCGAAGCAGGAAACCTCGGCCAGCACCCCGACCGCGACCCTGATGGCCTGGGCGGGGAACGGGACCATGGCCACGATCGGTTTCGCCCTGCTGCGCCGGGGGCGGCCGGTCGGGATCGTCGCTCTTTCGCTTGCCGCGCATGCCGCATGGCGAAGCCGGTCGCCGCGCCGCCGGGGCTGATCTTCCCACCGGGCGAGCACAGGCTATCCGTGCGCCGGGATGTGGCTTAAACGATGGCCGCAGACCCTGCCGCCTTGCCTTGTTCGAAGGATGTTTCATGCGTCTTCCCGTTGCCCTGCTCCTTGCGTCGTCTCTCGCTTTTCCGGTGCAGGCGGCCGTCCATCGCTATGGCGGCCTGACCCTCGCGCCATCGGGTGGTGAGGTGGCCACGATCGAGCTGGACGGCGGCACGCATCCGGCCGTCGTGCTGCGCAATGCCTCGGATGGGCGGGTGGTGCGCCGGATCGATCCCTGTGCGACGTGCAGCTATTCGGGGCTGACCTTCACGCCCAAGGGGGACGGCGTGGCCTTTCTGGCGCGCGACCGGGAGCGGGGCGTCGTGACCCTGATGATCGCGCGCGGTGACGGGGTACGCCCGGTCGCGACCGTCGAGGGGCTGGCCTCGACCCCGCGCTTCTCGCCGGATGGCAAGCGCGTGGCGATGCTCATCACGCTGGGCGCGACCAAGGATGTCGGTGCGACCCAGGCGGGCGCGCGGCAGGTCGGCGAGATCGGCGTCGCCAATGACGAACAGCGTCTGGCCATCGTGCCGGTAGGAGAGGGGACGACCAAGGCGATGCCGCTGTCGCCGCAGGGCCGCTATATCTACGAATATGACTGGACACCCGACGGGAGTGCGCTGGTCGTGACCTCGGCGCTCGGCAATGGCGATGCGAACTGGTGGGTGGCGACGCTCGACCGGGTGGATGCCTCCACCGGCGCGGTGACCGCGATCGCCAAGCCGTCGACCCAGATCAACATGCCCCGCGTCTCGCCCGATGGGAAGACGGTCGCCTATATCGGCGGGCTGATGAGCGATTTCGGCTCGATCGGCGGCGATGTCTGGACGGTGCCGCTGGCCGGGGGCACGCCGACCGACCAGACCAAGGGGCAGCCGATCACCTTCACCTCGCTGGCCTGGACCAAGGGCGGGCTGCGCGCCGCGACGCTGCGCAACGACCAGATGGGGGCTGTCGCCATCGAGCCCGGTCGTGCCCCGCGCCCGCTATTCGCCCGGCCGGTGGGCCTTTCCGCCGGGGACGGCCGGATCGCCTGGGATGCGAAGGGCGAGATGGCCGCCAGCGTCGTCGAGGACTTCACCCATGCGCCCGCCATCTATGCGGGGCCTGCCACCGCCTTGCGACAGATCACCCATGACAATGACGCCGCGCAGCCCGCCGTCCAGGCGCGCAGCGTGACCTGGACGAACGAGGGGTTCACCGTCCAGGGCTGGCTGTTGTCGCCGCTGTCGGCGCGGCCCGGCGTGAAGGCCCCGATGATCGTGCAGGTCCATGGCGGTCCGGCGGCGGCCAGCACGCCGCGCTTCATCGAGAAGGGGTTGGCCAGCGCGTTCGAGGATGCGGGCTATTACCGCTTCCTCCCCAATCCGCGAGGCTCCTATGGTCAGGGCGAGGCCTTCACCGCCGCCAACAAGCGGGACTTTGGCGGCGGCGACCTGCGCGACATCCTGGCGGGGATCGATGCGGTCGAGAAACTGGCCCCGGTCGACGATGCGCGGCTGGGCCTGACCGGCTGTTCCTATGGCGGCTTCATGGCGATGTGGGCGAATACCCAGACCAATCGCTTCAAGGCGATCGTGGCGGGCGCCGGGCTGTCCGACTGGGTGAGCTATTACGGCACCAACGGCATCAACACCTGGATGATCCCCTATTTCGGCAAGTCGGTCTATGACGACTACAAGGCCTATGAGGACGTCTCGGCGGTCTATCACGTCAAGACCGCACGCACCCCGACCTTCATCTATGTCGGCGAGCGGGATATCGAGGTGCCGCCGACCCAGTCGGTCGAATGGTGGAACGCGCTGAAGAGCCAGGACGTGCCGACCAGCCTGGTCATCTATCCCGATGCCGGACATTGCGTGCCGACCCAGGCGGGCGATGTGATGAACCGGCAACTGGCGTGGTTCGGCAAATATTTGGGCCAGCCCCAGCGCTGACCGCCCGCCCCGCCAGCCGAGGGACGGAGCGGAGATGGCCCCCGCCAGCAGGCGGGGGCGTCGTTCAGGACGGCGTGGCCGGTATCGGCTCGGCGGGTTTCGGGGGCAGGTCCACCTTGATCTCGACGCGGCGGTTCTTGTCGCGTCCTTCCGGATCGTCCGATCCATCCGGCTTGCGGTTGGGCGCGACGGGGTTGGCCTCGCCCATGGGGATGACGGTGATCCGGTCGGCGGCGGTGCCCTTTTCGACCAGATAGTCCCGCACCGCCTCGGCCCGGCGGCGCGAGGCGATCAGGTTGGACGCGTCGGAGCCGTGGGAATCGCTATGGCCCCAGATCGTGATCGCACCGCCCATCCCGAAGACGGGTTCGGCGATCAATGCGTCGATCTGCGCAAGCCCCTTGTCATCGGGCTTGGCGCCCTTGGCGGGGAAGGCGATGGTCAGGTCGATCGGCTCGGGCGTCGGCGACGGGGTGGGGGCGGGTTCGATATCCGGGCGGATGATCGATTTGGTCTCGACCTGCTCGTTCGCCATCGCGCTATTGTCCGGCGATGCGGTATTGGCGACGGGTTCGGCCTGCGTGGTGTCGTTCGCGGGCGCCGGGCCGGCTGGCTGGCAGGCGGCGATGCCCAGCGCGAGGGTCATCGCCGCGAGCGATTGCGCGGCCCTTTCGTTCAGCCTCTTGGTCGTCATGCGACAGCCTCTCCATTCTGGAATTGCAGTCTAGCCTCCGGATCCGCGTGGCGCGAGGGTCCATAGGACACGACGATGTCCCCCTTTTGCGGCATGGGCCGCGCGGCATGGGTAAAGAAGCGGATGCGGCCGTCCTTGCGCAGGACGAACAGCATGTCCGCCTCGTCGGGCAGCGCCGAGCGGGCATGGTCGAAGTTGAACTGCTCGCTGATCCGGGTGCTGCGGAAGGTCCAGCCCGCCGCTTCGCGCCGCAAAATATCCTCGACCCCGTGCCCGGCGGTGAACATGGCGCGCCCGCGCAAGGCGCCCGGCAGGCTGCGATGGTCATGATCGTCGCCGCTGCCGCCCAACTGATAAACCGAATCCCGGCCGATATGATGGGCGAATTCGCTGCAGACCAGCGCATTATAGGCCTCGTTCTCGGTGGTGGCCACCAGCACCTGGAACTGGCTGAGGTCCAGCCGTTCCTCCGTCGCTTCCGCCAGCAGCTCGCCATGATAGGTCGCGATTCCGACCTGCCGCGCGGCCGACAGCCGCTGCCAGCTCGAATCCGTGATGCTGACCGGCAGTCCCAGCGACTGGATTTGACGGGCCAGCGCGATGCTCCACGGCGTGCTGCCGACGATCAGCAGCCCTTTCTGCATCGCGCCCGTGACCTTCAGCCAGCGCGCGACGAAGCGGATGCTGAACCCATGGGCGATGATCGTCGCGACGACGACGGCAAAGGACAATGTGACGAGGATATTGCCATTGCCATAGCCAAGCTGGTCGAGCCGCAGCGCGAACAGCCCCGACACCGCCACCGCGACCACGCCGCGCGGGGCGATCCACGCCACCAGCAGCCGCTCGTTCCACGGTATCTTGCTGAAGGCCAGCGCGATCAGCACGGTCGCCGGACGCACCAGGAACAGCAACGCAAGCAGGAAGGCGGCGAACCGCCACTCGAACAGCCGCAGCACCTCGAAATTCAGCGAGGCCGACAGGATGACGAACACGCCGGAGATCAGCAGGACGGTGACATTCTCCTTGAACGGATGAATGTCGCGCAATGAGTCCAGCCGCATATTGGCGACCGCGACGCCCATGACCGTGACCGCCAGCAGGCCCGTCTCCTGCTGGATCAGGTTGGACAGGACGAAGGTGCCGATGACCGCGACCAGCAGGACCGGCGCCTTCAGATATTCGGGCACATGACCGCGCGGAAAGGCCCAGGCGATCGCGCGGGCCATCGCATAGCCGATCAGGCCGGACACTACGGCCGCACCGAGCAGCGCGACGACCACCGAAATCAGGGTTCCGCCCTGGTCGACCCGGCGGAGATATTCATAGGTGATGACCGCACACAGCGCACCGAACGGATCGTTGACGATCGCTTCCCATTTCAGGATCGCGCGGGGCCGCGCCGCGATGTTGCTCTGGCGAAGCAGGGGGATGACGACGGTGGGGCCGGTCACGACCAGGATGCCCGCGAACAATATCGCCACCGGCCAGACCAGCCCCGCGACATAATAGCAGGCCAGCGCCCCCAGCACCCAGCCGAGCGGGATGCCGATCATCATCAACCGGGTGACCGCGCCCTCGGTCTTGCGCAGCTCACGGAAATTGAGGCTAAGGCCCCCCTCGAACAGGATCAGCGCGACCGCGACCGAGATCATCGGCTCCAGCAGTTCGCCGAAGATATGTTCGGGAACGATCAGTCCGGTGATCGGCCCGGCGATGACCCCCGCCGCCAGCATCAGGGCGATGGCGGGCCATCCCGTTCTCCAGGCAATCCATTGCGCACCGATCCCCAGGACACCGATCAATGCGAAGACAAGCGCGTGTTGTTCCATAGGGCCACTTAACACCCGGATACGGCAAAGGTAACCGCAGCGGCCGCCGACGCATCGCACTTGCCCCCCGGTCCGCCGGGCGGTCGCGCGTATGACGGGTCAATAGGGTGGCGCGTTACGGGCCCGATGTTCGCGCGCGGCCGCCGCCCACCAGCGCAGATCGTCGGCAAAGCGCGGAAAGGCCTTGGTCAGCGCGGCACCGCCCTCGCCAGTCGGCTGCCCCTGGTCGTCCAGCGCATGGCCGATCCCGCCCACCGCCAGCGTGCTCGACACGACGACCATTCCCATTTCCGACAGCGTAGCGTGCCATGCGACGCTGGCATGGGCGCCCGCGAGCCGTCCCGCCGAATAGCTGGCGATGGCGGCGGGGCGCCAATACCATTCCTCCAGGAAATGATCGGTCAGGTTCTTCAGGCCCGGCTGTTGGCCCCAATTATATTCGCCGGTCACGAAGACGAAGGCATCGGCGCTGCGGATTTTGGTCGCCAGCCGCTCCATCGCCTCGGGTGCCTCGCCCGCGGGATATTCCTTGTACATCCGGTCGAGCATCGGCAGGCCAACCGCCTGGGCGTCGATCAGTTCGGCCTCCGCGCCCCGTTCGCCGAATGCGCGGACCAGATAGTCGGCCAGGCGAATGCCCTGCCGGTCGGACCGGTACGAACCGTAGAAGATCAGGATAGTATCCGCCATCGCGCACCTCGCGGCCCGATCATGACCGTATGAGATGATCCCGGCAAGTCACTCTTATCCCCTGATATATCGTGTTACATTGGTGGCCAGTACGTCCAGGGGCACATTGCCGCCGTCCACCACCGCCTGATCGAAGTCGCGCAGGTCGTAGCGGGCACCGAGCGCGGCCTTGGCCCGGTCGCGCTGGGCGACGATCTCGGCGCGTCCGACCTCATAGCCACAGGCCTGGCCCGGCCATGCGCAATAGCGGTCGACCTCGCTCACGGCGTTGCTGCGCGGCAGGCCGGTGGCGGCGATGAACTCGGCCAGCGCCTTGTCGCGCGACCAGCCGAGCGCATGGATGCCGGTATCTACGATCAACCGCACCGCGCGCCATGCCAGCCCCATCAGATAGCCCAGCCGCCCGGCGGGGTCGTCGCGGTACATGCCGAGCTCGTCGGCGAGCTGTTCGGCATAGAGAGCCCACCCCTCCGAATAGGCGTTGAACGCCAGGATCGATCGGATGAGCGGCAGTTGCTGGGCATATTCGCCCTGCCAGACATGGCCCGGTATCCCCTCGTGATAGACCAGATCGGGGATGGTGACGCGGTTGTGGATCGACGGGTCGCCCAGATTGACCCAGACCTTGCCCGGTTCGCGTCCGTCGATCGTGCCGGGGCCGCCATAGGCCGCCGGTGCGCCCGGTTCCTGTGCCGGGGGCATGCGGCGAATTTCCAGATGTCCCCGCGCCAGACGGCGGAACGCTTGGGGCAGGCGCGGGCGGATCGCGTCGATCCGGCCCTGCATATAGGCGATGATCTCGCGCCGTCCCGCGTTGCCGTCGGGAAAGCCGATGCCGGGGCGACGCTGATAGGCCATGGTGCGCTCGGCGACGCTGCCCTGGGTCAGTCCCGCCTGGCGCAGGATCGCATCCATCTGTGCCTGCAGATCGGCCAGCCGCGCGCGGCCCACGGCATGCAGCTCGGTTGCGCTGCGCCGTGTCGTCGTGCCCGCACGCAGGCCCCATGCATACCATTCGGGGCCGTGCGGGCGGCTGTTCATCCCCGCCGCATCGGTCGCCACCTCCCGCTGCGCGCGCAATTCGGTCAGCTGTCGCTCCAGCGCGGGTACGATCGCGGCGCGGACGATCCGTGTCGCCTGCGCGGTCCAGTCGCCGGGGATGGTGGCCGCCTTGCGCGCCAGCGGACCGATCAGCGGTCCGTCGCTCTTCTCCGCCTCCGCGATCGTGCCAGTCATCCCCGCAATCGTCTTGTCGAGCAGGAAGGAGGGCGGCACGACGCCCTGCTGGCGCGCCTGGCGGATACGCGTCGTCTCGCCGTCCAGCTGGGCGGGCATGGCGGCAAGCCGGGCCAGATAGGCCTCCGCATCCGCCTTGTCGCGGACCGGCTGGTCGCCGTCGAGCAACTGCGGCACGTCCAGCCACGCCCCGACATTCTGGATCACGCCATAGGGCGTGTTGCGCCAGTCGCCGATGGTCGCCACGCCATAGGGCAGGGCCATGCCGTCCAGCGCGGTGCGAAGGGCGGTCTCGACCACCGCCAGGCTGGTCGCGGTCGCCGCATCCAGGCCGGTTCGCGGCACCCGCGCCAGATCGCGCAGCCCCTCGCCAAGGAAACGCTGCCGCGCCGCCACGCCCGCCGGCGAGCGATCCTCCAGCCTGTGCCGCAGCCCGGAATGCACGCCGGTATCGACACCCAAGGTGGTCGCCCGCTCCGGCGCCAGCGCCAGCAGCTGCCAGGCCAGCCGGTCGAGCAGCGCGCCCGCGTCGCCGGTCGCGGCGGCCAGTCCCTGGGTCGAGGCCGTGACGGAAACGGCGCCGAGCCCGATCAGCGTGTCGCGGCGGGAAATAGCTCTGTTCATTTCCGATAGATGACCGGCCCGAGGCGCGGCGTCAAATGACACCGGCCCGACAGGTCGACAGCGCGTTTCCGGCGCCTTCCCACAAAAATTTCAGGACCTCGTCCCCCTGACGATCGGTTCAGCTTGGCGTAGGGTTGCGTCGTGCATGGGGCGTTCCTGCGACGACATTGGACTGAATAGGGGCTATCACACCAACATGACCGTATCGCGTTTTTCCGTCTCCGGCCAATCGGTCGCCCGGCTTCTGGCCACCCTTGCGACCGGCACGCTGGTCGCGGCGCCCGTGATGGCGCAGATCGCGCCGCCGCCCGTCATGGTGCCCGCGCCCTCGACCCAGACGCCTCCTGGCGCGACCGTTCAGCCCGTGCCCCAGGCTGTGCCGCCCAGCATCGTCGCGCCGGTGGCGATGCCCAGCCTGACCGATGCCCAGGCGCATCAGCTCGCCACGCTGATCGCCAAGGGCGAGGTGGCGCAGGGGCTGCGCTCCGGTGCGCAGCGCGATCTGTCGGCGCTGTCGCCCGCCGCGCTGACCCGCGTGGCGCTCGACTATGCCCATGCGGTTCATGCCGGACGGCTCGACCCCTCGGACTTTTCCAAGGATTGGGGCATCAGGCCGCAGCCCTATGACCCGCTGCCCGGCTTTGCCGAGGCGGTGCAGAAGGACCGGTTGGCGGCCTGGGTCGCCTCGCTGCCGCCGCCCTATGCGGGGTATGACGCGCTGGTGACGGGGCTGGCGCGATACCGGGCCATGGCGGCGGCGGGCGGCTGGTCGCCTTTGCCGTCCACAACCATCGCTTTCGGGTCGAGCGGCCCGCTGGTCCAGCAGTTGCGCAAGCGACTGGCGATGGAGGACCCCGCCGTCAGCGCGACCGGCGCGACCTTCGACGAAAACCTGTTGGCGGCGGTGCGGCGGGCGCAGCGGCGCTACGGCCTCAACCCGGTCGGCACCGTCGGCAGCCAGACGGTCGCGGCGCTGAACGTGCCGGTCGGCCAGCGCATCCGCCAGATCATGGCCAATATGGAACGCTGGCGCTGGTTGCCGCAGCAACTGGAGGCCAAGCGCGTCCAGGTGAACATCGCGGCCGCCGTGCTGACCGTGTTCGACGGCGATAATCCGGTCATGTCGATGAAGGCCGTGACGGGACGGCCGGGCAACGAGACGCCGATGCTGGTTTCCTCGATCCACAGCATCGTGCTCAATCCGCCGTGGAACGTGCCCAGCTCGATCGCGAACAAGGAGCTGTGGCCCAAGGAAAAGGCCAATCCGGGCTATCTGAAGCGCAACGGTTTTCGCGTGATCGACAATGGCGACGGCAGCAAGCGGTTGCAGCAGTCCTCGGAGAAGAGCGCGCTGGGGCGGTTCAAGTTCGACTTCCCCAACGACTTCGCGGTCTATCTCCACGACACGCCCGCCCAGTCGGGCTTCTCGAAATTCGACCGGCTGGCCAGCCATGGCTGCGTCCGGTTGGAAAAGCCTGCGGATCTCGCCGCGCTGATGCTGAAGACGACGCCCGAATGGCAACCGGCGCAGGTCGACGCCGTTCTCGCCTCCGGCAAGACGGTGCGCGCGACGATGGCCGAGCCGGTGGCGGTCTATCTGCTATACTGGACGGCCTTTGCCGGGGCGGACGGGCAGGTGGGCTTCCGTGAGGACCCATATGGCTGGGACGCGCAACTGGCGACCAAGCTGGAGGCACGGTCCGCCGAGCGGGCGGCCGCGACCGCGAATTGATGAGTGCGAAAGGGGATAAGATGATGAAGACCAATGAGATGCGCCGCTGGGGTCTGGTGGCCGCTGCCATGCTGCTTCCCGCGCTGGCGGGCTGTTCGCAGTCCACGCCGGAGGAGCAGCCGGTGGCCGCCGCCGCCGAGAATGAGCTGACCGTGACCGACGGCGCGGTCGACGAGAATATGACGGCGGTGGCCAATATGGACGAGGTCGCGGCGCCCGCGACCAATGCCGCCGAGGAAATCCCGCCGCCCCCGCCCGAGCGGACCGTCGATCAGCAGATGCTCGACGACGCCTCGGCCACCGGCATGACGTCGCGCGTGCAGCGCGATGCGCCCGCGGCCGACGCTCCTGCGGCCGAGCGCAAGGGCGGCGAGTAAGTCTGGCCGATGGGGGCGGGCGGCACGACCCGTCTGCCCCACCTTTGCAAGGATAAGACCGCATGAGCGAAGCCAGCGTCCATGCTGCGGGCGAACAGCATCTCGTCCATCGCACCGGCTGGCTTCGCGCTGCGGTGCTGGGGGCCAATGACTTGATCATCTCGGTATCCAGCCTGATCGTCGGCGTCGCCGCGGCTCCGGGGGCCACGGCGGGAACGGTGCTGCTGGCGGGGATCGCCGCGCTGGTCGGTGGTGCCTTGTCGATGGCGGCGGGCGAATATGTCTCGGTGAGTTCGCAGGCGGACACCGAACAGGCCGATCTGGCACGCGAGGCGGCGGAACTGGACCGCGCACCGCTCGCCGAAACGCGCGAGCTGGCGGCGATCTATGAGGCGCGTGGGGTCGAGGCCGGGCTGGCCCGACAGGTCGCCGAGCAGATGATGGCGCATGACGCGCTCGGCGCGCATCGCCGCGACGAACTGGGGTTGGCGGATGACGGCGGGTCCGATCCGTTGCAGGCGGCCTTTTTCTCCGCCGGGGCCTTCGCCTCGGGCGCGATCCTGCCGGTGCTCGCCGCGCTCAGTCCGCGCGCCATGGTCCTTTATGCGGTGCCGGGGACCGCGCTGCTGCTCCTGGCCGTGCTGGGGGCGCTGGGCGCGCGGGCGGGCGGTGCCCCGATCGGGCGCGGGGCGATCCGTGTCGTCCTGCTCGGTGCGCTGGCCATGGGTGTCACCGCGCTGATCGGGACGCTGACCGGCGGCATCGTCTAGATGGCCGTGTTGAGCCATTCGCGCGACCGGTGCGTTGACCCGTCTCCATCAGGAGAGTGACATGCGCGACGAACTCGACACCCCGACCGAACCCCAGAGCTTTGGCGACCTGCCGATCCAGCCGACCGGATCGGGTGTCCAGGATCTGGAAATCGCCTATGAGCAGATGCGCCTGACCGAAGCGGATGCGGCCCCCGCGCCCGATGCCAATGATGCGATCGCCGAGAGCGAGGCGCATCCGGGCTGATCGCGACGGCCCCGTCGGCCGATCGCACAGGGCATTCCCATTCGGAAAATATCTCGTATTGTGATGAACGATACCAGATAATGGATTCTCGATATGGCGGACCCAGTGCATTTCGACCGGCGGAGCCTGTTGCTATCGGCCACCGGCATGGCCGTGACAATGGGGCAGACATCCGCCCCGGCGGCCACTCTCCCCATACGCGACGAGGCCGCCAAGGGGACCGGTGCAACCTGCTGGCTCGACGGTGTACCACCGGATAGCCACGAGGGAATGACCTGGGGCCAGCCATGGCCTAGGGGGACGAAACTGTCCTCCTCCTACCGCCTGGCGGGGGAAGGATCGGCTTCGCTGCAAAGCTGGCCGCTCGCCTATTGGCCCGACGGGTCGATCAAATGGACGGGCCATGCCCTGGCCGCCGATGCGGGGCGCGCCACCAGCTTGCGGGTCGAGCCGGGCAGGGCGCGGCAGGCATCGCCCTCTTCCGCGACGGCGCGAAGCTTTGCCGATCGGATCGAGGTGACGGTCGGCGATACGCTCTGGACGATCGGGCGACAGGGCGAGGCGATTATCCGCTCGGCGCGGCGAGGCGGCAAGACGGTCATGCGCGACGTCGGCCTCATCGCGACGGCACAGGACGCGCCCGACGAGGAGGATGGCGCCGCGCCCCGGCTTCTCCGCTATGCGGGGCGGATCGAGCGCGTCACGGTGGAACAGGATGGCCCCATCCGGGTCGTGGTGCGGGTCGAGGGACGTCATGCCGCGCCCGACGAACAATGGCTGCCTTTTTCGCTGCGCCTCTACTTCCATGCCGGATCGGCGTCGGTGCGGATCGTCCATAGCCTGATCTTCGACGGAGATCCCGCGCGGCGGTTCGTACGCGGGCTGGGTCTGAGCGGGCAGGTGCCGATGACCGATCCGCTGCACGACCGGCATGTCCGCTTCGCCGGACAGGGCGATGGCCTATGGGCGGAGGCGATCCGGCCGCTGACGGGATTGCGCCGCGATCCGGGGCGCGCTTTCCGCGAGGCGCAGGTTGCCGGACGGGAAACGCCACCGCTGGCGACGATGGCGGCGGCGGTGCGCGATCGGCTGGATTACATCCCGGCCTGGGGCGAGTTCCGGTTGCGCCAGCCCAATGCCGACGGCTTCACCATCCGCAAGCGGACTTCGAGCGGCCATGGCTGGGTGCCGGTCGACGGCGCCGGGCGCGCGGCGGGGCTGGGCTATGTGGGTGGCGCGCGGGGCGGTGGCGTCGCCTTTGCCATGCATGATTTCTGGCGGCGCTGCCCGGTCGGGCTCGACGTGGCCGAGGCGACCGGCGAGGCGGCCCGCTTCACCCTGTGGTATCACGCGCCCGACGCCCCCGCGATGGACCTGCGCTTCTATCATGACGAAATGGGGATGGCCGATTATGCCCGACAGAACGAAGGGCTGGACATCACCTATGAGGATTATGAGCCCGGCTGGGGCGATGCGCGCGGGATCGCACGGACGACCGAATTCCGGCTCTGGGCGCTCGACACGACGCCGACCCGCGAGCGGCTGATCCGGATGGCGGCGCAGGTCGAGGCGCCGCCCCGCCTGCTCGCGACCGGCGAAGCGGTTCATGCGGCGGGGGTGTTCGGTGCCTGGACGCTGGCGGGACCATCCGGCGGCGACGCGGCGGGACGGATCGAGGCGCGGGCCTCGCGCGAGCTGGATTTCTATATCGGGCAGGTCGAGCAGCGGCGCTGGTACGGCTTTTGGGACTATGGCGACGTCATGCACAGCTATGACGCGGATCGCCATGTCTGGCGCTACGATATCGGCGGTTTCGCGTGGGATAACAGCGAGCTGTCGACCGACCTGTGGCTGTGGTACGCCTATCTGCGGACCGGGCGAGCCGATGTCTTCCGGATGGCGGAGGCGATGACGCGGCATACCGGCGAGGTCGATGTCTATCATCTCGGCCGCTTCCGGGGGCTTGGGACGCGTCACGGGGTGCAGCATTGGGGCGACAGCTCGAAACAGCCGCGTATCTCCAACGCCGCCTATCGCCGCATCTATTATTACCTGACCGCCGACGAGCGGTGCGGCGACCTGATGCATGCGCTGATCGACAGCGACCAGACGCTTCGCCATGTCGAGATCGGGCGCAAGGTCGGGGCCCGCGCGCCCGGTTCGGCACCACCCGGCGGCACTGGCGCGGTGGTCGCGGAGGGCAGGCTGCCGCCGGGACAGGTCTTCGTCCAGTTCGGCACCGTCTGGGGGCCTTTGGTCGCGGCCTGGATGACCGAATGGGAACGGACGGGCAACCCGCGCTGGCGCGACCGGATCGTGGCGGGAATGCAGTCGCTCGCCGCTCTGCCCCGCCAATGGTTTGCGGGCGGCGCGCCCTTCGACCTCGCCACGGGGCGCTTTGTCGGCGAAGGCGACCGGGTAAGCATGAGCCATCTGAACGGAGTTTTCGGCGTGTTTGAGACGATGGCCGAACTGCTCGAACTGGTCGATGTGCCCGCCTATCGCGAGGCCTGGCTGGACTATTGCGCCTATTATAATGCCCCGACCGACCTGTTCCGCGCGAAGACCGGCGATCCGGGCAAGGGCAGGGGACTGGCCCAAGCCCATTCGCGCTACACCGCCTATGCCGCCGTCCAGCGCCGCGACCCTGCGCTGGCCCGCCGAGCCTGGGCGGAGTTCCTGGGGGCGGGCGACCGCGCCACGCGCGATCAGGCCAAGGGCGCGGTGCGCGTGTCCGGTCCGGCGGTGCTCAAGCCGGTGGACGAAATCCCCGACATCTCGACCAACGACGCCGCCCAATGGGGGCTGGCGGCGACTGCCAATCTCGCGCTGATCGGCCGGTGGCTGTCGTGAGGCGATGGGCCTGCGCCATGCTGGGCGTGGCGGCGCTGGCCGCGACGGGGCCGGGTGCGCGTATCGACGATTTTCGCGGCGGCCTGTCGCGCTGGTCCGTCGAGGCCGAGCCGGGCGCGCAGGTCGTCGCTCGGGACGGAGTGCTGGATATCGACGCGGCGGACGGGGTGACGATCTGGTATCGACAAAGGCTGAAGGGGCCGGTTGCGATCGACTATGACGTGATGGCGGTGGCGGAGGGCGGGGCGCATGACGCGGTCAGCGACGTCAACGCCTTCTGGATGGCGCGCGACCCCAGGGTGAAGGGCGGGTCGGTGCTGGCCCGGCGACGCGACGGCGCCTTTGCCAGCTATGACGATCTGGAGACCTATTATGTCGGGATCGGCGGCAATCGGAACAGCACGACGCGGATGCGCCGCTATGTCGGTCGCAAGGGGGATCGGCCGCTCTTGCCCCAGCATGACCGCAGCGATCCCGGCGCGATGCTGGTCTCGAACCGATGGACCCATATCCGCCTGATCGCCGATGGTCACGAGATCGTGGTCGATCGCGACGGCCAGCGGCTCTTCACGATGCGCGACGCCGCCCCCTATCGCAGTGGTTGGTTCGCGCTGCGCACCACGCGCAGCCATTTGCGGGTTCGCGATGTGCGGATCACGCCGCTGGGCCGATAAGAAAGGGGCCGGATCGCACTGAACGGCCCCCATAGTCGAGGGAAAAGGCGAGCCCGTTGGGGCTCAGAATTTCAGGTTGAAGCCCGCGAAGAAGCGCTGCCCCGGATAGAAGACCTCGGACGTGCCGATATTCTTGATATAGGTCTTGGAAAATTCCTTGTTGATGTTCTGCATCTCCATGAACAGCTGATAATGCCATTCGGGGAAGCGGAACGTGACCTTGGCATCCAGATAGCCTTCGCCCTTGCGATAGATGGGCAGGTTCCCGTTATTGGAATCGGCGACGACCGTCAGCCAGTCCGACCGGAAGTTATAGGCCAGGCGGGCGTTCAGCCATCCCTTGTCGTAGAAGACGCTGGCATTCCAGGTCCATTTGGACAGGCCGGGATAGTCGTTCAGCGGATCGCCGGTCGCGCTGTTGGTCAGGTTGGTGCGCAGGGCGCGGGCATAGGTGACATTGCCGCTGGCGCCCAGCCCGTCGAACGGCGCGGGCAGGAAGGTGAAGGCGGTCTGCGCGCTCGCCTCGATCCCGTCGAGCAGCGCGCCGAAGCCGTTCACCGGCTGGCGCACGGTATAGGTCACGCCGTCCTGGAACAGGTCGACGCCGGTGCGCAGCACGTTCAGGATGACGAAGCTGCTCTCATATTTCTTGTAATAGCCCAGGCTGAACAGCGTATCCTTGTTGGGATACCAGGCCAAGTTCACCTCCCACTGGTCGGCGCGATAGGGCTTGAGCGCGGGGTTGCCCGCGGTGCAGACATCATCCGACGCGGCGACGGTCGCATCGTCCAGGCAGTTGATGTTGGGCACCAGATCGGTCGGCTTGGGCCGGGCGAGGTTCTTGGCCCAGTTGGCGCGGAACACCAAGTCGGGCGTGAGCTCCAGCGCCGCGTTGAAGGCGGGGAGGATGTCGACATAGCTGTTGCGCAGCGAGAGTTGCTGGGCGCCGAGCACCACGGTCTCGGTGCCGCCCGTGGCGGTGAAGCGGGTCTGGCGGCGGATATTGGTGCCCGTGCCCACATCGCGGGTATAGACATAGCGCACGCCCGCATTGCCGGTCAGGCGCATGCCGAAGACATGGGTTTCCAGGTCCCCCTGGACGTAACCGGCGGCAACCGTCTCGTCGATCTTCAGCTGGGGAATCTGGGGCTGGCCATTGGCTTCGCGTACCAGATCCTGGTCGAAACCGGACAGGTCGTAATATTGGCTGAGCAGCGACGGCGAGAAATTGGCGAAGGCGAGGCGATTGGGGATCGAGGAGGATGCGCCTTGCAGCCCCGCGAACATCGGTGCGCCGCCAGTCGTGGTGCCCAGGGACCGGATAAGCCCGGCATATTCGTCGCGCGTCAGATAATAGGTGCTGCCATTGACCCGCTGCGGCACGGTGGCGGCGTTCACGACCTGGGTCGTGAAGGACACATTGGCGCTCGATTGATAGACCGCCGGGGTGGTGCCCGACGCCGGGGTCAGCAGACGTGATCCGCCACCTGCATAATTATAATAGTCGGCCCAGCGAAACTGCCCGCCAAACTCGATATTCTTCAGCGGCCCCCAATCGGCCGCCCAGGTTCCGTCGAGCTTCAGCTGGTTCTCGTTATTGCCGGAGTCGCCCGGACGATATTGGACGCTCGGCCCCGCCTGGGCAGTGTTCCCGGCGCGGTTGTAGTCGGTGTAGATATTGGGATCGGCGGGATTGACCGAACTGGGATAGGTGAAGACCGGAATGCCCAGATCGTTGCGCCGGTCGACCTGCATCCCCGCAATGCCGGTGCTGATCGAGATAAGGTTGGTCTCACCTAGCGTCCGAGATTCGCTGCGCGAGGCCAAACCCTTCAGCCGCAGGCGATCCACCACCCAGTCGAAGCCGGTGATATAGTAACGGGAATTCTGGTCATATTGGAAGTCGCGGCGCTGAACGCCCAGGATATTGGCGGACCCGCTATAGACGGGGGCGGACGCGCTGCCGATATTCGCCGCCGACAGGGCCGTGGTGTAGCTGGTGACGACATGGTTGCCGTCGACCGTCGATGTACCCAGCTTGACCTGTGGCGTCGAGCTCGCGCCGAGCGACGGATCGAGCTGGTAACGCTGGTAACGCCCCATATCGAGCGAATAATTGACGTCCATCAACCGTTGGTTGCGGCTGTTGAACTGCACTTCCGCAAAGGCGCGAAAATTGTTCGAGAATTCATATTGCAGCGTAATGTCGCCCGACAAGCGCTTGTCGCGGCGAACCAGATTGCGATAGCGGGGCACGGTCGGCGCCCAGTCGAAGAACTGATTTTCGCAGGCCGCCCGGCGGGTGGCGAAGGTCTGGGTCGCGGTCGCGCCGACACCCGCGCAGCTGGCATAGGTGTTGAACGCCGAATAGGCCGGGTTGGCGACCGTCTTCTGGTCGGAATGGTCGAAATCGGCGAGGCGGCTGTAATTGGTGTTGCTGGCATAATCCTGCCGCGTCGAGACGTCGCTATAGGTGACGTTGGCCAGGAGACCCAGCCCGTCGATGAAGAATTTGGGGGTGCCGATCAGCAGCGTCGCGCGGGGCTTCCAGTCCTGCGTCGTGTCGAGATGCTGTTCGGAGAAATTAAGATTGGCGATGAAATTCTTCAGCTCTAGCGGCTTGCGCGTCTCGATCTGGATCGTGCCGCCGATGCCGCCCTCGGTCAGCTTGGCCTGATAGCCCTTGTAGACGTCGATCGACTTGACGAGTTCGGAGGCGAATTCGCGGAAGTCGCCCGCGCGGGAACCCAGCGCGGAGGATTGGCCGACGCCGTTGATCTCGACGCGATTGAGGTCGGGCTCGACGCCGCGGATCGATACCTGATTGCCCTCGCCGAATTCACGGCTGAGCTGGACGCCGGTGATCCGGGCCAGGCTGTCGCCGATATTCTTGTCGGGGAAGCTGGCGATATCGTCCGCAACGATCGAGTCGACGACGGTCCCCGCATTGCGCTTGCGGGCGATCGCCGTTTGCAGCGAGGCGCGGGTGCCGACGACGATGATGTCCTCGGGGCTGACCCCGTCGAGCTTGTCGCCTTTCCCCTGATCGGCGGCCTTCGCAGCGTTTTGCGCAGAGGCGGGCGCGCTCAGCGCCAGTCCGGCGGCCAGCACGCCCCAGGCCGATGTGCGCAGCATTCCGCGTAGCAGGTGCCGGTCGCCCGCCTGACGCGACCCGATGATAGCGACGAAACCCGTCATGGCATCCTCCCTCTCGCCCCCGGTGCCGCCGCTGTTTCTCGGCTGACGCTATAGGGCTGCTCCAGTTTGCCTTGGTGTATATAACCACAATATGGAATGCAATCATATAGATTGGAATTTTGACTCGTTGAGCTATGCTGCTGTCAGGCAATGCGAAAGGCGGCATATGACCCGGATCGCCGTGCTTATTTGGGATAGGAGAAAGGCATGATCGGCAGGCGGCGCATCAGGGGCGGTATCGCATCATGGGTGATGATGGCGGCCGTCTGTCCGGTCCATGCCGCGCCATCGCCGGAGCGCCAGGCCGAAAAATGGGACCGCGGCGTCGTCGCGGTGCCCGCCATCGGGGGCGGGGTGCTGGTCAGCTGGCGCTCGCTGGCAAGCGATGCGCCAGGCGCGGGGTTCGAGGTGTTTCGCGACGGACGCAGGGTCTCGGTGTCCGCCATCACCGGCTCGACCAATTTCCGCGATGCCGGGGGTAGCGCCGCCAGCCGCTATGCCGTGCGGATGATCGCGCCGGGCGCGGCGGGCGCGGTCACTCCGGCCGTGCCGGTCTGGGCGAAAGGCTATGCGTCCATTCCGCTCGACCCGCCGCCGGGCGGCGTCACCCCGGATGGCGAGGCCTATGGCTATACCGCCAATGATGTGGGGCTGGGCGATCTGGACGGGGACGGGCAGCCCGATCTGGTGCTGAAATGGGACCCGACCAACAGCCATGACAACAGCCAGGGCGGCTATACCGGACCGGTCTATCTCGACGGCTATACGCTGGCGGGCAAGCGGCTGTGGCGGATCGACCTCGGCCCCAGTATCCGCGCGGGGGCGCATTATACCCAGTTTCTGGTGCAGGATTTCGACGGCGACGGCCGGGCCGAGGTGGCGATGAAGACCGCCGACGGCACGGTCGACGGGCAGGGGCATGTGATCGGCAATCCCAAGGCCGACTGGCGCCAGCATGACGGAGATGTGCCGCAGGCCGACAGGACCGGCGCGCACATCACCGCCGACGGGCGCATGGTCGCCAGGCTCGCAGGACGGATTCTGACCGGGCCCGAATATCTGACGGTGTTCGACGGCATGACCGGCAAGGCGCTGGCCACCAAGGCCTATGATCCACCGCGCGGGCCGCGCCACGATCCGGGTTTCGCCTGGATGGCCGCGCATTGGGGGGACGGCTATGGCAATCGGGTCGACCGGTTTCTGGCGGGGGTCGCCTTTCTCGACGGGCGGCGTCCCAGCATGATCTTCGGGCGCGGCTATTATGGACGAACGGCGATCGCCGCCTGGGACTATCGCGACGGCCAGCTGACCGAGCGCTGGCTGTTCGACACCGACCAACCGGGCCATCAGGACTATGTCGATCGCGGCAACCACCAGCTGAGCATCGCCGATGTCGACGGAGACGGTCGCGACGACGTCATCTACGGCTCGATGGCGGTCGATGCGGACGGCAAGGGACTGTGGACGCAGCCGCTCTATCACGGCGATGCGATGCATCTCGGCGATCTCGATCCCGCCCGGCCGGGGCTGGAGAAGTTCGGCGTGCACGAACAGGTCGGCAGGAATGGCGGGATCGGATCGGCGCTGCTCGATGCGCGGACCGGCCAAATTCTGTGGACCAAGCCCGCCACCAGCGACACCGGGCGCGGCCTGTCCGCCGATATCGACCCGCGCCATGTCGGCGAGGAGATGTGGGGATCGAACCAGCCCGATCTCTACGACGTCCAAGGCGTATCGGTTGGTCCGCATCCGCGCCAGACCAACTTCGCCATCTGGTGGGACGGCGATCTTCTTCGCGAACTGCTCGACGGGACGACCATCTCGAAATGGAACTGGACGACGGGCAAGGCCGAACCGTTGCTGGTGGCAGAGGGGGCGGCATCCAATAACGGGACCAAGGCCAACCCCGCGCTACAGGCCGACCTGATCGGCGACTGGCGCGAGGAGGTGGTGTGGCGCAGCGCCGACAATCGCGAGTTGCGCATCTATACGACGCCCTGGCCGACGACGCACCGGATCACCACGCTGCTCCAGGACCCGGTCTATCGCGCCGGGATCGCCTGGCAGAACACCGCCTATAACCAGCCGCCGCACACCGGCTTCTATCTGGGCATGGCCAGGCCGTCCGAACGGGCGGAGTGACCAGGTCACAACACCGGATTGCGCCCCCAGAGCTGATCATAGCGCCAGCCCGACAGATCCTCGACCACCGCGCGGGTCCTGGGGCTGGCAGGCTCGCGCTCGCCGGCGCGGAGCCGTTCGATCTCGTCCATCAGCACGGCATGGGATGCCGGGTCGAGCCGGAAGCGCAACGACACCCATAGCCCGAAGGCCAGCAGCGCGAGGGTGCCGCCGACCATCACCGCGACGATGGCGTGGACGGTCGCCGGGGACTGGCTGGCCGCACCGGCGACGAAGCCCGACGCCTGCAGGATCTGGCCGACCGCGATCAGCGCAACGGCCTGCGACATCTTGCGCACGAAGGTCATGACACCCGCAAATGCGCCCTCGCGGCGGCGGCCGGTGACGATCTCATCGACATCGGCCATGTAGTTGTAGGTCGCCCAGGGGATATAGTTGAGCGCACCGCGCCCCAGACCCGCGAAGGCGACCGGCAGCACGAAGACCCAGCCGCTGGCGCCCCGGCCGGTCCACCACAGGCCGAGGAACAGCAGGACGCCCAGCGCGAAGCTGCCCCCCGCAATCTGGTACGCCCGCGCCGGGGAGGCGCGAAGGGCGAAGTTGATCGCCAGCAGGACGGCGAGGGTCTGGACGGCATAGGTCAGCCCGGCCAGGTTGGACACGGCCAGCGTCGTGCCGCCCAGCGCGAAGACGACGAAATAGGCGAAGGCGGCGTTGAAGATGTCCTGGCTGATATAGCCGCCCAGATACATGCCCAGATGCAGCCGGAACGCCCGGATCCGCAGGGTCGAGAACAGGTTGCGATACAGGTCGCGGATCGCCGCCAGCGGGGTCAACCGCTCGCGCGCCAGCGCCATAGTCTCGGCCGAACGTGGACGCTCCCAACTGAATAGATAGAGCATCGTTGCCGAGGCCATGAACAGCGCGGAGAACAACAGGCCCATATAGAAATAGGTGTCGGGCGAATCCTTCCCCAGATGCTCGATCAACCGGCCCGGCAGGATGGCGGCGAGGATCGCGGAAATCTGGCCGCACATGATGCGCCACCCGGCGAACTTCGCCTTGGTCCGGTAGTCGCTCGCCATCTCGGCGGCCAGCGTCTCGAACGGAATGATCTCGAGCGCATAGACCAGCTCGAACAGGACATAGGTGACGAGATAATAATAGAAGCTCTGCCCCGCGACCCACATGATCGCGAAGGAGGGGAGCAGCGGGATAGCTGCCAGGATGAAGGCCCGCCGCCTGCCGAACCGGCGGCCCGCCCAGGTGTCGCCGAACCGATCGGAGATATAGCCGATGGTCGGGCTCGCCACCGCGTCCAGCACGCGGGCGATGCCGAAGATCAGCGTCGCCTGCGCCGCCGACAGGCCGCAAAAGCTGGTGTAGAAGAACAGCACCCAGGTGCTGATGACCGCCATCGAGCCCGCGCCCAGAATGTCGTTCGATCCATAGGCGGCGAAATTATACCAGCGAACGCGACGAGGGGGCGTGGAGCCGGTGGCGGCACCCATCAGATATAGGTCCGCAGGAATTCGCCCAGTGCGCAGATCGCCAGGCTCTGGCCATAGGGCATCGAGGTCAGCGCGATGTCCTTGTAGAATTGCATCGTGTCACCCATCGCGGTGCCGAAGCTGACCTGCTTCAGCTCGCCATGCTCGTCGATATTGGCGAGCACGGCGCGGATCGCCTTGATCCCGACCGCTTCGTAACGGCGCGGCAGATAGCCCTTCCGCACCGCCTTCAGGATGCCATAGGCGAAGCCAGCGGTGGCGGACGCTTCGAGATAGCTGGTCGGATCGACGATCAGCGTGTGCCACAGCCCGCTCTGGTCCTGATGCTCGGCCAGGGTTTTCACCTGCGCCGCGAGCGTGTCGATCAGGAAGGTGCGGAAGGCATCACCCTCGGCCAGGTCCAGCATCTCGATGATCTCGGGGATCGCGATCGTCACCCAGCAATTGCCGCGCGCCCACAGCGCGCCCGCGAAGTTATGGCGGCCGTCGAAGGTCCAGCCATGATACCAGAGGCCCGTCTGGCGATCGAACAGATATTTGATGTGGACGAGGAACTGGCGCTTGGCCTCCTCGATATAATGCGGGCGGTTCAGGATCTGGCCGATGCGGGCGAGCGGCAGGACGCTCATCATCAGCGTGTCGTCCCACATCTCCTGCGGGTTTTCGTCGTTGAAGACGATATGCTGGAACCCACCTTCCTCCGTCTTGGGCAGGCCGTCATCGGCCATCAGCCATTCGGCCCAGATGTCGAGATAGGGCAGATAGGTCTGGTCGCCGGTCTGCTCATAGAGATTGGCGAGCGTCAGGAAGGGCGACATGGTGTTGATATTCTTGGTCGGGGTGCCCGCCGCGAAACGGTCCTCAAACCATTTCAGCATCACGTCCCAGGCCTGTTCGTCGCCGGTCTGCTCCCAATAGCGGTACAGGCCGAACAGGCCGATGCCGTGGGTCCATTCCCAATCGTTCCACCCCTTGGTGTCGATCACCCGGCCATCGTCCAGACGCAGCAGGAACTCGCCGGTCTCGTCCCGGATGTTGACGAGATTGTCGATCAGCCTGGCGATCTGCGCCGTCACCTCGGCGCGGGGTATGTCGTGCGTAAGGGCTGCCACGGGAATGCTCTCCGAAGGATCAGGGGGTGGGATAGAGGTCGCGGTAAGCCGGGGCGGCCACGTCGGTGACCACGACGCCGCCGCGCACATGGTGGAGGGTGACGAGCCGGACCGGCTCGATGACGTTGCCGGGCGCCCCGTCGCTCGTCACGGCGAGCGCCAGTGTGTTGCGCCCGCGATGGTGCAATATGCCCTCGGGGATGGGGAAGACCCGCTGCGGCCCGACATTCGCGACGAACTCGCCCATATTCCAGCCGTTGACGAAGATCAGCACCCGGTAGCGTCCCGGCGAGCGCGGCGTATCGGCATCGCCGATCTGCAGGCCCAAGGTCACATCCTCGCCCCTCGGCACCGACAGGTCGAACGTGGTGCGATACCAGTCGGTCCCGGCATGGGGCTTCGCCTCGGTCAGCGTGACCGCCTGCCACCCGTCATCGGCAAAGCCCGGCAGCGTCCAGCCCATGCGTTCGCCATAAAGGCCGCCATTGTTGCTGGGCCCGCGCGCGACATCGCGCAGGTCTTCGCCGCCCGCGCGCCCCTGGATCCGCCACGCGATCGGCACCGCGAAGCTCTTGCCACCCGGCCGGGCCAGCGAGACGGAGATCAGCCCGCGCGGCTCCTTGTGCGCGTCATCGACGTCGAGGTCCCAGTTATGGCCGTTCACCCGCACCATCGCCGCCAGCACATGCTCGCCGGGCGTCTGGGCCTGGCGAGGCAGGACGAATTCCGCGACACCAGTGGTGATCGGCCGAGGCAGGCCGCCTGCCAGTTCGTGCTGGCCGATCAGCGTCCCGTCGAGGAACAGCTGGACCATGCCCGCACCGCCCGCCCCGTAATGCACGGTCGCGGTCTGCGCGTCCGCCGAGCCGGTGAAGCGACCGCGATACCAGACATCGCCGTCATGAAAGCCATAGGCATCCGCCCCGAGATTGGGCTGGCCAGTCGGTGGGCGGATGGTTGCCACGTTGCGGGCGGTCCCGGCGACGGTCCAGCCGGAGTCGTCGAAGTCCACGCCCGTCTCCGGCGATCCCGGCGCATGACGCCATGTCGCGCTGGTCAGATCGGGCAGGGTCAGGCGTTGCGGTGCGGGCAGGGGACGCAAGGCCACCAGACTGCCGCTTGCCGAACGCGCGACGTGTACCGCCTTCCCGTTCCAGCGGACCGTGCGGATGCCCGACGGGACCCAGACCTCCAATGGCTCGGCGTCCTCACTATCGCCGGTCAGGTCGAGCGTGCCCCGGTTCGGCGTCGCATGACGGACGAGCGTGGGGCCGCGCTCGAGCAGACCGTCCTGTCGGAAGAAGCGCTGCGCCGCCGCGACATCGCCGATCAGCAGCAGCAGGGGCGGCCGACCGCCGCCCGCGATCCGCACTCGGGCCAGACCCCGATGCGCATAGTTCAGCCGCAGGTCCCCCTTTGCCGGATCGAAGGCGCTGGCGACCCGTCCCTCCAGAACCGTGACCTTCGGCGGGCTGGCATAGCGCAGCACCGTTTCCCCCGGCTCACCCGTGCGACCATAGAATAGCGCGACGTCCTCCACGCCGTGGCGGATGGTCGTCTGCAATTCGGACGTCGAATAGACCAGCCGCTGCCGCTCCAGATCGACGCCCGCGACCAGCAGCTTGGCGTCGCGGCCATGCAACTCGCTGGCAAAGCTGTAGCGTCCATCGGGCAGGTCGGCGGTGACGGTGAACCGCGCGTCGCCGGTCGCGTTGGAGGGCTTGGGTGCGACGAACAGCAGGCGTGCGTCTGTGTCGGGATTGCGGTCATGATAGACCTGCACCGCATCGCTGCCGGTGACGGCGATGGGCGGGGCCTTTTCCAGCCGGGCGAGATCGGGCACGGCGGCGAGGAACTGGCCGAGCTGCTTCAGCTCCAGCGCCTTGGGCCGCAAATTGCGCGCCTCGTCGATCGCCGAACCATAGTCGTAGGAGGTATAGACGACGGGCGCGGGCAGCCATCCCCAGCTCGTGCCACCATAGCCCATATAGATGCTCTGGATTGCGATGCCGTTGGCGATGTTGGTGCCGTAGAAGACCCGTTGATAGCCGGTCCCGCGCTGGACGGCGTTGCACGGATGCATGCCGTTCGACCCCCAATAGTCGAACCAGCCGCCGCCGAACTCGGCGATGAAGCCGGGCGTGTGCGGCGAGGCGCTCGCCCCGCCCTTGGCACCACCGGGACCATATAGGCCCCAGTCCGGAGCGGGGGCACCTTTGGTCGGCACATTGTCGACCCCGCACACGCCGCCGGGATAGCCGTCGAACGCATAAAGCTCCTGCGGCCCCGCGACGGTCAGCGGCACGCCCGAGCTTTTGGGCACCCAATAGCCGTTGCGCCCCTGATCATTGTGGAAGATCGGTACGGTTATGCCATCGGCCCGCGCCTTGTCGTACAGATGCTGCATGTAGCGGCTCTGCGCGGGGGTGGTCAGCGCCAGCTCATTCTCGATCTGGTGGAGGATGACGGTGCCGCCGCGCCCCAGCTGGTGGCGCGCGATGATCGGGTTGATCCGGTCCAGCCATTCGTCGGCCGCCGCCAGATATTCGGGATCGTCGGTTCGCGCCTTGCCCGGTTGATTGACAAGCCAGCCCGGAAAGCCGCCACGCGACAGCTCCGCATTCACATAGGGCCCGGCGCGGGTGATGACATAGAGCCCTTCCTCGCGCGCCATGGTCAGCACCCGTTCGACGTCGCGGATGCCGGTGAAGTCGTACACGCCCTTTTTCGGGCTGTGAAACCCCCAGTCGATATAGATGGCGACGGTGTTGAACCCGCTCGCCTTCATCTTCTGAAGGATGTCGCGCCACAGGTCGGGCGAGGGCAGGCGAAAGGGGTGGAATTCGCTCGACCAGATCAGCGTCGGCTTGCCGTCGATCAGCAGCGAATGGCGGTCGAACCCGACGCGCGGGGGCTCGGCCAACGGCAAAGCCTGTGGCGGGGCGGCGCCTGCCAGCAGCAGGGCGGCGACCAGGCTCATGCGAGGTAGAACATCGGCGTCAGCGGGACTTCGACCGGACGATTGTCGGGCCGTACCTCCATCAGATCGGCCATATGGTCCCACCACCGCTGCATGACCGGCTGGCCGGGCAGCGTGTCCCGGCTATCGCCGGGATGCAGCCGCAGGACCGCGAACAGCGCGTTCGTCTCTTCGTCCAGAAAGATCGAATAGTCGTAAATGCCCGCCGCGCGCAGCGCCTCGGTGAGTTCGGGCCAGATCGCGTCGTGGCGACGGCGATATTCCTCGGCCATGCCGGTTTTCAGCATCATGCGAAAGGCGATGGGCCGGGTCATGCGTCGTCTCCTGGGATTTTCAGGCCATGGCGGTGGGCGAAGGTCGCGAACCGGGTCAGCCAGGGATGCGGCGTGCCGTCGGGGGCGATCAATCGGGGGCCGTGCCCGCCCGTTTCGACGATATGGAGTTCGGCCGGGCGGGGCAGCGCATGGACCGCCTGGAACATCGCGATACTGTTGGCGACCGGCACGACGGGGTCATCCGCGGCATGGCCCAGAAAGGTCGGCGGCATGTCGGCGGGCAGGTCCCGCTCCGCCGAATAGCGAGCCGCCCGCCCGGCATCCACATCCCGGCCGAGCAGCTCGCGCTTCGACTGGGCGTGCGCGAAGGGCTGGGCCATGGTGATGACCGGGAAGAGCAACCCGACGGTAAGCAGCGTCGTCGGCTGCGCGTCCATGGCATCGACCGGGCCATAGGTGACGAGCGCCGATCGCGCCGCCAGCCGTGCGGCCAGATGGCCGCCCGCCGAAAAGCCCATCGCGGCGATGTTGGTCGGATCGATGCCCCATTCGCCCGCGCGGGCCCGGATGACCCGGAGCGCGCGCTGTGCATCCTGAAGCGGCGCGTCCGGCCCGGCCGCCCAGCCGTCGTGCGGCAGGCGATAGAGCAGGTCGAACGCCGTCACACCCTCCGCGGCGAACCAGCGCGCGACCGGCGAAGGCTCGCGCCCCACCGCCACACGGGCATAGCCTCCACCGGGGATCAGCAGCACCGCCGCACCGGTCGGTCGCGCGGCGGGGCAGACGGTCAGCATCGGGGTGGCGACATGCGGCCAGGCGATGTCGTCGGCGGGGCCGTTCGGCGAGCGCTGGACGAAGGCGTCCGCGACCGCAGGGCTGGGCATCCCCGGCGGTGAGCCTGGCCAGATCGGAAAGCGCTGCGGGGCAGGGGCGGCGGTCGCGAGGCGGGGCGTGGAGACCAGCGACAGTCCGGCGGCGATCAGGGTGCGGCGGTCGATGGGCATCGTCAATTTCCCGCAGGTCGTTCGCTGCTGCGCATCCCGCTGGCCGCCAGACGAAAGGTTTCGGGGGCGGGCGGATGGCTCGGGTCGAAAGGCGGCAGGTCGCTTCGGACGAAACGGGCGAGCGAGCCTATCGCCCGCATCCGCTCCGCCACGTCGCGCGCCAGGACCCAGGCGCCGTAATTGTCATGATGGGTCGCGTCACGACCCTGATCGTTGAAGGCCAGCGGCGCGCGATCCTTGCCCAAGGCTTCGTAGAAACGGATGGAGTCCGCATTCAGGTCGATCACCGGCACCGCCGCCTCGGCCGCGACGGCGCGAACGGCGGCGGGATAGTCGCCCAGGCTGGGCCGGATATGCCCGTCCGCGCTCCATTGCCGCCGCTCGGGCGAAGTCACTAGGATCGGCGTCACCCCGCGCCGCCGCAATTCGGCGATATAGGTGCGGAGATAGGCCCGATAGGTCGTCGCGGCGTCGGCATAGGTCTGCGGCCACTGGGCTTTCTGGTCGTTATGCCCGAACTGGATCATCGCGACATCGCCGGGTCTGGCGCTGGCGAGCACCTTGTCCAGCCGAAGCTCGGTGAGGAAGGATTTGAGCGTCTCTCCCGACTCCGCATGATTGGCGACCGCGATGGTCGGCGTCAGGAAGGCAGGCAGCATCTGGCCCCAGCTCGCGGCCGGTTCGGCGGGCTGGTCGGTCACGGTGGAGTCGCCCAGCAGGAACAGGGTCGGGACTTCGACAGGGGTGACGCTGACGCGGCGAAGCGCGGGCGACACGCCCAGTGTCTCCAGCGTCAGCCGATCGTCCCAGGTGAACGACCCGATCTCGCGCGGCTTGAGCCGCACCGCATCGCCGCCCGGCGCGTTGACGGGCGGGGGCGCGAGCGCGGGAGTGCGGACATTCACGATGAAGCGCCGGGTGACGAACTGGCCCGCGCGCGTCCGAACCGCATCCAGCATCAGGCGGCGGCTCTCGGCCTTGATCGTAGTGTCGCTCGCGCGGGCGGGATCGCCCAGCGTGACGGTCACGGCATAATTGCCCGGCGGCACCGCGACCGAAAAGAGGTGCGGATCGGCCTCGAACCCGTGATCGCCGTCGAAGCGGTGGTCGGCATTCGCGGCCATGACGAAGGCCCGCACCGGCGCCTGTGCCGTGGCCATCGCCGACCACGCCAGCGCCGCCACGGCGATCAGCCGGCGCATGACGGCCCGCCCGCAGCTGTGGCGCGGGTCAGGCTTGCGCGGTTCTTCAGCACATGGCGGGCGATCGGCAGATGGGTGCCCGCCAATCCACCCGCGACCAGATCGGCGATCCGGCGCGCGCCCAGCTCGCTGAAATGGGTGTCGTCATCCACCGCCTCGGCAAAGCCGGGCAGGCCCTCGCCCTTCGCATAATGGAGATAATAGACCCGTGATCGGTCCGGCCCGAGCTGGTCGATCCAATGTTCCGACAAGGCGGCCAGGTCGATCAGGGGCACATGCTCCTGCGCCGCCACCCGCTTTGCGGCGTCCGAATAGGTGGGAAAGCTGGGCACGACATGCCCGTCCTTGAACGCGCGACGCGTGACCGGTGTCAGCAGCACCGGCCGGGCTCCGGCGGCGCGTGCGACCGCGATGAAGCGATTCAGATTACTCTCATATTCGGGAATGGTGGCATAGCGTTCGGGCTTGGCCTGATTGGCGTCGTTATGCCCGAACTGGATCAGCAGCGTGTCGCCGGGGCGCAGGTCGCGGGCGATCGCGTCCAGCCGCCCTTCCGCCATGAAGCTCTTGGTGCTGCGCCCCGCCATCGCATGGTTGGCGATGGAGACCTCGGGCCCGAAGGCGCAGCGGAGCATCGTGCCCCATCCCGATTGCGGATATTTGTTGGGCCGATAGTCCTGCGCGGTGGAGTCGCTGGCGATGAACAGCCGTGCCGGGGGCAGGGAAGCGGGGGAGGCGCCGACGATCAGCAACGACGCGCAGGCCGCCCCTATCCTGACAGCCGTCCGATGACGCTTCGTCATGCACCCGCTCCCTCGCCCTGTCATGGACCCGTTTCGATCCGCTTTCCTAAACTATGTGCCTATATCCCACATAGTGCAAGAGGGTTTTGGAATTTGGGATGTGGTCAGCGGCGATCTTTTTCCCGCCACCCCAAGTCGCGGCTGATCGCATGCGCGGTGCTCAGCACATCGCCGGTCAGCGCGGTCATCCGTTCGTCCGACATATATTGCGCGGCGCTGGACACGCTGATCGCGGCGACGATACGACCGCTGGCGTCGCGGATCGGCGCGGCCACACAGCGTATCTGATCCTCGTTCTCCTCAAGGTCATAGGCGCAGCCCAGCCCCACATAGCCGCGCATCCGCTCCAGCCAGACGTCATAGTCGGGCGCATGCGGATCGCCCGCCCGCTCGTCGTCGAAACGCTGGCGCCAGAGCTTCGCCTCGTCGTCCAGCATCAGCGCCTTGCCCAGCCCGGTGGAGGTCATCGGCTGGCGATCTCCCACGCGGCTGGAGATGTCGACCCGGCGGCGACCGGGGATCTTGTCGAGATACAGCGCCTTGTCGCCATCGCGGACGCCCAGATGGACCGTGTCCTCGGACGCGGCGGCCAGCGCCTCGATATGATCACGCCCAATCTGGACGACATCGGCCTGCTGCTGCGCCAGAAAGCCCAGTTCGAGCAGCTTCGGCCCCAGGCGATAGCCCTGGCGCGGCGTGAAGATCAGGAAGCGCCGGTCGATCAGCGCGCTGGCCAGCCGATGCGTCGTACTGCGCGTCAGCCCCAGCCGCTCGGCGAGTTCGGCCAGCGCGATCGGGCGGTCGGACACCTCGTCGATCAGGTCGAGCCCGCGCAACAGGGTCTGGCTGCCCGTCGGGCCCTTGGTCTCGCCGGTTTCGGTCTTGGGGGATTTGGCGGATGCGGGCATGGAAACATCTTCTCCTGACGCGCCGCATTTGCTGCCAGCGCGTACCATATTGTGGAAGTGTTTGCCTTTCTCACGTCCGCATGTCGAGGGGAAAGCGCCAGCCCCCGCCCGTCCCTATTGCAGGTTCACGAATGCGCCGCCATCGACCAGCAGAGCCGCGCCGGTCACATAGCGCGCCATGTCCGAGGCCAGGAAGACGGCGGGTCCGACCATATCCTCTGGCACGCCCAACCGGCCCAGCGGCACGCGGCCCTCCATATAGCAACGCTTGGCCTCGTCGGCCAAATCCTCCTTGTTGATCTCGGTCAGGATGGTGCCGGGAAGCAGCGAGTTGCAGCGAATGGCATGGCGCCCCAGCGCGATCGCCGCCGACTGCATCAGCGAGTGCAGGCCCGCCTTGGTCGGGGTATAATGGGTCTGAAACTCGCCGCCGACCAGCGCCGAGATGGAGGAGACCGCGATGATCGATCCGCCATGCCCCTGCTCGACCATCTGCCGCGCCGCCGCCTGGCACATATAATAGCCGCCATGTAGGTTGACCCGCATCGTCCGCTCGAACGTCTCGACCGGCATGTCGAGAAAGCCGTGGAACGGACAGATGCCCGCGTTGGACACCATGACGTCGACCTTGCCCAGCGCCTTCGCCGCCCGCGCGATGAAGTCGGTCGCGGTGGCGGGATCGGCGACGTCGCCCTGGATGGCGACCGCGCGCCGTCCATGCGCCTCGATCCCCGCGACGCATTGAGCCGCGCCGTCCGAATCGCGCGCATAGTTGATCGCGACGTCCGCGCCATGCTCGGCCGCGCCGATCGCGATCGCCCGGCCGATCCCCGTGGAGGCACCGGTGACGACGACGGTCTTTCCTTCCAGCAGTTTCACGGCCTTGCTCCTCATCCTGTCCACCGGCTCCACCTTGGCCATCGGCTTTCGCAAAACAACCGATTGACGCCCGAAGTCTCAACAATTAGCATCCTATTCCATAAAGTGAGAAAGTAAAGCCGGGAGGATCGGATGCGGGGCGGTGGCCGAACGACGCAAGCCAGCGAGGGTGGGCGATGACCCTCTCGCGGATCAAGCATGTCCGTGCCTTCGTCGCGCGCGGTGCGGGCGCGGACTATCACGATCAGGGCGCGGGCCACTGGATCGACGACCACATCGCCACGCCGATGAGCCGCTATCCCGAATATCGCCAGTCGCGGCAGAGTTTCGGCATCAACGTGCTGGGCACGCTGGTCGTGGAGATCGAGGCGGAGGACGGCACGATCGGCTTCGCGGTGACGACCGGGGGTGAGCCCGCCGCCTATATCGTCGAGAAGCACCTCGCCCGCTTCCTCGAAGGACGTTCTCCGGTCGAGGTCGAGAAAATCTGGGACCAGATGTATTTCTCGACCCAATATTATGGCCGCAAGGGCCTGGTGGTGAATGCGATTTCCGGTGTCGACCTGGCGCTGTGGGATCTGCTGGGCAAGCTGCGCGGCGAGCCGGTCTATCACATGCTGGGCGGTGCGGTGCGCGACGAGCTGCAATTCTACGCCACCGGTGCGCGGCCCGATATCGCCCGCGAACTGGGCTTCATCGGCGGCAAGCTGCCGCTCCACCACGGTCCGGCCGAGGGGCTGGAGGGAATGGAGAAGAACATCGCGCTGCTAGCCGACATGCGGGCCAAGTGCGGCGACGATTTCTGGCTGATGTACGACTGCTGGATGGCGCTAGACCTCGATTATGCCACGCGGCTCGCGCATCGCGCCTGGGACGAATGCGGGCTGAAATGGATCGAGGAGGCGCTCAGCCCCGACGACTATTGGGCCTATGCCGAATTGCGCAAAAAGGCGCCGCCGGGCCTGCTGGTCACGACCGGCGAGCATGAGGCGACCCGCTGGGGTTTCCGGATGCTGATCGACATGGGCTGCTGCGACATCATCCAGCCCGATGTGGGGTGGTGCGGCGGCGTGACCGAGCTGATCAAGATCGCCAACTATGCCGACAGCCGGGGCGTGATGATGATCCCGCATGGCTCATCGGTGTACAGCTATCATTTCGTCATCACCCGCCACAATTCGCCCTTCGCCGAATTCCTGATGATGCACCCGGGCCCGACCGAGGTGGTGCCGATGTTCGCGCCGCAACTGCTGGGTGAGCCGGTGCCGCAGAATGGCCGTATCCGGGCCAGTGCGCTCGACAAGCCCGGCTTCGGTGTCGAACTCAACGCCGATGTGCCGCTTCACCGCCCCTATACCCATTGAGGATCTTCGCATGAAACTCTGCCGTTATGGTCAAAAGGGCGCGGAAAAGCCCGGTCTCGTCGATGCGCAAGGTCGGATCCGCGACCTGTCCGGCGTGATCGCCGACGTCACGCCCGCCACCATCACGCCCGAAGCGTTGGAACGCTTGCGCACGGTCGATCCCGAAACGCTGCCACTGGTCGAGGGCGATCCGCGCTACGGCGTCCCCGTCGCCGGGATCGGCAAGTTCATCGCCATCGGCCTGAACTATGCCGACCATGCCAAGGAATCGGGACTGGAGCCGCCGCCCGAGCCGATCTTCTTCACCAAGGCGATCTCGTGCCTGACAGGTCCCAACGACCCCGTGATGATTCCGAAGGAGGCCCAGAAGACCGACTGGGAGGTCGAATTGGGCGTCGTGATCGGCACGACCTGTCGCTATATCGAGCAGGCCGATGCGCTGAACCACGTCGCGGGCTATGTCCTGGCGAATGACGTGTCCGAGCGTGCGTTCCAGAAAGAACTGGGTAGTCAGTGGGATAAGGGCAAGGGTTGCGACACGTTCGGACCTGTCGGTCCCTGGCTGGTCACGCCGGACGAGGTTGGCGATTGCCAGGAACTGGACATGTTCCTGGACGTGAACGGACGGCGGATGCAGACCGGCAATACGCGGACGATGATCTTCCCGGTCGCCGAATGCATCGCCTATGTCAGCCGCTTCATCACACTCCATCCGGGCGATCTGCTGATCACCGGCACCCCGCCGGGGGTGGGCGAGGGGCAGAAGCCCGACAAGATCTTCCTCAAGCCCGGCGACACCATGTATCTGGGCATCGCGAAGCTCGGCGAGCAGCGGCAGACCTGCATCCCCTTTGCCATGGAACTGCCCGCGTGACCTTCTTCGAGGGGCGCTTTGCGGGGCGGTCCGCGATCGTCACGGGGGCGGCATCGGGGCTGGGCCTCGAGGTCGCGCGGAGGATCGTCGCCGAAGGCGGATCGGTGGCGCTATGGGATGTCGATGGCGAAAAACTTGCGGAAGCGGCGGAGGATGTCGGCGCAACGCACTGGCAATCCTTCGATATCGCCGATTGCCAGGCGGTCGAGCATGCCACCGTCGCCAGCGTGGCGGCGTTGGGTAAGGTCGATATCCTCATCTGCTCGGCGGGGATCACCGGCGCGACGGCCTGCGTCGAGGACTATCCGCTCGACAGCTGGCAACGGGTGGTCGAGATCAATCTGAACGGCGTCTTCTATTGCTGCCGCGCGGTCGTGCCGCATCTGCTCGCGAACGGCTATGGCCGGATCGTCAACGTCGCGTCGGTCGCCGGCAAGGAGGGCAATCCCAACGCCTCGGCCTATTCGGCCACCAAGGCGGGGGTGATCGGCTTCACCAAATCGCTGGGCAAGGAACTGGCGGGCAAGGGGGTCATCGCGAACGCGATCACGCCCGCGACCTTTGAAAGCCCGATCCTCGCGCAACTGCCCAAGAGCCAGGTCGACTATATGCGCGGCAAAATCCCGATGGGGCGGCTGGGGCAGGTGAGCGAGACGGCGGCGATGGTGTGCTTCATGGCGTCGGAGGAATGCAGCTTCACCACCGCAGCGACCTTCGATACTTCGGGAGGGCGGACGACCTTCTGATGATCCCGTTTGTCGATGCGCATATCCATCTGTGGGATCTGGAGCGGCTGCGCTATCCGTGGCTGACGCCGCCCTTTGCGGATGATGGCCCCAACGGTTCGGTCGAGGCGATCGCCCGGACCTATCTCCCCACCGATTACAGGCGCGAGATGGCGCGGTGGAATGTCGTCGGCGCGGTGCATGTCGATGCGGGCGCCCATCCCGGTGATGCGCTCAGGGAGACCGAATGGCTGGAAGGCTTGGCCGATGCCGAGGGGCTCCCCGATGCGATCATCGCCTTCGCCGCGCTCGACACCCCCGATCTCGACAGGATCCTGGCGGCGCAGGCCCGGCACCCCCGCGTGCGGGGCATCCGCCATATCGTCAACTGGCATCCCGATCCCCGGCGAAGCTATACCGAGCGCGACGTGACCCGCGACGCCGCCTGGCAGAGGGGCTTTGCCAGGCTGGCCGATCATGGCCTGTCCTTCGACCTGCAATGCTATCCGGGCCAGATGACCGCGCTGGCCGAACTGTTCGCCCGCCACCCGGATATTCCGGTGATCGTCAACCATGCGGGCATGGCGGTCCTGGACGACCCGGACGGTCCGGCCGAATGGCGGCGGGGACTGGCGGCGCTGGCGGCATGCCCGCAGGTGTCGGTCAAGCTGTCGGGCTTCGGCTTTGCCCGGCGCGACGGGACGCCCGCCTTCGTGCGTGACACGATCCGCATCGTGATCGACCTGTTCGGCACCGACCGCGCGATGTTCGCCAGCGACCTGCCGACCGACCGGCTGTTCGGCGCCATCGATGCGCAGATGGACGCCTGTCACGCCGCCGTCGCCGATTTCGGCGAGGAAGACCGCCGCGCCCTATTCGGTCGCAATGCCGCCCGCATCTATCGATTGGGACTGGGCTGCTGACCGCGCCCGGCTATTCACGCAGGACCATGGGAGTTTCGAGCATGTACGACCGCACCTACTACGCCACCCATCCCGATATGATGGCAAGCGTCTCCAACGACGAATTGCGCGACCGTTATCTGATCCCGGACCTGTTCCGCACCGGCGAGTGCGTGCTGAACTATACCCATGCCGAGCGGTTCGTGATCGGCGGCGTCGCCGTGGGTGACGCCCCGGTCAAGCTGCCCGACCAGAGAGAGCCCGCATCGGCCGCCGGTCATCCTTTCCTCGAGCGCCGTGAACTCGCCATCGTCAATGTCGGCACCGCCGAGGGACGCGTGACGGTCGATGGCGAGGTCTTTGTGTTGGGCAACAAGGATTGCCTCTATGTCACGATGGGCGCTCGGGAAGTTCTGTTCGAAGGGCAGGGCGCCCGCTTCTATCTGGCGTCGTGTCCCGCGCATAAGGCGTTTCAGACCCGCAAGCTCGGCATTGCCGATGCCAACGCGCTGGAGCGCGGCAGCCTGGCGGAATCCAACGAGCGGACCATCTTCCAGCTCGTCATCCCCGGCGTGTGCGACAGCGCGCAGCTGGTGATGGGGCTCACCGTGCTCAAGCCCGGCAGCGTCTGGAACACCATGCCCCCGCACATTCACGAGCGCCGCAGCGAGATCTATTTCTATTTCGAACTGGACGATCTCGCCAACGACCGGGTGATGCACTTCATGGGGGAAGGCGAGGCGACCCGGCATCTGGTCGTCAAGAATGAGGAAGCGGTGATCTCACCGCCTTGGTCGATTCACATGGGGGCGGGGACCAAGGCCTATGCGTTCATCTGGGCGATGGCGGGCGAGAACCAGGACTATACCGACATGAACGTCCTCGACATCTGCCAGCTGGCTTAAAGGTCATGGTGCATCCCTTTGATCTTGCTGGTAAGATTGCGGTCGTCACTGGCGCCAATACCGGCATAGGGCAGGCGATCGCGGTGGCCTTGGCCGCGGCCGGGGCGGAGGTCGCCTGTGTGGGGCGTACCCCCGCCGAGGAGACGGCGGAGCAGATCCGGGCGCTGGGTCGCCGGGTCGTCCTGATCCCGGCCGATCTGTCCACGATCGCCCCCGTGCAGCAGGTGGTCGACACCACCCTAGCCGAACTGGGACGGCTCGATATCCTGGTCAACAATGCCGGGATCATCCGCCGGGCCGACGCCGTCGACTTTACCGAAGAGGATTGGGACGCGGTGATCGACACCAATCTGAAAAGCGTGTTCTTCCTGTGCCAGGCCGCTGGGCGGCACATGATCGGGCAGGGGAGCGGCCGGATCATCAACATCGCTTCGATGCTGACCTTTCAGGGCGGCATCCGCGTGCCGAGCTATACGGCGTCCAAGAGCGGGGTAGGTGGGCTGACCAAGCTGCTCGCCAATGAGTGGGCCGCCAAGGGGGTGACCGTCAATGCCATCGCGCCGGGCTATATCGCGACCAACAACACAGCGGCACTCCAGGCAGACGAAAGCCGGAACAAGGCGATCTTGGACCGCATCCCGGCGGGGCGCTGGGGCGACCCCGGCGATCTGGGCGGGGCAGCGGTGTTTCTGGCGAGCGACGCGGCCGCCTATGTGAACGGGCATATCCTGGCGGTCGACGGGGGCTGGCTGGCGCGCTGATCGTCGGGTTAGGGCGCCAACCCCAGGCCATGGACCGGCAACGCGACTGCCGCGTTGAAGGCTCATGACACAGGAAGACGAACGATGGATGCGCCAGGCGATCGCGGTTGCGCGGTCCAAGGGCTCCGATCCCGCCACTTCGCCGCTCGGGTCGATCATCGTCCTGGACGGGCGGGTGATCGCCGCCGAGCGCAACCAGACCCATGAGCTCCCCGACGCCACCGCCCATGCCGAGATGATGGCGATCCGTCGCGCTTGTGAGGGAACCGGCGAGATGGAACTGCGTGGCGCGACGCTCTACTCGACGCTGCAGCCCTGCGGGATGTGCACCATGGCCGCGATCTGGTCGAAGGTGGGGCGGGTTGTCTATGGCGCCGGGCGCGAGGACGTGCACGCCATGTATTTCGAGGCGCGCCATGTCGACACGCTCTCCTTCATCGGTGATGCCTATCGCGACGACATCGTGATCGAAGGCGGCTGCCTGCGCGAGGAATGTGCGGGCCTCTATTACCCGCCCGACGCCGACCTGCCGCGTGAGGAGCAGGCTAACCTGTAGGGGGAAGTGCGTCGCGATCAAATTCCCCTTGCGCGTACCGCCCCGCTTCCCCTAAGGGCGACCCCCTGTCGGGGAGTGGCGCAGTCTGGTAGCGCGCCTGCTTTGGGAGCAGGATGTCGCAGGTTCGAATCCTGTCTCCCCGACCATCCGCATCTAAGTTCTTGATTTCGCGTCTTAACGACGGCGATCAGGGACGGTTGTACCCCCGACTGTACCCCTCGCTGTACCCCTTGGGGTGGCGGAATGGGCTTTTCGAATGTGGGCTTGCGCGGCAGTCGCTATTGGTGGCGCAAGAAAATGACGGTCGCCGGCGTGCGGTTAACGCTGGCGTTACCCATCGGTGCGATGAGCTTTACGGACGCGCGGGTGATCGCCTTGCGTCTTGGTTCGGCGGCGGAAACATTACGCATGGGGTATGGCGAGCGGTCGACGGGTGTCAGCCCGGATCAACTCAAAAAGGTGTTCAGCGACGCACTGCGCTGGCAGTTGAAGCGCATTCTCGAGGATCAGGTCGCCAGCAGCACTCCCGCCGTCGATCATGCCAGCCTCAACTCCCGCTATGCCGAGGCCTGGACCTTCCTGTCCAAGCGCGGGGTCGACGCGAAATGGACGCTCGACGACCTTGATCGCCTGACCGCCAACGGTTGGAACCTGTCCGACGCCAAGGCCGTCGCCGACACGGTCTTTGACCTTCAGGGTGGAAGCCCTGTCTCCGGCGAGCAGATCGGCACTTATGTCGAAAATTTCGGTATCGCGCCGACGGCGGCAAATCTGGACAAGATGCGCCGTACTATCTGCGCCGCCAAGGCCGTTGCGTGTCGGAAGGCGACGGCGAACCTGTCCCTGGACGAGGATTTGCCCGCTGAATGGATCGACGACGCGCTTGCGGACGATACGCCATTCGCATGGGAAACGACGTCGGTCCCGCCACCTCAGCCGTCCAAGCCGCAACCGACCAGCCCGGTCGAGCAGGTGGCAGTCCAGCCGGTGCCGGCCAAGGCGAAGCAACGCCTCGTCGACGCCGCCGACGCCTGCATCGCAGTCCATGAACGCCAGCGCGCGTGGGACGCAGTCACGATCCAGCAGGTTCGAACCGCTGTCCGCCTGTTCGACTATGCGTGCGGCGGCGACGTCTTCATAGAGGATATCACGCAGGAGCATGTGACTGACTTCACTGACCTGTGCAGCACCCTGCCCAACCGCTGGGGCCGTACAACCGAGGAACGCGTGGGCGGGATTGCGGCGAGCTTGGCACGGGCCAAGACCATGCCGGAGAAGATGCGCGGCATTTCCCAAGTTACGATCAACAAGCATATCAGTTGGATCATGGCCGTCCTTCATCACGCCGCAGGTGCGAACAGGGAGAAAGGCCATCGTCCCGCCGAAGCGATCGACTTCAAGACGGCCCGGAAAGGCGTCGGCAAAAAGGCACGTCAACAGCAAAAGCGTGATCGGGAGAGGCGCGCGAACTGGACGAAGCAGGAAGTTCGCCGGCTGCTGTCGGCCCCGATCTGGACCGGGGCGGCCGGGATCGATCGCCGCCTGACGCCCGGAAGCGAGATCCTGCACGATGCTTGGTACTGGCTGCCGCTCATGCTGCCGCTCTATGGCGGTCGCAGCTCGGAGCTGGCCGGGTTGCCGCTTAGCGATGTGCATGAAGACGAACTGATTCCATATCTGCAGATCGATTTCACGGAAGACCGTGGGCTGAAGAATGTTCAGTCCATCCGCAAGCTGCCGATCCATCCGGAGCTGATCCGGCTGGGCTTCATCGAATATGTCCACGCGATCCGTGCGGCGGGCTGCACCATGCTGTTTCCAGACATGGCATCGCCGAGCAGTTCCAGCTTCGCCAGCACCTTCTACAAGAGCATCTTCAATCCGTGGAGAAAATGGGCGTTCCCCAACGGAACGCCCTGGCGGCATCAGGCGGGCGGCGCTTGGAAGGACAAGGACGTCCACAGCTTCCGCGGTACGGCCACGTCGATCCTGAAGGGCGTCGTGCCGGACAGCGTCCGCTGCGACATCTTCGGCCATGAAGGCGAAACCGAAACTGCGCGCACCTATGACGACGAAGCTGAATTGTCGATCAAGCTGGAGGCGCTCAAGCACCTGACGCCGCTGACCGCGCATATCCAACCGTGTAGACCGATCCGCATTCGCCCGGTGAACCGTTTGAAATTCGGGGTCCGTACGCCTGGCCGATTGGGGCGACCGAAAGTGGACAAGACGAAGTGAACCGCGTTCAGCACACGATTTTAGCGGCCGCACCGATCACCGCTTGAGATTGTTAACCTGGCTGACGTAGAGTCGGTGCGTTCGCCAGCAGGCGAACCGAGGCGTGGAAACCTCGTGATGGGTAGCCGTATGCCCGGTCGAACCAGTTTCGGCCGGGAGGCGGACGCGTATTCTCTCGTTGCGGTGGTCAAGCCCCGCCGTTTCATCTTGCCATAAACATCCTTTCGTCATGGGCGGTCGGGGCGTGGGCAGGTTCAGTATTCTCTGCGAGGTCACGCCGGCATTGTTCTACGCCT
>Ga0308172_1000057_pt1 | contig 258134 bp, 244 predicted proteins | sample PhyGR2_FD_202134 | JGI IMG/M metagenome (GOLD analysis project Ga0308172, IMG submission 202134) | Phyllosphere microbial communities from UC Gill Tract Community Farm, Albany, California, United States - DLSLSG.R2 | ecosystem: Host-associated > Plants > Phyllosphere > Unclassified | place... | reverse complement strand
GTAGATGCCGATGGTGCCGAAGTCGATCGTGGTCGAGGCGTTGCCGGTGTAATAGGCGCAGTCCGTCGACACAGCGCCCTTCAGGGTGAAGGTCGCGCCGTCATTGTTCGACGCCGTGCCGTTGTTGTTGGCCGAGCTGCCCGAGATGGTGATCAGCGAGACATTGCTGTTGACGCTAGGGTTCAGGGCATCGACCAGACCGACCACGAAGGTGTTGTTGGTGGTTCCCGACAGGGTACCAAAGAAGCCGAGGTTGACGGTACCGGTAGCCGAACCCTGATAGACGGTGCCAGCCATTGCGGGGGCGGCGATCATGGCGAGCGCGGCGGCGCCGGCCATCAGCGAAGCGAACTTCTTCATTTCAGTCTCTCCAAGCGAATGATTTCGCGAAAAATAGTCGATCGAGGCGGCAGTCCCTCCCCGTCCGATCTCGTCCAGTTAATCTGCTGTTAACAAACCGTCAACAGTAAAGAACGGCGTTAGATATCATTTCTGAGCGTATTCGCGCATCAGGCGAAACATTCGTTTTGCTCAACTCAAGCAAAAGTAATTCTTACTTTTACTAAAAATACTGCGACAAATGTTCTGGACTGAATATCTACCGGTAATGGGCACCGTCAGACGCGCGGCGTTACCGTCACCGTTAAGGTTTCAGTATACTGCCCGGCCAGAAGACCTGCTCTGGCCGGTTGACGCGTGCGGAACTCGATCTTGCCGCCGCCGGCCGCGATGCCGTCGCCACTGCTCAGCATTCCCACATGGTCGGCGCTGCTGAAGCTGGCCTGCACCGTGCGGGGTTCAGGCCGAAGCGTCGGAACGGTCAAGGTGACGTCATAGGGGAGGACACCCGCGAACGGACCTTCGCCTTGCGGTTTGGTGACGTGAGCCAGACCGCCTCGCGCCGAAGTCACGCCCAGATCGAACGGCACATTGCAGTTCAGACCGAAAAGCGCGGTAGCGCGTTCGCCGCCCGTCAGCTCGCCAAAGTCGATGTCTCCGCCGCCCTGTATCTCGCAACGTGGGACGATCTGGCCCACGACGTTGACGTTCAGGGTCTTGCCCACGTCGAGGTTGTCGGCGACAGGCTTGGCCAGGGCCGGCCACGCAGTGGCGGCGACGATCAGCGCAACGGCTCCGCTCAGCCGGCGGACCGACGCGCGCAAAGGCTTCGATGAATTCTGCATTGCCCAACCCCGTTTCCGTCCCCAAGGACGGCCCGTCACCCCTGACGGTTCGCCCCACCCCTTCCAAAAGCCGTGCCACCGCGAATCGAGACGTTCGGCGCCGAGCAGGCTTGGGTTAACAAATAGTTAACGGTGGCCGCTTTACGCCGAAGATCGGCGGTATGCAATGTGTTTGCTGAACAGCGTTGTGCGTTAGGCTGCCGCAAGTGCGCGGCGTTCGCAGAACTCGGTCATCGCTTTCGGGACGGCTAGGCTGACGACGCCAGTTACGGCGCTTCGGCGGCGAGCACGTGTACTCTCAGCGTCCCATCGCGGGACAACCATCGCTAACGCAATGTTTCACAATGGCACACAAAATAGAGTAATTGCCCGAGATGGCGCCGCTCCGCAGCCGATGCGGCAACGTGTCGAGGATCGGGATTGGAGCGGGTGAGGGGAATCGAACCCCTGACATTCAGCTTGGGAAGCTGACGTTCTACCTCTGAACTACACCCGCACAGAAAAACGCCGAAGCGGCGTCTGCGCGCTCCGGCGTTGATTGTCTTAGCCGCCGCAACGGCCGCGCTCAAGGCAGAGGTTATTGCGCCGCTTCGACGGTGACGCCGCGCTTTTGCAGGATGGCCTGGACGCTGTCGTCGCCGGTCAGGTGGGCGGCGCCGACGGCGATGAAGGCAGTGCCGGAGCCTTCGAGCAGGGTCTGGATTTGGTTGGCCCAGTCGGTGTTCCGATCCACCAGAACAGACTGATAGAGGGCCGGGGAGGCGTCCTTCATTTCCTTGATCGTGACGCGGTCCAGCGTCGCGACGTCGCCCCGGGCCCAGGCCTCGACCATTTCATCCAGTTTTGTGGCGGCGTTCTCGTAGTCCTTCAGCGTCTCGCGCAGGAAGACCAGTTGGACGTCGTCGGGCAGGCCGGCCAGGATGCCGATCTGTTTGTCGATGGTCTCGAAGCCGTGGATCGGCTTGCCCGCCGCCTCGGCCCGCGCCTTCAGCACCAGTTCGACGCCCGACTTGGGGTCGTAGCCGGCCTTGATCAGCGGCGCGACCGACAGGCTGAGCGCCGCCAGCCAGGGCTTCATCGGCTGAAGCTGGGCGGCGGAGGCGCCCATGGCCTGGGCGGCCGCGTCCAGTTCCGCGTTTTCTTGCGGCGTCAGGCGGCTGGACAGGGGCGTCTCGGGCGACAGGCCGTGCTGCTGGATCAGCGGCATGATGGCGGCCTGGTCGTCGGGATTGCTGATCTCGAACCAGATGTCCGAGGCGCTGTCGAAGGCGGCCTCGACGCGGGGGCTGGACCAGCCGGTCGTCGGGCGCAGCACATGAACCGAGCCGAACAGATACAGGGTCGAATCCGCATCCCTGACCACCCACAGGGCGGGGCCTTCGCCCTGGATCGGCGCAGGGGCGGCGGGCGCGGCGGTCTGGGCCAGGGCGTCGGCCGGGACGCCGGCGATGGCGACGAACAGCGCCAAGCCGCCGGCGACGCCCACGGCGCCGCGCGCCAGGCTGGAAACGGACGACAGAAGGCGTTCAGTGAAGGTCATGAGAGGTCTCGTTGTTGTCGAAAATGAAGGAGAAAAAGGACGGATCAGGCCTGATCGTACGAGAAGATGGATTCGATGGGCTGACCGAAGACGCGGGCGATCTTGAAGGCCAGCGGCAGGGAGGGGTCATAACGGCCGGTCTCCAGTGCGTTCACGGTCTGGCGCGACACGCCCAGATGTTCGGCCAGTTGCGCCTGGCTCCAGTCGCGCTCGGCGCGCAGAACCTTTAGACGATTGTTCATGGCTCAGCCCCGCATCCGCGCCAGCCACCACCACACCCAGACGACGGTGTAGCCGATCAGCATGGGGGCGATCATCAAGGCGGCGCCGGCGGACACATAGTCGATGGGCGAACCGCCCGAGCCGATCTCGCGCGCGATGATGTCGCGCCATGGTCCGGCCGAGGACAGGATCAGGCCCACGCCGCTGACGCACATGCCGGCCGTGCCGCCCCAGTACCAGGCCGCCTTGTGCGCCTCCCGCGCGGCCTCGTCGATCACGCGCATCCATTCGGCGCCGATCCACAGGGCGCCGGCCATGACGGCGGCGGCGAAGACTGCGGTCACGATCAGTTCGCCCATCTCGGGCGCGATCCATCCCGAACTGGAGGCGTAGCCGACCGCGATGCCGCCGAGGAGGGCGAACAGCAGGCCGCCGCCGAACGTGATCACCGTCGCCTTGATTACCGGCCGCCACTTGCGCATCAGTCAACACCCCTTGTCCTATTGACAAGTTACATTGACATCACATCTCCGCGCCTGTCAAGCGCCCTTTCCACAGAAAGAGGCCCTACTCCGCCTTGGTGGCGGCGATCAGTTCGGGACGGGCGATGGCGCGAGCGGCGGTTTCAACCGGCGTCAAATCCGGCAAGGCCTTGCCCTCATGGTCGACCTGCAGATCCTCGAACCGGCGGGCGGAGACCATGACCTGGCTCTCGAGCGAGCCGACGAACTGATTGTACTTGCCGACGGCCGTGTCCAGCGCGCGTCCGACGGCCACGGCATGACCGCCCATGACCGACAGCCGCTTGTAGAGTTCGCGGCCCAGGGCGGCGACCTTTTCGGCGTTGGCGGCCTGTTCTTCCGCGCGCCAGCCATAGGCCACGGCCTTGCACAAAGCGAACAGAGTCGAGGGCGTGACGATGACGACGCGCGAGGCCATGGCCTGGGTCATCAGGTCCGGCTCATGGTCCAGCGCCGTGACCAGGAACGCATCGCCGGGCACGAACAGGACCACGAAATCCGGGCTGGGCTTGAACTGGTCCTGATAGGCCTTGGACGACAGTTGGCGCACATGGGTTTTCAGGCTGGCGGCGGTGCGCAGGCCGACCGAGCGGGCGCGCGCCTCCTCGTCGCCCTCCCCATCGTCGAAGGCCAGCGGGACCTTGGCGTCGATCACGAACATGCCGCCGCCGGGCAGGCGGACGATGAAGTCGGGCCGGTTCTGGCGGCCCTCGTCGTCGGCGCTGGAGGTCTGTTCGGTGAAGTCGAACCTTCCGGCCATGCCGGCGGCCTCAAGCACATTGCGGCAGGTCTGCTCGCCCCAGCGGCCACGACGGCCCGTATTGCCGCGCAGGGCCTCGGTCAGCTTGCGCGCCTCGTCGCGCGTGGCGGACGAGGCCGTCATCAGCTGGGCCAGTTGCTCGCGCAGCCCCCCGGTCTCTTCGGACCGAGTCTTCTCCAGCGCGGCGACATGCTCCTGGAACTTGGTCAGGGTGTCGGCGACGGGTTTCAGCTGGGCGGCCATCCGCTCGCGCGCCAGCTGGTCCTGGGCGCGGAAGGTCTCGGTCGCGCGACTGACCATCTGATCCGCCACCACCTGGGCCGACTGCGCGGCCTGGGCCTTGAGCAGCTCGCCCATGGTCACACGGCTTTCCTCGACCAGATCGATGCGGGCCTCCGCCGCCGCCAGCGCGCCGCTCGTCCTCTGCCAGCCCATATAGGCCCACAGAAAACCGCCCGCGAAGGCGGCGGCCAGGACAGCGAGGATCGGCACAAGCATGTTCATGCTCCGTTCCTAACGGGAGTCGCCTTGAATGAGAAGCGGGGCCTTCCGGCGCCGCTTGTCCGGAACGTCGCCGTTGCGATGACGTTGGTGTCTCAGCCATTTGCACGAAGGACCCGCCCATGACCCCGGAAAAGCCCCACCGCCACGACACCGCCGCCGATGCGGTGCACGACGGCCGGCCGGTCGACGCCGAACTGGTGCGCAGCGGCCGCAAGAACCCGCGCATCGCCGTCATCCTGGCGGTTTCGACGCTCGCCGCTGCGGTGCTGCTGTTGGGACTGTGGTTCGTGACCAACGGCGCTTTCAACGCCAAGAACGCTGAGACGGGGCCGCAAGCCGCCGCCGCCGAGACCCAGGCTTTCGCGGGCGACAGCCAGACCCCACCCGCCGCCGACGCGCCCACGGATTCTACGGGCCGCGCCGTCGCTACACCGACGGGCGAAGCGCCGAACGTTAACGCCCCGACGGTGCCTTCGAACTAACTCGGTCAGGCCGGGCGGCGGGCGCGCAGGGCCTGGACGATGGTGCCGTCGTCCAGCCAATCGAGTTCGCCGCCGACTGGCACTCCGCGCGCCAGTGAGGTGATCTCCACATCCGGCCCGGCGATCCGTTCGGCGACATAGTGGGCGGTCGTCTGGCCATCGACCGTGGCCGGCAGGGCCAGTACGACCTCGCGCACGCCCCCGCCCCTGACGCGCCCGACCAGTTCGGTTATCCGCAGATGTTCGGGCCCGACACCGTCCAGAGCGGACAGCAGTCCGCCAAGCACATGGTATTTGCCGCGAAAGGCGCCGGATCGCTCCATCGCCCACAGGGCGCCGGCCTCCTCGACCACGCAGATCAGGCCATTGTCGCGCGCTCCATCCGAACAGATGGCGCAGGGGTCTCGCGTATCCGGCGCGCCGCAAACCGAGCACGACACGACCTTTTCCGCCGTCTCGGCCAGCGACGCCGCCAGCGGGACCAGCAACTGCTCGCGTCGCTTCAATAGCGCCAGCGCTGCACGCCGCGCCGAGCGCGGACCCAGGCCCGGCAGTTTGGCGAGAAGGGAGATCAGCCGTTCGATCTCCGGCCCGGCGGAGGCGGCCATCAGAACAGTTTCGGCATTCCGGGAATGTTCATCCCGGCCATGGGCCCTGCGGCCTCGCGCATCAGGGCGTTGTTCTGCTCATCCAGCTTGCGCTTGGCGTCGGCATGGGCGGCGACGATCAGATCGGCCAGGATCTCGCCCTCGCCCGGGCTCAGAAGGCTGTCGTCGATCTTGATAGCCGTAATCTCGCCAGGGCCCTTGAGGGACACCGACACGAGGCCGCCGCCGGAAGAACCCTCAGCGGTCGTTTCAGCCATCTTGGCCTGGGCGTCCTGCAGCTTTTGCTGCATCGCCTGCGCCTGCTGCATCAGTTGGGTCAGATCTTTCATGCCCTCTAGATAGGGCGAACAAGGCTCGGGCGACAGAGGGCTTGTGCTCGGTGCGTGATATCGAAACCCAGCCTTTCGGGATTGGCGCTTGCGGCTGTTGCGAAACACCCTAATTAGCACCTGTCCTCGTTGCTATTTAAGTCAGGAACGCATCCCATGGCCTATGACGCTAGTCATCAACGCGACGTCCCGCTGTCGGACGCCGCCCTGTCGCAACTGTTCACCGAGGCGCGCACGCGCAATGGCTGGACTGATCGCCCCGTCGCGCCGGAACTGCTGCGCAAGCTGTATGACCTGACCAAGTTCGGGCCCACGGCGGTCAACGGATCGCCGGCCCGCTTCGTCTTCATCACCTCGCCCGAGGCCAAGGCCCGCCTGATCCCGCTGATGAGCGAAGGCAATCGCGACAAGACGCAGCAGGCCCCGGTGACGGTGATCGTCGGTCAGGACATGGACTTCCACGACCACCTCGACGCCCTGTTCCCCCATGCGCCGGGCGCCAAGGCCTGGTTCGCAGACGAGGCCGGCCGGCGAGAGACCGCCTTCCGCAACGCCTCGCTGCAGGGCGGCTATCTGACCATCGCCGCCCGCGCCCTGGGCCTGGATGTCGGGCCGATGTCCGGCTTCGACGCCGCCGGCGTGAAGGCCGAGTTCTTTCCCGGCAGCAATGTCGAGCCGAACTATATCCTCAACCTCGGTTATGGCTCGGACGAGAACCTGTTTGCGCGCTCGCCGCGCCTGTCGTTCGACGAGGCCGCGCAGATCCTCTGAGCCGAGCGCTCAGCCCGAAACGAAGAAGGGCGGCCCGTGGGGCCGCCCTTTTGTCGTTCATCGCCGGAACGATCAGGTGTTGGGCGGCGCAGACGCCGTCGCGGCGGGCGGGGCCGCCGGGGTCGCCTGAGACGCGGCGGGCGCGCCGGCGGCCGGGGTGGTCCCGGTCGCTTCGGTCGCGGCGGCGCCTTCGGTCACCGGGGCCTCGCCCGTCGCAGGCGCGCCGGCGGCCGGCGCGGCCGCGCCAGGCTGACGGGTGGGATCCGGCGCCGGGATTGCGAAGCCGCCCGACCCCTGCGTGCGCAGCCAGGCGATCAGATTAATGCGCGTCTGGGTGTCGCGGATGCCGGCGAAGGACATCTTGGTGCCGGGCACGTATTTGGCCGGGGCGGTGATGAAGCTGTTGATCTGGTCATAGCCCCAGGTCGGCGCCTCGGCCTTGTGCTTGGCCATGGCGTCGGAATAGGCGAAGCCCGGACGATGCATGACCGGCCCGCCGACCACGCCCCACAGGTTCGGACCGATCTTGTCGGCGCCGCCCTGGTGCGCGTCATGGCAGGCCTGGCAACGCGCGAAGGCGGCCTCGCCGGCGGCCAGATCGGCGGTCGGCAGCACCGTGCCCCAGTCGGGCGCCAGTTCGGCGGCTTCACCGCCGGCGGCTTCTTCCGGCGCATCGACGAAATAGCCCATCTTTTCGGGGGCTTCCGAATGATAGACGAGGCCCGAGGCCTGCTGGACGACCAGGATGACGAACGCCGTCCCCAGAGCCGCGCCGAAAATCTTGTTCCACTTAAGATCGCCGCTCATACGCCTGGTCGTTTCCCTCTGCCGGCCGGGCCCCTCGAAAACACGCCCCGGACATAATCTTGCTTTGGCGTCTCTGGCACGGTAGCGCCGCCTTCGCAACCGGCCCAACGCGCGACGGGCCAGACAGGCGTCAGGGAAGTCGATGAATCCGTTGATAATGATACCGGCTCGCATGGCCGCGACCCGCCTGCCGAACAAGCCGCTGGCCCTGATCGGCGACACACCGATGATCGTGCGCGCCTATCGCCAGGCCGAGGCCTCGGGCCTGCCGGTCGTGGTCGCCGCCGGCGATCCCGAGATCGTCGAGGCGGTGGAAGCCGCAGGCGGCCGCGCCGTCCTGACCGACCCGGCCCTGCCCTCGGGCTCGGACCGCATTCGCGCCGCCGTGGACGCCATCGATCCCGAGGGCGCTTTCGACGCCGTCATCAACGTTCAGGGCGACATGCCCTTCGCCAGCCCCGGTCTGGCCGTCGCCTGCGCCGCCATTCTGCACGGCGAGTCGACCTGCGACATCGCCACCCTGGTCGCCGCCGAGGCCGACGGGTCGGACCGGACCAATCCCGATGTGGTCAAGGCGGTGCTGGCCCTGGGCGAAGGCGAACGCCAGGCGCGCGCCCTCTATTTCACCCGTTCCACCCTGTATGGCGACGCCCCCGTCTGGCGCCACATCGGCGTCTATGGCTATCGCCGTGAGGCGCTGAACCGCTTCTGCGCCGCGCCGCCGTCGCCGCTGGAAAAACGCGAGAAGCTGGAACAGCTGCGCGCCCTGGAAATGGGCATGCAGATCTGGGCCGCCGTCATCGACGAAGCCCCCCTGTCCGTCGACAATCCCGCCGACCTGGAGGCGGCGCGGGCGCTGGCCTAGACCTCGTCGACCCAGGCCTTGATCAGGCTGTGGGCGATGGCGAAGGGCGGCGGGGCCTGAATGCTCGGATGCTCGCCCGCCAGCACGGCTCGCGCCTCGGCCCGCGTCAGCCAGACGACGGCTTCCAGTTCGGTCTGGTCCGGTTGCGCCTGATCGTCCGACACCTCCGCCATCAGGCCGATCATCAGTTGCGAGGGAAAGGGCCAGGGTTGGCTGGAGTGATAGGCCGTGGCGATCACGGTCAGGCCGGCCTCTTCCTTCACCTCTCGGGCGCAGGCCTCCTCGATGGATTCGCCCGGTTCCAGGAACCCGGCCAGGGCCGACATCCGCCCGGCAGGCCAGGCCGCCTGCCGGCCCAGCAGGCAGATGGGCTCGGCCCCGCCTTTATAGACCGGCAGCATGATGGTGACCGGATCGACGCGCGGGAAATGCTCGGTCCCGCAGGCCGGGCAGATCCGCTTCCAGCCGCCCGACGCCGTCTCGCTCAGCGTGCCGCAGTTGGCGCAGAAGCCGTGTTTGCGTCGCCAGTCGAACAGGCTCTTGGCCCCGCCCGCGATCGCCGCATCCGCCGCCGGCAGGATCGCCGCCGCCGCACGCATCTCTTGAAAGACGCCCAGCCCGGCCAGCGGTCCGTCGGTCGGATCGATGGAGCCTTCGAACTCGATGGCGAAGACGGGTTCGTCGTTCCACAGGCCCAGAAACGCCTCGCGATCGCGCACCATGGTGCGCGCATGGCGCATCTGCAGCCACGCCAGCCTCGGCCCCTCGCCCGTCTCCTCGATCAGCGGCCGCCCCTCCCAGAGCACCAGGGCCTGGGCGTACGGCTTAGCGGCCTGCTCGGCCAGCCAGTCGGGATCATTCCTCAGGTCCCCGGCCCGATCGAGCGGATTGCCGGCGAAGGTGTTCTGATGGGCCATGCGGGTTTGTAGCTCTTGATTCCAACCGCCGCACCCGTCATATCTCCGCTTGGAGATCGCGGGCGAAGGTTTCGCCAATCTGGTCAGGGCCGGAAGGCAGCAGCCACAACGAATTCCCCTTCGGGTCGCGGTCTCTACTTCATCTTTTTTTGGCGCTACCGCTCGCCGCACGGCGGCTCGCTGCTTGAGCGCGTTTGGTGCGCTAACTCTCGTGACGCGGTCGCTCGCTGCTTGAGCGCGTTTGGTGCGCCTTCCTTCTCCCCCAAGTGGAGAAGGCTGATGGGAATCGCTTCTTCCAGCCCCTCAGCCGCTGTAAGACTTCCTTCCATGACGGACAGCGACACGAATCTCGACGGCCCGCCCTGGGAAGAGGACGACGTCGTCGAGCGCGACGAGAACACCGACGACATGTTCGGCGCACCCGCTGCGGCTGCGCCTGAGCCGGTCGCCGCGCCTGTCGTCGCCAAGCCCGCGCCTGCCGAAGTCGAAGCCCATGTCGACGACGGCGCCGCCTATCAGGTGCTGGCACGCAAATATCGGCCGCGAACGTTCGAGGATCTGATCGGGCAGGAGGCGATGGTGCGCACCCTGACGAACGCCTTCGCCACCGGCCGGATCGCCCACGCCTTCATGCTGACCGGGGTGCGGGGCGTCGGCAAGACGACCACCGCCCGCCTGTTGGCCCGCGCCCTGAACAATGAGACCGACGTCATCGACAAGCCGTCGCTGACCCTCACCGCCCACGGCCGGCACGACGCCGCCATCATGGCCGGCCAGCATATGGACGTGATGGAGATGGACGCGGCGTCGCACACCGGCGTCAACGATATCCGCGACATCCTGGAAAGCGTCCGCTATGCGCCCGTCGAGGCGCGCTACAAGGTTTATGTGCTGGACGAGGTCCACATGCTGTCGACTCAGGCGTTCAACGCCCTGCTGAAGACGCTGGAGGAGCCGCCGCCCCACGCCAAATTCATCTTCGCCACCACCGAAATCCGCAAGGTGCCGGTGACGATCCTGAGCCGCTGCCAGCGCTTCGACCTGCGCCGGGTCGAGCCGGAAATCCTGGTCGAGCATCTGGGCCGGATCGCAGACCGCGAAGGCATGAAGATCGAGAACGACGCCTTGGCCCTGATCTCGCGCGCGGCCGAGGGGTCGGTGCGCGACGGCCTGTCGCTGCTGGACCAGGCCCTGGTTCAGGCCGAGAGCGGTCAGATGGTCAAGACCGAGACGGTGCGCGACATGCTGGGCCTGGCCGACCGGACCCAGACCATCGCCCTGTTCGAAAGCGTCATGGCCGGCCGCACGCCCGAGGCGCTGGAGAGCTTCCGCACCCTGTACGGCTTCGGCGCCGATCCGGTGCAGGTGACCAACGATCTGTTGGAACATTGCCACGCCGCCTCGGTCGCCAAGATGCTGGGCCCGAACGCGACCCGCCTGCCCAACGACCAGGCCCAAAAGCTGGCGGCCCTGGGCGCGGCCATTCCGGCGGCGACCCTGTCGCGGACGTGGCAGATGCTGCTGAAGGCGCTGGACGAGGTGCGGCGCGCGCCCAATCCGGCCGATGCGGTGGAAATGGCCATCGTGCGCCTGGCTTATGCCGCCGATCTGCCCGGACCGGAGGAGGCGCTGAAGCGGCTGCAGTCCGGCGAACCGATCGGCGGCGGCACGGCCCCGCGTGGTGGCGGTGGCGGTGGCGGCGGCGGCACCTCGGCGCAGCTGGCGGCGCGGCCGGTGATGGCGCCTGCCCTGCCCGATCCGCAGACCTTCGAACAGGTCGTCGCCCTGATCGGCGAGAAGCGCGAGGTCGGGCTTCAGATGGATGTGGAGCGGTATGTGAAGCCGGTCTCGTTCAAGCCCGGCGCCATCGTCTATGAAAGCGTCCAGGGCGCGCCCATCGAACTGGCGCGCAAGCTGTCGGCCCGCCTGCGCGAATGGACCGGTCGCACCTGGCTGATCGCCGCCAATGGCCAGGGCGGGGCCGAGACGGTCATCGAGATTCAGAAAAAGGCCCGCGCCGCCGAACGCGCCGAGGTCGAGGCCAATCCCTTCGTCCAGGCGGTGCTTCAGGCCTTCCCCGGCGCCAAGCTGGGCGAGATCAAGACCATCGCCCCGACAGTGGTCACCCCTGAAATCCCCGACGTGATCGAGGACGACGACGAGGACTGAGGGGTCGGCCTACCGCGGCGCGCGCTTGGCAAGGATGCGTTGCAGGGTGCGGCGGTGCATGCCCAGGCGGCGCGCCGTCTCCGAGACATTGTGGTCGCACAGCTCATAGACGCGCTGGATATGTTCCCAGCGGACGCGGTCTGCGCTCATCGGGTTTTCGGGCGGTTCGGGCGAGTCGCCGGTGGCGAGCAGGGCCTTGACCACATCATCCGCGTCGGCGGGCTTGGACAGATAGTCGACGGCGCCGGCCTTGACCGCTGCAACCGCCGTGGCGATGGCGCCGTAACCGGTCACCATGACGATGCGGGCGTCCTCGCGCTTTTCGCGCACCGCCTCGACGATCTTCAGGCCGTTGCCGTCCTCAAGCCGCATGTCCAGCACGGCGAAGGCCGGCGCCTTATCGCGCAACAGCTGCATCGCCTCGGCGACGGATTCAGCGGTCGTCACCTGAAAGCCGCGCGCCTCCAGCGCCCGCCCCATCCGGGTGCGCAGGGCCTGGTCGTCATCCAGCAGCAGCAGGGACTTGTCGGGCAGGGCGGCGATGCGGGCTTCGAGTTCTGACATGCGTTTCTCTCCTGCCGCTTCAAGTCGGGACGGGTAGCGCGCGGGTCAAGGCCAAGGTTCCGCCTGCGACGCTTCGACCCAATCCGCTCATGCCGCAACCTCCAGCGCCGGCCGCGCCCAGCGCACCGCCACGCGCGCGCCACGGGGCGCCGCCTTGGCCTCCGATTGCGGCAGGCCCTGACCCACGCTGACCGAGCCGCCGGTGCGTTCCAAAAGGGTGCGGGCGATGAAGAAGCCCAGCCCCATGCCGCCCTGGCTGGGGGCGATGGGCGGCTCGACCGTCGCGCGCGGCTTGGAGGGTCTGGCGGCGGCGGCGATCTGGGCGGCCAGGGCCTGGCGCGCCTTGCCCTGCGGCCGACTGGTCACATAGGGCTCGCCCAGCCGGGGCAGGATGTCGCCTGCGAAGCCCGGCCCATCGTCCAGAATCTCGATCTCGATCCAGCCGGCGTCCACCACCGCCTGGACCCGCACCGTCGTCTTGGCGAAATCGGCGGCGTTCTCGACCAGGGTGGACAGGCCGTGGATCACCTCGGGCATCCGGCGCACGCGCGGCGCGGGCTGACCCGGCGGCGTCTTGACCAGCACATCAAAGGCCAGGTCGAAGCCCCGGTGCGGTTCCACCACCTCTTCCAGCAGGGCCTTCAGCGAGACGTCGGCATACAGGGCGTCGTCGCCCTCGGGCTGTTGCGACAGCTGGGTCAGGATGCCCCGGCACCGTTCGGCCTGTTGCAGGATCAGGGCCGCATCCTCGGCCGCGTCGCTGTCGGGGGCGGAGGCGCGCTGAAGCTCCTTGGCCACCACCTGAATGGTCGCCAGCGGCGTGCCCAGTTCGTGCGCCGCCGCCGCCGCCAGGCCGCCCAGCGCCGCCAGCCTCTGTTCGCGTTGCAGCACGTCCTGGGTGGTCGCCAGGGCCAGTTCCAGCTTCTCCGCATCGGCCGCCACCCGCCAGGCGTAGCCGGCGGTGAAGACCACGCCGGTCACCAAAGCCATGGCCATGCCGAGACGATACAGCGTCGGCAGGTGGAAGTTCTCGTGCGGCCGCCACGGCAATGGTTCGGACCAGAAGAACAGCACCCCGACCGCGATCAGGGCCAGCACGCCCAGCATCAGGGCCTGACGCGCCGGCAGGGCCGCCGCCGCGATGGTGACGGGCGCCACCAGCAGCAGACAGAACGGGTTCTCCAGCCCGCCGGTCAGGGCCAGCAGCACGCCCAACTGGAAGATGTCGAAGCCCAGATGGATCGCCGTCGTGCGCCCGTCCGGCAGGCTGGCCTCCAGCCGGCGCACCCGCGCCATGGCCCCCACGTTCACCGCCGCGCTGATGGCGATCACGATCAGGCAGGGCCAGAGCGGCAGGGGGAAATGCAGCCCCTGATGCGCCGTCAGGATCGCGGCGCTCTGGCCGATAATCGTCAGCCAGCGCAGAACGATCAGGGTCCGCAGCGAAAACCCCCGACCGCGACGCGGCGCATCGCTCCAGCCGTTCAACGGCTCTGAAGAGGATGCGCCGTGCGGCGCCATGCGGGCTTCTGTCGAGGTCACACGCCTTCTATAGACCGATCACATCCGTTTCGTGAGAGGCCGTCATGCCGCGTCGTTCCATCCTGCTGTTCGCGGGCGCTTGCATCGCCATCGCCGTGGCGCTGGCCATCATCACGGTCGTGGTGGTCAGCGGTCGTGCGCCCACGTCGGACGGCGCCGAGGTGACGTCGACCGGCCAGCCCCTGGTCGGCGGCGACTTCAAACTGGTCAATCAGGATGGACAACCCGTCGATCAGACGATGCTGAACGGCAAATGGAGCCTGGTCTTCTTCGGCTTCACCTACTGCCCCGAGTTCTGCCCGACCACCCTGGCCGAGCTGGGCGCGGTGCAGCAGCGGCTGGGCGACAAGGCGGAGGATCTGCAGATCGTCTTCGTCAGTGTCGATCCCGAACGCGACACGCCCCAGGCGCTGAAGGACTATCTGTCATCCGACGGCTTTCCCAAGGGGACTATCGGCCTGACGGGCACGCCCGAACAGGTGGCGACCGCCGCCAAAGCCTACCGCGCCTTCTATCAGAAGGTCGGCGAGGGCGAGGGCTATACGATGAACCACTCCCTGACCGTCTATCTGATGGGCCCTGACGGCAAGTTCCGCACCGCCGTCGCCTATGGAATGGGTCCGGACAAGACGACCAGGATCATCGAACAGGCGATGGCGCGGGGTTAGCAGTGACCCCATAATCCTTTTGCAGGGTGATGCATTATATGTTGCCCTGCACAAACGGCGCTCGGCCGTATCGGATCGTCATGCTCTACGCCTTTCATGAACTCGCCTACCAGTCGGCCCTGCCGTTCCGGGTCGGCGCGCAACTGGCCCGCAGCTTCTGGACCTCGCCGTTCAACCCGGCGGCCGACACCGCCATCGGCCGCACGGCCTACGCCTCGGCAGAACTGTTCGAGAGCGTGACGCGGCGCTACGGCAAGCCGGCCTGGAAGCTGGAAACCAACGACATCGGCGGCAAGCCCGTGCGCACCACCGAACAGGTGATCTGGCAGAGCCCGTGGTGCCGCCTGGTCCGCTTCGCCCGCAACATCGGCGACCTGAAGCGCGCCAAGAAGCCCGCCTCCGGCCCGGCCGTCCTGATCGTGGCCCCGCTGTCGGGCCACTACGCCACCCTGCTGCGCGGCACGGTCGAAGCCTTCCTTCAGGACCACGACGTCTATGTCACCGACTGGGTCAACGCCCGCCAGGTGCCGATGCTGGAGGGCCGGTTCGACTTCTTCGACTACATCGACCACGTCCGGCTGATGCTGGCAGAGATCGGCGGCCGCGCCCACGTCGTCGGCGTGTGCCAGCCCGGCCCGCCGGTGCTGGCCGCCGGCGCGGTGATGGCCGAGGACGAGGACGAAAACCGTCCCCTGTCGATGACCTTCATGGGGTCGCCCATCGACGCGCGCCTGTCGCCGACCGTCACCAACCAGCTGGCCGAGGAAAAGCCCTTCACCTGGTTCAAGTCGAACATGATCCACACGGTGCCCCTGCCCTATGCGGGCTTCGGGCGGCGCGTCTATCCGGGCTTCGTCCAGCTCTACAGCTTCATGTCGATGAACGAGGATCGCCACCGCGACGCCCACTGGAACTATTTCACCAGCCTGATCGCCGGCGATGGCGACGAGGTCGAAAAGCACGAGGAATTCTACGACGAATATCTGTCGGTGCTGGACCTGACCGAAGAGTTCTATCTCCAGACCATCGACATCGTCTTCCAGCAGCATCTGCTGGCGCGGGGCCTGTTGGAGCATCGCGGGCGTAAGGTCGATCTGTCGAGGATCACCGACATCGGCCTGATGACCGTCGAGGGCGAGAAGGACGACATCTCCGGTGTCGGCCAGACCCAGGCCGCGCACGGCCTGTGCCCCAATATCCCCGAGGATCGCCGCGTCCTCTACGTCCAGCCGGGCGTCGGCCATTACGGCGTGTTCAACGGCCGTCGCTTCCGTGACGAGATCTATCCCCGCGTGCGCGATTTCATCGCCCAGAACGAGGCCGCCGGTGGCGTATCGCAACGGTCAGCGGCTGCCGCTTGACGAAAGCGGGGCCGGCGGGAGCGAAGGTTCCGGCCCGACCCTGAGACTGTCGGTCAATCCACGTGCGCGACGTCTGTCGGTGCGGATCGACGCGCGCGCCGGCGAGGCCGTGGTCATCGCCCCAACCGAGCGCGGCCTGAGCCAGGCCGTCGCCTTCGCCCGATCCAAGGCCGTCTGGATCAGCGAACGCCTGGCCGTCCGCCCCAAGAGCCGCCCGCTGAAACCGGGCCAGGTCATTTCCCTGCGCGGCAGGCCTGTGCGGCTAGAGGCCGTGCCCGGCGCGGGCGCCGCGCGTCTGGTCGAGGACGGGACGATCATCCGCTCGGGCGGCGAGGGCGAGGCCTACGCCCGCCGCGTCGAAAACCTGCTGAAGCGCGAGGCGCGAGACACCTTGCTGGAACGCACCGACCACCACTTGCGCGCGCTAGGCCAGGGCCCGGTCAAGATGGGGATCGCCGACACCCGGTCGCGATGGGGCTCATGCAGCCCGCACAACCGCACCATCCGCTACTCCTGGCGCGTCATCATGGCCCCGCCCCCGGTCATCGACTACCTCGCCGCCCACGAGGTCGCCCACCTAGTCCACGCCGACCACAGCCCGGCCTATTGGTCCGTCGTCGAACAGCTGGTCGGGGATCACAAGCCCTGGCGCAAATGGCTGAAGGATTACGGCGCCGCGCTGCACGCCGTGGGGCGCTAGGCGGAAACCCCGGCGGCCGGGCGCGTTTCAACATGGCCCGTCCACTCAGGAACGCCCCATGAAAACGATGATCACCCTATCGATCGCGCTCGGCATCGCCGTCACCGCCGCCTCGTCCGCCAGCGCCCAGTCGCAGGCCGCGATGAACGCCAACGCCGCTCAGGAACTGCAGCGCGCCGATCGGGCGCTGAACAGCCAGTACACGACGACGATGGGACGGCTGTCGCCCGCAAGCCGCACCCTGCTGCGCACCGCCCAACGCACCTGGATCAGCTTCCGCGATCAGCAATGCCGGTTCGAAGCCTCCGGCGTTCAGGGCGGTTCCGCCTATCCGATGGTGCATTCGACCTGCCTCGCGCGTCTGACGACCGAGCGGACACGCCAGTTGCGGACCCTCAGCCAATGTCAGGAAGGCGACCTGTCCTGCCCCCGCTGACCCAGGCCTGAAATGCAAAGGGAGGCGACCGCCGGGTCGCCTCCCTTTCTTACGCGCCGTTGTCGTCGCGATCAGAAGAACAGGGCGTCGCCCTTGCGCTCCGGCGCCGGGCGGCCCTCGGGCTGCTGAGGGTTCGGCGCATCGCGATAGCCGCCCTTGGGCGACGCCGGACTGGACGGCTGCGGCGACGACTGCTGCATCGGCGCCTGGTCGTCCGGGACATAGGGCTCGCCCGCCAGGGGATCGACGGGTTCGATGGGCAGGCCGTTCTGATCCAGGCCGCTCATCAGGTCGCCGACCGGATCGGGCGCGACCCAGCCTTCGGGCATGGGCGGACCGTTGGGGATGGCGGGGGCGTCCAGGCGCGGCAAGGCCGCCTCCATGAAGCCCTTCCAGATGGCGGCGGGCGACGAGCCGCCGGTCACGCCGCGCATGGCGGTGTTGTCGTCCTTGCCGACCCAGACGGCGGTGACGAAGCCGCCGGTATAGCCGACGAACCAGGCGTCCTTGTAGTCCGAGGTCGTGCCGGTCTTGCCCGCCAGGTCGCGGCCCGAGATCGCCGCCGACCGGCCCGAGCCGCTGGTCACGACGCCGCGCAGCATCTGGTTCATGTAGTACAGCGACGGATTGTTGATCGCCTGGCCGCTCTGGCCCGACTGGCGCTGATAGATGACGCGGCCCTGGGGCGTGCGGATGCGGCTGATGCCATAGGCGTCGACACGGCGGCCGCCGTTGGCGAAGGCGTCATAGGCGGTGGCCATCTCGATCGGCGAGACCTCGACCGCGCCCAGCGCCATCGCCGGCTCCAGACCGATGCGGCTTTCGATGCCCAGACGCCTCGCGGCGCGCGCCACGCTGTCGCGCCCTACCTGATCGGCGACGTAGGCCGCGACCGTATTGGTCGACTGGGCCACGGCCTGGGCCAGGGTCATGTTTCCGCTGAAGGTGCCGGAATAGTTGCGGGGCGACCAGTTGCCGATGGTGATCGGCTGATCGACCACCGGGGTCTGGGGCGTATAGCCGGCCTCGACCGCCGCCAGATAGACGAAGGGCTTGAAGGCCGAACCCGCCTGGCGCTTGGCGTCGACGGCGCGGTTGAACTGACTGTCGGCATAGGAGGATCCGCCGATCATGGCGCGCACCCGGCCGTCGCCGTCCAGCGCGACCAGGGCCGCCTGCTGCACGCCCTTGCCGGCGTCACGATCCAGGATGCGGCGCACCGACCGCTCGGCCGCCGTCTGCAGCGTCAGGTCCAGGGTGGTCTCGACCACCATGTCCTCGGTCGGTTCGCCGACCAGGCTGCGGATCGACTTGTCCAGCCAGTCGATGAAATACTGGGCGTGCTGGGTCGCGAGCGTCCGCGAGACGATGACCGGCTGGGTCACGGCCTGTTCGCGCTGGGCGGCGGTGATGACGCCGGCCTCTTCCATCTCGTTCAGCACGACGGTGGCGCGGGCGGCGGCGCGTTCGCTCTCGGACACCGGCGAATAGCGCGAGGGCGCCTTCAGCAGGCCGGCCAGCAGCGCGGCCTCGCCGACCGTCAGGTTCTTGGCCGACTTGTCGAAATAGCGTTGCGACGCCGCCTCGATCCCATAGGCCCCGGCGCCGAAATAGACGCGGTTCAGATACAGGGCCAGGATCTCCTTCTTGGAGAATTTCATCTCCAGCCAGACGGCCAGCATCAGCTCCTGCACCTTGCGGCGCATGTTCTGGTCGGGCGTCAGGAACAGGTTCTTGGCCAACTGCTGCGTCAGGGTCGAACCGCCCTGCACCACCCGACCGGCGCGGACGTTGGTCGCCATCGCCCGCATCATGCCGATGGGGTCGAAGCCGGGGTGGTGATAGAAGCGCCGGTCCTCGATCGCGATGAAGGCGGCCGGCACATAGTCCGGCAAGGCGTCCAGATCGGCGGGCGGCGCCATCTGTGTGCCCCGCGTCGCGATCAGCGCCCCGTTGCGATCCAGATAGGTGATCGAGGGTTGGCGATCGACCTGATACAGGCTGGAGGTGTCCGGCAGGCCGCGCGCGAAGACGGCGAAGAAGACGACCAGGAAGATCAGACCCCAGACCGCCAGCACGGCGCTCCAGTAGAACAACCGTCCCAGGGCCGACCGGCGGGGCTTGCCCTGCGCCTGTGGTCCGCCCGCATTCACCGGTCCCGCCATGTCCGTCCTTCAGATGCCGCCTTGGGCGAGTTCTCGTTCATCGGCTGTGTATCGCGTATGAACGCCCGCCGAAACGGTCCCGCCGACTTCACGGGATCGTGAGCGGCTATTTCGCCGAAAGAAAGGCGCGCCCGGCCAGCCAGACGCCCGTCTCCGCTCCATCGTATTCCACGCGCAATCCGGCGTCGGCCAGCAGGGCGCGATAAGCCTCCGGGTCAAGACTGGCGTGATAGAGCGGCTCGCCCCGCCAGTCGCCGATGGTCTCGCCGTGCGCCTGACCAGAGGTGAACATCAGCCGCCCGCCCTCGGCGACGCACGCGGCCAGCTTCGGCAGCACCTTTTTTTGATCGTCGGGGCTGAGATGAAACAGGCTGTGCCAGGCCAGAACGCCGTCGAACGGACCCGGCGGAAACGCATCGCGCATATCCGCCACCGACCACACGCCCGTCCGCAGCGTCGTCTGGGCATGGGCGATCAGGCCCGGGGACGCATCCACCCCCGTCACCTGATGGCCTCGCTCCAGCAGGGCGGCCCCAATCGGCCAGCCCGAGCCGCAGCCGACATCCAGAATAGATGCCCCAGCAGGCAGGCCGGCGACGAACCGATCCAGCCATATCGCTTCGTCCGCCCCGCCCGCGCCTGAATACAGGGTCGCGCCTCGATCTCGGACCCAGTCGTCGGCCTTGTCTCGATAAAGGCCGACGATCCGTTTCGCGGACGGGTGGGTCATGGCGCCTATTTCGCCAGGAAGGCGTCCAGGTCGGCGTAGAAGGCCTGGGGCTGGTCGAACATGATGAAGTGGGCGCTGTCGTCGATCCGCTTCAACTGCGCGTCCTTCAGATTGGCGAAGGACATCCGATAGATGCTGTCGGTGATCTGGGGCGTCATGCGCGGGTCGTTGAACTTGGCGTACACCACCTCGGTCGGGGCGGTGATCTTGGACAGTTCGGGACGCAGGTCCGTCGTGATCAGCTCGCGGAAGGCTGCGGCCGAGACCTTCTGGTCGCTTTTGCGCATGTCTTCCAACGCCTCGGCGCGGCGGCTTTCGGTGTTGATCATGCCGTTGATGCTGGCGGTCGCCTGGGCAACATAGGCCTCGCGCGGGCTGTTGGCCTGGGCGGCCCAGATCTGGTCCGCGACCGGGGTCACGCTTTCGGCCGAGGCGCCGGGGGCGGCGAACATCGCGCCCATGAAGGGCACCATGTCCACGACCATCAGCTTGCCCACCGCATCGGGATGGCGCGCGGCCAGCATCATGCCGATGGTGCCGCCCATCGAATGGCCGACGACGACTGGCTTCGTCAGGCCCTTTTCACGGATGTAGCGGGCGATCTCTTCCGCGACCGGCGCGGCGACCGGCGACGGCGTCGCGCCTTGCGCATTGCCCTCGGCCGGCGCGCCGGCGAAGCCCTGGACGTGGATGCGATGCACGCGCCAGCCCACGCCGTCCTGCGCCGTCAGATGATCCACCGTCCCCTGCCAGATCTCCGGCGACGAGCTGAGGCCGGGGATCAGGATGATGTCGCGCCCGCCGGCGTCGCCGTCGACGCGGACATGGATGCGGTCGGACTGGAAATCCGCATGCTGATGGCCGTGGGCATGGCCGCTTTCGGCATGGGCGCCGTGCCCGTCCTGCGCGAAGGCCGCTGGGGCCACAACGATCAAGGCGGCGGCCGCTGCGGCGCCGGCGATGCGGCTGACAGTGGATGAAATGGTCATGACGAAACTCCCCTCGTGTTGCTTGGCTTATGACACCTAAGCTTTGTTATGTAAAGTTCTCTGTTGGACCATGGTGCGCGATCCCTACCCGCCTTGCCGGCGCAATCTGTCGCGGCGACCGCAGCGTTTCCAACAACTTATCCGACATCTCCGGACGCCAGCCATCCCGATCCGCGAACGCGGTATAATGTCTGGTTTTCGCCGGGAGTCATCGACATTGGACGAATTAGACGAATTAGACGGTGTTTTTGTCGCCGACCGTCTGAACGGCCGGACAGCGTTCGCGAATGCGGATGACGTCGGCCTTCGCCCCCGCTAAAGCCATGGCATGAACGATACGCCGAAAAAGGGCTGGTTCCAGCGCCTGTCCGCTGGGCTCTCGCGCTCCTCCAAACAGATGACCGATCAGGTCGTCGCCACCTTCGTTAAGGAGCCTCTGTCCGAGGCGTCTCTGGAGCAGCTGGAAGAGCATCTTCTGGAGAGCGATCTCGGCCCTGCCGCCTCGGCCCGCATCGTCGAACGCTTTCGCGGGCTGAAGTTCGGCAAGGACGCGCCCGAGCGCGAGGTCAAGGAGGCCCTGGCCGAGGCGGTGGCCGCCGAACTGTCGCCGCGCCAGGCGACCTTCGACCCCCTGTCCGGCCCCAAACCCTATGTCGTCCTGTTCGTCGGAGTGAACGGGTCGGGCAAGACCACGACCCTGGGCAAGATCGCCGCCGATCTGACGGGCAAGGGCGCCAAGGTGATGATCGTCGCCGGCGACACCTTCCGCGCCGCCGCGCGCGAACAGCTGAAGGTCTGGGCCGAGCGCGCCGGCGCCGACTTCGAAAGCCGTCGCGACGGCGCCGATGCCGCGGGCCTGGCCTTCGACTCCTATACCAAGGCGCGAGCCGAAGGCTACGACGTCGTCCTGATCGACACCGCCGGCCGACTGCAAAACAAGTCCGCCCTGATGGACGAACTGCTCAAGATCGTCCGCGTGCTGAAGAAGGTCGATCCCGAGGCGCCGCACGACACCCTGCTGGTGCTGGACGCCACCGTCGGCCGCAACGCCCTGGCCCAGGAACAGATCTTCGGCCGCACCGCCTTCGTGACCGGCGTGGTCATGACCAAGCTGGACGGCACGGCGCGCGGCGGGGTGCTGGTCCCCGTGGCCCAGGCGTCCGACGCCCCCCTGATGCTGATCGGCGTCGGCGAAGGGGTGGAGGATCTGCAACCGTTCGACGCCCGCGCCTTCTCCCGCTCGCTGGTGGGACTGGAAGACTGACATGACCGAGACGCCGAAGAAGGCTTCCAACATCCGCCAGGCCGTCGATTTCGGCGCGCTCGTGGCCTTCATGGCCGCCTATGCGATCAATCGGTTCGCGCGGGGTCTGGATGGGCAGGAAGCCCTGGTTCAGGCGACGTGGGTCCTGGTCGGCGCCTCGCTGATCGCCCTGATCGTCGGCTATGTGGTCGAGCGTCGTCTGGCGCCCCTGCCGCTGCTGACCGGCGGCTTCGCCCTGATCTTCGGCGTGCTGACCATCGTCTTCCACGATCCGAACCTGTTGAAGATCAAGCTGTCGATCCAGAACGGCCTGCTGGCGGTCGTGCTGCTGGGGTCGCTGCCGCTGAACCGCTATCCGTTCAAATATCTGCTGGGCGAGGCGATCCGCATCACCGACGCGGGCTGGCGCGGCCTGACCCTGCGTTACGGCCTGTATTTCGCCGCCGTCTGCATAATCAACGAGATCGTCTGGCGCACCCAGTCCGACGATGCGTGGGTCGCCTTCCGCGGCGGCCTGTGGATCGCCTCGGCCGTGTTCGGCGTCTGGCAGGTCTTCTTCATCATGAAGCACCTGATCAAGGACGACGAGCCGGCCCCCGTCTCGCCCGACACGGGGCTCTAGGCCGCAAGCGGAACTGTCACGGAACCGACGCGCTTTCCCCGTCAAATCGTAAAGCAGAGCTGATACGTGTTCGGACGAAACTTCAGGGGAGCGGCGCGATGGTGAAGGCGGGAAAAGCGGCGAGGAAGGTCGGGCCCCTGGCCACCTCGCCCAGCCACCTGATGCACCGCGCCCTGCAACTGGCGCTCGACATCTATGCCGAGGAGACCGGCGCCGACGGTCTGACCCAGCGCCAGTTTGCGGTGCTGGAGGCGGTGTCGCTCAAGGCCGGCCTGACCCAGACCGAACTGGTACGCATGACCGGCATCGACCGCTCGACCCTGGCTGATCTGGTCACGCGCATGACGACCAAGGGCCTGCTGGAGCGGGAACGCTCGACCTTGGACGCCCGCGCCAAGGCGGTGCGTTTGTCGGCTGAAGGCGCGGCCCGGTTGGAGGCCGCGCGGCCGCTGGTCGAGGCCGCCGACAAGCGGATCATGGCCCTGCTGCCCAAGGGGCAGCGCGAGACCTTCCTCAATCAGCTGGCCGATCTGGCCGCCGCCGCCGACGCTGCTCCCGACGCCGCCAAGGCCGAGGCCAAGGCCGCCAAGAAGGCGCTGAAGGCGGCCGAGAAGGAAGCCCGGAAGGCCGAGAAGGCCGCCAAAAAGGCCGACCGTCCGGCCAAGCCCGCAAAGATCAAAAAACCCAAGCTGAAGCTGGTGGAGCCGGCCTAGCGCGTCTTGCGCAGCCGTTTGGCGTTGGCGGTCGCTGTCTTGTGGATCGGGGCCAGCGCCTCGGCCTGGGCCTTCAAAAGTTCGCCGTTCAGGGTCATGGCCTGGGCCGCCGCCCGGCTCCACCAGCCCATGGCATAGCTGAACTGGGCCTCGGCCGCCTTGGCCGGGGTGCGGGCCTGGGCCACAGCCGCCGCCGCGCGCAGGGCATGGGCGCTTTCGTCCAGTGCTACGCGGCCCAGCCGCTGACCAATGGCCCCGGCGCTGGCGGCCATGGCGTCGGCGGAGGCGGACATCGCCTCCGTCTTTTCGGAGCTCATCAGCGACAGCTCCTTGAAGTCCTGCCCCTTGGCGCTGGTCAGGCCCTGCGCCATCAGGCCGGTGCGGGCCGCGATCACCTCGGCCGAGGCGGCCAGTATCTCGGCGCCGACGACGGCCGCGTTGGCGGTTGTGGGGGTCTTGCGGGTCAGTGAGGACCTCCAGGTTGGGTCTCTGCGGCGAAGGCCGCGATGTCGCCGAGCAGGGCGGGGACCGCCGCGTCGATGATCTGTTGGCCCTTCTCGGGGCTGGCCTGGGCCGGGTCCGAGCCGATCCGGCCGTCGGGGAAGCGGGCGCGATAGTCCAAGGCGTCGCGGATCGGCCCGTTCGGCGCGATCTGCGGGCTGTAGTCGGCGGTCTTGATCCGCTCGGGATAGGCGGCCTGCGTCACCGCGATCTCGGACGGGGTGGCGTGCATGCCGTGGCCGGTCGGAAACAGGCGGTTGCACAGGCCATGGACGCCGGGCAGGTCCCACCAGTTCTTCAGCTTCAGGATGAAGGGCGGGCTGTCCTCGACGAAGCTCCACTCGGCGTAGATTTCTGAGATCGTCGCCTCGATGGTCGCGACGTTCCCGCCGTGGCCGTTCAGGAAGTAGATCCGCTCGAACCCGTGACGGCTCAGGGACGACACCCAGTCCGTGATCGCGGCCATGAAGGTCGAGGGGCGCAGGCTGATGGTGCCGGCGAAGGCCAGGTGATGCTGGGCCATGCCGATGTTGAAGGTCGGGGCGACGATCAGGTTGGCGTCGGTGTTCTCGGCCGCGTGGGCGATGATCTCCGGGCACAGCCAGTCGGTGCCCAGAAGCCCCGTCGGCCCGTGCTGCTCGTTGGAGCCGATGGGCACGACCACCGTCCTGGACAGCGGGCCGCCGTCGTTCAGTCGGGCGTCGATTTCGGGCCAGGAGGACAGGTGGATCAGCATGAAGGCGGTCTCAGGCGACAGGGTGGAACGACTGTAGCGCGCCGGGCTCAGGAAGTCTTGGCGGCCGTGGCGGGCGGATGGGCGGCCATGAAGATGCGCGCGGCCTCTCTGGCGCGGCCTGCGCGCTTGTCAGCCTCCAGCTGCGGCACGTCCAGCATGGCGCGCAGATGGCCGTGACCCAGCACAAGGCCGGCGAACATCTCGGCCGCCTCTTCCGGATCGGCGACGCTCATCCGGCCGAGCCGCGTCTGTTCCGCCAGCCAGGCGCCCAGTTCGCGCAGGCTGCGACGCGGGCCGGCCTCATAGATGGCGTGGGCGATCTCGGGCGCCTCGACCGAGACCAGGGCGACCCCGCGCATCGAGCCGACCTTGTCGCCGCTGCACACCCGGTTCAGCAGCGTCAGGGCCAGGGTCTCCAGCACCGTCTGCGGATCGCCGGCGCCGCGCAGGGGGGCGACGATGTCCTCGACGCGCTTTGACGCCAGGGCCTGGGCGATCTCCAGCTTGGAGGCGAAGCGGTTATAGACCGTCTGTTTGGAGACGCCGGCCAGTTTGGCGATCTCGTCCATCTTGGCCTGCAGCCCCTTTTCGGCGAACAGCGCAGCGGCGGCGTCTAGGATCGCCTCGCTCTTGCGTTCATCGACCTGCCCGCGACGGCGCGCCATCAGTGGACGTCCGAGGGCGGGGCGCCGGCCTGGGCCTTCACCGGCTGGGCGGCCAGCGTGACGAAGGCCGCGCCCGCGCACAGGATGGCCAGAAGGGCGAAGGCGTCGCCGAACGCCATCGTCGTCGCCTGTTTCTGCAACATCCCATAGATGGCCTTCATCGCCGAGGCGGCCGGGTCGATGGAGCTGGCGAACCGATGCGCCATGCCGGCCATCATGTTGCGCATCGCCTGGTCGCCCTGACCGATGGCGCTGGTCAGTTCGCTCATGTGCAGGGCGGTGTTGGACGTCAGGCTGGTGTTCAGGATCGCCAGGCCGAAGGCCCCGCCGACGTTGCGCGACAGGTTCACCAGCCCCGAGGCGTTCTTGACCATGTGCGGCGGCAGGGTCGCCATTGTCACCTGCTGGGACGCGATCATGGCCAGCATCACGCCGACGCCGCGGAAGGCCTGGACCGAGGCGAAGTTCCAGAAGCCCCAGTCATCGGTAACGACGCGCGCCTCCCACATCCCCCAGGCGCACAGCATGAAGCCGCCGAACATCAGCACCCGCGCATCCAGCTTGCGCACCAGTCGTCCAGCAAAGGGGCCGGTGGTGAACATGGCCAGGCCGGACACGACCATGGTGGTGCCGACCTCTGACGACGAATAGCCGAGCACGCGGCCCAGGAAGAGTGGCAGCAGGAATGTGCCGCCAAACAGGGCGAACCCGACGATGAAGGTCATGATGAACCCGACCAGGAAGTTGCGATTGCCAAAGGCGCGCAACTCCACGATCGGCTGGCGATAGGTCAGGGACCGCCAGATGAAGATCGGACCGGCGACTGCCGCCACGACGGTCAGCAACAGGATGTGGGTGTCGTCGAACCAGTCGTTCTTGGCGCCCTCTTCCAGCACGAACTGCATCGACATCAGAAAGGCGGCCATCAGGCCCAGGCCCCACCAGTCGAAGCCCTTGGCCAGCGATGGGTCACCCTTGTCGAAGTTGCCGTACCGCCCGACCAGGAACAGCACCAGTAGGCCCGGCCCCACGTTGATGAAGAACAGCCAGCGCCAGCTCAGCCACTCCGTCAGGTGCCCGCCCAGCGTGGGACCGACGGTTGGCGCCAGGGTGACGATCAGGCCCATGACCACGCTGGCGGTGACGCGCTTGTCGGGTGGGAAGGCGGTGAAGGCGACGGCGAAGACGGTCGGGATCATGGCCCCGCCCACGAAGCCTTGGATGGCCCGGAACAGGATCATCATGTCGATCGACGACGACAGACCTGTGGCGATGCTCATCAGCACGAAACCGGCGCAGGAGACCATAAACAGCCGCTGCGTCCCCCACAGCCGCGACAGGAAGCCCGACAGAGGGATCATCACCACCTCGGGGATCAGATAGGCGGTCTGGATCCAGCTGATCTCGTCAGCCGAGGCGCCGACCCCCGCCTGGATCTGGGGCAGGGAAGCGGCGACGATCTGGATGTCCAGAATGGCCATGAACTGGCCCACCACCATGCCGGCGAAGCCCAGCAACAGCATGGTCCAGTTGATTTCGGGATGGCCGGCGACGGGACCCTTTTGCGCGACAGGGGCCCCGCCATCTGCGGCGGGGTTGGCGGCGGTCACTGGCCTGCGGCTCCCGTCGTCGTGGCGGCTTCGGCGAAGCTCTGGCCGCCCTCGCTCTTCAAGTCGATCTTGACGTCCACCGACAGGCCGGGACGCAGGGCCAGGCTGCGGTCTGCGCCGCTGACGACGATGCGGACGGGCACGCGCTGGGTGATCTTGGTGAAGTTGCCCGTAGCGTTCTCGACCGGGATCAGGGCGAACTCCGATCCAGTGGCGGGGGCGAAGCTGTCCACGCGGCCCTCGATCTTGCGGCCGGGGAAGGCGTCGGCGGAAATCTCGACGGTCTGACCCAGGCGCACCTTGTCCAGCTGCGTCTCCTTGAAGTTGGCGACGATGTAGGTGTTGGTCAGGGGCACCACCGACAGCAGTTGCGTGCCGGCGTTGACATACTGGCCGGGCCGCACGCTGCGGGCGCCGACGACGCCGGCGACCGGAGCGCGGATGACGGTGCGCTCCAGCGCGATGCGAGCCTGATCGACGACGGCGCGGGCCTGTTCGACAGCGGCGACGCTCTGCTGGCGGGTCGAGCCCAGAACCCCGGCGGTGCGTTGTTCGGCGACCAGGGCGGCCTGGGCCTGCTGGACGCTGGCGGCGGCGGTGGCGGCCGAGGCGCGCTCGGTCTGGATGCGCTGTTGCGAGACCCAGCCCTGTTCGGCCAGCTTGCCGTAGCGATCGACCTCGGCGCGGGCCAGGCCGGCCTGGGCGTTGGCTTGGGCGACGGAGGCGGCGCGGGCGGCGATGGTGGCCTGTTCCTGCTCGGCCTGGGCGTCGACATGGCCGACGGCGGCGATGGCGGCGGCCAGATTGGCCTCGGCCTGTGCCAGTTGGGCCTTCTGGTCGGAATCGTCCAGCTTGACCAGGATCTGGCCTGCCGCGACCCGCTGGTTGTCACCCACCAGAACCTCGGTGACCCGGCCGGACAGTTGCGGGCTGACGAGGGTGGTGTCCGCCTGGACGAAGGCGTTGTCGGTGCTTTCCCAACGCTGGCCGTTCACCCACCAGACGATGCCGCCCACGATCAGGGCCAGGCCGACGAGGGCGGCCGCGAACAGCGGCAGGCGTTTCTTGAGTTCAGGCGACATGGAAAATCCGGGGGAGGTGCGGCGTTTTGAAGCGGCGCTAAAATGGACCCCGCCGTCCAAAAATCAATAGGCGATCGGGACGGCGCCGATCACGACCGGTTTTCGTGTATGTCCTGACGCCATGAACGCCCGCATCTCCGCCTCCCAGCCGCTGCCGTCACAGGTCGATGTCGTGGTGATCGGCGCAGGCGCCGCCGGCATCGCCGCCGCCCGCCGTCTGCTACGGCCCGGCCTGTCGATTCTGGTGCTGGAGGCCCGCGACCGGATCGGCGGGCGCGCCTGGACGGTTCGGGCCGAGGGCGAAGGGTTGGACATGGGCTGCGGCTGGCTGCATTCGGCCGATGACAATGTGCTGGCGGGACGGGTCGAGGCCGAGGGGCTGACGCTGGACCAGACCCCGCCGCCCTGGCGCACCCAGGCCTTCGATCACGAGATGACCCGCGCAGATCAGGCCGAGTTCGGCGAGGCCTTCGCCGCCTTCGACCAGCGGGTGAGCGAGGCGGCGGCCCTCGTCCGCGCAGGTGTGGAGAAGGATCGTCCGGCGTCGGACTTCTTCGATCCCGACTGCCGCTGGAACCCTCGTATGGACGCCATCTCCGGCGCCCTGAACGGCGCACGGTTCGCCGAGGTGTCCAGCCTGGATTACGACGCCTATGGCGACACGGGCGTGAACTGGCGGGTGCGGGAAGGCTATGGCCGGCTGATCGCCCGGCTGGGCGAAGCTGTTTCGTCCATCACGGTCATGGACTGCGCCGTCAGCCGCATCGACCGCTCCGGACCGGTGCTGCGGCTGGAGACCAATCGCGGTGAACTGACGGCGCGGGTCGTCATCCTGACCGTGCCCAACAGCCTGATCGCCGGCGAGGCGATCCGCATCGATCCGCCGGTTCCGGCCCTGCTCGAGGCGACGGCGAGCGTGCCGCTGGGCCTGGCGTCCAAGGTGCATATGACCGTGCGCGGCGCCGGCGATTTCCAGCCCGACACCCAGCTGTGGACTCGCACCGATACGGCCGAGACCGGCGGCTATCACCTGCGGCCGTTCGGGCGGCCGATGATCGAGGCCTATTTCGGGGCCGACCTCGCCTGGGGGCTGGAGGCGCAGGGGCCGGCCGCCCTGTTCGACTTCGCCGTGTCCGAGCTGGTCGCGGCCTTGGGATCGGACATGCGCCGGCGGCTGGAGGCGGTCGCGGTCAGCGGCTGGGGCGTCGATCACTGGTCGCGCGGCGCCTATTCCCACGCCTTGCCGGGCCATGCGGCGGATCGAGCCAAGCTGCGCACGTCGGTCGAGGACCGAATCTTCCTGGCGGGAGAAGCCACGGCGCCGGTCTATTACGGCACGGCCCACGGCGCCTGGATGGAGGGCGAGCGCGCCGCCGACGCTACCCTCACTGCCCTGGGACTTGACCCACGTCGTCCCGAGGACGACAGCGAGGCATGAAGCCCGCCAAGGCCAAAAAGCCAGCCGCCAAGTCTGCCAAACGCCCGGCCGTGATGACCGGGGCGGCCATCCCCGTGCTGCGCTGGCCGCCCAACGAAGACCGCGTCGAGGCCATTTTCGAACGCCTGTCCGGCGTCATGCCGGAACCCAAGACCGAGCTGGATTTCTCCAATCCTTTCACCCTCGTCGTCGCCGTCGCCCTGTCGGCTCAGGCGACGGACGTCTCGGTCAACAAGGCGACCGAGCGGCTGTTCAAGGTCGCAGACACGCCGGATAAGATGCTGGCCTTGGGCGAGGAGGGGCTGATCCCCTACATCGCCTCCATCGGCCTTTACCGCGGCAAGGCGCGGAACGTCATCGCTCTGAGCCGCATCGTGCTGGAGCAGCATGGCGGCGAGGTCCCACTCAACCGCGCCGATCTTCAGGCCCTGCCCGGCGTGGGTCGCAAGACGGCCTCGGTGGTTCTGAACGAACTGGGGATAGAGGCGGCCATCGCCGTGGACACCCACGTCTTTCGCGTCTCGCACCGGCTGGGCCTGGCCAATGCAGGCACGCCGGACAAGGTCGAGGCCCAGTTGTTCAAGGTCGTGCCGGAGGACTGGCTGCCCAAGGCGCACCACTGGCTGATCCTGCACGGCCGCTACACCTGCACGGCGCGCAAACCCAAATGCCTGTCCTGCATCATCGCCGACCTGTGCCCGTCGCGGGCGGGCCTGATGGGGCTGGGCGAGACGGGCTAAACTCGGCTTGGCGCGTCCGGTCCATGCGTCAGTTTCGTCGCCACCGCGTGCAGCACTCTGAGCGTTGTGACCAGGTCATCTTCCGAAATGCCCTCGAACACGGCCTGACGCATGGCCGCAGCATGGACTTCGAACGTTTCCATCTCCGCGCGGCCCGCCGGTTCCATGACGATCAGCCATGACCGCCCATCACCGATCAAGCGATGGCGACTGACGAGGCCGTCGCGTTCGAGCCTCTGGACCAATCGCGTCAAGGAAGCGCCAGAGAGCTCCATTCTGATCGACAATTCGGAAAGCGTGAGGCCTTTGGGCTGGTCGGCCAGATGATACAGGACGACGATCGGCGCGCCTGTATGCCCGACGCCCCGGAACATTTCGGCCATCCATAATTTCCATCGCCGTGCGGTCACCATGACCTGCAGGGCGACCTTAAGCTGCAACTTCTCGCGCTGAAGACTGCGCGGCTCTAGTCCGGTGTTTGGCAAGGCGTCCTCGTAGAGCCGAAGACGGCTCCGATCTTACTCATTTCAATAGATGTGAACGCAAGACGTGAACTGGATACTCGCTCAAGTTGAGCATTAGCGTGCTAACCAGAGAGACAAGCATCTTAAAGAGGTTGTGTGGGAGGAAGCTTCAGAAATCTATAGGGAAGCCAAAGAGATGCGCGTTTTCGGTAAGCCTCAGGACGACAGCAAGCTTGTAGAGTTGCAAAGCATGCTGGCGGCTGTTGATCGCTCGCAAGCTGTGATCCAGTTCGACCTCGACGGAACCATCCGGGACGCCAACCGAAACTTCCTCTCGGTCATCGGATACGATCTCGGCGACATCGTCGGGCGCCATCACCGGATGTTCGTCGATCCAGCAGAGGCGCAGACGCCGGCTTATGCCGAGTTCTGGCGCCGATTGAACGCCGGCGAGTTCGTCGCCGACAAGTTCGTGCGCTACGGCAAGGGCGGCAAGCGTGTGGTGATCGAGGCCAGCTACAATCCCATCCTCGACAAGGACGGCCGCCCCTACAAGGTGGTCAAGTTCGCCATGGACGTGACCGCGGTCGAGGAAGAACGCGAACGACGCGCTGAGGCGGAGCGTCAGGCCGCTCAGGTTCAGGCCGCCGTCGTCGAAGGCACGGCCAAGGGCCTGTCGGCCATGGCGGCGGGCGACCTGTCCTATCGCATCCAGGATGAGTTCCCCGGCGATTACGCCGTCCTGCGCGACAACTTCAACCAGGCCATGGGCGCTCTGGACGAGGCGGTCGGGGTGATCGGCACGAACGCCGGGTCAATGCAGTCGGGCGCGCATGAGATCAGCAGCGCCGCCGAAGACCTGTCGCGCCGCACCGAACAACAGGCCGCCAGCCTGGAGGAAACAGCCGCCGCGCTGGATCAGATCACCGCCACGGTCCGCAAGACCGCCGAGAACGCCCAGGCAGCCGACGGCGTGGTCACCCAGGGGCGCAGCCAGGCCGAGACCGGCGGCGCGGTCGTCCAGAAGGCCGTCGCCGCCATGGGCGAGATCGAACGCTCATCCAACGAGATCAGTCAGATCATCGGCGTGATCGACGAGATCGCCTTCCAGACCAATCTTCTGGCGCTGAACGCCGGGGTCGAGGCCGCCCGTGCGGGCGAGGCCGGTCGTGGCTTCGCCGTCGTCGCGTCCGAAGTGCGCGCCTTGGCCCAGCGTTCGGCGGAATCGGCCAAGGAGATCAAGACGCTGATCTCGGCCAGTTCCAGCCAGGTCAAGGACGGGGTGGTTCTGGTGCGTCAGTCGGGCGAGGCTCTGACCGGCATTGCGGGGCGGATCGAAGAGATCACGACCCTGATGAGCGAAATCCGCGCGTCGACTCAGGAGCAGGCGGTGGGTCTGGCCGAGGTCAACACCGCCGTGAACCAGATGGATCAGGTCACTCAACAGAACGCGGCCATGGTCGAGCAGTCGACCGCCGCCAGCCTGAGCCTGAGCCGCGAAGCCGCCGAACTGGCCGAACTCGTCGGCCGCTTCGAAACCAGCCAAGTCGCCAAGGCGCCGACGCCGATCCACAAGGCTCCCATCCAGCAGATGAAAGCGCGGGTCGAAAGTTTCGCCCGCGCCCACGCCGCCCCTGCGCGCGCGCGTATGGCGGCCGGCGGCGGCGGGCGGGCGGCTGCGGCTGCTATTCAATCGGACTGGGAAGAGTTCTGATGACGAACCGCGCGCCAGGCCAGCGTGAACTGGTCGGTTTCCGCGTCGGGGACCAGGCCTTCTGCATCGACATCACCTCGGTGCTGGAGATCCGGGGCTGGACGGCGACCACGCCTCTGCCCGGAGCGCCGGCCTATATGAGGGGCGTGGTCAATCTGCGCGGGACGGTGCTGCCGATCATCGATCTGGCGGTCAGGCTGGGCGTGCCCACGACCGAGCCGTCCGCGCGCCACGCCATCGTCGTCGTCCGCTGCGGCGAACGCACAGTCGGCCTGTTGGTCGAAGGCGTGTCGGACATCATGCAGTTGGACGATGCGGCGCGTCAGGACCCGCCGAACATGGGCGAAGCTCAGGGCGCTGGCGTCGTCTCCGGCGTCTTCGCCGTCGACAGCGCCTTGATCAGCCTGCTCGACCTGGACAATCTGCTGCCGCCCGTGCGCGAGGCGGCTTAAGGCTCAAGCCGCGCCTTGACGGCCTCGGCGAAGCCGGCGCCGTTCGCAGGGTCGTGGTCCAGATAGAAGTCCGGTTCGATCAGTTCGGCCTCCATCAGCACCCATCGGCCGGCGTCGTCGCGGGCCATGTCGATGCGGGCATAGAGTAGTGGTTCGTCGATGGCGGCCAGCACCTGCTCAGCCAAGGCCATCGCCGCCGCATCCGGCGTCACGGCCGTATACAGGCCGCCGAACTGGACCTGGATGCGGAAGTCGCCCGCCACGGGCCGTTTGTTGACCGCATGGCTGAACCGGCCGCCGAAAAACAGCAGCGAGGTCTCGCCCTCGGTCTCGATCGATTTCAAATAGGGTTGGATCATCGCCGCGCCCTCAGGCGCATCGCTCAACACCTCGCCTGGCATCAGGCGCAAGGTGCGAAACGCCCCGGCCGACACCGTCGGTTTGACGATCAACACCGGTGCGCCCGTCTCGGCGAAGGCGGCGTCTACCTGATCCTGGGTCACGCGGTCGGTCCAGCGCGTGGGCGGGATCGGCACGCCCTTGTCAGCCAGCCGCGCCAGATAGGTTTTGTCGGAGTTCCAGCGCAGCACCTGCGCCGGATTGGCGACCGGCAGCCCCTCCTCGGTCCAGGTCGCGCAAGCCTTCAGCCAGCGCCCATGGTCGCGGTGATAGCCCCAGGCGATGACCGGCAGGATCAGGTCATAGGCCCCAAGGCCCGACGCGTCCCCGACATGATCGGTCCAGGGCGTTGCCGTGACCGTCGCGCCCGTGCTCTCCAGCGTCGCCTTCAACCGTTCCAGCACCTCGGGCCAGCGGCCGACATAGGTCTTGTCGGCGGGGTCGGGAGTCAGGACGGCGATCTGGGTCATGCGGTCCTCATACCGAAGCGACGCGAAGCATATAAGGGCTTCCTTATATGATTTCGGGTGACGTGCGGGCATTCACCGGCTAAGGCGCGACCATGACCCAGAACACCGCCCAATATGATGTCTGCGCCGTCGGCAACGCCATCGTCGATGTCCTCAGCCCCTGCGACGCCGCCTTCCTGACGGCCCAGGACTTAGCGCCCAACTCCATGCAGCTGGTCGACGCCGAACGCAGCGCCGCCCTGTATGACGCCATGGCGCCGGGCGTAGAGGCCTCGGGCGGTTCGGCAGGCAACACCGTGGCGGGCGTCGGCTCGTTCGGCGGCCGCGCGGCCTATATCGGCAAGGTCGCCGACGATACGCTGGGCCAGGTCTTCACCCACGACATCCGCGCCGCCGGCGTTCACTTCGACACGCCTGTCCTGACGGGCGGAGCGGATCAGGGCTTCGGCACCGGCCGCTGCCTGATCAATGTGCTGTCGGACGGCGCACGCACCATGGCGACCTTCCTGGGCGCCGCAAACCAGCTGTATGCCGACGACATCGACGAGGCCCTGATCGGCGCCAGCGAGATCGTCTATCTGGAAGGCTATCTGTTCGATCCGGCGCCCGCCCGCGCCGCCTTCGAACGCGCCGCCGCCGCCGCGCACAAAGCCGGCCGCAAGGTGGCCATCACCCTGTCGGACACCTTCGTCGTCGCCCGCTGGCGCGCCGAGCTACTGGATTTCATCACCCAGTCCGCCGACATCGTCCTGGCTAACGAGGCCGAACTGGGCGCCCTGTTCGAGACCGAAGACTTCGACGCCGCCGCCGCGCAACTGGCCGCCATCGTCGAGATCGCCGCCGTCACGCGCGGCGAGCACGGCTCGGTCGTGATCAAGGGCGACGAGCGCGTCGTGGTCGCCGCCTATCCGGTCGCCAAGGTGATCGACACCACCGGCGCCGGCGACCAGTACGCCGCCGGCTTCCTGCTGGGCCTTGCGCGCGGCCTGACGCTGGAAGAGGCCGGCAAGCTGGGCTCGCTGGCGGCGTCCGAAGTCATCGCCCACTGGGGCCCGCGCCCGATGGTGAAGCTGGTCGACCTGGCCAAAGAGAACGGGCTGAAGCTGTAAGACCCAGTGTCTCCTCTCCACGCAGTGGGGAGGTGGCTCGGAGTGAAGCGAAGAGACGGAGGGGCTCTTATCGCATCGCCAGCGTCTGTGGGACTTCAACAGCCCCTCCACCACGCTTCGCGTGGTCCCCCTCCCCACACAGTGGGGAGGAGACGTTCGTCTTCAGCTCTTCCACCTCAGCGTTGTGGGCTGGATCGGATTGACGAACGGCCGGTCGTCTGCCCGGCTCTTGGCCCATTCGCGCTTCAGCTGCTGATACCACTTGGCCTGCTTGTCGGCGTCGTCGATCCAGATCAGGGCGGGATCGTAGCGCAGGCCCTCGTTCTGAAGGTTCACCATGCCGCCGTCCTGTTTCAGGAAGGCGACGACGCCCATCCGCAGGAAGGGCTTGGCCAGGCCGAACACCCAGTGGTCGGACCAGAAGATCTGGGTGATGCGCGTCTTGGTGTCGGTGATCGGCGTCAGGCAGGTCAGGGCCAGCACCTGTTTCTCGCCCACCTGAATGTGCTCCCAGCGGAAGCCGGGCAGGCGGAAGGTGATTTCGGTCGCGGGCGCGCCGCCCAGGATCTTGTAGAGGCGGCTGTTGGACGAGGGCGCGTGGCGCACCATGGCCCAGCCGAATTCGGTCGGGGCGAAGGCCTTGGATTTCTCGTGCATCGAATGCTCGGACCGCCACCACCATTGCTGGTGGACGTAGGGGCCGTGGGCGGGGTCCATCAGGCCAACGACGGCGTGGTCGATATGGCTGTCGAAATCCATCGCCTCGACCAGTTTGGCCTCGCCGCCGACCACGCCGGGGAAGACCGGCGGCTCATGGTCCGGCTCCATCGGATTGCGGGCGTCCGACGCCATCCAGACGAAGACGATGCCCTGGCTCTCGCGCACCGGATAGGACCGTACGCGGATGCGGTTCGCCTCGAACGCCTGATCCTCGACTAGCGAAGGAATGGCGGCGCAGACGCCGTCGGGTCGGAAGCGCCAGCCGTGATAGGGGCATTCGACCGTCTCGCCCTCGCTGGGCTTTTCGACCAGCTTGCCCGCCGACAGGGGCGCCGCGCGGTGGGGACAGATGTCGCGCATCGCATAGACCTGGCCTGCGCGGGTGCGGCCGATCAGCACCGGCTCGCCCATGATCTCGTAGCGTTTCAGACTGGCCGGAGCGACGTCCCGGCCCAGGGCGACAAAATACCAGGCGTCGGTGACGAACCCCTTGCCGAACGGGCTGACGCCCGCCTTGGACGGGGCGGGTTCAACTTGGGGCGGTGGCACAGGAGCGACGGTCATCTGCGCTGTTTAACAGCGGCTGACAGGCGAGGCCATCATCCGAGCCGGCCTCAACGATATGGCTTGTCGTCCTATCGATATGATATACGAAATATATCTGTTTCATGTGGTCGGGAGCCAGCAGGTGGGCATCGTCAATATCGAGGACGAACTTCACGAGCAGCTGCGGCGCGCTGCGAAGGCGTCCTATCGGTCGATTAACGCTCAGGCGGCGTTCTGGATCAGGATCGGCATGTTGTGTGAGATGCATCCCGGCGTGACGTTCCAGGAGCTGGTGGCGCGCGAGTTGCGGGCGGCGGGCGTCGATGCGCTCGTGCCCACGGATGCCGCCTCGTGATCAAGACGCCGGCCGAGATCGCGCTGATGGCCGAGGCGGGGCGACTGCTGGCCTCGGTCTTCACCCACCTGGACGCGATGATCTTGGAGGAGTTGAGCACGCTGGAGATCGACCGACGGGTCGAGGCCTTCATCCTCGACGAGTTGAAGGCGCGGCCGGCCAGCAAGGGTCAGTACGGCTATGGCTTCGTCCTGAACAGCTCAATCAACCAGGTCGTCTGCCACGGCGTGCCCTCGGCAAACGACATCCTGAAGAGCGGCGACATCGTCAATCTGGACATCACGCTGGAGAAGGACGGCTTCATCGCCGATTCCTCCAAGACCTATCTCATCGGCTCGGTGGGACCGCAGGCCCGACGGCTGGCCCGCACCACCTATGAGGCGATGTGGAAGGGCATTCAGGCGGTGCGCCCGGGCGCGAAACTGGGCGACATCGGTTTCGCCATCGAAAAACACGCCAAGCAGGCCGGCTATTCGGTGGTGCGCGACTATTGCGGGCATGGCATCGGGCGCGAGATGCATGAAGGGCCACAGGTGCTGCATTTCGGCAAGGCCGGGACCGGCGTAACCCTGCGCGAAGGCATGACCTTCACCATCGAACCGATGCTGAACCAGGGCGTGCGCACGGTCCTGACCGAGGACGACGGCTGGACCGTGGTCACCTCCGACGGAAAACTGTCGGCCCAGTTCGAACATACGGTGGCTGTGACGAAGGACGGCGTGCGGGTCCTGACCCTGAGGCCGGACGAGAAGCGGGGCGCATAGACGCGTTAAGGAGAGTTTCCGTCCCTTCATCATTCGCGCCTATATGAAGGCCGACGACCGGCGCGGGCCGGGTGATGCGGACGATCCGATGGCTGATGCTCTGTTCCATTCTCCCAAGACCCATGGCTTCGTGCGCGTGGCGGCGGCGACGCCGGTCAGTCATGTGGGCGACCCCAGGGCGAACGGCCAAGAGCACGTCGCCCTGATCCGTCAGGCGGGCGAGCAGGGCGTGGACCTGATGGTCTTTCCCGAACTGTCGTTGTCGGCCTATGCGATCGACGATCTGCATATGCAGGCGGCGCTGCTGGACGAAGTCGAGCGGCAGATCGCTGTGGCAGCCGAGGCGACGGCCGAGGCGGGCGTCGTGGCGGTGGTCGGGGCGCCGATCCGCAACGGCGACGCCCTGTATAATTGCGCGGTGGTGATCGGTGCGGGCGAGGTGCTGGGCGTCGTGCCCAAGACCTATCTGCCCAACTACCGGGAATATTACGAGAAACGCTGGTTTGCGCCGGCGACGGCGCGCGCGGAAGACGTGCTCCGGCTGAACGGCGAGACGGTGGATTTTGCGCCGGGCCTGTTGTTCGAGGCGGTCAATCGGCCGGGCTTCGTCTTCTCGGTCGAGATCTGCGAGGACTATTGGGCGCCGCTGCCGCCTTCGACGCGGGCGGCGCTGGCGGGCGCGCGGATTCTGCTGAACCTGTCGGCGTCCAACATCGTCATCGGCAAGGCGGACGAGCGGGCGATGCTGAGCGCCAGCCATTCGGCGCGCACCCTGTCGGCCTATGTCTTCGCCGCCTCGGGCTGGGGCGAGAGCACCACCGACCTGGCCTGGGACGGCCAGGCGACGATCCATGAACTGGGGGCCAAGCTGGCCGAGGGCGAGCGGTTCGCCCTGGACAGCCATCTGACCATCGCCGACGTGGACGTGGGCCGGATCGGGCTGGATCGGCTTCGGAACGGCACCTTCGCCGAATGTGCGAGGAACGAGGGCGAGCCGGCAACGGTCGTGCCCTTCATGGCGCGCGACGACCATGAGCCCAGCGAACTGATCCGGCCGCTGGATCGCTTCCCCTTCGTACCCGACGACGTCGGGCGGCTGGATCAGGACTGCTACGAGGCGTTCAACATCCAGGTCCAGGGGCTGATGCGCCGCATGACGGCGACGGGCGCCAAGTCGCTGGTGATCGGCGTGTCCGGCGGGCTGGATTCAACCCAGGCCCTGTTTGTGGCGTGCCGCGCCTTCGACCGGCTGGACCTGCCGCGGACGAACATCCTAGCCTTCACCATGCCGGGGTTCGCGACCTCGGACGGGACGAAATCCAACGCCTGGGCCCTGATGAAGGCGCTGGGCGTCACGGGCGCCGAGATCGACATCCGCCCCGCCGCCGAACAGATGTTCAGGGACATCGGCCACCCCTATGCCGAGGGTCAGCCGGTGCACGACATCACCTTCGAGAATGTGCAGGCGGGTCTGAGGACCGACTATCTGTTCCGGCTGGCGAACCAGAACCGGGCCTTCGTGCTGGGGACCGGCGACCTGTCGGAACTGGCGCTGGGCTGGGCCACCTATGGCGTCGGCGACCATATGAGCCACTACAACGTCAATGGCGGGGTGGCGAAGACGTTGATCCGGCATCTGATCCGCTGGGTGGCGGCCGGCGACCTGATCGGCGGCGAGGCGCGCGACACCCTGCACGCCATTCTGGACACCGAGATTTCGCCCGAGCTGGTGCCGGCCAAGGACGGGGTGATCCAGTCGACGGAAGGGACCGTCGGCCCCTATGCACTGAACGATTTCTTCCTGTTCTACATCAGCCGGTTCGGGATGGCACCGTCCAAGGTCGCCTTCCTGGCGCACCAGGCCTGGGGCGATGCGGGCGCAGGGCATTGGCCGGCGAATACGCCGGACGACGAAAAGGTCGAATACGATCTGGCGACGATCAAGGGCTGGCTGAGGAAGTTCCTGATCCGCTTCTTCCAGACCGCCCAGTTCAAGCGCTCGGCCCTGCCGAACGGGCCCAAGGTCGTCACCGGCGGATCGCTGTCGCCGCGCGGCGACTGGCGCGCGCCGTCCGACGGCAATGCGCGGGTGTGGATGGACGAGCTGGACGCAAACGTGCCGGACTGACCGTCTCCTCCCCGCTTTGCGGGGAGGTGGCTCGAAGCGTAGCGGAGAGACGGAGGGGCTCTTGACTGTGTGGGTAGAAGAACCCCTCCACCACTTCGTGGTCCCCCTCCCCATTGCATGGGGAGGAGACGCGCCGCTAGAAGCTTGGCCATGACCGACGACGTGACCAAAGATTCCAACGGCAACATCCTGGCCGACGGCGACAGCGTGACCCTGATCAAGGATCTGAAGGTCAAGGGATCGGGCGGGGTGACGCTGAAGCGCGGGACCCTGGTCAAGAACATCCGTCTGACCGGCGACACGGACGAGATCGAGGCCAATGTGGAGAAGGTGCGCGGCCTGGTCCTGCGCACCGAGTTCGTGAAGAAGGCCTGACCCTCTTCCCTTCGCGCGATGCAGCCGCCATCTAGCGGCCTATGACCGACACCCTCGCCGCCCCCGCCTCGTCCCCCGCCAATGGCAAGATCCCCGTCACCGTGCTGACCGGCTATCTGGGCGCGGGCAAGACGACGCTGCTGAACCGCATCCTGACCGAGGACCACGGCAAGCGTTACGCCGTCATCGTCAACGAGTTCGGCGAAATCGGCATCGACAATGACCTGGTGGTCGGCGCCGACGAAGACGTGTTCGAAATGAACAACGGTTGCGTCTGCTGCACCGTGCGCGGCGACCTGATCCGTGTGGTCGCCGGCCTGATGAAGCGCCAACGTCCCGGCAAGCCCGCCTTCGACGCCATCATCGTAGAGACGACGGGTCTGGCCGACCCCGGTCCGGTGGCCCAGACCTTCTTCGTGGACGAGGACGTCAAGGCCAAGACGCAGTTGGACAGCGTCACGACCCTGGTCGACGCCAAACATGTGATGGCGCGCCTGGACGACTCCAAGGAGGCGCGCGAGCAGGTGGCCTTCGCTGATCGGATCATCCTGAACAAGGTCGATCTGGCGACGGCTGACGAACTGGACGCGGTCGAGGCGCGTCTACGGGCGCTGAACCCTCTGGCGCCCATCGTGCGAGCCGAGCGTTCGAACGTGCCGCTGGATCAGGTGCTGGGCCTCGGGGCTTTCGATCTGGACCGCATTCTGGAGGTCAAGCCGGACTTCGTGAACCCGCCGCACGGCGCGGACGGCCATGTGCATGACGAACACTGCGGTCATGACCACCACGACCATGACCATGATCACGGGCACGACCATCATCACCACGATCACGATCACGGCGCCCATTCTCACGGAGTCAGGGGGCACGCCCACCAGGACGACATCAAGGGCATCTCCCTGTCGCTGGATCGGCCACTGGACGGGGCCAAGTTTACGGCCTGGCTGGATCGGTTGCTGGGCGAGCAGGGTCAGAACATCCTGCGCGCCAAGGGCATCATCGACGTCAAGGGCGAGAACCGCCGCCTGGTCTTCCAGGCCGTTCACATGATCCTTGAGGGCGACCTGCAACGCGAATGGGGCGCCGCCGAACGCCGCTGGAGCCGCGCCGTCTTCATCGGCCGCGATCTGGACGAAGCCGCGCTGAAGGCCGGCTTTGAGGCCTGCGCCGCCTGATCTGAAAGGTGAACTGACAGACAAAAGGCCGGCGGAGCAATCCACCGGCCTTTTTCTTTGTTCAGCCCCTCTCGAACAACTTGTTCCAGCGGCGCTTGTCGCGAGCCTTCCAGGCTCCGCGGTGGTAGGCGTCGGAGCCGATCAGGGGGACGACCGTGGTGGCCTCGGCGAAGACCATCTGTTCGTGGGTGGTCTGGACCTTGCCCCACGAAGCCGCCTCCTTCAGCGTCGAGGACGAGCAGGCGCCGTCGCGGACGTCAGCGACGGTGATCTGGACCGCATAGCGGTGCATCTCGGCCTCGACGCCGAGGATTTCGGCGCAGACGACCGTGTCCTGGGCAAAGTTCTTGGGCACGCCGCCGCCGACCATGAACAGGCCGGTGACGCCGGCGGCGATCTTGATGTCGGTCAGTTCGCGGAAGTCGGCGATGGCGTCCAGCATCAGATAGGGCTGGCCGGCGGCGGCGCGTTCCTTCTGGTGTTTCACCAGACCGAAGCCGGCCGAGCTATCGACGAAGGCCGGGCAGAAGATCGGCACGCCCTCTTCATAGGCGGTCTGGATCAGCGAGCCGGGCTTTTTCGCATTGCCCTCACTCAGCCACTTGCCCATCTCCCAGATGAACTCGCGGCTAGAATAGCCGCGCGGCTCCAGGCGGTTGGCGATCTCCAGGATGGTGTGGTCGCAGGCCTGGAGTTCTTCCTCGTCGATATAGGTGTCGTAGATCCGGTCGATGTAGTTGTCGCGCAGGACGTTGTCGTCCACCTCGCCGGCCGCCTGATAGTGTTTGAAGCCCAGGGCCTCGAAGAAATCCATGTCGACGATCGAGGCGCCGGTGGCGACCACGGCGTCGACCATGCCGAACTTCACCATGTCGCGGTAGACGTGCATGCAGCCGCCGGCCGAGGTCGAACCGGCCAGGATCAGCCAGGGCGAGCAGCCCTTATCCTCAATGGCCATCGAGAAGATGTCCGCAGCGCGGGCGGTGTCGCGCGACGAGAAGGACATCTTGCGCATCGAGTCGATGATCGGGCGCGCGTCGAAGCTCGTGATGTCGACGTGCTCGACGACATTCTGCAGCAGTTGGGCCTTGGTGTTGGACGAAACGGGTGCGTTCATTTCGGAGGTTTCCCTTTTGATTTGAGCGCCCGTCATGACCGTTGGGAACGTTGGGACGGAGCGACCGAGGTTCCTCATAGACCGTCACCCTCGAACTTGTCCCGAGGGCCCATCTGTCGGTCGCACAATCCCTTGTCGGGACGTCAACCATGGGCCCTCGGGACAAGCCCGAGGGTGACGTTTAGTCTCTTATTTCCGGCGCGACTTTCGCTGACCGGCCTTACCCTTCGGGCGTGACAGACGCACGACCTTGCGGGCGTTCTCCTCCGCCGTGGTGCGCACGGTGGGGATGGAACGTGGAGCCAGGCCGTAGAGCGAGGCCATCGGGGCGTCCTCGACCGCGGCGATGTCGTGTTCGCCATAGCCGTTGAAGCCCGTCGACATGGCCACGCCGTAAGCGCCCAGCATGCCGATCTCGATGAAGTCGCCCTCGCGCACATCGGCCGGAAGCCAGAAGGGTCCCGGCATATGGTCGATGGAATCGCAGGTCGGGCCGTAGAACTGAAACGCCTTCAGCTCGCTCGCGCTTTCGCCGTCCCGCACCAGCTTGGTCGGGAAGGGCCAGCGCGAATGGGTCGCGTCGAACAGCGAGCCGTAGGAGCCGTCGTTCAGATAGAGGGCGTCGCCCTTGCGCAGATCGACGCGGGCCAGGATCGACGAGCTTTCGGCGACCAGCGCCCGGCCGGGCTCGCACCACAGCTCGGTCGTTTCCGACACCGGCATCTCGTTGAAGCCGCGATGGATGGCGTCGGCGTATTCGCTCATGTCCGGCGGAACCATGCCCGGATAGACGGACGGGAAGCCGCCGCCGACATCGACGATATCGACGATCACGCCCGCACGGCTGATCGACCGGCCGACCTGGGCCATGGCGGCCTGATAGGCGGTCGGGCGCATGCACTGGCTGCCGACGTGGAAGGAAACGCCCATCAGGCCGTCCTTGACCGCCTGGCGCGTCGCCATCAGCAGGGCCGGCGCCTGATCCGACGACACGCCGAACTTGCCCGATAGCGTATAGGCGGCGCCGTCGGCCGAGACGGCCATCCGCACGATCAGGTTCAGGTCGTCCGCGCCGCCGGTGGCGTCGAGGATCTTGTTCAGCTCGTCGATGCAGTCGAGCGAGAAGGTGCGCACGCCGTGATCGAAATAGGCCTTGGTGATTGCAGACCGGCTCTTGACCGGGTGCATGAAGGCCAGGCGCACGTCATGGCTGACCGAGCGAACCAGCTCGATCTCGGCGATGGACGCCACGTCGAAGCCGCGAACGCCGGCCTCGATCAGGGTTTCGACGACCCAGCGCGAAGGGTTGGCCTTCACAGCGTAGAAGACGTCGGCCTTTAGATTATCCTGGAACCAGCGCGCCGCTACGGAAACCGAACGCGGCCGCACGAGGGCGACGGGACGTTCAGGGGACCGCTCACGGACCAGGTCCAGGGGAAGCTGATACGTGCGCAATTCACGTAACCCCCTGCTAATTGTTAAACCCAGACCGGCGTTAGCGGCGCAGACAGGACCTACGGGGTCCGCCGGAGAGCGCGATATGGGGACGCGCGACTGTCATGTAAAGAGGTTTTTTCGTGGCGGGGCCTAGGTTTGGCTGTCACAAATCCGCTCTGCGCCCTCCACGACACGATCCGACGGCAACCTTGACCGTTCTGCGCCGTTGCGATGCTCGGAGGGTTTGATGAATCGGTGGCTGTTCTTTTGGCGCAAGATGCGGCGTCAGTTGTGGGTGCGCGCCACGGCTTATGCGGTCGCGGGCGTCGCCGCAGCCTTGCTGGCCGCCGCCCTGGCCCCCTGGGTGCCGCATGAGATGGCCGAGCGTCTGGGCGGAGAGTCTGTAGAATCGATCCTGACGATCCTGGCGTCCAGCCTGCTGGGCGTGGCGACCTTTTCGGTCGGCGCCATGGTCACGGCCTATACGTCGGTGTCGTCGGCGGCCAGTCCGCGCGTCGCGGCCCTGGTCACCAGCGATGACGAAACCCAGAAATCGCTGGCGACTTTCGTCGGCGCCTTTCTCTACGCCATCGTCGCCGTCACCGCGATCAACGCCCATTATTACGGACAGAACGGTCGGGCGATCCTGTTCCTGATCAGCCTGGCCATGGTGGGTCTGGTGGCGTTTCGCCTCCTGGCCTGGATCAACCGCCTGTCTAGCCTGGCGCGGGTCGGTCACATGATCGATCTGGTCGAGGCCCGGGCCCGCGAGGCGCTGGAACAGCGGCGCGACAATCCGTTTGTGGGCGGGCGAGAGGGCCACCTCGAAAACGGGGCGGACGTGACAGCGCCGGAAACCGGCTATGTCCAGAACGTCGATCCCGATCGCCTGCAGGCCATGGCCGAGAAACGAGACTGCCAGGTCGAGGTGGTCGCCGCGCCCGGCGCCTTCGTGCGACGCGGGGAGGTCCTCGCCCGGATCAGCCTGCCGGCCTGCGACAAAGAGGCCCAGGACGCCTTCTGCTCCGCCTTCGCGATCGGAGACTCGCGCTCCTATGATCAAGACCCGCGTTTCGGCCTGATCGTTCTGGGCGAGATCGCCGCCAAGGCTCTGTCGCCTGGTATCAACGATCCCGGAACGGCCATTCAGGTGGTGTCGACCGGCGTGAGGCTGATGGACATCTGGGCCCGACACGGCGGGGAAGACGAGAAGCGGACCCTGCGCGATCGCCTAATGATGCCGGGCGTCTCCGAAGACGATCTGCTCGACGATCTGTTCGGCCCGATCGCCCGTTACGGGGCCGGCGACGTTGCGGTCGCCATCAGACTGCAAAAAGGCTTGAGGGCGCTGGCCTCGATCCCTTGTCTGGCCGCACCAGTCCGGACGATGGCCGATCAGGCGCTTGAGCGATCGCGCGCCGCCTTGCCGATTCCGGCGGACTACGTCCGGGTGAAGGGTGCGGCAGAAGGCTCCTGAACGGCTCGGGTCTGGACGAGATTGCGCCCGACGTGCGATTAGGACTTGCCCGAGCGCGATTTCAGCTTATTGCGGCGCCCCTTCGCCATAGCCTCCTAGCGAGTTCATGAGTTCATCCGCAGCCGCCGCCGCCCCTGGGCTTGTCCTGGCGCGTGACGTGTCGAAGACCTTCGGATCGCGAAAGGCGCTGGACGGCGTCTCGATTTCCGTGGCCTCCGGCGAAATGGTCGCCCTGATCGGTCCGTCCGGTTCGGGCAAGTCCACCCTGCTCCGCTCCATCACCGGTCTGCAGTCGATCGACGCCGGCGCCGGCACCATCCAGGTGTTCGGCGAGACCGTGCAGAAGGACGGCCGCGTCACCGGCGCCGTGCGCAAGGCGCGCAGCAAGCTTGGCATGATCTTCCAGCAGTTCAATCTGGTCGGTCGCCTGAGCCTGTTCTCCAACGTCATGCTGGGAGCGCTGGGCCGTCTGCCCGGATGGAAGGGCCTGCTGGGCCTGTGGCCCCAAGCGGACAAGGACAAGGCCATGGCGGCCCTGCACCGCGTCGGCGTCAGCGACTACGCCGCCCAGCGCGCCAACACCCTGTCCGGCGGTCAGCAGCAGCGCGGCGCCATCGCCCGCGCCATCGTGCAGGGCGCCAAGGCCATTCTGGCCGACGAACCCGTCGCCTCGCTGGACCCGGTGTCCGCCCGCAAGGTGATGGAACTGCTGGTCGAACTGAACAAGCGCGACGGCATGGGGGTGATCGTCACTCTGCACCAGGTCGATTACGCCATCCGCTACTGCGACCGCGTCATCGCCCTGCAAGGCGGCAAGATCGTCTATGACGGCCCGTCCACGGCGCTGGACCAAAAGCGCCTGATCGAAATCTACGGTCCCGAGTTCGAGGACGCGTTCTGGGAGACCAAGGCATGAGCCTGTCGCGCATTTCCCCCACCCGCCGTCTAATCGCTGCGGCCGGCGCCGCCGTCATGATCCTGGGCCTGGCGGCCTGCGGCGGCGGCGAGGACAAGAAGGCTGCGGGCGGCGCGCCCAGCGAGATCACTTTCTCGATCCTGTCCGCCGAAGGCCAGGCCTCGGCCGGCCCGCTGTGGCAGCCGCTGCTGGACGACATGTCCAAGGCCATCGGCGTGCCGGTGAAGCCCTATTTCGGTTCGAACTACACCGTCCTGGTCGAGGCCATGCGCGGCAACCACACCCAGGTGGGCTGGTTCTCGGCCAAGCCTGAGGTCGAGGCCATCGATCGCGCCAAGGCCGAAGTCATCGCCCGCACCGTCAACCGCGAGGGTCTGGACAGCTATCAGTCGACCCTGATCGTCAAGAAGGGATCGGGCATCACGCTGGATCAGGTCATGGCGTGCGGCAAGAAGTACAACTTCGGCATCGGCGACGCCCAGTCGACGTCGGGCACCCTGGCCCCGTTGACTTTCCTGTTCAATCCGCGCGGCGTGGTCCCGAGCCAGTGCTTCAAGACTGTGCGCTCGGCCAACCACCAGGCCAACGCCTTCGGCGTGGCGACCGGCGTGATCGACGTGGCCACCTCCAACAGCGTGAACACCATCTTCATGCGCAAGGAGAACCCGCAGCTGGCCGGCCAGATCGAGGAAATCTGGACCTCGCCGCCGATCCCCGAAAGCGGCATCGTCGTACGCGAGGACCTGGATCCGGCGCTGAAGGAAAAGATCCGCAGCTTCTTCCTGACCTATGGCCAGGGCGAAGGCGCCGAGGCCGAGCGACAGCGCAAGGTCCTGGCGGACCTGGAATATTCCCGCTTCACCGCCGCCGACGACAGCTATCTGGACCCGATCCGCGAAATGATCGCCGACCAGAAACTGGGCGAGGCCCGCGCCAAGGGCGATACGGCCGCCGCCGCCGCCGCCGAGCGCGAGCTTCAACGCCTGCGCAGCCTGCGTGAGGTCCGGCCTTGACCGCAGTCGCGTCTCCCGCCGTCGCGATTCCGGCGGCGCCCAAGAAGTCCGCCCTCGCCTGGGTCGCCGACGTCCTGGTCTGGGGCGGCGTCGCCGCCGTCCTGCTGTACAGCATCGACGCCGTCGATCTGGGCAACATCTCGCGTTTGTTCGCGGGCAACGACAGCACCCAGCTGTTCGTCCACGACCTGCTGCGTCCCGACTTCAGCGACTGGAAGATGTTCGTCGCCAAGATGTGGGAGACGGTGCAGATCGCCCTGTGGGGCACCTTCCTGGCCGTGATCCTCGGTATTCCGCTGGGTCTGGCGGCGGCGCGCAACATCGCGCCCGTCTGGGTCGTGACGCCGGTGCGCTGGATCATGAACCTGCTGCGTTCGGTGCCGGATCTGGTGATCGGCCTGTTGTTCGTGACCGCCGTGGGCCTGGGGCCTCTGGCGGGTGTTCTGGCCATCACCCTGAATACGGCCGGGGTTCTGGCCAAGCTGTTCTCGGAAGCGGTCGAGTCGATCGACAAGGGTCCGGTTGAGGGCGTGTGCGCCACCGGCGCGGGCAAGCTGCACGAGATCGTCTGGGGCGTCCTGCCTCAGGTCGCGCCGCTGTGGACCTCGTTCGCCCTGTACCGCTTTGAATCCAACAGCCGGTCCGCGACCGTGCTGGGTCTGATCGGCGCAGGCGGCATCGGCCAGGTGCTGTTCGACAGCATGAACGCCTTCGATTTCCGCGCCGTCTCGGCCATCGTCATCGTCGTCGTGGTCGCCGTGACCCTGATCGATACCCTGTCGCAGGTGATGCGCCGCCGCCTGCTGTAGCGGCGGCGGTCCCCTTCGCGGGACTGTCATAATCCTCTGCTCTAAGCATCGCGAAATCGATGCTCAGGGAGAGCCTTGGATGATCCGCACACTGAAACTGGCGGCTTCGGCCGCCGCCCTTCTGGCCCTGGCGGCCTGTGGCGACAACGGCGGGGGCGGCTCCGCCTCCGGCGCGCGCTCCGGCATCTGGGCGGCCGGTTCGTCGACCGTCTTCCCCTTCGCCACGCGGGTCGCCGAGACCTTCGCGCGTGGTTCGGGCGGCGCGGCGCCGCGCGTCGAATCGCTGGGCACCGGCGGCGGCATCCAGGCCTTCTGCCAGGGCGTCGGCCCGACCACCCCGGACATCGCCAACGCCTCGCGTCAGATGAAGCAGTCCGAGTTCGACCTGTGCGCCAAGAACGGCGTCACCGACATCGTCGAGATCAAGATCGGCTTCGACGGCATCGTCATCGCCACGGCCCGTAACGGCAACGGCTTCAACTTCGAACTGAACGACCTGTACGAGGGCCTGGCCAAGGAAGTGCCGGGCGCCGACGGTCAGTTCGTCGCCAATCCGGCCAAGACCTGGAACCAGGTCAACGCCGGCCTGCCGAACCAGCGCATCCAAGTCTATGGCCCGCCGCCCACCTCGGGCACGCGCGATGCCTTCCTGGAGCTGGGCATGACGCCGGGCGCCAAGCTGGTGCCGGCGGTCAAGGCGATCGAAGGCGACAAAGACCGGTTTGAAGGCATCGCCCACACCCTGCGCGAGGACGGCGCCTGGATCGATTCCGGCGAGAACGACAACGCCATCGTCCAGACCCTGACCCGCACGCCGGGTTCGCTGGGCGTGTTCGGCTATTCGTTCCTGGAGCAGAACCTGGATACGGTGAAGGCCGAGACCATCGACGGCGTGGCCCCGACCGCCGACACCATCGCCAGCGGTGAATACCCGCTGTCGCGCAGCCTCTACATCTATGTGAAGAAGGCCCATATCGGCGTCATTCCGGGCCTGCAGCAGTTCGTGCAGGAGTTCCTGTCGGAAGGCGCCGCCGGCAAGGGCGGCTATCTGGCCGACCGCGGCCTGATCCCGCTGCCGGAAGACCAACTGCTGGCCCAGCGCGCGACCATCGCCGCCATGACCCCGATGGCCCGCCCCGCCAAGTAGGGCGGAACCCGACCGCCGTTCCGCCCCTTCTTTCGCCGGTCCGCACCGGGTAGAAGGGGCGGGATAGCTGTCAGGATGATTTGATGACCACCACGCCCGCGCGCCTGCGCAAGGCCGTACTGCCCGTCGCGGGCCTCGGCACCCGCGTTCTCCCCGGCACCAAGACGACCCCCAAGGAACTGCTGAACGTCGTCGACCGGCCGATCCTGTCCTACATCGTCGAAGAAGCGCGCGAAGCCGGGATCGAGCACATCGTCTTCGTCACCGGCCGCTCCAAGGGCGCCATTGAGGACTATTTCGATCACCAGATCGAGCTGGAAGCCCAGCTTCTGGCCAAGGGCAAGACCGACATCCTGGAAATGATGAACGCCGAACTGGCCTCGGCCGGAGAGATGAGCTTCACCCGCCAGATGCAGCCCAAGGGCCTGGGCCACGCCGTCTGGTGCGCGCGCGACATCATCGGCCACGAGCCGTTCGCCGTCATCCTGCCCGACGTCATCGTGGATTCTCAGCCCGGCGCCCTGAAGCAGTTGGCCGAGGTTTATGCCGAAACCGGCGGCAACATCATCGGCGTGGAATCCGTCCCCGAAGATCAGACCCACAAATACGGCATCGTCGATCCGGTCAGCCGCGACGGATCGCGCATCGTCATGAAGGGCATGGTCGAAAAGCCCGCGGCTGGAACCGCGCCGTCCAACCTGTCGATCTCGGGCCGTTACATCCTGCAGCCGGAAATCTTCGACCTGTTGGCGACGCAGGAAAAGGGCGCGGGCGGCGAAATCCAGCTGACCGACGCCATGGCGCGACTGATGGCGGACCAGAGCTTCACCGCCGTCGAATACGCGGGCGTGACCCACGACTGCGGCGACAAGATCGGCCTGTTGCGCGCCAACGTCGCCCTGGCCCTGAAACGCCCCGACCTGGGCGACGCGGCGCGCCAGGCGATCGCGGGCCTGCTGTAACGCAAGGGAAGGCGGCGGGGGTTCCGGTTTACGCCCGCCCCTGCTAACCCTCCGCGCAAATCATCAGGAGACGAACCATGGCGACTTCCGAAGGCTGGGATATGCCGGCCGGCGACCTCATGAAGGGCAAGAAGGGCCTGATCATGGGCGTGGCCAACTCCAGCTCCATCGCCTGGGGCATCGCCTCGCAGCTGGCCGCCCAGGGCGCCGAGCTGGCCTTCACCTATCTGGGCGAGAGCCTGGAGCGCCGCGTGCGCCCGCTGGCCGAAAGCGTCGGCGCCAAGCTGCTGATCCCGGCCGACGTCACCGACGACGCCTCGATGGATGCGGCCTTCGCCGAACTGGAAAAGACTTTCGGCACGATCGATTTCGTCGTCCATTCGGTAGCCTTCGCCAACAAGGATGAGTTGAAGGGCAGCTTCGTGGACAACACCACGCGCGACAGCTTCCTTCTGGCCATGAACATCTCGGCCTTCAGCTTCGTGGACGTGTCGCGTCGCGCGGCCAAGCTGATGCCGAACGGCGGCAGCCTGATCACCCTCACCTATCTGGGGTCCGAGCGGGTCATTCCGAACTACAACACCATGGGCGTGGCGAAGGCCGCGCTGGAAGCGGCGACCCGCTATATCGCGCGGGACCTGGGTCCCAAGAACATCCGCGTCAACGCCATCTCGGCCGGGGCCATGCGCACCCTGTCGCTGGCCGGCATCTCGGGCGGGCGCGGCCTGCACTCCAAGTCGGCGCAGTTCTCGCTGATCAAGGAAGAGACCTCGATGGAGGGCGTCGCGGGCGCAGCCTTGTGGCTTTGCTCGGACCTGGGCCGTTCGACCACGGGCGAAGTCGTCCACGTCGATGCGGGCTTCCACGCCGTGGGCCTGCCGGAAGACATCGAAGGCTGATCAAGGAGGGCTGATCTCAGCCTTCCGCCATCCAAGACGACGGTTTAAGGCCGGGGCATGACTGCTCCGGCCTTTTCCATGCGCACCCTGCCCGCTTCGGCCTTTTCGTCCGCCGCCGTGGCGACGGTGATCGGGTTTGGCGGGACGGTCGCCCTGGTGGTTCAGGCGGGCCAGGCCTTGGGCGCGGACGCGGGCCAGATCGGGTCAATGGTTACCGCCCTGTGCCTGGGCATCGGGGCGCCGGGCGCCTTGCTGAGCTGGCGGCTGAAAATTCCCATCGTTTTGGCCTGGTCCACGCCGGGGGCGGCCCTGCTGGCGGCCTCGACCCTGGGGCTGTCCTGGCCGACGGCGATCGGCGCCTTCGTCTTCGCCGCCCTGCTGATGATCCTGACGGGCTTGATCCCGGTGCTGGGGCGGCTGGCGGCGCGGATCCCGGCGGCCATCGCTTCGGCCATGCTTGCGGGGGTGCTGCTGCCCTTCGTGCTGAGACTGTTCAAGGTCGTGCCGGACAAGACGGCCTTGGTCGTCGGGCTGATCGCGGTTTTCTTGATCTTCAGACGGCAGTGGCCGACCTGGGCCTTGCCCGCCGTGCTGGCGGCGGCTTTTGCGGTGCTGGCGATGCGGGGGCAGTTGGCCCTGCCCGCCGCGACCGGCCTGTTCGGCCATCTGGAGCCGGTCGCGCCTGTCTTCGATTGGAAGGCCGCGGTCAGCCTGGGCTTTCCGTTGTTCTTGGTGACGCTGGCGGCTCAGAATCTGCCCGGGCTGGTGGTGCTTCAGAGCGCCGGCTATCCGCCGCCCGCCAACCGACTGATCCTATCGACCGGCGTCGCCAGCCTGCTGATCGCGCCGTTCGGCGGGCATGGGGTCAATCTGGCGGCGATCACGGCGGCGATCTGCACCGGGCCGGACGCGCACCCCGACGTCGCCAAGCGCTGGATTGTGGGCGTTATCTACGGCGGTCTTTATCTGGTGGTGGCTCTGTTCGCCGCGCCGCTGGCCGGGCTGTTCATCGCCATGCCGCCGGCCGTGCTGGCGGCGGTGACGGGTCTGGCGTTGATCGCGCCGCTGACCGGCGCGCTGCAAACCATGATGACGGAGGTCGGATCGCGCGAGGCGGCGGTGCTGACGTTTGCGGCGACGGCCTCGGGCCTGACCCTGTTCGGCGTCGGATCGGCCTTCTGGGGTCTGGTCGTGGGTTTTGCCGCTCTGGCCGCCATGCGCTGGATCAGACCGCCGGCCTGATCCAGCGAGAGGCGATTAATCCCGCAGCGAAGCCGGGACCTGGCCGCCGTTTTCGGCCAGCTTCTTCCAGACGGCCTTGGACAGGGCGATGTTCTGTTCGGCCGAGCCGTGCTCGCCAGCGTGGACGTTCAGTTCTTCGGCCAGTTCCTTGCGGGCGGCTAGGCTGGAATCCAGGTCCAGCAGCTTCAGAAGATCGACGATCGAGGTCCGCCAGTTGCCGCCGCCGCCCTTGGACGCCGCAAGATCGCTGAGCACCGCCTCGACATCGACGGGCGGCAAGGCCGGTGCGGCGGTCGGGGCCGGCGCTGCGTTGGGCGCCGGGATTCCAGCCGTCGAGGCCGGCGGCGGAACGGGGGCCGCCTTCGGCTTGTGGCCCGTGATCTTGTTCCAGATCGAAGAGAAGATGCCCATCGGTCGCGCTCCTGTTGGTGTGAGCAGACAACGCGACCGACGGGGCGAGGTTCAGATCAGTCGCGCGCCGGAATGTTGAGGCCGCGCTGGACGGCGGGGCGCGCCAGGCCGCGCTCCAGCCAGGCGGCGACGCGCGGGAAGTCGGCGAAGCCTACGATCTCCCCCGCTTCGTAGAAGCCGATCAGGTTGCGGACCCAGCCCAGGGTGGCGACATCGGCGATGGAGTAGTCGCCAACAAGCCAGTCGCGGGGCTCTCCACCGTCATTGGCCAGCCGCGTCTCCAGCACGCCCAGCAGGCGGCGGCTTTCGGCGACGTAGCGGTCGCGCGGGCGCTTGTCCTCATAGTCCTTGCCAGCGAAGCGATGGAAGAAGCCCAGCTGGCCGAAAATCGGGCCGATCGCGCCCATCTGGAACATGATCCACTGGATCGTCTCGTAGCGGGTCGCCGGATCGGCCGAGAGCAGTTTGCCGGTCTTTTCCGCCAGATAGATCAGGATGGCGCCGGATTCGAACAGGGCCAGCGGCTTTCCGTTCGGGCCGTTCGGATCGAGGATGGCGGGGATCTTGCCGTTGGGGTTCAGAGACAAAAACTCCGGCCCCCAGGTCTCGTTCTTGGTGATGTCGATCAGGTGCGGCTCATAGGCCAAGCCGACCTCCTCCAGCATGATCGAGACCTTCACGCCGTTGGGCGTCGGCAGGGAATACAGCTGAATGCGGTCCGGATGCTGGGCCGGCCAGCGTTGGGTGATCGGGAAGGCGGACAGGTCGGTCATGGCGGGCCTCTGCGGGTTTCCGCCCTTATGTTGGCGCGGTCCTCAGGCTTCGCAACTGTCACCGGCGCCATTTGATCGCGGGCTTGTGTCTGGAACCGTACGGCTGACGAGGCCAGCTTGGCCGTGACCGATCGACGGTCGCAGTCAGGGGAACGCCCGATGGCGCACAAGTTCGAAGTCTATCAGGACAAGGCCGGCGAATACCGCGTCCGCTTCAAATACAATTCCGAGGTCATCTTCTCGACCGAGGGCTACGCCGACAAGTCGGGCGCCAAGCGGGCGATCGAATCGATCAAGAAGCACGTCGGCGACGCGCCCGTAGAGGACGCCTAGTCTGGCTCGCGCTCGCCCACCTCGGTCGGCGGCACGGCCATGAGCCAGCCGTCGGCCAGGTGCAGTTCCGGCGTCGCTTCCTTGGTGAAGGGCAGATACCAGGTCGGTCCGCCGGCGGCGGGCGCGATCTCCAGCATGTCGTCGGCGCCGAAGTTCTGGACCGATTTCACCGTGCCCATGACGGCGCCCGCCGTGTCGCGGACCTGAACACCCAGCAAATCGGCGAGGTAGAATTCGTCCTCGTCCGGCTCGGGGAACCGGTCGCGGGGAACGTGCAGCTTCAGGCCGCGCAGGGCGTCGGCCTGTTCCTTTGTGGTGATCTCCTTGGCCCGGCCGACGACGCCGTTCTTGTCGGGCCGCGTCGAGGTCAGGGTCAAGGCCACGGTCCCATCGGCGCGCAGCAGAGGGCCATAGGCGGTCAGGGCCAGGGGATCGGCGGTGAAGGCGGTCACCCGCACCTCGCCCCGCACGCCGAAGCCGCCGCCGACCTGGCCGACGAGGATCAATCTGGTGTCCGTGGTCATGCGTGTTCTTAACCCATGAAAAAGGCGGCGTCGAAAGACGCCGCCCTGATCATCGTCAAACCGAAAGGCTTAGCCTTCGGCCTTTTCCTCGGTCGCTTCAGCAGCCGGGGCTTCCTCTGCGGCGGCGTCAGCGGCCGGAGCCTCTTCGGCAGGCGCTTCTTCAGCAGCGGGAGCGTTCTTGGCGGCTTCGGCGGCGGCGGCGGCCTCTTCCTTGGCGCGGGCGGCGGCTTCAGCGGCCTCGACCTTGGCGGCGGCTTCGGCTTCCAGGCGGTCGGCTTCGCGCTGGGCGCGTTCAGCGGCGCGCTCTTGCGCCTTCTTGCCCGGAGCGCCCTTGTTCGGGTTGTTCGACTGCGTCCACTTGACCTTCTGGCCCAGGGTTTCGTCCTGCGACAGGAAGCGGGCGACGCGGTCGGTCGGCTGGGCGCCCTTGCCGAGCCATTCGGCGATGCGCTCGACCTTCAGGGCGACGCGCGGTTGGGCGCCGTCCTTGGGCAGCATCGGGTTGTAGCTGCCGACCTTCTCGATGAACTTGCCGTCGCGCGGCGAGTGCGAGTCGGCGATGACGATGTGGTAGTAGGGGCGCTTCTTGGCGCCGCCGCGGGCCAGACGAATCTTCAGCATTTCATGTCTCTTTCTAGGAAGTCGTTATTTCTTGGGAGGGAAGCCCGGCAGGCCAGGAAGACCTCCCGGAAGTTGTCCGCCGCCCAGTCCAGCGAGCCGGTCCTGGATGGCTTTCAGATCGTCGGCGGAGGGTTCGGCCATCTTGCCGCCGCCCAGCGCCTTGAGGCGGGCCATGTCGGGGCCGCCGCCGCCCATTCCGGGCATGCCGCCGCCGCCGAGGCCGCCCAGCATGGCGGCCATCTGCTGCATCTTCTTGGGTCCGCCGCGCGCCATCGACTTGACCACATCGGCCATCTGGCGGTGCTGCTTCAGAACCCGGTTCACGTCCTGCACATCGACGCCAGCGCCGGCGGCGATCCGCTTCTTGCGCGAGGCGTTCAGCAGGTCGGGCTTCTTGCGCTCGGCCTTGGTCATCGAGGAGATGATCGCTTCCTGACGCAGGATCATGCGGTCGTCGATGCCGCTCTCGGCCATCTGCCCCTTCATCTTGGCCACGCCGGGCAGCATGCCCATGATGCCCTGAAGCCCGCCCATCCGCTTCATCTGCTGAAGCTGGCCGGCCAGGTCATCCAGATCGAACTGACCCTTGGCCAGTTTGCGGGCCATCTTCTCGGCCTTGGCCTGGTCCAGATCCTGGCTGGCCTTTTCGACCAGGGCGACGATATCGCCCTGACCCAGGATGCGGCCGGCGACGCGCCGGGCGTCGAACACGTCCAGCGCATCGACCTTTTCGCCGGCACCCAGATATTTGATCGGCAGGCCGGTGACGGCCCGCATCGACAGCATGGCGCCGCCGCGACCGTCGCCGTCGGCGCGGGTCAGGACCAGGCCGGTCAGGGGCAGGCGCTCGTGGAAGGCCTTGGCGGTGCGCACCGCGTCCTGGCCGGTCAGGCTGTCGGCGACCAGTAGGGTCTCGACGGGCTTGGCGATGTCGGCGACCTCGGCCACCTCGTTCATCAGCCCCTCGTCCAGGGTGATGCGGCCGGCGGTGTCCAGGATCAGGACGTCGAAGCCCTGAAGCTTGGCCGATTGCAGCGCCCGGCGCGTGATCTGGACCGCGCTTTCGCCCGCCACGATCGGCAGGGTGGCGACCTCGATCTGCTTGCCCAGGGTGGCCAGCTGTTCCATCGCGGCCGGACGACGCGTGTCCAGCGAGGCCATCATGACCTTCTTGCGATCGAACTTGGTCAGGCGCAGCGCCAGCTTGGCCGAGGTCGTGGTCTTGCCCGAGCCCTGGAGGCCGGCCATCAGCACCACGGCGGGCGGATTGGCGTTGGTGTTCAGCGGGACAGGCTCTTCGCCGCCCAGCATCTCGATCAGGCCGTCGTAGACGATCTTGACCACCTGATCGGCCGGCTTGACCGAACGGATGACTTCTTCGCCCGTCGCGCGCTCGGTGGCGAAGGCGATGAATTCCTTGACGACCGGAAGGGCGACGTCGGCCTCGAGCAGGGCCACGCGCACTTCGCGCATCGCCTCGGCGACATCCTTTTCGGACAGGGCGCCGCGCCCGGTGATCCGGTCAAAGACGCCTGTCAGCCGCTCGTTCAGAGCCTCGAACATTCACTACCTCATAGCGACGGGTGAAACGGCTCCATACGACAACAGCCCCCGGCGACGATCACGTCGGCGGAGGGTTCTCGCCGGGCTCGTCTCATCGAAATGAGGGTCGTCCCGGTGGAGACGCAGGTTCACTTGCGTCGGAAGCGGCGGCTTATGGCGGAAAAACCTTACAAAGGCAACCGGAGCGATCCGGTCACGCTATAAGAGCCAATATCGGCGCGGGGATTTAGCGGATTGTCATCATCGTGCTAAGAGCCGCGCCCTTTATAGGGGCGGCGCTGTCGCCAGGGTTTCAGACTTCGGGAGAAGCACAGATGAGCAAGGTGCTGGTTATCGGCGCAGGCGGCGTCAGTTCGGTGGCCGTCCACAAGATGGCGATGAACGCGGACATCTTCTCGCATATCACCCTGGCGAGCCGCACCAAGTCCAAGTGCGATGCGATCGCCCAGTCCGTGAAGTCTCGCTTCGGCGTCGACATCGACACGGCGGCCATCGACGCCGACGACGTGGCGGCGACCACGGCGCTGATCCAGAAGGTGCAGCCCGAACTGGTCGTGAACCTGGCCCTGCCCTATCAGGACCTGTCGATCATGGACGCCTGCCTGGCCGCCGGCGTCGATTATCTGGACACCGCCAACTACGAGCCGCGCGACGAGGCCAAGTTCGAATACAAGTGGCAGTGGGCCTATCAGGACCGTTTCAAGGACGCCGGCCTGATGGCGCTGCTGGGTTCGGGCTTCGACCCCGGCGTGACCTCGGTCTTCACCACCTACATCAAGAAGCATCTGCTGGATTCCATCGAGACGCTGGACATCCTGGACTGCAACGGCGGCGACACAGGCCTGCCCTTTGCGACCAACTTCAACCCCGAGATCAACCTGCGCGAAGTGACGGCGAACTCGCGTCACTGGGAGAACGGCCAGTGGGTCGAAGGCCCGGCGCTGAGCCACAAGCAGACCTTCGACTTCGAAGGCGTGGGTCCCAAGAACATGTACCTCATGTACCATGAGGAGCTGGAATCGCTGGCGAAGTTCTATCCCGAGATTAAGCGCATTCGCTTCTGGATGACGTTCGGCGACAGCTATCTGAAGCACCTCGAAGTGCTGGAAAACGTCGGCATGACCTCGATCGAGCCGATGCAATTCCAGGGCCGCGAGATCATTCCGATCGAGTTCCTGAAGGCCCTGCTGCCCGAGCCGGCCTCGCTGGGTCCGATCACCAAGGGCAAGACCAACATCGGCGTCATCGCCACCGGCCTCAAGGACGGGGTCAAGAAGACGGTCTACGTCAACAACATCTGCGACCACGAAGAGGCCTATGCCGAAACCGGCAACCAGGCCGTCAGCTACACTACCGGCGTGCCGGCCATGATCGGCGCGGCCATGATGGTGACCGGCCAGTGGAAGGGCGACGGCGTGTTCAACATGGAGCAGCTGGACCCCGACCCCTTCATGGACATGCTGAACAAGCACGGCCTGCCGTGGAAGGTTCAGGACCTGGACGCCCCTCTGGACTTCTGATCGGACCGACTGAATGCAGACCCAGGCCGGCGATCCGGGCGCCTTTGCGCATTTCGACCTGAACCGCGTCGCCTCGCCCGCCTTCGTGGTGGACGAGGCGGCCATCCGTCGCAATCTGTCCGTGCTGAAGGGCGTGCGCGACGGAGCGGAGGCGCGCGTGCTTCTGGCGCTGAAGGCGTTTTCGATGTGGTCGCTGGCCGATGTGGTCGGCGAATACCTCGACGGGGTCTGCGCCTCGGGTCTGTGGGAGGCGCGGCTGGCGCGCGAGTTCTACAAGGGCGAGCTGACCACCTATTCGCCGGCCTATACGGCGCAGGACCTGCCTGAAATCCTGCGTCTGTCGGATCACGTCATCTTCAACAATCCGGCCCAAATCGCCCGTTTCGCCGATCTGATCGCCAAGGCGCGGGCTGAAGGGCAGGTGTTCGAGATCGGCCTGCGGCTGAACCCCGAACATTCCGAAGGGGAGGTCGCCAAATACGACCCGGCCCAGCCTTGTTCGCGCCTGGGCTTTCCGGTGTCGCAACTGACGGCCGACCATCTGATCGGCGTCGATGGTCTGCACATCCATGCGCTGTGCGAGCAGGACTTCCAGCCGCTGTCGCGCATCTGGGCAGCGGTGGAGCCAAAGCTGGCGCCGCTGCTGGGCGGGATCAAATGGCTGAACCTGGGCGGGGGGCACCACATCACCCGCGCCGACTATCAGACCGACGATCTGATCGCCTTCGTGCGCGATCTGCAGGCCCGGCACGGGGTTCAGGTCTATCTGGAGCCGGGCGAGGCCGTGGCGCTGGACGCCGGCATATTGATCGGCGAGGTGCTGGACGTCTTCGATAACGGCATGCCCATCGGCATCACCGATATCTCCGCCACCTGCCATATGCCGGATGTGATCGAGGCGCCCTATCGCCCCGCGCTGCTGCAAGAACCCGAACATGGGGTGACGGTGCGGCTGGGCGGGCCGTCGTGCCTGGCCGGGGACATCATCGGCGACTACGTCTTCGCCGAACGGCCAACGTCGGGGACGCGGATCGCGTTTCTGGACCAGGCCCACTATTCGATGGTGAAGACCAACACCTTCAACGGCGTGCCGCTGCCGTCCATCGTGCTGTGGAACTCCCAGACGGATGCGCTGAGAACGGTGCGCGCGTTCGACTATTCGGCCTTCCGCGACCGACTGTCCTGATCGCAAAGAAAAAGGGCGGCTCCCGCCGCCCTTCCCTGACCTATTCTTCTTTCGGCTCGTCCGCCGCCGGCTCGGCGTCGGGCTTGGGCGTTGAGCCCGGTTCAGTGACGACGATGCCTTCGGGCGGGGCCGACAGTTTCGACAGGTCGCCGCCGGCGCGCAGGACGTCCAGCGCGCGCTGAAGCTGATAATCCTTTTCCTTGTCGAACTTTTCGCCCGGGGCTTCGCGCGGGGTGTGCGGACCCTTGCGCTCGGCGCCGATGGAGGCGTCCAGGGCCGTGGCGTAGGCGGCCTCGGAATAGATGAAGCTGGAGCGCGAGACGATGCGGGCCTCGGCCTCGTTGCGGGCGACTTCCAGATCCGGCTCGATGCCGATCTTCTGAATCGAGGCGCCCGAGGGGGTGTAGTAGCGCGCGGTCGTGATCGACAAGGCGCCGTCCTGGCCCTGACGCAGCGGAATCACCGTCTGGACCGAACCCTTGCCGAAGCTGGTCAGGCCCACGATGGTCGCGCGCTGATGATCCTTCAGGGCGCCGGCTACGATTTCCGACGCCGAGGCCGAGCCATAGTTGACCAGAACGACCAGCGGAAGGCCGCCGGTGACGTCGCCGGGCTTGGCGGAATAACGCTGGATTTGCTCGGGCTTGCGGCCCCGCTGGCTGACGATCTCGCCGCGTTCCAGGAAGGCGTCGGACACGTCGATGGCGGCGTTCAGCAGGCCGCCGCCGTTGTTGCGCAGGTCCAGGACATAGCCCTTCACGCCTGGCTTCTCGGCCTTGATCTTGGCGATGGCCTCGTTCAGCTCGCGGCCGGTGTTCTCGTTGAAGGTCGAGACGCGCAGATAACCGAAGTCACCCTCGACCCGGCCGGTGACCGACTGAACCTTGATGACCTCGCGGGTCAGGGTCACTTCCAGCGGGTCTGAACCGTCGCGCAGGAAGGTCACCTTGACGCTGGTGCCCACGGCGCCGCGCAGCTTCTCGGACACCTGGCTGACCGTCAGGCCCGCCGCGTTCTGGCCCTCGATCGAAGAGATCACGTCGCCCGCCTGGACCCCGGCCTTGGCGGCGGGGCTGTCGTCCATCGGCGAGATGACCTTCACCATGCCGCCGTCGGCGCTGATGGTCAGGCCGACGCCCGAATACTGGCCCTCGGTGCGTTCGCGCAGGTCGTCGTAGTTGGAGGGCGGCAGATAGTTGGAGTGCGGGTCCAGCGCCGTCATCATACCGGCCAGCGCGGCCTCGATCAGCTTCTTGTTGTCGACCGGGACAACGTAAGCCTGCTCGACGATGCCCACCACGTCGCCAAACAGCTCCAGCATGCGGAAGGTTTCGTTTCGCGGGGTCTGGCTGCTGACAGCAGCGGCGGATCCGCCGAGCACCAGAGCGGCGCAGCCGACGAGGAGCAGTTTACGCATTCGGTCTCTTTCGGTCGGGCCGATCACTGTGGGCGCCCGTGGGAAGGTTAAGGCCCCGTCCTCACGACCAAATCGTGGCGACGCGGCGTCCCGCCGATAAAATCAGCGTCAGACGAGAATGCAAAGGACTATTGCGGGTTCAACGCAACCACGGTCCCGGATCGATCGGCCGTTCGTCACGGCGCAGTTCGAAATAGACATCGCCGTCCGGGCCGCTGCGCCCCAGAGTCTGGCCGTCCGAGACCCGGGCGTCCGGGCCCACATCAACGCTTTCCAACCCGGCGATGACGGCGCGCCAGCCGGGACCGAGGTCCAGCACCACCACATTGCCCCACCCCGTCAGCGGCCCGGCATAGGCGACCTTGGCGTCGGCGGGCGCGGTGACGGCCGCGCGGTCGGCCCGCCAGCGCCAGCCGGAGGTTCCGGCGACCCAGGTCTGGCTTGGCGCGCCGGCGACGGGCGAACTGAGGCGGCCGCGCCCGGCCGGAAGGCGAGCGGTCGGCGTCTCTTCGGCCTGGGTGGTCGGGACCGCGCCGCCCAGTTCGCGGATGCGGCGCTCCAGCACGGCGGCGGCGCGTTCGGCGGCGCGGGCCTCGGCGTTCAGGACGGCGGTCAGGGCGGTCTTGCGCGCCGTCAGCCCCTCGATCTCGCCGCGCCGGTCGCCTTGCTCGCTCTCGGTCGTCAGCAGTCGCTCCGAGGACAGGACGGCGAGACGGCGGATGCGCATGATCTCGGCCTGACGGGCGGCCAGCACCTTGGCGCGACTTTCCAGATCCGGCGTCATGGCCTTGAGCAGGATGGAGGCGCGCACCGTGTCGATGGCCTTGTCCGCGGGCACCAGCAGAGGCGGCGGCGGCCGGCGGCTCATCATCTGCAGCGCGCTGAGCAGACGGCCCTGGGCGCCGCGCTCACGCGCCAGATCCGTGACCAGTTCGGCCTCGCGTTCGGTCAGTTGCTGGAGGCGGGCGCGCTGATCGTCGATCTGACGGTCGCCGGTCTGTTCGTCGGCCCGCAGCGAGGCCAGACGGCGCTCCAACTGAGCCAGTTCGGTCTTGGCGGCGTCGGCGTCAGCGCGCAGACGACGGGCGCGTACCGTTTCGTCGCGGTATTCGGCTTGGATGCGCGACAGTTCGCTCTCGGGCGCCTGGTTGCTCATCGCCGGGACAGCGCAAACGAAACCCGTCAGCAGGGCCAGCGATAAGGGTATGGCGCGACGCATGTCAGTCGCGATGATAGGGCGATCCGGCCAGGATGGTCACGGCCCGATACAGTTGCTCGGCCAGCATGGCGCGCGCCAGGGCGTGGGGCCAGGTCTGGGGACCGAAGGCCAGGGTCGAGGACGCGGCCTCGCGCACGCTGGCGTCCAGCCCGTCCGCCCCGCCGATGGCGAAGACCAGACGGCGCTCGCCCTGATCCCGCAGTTTGGCGATGTGGTCGGCGAAGGCGCGCGAGGAATAGGTTTTGCCGCGCTCGTCGCAGGCGATCAGGTGCGATCCTTCGGCGGACGCGAGGATCAACTCGGCCTCCGGCGCCTTGCCGGGTCTGCGGGCTTCCAGATCGATCAGTTCGAGGGGACCGAGGCCAAGCGCGCGCCCCGACAGGGTGGCGCGCTTGGCGTAGTCGTCGGCGAGCGTCGCTTCAGGCCCCCGGCCCGGTCGGCCGATGGCGACGATGCTCAGCTTCATCTTGTCAGTCGCGGACCATGCGGTGGGCGGAATCGACCGCCCATATCTTTTCAATGTTGTAGAAGGTGCGTACTTCCGGGCGGAAGAGGTGCACGATCACATCGCCGGCGTCGATCAGAACCCAGTCGCAGTGCGGCAGGCCCTCGACCTTGGCCTTGCCCAGCCCCTGTTCCTTGAGCGTGCGCAGCAGGTGATCGGCGATGGCGCCGACGTGACGGTGCGAACGACCGGACGCCACGATCATGGTGTCGGCCATGGCGCTTTTGCCCTTTAGGTCGATCAGGACCATGTCCTGGGCCTTGTCCTCGTCGAGGCGGCTCAGCAAGGCTTCTTCCAGCGGCGTGGAGCCGACGGGGCGGGGAGCGGAATCGTCGAAGCCGCGCGGGGAGGCGTCGGATTCAAAGCCGTCTTCGGAATGGAGAGGTTCGATAGGGTCCATCTCGTGCGCCGTATTCGAGACGGCGGCGTCTTGCGTATCATACGCGGGCGAGGGGGTCAGCGGAGGGCTCCGGGAGCGTTGACTAAAGAAGCCCTCTAGCACGGATGGGCCGCAACGTGAACCGCCGCCCGAATCATCCGGCGATCACGAGGTCGCGCGCACGCCTGCGCCGGTCCTGATCGCCGTGGACGACAGGGGGTTGAGCGGCGCCGTCAGATAGGTCCAGGCGGGCGCCTGAAGCGTCGGCAGAAGCCCCGCCTGCTGAGCCGGAATGCGGAAACCGGCGAAGCGGGCGGCGGCCGGCGCCGTGCGGCTGTCCAGCAGCGAACCCGGCCGGGCGATGACCGCCACCGGCATCAGCCGCATAATGTCGGTCCAGCCGCGCCAGCGGTGGAAGCTGGCCAGATTGTCCGACCCCATCAGCCAGACGAAATGCACGCCCGGATGCCGCGCGACCAGAAGGCGCAAGGTATCGACGGTCCAGGCGACGCCGGCCCGGCTCTCGAAATCCGAGACGATCATCGACGGTCCGCGCGCATGCTGACGCGCCGAGGCCATGCGGTCCGCCAGCGGCGCGCTGTGACGGGCGTCCTTCAACGGGTTCTGCGGCGACACCAGCCAGACGACCCGGTCGAGATCCAGACGCCGCATGGCGGTCTCGGCGACATGGGCGTGACCATCGTGAGCAGGATTGAAGGAGCCGCCGAACAGGCCGACTTTCATGCCTGGGGCGAGGATCAAGCCGTCGCGCAGCGCCCCGGAGCGGGGGCCGGCGCCTTTGGGCGCGGGACCGGCGTGGAAGAAGGACAAGCGGCGTCTCGGGCGGCGGGCGTTATGCTCAGCGGCGCCCTTATAGCGCGCGCCCATGTTCCGCCTACAGAATTCGTTCTCAGACGGCGGCGTCGAACAGGGCGTCGCGCGCCACGTCGGCATGGGTCATGGGGAACAGGTGCCCGCCGCCGGACACGACCTCGACCGAGACATTGGGCAGGCCACGGGGCCGGACCGGCACATGGGTCAGGGCGCCGTGTTCAGCCTTCAGGATGCGAACCGATCCGGGATAGCGTTTCATGGCCCGCCACGGATCGTGCGCCTGGGCCGCGTAGTTGGCCGCCTCCCAGGCCGGCGCGGCGGTCAGGCTGAACCCGCCGTCGCCTTCGTTCAGGCCTTCGGACAGATAGTCGGCCAAGACCATGTCGGGCCAACCCTTGAAGGCGCCGCGCCCGCGATAGGCGGCCATGGCCTGTTCGCGGCTGTCGAACTGGCTGCGACGGCGCAGGGTGGCCTTGGCGATGGGGATCGCCTTCATCAGCTTGTGGGCGAAGGGCAGGTTGAAGGCGAAGACCGCCGAGCGTTTCCAGATCACCGGATCGAACAGCACCAGGCTGGACACCCGATCCGGCCGCACGGCGGCCGCCAGAAGCGAGGCCGTGCCGCCCATCGAATGGCCGGCCATGACCACGGGCGGGCCGTCGATGGCCTCCAGCAGAGCCAGCAGGTCGTCGCGGTGGTCCAGCCAGCTGGTCTTGGGTCGCGTGAAGGTCGGCAGCGCCGATCGGCCATGGCCGCGCAGATCCGGCGCCCAGATGCGCAAGGACGCCGACAAGGGCGACAACAGGCTGCGATAGGTGGCGGCGTTGAAGCCGTTGGCGTGAGAGAAGATCAGATCGACCGGCCGGTTCGGATCGCCGAAGTCCAGCACGGCCATCTCGCCGGCGCCCCAGCGATTGTCGATCGGCAGGGACAGGCGACGCGGTGGGGACATCAACGCCGCATCCATGGTCATGCGACGTCGCGACAGGCGGCGCAGCGACCGTGCGCCTCGATCGTCGTGCGGGCGATGGCGTAACCGGCGGCCGAGGCGGCGGCGTTCATGGCGCTCTGGTCCGGGCCGCTGACCTCGCGCGTCGCGCCGCAGCAGTCGCAGATCAGAAAGGCGGCCGCGTGGGCGGCCGCGCCGTCGTCGGTGCAGGCGACATAGGCGCTGATGGAGGCGATGCGGTGGACCATGCCCAACCGTTCCAGGAACTCCAGCGCGCGATAGACGGTGGGCGGCTTGGCGGCCTGGCCGTCTTCGCCGAAACGGGCGATCAGATCGTAGGCCTTCACCGGCTCGCCGCTTTCCAGCAGCAGGGCCAGGACGCGACGACGCTGGGCCGTCATCCGCTCGCCCTGCTGGACCGCGCGCGCCTCGGCCGCCGCCAGGGCGCGGTCCAGCGCCCCGCCGTTCAGGCCGGAGTGGTCATGGTCATGATCGCAGGCGGAACCCATACGCCACAGCTAATGGCTGGCGACCCCCACTGCAACCGACGCATCGCGGGTTTGCCGGTTGCGCGGCGTTGGGCTAGAAGGCGCGCCTCCGATCTTTAACCAGAGCGTCCTCGCTTCATGACCGACACGAACAATTCGCCGCTTGAAGGCAACGTCCTCTTCTACACCAACCCCGAACCGCTGGATCAGAGCGTTCACGGCGGCCTGGGCGTGAACCCGAGTGACAAGCCCTACGCCTTCGTGGCCCAGACCAATATCGTGCCGCTGACGGTCACCGAATTCTCGGCCGCCGCCCTGTCTTATCCGATCATCTTCACCGGCGAGAACCGCCAGCCGGTGGCCGTGATGGGCCTGAGCTCCAACGAGAACCTGTTCGTCGCGCCCGACGGAGAGTTCCGCGCCGACGCCTATGTGCCGGCCTATGTGCGCCGCTATCCGTTCGTCTTCGCCGACGACAAGCAGAACCAGCGCCTGATCCTGTGCATCGACCGCGGCGCCTCGATCGTCGCCGAAGGCGGCCAGAACCCGCTGTTCGTCGACGGCCAGCCCAGCGACTACACGAACATGGCGATGGAGTTCTGCAACAACTTCGAACAGGAGCGCCAGCGCACCGAGGGCTTCGTCGCCCTGGTCAAGGATCTGGACCTGCTGGACATCCGCGAAGCCCACTTCACGCCGCGCAATCCCGACGGCACGCCGGGTCAGCCGCAGAAGCTGGCCGAATACTACGCGGTGTCGGAAGACAAGCTGCGCGCCCTGCCCGCCGAGAAGCTGGTCGAGCTGCGCGACAACGGCGCCCTGGGCCAGATCTACGCCCACCTGGTGTCGCTGGTCGGTTGGGATCGCCTGATCGCCATGGCCGTGATGCGTCAGGCCCAGGCCCCGACGTCGGTCAACTAAGACCCAGTCTGTCGAAGATCGATCAACGCCCCGCCGGTTCGCCGGCGGGGCGTTTTTCGTTTCAGCGGCGCGAGAACAGCGCCCGCGTCAGGCAGGAAAAGACCAGACGCCCGGCCTCGTCCAGCAGGTCATGCGAGGCGATGACAATGCCCTTGTCGTCGCCGACCGGATCCTTGCCCATCACCGTCATGCGACCCCGCAGCAGTTCGCCCGCCGGGGGATTGCGCATGTAACGCAGCCCATCGACGGCCAGGACCTTGGTCTGGGCCCAGCCGCCGGACTTGTCGGCCGCGAGACGACTCCACAGCACATAGACCATGGCGTCCGGCGCGCCGTAGGCCACGTCCCAGCCCGGCGAGAACCGCTCGATGAAGACGTCCAGCGCCCCCTGATCGACCGCACAGGCGCCCAGCGGCACGACCTGCCCCACCTCCAGGTCTTCGAAATGGATGTGCAGCGGATCGCTCATGCGCAGACCTTGGGTTCAGGCGGGTTCTTCGGAAACGCGAACCAGCAGCTTGCCGTCGTGATCGCCGGTGAACAAGCGATTCAACGACCCCACCGCGCCTTCCAGCCCGTCGTCGACGTGAACCTTCCACTTCACCCGGCCGTCCGCCAGCCACGGGCCCATTTCCGCCACCATCTCGCGGGCGCGCGGGGCGTAGTCCAGGACCAGGAAGCCCTGGACGTGCAGGCGATGGGTGATGATGCGCGCGAAGTTCGGCGAAGGCGGCGCCTTGGTCGCATTGTAGGAGGACACCAGGCCGCAGACCGCCATCCGGCCGTGGACCTTCAGCCGGTTGAAGACCGCGATCATGATGTCGCCGCCGACATTCTCGAAGTTCAGATCGACGCCGTCGGGGGCCAGACGGTCCAGCGCCTCGCCGACATCCTCGTTCTTGTAATCGATGGCCGCGTCGAAACCGAGTTCGTCGGTCAGCCAGGCGCACTTCTGCGGGCCGCCCGCGATGCCGATGACGCGGCAACCGCGCTGTTTGGCGATCTGCCCCGCGATAGAGCCGACCGCGCCGGCGGCGGCCGAGATGACGATGGTCTCGCCTTCCTTGGCCTTCAACACGTCGGTGACGCCGAAATAGGCGGTCAGGCCGGTCATGCCGAGCACGGACATATTGGCCGTCAACGGCAGGCCGGGCGCACGGTGGACCGGGCGAAGACCGCCTTCCGGCACGACCGCATAGTCGGCCCAGCCGCCCGAGGTCGGCATGACGACATCGCCGGCCTTGAAGCGGCTGGATCGCGAGGCTTCGACCACGCCCAGGGTCAGGCCGCGCATGACCTCGCCCAGGCCGACCGGCGGCAGATAACCCTCGGAATCGTTCATCCAGGTGCGATTGGTCGGGTCCAGCGACAGATAGACAGTGCGGACCAGCACCTCGTTCTCGTTCAAATCAGGGATGGCCGTCTCGACCAGTTCCAGATCGCCGGGCTGGATCAGGCCCTTGGGGCGCTGGCGCAGCACCCATTGACGGTTCGTCTTGCCGCTTGTCGAAGCCATTGGCGTCTCTCCGTGCGTTTTCTTTGACCACCATCTTGGCCGCGACGGCGGCCTCGGTCGAGGTGTGCGCCAAGAAAAAAGCGACCCTTGCGGATCGCTTTGAAGTGGCATCATCGAGAATGAGGCGCGGAGGCGGCATGATCAGCTTTCGCAGATCAAGTCGGGGGGCGTCGCCGCCTCCACGGACCGATAACGGCGGCGCCCGAAGCCGGTTCCCGAGGTGGATCGCTTTTTTTGCGGTTTCGTACCTCGGCCCATCAATGCCGGCGTAAAACAAAGAAAAGGCCTCGATCCCGAGGGACCGAGGCCGATCTTGTCGCCGGAGAAGGACCGCGTTTTAAGCGGCTTCTTTCTGGCGTGACGGGTGGAAGAACAGCGCCTGGCTGATCGCCGCCTTCACCGTTTCCGGCTGGAAGGGCTTGGTGATCAGGAAGGTCGGTTCGGGACGCTCGCCGGTCAGCAGACGCTCCGGGAAGGCGGTGATGAAGATCACCGGCACGTCCATAGTCTTCAGGATATCCTTGACCGCATCGATGCCCGACGAACCGTCGGCCAGCTGGATGTCGGCCAGCACCAGACCCGGCTTGTGGCGGGCGACGGCGTCGATCGCCTCGTCGTGCGTCGTGGCGGTGCCGGTGACGCGGTGACCCAGTTCGGTCACCAGGCTCTGGATGTCGGCCGAAATGATGGCCTCGTCCTCGATGACCAGAACATCGGTGGCCAGTTCGGCGTCGATGTCGGCCTGGGCGTCGGCGATCAGACGCTCCACGTCGCGCGGATCGGCGGACAGGATTTGCGCGGCTTCCGAAGGGGTGAAGCCTTCAAGGGCCGTCAGCAGGAAGGCCTGACGCGAGCGCGGCGCGATGCGCAGCAGACGCTGCGAGGCGTCGCTGCCCGTGGTTTCCAGCGTGCCGGTTTCCAGTTGCGCGCCTGTCGAGGACCAAATGGCGTGGAAGACATGATAGAGAGCGACCCGCGGCGTCATATCAGCCGACAGCTGCTGCTCGCCGGCGGCCAGGGCCTCCAGTGCGACGCGGACATAGTTGTCGCCCGTGGATTGATCGCCGGTCAGGGCGCGTGCGTAACGGCGCACATAAGGAAGATGCGGCGCGAGTCTGGCCAGAAGGCTCATTCAGATAGTCCCCGACAAATCACAGCCCGACCGGCAAGGCAGGGCGTTATAGCCAGCTTAAACGTCACATTCGCATCACGGTTCCGCCGCCGCGAACAAGCTTTAGCATTAAAAGCCGTTCATGCAGGAACCCCGCCGGTCTGATGACGTTTGAGACCGACATCTCTTCGCGATGACAGTTGGGTGGGCTTGGCTCTGTCTATGATCGATTCTCCGGACTCCTCTCGTCCCAAAGGCGACCAGAAGGGGGAGGCAGGGCTTGAAGAAGCTCGCCTTCGCCAGCAGGCCATTGGCGTTAAGCTGCGACACATGTTCGACGAGGTCGTCAACGAACCCGTGCCCGATGAGTTTCTCGATATTCTGAAACGCGCCGACGCCAAGTCTTCGGACAGCGCCGCATGAGCACCTCACGCCTTGGGGCCGCCCCCAAACCCGCGTCGGCCGACGACGAGGGCTTCAAGCGCGAACTGGTGCTGCTGATCCCGCACCTGCGCGCCTTCGCCCGGACTCTGACCGGCGACCCGACCGCAGCCGACGATCTGGCGCAGGACGCCATGATGAAGGCCTGGGACGCGCGCGCCAGCTATCAGATGGGCACGAACATGAAGGCCTGGACCTTCATGATCCTGCGCAACCAGTTCTATTCCGAAAAACGCCGCTCGTGGCGTCAGTCGCAGCTGGATCAAGAAGCCGCCGAGAGGACCCTGGTCGCCGTGGACGATCCCGAGGCGCCCGTTGCTCTGGACGAGCTGCGTCAAGCTTTGAAGACCCTGCCCGAAGAACAGCGCGAGGCCTTGATCCTGGTCGGCGCTGGCGGCTTCGCCTATGAAGAAGCGGCCGAAATCTGCGGCTGCGCTGTCGGCACGGTGAAGAGCCGCGTCAGCCGCGCGCGGCGTGCGCTGCAAGCCACCCTGGAACGGGGCGGCTACGGACGCGACGGCAAGGCGGCGGGTGACGCCATGCGCTCAATTCTCGGCGAGGCCGACAGGCTGGCCGGCGCCCGGAGCTGAGCGGCGGTGAACGAGACGACCAGGGACGCCCCAAGGCCGCGGCTGGGTCGCACGTGGAGCTCGGATCGCTTTCAGGGCATCCGGTTTCGACTGGGCGCGGCCATGGCCATGGCCCTGCTGCCGATCTTCGTGCTCAGCCTGATCCAGACCCAGGCGGACTTCCAAAGACAGGCCGACGACCGGCAGGTGGACCTTCAACTGGCGGCCGAACGCAGCGCCTCCAGCGCCAAGGCCAAACTGGATAGCGCCCAGGTGCTGTTGCGCGCGCTCAGCCCTGATGCGGTCGGCCCGTATTGCGCATCACGCCTGACGGCGCTTGTCGGACGTTTGGAAGGCTATGAGGGCCTCTATCGCATCAGCCCGACGGGCGAGGCGGTCTGCGCCTCGGGCCGGGCGGACGGCGTCAGATCCGGCGTGGCGCCCGCCGCCCAGTCGACGTGGTTCCAGCGGCTGCGCAACGGCGAAGAACTGGTCGTGATGCGCGCCCCCGACGGCGCGGGCTATGAAGGCGCGCTGATCGTGGCCACACGCGCCGAGCGGCCGATGGGCCGGTTCGACGGCGCCATGGTCGCCGTGATTCCCTTCTCCGCCCTGCAACCCGATGTCACTGACGCCGCGCTGCCGTCGGGCGCTCAAGCCGCCCTGACCGACGGCGCGGGTCGTATTCTGACGGCCAGTGATCCCGACGTGTTCAAACTCTCGGCCGGCGACGACATCGCGGGCTGGGTCGATCGGGCGCGCGATCAGGGGTCTGCGGTGTTCGAGGCCAAGGATGCGCAGAACCAGCGCCGCGACTATGCGGGCGCGGCCTTGGCCGGCGGCGATCTTTACGCCCTGCTGTCGGCCCCGGCGCCGGGGTGGCTGTCGTGGGCACGGCTCAATCCGATCGGCACGCTGCTGTTGCCGCTGGGCGCTTGGTTGACGGCGTTCGCGGCGGTGATGCTGCTGTCGGAGCGGATCTTCATTCGCTGGCTGGATTATCTGGAGCGGGTCGCGGCCATCTACGCCAAGGGCCGGTTCTCGGTGCGTCCGCTGCAGGCGATGAACGCCCCGTCCGAAATCCGCACCATGGCGCGCACCCTGGACGAGATGGCCGAGGCCATCACCGTGCGTGACCGCGAACTGACCGACGCTCTGGCGGAGAAGGACGCGCTGATGCGCGAGATCCATCACCGGGTGAAGAACAACCTTCAGATCATCTCGTCCCTGCTGTCGATGCAGCAGCGCGCCCTGACCGATGCGCCGGCCAAGGCGGCTCTGGGCGATACACGCCAACGCATCTCGGCCTTGGCCCTGATCTATCGCACCCTTTATCAGAGCAACGACATTCGCCACGCCGACGCGCGCGAGTTCCTGAACGAACTGGTGGGGCAACTGGTCGCCAGCGAGGCCGGGCGCGGACCGGTGGTTATCAGCTCGGTGGATGCCGATTCCCTGCACGTCGATCCCGACAAGCTTGCGCCCCTGGCGCTGTGGCTGGTCGAGGCGGTGACAAACGCCCAAAAGCACGCCTTCGCCGGCAGCGGCGGGGAGCTGAAGGTGCGCTTCCGCGTCCAGGGCGAAAAATCGGTTCTGGAAGTCGAGGACAATGGTCCGGGCGCCCAGGCCGGCGCCGAGGTCGGGGTGGGCCGCACCCTGATGAGCGCCTTCGCCAAACAGCTGCGCGGCGAGACCGAGTTCGTGACCACGCCGGGAAGTGGGACCATCGCCCGCATGACCTTCGCCACCCCAGAAGCGCTCGCGCCCGTCGATCCAGCGGACAAGACGCCCGGAACCGCGGCGCTGGCGTCGCGTTGATGAGGCGAGACCGGCGGAGTTTCACCCCGGCCAACCCTGGAGCTTCCCCTATGCGCAAGATTTTCGTTCTGGTCGCCGCCGCCGCCGCCCTGACCACTGCCGCCTGCAACACCGTTGAAGGCGTGGGCCGCGACACCCAGGCCGCCGGTCAGGCCGTGACCGGCGCCGCTCAAGACGCCAAGAACTAATCGACGGCCGCAGCCCAGGCTGCAGCATTCGACCGGCAAGGCCCCGCATCGTCGGGGCCTTGTTCGTTTCAGGACCGCGATAGGAGCCATCCCGTGAACCACACCGCCCGCGACGCCGGCCTCAAACTCTTGCGCCAGCACGCCCTGATCGCCGGCAAGGCCATTCCGGCCAACGGCGGCGGCATCGCCGTCGATGATCCGGCGACAGGCGATGTGGTCGGCCATGTCCCCGATCTGGGCGCCGCCGAAACCGAACAGGCCATCGCGGCGGCGAGCGAGACGTTCAAGACCTGGTCGCGATCCGATCCGCACGCGCGTGCGGCCTTCCTGCGCAAATGGGCGGCGCTGATCGACGACAATCTGGAGGGTCTGGGCGCCCTGATGGCGCTGGAAAACGGCAAGCCTTTCGAGGAGGCCAAAGGGGAGGTCACCTACGCCAACGGCTTCCTGAAATGGTTCGCCGGCCAAGCCGAACGGTTGATCGGCGAGACCCAGGACAGTCCGCTGGGCCATCTGATCCTGACCTATCGCGAGGCGGTCGGGCCATGCGCCCTGATCACGCCCTGGAACTTCCCCGCCGCTATGCTGACGCGAAAGCTGGGGCCGGCGTTCGCGGCAGGCTGCACCGCCGTGGTCAAGCCGGCCAGCCAGACTCCCTTCACCGCCATCGCCCTGGCCGAACTGGCCTATGAAGCCGGCCTGCCGAAAGGCGCCCTGTCGATCGTCACCGGGGATGCCGCCACTATCGGCAAGGCGCTGACCGATAGCCCGGACATTCGCAAACTGTCCTTCACCGGTTCGACCGGCGTGGGCCGCAAGCTGGCCGAGCAATGCGCCGGAACGCTAAAACGGGTGTCGATGGAGCTGGGCGGCGCAGCGCCGCTGATCGTCTTCGCCGACGCCGACCTGGATCTGGCGGTGGCGGAGACCATCAAGGGCAAGTTCAGGAACTCGGGCCAGACCTGCGTTTGTCCCAACCGCGTCTATGTGGAGCGGTCGGTCGCCGAAACCTATGCCGAGAAACTGGCCGCCGAGGTGGCCAAGATCGTGGTCGGTCCCGCCTTCGACGACGGCGTGAAGGTCGGGCCGCTGATCGAGGACAAGGCCATCGACAAGGTCGAAAAACATGTGGCGGCGATCAAGGCCGACGGCGGCCGGGTCTTGACCGGCGGGTCGCGTCACGATCTGGGCGGCCGCTTCTTCCAGCCGACCGTGACCCTGGGCGGCGACGACGCCCTGTTCCGCGAGGAAGAGACGTTCGGCCCCATGATCCCCGTCTTCGCCTTCGACACCGAGGATGAGGCGCTGGAGAAGGCCAACGCCAGCGACTATGGCTTGGCCTCCTATCTGTTCACGCGCGATCTGGACCGGGCGATGCGATTCAGCCGCCGGATCGAGGCGGGTATGTGCGGGGTCAACACCGGCCTGATCTCCACCGCTGTCGCCCCGTTCGGCGGGGTCAAGCAGTCGGGCTATGGCCGCGAAGGCTCGATCCACGGCATCGACGAATATGTGGACGTCAAGACGGTGACGCTGGCGCTGAAATAGCGCCGGGTCGCCGGGCCTGTAATTCGCCGCGCTTCTGCGGCATAAGCCCGCGATGAAGTTCCTCGACCAGGCCAAGATCTATATCCGCTCCGGCAACGGCGGCGCGGGCTCCGTGTCGTTTCGACGCGAGAAATTCATTCCGAACGGCGGGCCGGACGGCGGCGACGGCGGCAAGGGCGGGGATGTCTGGATCGAGGCGGTCGACGGTCTGAACACCCTGATCGACTATCGCTATCAGCAGCATTTCAAGGCCCAGACCGGCCACCATGGCCAGGGGCGCCAGATGCACGGCGGCAAGGGCGAAGACGTGCATCTGAAGGTGCCCGTCGGCACCCAGGTGCTGGACGAGGACAAGGAAACGGTCCTGCTGGACATGGACACGCCCGGCAAGATGGAACTGCTGCTGAAAGGCGGCAACGGCGGCTGGGGCAATGTGCGCTTCAAGGGGCCGACCAACCAGGCGCCGACCTACGCCAATCCGGGCCAGGACGGTCAGGAACGCTGGATCTGGCTGCGGCTGAAGCTGATCGCCGACATCGGTCTGGCGGGCCTGCCCAATGCCGGAAAGTCGACCTTCCTGTCGGCCGCCAGCGCCGCAAAGCCCAAGATCGCCGACTATCCGTTCACCACCCTGGCCCCGAACCTGGGGATGGTGGACCTGTCGCCGTCCGAGCGGTTCGTCATCGCCGACATTCCCGGTCTGATCGAGGGCGCCAGCGAGGGCGCGGGCCTAGGCACGCGGTTCCTGGGCCATGTCGAACGCTCGGCAAGCCTGATCCACCTGATCGACGGCACCCAGGACGACGTGGTCGAGGCCTACCGCATCATCCGGGGCGAGCTGGAAGCCTATGGCGAGGGTCTGGCGGACAAGGCCGAAATCCTGGCCCTGAACAAGATCGACGCCCTGACGCCCGAGGCGCGCGAGGAGAAGGCCGCCGAGCTGGAGGCCGTCGCCGGTCGCCGTCCCATGCTGGTGTCCGGCGTGTCGGGCGAGGGCGTGCCCGCCCTGCTTCGCGCCGCCTGGGCCGAGGTGAAGAAGACACGCGGCGCTCTGGCCGGCGACAGCGACGCGGACCAGATCAGCGGCTGGCAGCCCTGATCAGGCCTCCGCTGCGGGCACCGGTTTGGGCTTACGGCGGGCTGCTTTTGGCTTATCGGTCGTCTTGCCCTCGTTCGCATAGGGCTCGCCGTCACCCGACAGCAGGATCGCCATCCACCGCGAGCCCTTGAACTCGGCCAGGATCGCCATGGCCATGACCGCCAGCGGCGTGGACAGGAACATGCCGACCACGCCCCACAGCTTGCCCCAGAAGGCCAGGGCCAGCAGCACCACGACCGGGTCGATGTTCTGGTTGTCGCCCTGCATGCGCGGCTGGATGAAGTTGCCGACCACGAACAGGATCACCTGCAACCCGACCAGCAGGATGGCGGCGGGCCAATAGCTTTCGAACTGGACCAAGGCGAACAGAGGCGGCGCAAGGCCCGCGACGGCCCCGCCCAGCACGGGGATGAAGCCGACGATGAAGATGACGAACGTCCAGAACTCGGCGTTCTGAAGCCCGACCGCCCGCATCAGGATCCAGGCCACGACGCAGATCATCGCGCCGGTCACCGACTGCACCCAGATATAGCCCTCGACCCCGCCGCGCACGCGCTGGAACACCGCGACCGCCTCGTCGCGCTGGGCTTCTGACGGGAACATGGCGACGATCTTGCGCCGGAAGCCGACCTGCGAGGCCAAGAGAAAGCCCAGATAGATCAGGACGAAGAAGGCGCCCGAGGCGATGCCCTGCACCTGAAAAGCCATGGAGGTCAGCCAGCCGCGCACATCGACGCCGTTGATCAGGTCCTGCGCCGTCGGCGGATTGGCCAGACGCACCAGCCCATAGGCGTCGCGAATGATCTGATCGATGCGCGGGCCGATGTTCTGGGACACGCCGGACGCCTCGCCGAAGAAGCCCGCCGCCCCGTTCACGATGATGGCGATGGAGGCGAAGAAGGCCAGCACCACTAGCGTCAGGGCTGCGATGCCGGCCATGCGGCTGTTCAATGGCGTGCGCGCCTCGACCGACCGCTTTACACCGTCGATCATGATCAGGAGGAAGATGGCCATCGCCAGCGGCGTCAGGATGTCCCGTAGCCAATAGATCGCCGCCCCGGCCGCCACCGTGGCGATGACGCCGAGAGTATTGCGAGCGGCGACCGAGGACGGCGTGGCGATGGGGTTTTTCATGATCGTGTTGTCGAACCGCCCGCCGTCGCCGTCAATCGCTGTTCCGAGCGCGCGGGGAACGCGCTAGACCTTTGCCGGAGACGCCATCGGAGACCCCAATGCCCGACGCCCTGCCCGGCCTGTTCCTCGGCCAGTCCGACGCCGCACAACCGGAAAACCTGCTGTTCAACCGCGCCAACCGTCACGGCGTCGTCGCCGGCGCGACCGGCACCGGCAAGACGGTCACGCTGCAGATCATGGCCCAGGGCTTTTCCGACGCCGGGGTGCCGGTCTTCTGCGCCGATGTGAAGGGCGACCTGTCGGGCATCTCCCAGGTCGGTGCGCCCAACGAGAAGCTGATCGCCCGCGCAGCCGATATGGGCCTGACGCTGACGCCGCGCGCCGCCCCCACCGTCTTTTGGGACCTGTATGGGCAGAAAGGCCATCCCATCCGCACCACCGTGTCGGAAATCGGCCCCGTGTTAATGGCGCGGATGCTGAACCTGAACGAGGTGCAGGAGGGGGTGCTGACGGTCGTCTTCCACGTCGCGGACAAGGAAGGTCTGCTGCTGCTGGACCTGGACGATCTGAGGAGCCTGCTGGTCTATGTGGGCGAGAACGCCGAGCGGATCGGGCGCGAGGTCGGCAATGTCGCCCCGGCCTCCATCGCCGCCATCCAGCGCGCGCTGTTGCAGGTTGAGCAGCAGGGCGGCGACGCCTTCTTCGGCGAGCCGGCTTTGAAGCTGGAAGACATGATCCGCGTCGGTCTGGACGGCCGGGGCCAGGTCAATGTGCTGGACTCGACCCGGCTAATGAACAGTCCGCGCCTGTATGCGGCCTTCCTGCTGTGGCTGCTGTCGGAGTTGTTCGAGCAGCTTCCCGAGGTGGGCGATCCGGAAAAGCCGCGCCTGGTCTTCTTCTTCGACGAGGCGCACCTGCTGTTCAACGACGCTCCGCGCGCCCTGTTGGAAAAGGTCGAACAGGTCGTGCGGCTGATCCGATCCAAGGGGGTCGGGGTTTACTTCGTGACGCAAAACCCGGCCGATATTCCCGACAGCGTCCTGGCCCAGCTGGGCAACCGCATTCAGCATGCGCTTCGCGCCTATACGCCGTCCGAGCAGAAGGGGCTGAAGGCCGCCTCGCAGAGCTTCCGCGCCAACGCCGCCTTCGACACGGCCGAGGCCATTCAGGGTCTGGGCGTGGGCGAGGCCCTGGTTTCCGTGCTGGACGAAAAGGGCGCGCCGACCATCGTGGCCCGCACCAGGATCCGCCCGCCGGCTTCGCGCCTGGGTCCGGCCACCGATACTGAGCGCGCCGCCGTCATGGCCGCCAGCCCGGTGCGGGGCCTTTACGAGCAGGTGCTGAACCGCGAATCCGCCGCGGAAATCTTGGCCAACCGCCACAGCGCCGCCGATCAGGCTCAAATTCAGGCCAAGGCGCAGGCCGAGGCCGACAAGGCCGCCGCCGCTCAGGCCAAGGCTGATCAGAAGGCCGCCGAAGCGCGGGCGAAGGCTCAAGCTCAGGCCGAAGCGCGGGCGGCGCGCGAAGCCGCAAAGCCTGCGCGCCGGTCCACCCGCGAAACGCCGGTCGAGGCTCTGACCAAATCGGTCCTGCGCACGGCCGGATCGACCCTGACCCGCGAGCTGATGCGCGGTCTGCTGGGCGGGCTGAAGCGGCGCTAGGTTCCGCTCGGGTCTTGCAACGGGGCGGGGGCGAGCGCATCTCCCGCCCATGTTCATCCAGACCGAACCCACGCCCAATCCGAACGTGCTGAAGTTCCTGCCCGGCCGCGACGTGTCGCCGACCGCCGCGCTGGAATACCGCACCATCGACGAGGCGACGGCCTCTCCGCTGGCTGAGGCCTTGTTCGAGTTGGAAGGCGTCGACGGCGTCTTCTTCGGCGCGGACTATGTTTCGGTGACCCGCCAGCCGCAGGGTCCGGAGTGGTCCGAGATGAAGGCGCCGATCCTGGGCGTCGTCATGGATCACTTCGTCTCGGGTCAGGCGCTGACGCGCGGCGTTGGCGGCGAAACCGACGGCCATGCCGAGGACGACAGCGAGATCGTCGCCGAGATCAAGGCCCTGCTGGACAGCCGCATTCGCCCCGCCGTGGCCCAGGACGGCGGCGACATCCTGTTCGATTCCTTTGACGAGGCGACCGGCGTTCTGAACCTGCGGATGCGCGGCGCCTGCGCCGGCTGTCCGTCGTCGTCGGCGACCTTGAAGGCCGGGGTCGAGCAGATGATGCGCCACTATGTGCCCGAGGTGACGCGGGTCGAGCAGACCCTCTGATCCGGACGCGGTGGCGGTTCTGCAACGCGCCGCCTAGAAGACGCCCATGAGACTTCTGGTGATCGATACGGCGCTCGGCGCCTGCACGGCGGCGGTGTTCGAGGACGATCGCGCGCTCGCCGTGCGCTTTGAGCCGATGACCAAGGGACATCAGGAACGGATCGGCGGCCTGGTGCGCGACGTCATGGTTGAGGCGGGTGGTGGTTTCGACAGCCTGGACCGGATCGGCGTCACGGTTGGACCGGGCTCGTTCACCGGTCTGCGCGTCGGTCTGGCCTTTGCTCAGGGTCTGGGCGCGGCGCTGGATCTTCCGGTCGTCGGTCTGTCGGCGCTGGACGCGCTCGCCGCCTCGCTCGCCAATCACGACGGCCCTATCGCAGCCCTGATCGACGCGCGGCGCGGTCAGGTCTATGCGCGGCTCTTAGCCGACGGTGGGCCGCTTGGCCTCGAGGAAGCGTTGTCGCTGGAAGAGGCCGGGCGGCGGATCGCCGACATCGGACCGGGCGTCGCTCTGGTCGGCAATGGCGCGGCGGTCCTGACCCAGGCCTTCCCCGATCTGCCCTTCGGCCATCTGGACGACCGGGTCGCGCCGTCGCCGGAGGCGCTGGCGCGCCTCGCCGCCGCCGCCGATCCGGCGACCCATCCGCCCCGTCCGCTCTATCTGCGCGCGCCCGACGCCACGCCGCCCAGCCGCCTGCCGGGCCAGCCGCGCCAGCCCGCGCCATGACGGCGGCGGACCCCGCCTCACTCGCCGCCCTGCACGCCCAGGCCTTTGCCGCGCCGTGGGGCGCCGACACCTTCGCCGATCTGCTGTTGCAGCCGGGCGTGCTGGCGGTTAGCGAGCCCGACGGCTTCATCCTGATCCGGACCGTGGTCGACGAGGCGGAAATCCTGACCCTGGCCGTGGTCCCGTCTGCGCGCCGCCACGGACTGGGGCGACGTCTGGTCGAAGGGGCGGCCGTCGCTGCAGCGCAGGCCGGCGCGACGCGGCTGTTCCTGGAGGTCGCCGACGACAATATCGCCGCGCGCGGTCTGTATCAGCGTGCCGGGTTCGATCCGATCGGTCGCCGCAAAGCCTATTATGCGGGCGCCGACGGATCGCGGACCGATGCGGTGGTGATGAGCCGCGACCTCTGCGCGCCTGACGCCAACCTGACGCTTCCCTGATGCGATCCAAGCCCCTATTCTAGGCGCATGGACCGGATCGAAAAACTCTGCGCCGAGCGCGGCATGCGTATGACCGAACAGCGCCGGGTGATCGCCCGGGTGCTATCCAACGCCGCGGACCACCCGGACGTCGAGGAGCTGTATCGCCGCGCCTCGGCCATCGATCCGCACATCTCCATCGCCACCGTCTATCGCACCGTACGCCTGTTCGAAGAGGCGGGCGTGGTCGAGAAGCATGATTTCGGCGACGGCCGCAGCCGCTATGAAGAGGCCGGCGACGATCACCACGACCACCTGATCGACACCAAGTCGGGTGAGGTGATCGAATTCTTCGACGCCGAGATCGAGCGGCTGAAGAACGAGATCGCGGAACGGCTGGGCTTCCAGCTGATCGGCCACAAGCTGGAGCTCTACGGCGTTGCGATCGAGGGCGCCGAGCCGTCCAAGCGCGAAGGCCTGATCTTCACCCGCCATGCGGCGCGGGTCGATCCCGCCGATGTGGATGCGGGCTGACGCTCGGCTTGTCGCGGCGCTTGCGGGCGATCATAAGCCCACGATGACCGAGACCCTGGTTCCTCAAGTCGAGACGGCGCCCCAAAAACGTCTGTTCATCAAGACCTACGGCTGTCAGATGAACGTCTATGACTCCGAGCGCATGGCCGATGTGCTGCGCCCGCTGGGCTATGGCGTCACCGACGACGTGAAGGCCGCCGACTTCGTCATCCTGAACACCTGCCACATCCGCGAGAAGGCGGCTGAGAAGATCTATTCCGAGCTCGGCAAGCTGCGCGAGATGCGCGATATCCGCCGCGACATCGGCGGGGACCTGACCATCGCCGTCGCTGGCTGCGTCGCCCAGGCCGAGGGCGAGGAGATCATGCGTCGCCAGCCGGCCGTAGACATCGTCGTCGGCCCTCAGGCCTATCACCAGTTGCCCGAGCTTCTGACCCGCACGGCGCGGGCGCGGGGCGAGCGGATCGGCGCGGACTTCGCTCCTGACGACAAGTTCGACGCCCTGCCTGCAGCCCGCTTCACCGAGGGGCCGACCGCCTTCCTGACGGTGCAGGAGGGTTGCGACAAGTTTTGCACCTTCTGCGTGGTGCCCTACACGCGCGGCGCCGAATGGTCGCGGCCGATGGCGGCGGTGCTGGAAGAGGCGAGACAACTGACGGATCGGGGCGTGCGCGAGGTCACCCTGCTGGGCCAGAACGTCAACGCCTATGACGGCGAGCGGCCGGACGGGAGAAAGGCGACCCTGGCCGAACTGGCCTATGCCCTGGCCGAGATCCCCGGCCTGGACCGCATCCGCTATACGACCAGCCATCCCAACGACATGGCCGATGAGTTGATCGCCGCGCATGGCGATCTGGACGCCCTCATGCCCTATCTGCATCTGCCGGTTCAGGCGGGGTCGGATCGGATCCTGCGGGCGATGAACCGCAAGCACGGGCGTCAGAAATATTTCGATCTGATCGACCGGATCCGCGTCGCGCGGCCGGATATCGCCATCGCGGGCGACTTCATCGTCGGCTTCCCCGGTGAGACGGATCGGGAGTTCGAGGACACGCTGGATCTGGTGCGGCGTGTGAACTACGCCGGGGCCTTCGCCTTCGCCTATTCGCCGCGGCCGGGCACGCCGGCGGCGGGCATGGGCAAACAGGTCGAGCCGGACGTCGTCAAGGATCGACTGCATCGCCTGATCGCCCTGCTCACGGAACAACAGACCGCCTTCAACGCCGCCCAGGCCGGCCGAACGCTGAACGTCCTGTTCGACAAGCCGGGACGGCACGGCCACCGTCGCCAAGCGATCGGTCGATCCCCATATCTTCAATCGGTCCACGTCGATAACGCGGATCATCTGATCGGCCAGATCGTTCCGGTCGAGATCATCGCCGGCCAGCAGAACAGTCTGTCGGGTCGGCTCATAGCAGACGGGCTCAACCAGCCGGGTCCCGCGGGCTCGGCGATAGCCCAAGCAGAAAAGGCCGCTTGATGGCGCGTGAGTCTGAATTCGTCCCTTTGAACGATGCCGAACTGCGGGCGGTCATCGGGCCGAACAGTCGCCACGTCGCCCTGATTGAGGACGCCTTTAAAGTGCTGGTCGAGGCGCCGGGCGGCGGGGTCTCCGTCAACGGCGGCGCACGCGACCGCACGGACGCCCGCCAAGTGATCGAGGACCTGGCCAAGCGCGCGGCCCTGGGCGCCGAAGTCACCGAGGCCGACGTCCGCGCGGCCCTGGGCCAGGCGCGCGGCGGTCGCGGCACGCCGGGCATGGCGGCGGCGGGCGTGTCGCTGCCGGGCGGCAAGCGCGGCGCCATCGTGCCCAAGACCAAGGCGCAGGCCGCCTATCTGGACATGCTGGGCCGATGCGAACTGAGCTTCGGCGTCGGGCCGGCGGGCACCGGCAAGACCTTTTTGGCGGCGGCCTATGGCGCATCGCTGCTAAGGCGAGGGCAGGTGGACCGGCTGGTCATCACCCGCCCGGCGGTCGAGGCGGGCGAGAAGCTGGGCTTCCTGCCCGGCGACCTGAACGAAAAAGTCGATCCCTATCTGGCGCCGATCTGGGAGGCGCTGAACGACATTCTGGGCGCCGAGGACGTGCAGCGTCGCCGCGACAAGGGCGAGATCGAAGCCGCGCCGATCGCCTTCATGCGCGGCCGTACGCTCAGCCATGCCTTCGTCATCGTTGATGAGGCCCAGAACACCAGTCGTCTGCAGATGAAGATGGTGCTGACGCGCCTGGGCGAGGGCGCGCGGATGGTGGTCACGGGCGATCCGTCGCAGATCGACCTGCTGAACCCGCGCGATTCCGGCCTGGCCCACGCCCTGCGGATCCTGGACGGGGTTCAGGGCGTCGGCATCCTGAAGTTCGAGGCTTCCGACGTGGTGCGTCACGCCATGGTCGAGCGGATCGTTCGCGCCTATGACGCCGACGCGGCGCGCGGACGCCCCGCCCCGGACCTCGAAGACCCCGCATGATCGAGATTGAAGTCGAGGCCGAGGCCTGGACGGGCGCCCTGCCGGACGCCGACGCCGTCGTCGAACGTGCGGCGCAGGCCGCGCTGGGCACGGTGGAGGGCGACATCGTCGTCTTGCTGACCGACGACGCGGCCGTGCGCGAACTGAACGGACGGTTTCGCGACAAGGACAAGCCGACCAATGTCCTGTCCTTCCCGGCGCCGGAGAACGCCTTTCCGCATCTGGGCGACATCGTCCTGGCCTACGGCGTCTGCGCGACCGAGGCCGAGGCGCAGGGCAAGACCTTGGCCGATCATCTAAGCCATCTGGTCGTCCACGGCGTGCTGCATCTCTTGGGTCGCGACCACGAAGACGACGCCGAGGCCGAGGAGATGGAGGCCGAGGAGAGCGAAATCCTGGCCCAAATCGGCGTCGCCGACCCCTATCTCGCCGAGCAGGACTGACCCGATGTTCACCGACGCCCTGCTGGACCGTTTCGCGGCCCCGATCCGCGCCCTGCCCGACAGGAAGCGCGCCCTGACGTGGCGGCTGATCCGAATCGTTCTGGCGCTGCTGGCCGGCGCCGGGACGGCCTTCGCCCATCCGCCGTTCGGCGTGCTGATCGGGCTTTTGGGCTATCCGCTGCTGATGATCCTGTCGGAGCGGTCCGACACGGCGCGCGGCGCCTTCTGGATGGGCTGGCTGGCGGGGTTTGCCTATTTCTTCGTCGGCTGCTGGTGGGTGGCCGAGGCGTTTTTCGTCAATCCCGAACAGGCGTGGATGGCGCCGTTCGCGGCCAGCCTGCTGCCGGCGGGCCTTGGGCTGTTCTGGGGGACGGCCTGCGCCCTCTATCGCCGGTTCGCGCCGCTGGGGGCCGTGCGGGTGCTGTTGTTCGCCGCCCTGTTCTGCGCCGCCGAATGGTTGCGCGGTCACGTGCTGACCGGCTTTCCTTGGAATCCGGCCGGCGCGACCTGGCGCGCGGGCGGCGGCATGTCTCAATTCGCCTCGGTCGTCGGCGTCTATGGGCTGAGCCTGGTGACGGTCGCGGCGACGGCGGCCTTCGCGCCTTTGATCGGGCCGGGCGACAAGCGCAGCCGCCTGATCTCCGCAGGCTTGGGCGGCTCGGCCCTGATCGCCGTCGGCGGGTTCGGCGCCATTAGGCTGGCGCAGTCGGATCTTCAGTTCACCGACACGGTCGTCCGTCTGGTTCAGGCCGATGTGAAGCAGGAAACCAAATGGTCGCCCGAGGCCTATCGTTCCATCGTCGATCGCTATGTCGCCCTGACCGGTCAGACGGCGGCGCGGACGCCCAATGTCGTGGTCTGGCCTGAGGGCGCCCTGCCCGCCTCGGCCAACGACGTCTTCGCCTCAGCCGACGCCCAGGCCATCGCGGGCGCCCTGCGTCCCGGACAGACCTTGCTGATGGGCCTGGCGCGCGGCGAGCCGGACCTGACTGCGCCCGAGGGCGCGCGCTATTACAACAGCCTGTTCGCCCTGGCCGACGAAGGCGGGGCGGGACTAAGGGTCGCCGCCGTCTATGACAAGCACCGACTGGTGCCGTTCGGCGAGTACCTGCCCTTGGGGTCGATCATGACCTCCATCGGCCTGCGCAGCCTGGTGCACATGCCCAGCGACTTTTCCGCCGGACCGACGCCGGCCCCGATTTCGGTTCCAGGGGCCCCGCCGGCGCAGGTGCTGATCTGCTATGAGAGCCTGTATCCCGGCTTCACCCCGGGCGCAGCCGGGCGGCCCGAGTGGATCGTCAATGCGTCCAACGACGCCTGGTTTGGCGCGACCTCGGGCCCGCGCCAGCATCTGAACCTGGCCAGCTATCGCGCCATCGAGACCGGCCTGCCCATCGCGCGAGCCACCCCGACCGGCATTTCGGCCATGATCGACCCGTGGGGCCGGATCGTCGAGGGACAACGGCTGGACCCCGGCGTCATGGGCGTCATCGACGCGCCCCTGCCCCGTCCGACGGGCGTCACGCCCTACGGTCGATTTGGCGATTTCCTGTTCTTTTTCTCAGTGCTAACAGCGTTCATCCTGTCCTTGTGGCCGTCGATACGGCGATCTAGGGTCCAGGAGAATCAAGCAGCGATTTAGGTGAAGGGTGACGGCGATGGCGCGTGAAAAGGACGAGGATCCGCATCCCGTCGATCGCCATGTCGGCCGTCGCGTTCAGGAAAAGCGTCTCGACCTTGGCCTGACCCAGACCGCCCTCGCCAAGGCCGTCGGCGTCAGCTTCCAGCAGGTGCAGAAGTACGAGAAGGGCACGAACCGCGTCTCGGCCTCGAAACTGTTCGAAATGGCCGAGTTCATGAAGGTCGGCATCCCCTTCTTCTTCGACGGCTACAGCAGCGCGACGGTCGGCGTCGCCGAAGAGGCGCCCGCCTTCGACCACGAGCATCGCCCCACCAAGACCAGCGTCGAGATCACCCGCCTGGCGCCACGCCTGCCGGCGCGCAAGCAGAAGCTGATCCTGGACATGATGCGGGATATGCTGGGCGACGACGACGCCCAGAACTGAGGTCTAGCCGACCGCGACGATCTCGGCCGACTGACCGGCCACCGTCACCTCGTCGCCGACCCTTTTGCCCATGACGGCGCGGGCGAGGGGCGAGACATGGCTGACCGAGCCTGCGGCCGGATCGGCCTCGTCTTCGCCGACGATACGCCAGGTCTGGGCGCGCCCATCCTCGCGCTCGATGGAGACCGAACCCCCGAACCGCACGGCCCCATCATCCTCGGTCGGCGCGATCAGTTGGGCCGAAGCGCGCCGTGCGGACCAGTAGCGGAGATCCCGCGTCGCCCGCGCCATGGCGGTGCGATCGCTCTCGATCGAGCCTTGCACCTGGGCGGCCGTATAGGCGGCGCGGGCCGAGGCCAGTTCGGCCTCGATCGCGGCCAGCCCCTCGGGCGTGACCAGATTGGGATGGGGCGAGATCGGGCGGTCCGCCAGGTCGGCGGCGGTGGCTTCCAGATCTTCTTCGCGGGTGAAGGCAACGCTCATGGTGGGGAACATAGCGATGACGACGCCTATAGCCAGCGCGGCCGCAAGCGCGCAAAGCCACGCCATGCAACAGTCGCCCAGTCTTACGACCTCCCGCACCGTCCATGTGATTGGCGCCGGTCCCGCCGGATTGATGGCGGCCGAACGGCTGGCGCAGGCGGGGACAACGGTCGTGGTGCACGACAGGATGCCGTCCGTGGCCCGCAAGCTGCTGATGGCCGGACGCGGCGGGCTGAACCTGACCCATTCGGAACCGCTGGACCGGTTCATGACCCGCTATGGTCCCGCCCAGCCGACGGCCGCCGCCTGGATCGACCGGTTCACGCCTGCCGACCTGACCGCCTGGGTCGAGGCCCTGGGGCAGGAAACCTTCGTCGGCTCAAGCGGGCGGGTGTTTCCGAAGGCCATGAAGGCGTCGCCCCTGGTGCGGGCCTGGCTGGCGCGGCTGGAGGCCCAGGGCGTGCAGATCCACACGCGCTCGCGCTGGAGCGATTGGCGCGACGGCGCGCTGGTGTTTGAGACGCCGGACGGGGAGCGACTGGAACGGCCCGACGCCGTGGTCCTGGCTTTGGGCGGCGCCAGCTGGCCTCGCCTGGGTTCGGACGGGGCCTGGGCGCCGTGGCTGGAAGCGCAGGGCGCGTCCGTGTCGCCGTTCCGGCCGGCCAATGTCGGCTTCGACGTGGCCTGGTCGGCGCTGTTCCGTGATCGGTTCGGGGGCCAGCCGCTGAAAGGCGTCGCTGTCACCCATGGCGACCGGACGGCGCGGGGCGAGGCGATGATCGCCCGCTACGGCATCGAGGGCGGCGCCATCTATGCGCTGTCTGCTGCGCTGAGGACGACGGTCGAGACGGCGGGGCGCGCCGAGATCCAGATCGACCTGAAGCCCGATGTGGCGGTCGGAAAATTGACCGACCGCCTGTCGAAGCCGCGCGGCAAGGCCAGCCTGTCGAACCATCTGCGCAAGGTTGTCGGACTGGAGTCGGCCGCCGTCGCCCTGCTGTATGAGGCCGGCACTCTGCCCGCCTCGCCTCGGGCCTTGGCCGAACGGATCAAGGCCATGCCCCTGACCCTGAGCGGCGTTCAGGGACTGGAACGGGCGATTTCCTCGGCGGGCGGCGTGGTGTTGGACGGCGTGGACGAACGGCTGATGCTGGTCGCGCGACCGGGTGTCTTCGTCGCCGGCGAGATGCTGGATTGGGAGGCGCCGACCGGCGGCTATCTGCTTCAGGCCAGCTTTGCCTCCGCCGTCGTCGCGGCCGAGGGCGTCATCGACTGGCTCGACAGCCGGGACTGAGAAAGGCAGGGTCGCGCAGTTCGATCAGGAGTATCCGATGCGCCACGCCCTCCCCGCTGTTTCCATCCTCGCCCTGATGATGGCCTGCTCGCCGGCCCTGGCGCAGGAGACGGCGCCGAACATCGACGCCGCGCGGATGAATGAGTCGGTTCGGGTTCTGGCGTCGGACGATTTCGAAGGCCGCGCCCCCGCCTCGGCCGGCGAGGAAAAGACCGTCGCCTGGCTCGTCGAACAGTTCAAGGCCGCGGGGGCAGAGGGCGGCGGGCCGGACGGCGCCTTCGTCCAGGTCGCCCATCTGTCGCGCACGCGCCAGGACGGTCCGGCGACCGTCGCCGCGACCGTTGGCGGCAAGACCATCAGCCTGGAGCGCGGTCCCGACGTTCTGGTGTCCAGCGACCGGCCGACCAACCACATCACGGTGACCGAGGCGCCTGTGGTCTTCGTCGGCTACGGCGCAACGGCGCCCGAGCGCCAGTGGGACGATTTCAAGGACATGGACGTGCACGGCAAGGTCATCGTCGTCCTGGTCAACGATCCCGACTTCCAGGCGCTCGACGGCGATCCGGTCGCGGGCATGTTCGATGGCAACGCCATGACCTTTTATGGCCGCTGGACCTACAAGTTCCAGGAGGCGGGTCGTCGCGGCGCGGCGGGCGTGCTGGTGGTGCATGAGACGGCCGGCGCCGGCTATCCCTGGTCGACGCTACAGAACTCATCGGCCGCGCCTAAGTTCGACATCGTGCGCGCCAACCCCGACGCCGAGCGTGCGGCGTTCCAGGGCTGGATCCAGCGCGCCAAGGCGGAAGAGCTGTTCAGCGCCGCCGGCCTGGATTTCGCCGGCCTGAAGGACAGTGCGCGCAGCGCCGATTTCAAGCCCGTCGTCCTGCCCGGCCTGACGATGAGCGTCGATTTCGGCCAGATCGCCGACAAGGTGGAGACCAAGAACGTCATCGCCCGCATTCCCGGTTCGGAACGCCCGGACGAGACCGTCATGTATGGCGCCCACTGGGACGGCTACGGCGTCGGCACGCCGAACGCCCAAGGCGACAAGATCTATAATGCGGCGGTGGACAATGCGACCGGCGTCGCGGCCCTGCTGGAACTGGCCCACGCCTTCGCCGAGGGTCCGCGTCCCAAACGATCGGTCGTCTTCGCCGCCTGGTCGGGCGAAGAGGCGGGCCTCCTGGGCTCGACCTATTACGCCGCCAATCCGGTCTGGCCGCTGGAGACCACGGTCGCCAACATCAACGTCGACAGCCTGCTGCCGGGGACCGAGATCGACCCGAATGTCGTCGTCATCGGCAAGGGCAAGAACCAGTTGGACGACATTCTGGCGCGCCATGCGACCGAGACGGGCCGCACCCTGATCGCCGATCCGGCGCCCCAGGCCGGCGCCTTCTATCGCTCGGACCATTTCCCTTTGGCGCTGAAGGGCGTGCCGGCCCTGTTCCCGGCGGCGGGCTTTACCGGCGCCAGCGCGGCCAGCCGCGACTATGTCCAGAACCGCTATCATCAGCCTACGGACGAATGGGACTCGACCTGGACGATGGACGCCGCCGCCGCCGATGTCGCCCTGATCTACGCGGTAGGTCGCGAACTGGCGGACGGCGACCAATGGCCGGAATGGAACGCGGGCGCCGAGTTCGGCCCGGCGCGCGATACCTCGAAAGCGTCGCGGCGTTAGAGTTCCAGCTGCAGCTCGGGCGCGGCGGCGGTGGTCGCGGCGCCCAGCGGCAGATGCAGGATGAAGGCGGCGCCCTTGCCCGGCTCGCTTTCGACCTCGGCCCAGCCGCCGTGCAGTTCGACCAAGGCCTTGACCAGGGCCAGACCCACGCCGGGACCGCCGCGCTCGCGCCGCACGAAGCGGTCGAAGACGTGGGCCTGCAGATGATAGGGAATGCCGCGCCCGGTGTCGGACACCGTCAGGCGGATTTCGGACGGGCCGGTCTCCGCCTTCAGCTCCACCGCCCCGCCTTCGGACACGGCGCGCGCCGCATTCTCCAGCAGATGGTCCAGCGCCTGGCCGATGCGGTGTTCATCGGCACGGATGGGTTTGAGATCGGCGGGACAGGAAACGGTGAGTGTCGCGCCGCGCCCCTCGACTCGCGCCCGGACCTTTTCGGCGGCCTGGCTCAGCAGGTCGCAGACCCGCAGATCGCCCAGCGACAGCTCCATCTCGCCGGCGTCGATCTGGGCCATGTCCAACACGTCGTCGATGGAGCGGGCCAGTTGGCTGGCGGCGATGCGGATGGCGCCCGCGTGCTGGCGGCTGCGCTCGGGCAGGTCGCCCATCGTCTCCAGCAGTTCGGAATAGCCGACGATGGTCGTCAGTGGCGTGCGCAACTCATAGGAGACGCTGCCCACGAACTCGCGCTTCAGCGCCTGGCTTTCGGCCAGGGCCTGTTCGCGCTGAACGAGCGCCTGCTCCAGCCCGCGTCGGGCCGTCACGTCCGAGAACGCGACCAGGGTGGCGCCGTCCGGCAGGGGGCGGGTCTGCCAGGCGGCGACGCGACCGTCTACCGTCCGGCCCTCGCCGGAAATGGCGACGCGGCTTTCGGGGTCGGGATCGGCGACGCGCGCCTTCAGCCCCAGCCACAGGGCGGGATCGGGCAGCACGGCCTTGCACAGTTCGGCCAGGGCGTCGAAGTCCGAGGCCGTCGCGATCTTGTCCGTCGACAGGTTCCAGAAGGTCTCGAACGCCTCATTGTGCAGCCGCAGTCGCCCATCCGAGCCGAACACCGCGACCGCGTCGTTCAGCTTGTCCAGCGTCGCGCGCTGAACCTGGATCTGGGCGTTGAAGCGGCTGCGCAGCTTCAGCTCGTCGGTGATGTCCGAGAAGATCAGCAGAATGCCGCCCAGCGGGTGCGGCTGGCGCACGACGCGCAGGGTGCGCCCGTCCGGCAGGGACCAGCTGTCGTCCGGTGAGGCCTCCGAAGCGCCATAGAACTCCAGCTCACGTGCCTTCCAGCCGGCGTAATCGACGACCTCGGGCAGGCTGCGACGCTGGCGCAGGCGATCCAGCAGCTCGGCATGGGTCGGACGTTCGTCCAGCCAGGCCGCGTCGATGTCGAACAGGGTCTGGAAGGCGGTGTTGTGGAAGGCCAGCCGCTTTTGCGGGCCGAAGATCGCCACGGCGTCGGCCAGGTGGTTCAGGGTCTCGTCATGGGCGTCGACGTGGCGGCGCAGGGTGTCGCGCGTCTCTTCCGCCTCGGTCACCTCGATGGCGAAGGCGGTGACGGCGCCGCCGCCCGCCGGCTCGGCGATGATGCGCCAAGCGCGCCGTGCGCCGCCGCCGGTCGTCCAGCGGAAGCCCTCCTGGCGCACGCCCAGCCGCGCGGCCTCGGCGACCAGGGCGTCGGCGCCGCGGTCGAAGGACACGCCCTTTTCGACGGCGTCGTCGATGCTCTCGGCACTGGTCTCGTTCAGCCAGGCGCGGTTGGCCCAGGCCAGCTTGCCGGTCCCGTCCACGACCCACGTCGGGGTGGGCGAGGCGTCGCCCAACAGGGCCAAGCCGCTTTCGGTCGCATCCGCCCCGGTCAGGGTGAAGCGCGAGGCGGGCGACAGCCGCAGCCAGGCCGAACCGCCCGCGACCCGCCCCTCGATCCGCCAAGGCTCCACATCGTCCAGCGCGACCAGACCTTCGAACGCCTGACCTTCGTGAACCAGAGCGTCGATCAAGGCGCCGTGGGTGATCCGGAGTTTGTTCAGGACGGCGGCCCCGGCCTCGGCGTCTTCACCCGCCAGCCGCGCGATCAGTTCGGCCGAACCGATCGGCAGACCGGCGGCTTGCCCGTCCGGCGTCAGGGCCAGGCTGACATCGTCGAAGGCGCGCAGCATGGCGTCATGGCGGCTTAGGTCGGCCAGGGCCTCGACCCGCTCGCGCTCGGCGGCGACGGCGGTCTCGTGCAACCGCCCACGCAGCAGCAAGGCCCAGGCGCTGACGGCCATGGCCAGTCCGGCTGCGCCCGCTGTGGCGACATAGGCGATGTCGGCCTCGGCCATTCGTGTCCCTGGAGAAGAGTCTCAGCCCCGATTCGCTAACCATACTCCAAGCGCGCGAAAAAGCGGCAGTCTCGTGATCGCGTCATCGCGCCCCGTTGCGGCAGGGCGTCGGGGCGGCGATATCGCGGGCATGACCGACCCGATCGCCCCCTCCCTCGATGACTTCGCCCGCCTGGCTCAGGAGGCGTTCGACGCCCTGCCCGGACCGTTCAAACAGGCGGCGGGCGAGGTGGTCATCCGCATCGACGACTTCGCCGACGAAGCGACGCTGGCGGAGATGGAGATCGAGGATCCTTTCGAGCTAACGGGCCTGTATCATGGCGTGGACATCGGCCGGCGCGACAGCCTGGGCCCTGCGGCCGAGCCGTCGCGGGTCTTCCTCTATCGCCGCCCTATCCTGGACGAATGGTGCGAGCGCGGCGACGTGGGGATCGGCGAACTGATCGCCCACGTCCTGATCCACGAGATCGGCCACCACCTGGGTCTGACGGATGACGACATCCACGCCATCGAGGACGAGGCAGAGTGACGTCTTACTTGGTCGCCGGATAAGGCGTCGTCACCGCGCCGGAGATCATGCCGGGGATGGCCTCGCCCAGGCCCAGTAGGATGAACTGGATCGCCAGGGCGCACAGGATCAGGCCCAGCACCTTGACGATGATCGCCATGCCGACCTCGCCCAGCAGGCGGCTGAGCGACCCGGTCAGGGCGAAACAGACGAAGGAGACGGCGCAGGCCGCCGCGATCGCGACCAGCGAGCCCATGGTCCCGGCGTAGCCCAGCTTGGCCGCCTCTCCCGCCTGGATGATGACCGCCGAAATGGCGCCGGGGCCGATCATCAGCGGAATGGCGAAGGGCACGACCAGGCGCTGGAACCGTCGGCGGGCATAGCCGCGCACGTCCTTGGAATCGGCCAGCGCATCCTTGTCGGCGAACATGGCAAGGAAGTCGCCGCGCGCCATGTCCAGGCCCAGGAACAGCAGTAGGATTCCGCCCGCGATGCGGAACGCCGCCAGCGAAATGCCGAAGAACTGCAACAGACCCAGGCCCGTGAACAAGAAGAAGGCCAGGAAAACGGCGGCGAAGGCGCAGATCAGGGCCGAGACCGAAATCCGCTGACGCAGGGTCGCCCCGGCTGTTGCGGCGGCGAAGATCGGCAGATTGCCGATCGGGTCCAGCAGGGCGAACAGGGTCACGAACAGGTTGACACCCAAATCGACTGCGTTCATCGCCTGCCCTCGCCCTCAATCCATCACGCCGCCCTGCCGACGCGCCCTCGTGTCCGGCATAGCCGCTCAGCGCGAGTCCGTCGATGACCGATCCCCAAACCCTCTCTGAACGTGCGCCCGACGAGCGGATCATCTGCGCCCTGGACGTCCCGACGACGGCCGAGGCGGCCGCTCTGGCCGAGCGGATCGGCGACGCGATCGGCTTCTACAAGGTCGGACTGCAACTGTTCGCGGTCGACGGCATGGCGCTGGCGCGTGAGCTGAAGGCGCAGGGGCGAAAGATCTTCCTGGACTGGAAACTGCACGACATCGGCGCGACCGTGGAGAAGGCGACGGCCAATCTGGCGGGCGCCGACTGCGACCTGCTGACGGTCCATGCGCGACCCCAGGTCATGGCGGCGGCGGCGCGCGGCGCGGCCGGTTCGAAGATGAAGGTGCTGGGGGTTACGGTCCTGACCAGCCTGACGGCCGAGGACCTGTCCGCCGACGACCACAGCCTGTCGCCGGCCGATCTGGTCGAGCGGCGCGTGCGTCAGGCGCTGGAGGCCGGGATCGACGGCGTCGTCTCCAGCCCGCATGAGGCGGCGCGTGCCCGGGCTCTGGCGGACGAAGCGGGCCGGCCCGACTTCCTGATCGTCACGCCCGGCGTGCGACCCGTCGGCGCCGCACTGGACGATCAGGCGCGGGCGGCGACGCCCGAGGCGGCGCTTCAGGCCGGCGCGACGCATCTGGTCATCGGTCGGCCGATCACGGCGGCGAGTGATCCGCGCGCGGCGGCGCAACAGATCGCACAGCAGATCGCCCTGATCTGAGACAGACCAGGGCGACTGTTCGTCTTTGGTTGTTCTCGCGCGAGGCGATCAGCCGCGCTCGCCTGGCTCCTGGGCGTAGCCGTGACGCGGCGGGGCGTGGGGCGCGGGCGCCTCGGGCGGCGGCAGGTCGCCGTAGTAGCCCGACGGCGGCGGCGGCGGGGGGGGCGGAGGCGGCGGGGCGGTGTTCACTTCCGGCGGCGCGACATAGACCTGGGCCGGGGCCACATTGACCGGTGCGGACTGCACATAGACCGGCGACTGATCGACATAGACCGGGCCGCCGACCTCGACCTGGGCGGGCGCGACATTGACCTGGGCCGGGGCGACCTGGATGTGTTGCGGGCCGATGTTGACGGGCGCCGACTGCACATAGACCGGGGCCTGATCGACGTAGACGGGCGGGCCGACATCGACCTGTGCCGGGGCCAGGTTTACCTGCGACGGAGCCACCTGAACGCGTTGCGGCCCGATGTTCACCGGCGGCGCCTGCACGTAGATGGGCGGCTGTTCGATATAGGTGGGCGGTCCCATCTCGATCTGGGGCGGGGCCATGCTGACCTGCGAAGGTGCGACATAGATGCGCTGCGGCGCGATCTGGACGGGCGGCGCCTGGACATAGACCGGCGGCTGATCGACGTAGCCCTGCTCGTAACGCTGCTCATCGCGGTGTTCGTAGCGAGCCGGCGGGCGAACGGGCGGGCGGCAGTTGCAGTCGACCGGACGGCCCGGATACGGACGCCAGCCGATGTAGTCACGGCCGAACCCATAGACCGGATAACCGACCGGAGCGCTGACCGGCGGGCGACCGACCAGAACCGAGGTCGCGCTGACGCCGCCGACATAGCCGCCGCCGTAATAGCCGTCCGAATAGCCGCCGCTACCGACGTAGGTCGTGCCGCCGCCGACATAGCCGCGTTGGAAGCTGGACGCGCTGGAATAGGACCGGGCGCTGCTCGCCGAATAGCTGGAGGCGCTCGCATAGGCGTTGGCGTTGGCATTGGCGTAGGCGCCGCCGTTCACGTTCACATTGACGTTGTGGTTGGCGTTGTAGCTGCCGCCGCCGTGGTGACCGCCGCCGCCGCATCCCCCGCCGCAGCCGCCGCCGGGATGGCCGCCGCCATAACCCCCGTGACCGGGACCACCGGCCAAAGCGGGCGCTGCGGAGAGCAGCAGAGCCGCCGACGCGGCGGTAAGTATCGACTGTATCGTCACGGGACAGACTCCTCTGAGTTGTCCCGTGTCTGGCAAGTCCGGCGCCTGTTTCTTAAGGCGTGGTTAACCTTTGCGCCCGTCGCAGCAGGCCCGGCGGGTCAGAAATCGACCGCCAGACCCTTCTTTTCCCAATCGCCGAAACGGGTCGGTTCGGGACCGGTCGGACCGCCATATTCCGTGTCCGCCTGAAGGGTCGTTTCCACCGCGCGACGATCCGCCGCTTCCTGAAGCGCGCGGCGCGCGGCCTCGCTGAGCGGCCGTTCCGGCGTGGCGTGGGGCACGTCGGCATTGAAGACGGGCGCTGCACCCGGCGTTTCGTCGGCGTCATTCGGCGCGAGGGTGGGATGTTCGGTCACAGGGCGGCTCCCTTGAGGCTTGATGCGCCTTCTCTCAAATAGAGGTTCAAGCCCGTGACGCCAGACGGATCGGGAATGGAACCGCGATGAACCATCTGAAGACCTTCATTCTGTTGGCGGCGATGACGGCCCTGTTCGCTGGGGTCGGCTATCTGATCGGCGGCGCGACCGGCATGGCGATCGCCCTGCTGTTCGCGGGCGGGATGAATCTGTTCAGCTACTGGAACGCCGACAAGATCGTGCTGAAGATGTATCGGGCCCAGCCGGTCGACGAGCAGCACCCCAACGCCGTGGTCCGCAACTATGTCGCCGACGTGCGCCAGATGGCCCGCGACGCGGGCCTGCCCCAGCCGCAGGTCGCCATCATCCCCAATGATCAGCCCAATGCCTTCGCCACGGGCCGAAATCCCGAGAACGCCGCCGTCTGCGCCACCACCGGCCTGCTGGACATGCTGACGCGCGAGGAGGTGCGCGGGGTGATGGCGCACGAGCTGGCCCATGTGAAGAACCGCGACACCCTGATCATGACAGTGACGGCGACCATCGCGGGCGCCGTCGCGGCGCTCGCCAACTTCGCCCTGTTCTTTGGCGGCAACGACCGCGAGCGGCCGGGCGGCATCATTGGCACAATCGCCCTGATGCTGCTGGCGCCCATGGCCGCCGGGCTGGTGCAGATGGCCATCAGCCGGGGCCGCGAATATGAGGCCGACCGCGTCGGCGCCGAGATCGCCGGCGATCCCCAGGCCCTGGCTTCGGCCCTGCAGAAGATCGACGCCTACGCCAAGCGGATCACCAATCAGACGGCCGAGCGCAATCCGGCCTCGGGTCAGATGTTCATCATCAATCCGCTGGCGGGCCGCGGCGCGGACAATCTGTTTTCGACCCATCCGGCGACGGGAAACCGCGTCCGGGCCTTGATGGAGCTGGGCGCGAAGATGGGCATCCAGTCCCGCGCCCGAACGCCGGACCTGACCCAGCCGCGACCGGCCGCTGGTTTCACGACCACCGGCGTCCCGACTACCCCGACGGAGCCGCGCGGCCCCTGGGGGTGACGATGCGGGTGAACATGGGGCTGATCGTCGCGGCCTGAACGCCGTTTGCGGTTTGCACTCCGCGACCGGATCACCTCAGATGCGCCCCTGTTCAGCCATCGGGCTTTCTTGGGGAAATCCATGTCGCGTCTGCTCGCCTTCGTCTCCGCCGCCGCTCTTCTCGCCACGCCGGTCGCCGCCCAGTCGGTGGACCGCGTCGCCGTCAACGGCATCATCGATCAGGGGCTGAACCACAGCCAGGTGATGCAGACCGCCGCCTATCTGACCGACCGGATCGGTGGGCGAATGACCAACTCGCCCCAGATGCGCGAAGCCGAACGCTGGGCGCAGCAGCAGTTCCGCGACTACGGTCTGTCCGACGTGCGCGCCGAAGGGTTCGAGTTCGGCCGGGGCTGGTCCATCGTCCGCTCCAGCGCCCGCATGACCGCGCCGCGCCCGCTGGATCTGCGCGCCATCCCGGTGGCCTGGACGCCCTCGACCAATGGCGTGATCAGCGGCGGCGTGATCGTGGCCCCGATCTCCAAGGTCGAGGATTTCGACAAATGGCGCGGTAAGCTGTCGGGCAAGATCGTCATGCTGTCCCAGCCGGGCACGGGATCGGAGCCGACCGAGCCGGCCTTCCGCCGCTGGACCAGCGCCGAACTGGCCGAGCGCAACACCTATAATCAGCCTCAACATTCGCCGGCCGCCATCGAACGCTCGCTGAAGACCGTCAACTTCGCCAATCAGCTGGACGCCTTCCTGGCTGAACAAGGCGCCCTGGCCTGGGTGCGGATTTCCCAGCGTGACGGCGGCCTGCTGCACGGCACGGGCTACACCTATCAGGTGGGCGCCACGCCCAAGCTGGCGGGGATGGAGCTGGCGGCCGAGGACTATCGCCGTCTGGCGCGCCTCGCACTGACCGACGCGCCGCCGACGCTGGAGCTGATGAGCGAGGTCCGGTTCCACGACGAGGACGTCAACGCCTACAACATCCTGGCCGACATCCCCGGCACGGCGCGCGGAACCGAATACGTCATGGCGGGCGCCCATCTGGACAGTTGGGTCGCCTCGGACGGGGCTGTCGACAACGCCGCCGGCAGCGCGGTGGTCATGGAGGCCGCCCGCATCCTGAAGGCCCTGAACGTCAAGCCCAAGCGCACCATCCGTTTCGCCCTGTGGAACGGCGAAGAGCAAGGCATCCTGGGCTCGCTGGCCTATGTGGACCGGCATCTGGCGACGCGGGCTGCGTCGAACGATCCGGCGCTGGCGGGCCTGCCGGACAACCGCACCTGGCGCAGCCGCTGGCCGATCGAGCCGCGCGCCGGCTATCGCGATCTGGTCGCCTATTTCAATCTGGACAACGGCTCGGGCAAGATCCGCGGCATCAACGCCGAGGGCAATGTCGCCGCCGCCCCGATCTTCCAGGAATGGCTGGCGCCCTTCGCCAGCATGGGGGCGACGACGGTGTCGCTGCGCAACTCTGGCGGCACCGACCACGTCTATATGCAGACCGTCGGCGTGCCGGGATATCAGTTCATCCAGGACCCGCTCGACTATTCCAGCCGCCTGCACCACACCAGCATCGACAGCTATGACCACCTGAAGGCCGAGGACCTGCGTCAGGCGGCCGTCATCCTGGCCAGTTTCCTGCTGAACGCCGCCAACCGCGACGAACCCCTGCCCCGCATGCCGCTGCCGACCCAGCCCACGCCGAGCGATCCGTTCGAATATCCCGCGGCGGATTAAGATTTGAGGGGGCGAGGGAGACCTCGCCCCTTTTCTTCTTATCGGATCACGCGCGCTCGACGCACATCGCCACGCCCATGCCGCCGCCGATGCACAGGGTCGCCAGACCCTTCTTCGCGCCCGAGCGCTTCATCTCGAACAGAAGCGTCGTCAGGATGCGCGCGCCCGAGGCGCCGATGGGATGGCCGATGGCGATGGCGCCGCCGTTGACGTTGACCTTGGCTGGGTCGAGACCCAGTTCCTTGACCACGCACAGGCTCTGGGCGGCGAAGGCCTCGTTGGACTCTACCAGATCCAGATCGGAAACGTCCCAGCCCGCCTTCTCCAGCGCTTTCCTGGACGCCGGGATCGGGCCGGTCCCCATGATCGACGGATCGACGCCGGCGGTGGCGTAGGAGGCGATGCGGGCCAGAGGCTCCAGCCCGCGCGCCTTGGCCTCGTCGGCGCTCATCAGCACCAGGGCGGCGGCGCCGTCGTTCAGCCCGGATGCATTGGCGGCGGTGACGCTGCCGTCCTTGGTGAAGGCCGGTTTGAGCTTCTGCATCAGCTCCAGCGTCGCGCCGTGGCGGATATATTCGTCCTTGTCGACCGTCACGTCGCCCTTGCGGCCGGGGATGACGACCGGCGTGATCTCGTCATCGAACTTGCCGGCGTTCTGGGCCGCCTCGGCCTTGTGCTGGCTGGCCAGCCCGAATTCGTCCTGCGCCTCGCGGCTGATGGACCATTTTTCGGCGATGTTCTCGGCCGTCTGACCCATGTGATAGCCGTTGAAGGCGTCCCACAGGCCGTCCTTGACCATGGTGTCGACCAGGGCGACGTCGCCCATCTTGTGTCCGTTGCGCAGCTGTTGGGCGTGCGGCGCCTGGCTCATGCTCTCCTGTCCGCCGGCGACGACGATCTTCGCATCACCCAGAGCGATCTGCTGGGCGGCGATGGCGACGGCGCGAAGGCCCGAGCCGCAGATCTGGTTCAGGCTCCAGGCGGCGGCTTCCTTTCGAACGCCCGCGCCGACGGCCGCTTGGCGCGCAGGACCCTGACCCGCGGCGGCCTGCAGCACATGACCCAGGATCACCTCATCGACCTCGTCGCCGGAGACGCCGGCCCGTTCCAGCGCCGCCTTGATGGCGATCTCGCCCAGCTTGGACGCCGGAAGCGACGACAGGGCGCCCAGGAAGGAGCCGACCGGGGTGCGCGCGGCGGAAACGATGACGACTTCGGTCATGGGATTTCACTCTTTGGAGAATAACTCGGCGTGACCGTTTTGCCGCATTGCAGCGCGTTCGTCACCTGCGACGACATGGACAGGGCGCGATTCAGCCAATCGTCACCCTGTCGGCGCATTGTCGCGGAACGATAGAGGCGATCGACGGATTGGAAGGTCCATGCTGCGCACGCTGAAACGTCTTGTCACCCACGTCTGCACGCCGGACGAGCTGGACATGATCGAGCACTATCCGACGCGCGCGGAAAAGCTGGCGGATCTGTGGGTCCACGTCGTCGGCCTGATGCTTGCGGCGGTCGGCGGCATCATCCTGGCAGGTCTGGCTGGGGTCTATGCGGGGATCGGCGGCGTGTTGGCCACCGCCATCTACGCCCTGTGCCTCGTCGGCATGCTGACGGCCTCGACCATCTACAACTGGACCAACCCCTGCGCCGCGCGGCCCGTGCTGCGGCGACTGGACGAGGCGGCGATCTTCCTCATGATCGCCGGCAGCTACACCCCCTTCACGACCCAACGGTTCGAGGGTCTGTGGGCCATCGGTTTCACCACCCTGATCTGGACCCTGGCCTTCCTCGGCGCCGGGGTGAAGCTGTTGGCGCCGCGCATCTCGGACAAGTTCTGGAGCGGCGTCTATGTCGTCTTCGGCTGGCTGGCGGTCGCGGCGCTGAAGCCGATGGTCGAGACGGTGCATCCGATCGCCTTGGCCCTGCTGGTCATCGGCGGCCTGATCTATACCGCCGGCGTCTTTGTCTTCATCAGCCCGCGCGTGAAGTTCCGCCGCGCCATCTGGCACGGCTTCGTCGTCACCGGCGCCACGGTCCACTGGACGGCGGTTCTGGTCGGCGTCGTGCTGGCCCCGGCCATGAGCCACTGAACGACCGTCCGGTCCCGGCGCTTTTCTCCCCCTCTGGCGCATCGCGTCGCAACGGAGGATAGTGACGCGTTGCAACATCGCGAGAACAAGCGTGGCTGACGAAAAGACCAAGGGTGGAAAGACCGGCGACAGCGCTCAGGTCGTCATCAAGAAGTATGCGAACCGCAGGCTCTACAACACGCGGACCAGCGCCTATGTGACGCTGGAAGACCTGGCCACCATGGTGCGCGAGGGCACGGAGTTCGTCGTCTATGACGCCAAGACCAACGACGACCTGACCCGCCAGATCCTGACCCAGATCATTTTCGAGGAAGAGAGCCGGGGCGAGGCCTTGCTGCCGGTTCAGTTCCTGCGCCAGTTGATCGGCTTTTACGGCGGTCAGATGCAGGGCGTCCTGCCCTCCTATCTGGAGATGTCGTTGGCCAACTTCGGTCGCCAGCAGGAGCAGTTCGCCAGTCAGCTGGGGCGCGCCTTCGGAACCGGCGCTAGCGCGACCCTGATGGAGGACGCCGCGCGGGCCAATATGGCGATGTTCGAGCGCGCCATGCAAATGTTCCCGGCCTTCACCTATCCCCGCGCCGAGCCGACGCCCGCCGCGTCCGATGACAAGGCCGAGCCGGCCCCGCCGCCCGAGGCGCCTGACGCCCTGGACGAGATGCGTCGCCAGATGGACGAGATGCGCCGTCAGATCGAAAAGCTGGCGGGCGGCAAGGGCAAATGACCGACCGGATCCAGGCCGTCGGCGGACCGGACCGCGTGGATCGCCGCGAAGGCGAACGCCGCGAGCGCGAGCGGCGCGCCCGATCCGCCTCGCGCGCCCTGGTCCCCGTCGATGCGCCGGAGATGGTCGAGCCCCAACCGGCCCCGGCAAGAGCTGCCGTCCTGCCGACGCCCGAGCCCGGCGCCGCCGCCTTCGTCGCGCAGCAGATGGGCCAGAGTGGGCAGAAACGCGGCCTGCGCGGCGGTCCGCCGGTGCTGGATGCTGCCCGCTCCGCCTACCTCGGAGCCGAATATTCGGGTGCGGCCGAGCGTCGTCCGAAAACAGGCAAGACCGCCAAGACCGACATCTGAGCTGACGCCGCTCCGGCGGCACGGGGTTTGCTGGGGTCGAGGCAGAACGCTCTCAGCCGGACCTGCCCATGCCCGCCGTCTTCACCCTCGTCGCCAAAGCCTTCGACATCGCCGTCGTCGCCCTGATCTTCACGGCGTTTTCGTAGGCGCTACCGCGCTTTGCGCTGCTTGAGCGCATGTTTCTAGGGCCTACCGCGCTTCGCGCGACTTGAGGCCGAGTTCGCGCTTGGCGGTCACGCCCCGCCGAAATCGAAATCCTTGCGCGACGCGATGATGGTCACGATGAACCCGGCCAGCACGTCCAGCAGGATCATGATCACGATCAGGAAGAAGGTCGAGGTCGCGAACCCCGGCAGCAGCAGGAACTCCACCAGCACGCCGATGAACAGGATCATCGACAGGGCGTGATTGATGATGGCGATCCGCTGGCTGGAGGTGGACTTCACCAGCTCGAAGAACAGCAGGATCAAGCCGAGAAACAGGATCAGGTCGCCGGACCCGATCGTCCATTGCGCGCCCGAGGTCATGGTGACGGAAAACAGCGGGTCGCGCAGCAGCACGTCCGCCTGCACCATGCCCGCCCCGCTCGGCGCGCCGAACAGCACCACGATATTGTAGAGCACCACCGGGATCAGCAGCAGCGGAATGGCGAGCAGCATGGACGGTCCTCTTCGCAGCCGGTCCAACGGCTACGCCTGTTCACCCTGATTTAGCGCCGTTTTCGAAACGCCGCCACAAAGGTTCAAGCCCTGGGAAATCCACCTGCCCGGCTGAGCGCAGACGGCGCCGGCCGGCCGATGGCCTCGCCGATCCAGCGCGCCGTCGCGATCAGGGCGTCCAGGTCATAGCCGGTCTCGAACCCGGCCCGCGCCAGCATATAGACAAGGTCTTCGGTGGCGATGTTTCCCGTGGCGCCCGGCGCGAACGGACAGCCGCCGATCCCCCCGACCGAGGCGTCCAGCACGTCGATCCCGGCCTCGACGCCCGCATAGGCGTTGGCCAGGCCGGTGTTGCGGGTGTCGTGGAAGTGCAGGCGCAGGCTCGCGTCCGGTGCGGCCGCCCTGGCCGCCTCGACCTTTTTCGTCACCGCCCAGGGATCGCCCGCGCCGATGGTGTCGGCCAAACCGATCTCGCCGACGCCCATCTCGGCGATCGCGCCGACCATGTCCGCGACCTGATCGACCGACACCTCGCCGTCGAACGGACAGCCCCAGACGCAGGAGATCATGGCCGACAGCGACGGCGCGCCCTCGCTGGCCTCGGCGTTGTGGCGGCGGGCGACGATCTCGCCCAGCATGGCCAGTTGATCCTTCACCGCCAGGCCCTGGTTCTTCAGGCCGAAGCCGTCGGTGGCGGCGACCGAGACATTGACCTCGTCCACCCCGGTTGCCAGCGCCCGGTCATAGCCCTTGCCGTTCAACACGAGGCCGATGCGGCTGCGCCCCGCCGCGTGCGGCAGGGCGGCCATGACCTCCTCGGCGCCGGCCATCTGCGGCACATATTTGGGATGGACGAAGGAGACGGCCTCGATCCGTCTCGCCCCCGCCTGCTCAAGCCGCCGCACAAGATCGGCGCGGACGGCGGGCTCAAGCACCGCCTTTTCGTTCTGCAGGCCATCGCGCGGCCCGACTTCGACGATCTGGATGAAGCGGCCCATCACTCGGCTCCCGCTGCGGCGTTCCCGTTCCCATTCCCGTTTCGGGGCGGCGGCGCATAGACGGTCAGGCTGACCGGATCGCCGGCCGAATAGTTGTAGCCGTTGACCGTCCCGACCGCGCGACCGGACACGCCCAGACGCGCCGCAGCCGCACGGAAGGCGTCGGCGTCACGTCCCTCGACGATGGCGGGCCGCCCCTCGGCCAGGGCCTCGGCCGCGCCCTGGGCGTCGGTCAGGTCGGTGTCGCGTCCGGTCAGGAAGACGAAGCTGGGTTCATGGAAGCCGGTGATCGCCACCGGCCCAGGCGTGCGGCCCTGACGCGGGTGCAGATCCGCCGCCTCCAGCGCCTTTTCAAGCTGGGGCGCGATGGCCAGGGGCCGCAGTTGGCGGATCGTGCCCGACAGAGCCGCGTGCGCCACGATCCCGAAGGCCAGCGAGGCGACCAGCGCTGCGACCGGCGCGCGGTTCAGCAGAAGGAAGCCCCCCATCGCCCCCGCCGCCAGCGCCATGACCACTGTCAGCGCCGCCCAGGTCTGGGCCGTCGAGGTGCCATAGACGGTCAGTCCATAGACGGTGATGCCGATGATCAGCAGAGCCGCGAACGCGCCCAGGACCGCCCCGGTGATGCGCGAGACCTTGCCGATGGGTTGGGCCAAGGCGGCGGCCGCCAGCAGGGCCAGCGCTCCGAAGGTCGGCAGGGTGTAGTGCCACAGCTTGGTCGGCGCCAGTTCGAACATCAGCCAGCCCGGGACCAGCCAGCAGACCAGAAATCGGATCGCAGGCTCGGCCCGTCGGCTCCACCCCGTCGAGACGGCGGCGGGCAACAGCAGGGTCGAGGGGAAGAACAGCAGGGGCGCCAGCAGCAGATACATGCCGGGGAAGCCCGAATGGCTTTCGTGCGCGCCGGCGATCTTGGGCGCCAGGTCTCCGCCGATGGCCTCGCGCCAGAAGCCGCCGTCGGTGGCGATGGTGATGGCGATGGCCCACGGTCCGACCATCAGGGCGACCAGCGGCAGACCCCACCCCCAGCCGAGGCGATACAGCCATTTGATGTTCCGATCCCAGATCGACAGGGCGATGATCGCCAGGGCCACGACCAGGAACCCGATCGGTCCCTTGATCAGGATCGACAGACCGATCCCGATCCAGAACAGCAGCTTATGCGGCCGGATCGGGCGTTCGCCCGCCTTCGTCGCCATATAGATGCGCGCCAGCGCCGCCATGGCCAGGGTCGTCGCGCCGCACAGCATGGCGTCGGTCTTGGCGATCCCCGCCTCGGTCGACAGCAGGAAGGTCGCCCCCATGATGGCGCCGCCGAAGAAGCCGACCCGGCTGCCCAGCATGGCCGAGCCGGCCCAGGCCACGGCCCAAGCCGCCAGCATGGCGCCCAGCAGGGAGGGGATGCGATAGGGCGCGATTTCGCGGTCCTCGACATCCGAGGTCAGGCCCACGGCGATCGCCTGCATCCAGTAGATGCCGACCGGCTTCTTCCAGCGCGGCTCGTCCTGATAGCGGATGTCGACATAGTCGCCGCTTTCCAGCATCTGGGACGTGGCCTGGGCGAACCGGCTCTCGTCGCGATCCAGCGGCGGCAGCAGCAGCAGGCCCGGCAGGCCGGCGATCAACGTCAGCAGGGCCGCGAGAACTGGCCCGCGCCAGCCGGCGATGCGGCCATCCAGATCGAAAGTCTTCATTCCAGACTCCTTACACGGCGACTACGCCTGCGTCAGCCGTCTCCCCTAAGCTCTCGTTATCCTCTATGGAGCGCCGATGACCGCCGAAACGCCCGAAATCTCCGTCGTCGTTCCCGTCCATGACGAGGCGGGCGCCGCCGTGCCCCTGGCGCGCGAGATCGCCGCCGCCTTCGCCGGCCGTTCGTACGAGATGATCTTCGTGGACGATGCGTCCAAGGATGCGACCTTGGCCGAGTTGAAGGCCGCCATGGCCGAACTGCCGGCCCTGCGCGTCCTGGCTCACGGGACCAATGCTGGCCAGAGCCGCGCGGTCCGCACCGGCGTCCTGGCCGCGCGCGCGCCGGTCGTGGTGACGATGGACGGCGACGGCCAGAACCCGCCGGCCGATGCGCCCCGCCTGGTCGATGCGCTTCTGTCCGCCCCCGGCGACGTGGGCCTGGTCGGCGGCCGTCGCGCCAAACGTCAGGACACCGAGGCCAAACGCCAGGCCTCCATCTGGGCCAACCGCATCCGCCGCAAACTGTTGGGCGACGACGCCGACGACACCGGCTGTGGACTGAAGGCCTTCCGCCGCGACGTCTTCCTGCGCCTGCCCTACTTCGATCACATCCACCGCTACCTGCCGGCGCTGATGATCCGCGAGGGGTTCAAGAACCAATATCTCGACGTGGACCACCGCCACCGCGAGGTCGGCCGCTCGAAATACACCAACTGGGGCCGCCTGCGGGCGTCGGTCTCGGACCTCTTGGGCGTCATGTGGCTGAAGACGCGGTCCCGCAAGCCGGGCGCGATTTCGGAGTTCTAGAACGCTGTCTCCTCCCCACCTCGTGGGGAGGTGGCGCGATGCCTCTTGCCGTCGTGACGGAGGGGCTGGCGCCGCACCTCCGACATCGGTGGGCCTTCAACAGCCCCTCCACCGCTCAGCGGTCCCCCTCCCCGCTTCGCAGATAGGATAGGCAAACAAAAAGGGCGGGACCTTGCGGTCCCGCCCTTCTGCATTTCAGCGTCGGTCAGCTTGGACTTAGAAGTCCATGCCGCCCATGCCGCCCATGCCGCCCATGTCGGGGGCCGAGGCGCCGCCCGACTTCTTGGGGGCGTCGGCGACGGCGGCTTCCGTCGTGATCAGGATGCCGGCCACCGAAGCGGCGTCTTGCAGGGCCGTGCGGACGACCTTGGCCGGGTCGATGACGCCCATCTGCACCAGGTCGCCGTACTCTTCGGTCTGGGCGTTGAAGCCGAACGAAGCGTCGCCGTTTTCCAGCACCTTGCCGACCACGATCGAGCCTTCGACGCCGGAGTTTTCGGCGATCTGACGGATCGGAGCCTGCAGAGCGCGACGGATGATCGCGATGCCGGCGTTCTGGTCGGCGTTGTCGCCCTTGACGTCGGCCAGGATCTTGGAGGCCTTCAGCAGGGCGATGCCGCCGCCCGGAACGATGCCTTCGTCAGCCGCGGCGCGCGTGGCGTTCAAGGCGTCGTCGACGCGGTCCTTCTTTTCCTTCACTTCGACTTCGGTCGAACCGCCGACGCGGAGAACCGCGACGCCGCCGGCCAGCTTGGCCAGACGTTCCTGCAGCTTTTCCTTGTCGTAGTCGGAGGTGGTGTCTTCGATCTGGCGCTTGATCTGGGCCACGCGGGCTTCGATCTCGTCCTTGCCGCCGACGCCTTCGACGATGGTGGTGTCGTCCTTGGTGATCGTGACCTTTTTGGCCTTGCCGAGCATGTCGATGGTGACGCTCTCAAGCTTGATGCCGAGGTCTTCCGAGATGACCTGGCCGCCCGTCAGGATGGCGATGTCTTCCAGCATGGCCTTGCGGCGATCGCCGAAGCCCGGAGCCTTGACGGCGGCGACGCGCAGGCCGCCACGCAGCTTGTTGACGACCAGGGTCGCCAGGGCTTCGCCTTCGATGTCCTCGGCGATGATCAGCAGCGGACGGCCCGACTGCACCACGGCTTCCAGGATCGGCAGCATGGCTTGCAGCGAGGTCAGCTTCTTCTCGAACAGCAGGATGAGCGGCTCTTCGAGTTGGGCCTCCATCTTGTCGGCGTTGGTGATGAAGTAAGGCGACAGGTAACCGCGGTCGAACTGCATGCCTTCGACGACGTCGACGGTGGTGTCGGCGGTCTTGGCTTCCTCGACGGTGATGACGCCTTCGTTGCCGACCTTGGCCATCGCCTGGGCGATCAGCTCACCGATTTCCGAGTCGCCGTTGGCCGAGATGGTGCCGACCTGGGCGATTTCCGAGTTGTTGGAGACCGGCTTGGAGTTCGACTTGATCTCTTCCAGCACCAGGCCGACAGCCTTGTCGATGCCGCGCTTCAGATCCATCGGGTTCATGCCGGCGGCGACGGCCTTCAGGCCCTCTTGCACGATGGCTTGAGCCAGAACGGTTGCGGTGGTGGTGCCGTCGCCCGCCTTGTCGTTCGTTTTCGAAGCGACTTCGCGGATCATCTGGGCGCCCATGTTCTCGAAGGCGTCTTCCAGCTCGATCTCTTTGGCGACCGACACGCCATCCTTGGTCGAGCGCGGAGCGCCGAAGGACTTCTGGATCACGACGTTGCGGCCCTTGGGACCCAGCGTCACCTTGACGGCGTTGGCGAGCACGTTGACGCCGCGCAGCATCTTGTCGCGCGCGTCGGTGTTGAAGTGTACGATTTTAGCGGCCATGCGGGCAGCTCCTATCTATATGGATTGATTGAAGAATGTCGGACGTCGGGTGCTTAGGACAGCACGCCCAGGACGTCGGATTCCTTCATGATGATCAGGTCTTCGCCGTCGATCTTCACTTCCGTGCCCGACCATTTGCCGAACAGGATGCGGTCGCCGGCCTTCAGCTCCAGAGCATTGACCTTGCCGGTGTCGTCGCGGGCGCCAGGGCCGACGGAGACGACTTCGCCTTCCTGCGGCTTTTCCTTGGCGGTGTCGGGGATGATGATGCCACCCTTGGTCTTGGATTCTTCTTCAACGCGCTTGACCAGCACGCGGTCGCCGAGCGGACGGAACGCCATCGGACTTCTCCCTGTAAAACCCCCGGATCGGGGCGTTTTTGAAACGGTGTGCGGCGCTCTCGCGATCGCCGTTTTGGCAGCCGACCAGCGAGAGTGCTAACGCGAGCGGGAGTTAGGCAGAGGCAGGGTCATCGTCAAGCGGCGGCGATGGGTCGCCGCGCGAATTCTCTGTGACAAATGAACCGAAAATGAATGCCGACCTCCGGGGTCGTTCAAACTGGGAGCGATAGAAAGGCCTCAACGCTGGATGCCTTCCCGCCCCGGAAACGCAGATCGGCAAGCAAACAAGGAGACCAAAATGTCCAAGCTGCTGAAGATCACTGCGGTCGCCGCCGCCCCCGTCGTGGCCCTGAGCCTGATGGCCGCTCCGGCTTCCGCCCAATCGCGCGATCGCGACAACACTGGCCGTAACGCCCTGATCGGCGCCGCCGTGGGCGGTCTGGCCGGCGCCATCTATGGCAATGGCGACGGCAGCTACATTGCGGGCGGTGCGCTTGCCGGCGCGGCGCTGGGCGCGGTGGCCTCCAACCGCGGATCGGGCTGCGAATACTACCGCGGCGGCCAATGCTACCGTAATCAAGGCCATTGGGAGCGCGAGCACGGCATCGACCGCAGCCGCTCGGGCTACGACTACCGCTACGACGGCCGCCGTTACGAAGGTCGCCGCGACTATCGCGATTATCGCCGTGACCGCGACTATCGCTACGACCGCCGCTGGTAAGCGTCGGGTTTCGAGGAGAGGGGGCGCCCGGTGGGGGCGCCCCTTTTTCTTATGCCGCGTCCTGACGGGGTCCCCAATGCGGGAAGGGATCCTCGAGTTTCGCCCACCCCTTCGGACCGCGCTCCATCTCGAAGCGGGTCAGCAAGGCGCGGTCAAACATGGAGAATAGCAGGTCGCGGTTCATGTCCTTGCCGATCAGAACGATTTCCTGACGGCGATCGCCGTAGGGCTGACGCCAGACAGCCTCGATCGCCTTCAGCCATTCGGGATTGTCGTCGGGCCAGCGTTCGCGCCGCGCCGAGGCCCACCACAGACCGCCCCATTCGTGTTCCGTCACGGCCCCGGCCTGGCTCCAGGATCCGACATAGGCCATTCGGCTCGCTAGCCAGAAGAACCCTTTGGAACGCCAGACGCCAGGCCATTCCCTGTTCATCAGGTCGTAGAAGCGCCGGGGATGGAACGGCCTGCGCGCCCGATAGACGAAGGTCGAGACGCCGTATTCCTCGGTCTCGGGCGTGACCTCGCCGCGCAGGGCCTGGGACCATCCGGCGGCCTGTTCCGCACGCTCCATGTCGAACAGGCCCGTGCCGATGACCTGCTCCAGGGGCACGGCGCCGCGCACAGCGTCCAAGATCTTGGCGCGGGGATTGAACTGGGTCATCATCGCATTCAGCGTCCCGAGTTGGGTCGCATCCAGCAGGTCGCACTTGTTCAGAACGATGACGTCGGCGAACTCGATCTGATCGATCAGCAGATTGGCGACGGTGCGCTCGTCGTCCTCGCCGAGATGTTCGCCTCGGGTCTTCAGCCGGTCGGTCGAGGGGTAGTCGCGGTAGAAGTTGAAGGCGTCCACCACCGTCACCATAGTGTCGATCCTGGCGAGATCCGACAGGCTGAACCCGTCCTCGTCGCGAAAGTCGAAGGTGGCGGCGACCGGCATGGGTTCGGAAATGCCGGTGGACTCGATCAGCAGGCAGTCGAACCGCCCCTCGCGCGCCAGCTTGCCGACTTCGATCAGCAAATCCTCGCGCAGCGTGCAGCAGATGCAGCCGTTCGACATCTCCACCAGCCGTTCCTCGGTCCGCGACAGATCCGCCCCGCCGCCGTCCCGCACCAGGGCGGCGTCGATGTTCACCTCGCTCATGTCATTGACGATCACCGCCACGCGCAGTCCGTCTCTGTTGCTCAGCACATGGTTCAGCAGGGTCGTCTTCCCCGCACCCAGAAAGCCGGACAGGACGGTGACAGGCAGTTTGCGCAACTCGGACACGGCAATCTCTCTTGAGGCGGGGTTCATCGATATATATATATATCTAGAATATGTTACGTTATAACATATCTGATCGAGGATGGAACATGGCGGTTGGCGCGGTCGTGACGGGGATTAGTCCCACCGTCTTCACAACGCTGATGGAGCCTCACGTTCGGATGGCCGTCTGGTCGCGTCCGGCCCGCTTGAAGTGGACGGACCCGATGCATTCGAGGCGACGTGCGAAGGGCCGTGGCTCGCGACTTCGGGGCCGGCGCCAGACTGGCTGCTTGACGACATTCAGGGCCTGGGGCGGCATCCTGTCGGCCGTCAGCGGAAGCCCGAACTGGCGCGCCACATTTCAACGCGTAACCACGCGCGCCCGTCCGCGCTTTCATCAGGATGCGATTTCGGTGCGGTTGATCGCGACCTATCAAGGACCAGGATCGGAATGGGCTTTCGCGACCGAGTTAGGCGATGATCTGGACGCGCAACGCGCAGAAACGCGACGTCGCGTGCGCACGCTCCAACCGGGCGACATCGCCATCATGAAGGGCACGGCCGATGGGTGGGAGCCTTGGCCCGACCTTCCGGTCGTGCTGCATCGGTCGCCTGCGGCCAGCAGAAATGCGTTTCGTCGCGTGCTGACGATCGACGCCGTGGCGCCGATCGAGGCCTAACCCATTAACCGCGTCATCAGGGCCGAAGTGGACGGATCAATGTCCGACGACGGGCCGCCCGCGTCCACGTCCTTCAGGATCGCCTTGGCCAGGACCTTACCCAGTTCGACGCCCCATTGGTCGAAGCTGTTGATGTCCCAGATCACGCCCTCGACAAAGGTCTTGTGCTCATAGAGGGCCAGAAGCGCGCCCAGGGTCTCGGGCGTCAGCCGCTCCATGACGATGGCCGTCGACGGACGGTTGCCGGTGAAGGTGCGGTGGGACGCCAAGCGCGTCGCCTCTTCCTCCGACAGACCCTGAGCCAGACCTTCGGCCTTGGCCGCCTCGGTCGTCTTGCCCAGCATCAGGGCCTGGCCCTGGGCCAAGGCGTTGGACCAGAGCGGCGATTCCGGCGCATCCGCATGCGTTTTGGCGACTATCACGAACTCCGCCGGCACCAGCTCCGGCCCTTGGTGGATCTGCTGGAAGAAGGCGTGTTGGCCGTTGGTGCCCGGCTCGCCGAAGACGACGGGGCAGGTCTGGCGCGTCACCGGTGTGCCGTCACGGTGCACCCGCTTGCCGTTCGACTCCATCTCCAACTGCTGCAGGAACGACGGCAGGCGGCGCAGGGCGTGGGCGTAGGGGGCGACGGTGCGGGCGGGCCGGTTCAGGCCATCGACGTTGAACACCTGGGCCAGGGCCAGCAGGATCGGCGCGTTCCGCTCCAACGGGGCCGAAACGAAATGCTCGTCCATGGCCGCCGCCCCGGCCAGCATCTGTTCGAACACGTCCCAGCCCAGGGCGATGCCGCACGACAGGCTGACCGCCGACCACAGCGAATACCGCCCGCCGACCCAGTCCCGGAAGGCGAAGGTGCGACCGCAGCCGAAGGCCGCCGCCTTCTCCGGCGCCGCCGTCACCCCGATGAAGTGTTTCGTCATCCCCTCAGCCGGCAGCGACGCCGCCAGCCAGGCCTTCGCCGCCTCGGCATTGGCCAGGGTTTCCTGCGTCGTAAAGGTCTTGGACACGACCACCACCAAGGTGGTTTCGGGATTCAGGCCGGTCAGCGCCTCGGCCATGTCGCGCGGGTCGATATTGGCGACGAAGCGCAGGTCGATGGCCGGGTCCAGCGGGCGCAGGGCGTCCCAGACCACGCGCGGCCCCAGGTCAGACCCGCCGATGCCGACATGAACGATCGCCTCGAACGTCTTGCCCGTCGCGCCCGCCTCGGCGCCCGACCGTACTGCATCGGCATAGGCCTTCATGTCCGCCCGCACGGCGTCCACCTCGGCCGAGACCGGCTCGCCCAGGGCCTTGAAGTCAGCGCCCGGCGCGGCGCGCAGAGCCGGATGCAGGACCGCCCGCCCTTCCGTCAGATTGACGGCCTCGCCGGCAAACAGGGCCGCGCGACGCCCTTCGACGTCGCTGGCGCGCGCCAGGTCCAGACAGGCGTCGAAGGCGGCCTTGGTCCAGCTCTGTTTCGACAGGTCCAGATAGAGCCCCGCCGCCTCAACCGACATCCGCGCCAGCCGGTCGGGATCGGCGGCGAACTGGTCCACGATCCGCGCGGAGGCGGCCTCGGCGGCGGCTTGGTCGAAGGCGGTCCAGGCGGCGTCGCGGGTCATCGTCGTCTCCATCGGGAATGACAGGGTAAACACTCGTTTACGGCTGGGGCGTATTCAGGTTCAACGTCCCAGCGGACGCTGAAACAGGAAGTCACCTCCATGTCCTGCGGCCTTGCTCTCACGATCGCCCTGGCGATGTCCAATCCCTCGGTGGCCCTGGCCGCCGAACAGCCGGCCGCCGCGCCCGGCGCGCCGATCTCGGTGGCGGGCGAGCCGCTGTTCGCCGACATCATCTCGCGCTCAGCCAGCCTGAAGGCTGTCGTCGATGGCTGGGCCGCCGCCAAGGCCGCCGACGACGCCGCCTTCTTCACCAGCCAGGCCTTCACAGGCTTCAAGGCCCAGGCGGAACAGTTGGCCGCCCTGGACATGCAGGGTCACCTGATCCTGAAGGAACGCGGCACCGACGGCGATCTGAAATGCATCCTGCGCGGCATTTCCGAAGACATGCCCAAGAAGGTGCAGGCCGTTCAGGCCGCCGCCAACCCGGCCGAACGCGCGGTCGCCCTGTCGGAACTGTCCTATCTGCTGAACGACAACGTCGAAGTCATCACCGCCCCGCCCAAGCCGGAAGTCTGACGCCTTCTAGAGGGCGGCCAGCGCCTCCAGCACGCCCTTGCCGTAGCGATCCAGCTTGGACTGACCGACGCCGGAAATGGCGCCCAGACTGTTCAGGTCGCCCGGCTCGGCGTGAGCGATCTCCAGCAGCGTCCGGTCCTGGAAGATGACATAGGGCGGGACGTGCTGTTCCGAGGCGCGGTCGCGGCGCCAGGCGCGCAAGGCCTCGAACCGGGCGCGGACGTCCGCGTCCATCGTCTCCAGCGCCGCATTGCGCCCTTCGCCCGATCGGTCACGACGGCGCGGGGCCGTATCGGCCCTCAGAGGCGCGCGACGCACCTCGATCTGGCGCTCGCCGCGATAGACGGCGCGCACCGCTTCGGGATCGCCCAGCCCGACCAGCGGCTTGCCGTCGTTAGGATCCTCGGCCAGCAGACCTTCGAACAGCAAATGATCGACGATCTCGCGCCAGCTGGTCAGCGAAATCTCGCGCCCGATGCCCCAGGTGGACAGTTGCTGCTCCCACGGCTGCAAGTCCTTGGTGCGGGCGGTCAGATGATCGACGACGCGGTTGCGCCCGAACCGGCCGCCCAAGCGCTGCACCGCCGCCAACGCCTTCTGGGCCGGGACGGTCGCGTCATAGAGCTGGGGCGGGTCGCCGCAGATGTCGCAGACGCCGCAAGGCTGGGCGTCATGCTCGCCGAAATATCGCCGCACGGCCTGGGCGCGGCAGACGGCGCCGTCCAGCATGGCGAACAGCTGACGGGTCTTCCTGACCTGGACCTGTTTGACCTCCTCGGCCATCGGGCGGCTGTCCAGCCGACGCAAGGACCAGGCGATGTCGGACGGGCCATACAGGGTGATGCCCTCGGCCGGTTCGCCGTCGCGACCGCCGCGCCCGATCTCCTGCCAATAGGCCTCCAGCGAACCGGGCGGATCGGCGTGGATGACGAAGCGGACATCGGCCTTGTCGACGCCCATGCCGAAGGCGATGGTCGCGACCATGACGGCGCCCTCCTCGGCCAGGAAGCGCTCCAGCCGGCGGTCGCGCTCTTTCGTGTCCATGCCGGCGTGATAGGCGATGGCGTTGGTCCCGGCGTCGCGCAGGGCCTGGGCCACGCGGTCGCAACCGTCGCGGCTGCCGCAATAGACGACGCCCGACTTGCCCCGCCGTTCGCGCACCAGTTCGATAACCCGCGCATCGGTCTTGGCCCGAGACGCGCTCTCCTTGCGCTCCGCCGACAACTGCAGGTTAGGACGCGCGAAACTGTCGACGAAGACCGTCGCCTCTTCCAGCCGCAGCGAGCGCAGAATGTCGTCGCGCGTGCGGGCGTCGGCGGTGGCGGTGACGGCGATGCGCGGCACGTCGGGGAACCGCTCGGCCAGCAGACCCAGGTTGCGGTAGTCGGGGCGGAAGTCGTGACCCCACTGGGACACACAGTGGGCCTCGTCGATGGCGATCAGGCTGAGCGGCAGTTCCGCCAGCCGATCCATCATGGCGCCCGCCGCCAGGCCTTCCGGCGAGACATAGAGCAGGTCCAGATCCCCCGACCGCGCCGCCGCCCAGATGGCCGAGCGCTCGTCCAGCGACACCCCGGAATCCAGCCGCGCCGCCGCGACGCCCTGCTGCTTCAACGCCTCAACCTGATCGGTCATCAGGGCGATCAGCGGCGACACCACCAGCCCCAGTCCGGGGCGCAGGATGGCCGGGATCTGATAGCAGACGCTCTTGCCGCCGCCGGTCGGCAGGACCGCCAGCACATCACCGCCCGACAGGATCTGCTCGACCACCTGCCCCTGCAGCCCCCGGAAGTCGGCGTGCCCCCAGACGCGCGCCAACAACGCCCGCGCGTCGTTCAGGTCAGGCATATCGGTGCGGGAGAACTGGGGGCGCGTGGCCGGCATCCTTAAGCTGTGCACTCTTTGTTCCCAAACAGAAGACGCCGCCGGCCGCGAAGGCGACCGGCGGCGGCGTCATAGGGGGAGGGTTTAGTGGGCGGGCGCTTCGGCGAATTGGCCGCCGACGCGGTAGCGCCACAGATAGGACGGGGCGATCGCCGCCATGCCGGCCGGATGGTCGATGCCCAGATCGCTGAGGCCGAACGCATCGGCGGCGACCACATTGTCCTTCTCCAGCATCAGCACCTGATCGCGCGTCAGCGGCGGGGTCAGGCCGACGAACCGGCTCAGTTGCAGCAGCGAACCCAGGGGCTTGGCGACGATGAAGGGCACCGAGACCAGCATCCGGTCGCGGCCCGTCTCACGACGCACCAGCTCCAGCACCTCGCGGAAGGTATAGAGGCTCGGCCCGCCCAGTTCGTAGGTGCGGCCCGCGGCGTCCGCGCGGGTCACGCCGCGCGCAATGGCCTCGGCGACATCGCCGACATAGACAGGCTGGAATCGGGTTTCGCCGCCGCCGATCAGCGGCAGGGCCGGCGCCATCGTCGCCATGGCGGCGAAGCGATTGAGGAAGCCGTCGCCCGCGCCGAACACCAGCGACGGACGCAGGATCACCGCATCCGGATAGACGGCGCGCACGGCCGCCTCGGCCTGGGCCTTGGTGCGACCATAGGCCGAAGGGCTGGCGGCGTCGGCGCCGATGGCCGAGATCTGGACCAGGCGCTCAACGCCCGCCGCCTTGGCGGCCTCGGCGATGGTCTTGGCCGCCTCGGTGTGAACGGCGTCGAAACCGCGCTTGCCGCCTGCGTCATGCAGCACGCCGACCAGATTGACGACGGCGTCCGCGCCGCGCACGGCCAGCGCCACATCCGCCGGGTTGGTGATGTCGCAGCGCATGAACTGGATCTGGCCGGGATCGCCCAGCGGCTGGATTTCGATCGCCAGGACCGGGTTGCGCACCGCGACCCGAATGCGCCAGCCGCGACGCGCCAGCGCGCGCACCGCCTGCGACCCGATAAAGCCCGAACCTCCGAAGAGGGTCACGACGCCGGGGGCGAGGTCAGCCATGGGGAAAGCTCCAGTCGAAATCCGTTTTCGGCGGGATAGACGATAGGGTGCCGCACCGCAACGCGAGCCTTCACGGTCACGCTGGCGTTCGACGCGCGGCCGCCCATCTGAGGCGGATGAAGCTTTTCACCATTGGCTACGAGGGCGCGACCCAGGCCGACGTCATCGCGCGGCTGAAGACAGCCGGTGTGCAGACCCTGATCGATGTCCGCGCGGTCGCCGCGTCCCGCCGCGCCGGCTTTTCCAAGACGATCCTGGGCGAGAGCCTGAAGGCCGAAGGGATCGACTATGTCCACCTGCGCGGGCTGGGCACGCCCAAGGCGGGACGTGACGCGGCGCGCAAGGGCCGTGTCGACGAGATGCGCGCCATCTTCGCCGATCACTTGGCCGAGCCCCAGGCGCAGATCGAGTACGAGCGGCTGAAGGCGCTGGCGGCCGACAAACCCGTCGCCCTGCTGTGCTTTGAGGCCGACCACGCCGGCTGCCACCGGGCCGTCCTGTCGGAACGGCTGTCGGCGGAAACTGGCGTGGCGGTCGTGGACCTCTAGCCTTACGGCCGTCCGACCAGCTGATCGACCGAACCGCTGGTGACCGGGTGATAGAGCGGCCGGGCCTCGGCGTAGATCCGCCGCGCGTTGCTGCGACCCCAGTCGCCCTCGTTCCACAGGGTCTGGAACAGCGGCAGGACGAACTTGCGACGGCCCTGGCTGGTCAGGAACTTCTCGGCCGTGGCGACCGACGGCTGATAGCGATGGGCCAGGGCGATCTGCAGCCAGGCGAAGGTCAGTTCGGCGTTGCCTTCGTTCGCTAGGTTCAGCGTACGCTCCAGATCGGCCAGTTGCGCGTTCGTCAGCCAGTCGGCGCCCGTCCGCAGACCCTCGGGACGCCAGCCGAGGAAGCGCTGGCGCTGCTGGGTGTTCCAGTCCGCCCACGGGATGGCCGAGGCCGGTCCCTTGTCCTTGAAGAAGGCGACGGCGGCCGCATCCACCGGCTCGAAGGCATGGGACACCGGCGCCACGGCGTTGGACGGTAGGCCGGGCTGATAGACCCAGGCGTCCATCTGCAACTGGCTTTCCAGCGCCGCGTCGCCCTTGATCAGGTTGTCGCGAATGTCTTGCAGGAACATGGCCGTGGTCATCGGACGATAGGCGTTGCGGTCGAAATAGCCGCGCAGCCAGGCGTCGAACCGATCCCGTCCGACGGTGCGTTCGATGGTCCGCAGGAACAGGGCGCCCTTCTCGTAGGCGATGTCGTTCATGCCGTCGTCGGGATCGCGGCCCTTCAGGTCCAGATGCAGGCGGGTGTCCGCCGCCGGCAGGGACTTCAGCGTGTCCTGAAGGCTGTCCCAGCCCAGCACCTGCTCCTGCATGGCGCGGTCATGGCCATAGACCGACTCCATGATGCGGTTCTCGAAATAGACGGTGAAGCCCTCGTTCAGCCAGAAGTCGTTCCAGGTCGCGTTGGTCACCAGATTGCCCGACCAGGAGTGCGCCAGTTCGTGCGCGACCAGCGACACCAGCGAGCGATCGCCGGCGATGATGGTCGGGGTGGCGAAGGTCAGCTTCGGGTTCTCCATCCCGCCGAACGGGAAGGAGGGCGGCAGGACCAAGAGGTCGTAGCGGCCCCAGCGATAGGGGCCGTACAGCTTCTCGGCCGCCGTCACCATCTGGGCGGTCGGCTCCAGTTCCCATTGGGCGGCGCGCAGGCGGCTGGGCTCTGTCCAGACCCCGGTGCGGCCGTCGAACGGTGCAAAGGCGATGTCGCCGACGCCCAGCGCGATCAGATAGGGCGGGATAGGATTGTCCATCCGGAAGCGCCAGGTCTTCATCCCGTTTGCGGCCCGCTCGCCGTTCGGCGTCAGATGATCGGCGCTCATGACCACCGTCAGGTCTTCGGGCGCGGTGATGCGGGCCGAATAGGTCTGGCGGATCCCGGGGCTGTCCTGGGTCGGCACCCAGGTGCGGGTCAGGATCGCCTGACCCTGGCTGAACAGATAGGGCTTCTGTCCGCCCGCCGTCTGGCTGGGGTTCAGCCACTGTAGCGCCGCCGCGTTCGGGCGGGTCGAATAGCGGATGGTGATCTTGCGCCGCTCATTGGCGGCGAAGGCCGGGAAATAGACCGTCAGCGGCTGGCCCAGGACGGCGTCGTTGTCGCCGACGACATAGCGCAGCGGCTGACCCGCCGCGTCGCGCACGTCCTGAATGTCCAGGTCGCGGATATCCAGCACGACCTCGTTGGCGCCCGGGATCGCCAGGATGTCCAGGGTCGCCGTGCCCGCCAGGGTCTTGGCGTTGAAGTCGGCGGTCAGGTCCAGAGCCACATCGACGACGCGGGCGATCTCGGGCCGGGCATGGGTGTGGACGTCCACCGCTTCGGGACCGGGCGCCGGGGCGATGGCGGGCGGGGTCATGGCCGACCCTCCCGTCGTGGTGGAGCAGGCGCTCAGACCCATGGCGGCGGCCAGGGCGAGGGCGGAGACGAGACCGAGCGCTTTGCGCGTCATCGAGGTTTTCCTGGGCTGATCTTGACGATTGGCCCGGAGAACGCGCGGAAACGCGAAAAAGATCAAGCCTTGGCGGCGACCGGCGCGTGATGGGCCCGGAACAGCCGCCCCCGCTCGGCGAACAGCACCCAGCCCAGGGCGATCAACCCAAAGACGGTGAAGCCGACCGACATCGGAATGGTCGTGCCATTGAACTGCTGGCCCACCGCAAAGCCCAGCAGAGAGCCGACGATGGTGGAGATGAAGCCCTGGATCGAGGCCGCCGTGCCCGCGATCCTGCCCATCGTCTCCATGGCCATCGATCCGAAATTGCCCGCGATCAGGCCAAAACAGAACATGGTCAGGGTCTGCAGCACCGCAAAGGTCCAGATCGATTCATGACCGCTGATCGCCACCACCGCATGGATGGCCGCGATACTGGTGAAGCCGATCAGGGCGGTGTGCGAAATCTTGCGGGAGCCCAGCCTCACCACCAGCCGCGCATTAACGATCGAGGCCACGGCGATGCCGCCCGCGATCAGCGCGAACACCGCCGGAAACGCCGCCTCGGCGTGAAAGACGTCGGCGAAAATCTGCTGCGACGAGTTGATGAAGCCGAACAGGGCCCCGGTGATCGCCGTCATGGCCAGGGTGTAGCCGACGGCCGTACGATCGGTCAGGGCGATCTTGTAGGCCGCCGTCAGACGCTTAACCTGAATGGGCAGCCGATCCTCGGGCTTCAGCGTCTCGGGCAGGCGCAACGACGCCCAGACGATCAGGCCGACCCCGATCAGGCCCAGCCCGGCGAAAATCCAGCGCCACGGTCCGACCAGCATGATCAGTTGTCCCAGCGACGGCGCCAGGATTGGCACGCCCAGGAAGACCAGGAAGCTGAACGACATGACCCGCGCCATGGTGCGTCCCTCATACCGGTCGCGCACGATGGAGACGGCCAGCACGCGGGTGCAGGCGCTGCCCAGACCTTGGCCAACGCGCGCCATGATCAGCGTCTCGAAGGTCGGCGCCAGGGTCGCCAGCAGACTGAACATCACATAGACGCCGACGCCGAACAGCAGGACGGGCTTTCGGCCAAACCGATCCGCCAACGGACCATAGAACAGCTGCGCCCCGCCGAAGCCCAGCAGATAGGCCGTCACAACCCATTGCCGGTCGTTGTCAGTCGCCACGTTCAGGTCGGCGCCGATGTGCGGCAGGGCCGGCAGCATGGAATCGATCGCCAGCGCATTCAGCGCCATCATCAGGGCGATGAGGCAGACGAACTCGACGAAGCCGAGTTCCTTCTTGGCGGGCGCTGACGCAAGGGAAGAAGACATTCGGGCCAGATGCGCCGTCACGCCCCGATCCGCAACCGCAACGCAGCGAAATCGGGTTTGAACGGCCGGCGCCTCGCCAAAGCCGCGAAGCTTCGCTAGAGGAAGTCATGACAGAACAGATGACAGCACAGGCGGCGCTGGACCGCCTCGAAACCCTCTACACCCAATCCGTGACCAACCTGCGCGACGCCGTGCGGGATTTCGTCAATACCGGTGCGCGGCCCGATCCGGTCAAACGCGCCGAAGGGGTGTTCGCCTATCCCGAACTTCGCATCCGCTGGGACGGGGATCGCCCCCAGGACCTGGAGCCGCGCGCTTACGCCCGGCTGTCAAAACAGGGCAGCTATTCGACCACGGTCACCCGGCCCGACCTGTTCCGCCCCTATCTGACCGAACAGCTGGGCCTGCTGGAGCAGGAATATAACGCGACCTTCGAGGTCGGCGTCTCGCGCCAGGAAATTCCCTTCCCCTACGTGACGGACGGGCTGGAAGTCGCGCTGGACCGGTCGATGACGGCGGCTCTTGCGCGCTGGTTCCCGACTACAGACCTGGCCCATATCGGCGACGAGATCGCCGATGGCCTGTTCGAAATGGGCGGCGACTTCCCCCTGTCGCACTTCGACGGTCTGCGGACCGACTTCTCGCTGGCGCGGCTGAAACACTACACCGGCACGCCGGTGGACGACGTTCAGTCCTATGTCCTGTTCACCAACTACAATCGCTATGTCGATGAGTTCGTGCGCTGGGCCATCGAGCAGCTTCGGACGCCCGGCTCGCCGTATCAGACCCTGTCCTGCGCCGGCGGCGTGGTGATTACGCGCGACACGCCCAATCCCGAAGCGGCGATCAGCGACACGGCCTGGAAGAAGCACCAGATGCCGGCCTATCACCTGACCGCGCCGGGCCATAAGGGCGTGACCCTGGTCAACATCGGCGTCGGCCCGTCCAACGCCAAGACGATCACGGATCACCTGGCGGTCACCCGTCCGCACGTCTGGCTGATGATCGGCCACTGCGGGGGCCTGCGCGCCAGCCAGACTATTGGCGACTATGTGCTGGCTCACGCCTATCTGCGCGACGATCACGTGCTGGACGCGGTGCTGCCGCCCGACATTCCGATCCCGTCGATCGCCGAGGTTCAGCGCGCGCTCTATGACGCCACCAAGTCGGTCAGCGGCATGCCGGGCGACGAGGTCAAGCTGCGCCTGCGCACCGGCACCGTCGTCACCACTGACGACCGGAACTGGGAGCTGCGCTATTCCAAGTCGGCCCTGCGCTTCAACCAGTCCAGAGCCGTCGCCATCGACATGGAAAGCGCCACCATCGCGGCCCAGGGCTATCGCTTCCGTGTGCCTTACGGGACGCTGCTTTGCGTGTCGGACAAGCCGCTGCACGGCGAGATCAAACTGCCGGGTCAGGCCAACCGCTTCTACGAAGGCTCGATCTCCGAACACCTGCAGATCGGCATTCAGGCGGTCGACCTGATGCGCAGCGAAGGCTCCAAGCTGCACTCACGCAAACTGCGCGCCTTCGACGAGCCGCCGTTCCGGTAGGCGAGAAAGTCCCTTCCCCACAGCGTGGGGAGGGGGACCGCGGAGCGGTGGAGGGGTTGTTCAAATCCCACCGGCGCCTGCAATGCGGCAAAGAACCCCTCCGTCTCTCCGCTTCGCAGGGAGGGGACGGATCTGAAGTCTTCAGACCGCCGCCTTCTCCAAGGCGCCCGGCTCGACCGGGCTGGGCGCGGTGGTCGCCTTGCGGGTGTCCTGCCGGCGGGGAAGTCGCCAGACCTGGTGCGAGCGATAGCTCGTTCCATCCCAGGCCAGGGCCGTCACGGTGATGGTCTTGGCGTCCCAGTCGATCTGATTGAAGCCGGGCGGCGCGCCGCGCTCGCGGTGCGACAGCGTCCCGCAGCCGACGGCGTAGGAGCAACGATCCGCCAGCGGGATCGGCATGGCGAACGGCACATGGACGTGGCCGGTCATGATCAGATCGACGCCTGCCTCGGCGAAGATCAGGGCCGCCTCGTCGCCGCGCTTGACGTCCCCGGTCATCGGCGTGCCGACCATCTCGATTAGCGGATGGTGGCAGGCCAGGATCCGCAGCGCGCCGATCGGCGCCTGACGCAGGGCCTCGGCCGCACGCCGCGTCTGGTCCAGATCGATGACGCCCTTCGACCAGTTGGGCCGCGCCTGCCAGCCGCGCGCGGTGACGACGCCGCGCACCATGACCGCATCGCTGCAGAACTGGCCGTCGTGGGCCGGAAAGCCGGTCGCCGTCTCGAACGCCCGCCAGGGATGGAAGACCCGCGCGATAGCGTCCCAATAGGGCACGTCATGATTGCCGACGATGACGAAGCGCGGCTCGGGCATGGCCCGCATCCATTCGCCGGCGGCCTTGAACTCGTCGGGAAACCCCTTCTGGGTGATGTCGCCGGTGATCAGAACCAGATCGTTCGGCGTGGCGTGGGCGTAGTCCAGAGCGGCGGCGCAGGCGCGTTTGTGCTCGCAGCCGAAATGGACGTCGGAGAACTGAAGAACGCGGCCCACTAGATGCTGTCCTCGGCCGAAGGCGGCTTGGGCGCCAGCGCCTTGAAGGCCTTGGGCACGAAGCGGATCACGGCCTCGGGCTTGAGCAGCAGCGGCTCGCCGTCGATCACGGCCGGAATTTTCGAGCGGGCGCGCACCTCGATCCGTTTCGCCGGGCGGGTCGAGACGGCCGGATCCTGGCGCCAATCGCTGAACAAGGCTGTCGCAGCCAGGCGGAAGGCCTGGGTTGTGTCGCTGGGGTCCATGGCCGCGGCCTCCAGTCCGATGGGATCCTCCATCGCCTTGGAGATCATCGGGCTGATCAGCACCAGAGCCTCGGTCCGGCGTTTCTCGCCGCCATCCAGGGTGAAGCGCAGACGGCCGGAGAAGGCGCGTTTCAGGGCGCGACGGCCATATTGCCAGGCCAGCTTGATCTTGCCGGTCCGCATCGCCTCGCGCGCCGGGGCCCAAAGCGCCGGCGATCCCAGAATGGCGGCGCAATAGAAGTATTCGCCCTGAACCTCGCCGCCCGAAACGGCCTGAGGTTCGCCCTCCTCCAGCGCCCGCTTCAGCGCCAGTTTCCAGTCGGCGGTGCCGTACAGCGCCTTGGGCAACATGTTCATCGTGCCGCCCGGCAGGGGGGCGATCATCGGACCGTCCGGCTTGGCCTTGGACGCCACCGAGCGCGCCGTGCCGTCGCCGGCCAGAACGAAGATCACGTCCGGCTTGGCGGCGAAAGCGTCGGCGATGATCTGGTCGAAGTTGCCCCCTTCAAACGACACGACCTCGGCCTTGAGGTCATACTGCGCCAACAGGGCTTCGGCCTCACCGGCGGCGCGTGGCCCCACGCTTCCGGACAGCGGATTGACCAGCATCACGGCGTGCCGGATCTGGGCATGGGGCGTCAACGCAGTTTTGTCGTCTGCATCGGAGGGGGGTTGGGCGACATCGGTCATGGCGGCCGAACGCCCCGCAGGCGCCGTCGTTCCGCCCAAGCGTCACCATAGTTGCGGATGCAGTCTGCCGACGCGGAACCTATGCCGCGAGGACACGTTTGCTGCCCACAGGGGCCAACACCCAGGGACAAAGGAATTCATCATGAAAAAGGCGATTATCGCGATTGCCGGCGCCGGCCTGCTGGCTTCGGCCTGCGCCAGCGACCCGTACGGCTATAACAACGGCTCGAATGAAACCGTCCGCCAAGGCGCCATCGGCGCCGGCCTGGGCGCCGTCGCCGGCGCCATCATCGGTAACAACGTCGGCGGCGGCAACGCCGCGACCGGCGCTCTGATCGGCGGCGCCCTGGGCGGCACGGCCGGCGCCATCCGCGGCTCCAACCAGGACCGCAACAACCAGCAGCGCTACCGCGACAATCAAGGCCGCTACTACTACTGCTACGATAATCGTCAGGACGAGTGCTACTGGGACAACGGTCAGCGCCGTTATTGATCAGTGATCAAATGCCGGTCGCGAAGGTCCGCGACCGGCGTTAGGTTGAAGAGGCGGCCTGTCGGACGACGGGCCGCCTCTTTTGCGTAATGGGCCGGCCGAGCCGGAGGAGGGCTGAGATGAAGCGATCGATGGGTCTGGCTGTGGCGGCCGTGGGAATGCTGGCGGCGTGCGCGCCGATGCCCAAGCGCGAGGCGCTGGTGGTGGGCGAATCGCTGTGCGCGCCGGGGCGTTTCGATATCTACTTCCTGGAGAATCAGGCGCGGCTGACCGAGCCGGCGGCGATGGTGCTGAAGGCGGCGGCGACCAAGGCCAAGGATTGCGACGTGCGCAAGGTGCGCGTGGTGGGCCTAGCCGACGCCACGGGAACGCCCGAAGCCAATCTGAACCTGTCGCAGCGGCGCGCCCGGACGGTGGTCGAGGCGCTGACCCAGGCGGGCATGCCCGCGCCGATCTTCGAGCTGAACGCCGCGGGCGATGCGGGCGCCACAACGGCAGCCGGCAATGACGAACCGCTGCGGCGCCGTGCGGAAGTGATCTACGAGGCCTATCCGCGCTGATCGACGCGGGGGCGGGCGCAGCGATGGCGCGGGGACGCGTGACGCATTAGGTTGCGGCGCTCCCCTCGCCTGCCGGAACACGCGTTTGCGCCTCTTCGCTCTTCTCCTCGGCCTGCTGTTCAGTTTGACGGGCGTTTCGGCGGCCGTCGCCCAGCCGGTGCAGAGCCAGCCCACGGGCGTCGTCGCCTTCGGGCCGCAGCGGACCGAGCGGATCGAGGCCGAACTGGTCCCGATGTCGCAATGGGTCGCGCCCGGTTCGACGACCGTGGTGGCGGTGCGCCAGAAGATCGCGCCCGGCTGGCACACCTATTGGCGCAATCCGGGCGACAGCGGCGGTGCGACCAGCCTGATCTGGACCCTGCCCGCCGGGGTGACCGCCGATCCGATCCTGTGGCCCCTGCCCAGCCGCCAGCGGCTGATGAGCCTGATGAACTATGGCTATTCGGGCGCGGTGCTCTTGCCCGTGCCGATCCATGTGCCGCCGACGGCGCGGCCGGGCGAAGTGCTGACCCTGACGACGGATGTGCTGTTTCTGGTGTGCAGCGACCAGATGTGCGTGCCCGAGCCGATGACCCTGTCGCTGGCGCTGCCGGTGCGCGAGGGCGCAGCGCCCTTGGCCAAACCCTGGGGCGAGGAGATCGAGCGGCTGGTCGAAACCGCGCCTCGCCCGGCCGGGATCGAGGCGCGCGTCACGCGTCAGGGCGGCCAGCTGATCCTGACCGCGACCGGCGGCCCCCTATCTGGTGACCAGGCGGGCGCCGACATCAGCCAAGTCTATTTCTATCCTTTCGACGGCGGGCGCATCGACCACGCGGCGTCGCAGTCGGGTCAGCGGGGGCCCAATGGCCTGACCCTGACGCTGACGGCCGGCAAGGATGCCACGCAGACGGCGCTGAGCGGGGTCCTGGCGACCGACAAGGGCGCGTGGGAGATCACGGCGGAGCCGGGCGCGCCTCTGGCAGCCGCCCAAGGCGGCGCGGCGCTGAAACCGCTGGACGAAACCACGGCCGCGCCGGCGAAGACCGGCGCTTTGGTCTTCCTTCAGGCCCTGGGCCTGGCGCTGCTGGGCGGGCTGGTGCTGAACCTGATGCCGTGCGTCTTCCCGGTTCTGGCGATGAAGGCGGCGTCGCTGTCGGCGGCGGCGCATGATCCGGCGCGGGCGCGGCGCGACGGCTTGGCCTTCACCGCCGGGGTGCTGGTCAGCTTCCTGGTTCTGGCCGGTGTTCTGCTGGCGCTCAGGGCGGCGGGTCAGGCGATCGGCTGGGGCTTCCAGCTTCAGTCGCCGGGCGTGGTCGCGGCCCTGGCCCTGGTCATGCTGCTGGTCGGGTTGAATCTGTCGGGCGTCTTCCATGTCGGCGCCGGATTGCAGAACGCGGGGTCCGGCCCCCTGTCGCGCCTGCCCGGCTCGGCGGGCGCCTTCTTCACCGGCGTTCTGGCCGTGGTCGTTGCGGCGCCCTGCACCGCGCCCTTCATGGCCGCAGCGCTCGGGGCGGCCCTGGTCCTGTCCTGGCCGATGGCGCTGGCCGTGTTCTTTATGCTGGGGCTGGGTCTGGCCCTACCCTATCTGGCGATCAGCCTGTCGCCCGGCCTGCTGTCGCGCTTGCCGCGACCGGGCGTCTGGATGGAGCGGCTGAAGGGTCTGCTGGCCTTTCCCATGTATGGGGCGGCGCTGTGGCTGCTGTGGGTGTTCACGCGACAGAGCGGCGTCGACGCCTTGGGCCTGCTGCTGACGGCGGCGCTGCTGCTGGCCCTGGCGGCCTGGTTGACAGGCCTGGCGCAAGCGGCGCGCCAGCGTGATGAACGACCGATCCTGACCACGATCTGCGCGGTCGTCGTCGGCGTTCTGGCGCTGGGCCTGGCAGGCGTTGCGGCCGGCGCAGCGCGGGATGCGGACGCCGCGCCGCAAGGCGACATCGGCCCGCTGGCGGCCCAGCCCTGGTCGGCGGCGGCGGTGAAGGCTGCGACCGCGTCGGGACGCCCCGTGCTGGTCAATCTGACCGCCGACTGGTGCGTGACGTGCAAGATCAACGAACGCGCGGCCCTGTCTTCGCCGCGTGTCGCCAAGGCGATGCGCGAAGCGAACGCCGCCTATTTGGTCGGCGACTGGACCCGGCGCGACGACGCCATCACGCGTGAGCTTCAGGCGCACGGGCGATCGGGCGTGCCACTGTATCTGCTGTATCGCCCGGGTCGGGCCGAGCCGAAAATCCTGCCGCAGCTGCTGACCGAGGGCGTGGTCGTGGATGCGCTGAAGGATTGAGCGTCAGCTCAGGAACCGCTGCACCGCCGCCAGAAACCGCTGCGGCTGTTCGATCATCACCTGGTGCTCGGCGCCTTCGATCCGCTCGAACCTGGCCGTGCGCGCCAGGCCTTGAAATCCGTAGCGATACAGCCCCTCCAACCGGTTGCGGGGCGCGTCGGGATCGCGGGTCCAGCCATAGACGACAGTGACCGGAGCGGTGATCTGCGACAGGCGGGGGCGCAGATCGACGGTCAGGGCCTCATACAGACCCTGAGCCAGGACGCGCCGGTCGCCGCCTTGAAGCCCCAGCCCCTGGAACACCATGTCGCCGGCCAGACCCATGTCCACGCCGAAGGCCGCGACCTGGGACTTCAGCGCCTGATCGCCGAACAGGAGCAGGGCCTGATAGCCCAGCCGGGCCAGGGGCTCGACCTGATCCGATGTGGTGCGGGCGTCGATCAGGGACGGGAAGAAGGGCGAGGAATCGACCACCATGACGCGCCCGATGCGGTCGCCCATGTCGGCGGCGACGCGCAGGGCGATCTGGCCGCCCAGCGAATGGCCGATCACGGCGGGACGGTCGATGCGCTGCTCACGGATGTAGCGTTCGATCTCGCTGGCGGCCGGGCCGGCCAGACCGCCGCTGACATTGTCGCCGATTTGCGTCTCGCCGAAGCCGCGCAGGGTGACCAGATGCACCCGGTAGCGGTCATCCAGCCGATCCGCCGTCGATCGCCAGGCCGAGCCGGTGGAGCCCAGGCCGGGGATGAAGATGATGTCTGGCCCCCGCCCGCGCGTCTCGACGATGATGCGACTGGAGCTGAAAGCCGGGGACTGAGATTGCGCCTGGACGGCGATGGGGGCGAGGACGAACAGGGTCGCAAGGAGCGAGGCGAAAAGGCGGATCATCATTCGCCCCTAACGCCCGATCACGGCGATCGGTTGACGCGCGCGTGCGACCTATCGCCCCTTGAACTCGGGTTTGCGCTTTTCGACGAAGGCGGACATGCCCTCCTTCTGGTCCTCGAAGGCGAACAAGGAGTGGAACAGGCGGCGTTCGAACTGGACGCCCTGGGTCAGGGTCGTCTCCAGCGCGGCGTTGACCATCTCCTTGTTGGCCATGATCGCCAGCGGGCTTTGCGAGGCGATCTTGGCGGCGATCTTGCGCGTTTCGTCCAGCAAGCTTTCGTGAGGGAAGACGCGCGAGGCCAGGCCCGACGCCAAAGCTTCGGCTGCATCCATCATCCGCGCGGTCAGAACCATGTCCATGGCCTTGGACTTGCCCACCAGACGGGTCAGGCGCTGGGAGCCGCCGATGCCCGGCGCGACGCCCAGGTTGATCTCGGGCTGGCCGAACTTCGCCTTGTCAGAGGCGACGATGAAGTCGCACAGCATGGCCAGTTCGCAGCCGCCGCCAAGGGCGAAGCCGTTGACCGCGGCGATGATCGGCTTTCTGAACCGGGTGATGCGGTCGTGGCCGAGCGCGAAATAGTTGCCCATGTACATCTGGGCATAGGTCTGGTCCGCCATCTCCTTGATGTCGGCGCCGGCGGCGAAGGCCTTTTCGCCTGAGCCGGTCAGGATCAGGCAGCGCACGCTGTCATCCTGTTCGACGCTGTCGAGGAAGTCGGCCAGATCCTTGAACAGGGCCGCGTTCAGGGCGTTCAGCGCCTCGGGCCGGTTCAGGGTCACCACCGCATAGCCGTCGGCGTGGCGTTCGATCAGCAGGTTGGAATAGGCGTCGGCCATGGTCGGTCTCCTTTGACGGCGGTCATACAGGCGCGAGGCGGGGCCCGCTAGCGCAGCCGCTATCGTCGGGGCATCAGCGCCAGGGTCAGGGCGGCGCGGACCAGTTCGACCACGACCACCATGCCCAGCAGCAAATTGGCGGCGATCACCTGACCCCGCGCGCCGGACAGGTCCAGCGTCCAGCCGAAGACGGACGACAGGGCCAGGATCAGCGCCGAGATCAGAACCAGCCCGACCAGCAGCATCAGGGCGACATGACCCGCCTTCAGCGCCGCCTGGAGCGTCGGCCCCTCGTCCAGCACGCGGGCGCGGCGGCGGAACAGCCGGGCGATCAGGCCGGTGGCGGCGGCCTCGGCGACGGCGACGACGACCAGGGCGGCGACGAACCACCAGATCAGGTCGCCGAGGTCGCCGTCGCGCAGGCCCTGGACGAAGTGGGCGAAATAGGCGCCCCAGACCAGGACGCCGACGATCAGACTGATCCACAGGTGGATTTTGCGCATGGGTCGGATCTCGAAGGCTTATCGCTTCTGGCAGGAGGGGCAGTAGAAGGTGGAGCGGCCGCCCTGGACGATGCGGGCGACGACGCCGGTGCATTTCTCACCCCGACACGGTTCGCCCTCGCGGCCATAGACGTCGAACCGGTGCTGGAAATAACCCTGGCCGCCCTCGGCGTTGGCGAAGTCGCGCAGGGTCGAGCCGCCCGCCGCGATGGCGTCGTTCAGGACGTTGCGGACCTCGGTCGCCAGACGCTCCAGCCGCGCCTTGGACACCGATCCGGCCGCGACCAGGGGCGAGATGCGGGCGCGGTACAGGGCCTCGCAGACATAGATATTGCCCAGGCCGGCGACGATCCGCTGGTCCAGCAGACTGACCTTGATGTTCTGTTTCTTGCCCGCAAAGGCCTCAACCAGATGGGCGCCGGAAAAGCCGTTGCCCAGCGGCTCGGGCCCCAGGCCGGCGAACCAGGGATGGGTTTCGACCTGGTCGCTGGAGATCAGGCCCATGAAGCCGAACCGGCGCGCGTCGGCGTATCCGATGCGTGTCGCCGCCCCACAGCGGAGGGCGCAGCCGCTGAAATGTTCGTGCTTGCCGGCGATGGGCGCAGCCTCCTCGAACTCGCCCAGCAGGGTTCCGTCCAGGGTGAACCGGCCGGTCATGCCCAGATGGGTGATCCAGGTCTCGCCGGTGGACAACGGCATCAGCAGATATTTGGCTCGCCGGTCGATCCGCAGGACCGTCGCCCCCTCCAGCCGTTCGACGAACTGCTCGGGGAAGGGAAATCGCAGGTCGGGTCGGTTGATCCGGACCCGCGACAGCCGCGCGCCTTCCAGAACCGGCGTCAGGCCGCGTCGGACGGTTTCGACCTCGGGAAGTTCGGGCATGGCCCGGTCCTAGCCCGTCCGGGTCGCGGGGCCAAGCGGCCGTGGGCCTCGCATCTGACCGCGACCAGTTGCCGCCTGCGACAGAATGCGCTTACGTCCGCGCAAACGTGGGACCTCGCATATGACAGACGCCGCCGCCGCCCCCAAGGGTCGGCTAGAACTGACGCTCCGCGCCCTGGTGCTGGGCTGCCTGCTGGCGGTGATCTTCACCGCCGCCAACACCTATCTGGGCCTGCTGGTCGGCCTGACCTTCGCCTCGGCCATTCCGGCGGCGGTGATCTCGATGGCGGTGCTGCGGGCGTTCCGCACCTCGACCATCTGGGAGAATATGACCGTCCAGACCGTGGCCTCGGTCGGCGGGGCCATGAGCTCGATCATCTTCGTCCTGCCGGGCCTGGTGATGATCGGCTGGTGGCTGGAGTTTCCGTTCTGGCAGTCGGTGGCGATCTGCATCCTGGGCGGCGTGCTGGGCGTGACCTTCTCGATCCCGCTGCGCCGGGCGCTGGTCGTCAACGGCGGCCTGCCCTACCCCGAAGGCGTCGCCGCCGCCGAGGTGCTGAAGGTCGGGTCGCGCGGGGCCGAACAGACCGAAAGCGCGGTGCGCGAGAACAAGTCCGGCCTGTGGGTCGTCGTCGCCGGCGCCGTGGTGTCGTCAGGCTACGCCCTGCTAGTCGCGGGTCGGGTCTTTGCGGGCGAAGCGGCCAAGTTCTTCAAACTGCCGGCCGCGCTGGGCGGCGGGGCGACGGGCATGGGCTTCGGCATGCAGTTCGCCCTGCTGGGCGCCGGTCACCTGATCGGCCTGACGGTCGGTCTGGCGCAGCTGTTCGGCCTGGTGCTGGCCTGGGCCATCGCCGTGCCGATCCTGACCAGCCCGGACACCATCGCCTGGCTGACGGCGCACGGCATTCCATCGATCGCCTCGACCCTGCCCGCCGGCGCGCCGGCCGAGGAGCTGGCGACCACCGTCTGGGCGCGCGAGGTGCGGTTCATGGGCGCGGGCGTCATCGGCGTCGCCGCCATCTGGACCCTGATCAAACTGGCCGGTCCGCTGGTCGGCGGCCTGACTTCGGCGCTGGCCGCCAACGCCAAACGCGCCCACGGCGAAGTGCTTGAGCGCACGGAACAGGATTTGCCCATCAAACTGGTGGGCGGCGTTTCGGTCGCCTGCCTGGTCGGCATCGCCGGCCTTCTGGCCTGGTTCGCCCAGAGCGCTCCGGCCCTGGCGGGGTCGACGCCGCTCTTGGTAATCGGCGGCCTGGTCTATGTGGTGCTGATTGGTTTCGCCGTGGCGGCCATCTGCGGCTATATGGCCGGTCTGATCGGCTCGTCGAACAGCCCCGTGTCGGGCGTCGGCATCCTGGCCATCGTCATCGCCTCGCTGCTGATGCTGGGCGTCATGGCCATCGCCGGCGTGCCGGCCGATCCGTCGATCATCGCCTTCGCCCTGATCGTGACGGCGGTGGTCTTCGCCGTCGCCGTCATCGCCAATGACAACCTTCAGGATCTGAAGACCGGCCAACTGGTCGAGGCCACGCCGTGGCGCCAGCAGGTGGCGCTGATCGTCGGCGTCGGCGCCGGCGCCTTGGTGATCCCCTTCATCCTGAACCTGCTGAACCAGGCCTTCGGCTTCGAAGGCGGCCCGCCCGCCATCGTGGAAGGTGCCAAGACCCTCGCAGCGCCGCAGGCGACCCTGATCTCGGCCCTGGCGCGCGGCGTCATCGGCGGCGACCTGCGCTGGGACCTGATCGGTCTGGGCGCGGCGATCGGCGTGGTCATCATCGTGCTGGACGCGGTCGTGTCGAAAGCGAGCAAGGGCAAGGTCAAGCTGCCGCCGCTGGCCGTCGGCATCGGCTTCTATCTGCCGGCCGCGGTCACCACCATGCTGGTCATCGGCGCCGTCGCCGGCTGGATCTACGACAAGGCGGTCTCGTCCACCCGCTACGCCGACGTGGCGCGCCGGATGGGCGTGCTGCTGGCCTCGGGCCTGATCGTCGGCGAAAGCCTGTTCGGCGTCTTCACCGCCGGCGTCATCGTGGCGACCCGGGACGACGCGCCCTTCGCCATGCTGCCCGAGGGCTCGGCCTGGCCGGCCATGCTGGCGGGCATCGTCGGCTTCGCTGTCGCGGTGTTCGGCTTGTACGCCTGGACGCGCAGCCGGGCTTCGAAGGTCTAGCGACGAGGTTCAATCAGAAAGAAAGGCCGCCCTTCGAGGCGGCCTTTTGCATTTCAGGCGGCGCTCCGCGTGGCGACCATCATATAGTTGATGCCCGCATCGTCGGTCTGGCTCCATCGGTCGTGGAGCGGGTCGTAGTTCAGGCCATAGGGGCCTTCGACCGTCACCGGCTCGGCGGCCAGCATCGACCGGATCTCGTCGGGCTTCAGGAACTGGCGCCAGTCGTGGGTGCCGGCCGGCACCCAGCGCAGGATGTATTCCGCCGCCACCTTGCCCAGGGCCAGCGACTTCAGCGTGCGGTTCAGGGTGGCGACCATCATCACCCCGCCCGGCCGGACCAGGCGCGAACAGGCGCGCACGAAGCCTTCGGGATCGGCGACGTGTTCGATCACCTCCATCGTCAGGACCACGTCGAACGGCCCCGCCCCTTCCGCCTCGATCTGTTCGACCGTGGCGGCGCGATAGGCGATCTCCAGCCCGACCATGTCGGCATGGGCGCGGGCGGTGCCGATGTTCTCGGACGAGGCGTCGATGGCGGTGACGTCAAAGCCCATCCGCCGCATCGGCTCGGCGATCAGTCCGCCGCCGCACCCCACGTCCAGCAGGGTCAGACCTTCGAAGGGCGCCCGCGCCTTGGGATCGCGGCCCAGCCGCGTGAAAAGCTGGTCGCGGATCAACGCCAGCCGCGCCGGGTTGAAGCGGTGCAGCGGCGCGAACGGCCCGTGCGCGTCCCACCATTCGGCCGCCTGGGCCGAGAAGCGCGCCACGTCGGCGGGGTCGATCGATGCGCCGAACGCCGTTTCGGACGAATTTTGCGAAAAACCATGCCCCTGTTGGGGTAGGCGAGACGGAGCGGCGCCGTTAGAAGCGGTCATGACGCGAGGGATGAACCTTCGCGCCCTTTCACGCAAGCAGGGGGCGGAACGCCACGATGACGCGGCCCGATACGACACGACTGGTGATGAAGTTCGGCGGCACCTCGATGGGCGACCTCGAACGCATTCGCCGTGCAGCGCGGATCGTCGCGGCCGAAGTCTCGGCGGGCAAACAGGTCGCCGTCGTCGTCTCCGCCATGGCGGGCAAGACCAACGAACTGGTCGCCTGGACGGACGGCGCCGGACCGGCCGCTGCGGGCCTGCCGCTCAGCGACGATGAATATGACGTGGTGGTCGCCTCGGGCGAACAGGTGACCTCGGGCCTGTTGGCCGCGACCCTGCGCAACATGGGCTTCAACGCGCGCTCGTGGATGGGCTGGCAGGTGCCGATCCTGACCGACGACGCCCACGCCCGCGCCCGCATCATCGACATCCCCGGCGAAAAACTGGGCGCCGCCGTCGACGCTGGCGAGATCGCCATCGTGCCCGGCTTCCAGGGCGTGACGGCGGACGGCAAGATCACGACCTTGGGGCGCGGCGGTTCGGACACCTCGGCGGTCGCCGTGGCGGCGGCCCTGGGCTGCCCCTGCGACATCTATACCGACGTGGACGGCGTCTATACGACCGACCCGCGCATCGAGAACCGCGCGCGCCGCTTGGCCAAGGTGTCCTACGAAGAGATGCTGGAAATGGCGTCCCTGGGCGCCAAGGTACTGCAGACCCGCTCGGTCGAGCTGGCCATGGCTAAACAGGTGCCGGTCCGCGTCCTTTCAAGCTTTATCGAACCCGACGCGAATGGCGTCATGCCCGACAAGGGTGGAACCCTGATCTGCGACGAGGAGGAGATCGTGGAAAAACGTATCGTGTCCGGTGTGACCATGAGCCGTGACGAGGCCCGCATCACCCTGCTGGGCCTGTCCGACCGGGTGGACGCCCCCGCCGACGTCTTCACGCGCCTGGCCGAGGCCAACGTCAACGTCGACATGATCGTGCAGAGCCAATCGCGCACCGCCGGAACGGTCAATCTGACCTTCACGACCGGCCGTCGCGACGCCGTGCGCGCCGCCGACCTGATGACCGCCGCCAAGGAGCAGCTCGGCTTCGAGGAAATCCGCGTCGACGAGGACGTGGCCAAGGTTTCGGTCGTCGGCGTGGGCATGCGCAGCCATGCGGGCGTCGCCCAGACCATGTTCAAGGCCCTGGCCGACAAGGGCGTGAAGTTCCAGGCGATCTCGACCTCCGAGATCAAGATCAGCGTGCTGATCGACGCCGCCTACGCCGAGCTGGCCGTTCGCGCCCTGCATTCGGCATATGGGCTGGACGCGGTATAGGGTGATTTCAGAAGGCGCCTAGGCGCCGGGGCGCGGGAGACATGATGCCGGCAGGCGGCGCGATGACCAGAGGACCCCGGATCCTCCTGCGCCAGATCCGCGAGGCTCTGGGCGGGGCCGGCGCGGGCGCGACGCCGGCGCAGGACCGGCTGAACATGGTCGTCAAGATCATCGCCCGGTCGATGGTCGCCGAGGTCTGCTCCATCTATCTGCGTCGTGCGTCAGGCGAGCTCGAGCTGTTCGCCACCGAGGGTCTGAACCCCGACGCCGTGCACAACACCCGGCTGCGGCCCGGCGAGGGCCTGGTCGGCGAAGTGGCGCGGATGGCCCAGCCCATCAGCCTGTCGGACGCCCCGTCGCACCCGTCCTTCTCCTATCGCCCCGAGACGGGCGAAGACCCCTATCACGCCTTCCTGGGCGCCCCGCTGCTGCGCGGCGGTCGGGCCATCGGCGTCCTGGTCGTCCAGAACCGCACCGAGCGGCGCTATGACGAGGAAGAGGTCGAGGACATCCAGACCATCGCCATGGTCTTGTCCGAGACCGTGTCGTCGGGCGAACTGCTGGCGCTGGACGAGCTGCGCGACGTGGAGCTGGCGCCCCACCGGCCCGAGCGGCTGAAGGGCCAGAAGTTCGCCGACGGCCTGGCCTTCGGCCATGTGGTTCTGCACGAGGCGCCGCTGGCGCCCGAGAAGTTGCTTTCCGATGACCCGGCGATGGAGGAGGCGCGGCTGAAGCTGGCGCTGGCCACGCTGAAAACCGGCCTGGACGTCATGCTGGACAAGGGCCAAGGCCTGGCCGGTCCTTCGTTCGAGGTTCTGGAAACCTATCGGATGTTCGCCGACGACCGGGGCTGGAACCGGTCGCTGGAAGAGGCGGTGAGGAACGGTCTGACGGCCGAGGCGGCGGTGGACCGGGTCAGGAACGAGCACCGCGCCCGCTTCGCCCAGGCGCGCGACCCCTATATCCGCGAGCGGCTGCACGACTTCGAGGATCTGGCCAACCGGTTGCTGCGGGTGCTGGCGGGCGATAAGCCGGGCGAGCGCGAACTGCCCGACGACGCCATACTGGTGGCGCGAAACCTGGGCCCCGCCGACCTGCTGGAATATCCGCGCGACAAGCTGAAGGGGCTGTTGCTGGAAGAGGGCTCGGCCGCCAGCCACGCCGCCATTGTCGCGCGCGCGCTGCAGATTCCGTGCGTCGGCCGTCTGATGGGCCTGCGCGACCGACTGTCGGAAGGCGACATGGTCATCGCCGACGGTGAGACCGGCGAGACCTATCTGCGCCCCCGCCCCGATATGCTGGAGGCGGTGCAGTCGCGCATGGCCGTGCGCGAACAGCGCCAGGCCGAGTTCGCCCAGCTGCGCGACGTGCCGGCCGTGACCCTTGATGGTCAGCGGATCACGGTCCTGACCAATGCGGGTCTGGCGGTCGATCTGGAAAACATGATCGAGACGGGCGCCGAGGGCATCGGCCTGTTCCGCACCGAGTTCCAGTTCATGGTCTCGGACGAACTGCCCCGGCTGGACGCCCAGACGGCGCTCTACAAGCTGGTGCTGGATGCAGCGGGCGATAAACCCGTCACCTTCCGCACCCTGGATATCGGCGGCGACAAGGTCCTGCCCTATCTGGAGGCCGAGCGCGAAGAGAACCCCGCGCTGGGCCGCCGCGCCATCCGTCTGGGCCTGGATCGGCCGTCGCTGCTGCGAATGCAGCTTCGGGCGCTGCTGGCGGCGGGGGCCGGGCGCGAGCTGCGCGTCATGTTCCCGATGATCGCCACGGTGGACGAGTTCCGGGCCGCGCGCGAGCTGGTGGATATCGAATGCGCCTGGGCGCGGCGTCGCGGGCGCGCCTTGCCCGCCCTGCTGCGCGTCGGGGCGATGGTCGAATGCCCGTCCCTGCTGTGGCATCTGGACGCCCTGTTGCCGCTGACGGATTTCGTCTCCATCGGCACCAACGACCTGTTCCAATACATGTACGCGGCCGACCGGACCAATCCGCTGGTGTCGGATCGCTACGACCCGCTGTCGCCGCCGACCCTGCGGGCGCTCCAGACTATCCAGAAGGCCTGCGCCGACACCGGCACGCCGGTCTCGATCTGCGGCGAACTGGCGGGACGGCCGCTGGAGGCCTTCGCCCTGATCGTGCTGGGCTTCACCCGACTGTCGGCGCCGGCGGGCGGTGTCGGGCCGGTCAAGCGGATGATCCTGTCGGCGGACCTAAATGCGGCCCGGCGCGGCATGGCCAATCTGCTGAACCTATCCACCGGCTCGGTTCGTAACGAGATCGAATCCCTGGCGCGCAAGCTAAACGTCGCGGTCTGATCGCAGCCGTCTGGACGCACGGGCGGCGTTGCTGGTCGGCGCGCAATCGTCTATCTCGGGCCCTGTGAACGGCGCGTCGGCGCTGTGTTTCCCGGACATGGGGTCAGGCGTCATGGCGCGGAATGCGGGGGTCGCCCCCGAGGCGATCGAAAGCCTTGCGGACCGGCCGGATCCAACGGCCGCCTTCATCGACGCCGCGACCCTGGGCGACGGCTTTCGGGGCGCCCGCGAGCGGTCGGGCAAGTCGCCGGCCGAGCTGGCCGCCGAGACCAAGGTGCATCGCCGATTCCTGACCGCCCTGGAGCAGAACGACTGGTCGTCCCTGCCCTCGCGCGTCTTCGCCCTGGGCTATGTGCGGGCCTACGCCTCGGCCCTGGCGCTGGACGAACAGACCGCCGTCGAGCGGTTCAAGCGCGAGAGCCCGGACACCTCCGTGCCGCTGAAGGCGCCCATCGGCATCGCCTTCGAGGACGTGAAACGCCATTCGCCGCGCATCGTCGCCGGCATCGCCGCCGTGGTGGTCGCCGTCATCGGCTGGAACGTGTTCCAGCGCGCCAGCCTGCATCAGACCGCCCATCCGTCCGATATCGCCGCCGTGCCAAAGACCTGGACCGGAGCGGCCGATCCGGATCCGCAGGTCGCGCTCAGCGCGCCCATGTCCGCGCCGCCCGACCAGACGACGCCGGCCCTCTACATCACCCCGGGGCTGGAGGCCGAACTGACCGGCGTCGATCCGACCGATCCTGCCGTGATCGCCGCCGCCGCCAATCCGGAGCCGGTGCAGAAGGCGTTCAACCCGCGCGGGGCCGTCTATGGCGCCTCGGCCAACGCCTCGATGGTGGTGATCCAGGCCAAGACGGCCGGCGCCCTGGTCGTTCGGCTGGGCGACGGTCAGGCCCTGTTCGCGCGTCAGATGGCGCCGGGCGAGGCCTGGCGCGCGCCTATCGGCGTGGCGGCGACGGTGGACGTGTCCGACCCGGCCGCCTTCGACGTCTTCCTGAACGGCGAATACGGCGGACCGCTGGCCGGCGTGCTGACGCCGCTGGCCCAGTTGAACAGTCGCGCGGACCAGGCGGCCAAGGCGCTGGCCGCCAGCCAGGCGCGCGCTCAGGTCCAGGCTCAGGCCGCCCAGGCCCGGACCCAGGCGGCCGCGACGCCAGGGGCGACGTCTTCCCCTGCGCCCGGGCCCTCTTCACCCGCCCCCGCGCCGAACTGATGCGTCGGCCGTGGTCCCGCCGTCATCATCGGCCTATATGATGCTCCCATGAGCGATCACACGCACGTCCGACCCTGGCGCCACATCGAGCGTCGCAAGAGCCGCCAGATCCGCGTCGGCTCCGTCCTGGTGGGCGGCGACGCCCCGATCAGCGTCCAGTCGATGACCAATACACCGACGACGGATGCGGCGGCGACCATCGACCAGATCCGTCAGTTGGAAGAGGCCGGCGCCGACATCGTGCGCGTCTCCTGCCCCGACGTGGAATCGACCGCCGCCTTCAGGACCATCGTGCGCGAGGCCAAGGTTCCCTTGGTCGCCGACATCCACTTCCACTACAAGCGCGGCATTGAGGCGGCCGAGGCGGGCGCCGCCTGCCTCCGCATCAATCCGGGCAACATCGGTTCGGCCGACCGCGTTCGCGACGTGATCCAGGCGGCCAAGGACAATGGCTGCTCGATGCGGATCGGCGTCAACGCCGGCTCGCTGGAAAAGGAACTGCTGGAAAAGTACGGCGAGCCCTGCCCCGACGCCATGGTCGAGAGCGCGCTGAACCACGCCCGCATCCTGCAGGACCACGACTTCCACGAGTTCAAGATATCGGTGAAGGCGTCCGACCCCTTCCTGACCGTCGCCGCCTATCAGCAGCTGGCCGAGGCGATCGACTGCCCGCTTCATCTGGGCGTGACCGAGGCGGGGCCGTTGCGCACCGGCACCATCAAGTCCGCCATCGGCCTGGGGTCGATGCTGTGGGCCGGGATCGGCGACACCATCCGCGTGTCGCTAGCCGCCGATCCGGTCGAGGAGATCAAGGTCGGTTTCGACATCCTGAAGTCGCTGGGTCTGCGCCACAGGGGGGTCAACATCATCGCCTGCCCGTCCTGCGCGCGTCAGGGCTTCAACGTCATCGAGACGGTGGCGGTGCTGGAAGAGAAGCTGGCCCATATATCGACGCCGATGAGCCTGTCGGTGATCGGCTGCGTCGTGAACGGACCGGGCGAGGCCCTCTATACCGACATCGGCTTCACCGGCGGCGGCAAGGGCGCGGGCATGATCTATCTGAACGGCAAGATCGCCCACAAACAGGCCAACGACGGCATGATCGACCATATCGTCGATCTGGTCGAACAGAAGGCCGCCGAACTGGACGCCGCACGCGCGGCGGAGCTTCAGGCGGCGGAGTAGCCTGCGACATCTCGCAGCGCCGGGTAGCGCCCTTCACATTCCTCGCGCTAGAAACGCGAATCGGCGTCTGGCCGATTCGCGTTCTTTCCTTGGGGGAAAACTCTATGAAATCGAACCTCTTAGCAGGTCTGGCTCTGGCTGGCCTCGTGGGACTTAGCGCCTGCGCCACGTCGGAAGACATCGTTCCGGTGACCTATGCCGTCAGCACGGCGAGCGCCACACCGGGCGCGCAAAACATCCGCGTCACCGTCGCGTCCAGTGACGCCCGCACGGAAAACCGTGCGCGCATCGGCGCCCAGATCAACGGCTACGGCATGGAAATGGCCGCGATCCGGTCTCAGATCGAGGTCACGGATATCGTGCGCGACGCCATCGCCGCCGAACTGCGCCAGCGTGGCTATCAGGTGGGCGACGCCGGCGCACGCGTGAACGCCGAGGTGACCACCTTCTACAACGACTTCTCGGTAGGCATGCTGGCTGGCAAATCCAAGGCCGACGTCGGGCTGACGGTCACTGTCACCAATGCCGCTGGCGCGGAAGTCTATCGCCGCGCCATCGCCGGCCAGGCCGAGCGGACCGTGCAGCTGGCCAACGGCGGAAACGCCGCCACGACGCTGTCGCAGGCCTTGAGCCTCGCGCTCAAGGAACTGATGGGCGACCCGGCCTTCGTCGCCGCCCTGACGCGCTGAAGACTGAAGTCGGGACGCACAGATCGCGCGTCCCGACTTTCATTCAGGCGCCGAAAGCGCGCTTGCAGATTTCCTGACCGAAGGCGCCGGTCATCTGCTCTTCGGCCTGGCTCATGCCGGCCGCAGCGATCAGACCGCCGCCGCCCACCGAGCGCGCGATGTCGAAGTCGGCGACCTTCTGGCCGGTGGCCGGATCGATCAGCACGGCCTGACCCTTGATGACGTTGGAATCGCCGACCAGGAAGGTCATGGCCGGATTGGCGCGTTTGAACTCGGTGATGCGGACTTCCAGGCGCAGCGGGGTCGTCCCCTTGGCGCACTTGTCCATTTCTTCGCGGATCTGGGTCGCGAAGACCTGATCGAAATCGGCCGAGACGTTGTCGGGGCGTCCGGACAGGACAATTTGTCCCACCGACATGCGCGCCGCCTGCTCGCGCGGCATGGCCAGAATAGTGTCGCCGCTGCCCGACGAGACACAGCCGCTGACGCAAAGCGCAGCCATGGCCGCGCCAACATATTGAAGTTTCATGATAAGCCCCATGCGCAACACTGCGCTGAGGGAAGATACCCGGAAAATCGCCGCGCGCAACCTGACGTATGTCAGATCACCTTGAACAGCCGCAGCGCCTGATAGCCGGCCGAGAGCAGCACCACAGCGCCGACGCCGTAGGTCAGGGCGCGACGCGGGGCGATGCGGGCGATGACGCCGGCGAAGGGGGCGGCGATCAGGCCGCCGATAATCAGGCCCAGCACTGCCATGGCGTGGGTGGAGAAGCCCTCGGCCTCCTGCCAATGTCCGGTCAGCAGTGCGACCAGGAAGGTCGCGGAAATGGCGGAGGTGACGAAGAACTCCGCCGTATTGGTGGTGCCGATCGAGACGCGCGGATCCTGGCCCGTGCCGACCAGTGTGGTGGTGACCGTGGGTCCCCAGCCGCCGCCGCCGATGGCGTCGAAGAAGCCGCCGACCAGACCTAGAGGGCCGGCAAACTTGCGTGGGAAGATCCGCTCGCGCGTCTGACGTGTGGCGCGCCAGATGATCACGACGCCCATGATGGCCAGATAGGTGGTGATGAAGGGCTTCAGCAGATCCCCGTCGATGCTGGTCAGGACGAAGGCGCCGAAACCCCCGCCGACGACGCCGCCCAGGGCCAGCGGCACGAATAGCTTCCAGTTCACGTTCTTGTTGACCGTATGGGAGCCGGCCGACGCCGCCGTGGTGAAGACCTCCGCGGCGTGGACGCTGGCCGACGCCGTCGCGGGCGGCACGCCGAACGACAGCAGGACGGTCGAGGAGATCACGCCATAGGCCATGCCCAGCGCCCCATCTACGATTTGGGCCAGAAAACCGACGGCGAGGAAGAGCAGGAAATCTTGCATGGCGTCCTCTGAAACAGGGGCGAACGGTGCGGGCTATTTCCCTAGTCGGTCAATAGGAGAAGAAGTGACGGCGGCTTGCAGAAGGTTTCGCGCCTCGAAGACGGCGGCAATGGCGTCACGCCCGTCCTGAAGCACAGGCTGCAACGGACAGGTCTCGACATCCGGGCAGGTCTCGCACGGACCGTAGGCGGTGCGCGAGGCGCAAGGCGCAAGGGCCAGCGGGCCCTCCAAGGCGCGGATCACGTCGGCGAAGCTGATGGCGTCGGCGGCCGCGCCCAGCGCATAGCCGCCCGCCCTGCCCCGCTTCGAGGCCAGCAGACCCTGACGGCGCAGATCCAGCAGGATGGCCTCCAGGAACTTTCGCGGGGCCGCCGCCGCCTCGGCGATCTCGGCGATGGTCGCGGGGCCGCCGTCCGGCAGACCGGCCAGATGCACCATGGCGCGCAGGGCGTAGCGGGACCGGTTCGACAGCATGATCCGTGATCGCCCGCCTGAGCCCCAGACGCAAGCTGTGGGAGCTCGATCCGACCCTCAGCCGAGTCGCGCCACCGCCTCCAGAATCTGCGCGCCGTTATAGGGTTTCAGCACAAAGGCCTCGGCCATGTCCGCATTCTTCGCGGCGGCGGCCACGTCGCCGGAAATGAAGATGACACGCACGGCCCAGCGGTCGGTCAGGACGCGGGCCAGTTCCACCCCGGTCATCTCGCCTGACAGATTGATGTCCAGCAGCGCCGCATCGATGCTGTGCAGCGCAGCGGCGGCCTCGGCGGCGGCGGCGCTGTGGAACGGGCCGACGACATTGTGGCCCGCCTCGGTCAGCAGTTCGGTCAGGGAGGCGGCGGCGTCGGGATCGTCCTCGACCACCAGCAGAGTCAAGGCCTCGATCTCGGCCGGCGCCGTGGCGTCAATCGGCGCCTGACGCGTGACCACGGCGCGAAGGTCGCGCCAGACCTCGGTCGAGGGGCGGTCGGTGTCCAGATCATAGATGGCGGCCATGGCCTTCAGTTCGCGGGCGTCCTCGGGCGACAGGTCGCCGCCGGTCTCGGCCAGACGGGTGTCGTACAGGCGGCACAGGCGATCAACGCTTTTGGCGACCTCGGCGGCGTCCGGCTGCGACGGGGGCGGGCGATCGAACATGGCGTCCTCCTCACGGTTGTTCGATCTCAACTAATGGCTTTGAGCCGATTGCGTCACCGCGACTGACGCCATCGTGACCCGGCTGTGATCGCCGATCACAAGCGCGGCGCCGGCGCTGGTCCACGCCTCGATACGCCTGCAATCGACACGAGCCCCCCCGGCGGGTAAGGACGGCGCTCCGCTTTTTCCTCAGGACATTTTCCTCTTGCGACTGCCCCAGGCCCGTCTCGATCAGGTGCTCGACCGCTTCCATGAGGTGGAGGCGCGCATGGGTTCGGCGACCGACGGCGCCGAGATCGTGCGGCTGTCCAAGGAGCACGCCGAGCTGAAGCCCGTCGTCGATGCGGTCCAGGGCCTTGCGCGCGCGCGCGCCGAAATGGCGGACCTGGAAGCCATGACGGCCGATCCGGAAATGGCGGCGATGGCCGAGGAGGAGCTGCGGGCGCTGACCGACAGGCTGCCCGATCTGGAACGCGAGGTCGCCCTGCTACTGGCCCCGCGCGACGCCGACGAGAACGCCTCGGCCGTACTGGAAGTGCGCGCCGGCACCGGCGGGGACGAGGCGGCCCTGTTCGCTGGCGACCTGTTCCGCATGTATTCGCGCTACGCCTCCACGCGCGGTTGGCGGATCGAGCTGGATTCGGCGACCGAGGGCGACGCCGGCGGTTATAAGGAAATCATCGCTACGGTGACCGGCGAAGGCGTGTTCGGCCGGCTGAAGTTCGAGAGCGGCGTTCACCGGGTCCAGCGCGTGCCGACGACCGAGTCCCAGGGGCGCATCCACACCTCCGCGGCGACGGTGGCGGTCCTGCCCGAGGTCGAGGACGTGGAGATCGAAATCCACGACAAGGACATCCGCATCGACACCTTCCGTGCGTCGGGTTCGGGCGGCCAGCACGTCAACACGACCGATTCCGCCGTGCGCATCACCCACCTGCCTACCGGCATCATGGTGACGTCGTCGGAGAAGTCCCAGCACGTCAATCGCGACAAGGCGATGAAGAACCTGCGCGTGCGCCTCTACGACATGCAGCGTCAGGCCAAGGATCTGGCCCGCTCGGACAGCCGCAAGTCCCAGGTCGGGTCGGGCGACCGGTCGGAGCGGATCCGCACCTACAACTATCCGCAAGGGCGGGTCAGCGATCACCGCATCAACCTGACCCTGCACAGCCTGCCCCAGATCATGGAAGGCGACATCGATCCGCTGCTGAACGCCCTGATCGCTGAGGACCAGGCGGCGCGTCTGGCCGACCTGGAAGCTGAGTTCGGTTGATCAGCCCAGGACGCCTGTCAGCGGCAGCCACAGCACCACGCCGGTGACGGCGGTATAGCCGGCGAAGGCATGCACCGACTTCAACCGGCCGCTGGCCAGCGGGCTGTCGAGATCGGCGCGGTTGACCCACAGCAGATAGGCGGCCTGAATCGCCCAACCGGCGAGGAAGGCGACCACGGCCCAAGCGCTGAGCGCCGCCAGCGCGACGCCCGACATCAGGACCACCACACCGCCCACGGCGATCACGCCGTCTGCGATCTGATCGTCTGCGGGAACGGCGATGACGCCGGACAAGGCCCGCTGCAGACGCCAGTTGAGCCAGGCCTGATACAAAAGCATCAGTCCGCCCAAGACGTAGAACATCCCTATCGCGCGCGCCGCCCACTCCATGTCCGAAATAAGGCGCCATTTTCTGCGGTTGTAATCAGGGAAAATGCGACGCCGATTCGGATCGTTAACGACCGGCGCAAATTAGACACAACCGTTGGTCTGCGAGCGCGCCCGCTAAGCTTTGGCGGCCAAGGCGTTCTGGACCGCCGGACGCGCCTTCATGCGCTCGAAATGCGCCTGGACGCGAGGAAACTCGGCGATGTCCACGCCGTCGCTTTCCAGCCAGCCGGCGAAGGTGAACAGATAGGGGTCCGCGACCGTATAGGCGTCGCCCATCGCCCATTCGCCGGTCAGGTCAGCCTCGATCAACGCAAAGCCGTCGCGCATGTTCTGCGTGACCTTGGCCGCCATCGACGCCTGGGCGGCGGCGTCGTCGCTCCAGCGCGCGGCGCGGCGACCGTGGGCGTGGGCGACGTGGACGGTGGTGGCCAGATAGAGGTTGAACGCCTGCATCCGCGCAAAGGCGAAGGGATCGGTCGGCGCCAGAAAGCCGGGCGGCGACAGGGCGGCGATGTGCGCCAGAATGGCCGGGCTTTCGGTCAGGACGCCCTGACCGGTCGCGAGCGCAGGAACGCGCCCCTTGGGATTGATCGTCAGATAGGCCGGCTCGCGTTGCTCGGCCTTGGCGAAGTCGACCAACCGCACCTCATAGGCGAGCCCCGACTCTTCCAGCGCAATATGGCTGGCCCGGCTGCAGGATCCGGTCGCGGCGTAGAGGGTCAGCATGGTCGCGCCTCGCAGCAAAGAAAAAGGCGGCGAGATCATCGCCGCCTTTCAGGAAATCAGAGGTCGAGCAGGGCCCGCGCCGGATCTTCCAGCAGTTCCTTGACCCGGACCAGGAAGGTCACGGCTTCCTTGCCGTCCACGATGCGGTGATCGTAGCTGAGGGCCAGATACATCATCGGGCGGATCTTGACCTCGCCGTTGATGGCCATCGGGCGCTGGACGATGTTGTGCATGCCCAGGATGCCCGATTGCGGTGCATTCAGGATCGGCGTCGACATCAGCGAGCCGTAGGTGCCGCCGTTGGTGATGGTGAAGGTGCCGCCCTGCATCTGATCCATGGTCAGCGAGCCGTCACGTGCGGCCTTGCCCAAGGCGCCGATGCCCTTTTCGATGCCGGCGAGCGACAGGGTGTCGGCGTCACGCAGGACCGGAACCACCAGACCCTTGTCGGTGCCGACGGCGACGCCGATGTCGTAGTGGTTCTTGTAGATGATGTCGGTGCCGTCGATCTCGGCGTTGACGGCGGGGATTTCGTGCAGGGCCGCGACGACGGCCTTGGTGAAGAAGGACATGAAGCCCAGTTTCACGCCGTGGCGCTTCTCGAACACGTCCTTGTATTGGGCGCGCAGGGCCATGACGTTGGTCATGTCCACCTCGTTGAAGGTGGTCAGCTGGGCGGCCGTGTTCTGCGATTCCTTCAGGCGACGGGCAATGGTCTGACGCAGCCGCGTCATCTTCACCCGCTCTTCGCGCGGCTGGTCGGCGCGCGGGGCCGCGGGCGCAGCGGCGGCGGCGGCAGGGGCCGGAGCCGAGGCCTGGCCGATGGCGGCGATGGCGTCGGCCTTGGTGATGTTGCCCTTCGGTCCCGTGGCGTTGATGGACTTGGGATCCAGATTGTTCTCGCCGACCACGCGCTGGACGGCGGGAGACAGGGTTTCGTTCTTGGCGCCCGAAACCTGAGCCGAGCCGGTGTTCGCGGGCGCGGCGGCAGGGGCCGGAGCGGCGGCGGGAGCCGATGCGGCTGCGCCCGAACCCGAGATGGAGCCGATCTTCTGGCCCGGCGTGACGGTCGCGCCTTCGTCGGCGGCGATGGTCAGAACGCCGTCAGCCGGGGCGGAGACTTCGACCGCGACCTTGTCGGTCTCGATCTCGACCAGCAGTTCGTCCTTCTTGACTGTGTCGCCGTTCTTCTTGACCCACTTGCCCATCGAGCCCTCGGCGACGCTCTCGCCCATGACCGGCACGGTGATGTCGATCGCGGCGGCGGCGGCCGGAGCAGCGGCGGCCGGCGCGGCCTTGGTGTCAGCCTTGGCGGCCTTGGCAGGGGCAGCGGCGGGCGCAGCGGCCGGAGCGGGGGCGGACGCGCCTTCCGTCACCGAACCCAGGACCGTGCCGGGAACGACATTGTCGCCCTCGGCCGCCTTGATGTCGCCCAGCACGCCGTCGGCGGGCGAGACGACCTCCAGCGAGACCTTGTCGGTCTCCAGCTCGACCAGCAGTTCGTCCTTCTTGACCGGATCACCGACCTTCTTGGTCCACTTTGCGATGGTGGCTTCGGTGACGGATTCACCGAGGGCGGGGGTCAGGATGTCGGCCATGTCAGGTCCAGCTCGTCTCTAGTCGGTCTTTTATACGTGTATCAGGCGAAGGCTTCGGTCGTGAAGGCTTCGAGTTCCTTCAGGTGCCGGCTCATCAGACCGGCGGCGGTCGAGGCCGAGCCGGGACGGCCGACGTAGCGGGCGCGCTTGGCCTTCACGTCCAGCTTGTCCAGCGTCAGCTCCAGCCACGGATCCACGAAGGTCCAACCGCCCATGTTCTTCGGCTCTTCCTGGCACCAGACCAGTTCGGCGTTGGGGAAGCGGGCCAGTTCCTTGCGCAGCGACTGGATCGGCCACGGATAGAACTGCTCCAGACGCAGGATATAGACGTCGTCCACCGCCTGGCCGTCCTTGGCCTTCTTCTCGCGCGCGTCCAGCAGGTCGTAATAGACCTTGCCCGAGCACAGGATGACGCGGCGGATGTCCTTGTCCGCCTTGATCGTGATGCCGGCGATCTCGGGCCGCGTCTGGGCGTCGTCGTGCAGGACGCGGTGGAAGGCCGAGCCCTCCGCCAGGTCCGCCATGGACGAGACCGCCTTCTTGTGACGCAGCAGCGACTTGGGCGTCATCAGGATCAGCGGCTTGCGGAACGGCCGGTGCATCTGGCGACGCAGGATGTGGAAGTAGTTGGCCGGGGTGGTGCAGTTGGCGACCTGCATATTGTCTTCGGCGCACTGTTGCAGGAAGCGCTCAAGACGGGCCGAGGAGTGTTCCGGTCCCTGGCCTTCATAGCCGTGAGGCAGCAGCATGGTCAGGCCGCTCATGCGCAGCCACTTGCGCTCGCCCGAAGAGATGAACTGGTCGATCACCACCTGGGCGCCGTTCACAAAGTCGCCGAACTGGGCCTCCCACATGACCAGCGTATTGGGGTCGGCCAGCGAATAGCCGTACTCGAAGCCCAGCACCGCCTCTTCAGACAGGGCCGAGTCGATGACTTCGAAATTGGCCTGGCCTTCGCGCAGGTTGTTCAGCGGGATGTAGCGCTCTTCGGTCGTCTGATCGATGATGCCCGAGTGACGCTGCGAGAAGGTGCCGCGCACCGAATCCTGGCCCGACAGACGGATCGGGAAACCTTCATCGACCAGCGAGGCGAACGCCAGGCTCTCGGCCGTGGCCCAGTCCAGGCCCTGGCCCGAGGTGATGGCTTCGCGGCGACCGTCGATGACGCGCTTCAGCGTCTTGTGCATGTTGACGCTGTTGGGAATGGTGGTCAGGCGGTGACCCAGGTCGGTCAGCTTGGCCAGCGGCACGGCGGTGTCGCCGCGCAGCTCGTCCTTGGGCGATTGGAAGCCCTGCCACTGGCCGTCCAGCCAGTCGGCCTTTTCGGCGGACCAGCTCTTGCCGGCCTCGAACTGCTCGTCGAGGAATTTCTCGAACCGCTCGACCTCGGCGTCCACCTCGGCTTGGCTGATCACGCCTTCGGCCACCAGACGCTGCGAATACAGTTCGCGGGTCGAGGGCTGGGCGCGGATCTTCGAATACATCAGCGGCTGGGTGAAGGTGGGATCGTCGCCTTCGTTGTGGCCGAAGCGGCGGTAGCAGAACATGTCCACCACCACGTCCTTGTGGAACTTCTGACGGTATTCGGTCGCCACCTTGGCGGCGAAGACGACCGCTTCGGGGTCGTCGCCGTTGACGTGGAAGATCGGGGCCTGGACCATCAGAGCCACGTCCGACGGATAGGGCGAACTGCGCGAGTTGCGCGGGCTGGTGGTGAAGCCGATCTGATTGTTGATGACGAAGTGCAGCGTGCCGCCGGTGCGGTAGCCCTTCAGTCCCATCAGCGCAAAGCACTCCGCGACCACGCCCTGGCCGGCGAAGGCGGCGTCGCCGTGGATCAGCAGCGGCACGACCTTGGAACGATCCAGCGCCCACTGCCCCTCGGGCACGCCCTCGTTGGCCTCGCGAATGTCGAACGCCTGTTTGGCGCGCGCCTTGCCCAGCACGACCGGGTTGACGATCTCGAGGTGCGACGGGTTGGCGGTCAGCGACAGGTGGACGTGGTTGCCGTCGAACTCGCGGTTCGACGAGGCGCCCATGTGATATTTGACGTCGCCCGAGCCCTCGATGTCGCTCGGCACGGCCGAACCGCCCTGGAACTCGTGAAAGATGACTTTGTAGGGCTTGCCCATCACGGCGGCGAGCACGTTCAGACGGCCACGGTGGGCCATGCCCAGCACGACCTCGTCGACGCCCAGCGAACCGCCGCGCTTGATGACCTGCTCCAGCGCCGGGACCATGGCCTCGCCGCCGTCCAGACCAAAGCGCTTGGTGCCGGGGAAGCGCTTGTGCAGGAAGCGTTCGAAGCCTTCGGCCTCGACCAGCTTGGACAGGATGGCCAGCTTGCCTTCCTTGGAGAAGGCGTTCTGCTCGAACTTGTCGGCGCCCTCGAACCGCTGCTGGAGCCAGGATTTCTCCTCCGGCTCAGCGATATGCATGAACTGGATGCCGATATTGCCGCAGTAGGTGCGCTTCAGGATCTCCAGCACTTCGCGGATCGTGCCGGTCTGAAGACCCAGGACGCCGTCCAGGAAGATCGGGCGGTCCAGATCGGCGCCGGTGAAGCCGTAGAATTCGGGCGTCAGCTCGGGGTTCTCCACCGGCTGTTCGATGCCCAGCGGATCCAGCTTGGCCTGCAGGTGCCCGCGCACGCGATAGCTGCGGATCAGCATCAGGGCGCGGATGGAATCATGGGCGGCGGCGCGGATCGCATCGGCCGAGACGTCGGCCGATGCGGCCGTGGGCGCAGCAGCCGGCGCAGCGCCGGGCTTTTTGGGATCAGGCTTCGGGGCCGGCCATCGGCCGTCGAAGACGCCGGTCTCCTCGGTCGGTTCAGTCGCCACGCCGCGACCCCAGCTGCCGGCGCCGGCCGAGGCGGTCACCAGCGCGGCGTTGTCGCGCAGCTGGTCGAAGAAGGCTTTCCATTCGGCGGAAACGGAGCCGGGGTCTTTCGCCCACTTCTCCTGAAGCTCCTCGACGTAGGCCGCATTGGACCCGTAGAGGAATGAGGTCTCGGCAAAGACCTGGTTCAGCCGACCGGCATCGTCCGCCATCGTTTCGCAATCCCTGGGCCCCGACGGACACATCTCCGTGAGGGGCGCGCCCGTCATATAGGCGTCGTTTCCTGACGGGTCATGACCGAAACGGGGCAATTTGGTAGGAAATTGGTCGCAGGCCCAAGAAAAAACGCCCCCGGCCTGAGCCGAGGGCGTCCATCGATGCGTCACACGGCATTTTTGATGCCGAAAAGCGATCAGGCGGAGAGCATCAGCCCTTCAGCACTTCGACCAGGGTCTTGCCGAGGCGCGCGGGCGATTCCGACATGCGGATGCCGGCGGCTTCCATCGCCGCGATCTTGGATTCCGCATCGCCCTTGCCGCCCGAGACGACCGCGCCGGCGTGGCCCATGGTGCGGCCCTTCGGAGCGGTACGGCCCGCGATGAAACCGGCCATCGGCTTCTTGCGGCCCTTCTTGGCTTCGTCGATCAGGAACTGGGCGGCGTCTTCTTCCGCGCCGCCGCCGATTTCGCCGATCATGATGATCGAGGTGGTTTCCTCGTCGGCCAGGAACAGCTCCAGCACGTCGATGAACTCGGTGCCCTTGACCGGGTCGCCGCCGATGCCGACGGCCGTGGTCTGGCCCAGGCCTTCGTTGGTGGTCTGGAACACGGCTTCATAGGTCAGGGTGCCCGAACGCGACACGATGCCGACCGAGCCCTTCTTGAAGATGTTGCCCGGCATGATGCCGATCTTGCACTCGTCCGGCGTCAGAATGCCGGGGCAGTTCGGGCCCAGCAGGCGCGACTTGGAGCCTTCCAGGCGACGCTTGACCTTGACCATGTCCATCACCGGGATGCCCTCGGTGATGCAGGTGATGAAGGGGATTTCGGCGTCGATGGCTTCGATGATCGCAGCGGCCGCGCCCGACGGCGGGACGTAGATCACCGAGGCGTCGGCGCCCGTGGCGTCACGGGCTTCGGCGACCGAGGCGTAGATCGGCAGGCTCTCACCGTGCGATCCGGTCCAGTTCGTGCCGCCCTTGGAGGGATGCACGCCGGCGACCATCTGGGTGCCGTGATAGGCCAGGGCCTGTTCGGTGTGGAAGCCGCCGGTCTTGCCGGTCAGGCCCTGGACGATGATCTTGGTGTTCTTGTCGACGAGAATGGACATGGATCTGTGCTCTGAATTCGATGTGTCAGCGGGGCGGTGGCGAGTAAGGCCGAAGCCTTAGCCGACCGCCGCGACGATCTTCTGGGCGGCGTCGTCGAGGTCGTCGGCGGCCTGGATGGTCAGACCCGACTCGTTCAGGATTTTCTTGCCCAGTTCGGCGTTGGTGCCTTCCAGACGCACCACCAGCGGCACCTTCAGGCCCACTTCCTTCACGGCCGCGACCACGCCCTCGGCGATGACGTCGCACTTCATGATGCCGCCGAAGATGTTGACCAGGATGCCCTGGACGTTCGGGTCGGCGGTGATGATCTTGAAGGCCGCAGCGACCTTCTCCTTGCCGGCGCCGCCGCCGACGTCGCAGAAGTTGGCCGGCTCCTTGCCGTACAGCTTGATGATGTCCATCGTCGCCATGGCCAGACCGGCGCCGTTGACCATGCAGCCGATGTTGCCGTCCAGCGAGACGTAGGCGAGGTCCCACTTGGACGCTTCGATTTCCTTGGCGTCTTCTTCGGTTTCGTCGCGCAGTTCCTTGATGTCGTCGTGGCGGAACAGGGCGTTGCCGTCGAAGCTGATCTTGGCGTCCAGAACGCGCAGATGGCCGTCCTTCATCACGATCAGGGGGTTCACCTCCAGCATGTCCATGTCCTTCTCGACGAAGGCCTTGTACAGGGCGGGGAACAGCGACTTGGCGTCTTCGGCCGCGGCGCCCGTCAGGCCGTAGGCGGCGGTGATGGCGGCGACGTCGGCGTCGGTCACGCCCGCGCTCGGGTCGATGACGATGTTCTGGATCTTCTCGGGCGTGTCGTGGGCGACGGTTTCGATGTCCATGCCGCCTTCGGTCGAGACAACGAAGGCGATGCGGCCATAGGCGCGATCGACCAGCAGCGAGCAGTACAGTTCACGATCGATGTCGGCGCCGTCCTCGATGTAGAGGCGGTTGACCTGCTTGCCGGCGTCGCCCGTCTGGGCGGTGACCAGGGTGTTGCCCAGCATTTCCTTGGCGTGGGCGACGGCTTCCTCGACCGAGAAGGCCAGGCGAACGCCGCCCTTGGCGTCGGCCGGCAGTTCCTTGAACTTGCCCTTGCCGCGGCCGCCGGCGTGGATTTGCGACTTCACGACATAGAGCGGGCCGGGCAGCGACTTGGCGGCCGCCTCGACCTGATCAACCGACGTCACCGCGACGCCTTCGGCGACGGGAGCGCCGAAGCCTTTGAGGACCTGCTTGGCCTGATATTCGTGAATGTTCATGGGGGACCGTCGCAACCGCTGCTGGGAGAGTTGCGGGGCTTATAGGCCCCACCCCTTCGCAGGTGCAACCGTCCACAGGCCCCCTTTAGTCGACCCAGTCCCTCTTGAGGGTGCGCGACGCCCCGATCAGCAGGATCGCGGCGAGCACATAGAAGCCCATGCCGGTGTATATGGCCCAGCGCAGGCTTTCCTCGCCGAAGCGCGGCGCCAGCAGGTCGCTCATCCAGCCGAAATAGTAGAAGCCGACCGCGATCCCGAGCAGATTGTTCAGCAACAGGAACAGGGCCGAGGCCGTCGAGCGCATGGCCGCCGGCACCAGATGCTGGACCGCCGCCGTGATCGGACCCAGCCAGGCCAGGTTCAATCCGGTCGGCAACAGGAAGATCAAGAAGGCCAGGGTCAACTGCTGAACGTGGCTGCCGCCGCCGGGCAGAACCAGGCCGATCAGCCACGGCGAGTTCATCGCCAGGATGAAACAGGGCGCCGAGATCAGGAAGGCGACGGCGGGCGTCAGCGGATAGGCGCCCTTGCCCTTCTTGGACAGCTTGTCGGCGATCATGCCGCCCAGCCAGATGCCCAGGATGCCGCCGATCAGGGCGATGCCGGAGTAGTAGATGCTGGTCTGTTTCAGGGTCAGGTCAAAACTGCGCATGAAGAACAGGGGCAGCCAGCCGGCCACGCCATAGCCGCACACCGACGATGAGGCGGCGCCCAGGCCCAGGAGCCAGAAGCTGGGCTTGCGGATGACCACCGAGGCGGTGCGCCGCGCGATCATCAGCGACACGCCGATCACCACCGCCAGCAGGCCGCCGAAAGCGAGCACCAGCGGATTGCCGAGCGACATACCCATCAGCCAGCTCAAGGCGCCGAGGATCAGCAGACCGGCGCCGAGGCCCAGCATGATCTGGGCGGCGATCTTGCCGGCTCGATCCGTGCCGACGGGGGCGGCGGCCAGGGCCGCGACCTGGGCCTCGGTCTTGATGGCGTCGGTTCCGCCGCGCCTGGGATCCCGCACCGTCAGACGCAGCAGGGGCGCGACCAGCACGCCCAGCAGGCCAACCACGATGAAGGCCGTGCGCCAGCCGTAGGTCGCCGCCAGCAGGCCGCCGACCAGGGTGCCCGCCGCCATGCCCAGCGGAATGCCGAAGGCGAAGGCCGCCATGGCCCGCGCGCGCTGATGCGGCGGGAAATAGTCGGCGATCAGCGAATAGGCCGGAGCCACGCCGCCCGCCTCGCCGATGCCCACGCCCATCCGGCACAGGAACAGCTGGCCGAACGACCCGGCCATGCCGCACAGGGCGGTGAAGCCCGACCAGACGGCCAGGGCGCCAGTCATGATCCAGACCCGGCTGAACCGGTCCGCCAGCCAGGCCAGAGGAATGGCCAGTGTCGAATAGACCGAGGCGAAGGCGATGCCGCCCAAAAGGCCGAACTGGCTGTCGGACATGCCGAACTCTTCCTTCAGCGGCGCGGCCAGGATGCCGATGATCTGGCGATCCAGGAAGTTCAGCATGTAGATCAGGATCAGGACCGCCAGCACATAGTAGCGGTAGCCGGGCCGCTCAGGCCGCTCGGGCCGCGCCTCCTGGACCGTCAGCGTCTCCGTCGTCATCGGCGTTTCCCCTCGGCGTCTTGTTGTTCGTTGCAGCGAGCCTATCCGCAAGTCCGGCCTGTGCAAAATAGGCCCCATGAAGCGAAAAAGGGCGGCGGCCCGGAGACCGCCGCCCCTCGTCGTCAGGCGTTATGGATGTGGATCAGAACTTCAGACCCAGGGTCGCCGTGACGGTGCGCGGCGGGCCGTAGAAGCCGATGATCGAGTTGCCGGTCAGGGCGCCGGGGAAGGTATAGCCGCCGACGCGATAGCGTTCGTCGCCCAGGTTCTTGCCGTGGACGCCGAAGGCCAGGCGGTCGTCGGAGGAGGTCCAGACGATGCTGGCGTCATACATCCAGTAGGCGTCCTGATCGAGCAGCGGCGCGGGCGTTTCGAACTGCTGATAGGCGCCGCGGTAGGCGACCGACGGGATGAAGGCGATCGACGAACCGTTCTCCATGACCCAGTTGTAGTTGGCCGAGATCGATCCGGTCCATTCCGGCGTGTTCTGGAAGTCGCGCTGCGAGGATACGTCGACGACGCAGCCCGGCAGGGTCGGGCAGGACGTATTGCCCGAGGCCGTCGGGATATAGGCCAGGAACTGGTCGAACTTGGCGTCGATGTAGCTCAGCGAGGCGTTGAACGTCAGGGCGTCGGTTGCGCGCACGCGGCCTTCGAACTCCCAACCGCGGATCGAGGACGAGCCGACATTGTCCACCACTGAGGCGACGGTCGCGCCGGCCGGATACTGGGTCGTGATCTGCTGGTTCTCGTAGCTGGAATCGAAGATCGCGGTGGCGAAGGTCAGACGACGATCCAGCAGCGAACCCTTCAGCCCGATCTCGTAGGTCTCGACGGTCTCGGGCGCATAGCCGTTGACGGTGGCGGGATACAGGACCGCATCGCCGCGCATGTCGAAGCCGCCCGACTTGAAGCCCTCGCCCCACGAAGCGTAGGCCGTCAGATCGGGGCCGAACTTGTAGTTGACCGAGACGCGCGGCGTGAACTTCTCGAACTCGCGCGTGCGGGTGTAGTTGGTGCGCGGCGCGCCCAGCGGCACGGCGGCGTTGTTGCCGAAATAGGGGCTGCGGATGCCCAGATACTGCTGACGGAAGACGGTGCCTTCCTTCTCGTCTTTGGTGAAGCGTCCGCCGACCGACAGCGACAGGGCGTCGGTGAAGTCATAGGAGAAGTCGGCGAAGGCGGCGTAGCTCTTGGTCGCCACAGAACCCGAGGTCAGGGTCGTCAGATTGGCCAGACCCACGACGGTGTCGAATGCGCCCGAGGCGTTGGCGTCCATGTAGAAGACGCCGGCGACGCCGTTCAGGCGGCCCGCGCTGACCAGAACCTGGAACTCCTGGCTGAACTGGTCGTCGTCATAGGCGGCCGGGATGTCGAGGATGGGCTGGGGCAGGTTGTCGAAGTCGATGTTGCCGCGCGTCAGGCCTTCACGATAGGCGGTGATCGACTTGAAGGTGAACATGTCGCTCATCTCCCACTCGCCGGTCAGCGACACGCCGCGCGTCTGGACGCGGTTCTTGTCGCCGGCGCCGGCGTTGGTGTCATAGACGTCGGCGGGCGACGGGGCGAACTCGCGGTGACCGTGGCGCGCGTTGGAATCGTCGTTCACCAGATCGCCGGCCAGACGGAAGAACAGGCTGTCGGTCGGGCTCCATTCCGCGCTGGCGCGGAAGGCGGTCACGTCCTTGTTGTAGTGTTCGTTGCCGGTGTTCAGGTTCTTGCCGTAGCCGTCGCGCAGATAGCGGGCCAGGGCGGCCGAGACCTTGAACTCGTCGCTGAAGGGCAGCTGGGCGCTGGCGATCACGTCGCGCTGGTTATAGCTGCCGTAGGAGGCGCGCAGGCGTCCCTCGGGCTCGTCCGCGTCAATGCGGCTGGTGACGTATTTGATGGCGCCGCCGATGGTGTTGCGGCCGTAAAGCGTGCCTTGCGGACCGCGCAGCACCTCGACCCGCTCCACGTCGAAGATGTCCAGAACGGCGGCCTGCGGACGGGCCACATAAACGTCGTCGATATACAGGCCGACGCCGGGATCGAAGCCCCACAGCGGATCCTGCTGGCCCACGCCGCGAATGAAGGAAATCAGGGTCGAGTTCGAGCCCCGCGCGGCGTTCAGCGTCAGGCTGGGCGTCGAGCGCGCCAGTTCGGTGATGTCCAGGGCGCCGCGCGCCTCAAGCTGTTCGCCGCTGACGGCGGTCACGGCGACCGGCACGTCCTGCAGGCTTTCCGCGCGGCGGCGCGCGGTGACGACGATGTCGTCGACGGTCGCCGCATCCTGGGCGTTCGCGGCCTGAGCGGTCGCCTCCGCGTCCTGGGCGACCGTGGCCCCCGCAAGCACGCCCCACGCCGCGCCGGCCAGCAGCGCGCACTTCACATGACGGTTCATGATCCTAGACCCCTTTGTCGTTTCCAGCCCGATGGACGCTTTTATTCAGCGTTCAATGATTTTCACGGAACCTACCCGGTTTCGGCCGTCTGTCAAACTCTGGACTGACGCAGCGTCACTTGGATCGCCGACCGTGGCGCCGTTGCACCGTCGCGATCGTGCGCCTAGCCTTGCCGGATGAGCAAGCCGGATGCCGCCGCCCCCCTTCCCCGCCCCGTCGCCGCCGCGCGTCGCAAGGCGGCGGGCGCTGCGCCGGCGCGGCGTGGTCGGCCGCCCAAGACCGAGGCCAAGGCGGCGGGCGAGACGCGCGATCTGATCCTGGATGCGGCCGAGGACCTGTTTTCCAAACATGGCTTCTACGGCGTCACCATCCGCGAGGTGGCGCGCGAGGCCGGCGTCGATACGGCCCTGGTCCACTACTATTTCGGGGCCAAGCGCGAGCTGTTCGACGCCGTCTTCCTGCGCCGGGCCGAGGTCTGGAACGACGACCGGGTCGCCGCCATCGATCGCTATGCCGAGACGGCGGGCGACGACATGACGCTGGAAGGCTTGCTGGAGGCCTTCCTGCGGCCGCCGTTCGAATGGTCGCTGAAGGGCGGGCCGGGCTGGAAACACTATTCCGCCCTGGTGGCCCAGACCAACGCCAACCCCAGCTTCGGCGGCGAGACCATGGCGCGCTATTTCGACCCGGCCATCCACCGGCTGATCGAACTGATCGCCAAGGTGCTGCCGGGCGCCAGCGAGGTCGATCTGTATTGGGGCTATCACAATCTGTCGGGCGCCCTGACCCTGACGCTGGGCGAAACCGGGCGCCTGGACCGGCTGTCGAACGGGCGGGCGCGATCCGGCGATCTGGAGACGGCCGGCGACTATATGGTCCGGTTCGCTGCGGCCGGTTTCCGCGCCGTGGCGGGAATGACCCCGCGCCAGGGCTGATCGGTCACGCCGGGGCGCAGTCGCGCGCCCGGCTTTCGCCCGGCCGAAAATCGTGGTTTCAAGGCGCGATCTTCCGACTGCGAAAGCCCAGATGACCGCCCCTGCCGCCGACCGCCGCCGCACCTTCTTGCGCGGCCTCATCGTCGCCGTTCTGGCGGGCGTCTTTCTGGCGGTGACCGGCGCCTTCGGCAGCGCGGGCGCGTCGCTGCCCGTACGGCTGGCCTATTGGGTGCTGGTCATGGTGCTGGGCGGACTGTGGGGGCATCTGTGCGGGGTGCTGGTCAGCCGGTTTCTGGATTCGGACGAGCGGCCCTGGCTAACCATCGCGATCATGGTGGTCGTGATCACCGGGCCGCTGTGCGTGCTGGTCTGGGCGGCGACGGGATTGTTCTTCGCCCAGAGGCTCTATCCGCTGGCGGTGCTGCCGGAACTGGTCGTGCCCGTCGTGGTCATCACGGCGGCGGTGACGACGTTGAACGTCTTTTTGGGGCGGGCCGTGCCGGTCCAGACCCACGCGGCGCCGCCTGAGACAGCGGCCCGCCCGGTTCGGTTTCTGGACCGTCTGCCCATGAAGCTGAAAGGTGCGACGATCCGGGCGGTGCAGGCCGAGGACCACTATCTGCGCATCTACACCGACCGGGGATCGGACCTGATCCTGATGCGGCTGTCGGACGCGTTGGAAGAGCTGGAGGGGCTGGAGGGCGCCCAGACGCACCGCAGCTGGTGGGTGGCGCGCGAGGCGGTGCGCGCCGTCGAACGCGGCGACGGCCGCGCGACCCTGACGCTGGACGGCGGCCTGTCGGCGCCGGTCAGCCGCCGCTACGCCCGGATGCTGCGCGACGCCGAATGGTGGTGACGCTCTCTTTAAGCGCATGATTCACGCTTTGGACGGGGCCGCGTTGCGCCCCGATCCGACACGATCACGCGCTAGGGCGCGGGCTGGGTGGTCAGCATCGACGCAGGCGCGGCGCAGCCGGTCAGCTCGTCGTCGCCGATCTCGACCTTGGCCGTCAGCGGGTAGGTGCGGTCGCTCATGCCGTCCGAACATTCGGTGGCGATCAGCACGACGTTCAGCGCCTTGTTCAGATTGGTCGAGCTGGCGAAGGTCGCGACCGTGCCCTGGACCGTCGCGCCATGGTTCGGCGCACGCTGGGTCGGCTGATCGACGCGGGTGTAGATCAGGGCGTCCGGCGTGATCTCCACGCCCCAGAAAGGTTCGGTCCCCAGCGCCCGCACCGGCTGGCCCAGATCGACGCCGCCCAGGGTGACGGCGGCCTGGGGCTGCGGCGCCGGCTTGGGCTTGGAATCCTCGCGGTCGTAACAGGCGCTGAGCGAGAGGCCGGCAAGGGCGATGACAATTGGGGCGATGGCGAGCGGGGCGGCGGCGAGCGGAATGAGGCGCATGACGGCTCCTTTTGGTTCGGGCGCAGGTGAGGTCCCCGCCGCCCTCGGTCAAGGGGCGCGGCTGGGTTATGCTGGTTCCATGTCGATTCGCCCCACCGCATTCGAGTTCTTCGCCGGGGGCGGCCTGGCGGGGCTGGGGCTGTCCGCCGCCGGCATCGACACCGTCTTCGCCAACGACATGGACGGGGCCAAGGCGCGCGCCTTCACGGCCAATCATCCACATACCCCGTTTCGTCAGGGCGATGTCTGGACCCTGACCATCGACGATCTGCCGGGACGGCCCGACATGGCCTGGGCCTCGTCGCCCTGTCAGGACGTCAGCCTGGCGGGCGCGCGCGGCGGGCTGGAGGCCGGGCGATCGGGGGCCTTCTGGGGCTTCTGGCGGCTGATGCAGGGGCTGGCGGCCGAGGGACGCAGCCCGCGCGTGATCGTGCTGGAGAACGTCATCGGCCTGCTGACTTCCGGGCCAAGGACCGAAGTGGGGCGGGATTTCGCGGCCGTCTGCACAGCGATGGTCGAGGCGGGCTATACGGTCGGCGCGCTGGAGATGGACGCCGCCCACTGGCTGCCCCAGTCGCGGCCGCGCCTGTTCGTGGTGGCCATTCAGGGCGAGGCGCCGCGCGCGGCCGGTCCGACCCAGCCCTTCCATTCAGCGCGTCTGGTCGCCGCCCAAGCGCGCCTGCCCGAGGCGGTGAAGGCGGCCTGGGCCTGGTGGTCGCTGCCTGCGCCGTCGCAGCGCAATCCGGACCTGGCGGTCATTCTGGAGCCGGACGACGCCGTCAACTGGCTGGACGATGCGGACGCCATCCTGGCCTTGGCCGCGCCGCTGCACCGCGCCCGGATCGCGTCGGCCCTGGCGTCTGGACAGCGTTGCGTCGGCGCCGCCTATCGCCGGGTGCGGACCGAGAACGGCCACAAGGTGCAGCGTCTGGAAATCCGGTTCGATGGCTTGGCCGGATGCCTGAGGACGCCCGCCGGCGGCTCGTCGCGTCAATATGTGGTGGTGTGCGATCGGGGCTTGGCGCGGGTTCGGCGGCTGACCGGGCGCGAGGCCGCGCGGCTGATGGGCGTGTCTGACGACTATCGCCTGCCGTCGAGCGAAAGCGCGGCGCTGAAGCTGATGGGCGATGCGGTCGCCGTGCCGGTGGTCAGGGCGCTGGCCGAAGGGCTGCTGCTGCCGGCGCTGATGGATCGACGCGCCGCCGCCTGACGCCGTCACTGATCGCCAGATAAAAACACCCCCCGGGATATCGCCCGAGGGGTGGGAAACATGCGGTCGTTAGCGCTGGACCCACTGGCCCTGGGCGTTGCGGTACCATTGGCCCGAGGAGATGCGGGGCAGCAGCTGGGCCTCGAACATCCGGGCCCCGGCGACATCCGCCGAAGTGCCCGCGTCGGCGGCGCTGCGGGCGTAGGCGGCGCGGCGGCCGGAGTTGGTGGCGTCGACGGCGGCGCGCAGGCTGGCGTCCGAGGTCGGGGTGCGGAAGCCCAGATAACCGTCGGCCTGCTCACCCACGGTGCCAGCGGCCTTGGCCTGGTCGATCTGCGCCTTCTGGGCGCTGGTCTGGGCGATGGCGGCGCCCGCGACGCCCAGAGCCGCAACGGCGGCGCCGATGACGAAGAGTTTTCGGAAGGTCATGTCAGCCTGTCCCTTTCAGAGAGAAGCGGGAAATCAGAAGAGGTTGGGGTTCTGCTGCAACAGCTGCTGCAGCTCCTGGTCCAGCCGAACGCGCACGTCGGCGTCCAGCTTGGCGTAGATCTGGATCGGCGCGACCTCAAGACGGATGGTCGGGGCGCAGGCCGCGAGGGCGACGACGACGGCTCCGAAACCGAGGCCGGCCAATTGGCGCTTGTGGATCATGACGTGGGCTCCGGTTCGGCCGAGGGTGATGTCTCTAATAGCACGCCGTCCAATGAACGCGCGCTGAATGGTGAAGTTCAATCTGCAGACGCCGGGACGGGCGCGAGCGTCGCATCCTGCTGACCCTGGCGCGCGCGATTGACGGCCAGCAGATCCGAGATCAGCTGGTTGGCGTTCAGGGTCGTGTCCAGCGTCAGATCGATCTGGGTGTTCGACGGCAACGGCAGTTTGCGGTTCAGGAACTGGCGGCTGATCAGTTCGCCGATCGTCAGCCGAAGCTCCTGGCGCTTGGGCGGATCGTGGCGGCCGCGAATGTGGAACAGGACCGCCAGACGCCCGCCGTCCAGGCTGTTCACATCGGCGCTGAGCTGGTCGAAGGACAGGTTCTCCATCGCCTGATAGGCCAGGTCCTCGACGACGTTTTCCGACACCTCGCCGCCCCCGCCGCTGGCGGCGACATCGGTCAGGACGTCCCGCTTGATCGACAGGCGGCCCGGTTGGACCGCCTCTAGCTTGCCGGCGGTGATCTTGAGCCCGCGCTTGGGGTCCATGATGAAGGGCAGGCGGCCGGAGACGACCGCGTCCAGCTGAACCTTGTCGTCAAAGCCGGTGTCGGCGACGATATCGCCCAGCTGCACCCGGTCCAGCACGATCACGCCGCTGTAGGGCTGGGTCGCGTCCAGCGGGACGGTGAAGGGCTCGACCGAGACGGTCCCGCCGCCGGCGACGACCTGGGCGCCGTCAATCAGCACCCCGGCCTCATTGATCGAGAAGGTCACATCCAGCGCCGTGACGGCCGTGCCGACGGCCAGGCTGTCGGCCGTCAACTTCTGGTTCGGGGCGGTGATCAGGGGTGTCAGGCTGCTGAAGACGATGTCGCCGCGCAGGCCCTTCACGGCCCCGACCGGACTGACGAAATCCAGGCTTGGCGTGACCAGATGGCCGCTAGAGGTCGGTTCGGCGTCCTTCGTCCAGTCGAAACGCCCGTCGAAGCTGACGGCGCCTTCGACCGGCGACTGCAAGAAGTCGGCGGCGAGTGGGCTCAGCATCGCCGGCTGAAGCCCATGCTCAGCGAAGGTCACGTTCGGGGCGGTGATGACGATGCCGCCCGATCCGGTGCGGCCATCGTGCGCCAGGGTCAGGCGGCCGAGACCATAGGCGGCCGCCGCGCCCGTGCCCTTGAGATCGAAGGCGCCGCTCCAGCGTTCGTTGGCTAGTGTCGCAGATCCTGTGGCGGAAAGCGGTTCGAACCGTTCCGGCGTCAGGGCGTCGACGACGCGGGCGGCGGCCACATTGGCGGTCAAACCGATGCCCGCCTTGGTCCCATCGACGGTGACACGGCCCGAGGCGTCGGCGAACCGCATGCCGAGGAAGGGCGCCTGGGCCGAGACCTGACTGAACCCGCCCGCGACGCGCCAGACGCCGTCCTTCGACGTCAACAGCGGACCGCCCTGGGGACACAGCTTGCCGGCGACCTGATGGACGTCGTTCTCGTCCAGCTGCAGCCGCTCGACGGTCAGGTCGACGCAGTCCGATGTCGCATAGGTCAGCCGGCCGGCGTTCATAGCCAGGACGCCGCGCGTCCGGGCGTCGATGCCGCGCGCCAGGTCGAAATCCAGTCGGGCGCGACCGTCCAGCATGGCTTCGAACCCGCCCTCGGTCAGGCGCCAGTTCGGGATCGCGACGGACATTTCCGGCAGGCCCTTGCCGCGCGTGGCGGTCAGGGTCAGCGCCCCGCCGCCCAGCCGCCCCGGCTCGGCCTGGTAGGCGCCGCCCTGACCTTGAGCCACCGTCAGGACGCCGCCGTTTGCGGGCGTCAGGGTGACAGGACGCGACAGGGATACGGTCGTGCCGGCCGCGCCCGTGGCGAAGCGGATGGCGGGCGCGTTCAGGGCGAAGCGTCCCAGCGCGCGCTTCATCTCGGCCAGCTCGGCGATGTCATCGGGGCCGACCGCGCCGAACAGGGGCCAGGCCCCGTCCGCGGCGCGAAGCGATCCGTTCGCCGCGATCTGAAGCCCGCCGTCGCTGACCACGTCCAGATTCAGGTCGGCGCGGCCGCGCTTCAGCGCCAGGTCGCCGAAACCGAAACGATCGAAGGTCGCGCTCAAAGGGCCTGTCGCCTCGAAGGCCGCATCCTTGCCGCCCAAGGCCAGGTCGCGCGACGTCAACGACAATCCGCCGATCGTCGTCTGACCCGTCCGTCCCGAACCGGCGTTCAGGGACAGCGGCCCCTGCATGCGCCAGCGCACGGCGTCGTCGCGCGACACCGTCAGCTTGCTGCGCGTCGCCGTTGCGGCGACATCGGCGATGCGCAGGTCCGCGCCCTCGACGGCCGCCGCCTTCAGCGCAGTCGTGACTTCGCCGTCCAGCCGGAAGGTTTCGATCCAGCCGGAGACGACGCCGTCGAACCGGGCGGCGACATCGGCGCTGCGGGCTCTGAGCGTTGGGGTTCCCAGGCGATCGCCCGTCAGACGGGCGTCCAGAACCGCCCGGCCGTCGCCGCGTCGCGTCTTCAGATCCGGATAGGGCAGATCGCCGGTCAGGGTCAGCGCAGCCCCCTGCCCGCGCGCGGCCGGTGTCGCAAAGCTGTCGGCGGCGGCCGACAGCTTGATCGCCATCCGGTCGCCGGTCGTGGTCAGGTCCAGCAAGCCCGAGAGGCCCTGGGCCTGCGTTTCGCCGCTCTTCAGCGCGGCCTTAGGCAGCCGCGCCGCCAGCCGCATCAGCTTGCCGTCGTCAATCCGGGCGTCAGCCAGCAGATCGACCGGCCCGTATTCAGTATTCAACCGCCCGCGACCGCCCTCGACGATGACCAGGGGTCCGCGCGAATCCGGGCGCGGCGGCCCGCCGGTGAACTCCTTGATCAGCGGGTCCAGCGAGCCGAACGACAGCTTTCCGCCCTTCCAGCTGGCGCGGACGACCGGTCGCAGCAGGCGGATGCGGCTGGGGGTCACGCCCAGGCCCGACTTGGACCACGGCAGGGCGACGGCGTAATCGACCTCGGCCCGCTCGACCACGACATCCGGATTTTCGGGATCGCCGATGCGGATGCGGCCGACGAAGCCGTCGATCTCGATCCGCTCCACTTCGACATCGGCCGGGATCCCGCGCTGGTCCAGCCAGCCGACGAGGACATTGCGCGCCACCGCGCGGCGATTGAGGTAGATCAGGGCCGCCACCACGCCGATCAGCAGCGCTAGGATCAGAACGCCGACAGCGACGGCGCGCAGGACGCGACGGGTCTTGGCCTGCGGCTTTGGCTTTGGCTTGGACGGTGTGTCGGTCAAACGGATCGATCGCGTGATTGAAACAGCGGGCCGTCCACCTTGGTCATCCTTGTCTCCAGCACAAGATCAAAGCGTGACGGTCGGTCGTCGGCGCCCGCTTCCTGCCGGTCAAGCTGGGCCAGATAACGGCGAATCGACTGGTCGGGATCCCCGCACCGTCGAGCTTTGTCTGACGTACGTTAACCGTTTGTAACGGTCTGCTTTCCAAAATGAGACAAGCGCGGTATAGGACCGCCTTCGCGCCACGGGCGATACGGCGCGATCTTCGAGAACGAGTAAAGCTTTGGCGCCGAAGGCGTCGCAATACGACGGGGACCGATGGCTCAGTTCGACCCACGCCGCCAGCCGATGCGGCTCGCGCCGCACATGCTTACGGCGGCAGCTGCAATCTCGGTGGCGATGCTCGCTGGTCGAGCCTATCAACCCGCTCAGGCCGAAGAAGTTCCCGCCCTGACCTCGGCCCAGATGGCGGCCATGGAAGCCAAGGCCTTCGCCGCCGCCAACGCGCCCGCCGGCCTGACCGCGCCCGAGGCCGTCAACGTCCAGATCCGCCGCGGCGAAACCTTCGAGCAGGCCGTGCGTCGCACCGGTGTCGCGCCGGAAGAAGCCAGCGCCGTCGCCGCCACCGTCGCCAACGCCTTCGACCTGGCCGATCTGCGCGCCGGACTGAAGTTCGAAACCGCCATCGCCAAACCGCGCAACGGCCGGGGCGACGCCCGCCTGATCGGCCTGACGATGCGCACCGGCCCGGCGTCGCAACTGACCGTATCGCGCAGCTTCGACGGCGCCTTGCGCCTGCGTTCGCTGGAAGAAAAAGTCACTCACGAGACCGTCGTCCTGAAGGGCGATGTCGAGCGCAGCCTGTCCGCCAGCGCGCGTGAACTGGGCGCCACCGCCTCCATCGTCCGTTCCGCCAGCCGCCTGTTCGCCACCAAGTTCGACATGCAGCGCGACATCCGCGCCTCCGACGAATTCACCATGGTCTTCGACCGTGAAGTGACCGAAGCCGGCCGCACGGTGGATGTGGGCGACCTGATGTACGCCGAACTGCGCGGCGTGACCTTCTATCGCTTCAAGCCCGCCGGCGCGAAGGAGGCTCAGTTCTTCGACTCGAACGGCAAGAACCTGCGCTCGGCCATGATGCGCACGCCTCTGCAGAGCTTCCGCCGCGTGTCGTCCAACTTCGGTTTCCGCACCCACCCGATCTCGGGCTACAAGAAGATGCACCAGGGCATCGACTTCGCCGCCGGAACCGGCACGCCGGTCGTGGCCCCCGCGGACGGCGTGGTGGTCGAGGCGCGCCGCTGGGGCGGTTACGGCAACTGGCTGCGCATCCGCCACAACAACGGACTGGAAAGCGGCTACGGCCACCTGTCGCGCTACGGCTCGGGCATCCGCGCCGGCCAGCGGGTCAGCCAGGGTCAGATCGTCGCCTACGTCGGCTCAACCGGCGCCTCGACCGGTCCGCACCTTCACTATGAGCTGTGGCGCGGCGGCCAGCGGATCAATCCCGCCGGCGTGCGCACCCAGGAAGGCACCGAACTGGCCGGCGCCGACCTGACCGCCTTCCGCGCCGAAAAGGCCCGCATCGACCGCATCATCGCCTCGGGCGGTCAAAAGCGCCCGGCCATGCAGCAGGCCTCGGCCGAAGGCCTGCGTCCCGCCCGCGGCTAAGGTTCAGCCGACCAGACGCGGGGTTGCGCGCCCCGGCGTCGGGCAGGACAGGCCGTGGACCGTCACATCGGCCTCGCCCAGCTTCAGGCCCAACAGGTCCAGTACCGGATTCAGCGCGCCGTCCAGCACCGGCCCCAGCGGCTCCAGCAGCCGCCCCAGGGCCTTGGTCAGGTCGCCGAGCCCCAGGCCCAAGCCGATCACGTTCACATCCACGTCCAGGCGCGCCAGCAGGCTGGCCACCGCACCGCTGGCGAAGCCGCGCGACGCCATGGTCTTGGTGCGCTGATTGTCGATGTCGCCCGCGTCGAACCTCAGCGATCTGAAACCGGCGTCCGCCGCCTCGACATCCGCCTTGCCGGTGATGTTGACCAGGCCCAGGACCGACAGCAGGGTCGCGCGCTGGGGCGCCAGCGGAGCCTTGAAGTCGTCAAGCTTGGCCTCGTCCACCACACCGATCGATGCGCGCGCCAGGCCCGGCCGCACATCGACCTCGACCGCGTGCGCCGGATCGCAGGACAGCGACTTCAGCCGCGCCTCGGACGCCGCCAGTTCGATCAGAATCGGCAGTTCGACCCGCGCCAGACCCGACAGAGATTGCGCCGTCTTGGCCCGCACATAGAGCCGCGCCTGAGCCGTGCGGATGATCGGCTGGCCGTCAGCCGTCACCGTCAGCCACGGGGCGCGATTGGGGCGTTCGCCGATCGCCAGGCTGGTCTTCAGATCCGCCAGCCCCGCCGGCACGCCCAGGTTCAGCGCGATCTGTCGATCCCCGCCCCCGACCTCCAGCATGGCCATGACCAGATCCATGGCCGACACCGAGGCGTCCAGCCCCTCGCGGATCCCGTCCGGCGCGCGCGCCTCCAGCCCGATCAGATCGCCCAGCTTGACCTTTGTACCGACCGAGGCCGAGGCCACCTTGCCCAGCGCCCCGCCGTCCTGGCCGCCCGCCACCCGCTCCAGCACCCTCAGCGCGCGGCCGGCGTCGACCTGGGTCGCCAGAAGCCGGTCGTAATCCCCGAGCTCGACGCCCAGATCGGTCGCGAGGGCGTCGGTGAACCCCAGCAGATTGACGTCCAGATCGATCAGACGACGATAGTCCATGGCGCTGAGCGAGACCTTGGACCCGGTCAGGCCGCCGAGCACCTGATTGGCCACGCCGCCGTCCAGTCGCGCCAGACGCGACCCGATCGAGATCATGGCCTTGGGCGTCCCGCCGCCCGTCGTCGCCGTGGCCCGGCGGGTGACCCGCACCTGATCGCGGCCAAGCAACAGCGGCGTGAAGAACATCGGTGCGCGGCTGGTGACCTCGACCCGTGCGGCGTTCGGCTTCACGCCGCCCGTCATGAACCGGTCATTGCGCGCCTTGGCCGGGTCGGGCGTATAGACGCCCAGCGCCGTCGCCACCGTGACCGAGACGTCGGGCGACACATTGGCCTCGACCGTCGCCTGGGCTGCACGGGCGACCGCACCCTCGCCCTGCACCAGGCTCCGTACCGCCGACAGCGCCGCGAGATCCGCCGCCCCCTGAACCCGGCGCGTGTGCAGGACCAGAACGCCCAGGTCGATCACCGCCGCCGTGAACAGACACAACAGACCGCCCGCGACCGCCGCGATCACCGCCACAGCCCCGCGCCGATCGGCGCCGAACCGGAGCGGCAGCCAAGGCGCCCGGACGCTCATCAATAGTCGCCCACATGGATGACCGCCGACCGCCGAATGACAGACGGCGGACGCGGCAGCATCCCGCCCAGCGCCATGATCAGACTGTCGCTCGCGTCATAGACGACGACGACCCGCAGCCGGCCGGCGTCCTCCATTACCTCGATGGTCGTGTGCTTGGGGTTCAGCGCCACGCCCCGGACCGCCTCGCTGACCTCGCGCCGCGCCAGGCCGTCGCGCTCGGCTGGGTCCAGCCCCCCGATCGCCGCCCTGGCGCCCTCCGACGCCAAGGCCTGAACCGACTGGGCCATCAGAAACCAGCCGCCATAAACGACGATGCCGATCAGCAGCAGGACCAGAATCGGCCCCACCAGCGCAAACTCCACCGCCGCCACGCCCTCTCGCCCGCGTCGCCTTGCAGAAGGAATGGGTCCGAACGTCCGCATGCCAACCTCACGATTACCATCATGGGTTGTATATCAGGCACAGTTAAGCGTTCGTGTGGCCGGCGCCATGTCCATTCTACGGCTTCTCGCAGGTACAATTGCGCGCGAGCACCAAGGCATCTGCCCGGCGCCAATAGCGGGCCGGGAGATTGCCACGAAAATCGGAGCGCCCCTGAAGGTGTAGCTCAAGCGGCCGCTACGTCCCGGACCGAACGGCATGTTCACGCAATGGCCCGCCAAACGGAACCTACGTCTCCGCCCGAATCGTGCGCCGGCCTAAAGACCCGCGAAGTCCACGGCCTTGGCGAATAGTTCGCCACGACTGCTGACGTCCAACTTGCGATAGGCATGTTTGATGTGAGTGCGCAGTGTCTCGATGGAGATGTCCTGCTTCTGAGCAATACGCCCCGTCTCCATCCCCGCCAACATCATCGTCACGATGTGTTTTTCGCAGGGTGTCAGGTGGTGAATTTGGAGCATTGCTTCGTACGAAACACGGTCCGCCATTCGGTGTGCAGCAAACCCTATGCTGTCGTCATCGCCCGGTATCAGTTGTTGGCAGCGCAAAAGCCATTGTCGATCGGCATCCGTCGATGTGACGGCATAGATCGCTTGCCCGGGCACAGCGTCTCTCAGAAGGCGCGCCAGCGCCGCAGCCGTCTGAGCACTGTCGGAGACAAGATGGTCGTCAATGAGCCGGAACACGCCGGCGTCCTTCAACATTCGATAGGCGGCTTCGTTGGCCCAACCGATTCGTCCCGATCGCGATAACAACATCCTGGCGCGGGGATCGATGTTGACCCAAGCCGCGATGGCGCGAGACCAAGGCGGTATGAGATCGGCGTCATCGTCGAAGTTCAGGTTCGCCTGTCGTGGATCGCAGTCGCCGATTTCACTCCCGACAGCAAGAAAGCCCGTCACGCCCACAATCATCTCAACCCTCCCTCGTGGCTGGGCCTCGATGCTCGACACGTAAACAGCCATTCCAAGCGTCGAGCGTTCTCAGGCGCAGTTCACCACACCGTCCTATCCACAGACCGGGCCAATTGACATACCCGAGTTAGGGGAGTGACGGCCGTCGAAGCCTATCCAGCTCAATACCGCTCGCCAAGTGGCGTCGAACTTTCACACCAACACGCTGGCGCAGCTTCAAGGTGTATCCTTGCACCACCAATATTGATGCGCACATCGACTAAGCAATCATCGATAGTGTCTTTGACGATGCGACGCCGCCTCCAGCGGTGAATAGATGATGACACCACGACATTGTGGAGCCCGCCCAGTCTCATTGGGCGGGAAAATATTGAAAAGCTGGAGGATATTATGCGGACCTATATTATTGCAGCGGCGACTGCCGCTGCGGCCTTGCTGGCGATGCCGGCTGTGTCGAGCGCACAGACCAATGTGACCGTCTCGACCACCGTGACCAACTTCTGCGGCATCGGCTTGGCCAATGTTGCAGGCGGAAACGTCGCGGTCGCCAACGGCGTACGTCAGAAGGTCACCACATTGCGGATGTCGTGCAACGCCGCCAGCGGCGCCAAACTGACATCAAGCGCCGCCAACGGCGACTTCAAGTCGGCGGCAGGCAAGCTGATCAACTACGATTGGGATCTGTCCGTGCCGGAAATCCCCAGCCTGGGCTTTGCGGCCAACGACACCTATCCCGGCGAACCTGCCCAAGTCACCAACTCTGGCGGCTACAGCCAAAAACTGGCTGACGGCGTCTTCGGCGATCTGTTCCTGAACCTCTGCTACAACGTCCCCGGCGGCAGCGGTGTGGGCGGAACGCAGGGCGATCCGAGCAACCCCGGCTCTTCGGGTTGCGCTGCCTCCCCCTCGGGTCCAGGCGCCGCCTCGGCTCCGGCCGGAACCTATACGGAAACCTTCACCTTCTCGCTCGATCCCGCTTGATCGTCGCGAAATGCAGGGGCCGCCCTCGGACGGCCCCTGCTTCTTCGTGAGAAGTCTGACAACACAACGGGGGCAACAATGATACGTCATGTATTCGCGACACTGATGGCCGCAACGGCTTTAACGACAGTCCTGATGGCAGGCGCGACTGCACCGGCCAAGGCCATGGACGTGTCGCCCATGATCTCGAAGATCACGCCGTCCGGCAATGGGTCCAGCTATCGGATGACCGTCAGGAACGACAGCGCCACACCGGCGACGGTCGAAATCGAGACCTATCGCATGCAGGTCGATGATAACGGCGCCCGGTCTCTGGTCGAAGACGACAAAGACATCACGGTGTTTCCTGTCCAATCCGTCATCCCGGCCAATCGCGAGCAGGTGATCCAAGTCCGCTACACAGGCGACGCTACCGAAGAGGGCCGTATGTATCTGGTCCGCGCAGCTCAGTTGCCGATCAATATGCAGACAACGCCCAGCGACGGCGGCGTCGGCGCTGACATTCAGGTCGCCTTCACGATCAATACCTATGTGTTCGTGGCCCCGCCCAGAGCGCGCGCCGAAGTGCAAGTCACTGCGGTATCGCGCGAGCCGAACGGCGACGTCATCCTGACCGCCCATAATTCAGGGACCGGCTTCGCCTATATCCGTGAGTCCAGGATCATCCTGAAGACGGCGGACGGACAGTCGCATGAGGTGCCGGCCGCCGAAGTGGATGTCGGACAGGTCAGCGTGATCGCCGGCGGCGCCACGCGGCAGGTGAAGATACCGGCGGCCCTCGCCGCATCGGCATCCGGCGACCTCACCGCTTCCATCGTGCTGCTGTGAGGGCCGGCGATGGCCCGCAAGTCCCTCAAGGGCGGGCGGTCCGGAGCGCGAACCGCCTTTCGCCGCATCGGGGCCGTCGCCTGCATGGGGGGCGGGTTGGCTACCGTGGCGCATGCCGCTCCCGTCGTGCTGACCGATGAGGTCATGCGCACGGCCCCGCCGGACTATTCCGCCATCACAGCCATTGATCGAGGCGAAAGCGAACGCCCAGTCACCGAAGCTTCGCCGCCCATTCAGGACCAGTCTCCTTCGGTCAGGCCGTCCTCGGTTTTTACGCCGATCCAGGGGCCGCTAACGCTCGACGGCAAATATCTTGGCGACATCAGCGGCTCGGTCGACGCCCAGGGCCAGGGACTGGTGGATGCGACAGCCCTGCTGGACCTGTTGAAGCCTCAGATCGGGTCCGAACTCTTCACCACCCTGTCAGGCCGGATCGCGACACAGACGAAGGTCAATATGGCGGACCTTGTCACCGACACCTTCTCTCTGACCTTCGATCCCCTGTCTCTGACCTTCGTTGCGACATCCACGCCGGAAAGCCGAGCACGGCGCGATGTCGGCTTCTCCCAGACCCCGGTGATCGACCCTGCCGCCTTCGATCAACCGGCGGACTTTTCGGCCGGCGCGAATATCACCCTGGCCCAACTCTACTCCCACACCGACACTCGTTTTTCGCCGCTACAGGGCGGCGTCGACTTTTTCGCCAACCTCGGCGGGTTTGACGGCGTCACGCTGACCACCGGCGTCGATTACGACGGGAACAACACACAAGGCCGCTGGCAACGCCGCGAAATCCGTCTGACCAAGGACATCTTCAGATCCGCTGTACGTTTGACCGCCGGCGAGTTCGCGCCCCCCATCGACAGTTTTCAGGGCTCGCAAAGGTTTTTGGGGCTATCGGCCGCACGCGCGTATTCAACCATTCGACCATTCCAGAACGTGCGTCCCGCAGGGCGCCGCCAGTTCATCCTAGACCGTCCGGCCTTGGTCGTCGTCGAGGTCAACGGCGTGGTGGCGGAACGGATCCGTCTGGACGCCGGCCCCTACTCCATTGGCGACTTTCCCTTCGCGCAAGGCGCCAACACGGTGCGCCTGCTCGTCGAAGACGACAGCGGTCGGCGCGAGATCGCTGTGTTCGACCTGTTCGGCGGCGCCGGGCTGCTGGATCGCGGCGTGTTGGATTTTGGCGTGTCGGCCGGACTGCTGGAAGAAGGCGGAGATCTTCAGTACGGCTCGACGCTGGCCTCGAGCGGCTTTGTTCGCAAGGGCCTGTCCGATGTTCTGACCGTCGGCGTCAACGCTCAGATCGCCGACCGAAAGGGGCAAGCCGGGGCCATAGCGACGTGGGGTTCCAAACTGGGTCTGATCCAGCTGAGCAGCGCCGCCAGCCACAACGGCGACACCGGAAGAAACGGCTACGTCGCCTCTGTCGACTATCTCCTCGAAAGGACTTTGGGCAAGACCGCTGATGCGCGCCTTGTGGCGTCGGCCCAGGCGACCAGCCGCTATTTTCAGAGCGCCTTCGATCCGTCCGCGTTCAACAACGAGAAATGGCGCGCCGCCGCGCGGCTGCTTGTGCGTTTTCGTGACTATTCGATCAGCGGCGGCGTCGCCTTCGTAAAGGGTCGCGAACAAAAGGATCGCACCGATTTCAGCCTGGGCCTGGGCCGCACTTTCCGTCGTTTCGCGGTCAATCTGGCCTGGCAGCGCGGGTCCACCGAAGATGGCCGCGACGAGGACCGCTTCGGATTGACGCTGACGTCGCGCTTCGGCGGGCGCTGGAGCACCACCGCGCGTTACGACACCGACAACGACCTGCGTGAGGTTGGGGTGTCACGCGCATCTTCGGGCCGCCTCAACGACTTGAGCGGCGACTTGCGGCTGTCGCAAGATCGAACCAACCAAGCGATCACGGCGGACCTGCGCTACATCAATAATCGGTTCGACGCCGAACTCGTATCGAACCGGCTGGTTTCGTCCGAGCCCGGCGGGGTCACGCGCCAGGAATCGTTGTGGCGAATGTCGACGATGATCGGTTATGCCGGCGGTGCCTTTGGCGTCGGACGTTCGGCGCGCGAGGGCTTCGTCATCGCAACGCCCCACCCTACCCTCTCCCGTTCGCGCATCAAGCTGACGGATTCCAGCGGCTATACGGTCGCGCACAGCGGATGGCTGGGTCCGGCTCTGGTCGGGTTGGATCGCGGCTATGGCGTCAATCGCTACGAGATCGAGGCCGATCCGTTGCCGCAGGGCTATGACCTAGGCAGTGGCGTCATCAACATCTTCCCGGGCTACGGCAACGGGTACCGCTTCGTGGTGGGTAGCGACGCGTCGCGCACCGCGCGAGGCGTCCTGATATCCGCCAATGGGCCGGTCGCTCTGGCCGGCGGCGTCATCCAAGCGGCAGGCGCTCCGGCTGATGCCGAGGGCAAGCCCTTCTTCACCAACCGCTCCGGGCGTTTCGTCGCCGATGGCCTGGCTCCGGGTCGCTATCGCCTGGTGATCCACGGCGCCGTGGTGGGAGAATTCGTGATTCCCGAGAAAGTGGAAGGAACAGTCGATGTCGGCGAAATCCGCACGTCTCCGCCGTCGCCGTAGGCGCAAGGCGCAAGGTGACCGAAAGATCCGGGTTCCAACCTGGTCTGAAACGCTGACCGTCATCGTCTCGCTGGTCCTGGCGGCTATCCTGGCCGTGACCGCCTCCAAGGCGAGAGCCTGCGACCTTGCCCTGACCCAGAGCCCCAGCACTGTCGTCATCAACTACAATCCCTTCGCTGCGGGACCGTCGAGCGGCGCCATCGATCTGGGCCTGAAGAACCAGGCAGACGAGGTCTGCGAGCTGCGGTTGTCCGTCGTGGACGACGGCGGGGCGATTGTATCCGGGCTGGCCCTTGGAGGCGTGGGGGTACAGTTCCGCCCGCGAGAGGCGTCGGGGCTTCAGACGTCCGACGTCGAGCCTGGCGTCTTCCGCTACACTCTCGCAGGCAAGGCGACAGGTCAGGCGCAGCTAGACGCCGCCATCGTCGTGGACGCCGTGCCCGACGCCGGAACCTACGCCAGCGACCTGAAGCTGCTGGTCAAGGACGCTGATGGAACGGCTTTGCTTGCCCCAATCCCGGTCCGTTTGCAATTGGTCTCCACGCCCCGAGCACAACTGAACCTGGCTGGCGCCGCCGGCGCCTTTGGTTCGGGTTCCAGTGTGGAGGTGGTCGATTTCGGTGACGCCTCCAGCGGCCTGACGCGGCGCATCTTCATCCAGGTCCGCGCCAATGCACCGTCGGTCATCGCGATCATGTCCGAACATCGCGGCCTGATGCAGCGTCGGGGCGACGCGGAGACCACGTCCAGCGTCGCCTACGCGGTCGAGCTGGACGGGACGCCGGTCGATCTACAGGCGCCCTGGACCAAGGAGGTCGATCCGCCCCGCACCCTCGCCGGCATGTCGCTGCCGATGCTGTTCACCTTGGGCAAGATCAAGGATCAGATGGCCGGTCGCTATCAGGATGTGCTCGCTATCGACATATCGCCCCGATGACGTGGGCTACCCCATACTGGTTAGCCCATAGCGGCGATTACGACCCGACCGTCAAACTGGTAACAAAGTTAACGCGATGAGCCGGCTGTTTGGAGGAGCCGGCACACACAGATCGTAAGCTTGAGGCTGACAGCCCTATCCGGGTTTGGACAGCCTGCAGAAATGGGTGGCGCAAATGTATGAGCAAAAGATAGCGGCGTCGTCGCGAACAGACGGCCGTGCTGTTTCAGCGATGCTTCAAGGAGAATTTGGGCAGCGCCGGACGCCAATCAGATCAACCGGAAATCCGACACCCCTGCCCCGTGCGGACTGCACCGCCTGGTTCGAACATGACATTCTCGCCCGGTTCGTTCTGGATCCTCAAGGCTGCGTGATCCACGCCAACGCCAATGCCAGAGCCATGATTGCAGCGGGTGTGCTGGGCGCTGGCGGGGCCTTTATCTGCCCTTCCCATCGCAATCGTGGCGAGTTCGACGCCTTGGCCAACCGTCTGCTGGAAGGACGACAATCGCACGGCCGCCTTCTGTTTCGCGCAGGCGATGACGCCTGGTGCCTGCTGGATCTGGCGACGGCGCCCGATGCGATCGACCGCATCTTCGCCACGGCGCGCCCGGCCCACTGCATGGGCGTGGAGGTTATGGAGCCGCTACGCGCCATCTTCGGTCTGACCCGGGCTGAACTCCTGGTCCTTTCCCATCTGACCCAAGGCGAGGCCCCGAAGGACATCGGCCGAAAGATGGATATGTCGATCCACACCGTGCGCGCCCACCTGCGCGCCATCTGCATGCGCATGGGCGTCAAAGGCATTACCGGCGCCCTGAGATTGAGTTTTCAACTCATAAACTGACGCTGGTTTCGCAAAGCCATCAAAACCGTCCGCCGCGCTTCCATGTCTTCCATCAAGACAAACGATGGACCGGGCCACATAACTTCGGCGGCGCGGTTCGCGAACCGGTGACGTGCTGGATGCCGATTAGACCATCCCAGCCGAGCGCCGACTTCAAAGAATGGTGCAGAACGACTGTAACCACGCGTCCATGAGCACGCGCGCTGATCATCAAGTCATTGGAAGAAGTGGCGCACCCGGAGCGATTCGAACGCCCGACCCTCAGATTCGTAGTCTGGGAAAATATGCCCGATTTTCTGCACGTTAGAATCATCAATCCTGTAACGAGCGCCAATCGCGTGCTGCCCCAAGCTTCATGTTACGATCCTCAAGCTCTATGCAGCGGTGCCTAGATGGGGGTCGGACAGAACTTTTGTGCTTTCGGATGGTGTCAAAAAACTCACCAGACCTTCAAAAGGCAGTGGTCGCGAGACCCAGTAGCCCTGGATGGTGTCACATCCCAGAGCCGACAAGGCGTCAAAGACTTCCTCGGTTTCAACGCCTTCTGCGACGACGGTCATGCCCAAACCGTGGGCCAGATCGACGGTGGATTTGATGATCAGGCGATCACGCCCGCTGTCGAGGACATCAAGGATCAGGGACCGGTCGATCTTCAACTCGTCAGCGTTCAGCATTTTCAGATAGCTGAGCGAAGATAGGCCGGCGCCGTAGTCGTCGATCGAAATCCGCACCCCCGCCGACCGATAGGCCGCGATCGCCTGGGCCGCGATCTTCGGGTTTTCGATGACGGCAGTCTCAGTGATTTCGAAGATGAGATCGGCGTCGCAGCCCTCGATCACCTGAAGCGCACGTGCTCGGAAGGTCTCATCCACAAGAAGACGTCCCGAAACATTCAGAGCGATCGCCAGATGAACGCCTTGGGCCCTCAACGCGGCCTGATCTTCAATCGCCTTAACGATGCTCCATTCGGTCAGCGCCCTGATCTGTCCCGTCTGTTCGGCGATCGGAATGAACAGGTCCGGCCCGATCCGACCCCGCACCGGATGATGCCAGCGGCAGAGCGCCTCGACCGAAGCCGTTGAGCCATCCGAGGTCTTGCGCTTGGGCTGATAGTGCAGACTGACGTCGCTCCTGCGCAGGGCGTCGCGAAGTTCCGACATCAGGGCGAGGTTGTTGTCGGGATCGACAAAAGTCGCCTCGTCATACAGCACCGTACGGTCGTCCGAGAGATCGGCCTGGTTTAGCGCCGTCGTAGCCCGTTCGATCAGGGCGTCGCCGCTCGCCGATTGCCTATCCTGTAAGGCGCTGCCGATGCGGACGAACAGATCCAGCGGCTGGCCGTCGACTGTGAAGGTCGTCTCTACGGCGCGAAGCGATCTGGCCAGGGCGTGTTGCTGATCGGCGGACAGATCGGCCCGCGAGAAGGCGAGCACCGAGGACGCGATTTGCGCTACCCGGTCCACGTCGGCCAAATCGGCCAAGCGGTCGGCAAGCTGGACCATCAAGGTGTTCGCGACGTCATAACCGACGACCCCGCGCATTTCCGCATGGCGATCCACGCCGATCGCAAACACGGCGACGTTGGTCTCGGCTGTAGCGATCAGGTCGTCGATGCCCGCCAGCAGGGCTCGGCGATTAGGAAGCCCTGTTTCCGGCTGGTGCATGGCCAGATGAAGCAGGCCGGCCTCTCGCGCCTGCACGATCGCCTTGGCTTGCCTCGTCAGCTCCACGCGGGTCGCCCAGATCGCCATCAGTGTCTGCGTGAAAAGAAGCGCGGCGATGTCGATGCTGACCGGCAGAAAGGCCTGAAGCACGATCGGCGCGATGACGATCAAGGCCGTGATGGCGACATGGCGCACGACCAGCCGCCACAGGGCGCCGCCCCCGCTTCTCACAGGCTGTAAAGCCGCGACGAGCCCGGCGCACAGGATCAGAAGCGCCAGCGGGCTAAGGCTGACCAGGGCCCGTCCGTCAGCGATACTTTCGTAGGCGAGGGCGTGGATGATGACGCCGGGCAACAGCCCGACGGGCGTGGCGAACTCGTCGCCGAGTTCCAAGGCCGTCGCCCCCATCAGAATCTTCTTGCCGCGCACGAGCGAGGGGTCGAAGCGGCCGCTGTAGACATCCTCGAAACTGAGGTGGGGGATCGATTTCTGCTCGATCCCGAAATCGACGGTGAAAGCGCCCTGTCGCACCGCGGCATCGGCCAGGAGGGCCGCGACCGATGGCGGCGCTTCATCTGAGGCGCCATAATCGTAATGGCGCACCCTTCCGTCGCCATCCACAGGCACATTGACCGAAGCGAGCAAGGAATCATTTAGAAGCGGCGCGATCGGACGATTGCCCGATCTGCGTCTTTCGCCGGCGCCATATGACTCCATCTGCTCAAAGGTCGCCAACGCCACCTGGCCGGGGTGGCGCGATACCGCCGCCGCCAGCGCCTGATCGGACGCGGGGTTCGACGGCGCGCTGAAATCGACATCAACCGCGACCAGGGTCGCGCCCGCCAAAATCAGATTGTCGATCGCCTGGGCATACCGTCGCCGATCCCATGGCCAGGCCTCTGCGGCGACCAGGCTTCGGGAATCGATCTCGACGATCGTCAGGCTCTGGGTGGCGGGCCTCTCCAGAACCGAGAACCGCGCAGAGGCGATCACGTCGTCTAGAGGCCGGAAGGCGTTCGCGAGCATTCCAACGCCCGCGAACGCCAGGATCAGCACGGACCAGACGACGACAGAAAGTCGACGTCGACCGAGTTCATCAGCAGCGGCGCGCATGATCACCGCTTTGGAGGCCGAGGACCGCCCTTGCCGGGATCGTCTTCACCGGGATGGCCGTTCCCAGGGTTGCCGTTGCCGGGGTTGCCGTTGCCAGGGTTGCCCGAGCCCGGGTTGCCGTTGCCAGGGTTGCCATTTTCAGGACGGCCCTCGCCGGGCTTACCCTTGCCAGGATCATCTCCACCTGGATTTCCGGAACCGGGATTTCCGGAACCGGGATTTCCATTCCCCGGATTACCGTTGCCGGGGTTGCCGTTTCCAGGACGGCCGTCGCCGGGCTTACCCTTGCCGGGATCATCTCCACCTGGATTGCCGGAACCGGGATTCCCGTTCCCAGGATTTCCATTCCCCGGATTACCGTTGCCAGGGTTGCCGTTGCCAGGGTTGCCGTTCCCCGGGTTGCCGTTGCCAGGGTTGCCGTTGCCAGGGTTGCCGTTGCCAGGGTTGCCCGAGCCCGGATTACCATTGCCGGGGTCGCCCGAGCCCGGATTGCCCGAACCGGGATTGCCGGCGCCGGGGTTGCCGCTGCCCGGATTGCCTGAGCCAGGGTTGCCCGAGCCCGGATTGCCGTTGCCAGGGTTGCCGTTGCCGGGGTTGCCGTTGCCGGGGTTGCCGTTGCCCGGTTCGCCCGAGGCCGGATTACCATTGCTGGGGTTGCCCGAGCCCGGATTGCCCGAACCGGGATTGCCGGCGCCGGGGTTGCCGCTGCCCGGATTGCCTGAGCCAGGGTTGCCCGAGCCCGGATTACTGTTGCCAGGGTTGCCCGCGCCGGGGTTGCCCAAGCCGGGGTTACCATCGCCCGTATTGCCAGCACTCGGATTTCCAGTGACTGGATTGCCGTTGCCAGGGTTGCCAGGATTGGTCGCTCCAGTATTGGCGCTGTTACCGGGGCCCGTCGCGGCATTATTGCTTGCGTTGGTTGCAGCTGGGGGAGGTGAAGCGTTTCCGCCTGAACCGGAATTTCCTGCCGCAGCGGTGGAAGTCGCTGCTGAAGACGTCGCTGGAACCGAAGCCGTGCTTGTGGTCGTAGCCGATGACGTTGTCGTCGCGACGGTCGAGGCGCCTGATGTAGACGCCGTCACAGTAGTGGCTGCTGGCGCGGCCGCTGGGGGGTTCTGGACCAGACCATCGGTCAAGGCCTCGTAGTCCAGACTCGGCGCCGCAACGGGAGCCGCTTCCGTCGGAACTGCAGCGGCCGGTGTGGAAACCTCGACGCTGGACGGTTGTTGGCGTGGAACCAGGGCGGTGGCGCCCGCCGCCACGTCGCTGACGGCATTGCCGTTATTGGCGCGAACTTCGACCAGACCTTCGGCGACATGCACGCGGTCGCCCATGGGGTCGACGGTGACTGTAAATGTCGTCCCCTTCACCACGGCGGCAAGCAGCGGCGTCTCCACGCGGAAGTGCGGCTGCCTCTGCCGATCGACCTGGAAAAGGGCCGAGCCGAGGTCCTGCAAGACCCGCGTCATGCCTCCGACTTCTGGCGCGAGCGTGGCGCGACTGTTCGGCCCTACCACGACCCTTTGCTGACCGTTCGTGATCATCGCGCGGCCGTTTCCGCCTGTCGTGACGCTGGTTCCGGTCGGTAATACCTGCCCAACCGAGCCGTTTGCAGCGGGCCGCGCCGGTATGGCCACGCGAACAACGCCCGCCACTTCCCTGATGCGCCATTCATCCGCCAGAGCCTGGGTCGGGTAGCGCACAAAGAAGAAGAGGATCGCGAAGAATATTGCGTATCGATTGGCCAACACACACTCCAGACATTCTGTTTGATGTTCTGGATATCAGGACGTGCCTGCCAAGCTCTTAACTGGTGATATTAACACGATTTTTAGCCCGAACGCCGTAAATGATCTCCTATGTTTGGAGAACGGCGTGCGTCATATTTTTTCGACTTCATGGTTAAGAACAATCAGCGTCCTGTGGGGGATGGTGGCGGTGCTGACCATGGCTGTCGCGGGACCGGTTCGCGCGGACGCTGAGCCGGCCTCGACGCCGGACGCCGGATGCGCCGGATGTCTGATCCTGACCAGCATGCTGATCCAGGGGGTGAGCGCCTATCCACTCGCCGATCTCGCCGACACCTATGACCAGCAGTTGGCGCGGCGCGTCTCGGTGGACGATCTCGTGCAGTCGGCCAATGCAATCACCGCTCGTTATCGCAACGACGGATATTTTCTGACCCGCGCCGTCGTCGCCGAAACCGACCCCGCCATCGGCGCCGCCCGCATCGTGGTGTTTGAAGGCTATATCTCGGAACTGAAACTGACCGGCGATGGCGCACGCGCCGTCGAACCGATCCTGAAGCCCTTGGTGAACCAGCGCCCCCTCACCATCGGCGAACTGGATCGCCGCCTGTCCCTGGCGTCCGACGTGCCCGGCGTCAAACTGACCAGCCGCATTGAGCCGATCATCGGCGACCCGGCCCAACACCGCCTGGTTGTCGAGACGGCAATGACCTCGGGCAGCGCCGGCGTCTATGTCGACAATCGCGGTTCCGAAACGCAGGGTCCGTGGCAAGTCTACCTGTCCGGCGCCCGCAACTCGACATTCATAGCCGGCGACCAGATCACATTGGGCGTGCTGACGGTGCCGGATCGTCCTGACGAACTTACCTATATCGATGCGTCCTACTCTGTCGTCGCGTCCGGAGGCGGCCGCGTCCGCTTTGGCGTATCGGGCTATGAGACGGATGCGCCGCTTCAGAACGCATCGGGCTGGGTCGGGGGAAGCAGCCGCATGGCCTCGGTCACGCTCTCGCATCCGCTGGTCCGTTCGCGCGACAAGAACCTCTGGCTCAACGCGGGACTGGATGTCCGTCGCGTCGAGCAGAACTACGTCGCCACGGGTCGCACCGACGAGACCCTGACCGTGGCGCGGATGTCGGTGGCGGGACAGCGGCGTTCCAGCTCCGGCTGGATGGCGGGCTCGGTTCAGCTGTCGAAAGGGATTGACGCCTTCGGCGCCACGACCGAGCGCTCGCCGCTGAATACGCGCTACGACGCGACGGGCGAGTTCTTCAAGGTCAACGCCCAGGTCAGCGCCTATCGCGATCTCAGCAAGTATGTCGGCGTCTATGTCGAGGCCTCAGGCCAATGGTCGGACGACGCCTTGCTCAGCTCCGAAGAGTTCTTCGTCGGCGGCCCGACCTACGGCCGGGCGTATGACTATGGCGAAGCCAGCGGCGACAAGGCCGTCGCCGGGATGATTGAGGCGCGGGTGGGATATGATCCCAAGGGCGACCTTATCACCTTCGCTCAGGCTTTCGCCTTCTTCGACACCGCCAAGGTGTGGAACAAGACGCCTGGTCGCGACTGGTCCGAACAGCTGACGTCTGCCGGCGTCGGTTCGCGGATCACCTTCGACCGCAAGGCCACCCTGCGCATCGAGTTCGCCAAACCCCTGTCCCGTGCGCCCTACAACCAACCTGACAAAGGCTGGCGCACCTTCGTGTCGTTGTCGAAACAGTTCTAAGCGCGCGCAGAAGCCCTCGCGATGCGTTGCGACGTATCGCGAGGCGGTGAACGGCCCGCCTAATCGGCGCCGCGTTTGAAGTCATATTGTTTGGAGAAAGTGGCGCACCCGGAGCGATTCGAACGCCCGACCCTCAGATTCGTAGTCTGATGCTCTATCCAGCTGAGCTACGGGTGCGGCTGCCTTGCGGCGAGGGCGGGTCTTTAGCCGGTGGATCGGGCGGACGCAAGCGGGGGAATGCAGTTTCTGCGTCTGAAGCTGTTGGCGTGGCGGCTGCGACGGCTTAGGCCTGTCTGACGCTCCCCCTGCTTTCGGATTTTCCATGCGTTTCTTCCGTCGCCAGATCGCCGCTGTGCTGGTTCCCGTCCTGATGGCGGGATGCCAGACCGCGACAGCCAGCCAAGGGGCGCCCGCGCTGGCGACAGCATCGCCGCAGGCCGTGTCGCCCCCGTCGTCGGCCGCATCGCCCGCTCGGGGGCCATTCGTGGCGGCGGCGAATCCGCTGGCGGTCGAGGCTGGGATGGAGGTGTTGCGGCGCGGCGGGTCGGCCGTGGATGCCGCAGTGGCGATCCAGGCGGTTCTGGGCCTGGTGGAGCCGCAGTCGTCAGGCTTGGGGGGCGGGGCCTTCCTGATGAGCTATGACGCCGAGACTGGGACCGTCACGGCCTATGACGGGCGCGAAACGGCGCCGGCGTCAGCGACGCCCGAACTGTTCTATGAGGACGGCAAGCCCCTGCCCTTCATCGACGCAGTGCTGTCGGGCCGCTCGACCGGGGCGCCGGGGGCGGTGGCCATGCTGGCGATGGCGCAGAAGGATCATGGAAAGCTGGCCTGGCGCGATCTGTTCGGGGACGCCGAACGGCTGGCGCGCGACGGGTTCACGGTCAGCCCGCGTCTGGCCGGCATGATAAACGGGCGCTATCCCCAAGCGCGGACGCGGTGGGCCATCGCCTACTTTACCAAGGCTAACGGCACGCGGTATCAAGCGGGCGATACGCTGAAGAACCCCGCCTACGCCGACACGGTCGCGCGGTTGGCGCAGCAGGGGCCGGGCGTCTTTTATGGCGGGGCGATCGGGCGCGACGTCGCGGCGGCGGTTCGCGAAGGACCGCGTCCCGGCGGTCTGACCGAGGCGGACATCGCCGGCTATCGCCCATTGCGCCGCGACGCCCTTTGCCGGCCTTATCAGGCCTATGTGATCTGCGTGCCGCCGCCGCCATCCAGCGGGGTGGCGTTGCTGCAGTTCCTGGCCATGGCCGAGGCGACGCCCGATCTGGACAAGGGGGCCAGGAGCCCTGAAGCCTGGGTCGCGTTCGGGCGGTTGCAGCGGCTGATGTATGCCGACCGGGACCGCTATATCGGCGACAACGACTTCGTCGGGGTGCCGATCGCCGGTCTGCTGGATCCCGATTATGTCGCGTCGCGCGCGGCCCTGGCCCCGCAGGTGAACGGGCCGGTCGAGGCCGGCGCCCCGACGGGATCGCCGCCGCGCGGGGTCGACCAGACCGCCGAGCCGGGCGGCACATCGCACATGGTCGTGGTGGACGCCTGGGGCAATGCGGTCAGCATGACCACGACGGTCGAGAGCATCTTCGGCAATGGCCGGATGGTCGACGGCTTCTTCCTGAACAACCAGCTGACCGACTTCTCCTTTACGCCGCAGGAGGACGGACATCCGGCCGCCAATGCCGTGGCGGCGGGCAAGCGGCCGCGCTCGTCGATGACGCCGGTGCTGATCCTGGATCGTCAAGGGCGGCTGGTCGGCGCCATCGGCTCGCCGGGCGGGTCCAGCATCCTGGCCTATGTCGCCAAGGCCCTGGTCGGGACGATGGACTGGGGCTTGTCGATGCAGGAGGCGATCGCCCTGCCCAATCTGGTGGTGCGGGGCGAGATGGTCGGGGCCGACACCGACCTGATCGCGCCGGATATCCGCGACGCCTTGGCGGCGGCGGGCATGGCCCTGAAGCCCAACGCCACCGAGACCTCAGGCCTGCATGGCGCGATCTGGCGCGACGGTCGCTGGGACGGAGGGGCCGATCCGCGTCGCGAGGGCGTGGCGGTCTCGGAGGTTCGCTAAGGACTCAGCGGCCGGGACGGATCGACAGCTGGAAGGCCAGCAGGCCTTCGCTGACGTCGGTGTCCAGGCCGTTCATGCCGCGCAGACCCTTGCCGGCGTCGATCTCGCGATAGACGACGCCGAACGACGTCTGCATGTCGCCCTTGCGATAGGCCACGCCGATCGAGGCGTCGCCCAGGAAGCTGCCCTTGTCCTGGGTATAGCCGGAGCGCGCGTAGTCGCCGTCGCGGGTGCGGGCGAAGTTGTAGCCGACGGCTCTGCCGGATCCGGCGGCATACAGATACCAGCGCGGCCGCTCGCCGAACCGCTCGCGGCCGTTGGGGGCCAGACGATCCAGACCCTCGCCGATCTTGAGCGTGACGCCAGCCTCGGCCGAACGGCCTTCGCTGCCGACGCCCAGGCCCGCGTGGGGCGTCAGGCTGACCTCCAGGCCCGAGGCGGTATGACCGCGTGCGCCTCGGAAACCGCGCACATAGCGCAGGTCATAGGCGTCGGGGTCCAGTTCGGCCCGATCGACGGGTGTGACTGGCAGGGGCGAGCCGTCGGCGCGGCGCAGACGACCGGCGGTCTCGAGCGTCACCCGGTCGGTGAAGTCGGTGCGATCAATCCAGACGTCGTTGCGCGTGCTGGCGGACAGGCCGGATCGGTCGTCGGAACGGAAGGCGGTCGGGATTTCGATCTGGGCGCCGAACCGGGCGTCAGGTGCTACGCGGAAACTCGTCTGTTCAGTCAGGCGCGCCTCGACATCAGGCGAGGCGTCGAAGGCGTTGGGGGCCCAGGTCTGTGCGCAGGCGGCGCTCGCGCCGGCCATCGCCAACACGCCCCCAAAGCCGACAATACAGGCCTTTAATCGCATCCGGTCTCCCCACCGATCCGCTGGACACACACTGCAACCCTCAGGCGCAAGAGTCCAACGGCTTTTGGTCATGGTTTCGTCGCTTTTGAACGAGGACGACCAGCAGCGGTTCCCAAACGAAAAAGGGCCCCGCTGTCGCGGAGCCCTTCGGGTCGATTGGTGCAGATGGCCTTATTGGCAGGCCAGGCACTCGTCATAGTCGGTCTTAGGCAGGGAGAAGAGATCCGGCTGATTGGGATCGATCACCTCTTCGGCCTTGTCCTCGGCGCCTGCGAAGGCGGCGCGCTGCACCGACTTGGAGCGTAGATAGTACAGCGACTTCACGCCGCGCTCCCAGGCGGACCAGTGCAGCATGTGCAGGTCCCATTTGTTCACGTCGCCGGGGATGAACAGGTTCAGCGACTGGGCCTGGCAGATTTCTGGCGCGCGGTCGGCGGCCAGTTCGATCACCCAGCGCTGGTCCAGTTCGAAGGCGGTCTTGAACACGCCCTTCTCATCCTCGTTCAGGGCGTCGAGGTGCTGGACCGAACCTTCGTTCTCCAGGATGGAGCTCCACACCGCCTCGGTGTTGATGCCCTTGTCGTCGAGCAGCCGCTCCAAATAGGGGTTCTTGACCGCAAAAGAGCCCGACAGGGTCTTGTGGGTGTAGATGTTGGCCGGGATCGGCTCGATGCCGGCGGAGGTGCCGCCGCAGATGATCGAGATCGAGGCCGTGGGGGCGATGGCCAGCTTGTGGCTGAACCGCTCCATCACGCCGCGTTCCTCGGCGTCCAAGCACGGGCCCTTCTCTTCAGCCAGCAGGCGGCTGGCCTTGTCGGCCTCGCGGCGCAGATGCTTGAACAGGCGCATGTTCCACGACTTGGCCATGGCGCTTTCGAAAGCGACACCCTGACCCTGCAGGAAGGAGTGGAAGCCCATCAGGCCCAGACCCACCGAACGCTCGCGCTTGGCCGAATAGACGGCGGCGGCCATGGCGGGCGGGGCGCGGCGGATGAAGTCCTCCAGCACATTGTCCAAGAACCGCATCAGATCCTCGACGAAGCGCGGCTCCTCGCGCCATTCCAGGAAGGTCTCGGCGTTCACCGACGACAGGCAGCAGACGGCGGTCCGGTCCACGCCCAGGTGGTCGCGGCCGGTATGCAGCATGATCTCGGCGCACAGGTTCGACTGTTTGACCTTCAGGCCCAGGTCGCGCTGGTGCGGCGCCATCTGGCGGTTCACCGTGTCCGAGAAGATCAGATAGGGCTCGCCGGTCTGCATGCGGATGTCGAGCAGCTTGGTCCACAGCGAGCGCGCGTCGACGGTCTTCATGACCGCGCCGTCCTTGGGCGATTTCAGATCGAAGGTTCCGCCGACCTTGACCGCTTCCATGAACTCATCGGTGACGTTGATGCCGTGGTGCAGGTTCAGGGACTTGCGATTGAAGTCGCCCGACGGTTTGCGGATCTCCAGGAACTCTTCGATTTCCGGATGGTGGATGTCCAGATAGACGGCGGCCGAACCGCGGCGCAGCGAACCCTGGCTGATCGCCAGCGTCAGGCTGTCCATCACGCGGATGAAGGGGATGATGCCCGAGGTCTTGCCCGCGCCCTTCACCTTTTCGCCGATGGAGCGGACGCCGCCCCAGTAGGTGCCGATGCCGCCGCCGTTGGAGGCCAAGGCCACGTTCTCGTTCCAGACGTTCTGGATGCCGTCCAGGCTGTCGCCCACCGCGTTCAGGAAGCAGGAGATGGGCAGGCCGCGATCTGCGCCGCCGTTCGACAGGACCGGGGTCGCCGGCATGAACCATAGGCGGCTCATATAGTCATACAGGCGCTGGGCGTGTTCGGCGTCGTCCGAGAAGGCGGTCGAAACCCGCGCGAACATGTCCTGATAGCTTTCGCCCGGCAGCAGATAGCGATCTTCCAGCGTCTTCTTGCCGAAGTCGGTCAGCAGATCGTCGCGCGAGCGGTCGACCTGGACCGATTTGACCACGGTCAGGTGGGGGCGCTCCGGCGTCGGCGTCGCCGCAACGCCTTGGAATTCCGTCGTCTTCAATGCCTCGCCGCCAGCCATGGTCATCTGCGTCCTGAACAAAAAATCGTTTGAGCCGCCCGCGCCGCGACCACATCATCTTGTGGCCTCTGCGCTCCCCGAGCCCACATATAGGGCGCATATGCCTAATGACCCGTCAACGGGTTGACGCCGACCATTGTGGGCGAATCGGTCGGACAAGTCCCAGCCGCCTGGGGAAAAGCCCGCACGCAAGCCAGCACGTCCGCTTTGCGCGCCTGCGACAGCGTGATCACGAACGCGTGATCGGAACGACTGCCCAGCTTGGCCGTTGGCTCGCCCATGACGCTTTCCGACATCCGCGCCTTTTTGATACGCGCCCTGACAGTCGCCCGCACGGAGATCGCCGCCTTAGCCGCACTCTTTGTCATAGCCATCGGCGTGGTGAGCTTCGTTGAACTCGCCGACGGCATGACCGAGGCCGACGGCATCGCCTTCGACAATCATGTCCTGGCGCTGATGCGGCCCTATGCCGACGATCCCGGCCGGCCGTGGGGGCCGTGGTGGCTGAAGGAGGCGGCGGCGGACATCACCTCGCTGGGCGGCATCTCGGTGCTGGGTCTGTTCGCCCTGATCGTGATCGTCTTCCTGCTCAGCCAGCGGAAATGGCTGTCGTCCCTGCTGCTCGTCGTGGGTCTGGCCGGCGGCGTCGCGCTGTCGGAAGGTCTGAAAGCGGTGTTCGAACGCGCCCGTCCGCCCGCGGCCATGCAGGCGGTGGAAACGATCAACGCCAGCTTCCCCTCCGGCCACGCCCTGCTATCCACCGTCTTCTATCTCAGCGTCGCCGTCATGCTGACCCGCGCCTTCCCGCGCGAGCGGTTCAAGGTCTTCGTGCTGGGCGTCGGCATTCTGCTGGCCCTGCTGGTCGGGCTGACACGCATCTATCTGGGCGCCCACTGGGCCACCGACGTCTTCGCCGGCTGGGCAGTCGGCGCGGCCTGGGCCATGGCCCTGTGGCTGGTCGCCTATGGGGTGGCGCGCTGGCAGAAGCGCCACCGTGCGGCGCTGCAGGACGAAGCCTCCCCGATCGAAGCCGCCCCCGACCCGACCAAAGTCTAGGCCCGTGATCCGCCTCGCAACAGGCTAGTCTGGCGGCATGTCGGAGACGCACGCCATGGACCACGCCGCCCTCTACGCCGAACGGCTGAAGACCCCCGACCAGGCCGCCGCCCTGATCGTGCCGGGCGCCAAGGTCACCATGGGCCTCGGCGTGTCCCAGCCGCCCGCCCTGCTCAAGGCCCTGGCCGAACGGGCCGAGCGCGGCGAGGTCGAGGATGTGAACCTCTATTATCTGCTCTCGACCTCGATCGCAGGGGACACGGTGTTGCGCTACGAGCTGATGGACCGCATCCGCCCCTGGAGCCTGTTCCACAGCGCCATAGAACGCCGGCTGGAACAGCGTGCGCATGAGGAGGGTCGCCCCAATCCCGTGCAATTCATCCCCACGGGCTTTCAGCAGTCGCCCCGCCTTCTGTGCGACGAGATCAAGGTGGATGCGCTGATCTGCACCGTCTCGCCGATGGATGCGGAGGGCTTCTTCTCGTTCGGGACCAACACCGACTACGCCAAGCCGGTGTCGCAGACGGCCCGGACGGTGATCGTCGAGGTCAATCCGCACATGCCGCGCGTGTTCGGCGACTGCACCATCCATGTGTCCCAGGTCGCCGGCATCGTCGAACATGCCGCGCCCCTGCTGGTCGTGCCGCGCGCCGAGCCTCAGCCGGCGGACCTGGCCATCGGCCGCATCATCGCCGGCCTGGTCGAGGACGGGGCGACGCTTCAGATGGGGATCGGCGCCCTGCCCAACGCCGTCTGCGACGCCCTGATGGACCACCGCGATCTGGGCGTTCACACGGAGATGCTGACGCCCGGCCTGGTCGAGCTGATGCAGGCCGGCGTGGCCAACCACGCCCGCAAGACCCTGCATCCGGGCGTGGGCGTCTTCGCCTTCTCGATGGGCGACCTCAACACCTATGAATTCCTGGACGGCAATCGCGGCATGGAGGCCCATCCGGTCTCGTATGTGAACGACCCGGCCGTGATCGCGCGCAATGCGAAGATGATCTCGGTCAACGCCACGCTTCAGATCGACCTGACCGGCGCCTGCTGCTCGGAGTTTCTGAACGGGCGCCAGTTCACGGCCGCCGGGGGCCAGCTTGACTTCGTGCGCGGCGCCTATGGATCGGAGGGCGGCAAGTCGATCATCGCCTGTCATTCCACGGCGGCGAAGGGCACGGCCTCTCGCATCGTCGCGCGTCTGGACGGGCCGGTCACCACCCCGCGCAACGATACCCACATCGTCGCCACAGAACACGGCTGGACCAATCTGAAGGGCAAGTCATCCAGCGAGCGCGCCCGCGCCCTGATCGCCTTGGCCGCGCCGGAGTTTCGGGACGGCCTGACGGCGGCGGCGCGCGAGCAGGGCCTGATCTGACGCCGCGCTTGATCTTGGACCGTCTGTCGGGGCTTCTGGCGTCATGAAGACCATCCGCCTGCTGGCCCTGCTGTCCCTGCTAGTCGCCGCGCCTGCCAGCGCGAGGGTGGCCCAAGGCGCCTATGCCACCAACGGCGACTGCGGCGGGCGGGCCATGACCACCGTGCGCATGACGCCCGGCTATTGCCTGGGACTGGTCTGGCAGGGCGCGGGGGCTGAGGGACCGCGAATGCCGCGCGGCCTGCTGGCGCTATCGAACGGCGACTGGTTGGTGACGGATCTGGGAAACTGGTATCCGGGCAATGGCGCGATCTGGCGGCTGTCGTTCGGCCCCGACGGTGCGCCGCGCTGGAGACGACTGGCCCAGGGGCTGAACATGCCGCACACGGCGGCGCGCGGGCCAGACGGGCGCATCTATGTGTCCGAGATGAACCGCATCCTGATGCTGGACCCCGACGCGGCCGATCCGGCGGCGACGGTGCGCACCGTGATCGGAGACTTGCCCGATAACCGGCTGCACGCCAATCGCCACCCGCTGTCCAGCTTCGTCTTCGACGCGAACGGCGACCTGCTGGTCAATGTCGGCGCGCCCAGCGACCGCTGTGTGGATGCGCGGGGCAGAGCGCGCGCCAATGCGGCGGGGGCCTGCATCGACAGCGCGACGACAGCCCAGGTGCGGCGCCACGCCTATCTGGGAAACGGCCGCTGGGCCGAGGACAGCACCGTCTTCGCTTCGGGCCTGCGGAACTCCATCGCCCTCGTGCGGCACCCGTCGGGCACGATCCTGCAAGGCGAGAACTCGGTCGATCTGACCACGCCCGACCATCCCTATGACGAGATCAATGTCCTGCGTCAGGGCAGCCATTACGGCTGGCCCTATTGCGTCGATCTGGCGACGCCCCTGCCGGGCTGGAGCGCGGCGCAGGCGCGATGCAGCCAGCGCGACCGCCCGGTCGCCCTGCTGCCGCCCCACGCCGCGCCGCTGGACCTGATCTATTACGATGGGGCGATGTTCCCCGAACTGCGCGGCCGGCTGCTGATGAGCTGGCACGGCTATCGTCGCGCGGGCGGCCGGATCGTGGCGGCCGAGGCGGATGGCGAGGGCCGCCCCCTGACCGATATCGGCGGCCGCAACGCCATCTATCCGCGTGGCGCCCTGTCCTATCCCGCCGGCGCGCCCAGCATACGCGGCAAGGTGCTGACGCCGGGCTGGGACACGGTCGCAGGTCGTCAGCCGCGCGGCGCGCCGGTCGTGCTGGCCGTCGCCGCCGACGGATCGATCTGGGTCACGGACGACCGAAACCGGGCGATCCTCAGGATCGCCCGGTCGGACAAGACGGCCTAGCTCTTGCGCGCGTCGCGCTTGGCCAGGACGCGCAGGCGCAGCGCGTTCAGCTTGATGAAGCCGGCCGCGTCCTTGTGGTCATAGGCCTGGACGCCTTCTTCGAACGTCACCAGATCCTGATCGTACAGGCTGTTGGGGCTTTCGCGGCCGATGACCGAGACATTGCCCTTGTACAGCTTGACCTTAACCGTGCCGGAGACGTTTTCCTGGCTCTTGTCGATGGCGGCCTGAAGCATCTCGCGCTCGGGCGAGAACCAGAAACCGTTGTAGATCAGCTCGGCGTATTTCGGCATCAGCTGGTCCTTCAGGTGCATGGAGCCGCCGTCCAGGGTGATGCTTTCGATGCCGCGGTGCGCCGCGATCAGGATGGTCCCGCCGGGGGTCTCATAGACGCCGCGCGACTTCATGCCGACGAAACGGTTCTCGACCAGGTCCAGACGGCCGATGCCGTTGTCGTGGCCATATTGGTTCAGGGCGGTCAGGATCGTGGCGGGCGACATGGCCTCGCCGTTGATCGAGACGGCGTCGCCCTTTTCGAAACCGATCTCGATGACGGTCGCCACGTCCGGCGCGTCCTCAGGCGCGATCGTGCGCTGGTGGACGAACTCGGGCGCCTCGACCGCCGGGTCTTCCAGCACCTTGCCCTCGGACGAGGAGTGCAGAAGGTTGGCGTCGACGCTGAAGGGCGCCTCGCCGCGCTTGTCCTTGGCGATGGGGATCTGGTTCTTTTCGGCGAAGTCCAGCAGGGCCTCGCGGCTGCGGAACGCCCACTCGCGCCAAGGCGCGATGACGCGGATGTCGGGCTCAAGCGCATAGTAGCCCAGCTCGAACCGGACCTGATCGTTGCCCTTGCCGGTCGCACCGTGACAAACGGCGTCAGCGCCGACTTGACGCGCGATCTCGATCTGACGCTTGGAGATCAGCGGCCGAGCGATGGATGTGCCCAGCAGGTAGTCGCCCTCATACTGGGCGTTGGCGCGGAACATGGGGAAGACGAAGTCGCGCACGAACTCTTCGCGCAGGTCGTCGATGAAGATGTTCTCGGGCTTGATGCCCAGTTTCAGGGCTTTCTCGCGCGCCGGGCCCAACTCTTCGCCCTGGCCCAGGTCGGCAGTGAAGGTCACCACCTCGGCGTTATATTCGGTCTGGAGCCACTTCAGGATGATCGAGGTGTCCAGCCCGCCCGAATAGGCGAGGACGACTTTCTTGACGGGCTTGTCGGCGAGGGCGGACATGGCGGCTCTTTCAGCAAGGGGCGGTCAGTCGGGGAGTTGACGCGCGCATAAGACCGGGGGTGCGGCGATGCAACCTTTTCCGGGTCGCGCGGGGGAGAACATGAACCTTTCGTCATGTTCCATTTGGTCGCGTTGCCAGGCGGCAGACCGGCGTTATGGTCCCCTCCAACTGCAATCCCGAGGATATCGCATGCGCCGCACTGGCTCTCTCGTCGCCGCCGCCGCCCTTCTGGCGGTTTCAACGCCTGTCTGGGCCTCCGTGGCCGCCGCACCCGCCGCCCAGGCCGCTGGTCAGGCCGCCGCACCCGCCGCCCAGGCCGCGCCGGTGTCGCAGTTGATCAACGAAGTCGACATCCCCTACACCAAGTTCACCCTCGACAACGGCCTGACCGTCTTGGTCCACGAGGATCACAAGGCCCCCGTCGTCGCCGTCTCCGTCTGGTACAATGTCGGCTCCAAGGACGAGCCGGCCGGGAAGACCGGCTTCGCCCACCTGTTCGAACACCTGATGTTCGGTGGGTCCGAGAATGCGCCTGGCAGCTATTTCACGCCGATGCGCAACATGGGCGCGACCGACATGAACGGGACCACCTATTTCGACCGCACCAACTATTTCGAGACGGTCCCGACCCCGGCGCTGGAACAGGCCCTGTTCATGGAAAGCGACCGCATGGGCTACATGCTGGGCGCCATCAGCCAGGAGACGCTCGATCTGCAACGCGGCGTCGTCCAGAACGAAAAGCGTCAGGGCGACAACCAGCCCTATGGCCTGAACCAGTACAAGCAGCTGGAGGCCTTGTTCCCCGAAGGCCACCCCTATCGCCACTCGACCATCGGTTCGATGGCCGACCTGGACGCCGCTTCGATGCAGACGGTGCGCGACTGGTTCACCTCCAACTATGGCCCCAACAACGCCGTTTTGGTGCTGGCCGGCGACATTACCCCCGCCAAGGCGCGTGAACTGACCGACAAATACTTCGGCCCGATCGCAAAGGGGCCGGTGAACAATCCCGCCCAGGCCCCGGTCCCGACCCTGTCCGCCCCGCTCAGCGAAACCACCCATGACCGCGTCTCGAACGCCCAGGTCGAGGTCAGCTGGGCTGTGCCCGGCATGCTGGACCCGGATTCGGTGCCGCTCAGCGTCGCGGCATCGGTCCTAGGCGGCCTGGCCTCCTCGCGCCTGGACAATGAGCTGGTGCGCGGCGAACAGACCGCCGTCTCGGCCAGCGCCGGCAACAGCGCCTTCCACCGCGTCGGCATCTTCGAGATGAGCGCCACGATCAAGCCGGGCGAAGACCCCGCCGCCGTCGAGGCGCGGATGCGTGAAATCCTGAACGGCCTGATCGCGAACGGCCCCACGCAGGACGAGATCAACCGCGTCGTCACCCAATACGCCTCGCGTCGCATCCAGGGCCTGGAACAGGTCGGCGGCTTCGGCGGCAAGGCCACGGCGCTCGCCGAGGGCCAGCTCTATGCCGGCGATCCGGAGTTCTACAAGAAGCAGCTGGCCGCCTACGCCGCCGTCACGCCGGCCCAGGTCAAGGCGGCGATGCAGAAGTGGCTGACCCGTCCGGCCTACACGCTGACCACTCTGCCCGGCCAGCGCGAAGCCTATCAGGAGGCGGCCGCCGCGCCGTCCGGCGCCAACCGCACCCCGGCGCCGGAAATCGAACGCAAGCCGCGCATGCCCAAGCCCGAGATCGGTCAGGTCGCCAACGTCGACTTTCCGGCCGTCGAGCGCACGCGCCTGTCGAACGGCATGGAGGTGATCTACGCCCAGCGCGACGCCACCCCGACGACGAAGATCGCGCTCGACTTCGACGCCGGCCTGGCCGCCGACGACCGGTCCAAACTGGGTCTGCAGACCCTGATGCTGGACCTGATGGACGAGGGCACCCGCACCCTGAACGCCACGCAGCTGGCCGAGGCGCAGGAAGCCCTGGGCGCAACCATCACCACCGGGGCGACGATGGACAGCTCGGTCGTCCAGCTCTCGGCGGTGACGCCGAACCTGAAGCCTTCGGTGGATCTGATGGCCGAGGTGGTGCGCAATCCCGCCTTCGCCCCGGCCGAGCTGGAACGCCTTCGCGCCACCCGCCTGTCGCGCATCGCCGCCGAGCGGACCCAGCCGGCCGCCCTGGCCAGCCGCGCCTTGCCGGAACTGATGTACGGGCCGAACAGCCCCTATGGCCGTCCGTTCAGCGGCAATGGCGACGAGGCCAGCGTCAAGGCGATCACCGACGCCGACATCCGCGCCGACTACGCCAAGTGGATCCGCCCGGACAACGCCAAGCTGTTTGTCGTCTCCGACCGCCCCCTGGCCGAGCTGACGCCGATCCTGGACAGCGCCTTCGGTCAATGGGTGCCGCCCGCATCGGCCAAGGCCGTCAAGGACTTCTCGGCCCCAATCCCGGCCGCGACGCCCAAGATCGTGCTGATCGACCGCCCGCAATCGCCCCAGTCCTACATCATGGGCGGCGAGGTTCTGGGCCTGTCGGGCACCGACGACCTGTTGGTGCTGAACGCGGCGAACAATGTGCTCGGCAACGACTTCCTGTCGCGCATCAACTCGGATCTGCGTGAGACCAAGAGCTGGTCCTACGGCGTCAACGCCTCGGTCAATCCGTTCGCCGGACGCGTGCCCTATCTGGTCACCGCCCCAGTCCAGGCCGACAAGACCGGCCCGGCTATCGAAGCCCTGAACCAGCAGTTCAGCGACTTCCTGTCGGGCGGCAAGGGCGTGACGCCCGAGGAGCTTCAACGCACGATCAACGGCAACACCCGCCGTCTGGCCGGCAGCTACGAGACCTCGGCCGCCGTCCTGGGCGCCATGCGCTCCAACGCCCTGCTGGGCCGTCCGGACGACTATCCAGAAACCATCGCGGCACGCACCAACGCCCTGACCGCAGCCCAGCTGGACGCCGCCGCCAAGGCCGCCATCGACCCGTCCAAGTTCGTCTGGGTCGTGGTCGGCGACGCCTCGGTGGTCAAGCCGCAACTGGACGCCCTGGGCATCCCTGTCGAGGTCCGCGCGGCGGCCCCCGCCGCCCAATAGGGCGACGACAGACCAGAACGACGAAGGCCCGGAGAGCGATCTCCGGGCCTTTTCTCTTTGCCGTCATGCTCGGGCCTGACCCGATGATGAGGCCTTTAATCCAGCGTCGCGCCGGTCGTGCGCATGATCTCGGCGCGCAGTTCGGGCAGGCCGAGCCCCTTTTCCGACGAGGTCAGGGCTACCACCGGGAAGGCGGCGGGGCGTTTGGAGATCGCCTTCAGGGTCGCGGCCTGCACGGCCTCGCCCTCACCCTTCTTCAGCTTGTCGGCCTTGGTCAGGACGATCTGATAGCTGACGGCGGCCAAGTCCAGCGCATCCAGCGCCTCCGTATCCACCGATTTCAGCCCGTGGCGGCTGTCGATCAGCAGATAGACCCGCTTCAGCGTCACCCGACCGCGCAGATAGTCACGGCCCAGATCCTGGAACCTCTTGACCGTAGTCTTGGACGCCTTGGCCCAGCCATAGCCGGGCAGGTCGACCAGACGCATCCGGCCGTCCAGGTCGAAGAAGTTGACCTCGCGCGTGCGGCCCGGCTCGTTCGAGGCGCGGGCCAGTTTGTGCATGCCGACCAGCCCGTTGATCAGGCTGGACTTGCCGACGTTCGAGCGTCCGGCGAAGGCGATCTCGGGCAGGTCGGGGTCGGGCAACTGCTCGATCTTGGCCGCGCCCATGACGAAGGTCGCAGGCCGCGCGAACAGAATGCGCGCCGCCTCGATGTCCTCGGGCGTGAACTCGGTCTCGTCAATCACGCCGGTGACTTCTTGAAGCGGGCGAAGAAGGTGTCGATCGGGTTCTCGGCCTTGTAGCGGTGCATGATCACATACTGCTGCAGGATGGTCAGGATGTTGGACCAGGCCCAGTAGATCAGCAGGCCCGCCGCGAACGGCGCCATGATGAAGGTGAACAGCAGCGGCATGAACTGGAAGATCTGGCGCTGGACCGGATCGGCCGCCGGCGGGTTCATCGCCGTCTGCAGCCACATCGTCAGGCCATAGGCGATCGCCAGCAGACCCAGGTGCAGCGGGCCGGCCAACAGGCCGCCGATCAGGGGCGCCATCGCCGGATCCCACGGGATCAGGCCGAACAGGTTCCAGATCGACGACGGATCGCGCGCCGACAGGTCATGGATGAAGCCCAGGAACGGCTGGTGACGCATTTCGATGGTCACGGTCAGCACCTTGTACAGGGCGTAGAAGACCGGAATCTGAAGCACCAACGGAAGGCATCCCGCGACCGGATTGATCTTCTCGCGCTGATACAGGGCCATCGTCTCCTGCTGCTGCTTCTGCGGGTCGTCTTTGAACTTCTTCTTGATCTCCTCCATCTTGGGCTGGAGGTTCCGCATCTTGGACATCGAGGCGTAGGCGTTGTTGGCCAGCGGGAACATCACCAGCTTGACGATGACGGTCAGGGCCAGAATGGCGACGCCGAAGCTGCCGACCAGGCCATAGACGTTCTCCAGGATCCAGAAGATCGGACGCGTCAGGAACCAGAACATTCCCCAGTCGATCGCATAGACGAAGCGCGGCAGGTTCAGGCTCTGCTCATAGGATTTCAGCACCTCGGCGCGCTTGACCCCGGCGAACAGGCGTTGGGTCTCGGTCGCGGTGGCGCCCGGCTGGATGGTGCGGGTGGTGCCCAGGACGTTGGCTTCCAGCTGCTGGGCGCCGTTCAGGTCGCGGACGCGGAATTCGGTTTCGACCGCCTCGTTCTGCTGGGGCAGCAGGGCCGCCAGCCAGTATTTGTCGGTGATGCCCAGCCAGCCGCCGGTCGAGGCGTTCTCGATCCGCGGCTCCTTCAGCCAGTCCTTGTATTTCTTCTGTTCGGTCCGGTAGTCGCCCGGCTTGCCGAAGGTGCCGATCGCACCCTCGTGGACGATGTGCGACGAGCCAGCTGCGGGCGGCACGCCCTGGCGCTGGACGCTGCCGTAGGGGGCGATGGTGATCGCCTGCGTGCCCAGGTTCTGGACCGTGTCCTGCACCGAGAAGACGTATTTGTCGTCGACCGAGATCACGCGCGTGAAGCGCAGGCCCTGGCCGTTGTCCCACGTCAGGGTGACCGGCGTCGTCGGCGTCAGGGTCGAACCATTGGTCAGGCGCCAGACGGTATTGGGTCCGGGCACGCCGCCGGCGACATTGGGGCCGGTCCAGCCGAACTGGGCGAAATAGGCGTTCTGCATGCCCTGCGGGCGGAACAGCTCCACCGGCTGGGGTTTGTCCTGAACCTCGCGGTAGTCGGTCAGGAACAGGTCGTCGATCCGGCCGCCCTGAAGCGACAGCGACCCCTTCAGCGTTCCGGACTGGATCGGCACGCGCGCGGCGGTGCTCAGCGCCTGGCTGCGGTCGGTGACGAAGGTCGGGCCCTGCGGGCTCAGCGCCGTGCGCGCGGCGTTGTCAGCGGTCTGCGACTGCTCGGCCTGGGCCTGCTGTTGCACGGCGCGACGCTCGGCCTGCGGACGCAGCACGGCGAAATAGTAGATCCCCATGATCAGGACCGAGCACACGATGAAGATGATCGTGTTGCGCGTGTTTTCGTTTTTCATGGATTCTGGCGGTCCTGGCCGGAGGGGGCGCGGGCGGGCGAGGGCTTGTGGGCCCCCCGATCATGTCGCGGTGTCGCCAGCCTTGTAAGCGTCGATTTCACGTCGTCAAGCAGACGGTCCCACGCACGCTCGGTCGTGCCCATGCGGGCGATGAAGACATAGTCGCTTCCGGGCACGCCGTGCTGGGCCAGCATGGCTCGTGCAGCCTCGCGCAGACGGCGTTTGGCGCGGTTACGCTGAACCGCCCCGCCGATCTTCTTGGTGGCGGTGAAGCCCAGGCCGATGTGCGGCGAACCGTCGCCACGCTCCAGCCGCTGGATCACCACGGCGCCGCGCGCCTCGGAAACGCCTTTGGCGGCCGCCAGGAACTGGGGCCGCCGCAACAGACGCTTGATCTGTAAAAGGTCGCTCATGCGTCCAAAAGATCCGGACGCGTAAGCCGCTTACGCCGTCAGGCGCTTGCGGCCCTTGGCGCGACGGCGCGCAACAATCTTCTGGCCGTTCTTGGTGGCCATCCGGCTGCGGAAGCCGTGACGGCGCTTGCGCACGAGTCGCGACGGCTGATAGGTCCGCTTCACGGTCGGCTCCTGACGTTAAAAGGTTGGGCGACGGGGCAAGAGGCGTCCGCCGCAGGAAGGGCGGGCGTATAAGTCGCATGTCCGCGTGAGTCAACGCTCGGACGGCATTTCGGGACGATGAAACGGATGGCGAAACGAACGGCGAAGGAATGGGCCCTGCGGCTGGCGCCGCTGGCGGCCATCGCCGGGCTGGTGATCGCCTTCTTCGCCCTGGGCTGGAACCGCTATCTGTCGATGGATCTGATCCGCGAGCACGGGCTGAACCTTCAAGCCTATGCGCAACAGAACTGGTGGATCGCGCTGGTCGCCTTCATCGCCGTCTATGCTTTGGCGACCGCCTCGACCATTCCCGGACCCGTCTTCCTGACCCTGCTGGGCGGGATGATGTTCGGCCCCTATGTCGGGGCCTTGGCCCAGTCGACGGGGGCCACCATCGGTTCGGTCGTCATCTATTATGTCTATCGCACCTCGATCGGTTCCTGGCTGCGCGCCAAATTCGAGGCCGACGCCGGCTTCATGGATCGGCTGGCCAAGGGCATCGACCGCAACGCCTTCACCACCCTGTTCACCCTGCGCGTGATCCCCAGCGTGCCCTTCGTCCTGGTCAACGCGACGGCGGGGATGATGGCGGTGCCGCTCAGGCCCTACATCATCGCCACCTTCATCGGCCTGCTGCCATCCACCTTCATCTATACCTGGATCGGATCGCAGCTGGGCGACCTGCTGCGCGCCGGCGTGCGGCCGGACCTGCCGATGCTGCTGCAACAGTTCTTCTGGCCGTTGATGGGCGTGGTCTTCCTTTCCCTGCTGCTGCCCATCGGCATCAAGCTCTTCCAGATGATCCGCGCGCGGCGGATCGGGGCGACGGCGGCATGAGCGCCCTGTTCGATCGGATCGCGGCGCGGCTGAACCTGACGCCGGACCAGGCCAATCTCTGGCGCGAGCGCCTGACCCCGCGCGCGCCCGACGGCCTGTCGGCGCGGCTGCTGCTGCTGACCGTCGCCTTTACCCTCGCGGTCGAGGCCTTGATCCTGGGGCCGAACCTGGCGGCCTTCCATGAGCGCTGGCTTCGCGACCGGCTCCAGGCCGCCGAACTGGCCTCGGTCGGGGTCGAGGCCCTGCCCTATAGCGCGGTCGAGGACGACACGGCCGCCGAGTTGATGCGGATCGGCGGGGTTCAGGCGGTCGCCCTGACAGAGCAAGGCGTGCGCCGCCTGCTGCTTCAGGCCCCCAACCTGCCCCGCGCGCCCGAACTGATCGACCTCAGGCGTCAGGACAGCTGGTCGCGCCTGACCGACCCGTGGCGCACCCTGTTCGGCCATCCGGACCGCTCGCTGAGGGTTCAGGCCAAGCCGCGCTATCGCTCGGGCGACTTCATCGAGATCGTCACCCCCGCCCAGCCGTTGAAGCTGGAACTGCGCGCCTTTCTGCTGAACAGCCTGCTGGTGTCCCTGCTGGTGTCGGTGACGGCGGGCGCGCTGCTGTATGGCGGTCTGGCCCTACTGGTGCTGCGGCCGCTTCGTCGCGTCACCCGCTCGATGGAGCGGTTCGCCGCCGATCCCGAGAGCGAGGCCGAGGCACCGTCCGATCGCCACGACGAGATCGGCCGCGTCGAGCGCGAACTCAGCCGGATGCAGGAGGAGGTGCGCCATTCCCTGCGCTCTCGCGCGCGTCTGGTCGCGCTGGGCGAGGCGGTGGCCAAGATCAACCACGACCTGCGCAATATGCTGACCTCGGCCCAGATGGCGTCCGAGCGGCTGGCGACCTCCGCCGACCCGCAGGTGGCCAAGGCCCTGCCCCGGCTGGAGCGCGCGCTCAGCCGCGCCGCCGGCCTGTCGCGCAATGTGCTGGAATACGGCAAGAGCGAGGAGCCAGCCCCCCAGAAGACTCGCGTCGTCCTGACCAAGGCCCTGACCCTGGCGGCCGAGGACGCCGGACTGGACCCCGATGGCGTGCGCCTGGTCAAACAGCTGCCGCCCCGGTTCGCCGTCGAGGCCGACCCGGATCAGCTGTATCGCATCCTGGTCAATCTGATGCGCAACGCCCGCCAGGCGATTGAGGCCGATCCCACGCGTCCGCCCGAGCGGCGCGGCAAGGGCGCCATCACCGTCAGCGCCTTCGGTCAGGACGGCTTCTGCGTCGTGCGCATCGCCGACGACGGCCCCGGCATTCCGCCGCGTCTGGCCGAACGCCTGTTCGAACCCTTTGTCAGCTCAAAAAGCTCGGACGGTTCGGGCCTGGGCCTGACCATCTCGCGCGAACTGGCCGCCCTTCACGGCGGCGATCTGCGGCTGGTCGAGACCGACGGAACAGGCGCAGCCTTCGAACTGCGCCTGCCCGGATAGGCGATCAGGCCGCCTTCAGGGTCGCCATGTCGATGACGTAGCGGTAGCGCGCCTCGCCGTTCTCGATCTTCACATAGGCGTCGTTGATCTCGGCGATGTCGATCATTTCGACCTCGGGGGCCACGCCGTTGGCGGCGCAGAAGTCCAGCACGTCCTGAGTTTCCTGAAGATTGCCGATCAAGGAGCCGCCGACCGTCTGGCGTTTGAAGGCCAGTTTCGAGTTGTCGACCCCATCCACGACATCGAGATTGCCAACAACGATGAAGGCCGCATCGCGCTTCATCAGGTCCAGCAGGGCGCCGATCTCGTGCTTCTCGGGCACGGTGGACAGTATGAAGTCGAACGTTCCCGCCAGGGGCGCCAGGGCCGTCTTGTCCGTCTCGATATGGGCCGCGTCGGCGCCCAGCCGCTTGGCGTCCTCGATCTTCTCCGGCGTCGAAGTCAGGACGGTCACTTCCGCCCCCAGAGCCTTGGCCAGCTTCGCCGCCATATGGCCCAGACCGCCAAAGCCCAGGACGGCGACCTTGTCCCCCGCCTTGACGCCCCAGTGTTTCAGCGGGGACCAGGTGGTCACGCCGGCGCACAGGATGGGCGCGGCCGCCTTGGGGTCCAGGCCTTCGGGGATGCGCAACACGAAATCCTCGGGCACGACCACCACGTCGGAGTAGCCGCCGTAGGTATTGTCCCGGCCGTACATGTTGGCGCCGTCTTCGGTCTCGGTCGCAGGCGTCATGGGACCGTTATAGGTCGCCAACCAGCTGTTCGGACCCTCGCAATAGTTTTGATCGCCGGCGCTGCAGGCCTCGCATTGGCGGCAGCTGTCGATCATGCAGCCGACGCCGACCAGATCGCCTTCCTTGAAGCGCGAGGTCTCGGCGCCCGCCTGTTTGACCCGCCCGACGATCTCGTGGCCCGGCACGCATGGATAGACCGTGTTGGCCCATTCGTTTTTGACCTGGTGGATGTCGGAGTGGCAGACGCCGGCGTAAAGAACCTCGATCACCAGCTCGTTGGGCTTGGGATCGTCGCGCTCGAACGTCATGGGCTCGAGCTTCGACCGGGCGGTCTTTGCGCCGTAACCGATTGATTGGAACATGAAAGTCTCCGGGGGCAAGGGGATGTTGCCGCAATCCCCCGCGCTCGAAGACGTTCCAGCGTCGCCCTATTCCAGACCGTCGTCCGACACGACGAAGGGTCGGTTCTCCGCCTTGGCCTGGGCCGCCAGCTCCTCCTGGACCAGATGCCAGCGCCGCAGCCGCTCGTAGTCGATGGCGTGTTCGGGCGAGGCGTCCAGCCAGTGACGGAAGTCCTCGATCTGAAGCCGGGCGTCTGCGGCGGTCGTATCGGGCAGGGCCGGCACGTTCGGCAACTGGCGCGCGACCTCCGCGGGAATGGGGAAGTCGCCGGACGCGGTGCTCAGGATCATCGGTCTTCTCGGATAGGCTGCGGTCGGGAGAGATCGACCATGACGCGAAGCCGAGCCTTTCGCCACCTTTTCATCGCTGCGGCGTTGTGCAGCAGGATCACAATGGCCAAGCTGCGCAGAACGCCACGGCCTCGGGAGAGACAGTCATGATCGTTCGCACCGCCGCCATCGCCGCCGCCCTGCTGGTCGCCGCCCTGACCGCGCCCGTCGCCGCCCAGACGGCGGAGCCTGCGACCGCCGACCCCTATCGCGATCAGCGCGCCCTGCCCGACCCGGCCGATCCCACCAGCCGCGACGCCCTGCTGAAGGCACGGGGCGAGGCCTATCATCGCGCAAGCGACGCCCAGCAGACCGAAGAGGAACTGCGCACCACCCGCGCTCTGAACGACGAGATCGCCGCCCAGAACGCCCTGGCCGACAAGACCGACGCCGACAACCGGCTGGACTACGACGCCGCCCTGGCCCGTCATCAGATCGAGGTCAGCCAGGCCGAGGAACAGGCGCGCGCCGCCGCCGAGACCGCCCGCTTGGCCCAGGAGAAATACGACCGCGACTACGCCGCCTGGCAGGAACAGGTGCGACTGTGCCGCACGGGCTTCCGCCCCGCCTGCACCGCCCGACCGGCGTGGGTCGCGCCGGCGCAGTAAACGTCATCAGTCCGCCCTGGTTTTCGCCTCGGCGATCAGCGCGTCGTCGATTTCGCGGGCGCGCACAGCGGCCGGGCGTGTCGTGATCCGTTCGGCATAGGCCGTGAAGGCCGGCCGTTCAGGCAGGCTCTTGAACATCAGCCCCCAGGCGATCTGGCTGCCGACATAAACATCGGCGGCGCTGAACCGCTCGCCAAGGATCCATGGACTGCGATCCAGCGCATGTTCCAGCCCGTCGATCACCTGATCGAACGAGCCGTAGCCGACCATGGCCGACTTCTCGGGCGGCGGCAGTTGACCCAGCGACTTGGCGGTCACCGCCGCCTCGACCGGTCCGGCGGCGAAGAACATCCAGCGATAATAAAGGCCGCGCAGCGGATCGTCCGTCGACGGCGCCAGGCCGGCGTCAGGAAAGGCGTCAGCCAGATAGGCGCAGATGGCGGCGCATTCGGTCACGACGACGCCGCGATGGGCGATGGCCGGCACCTTTCCCATCGGATTGATCGCCAGATAGTCCGGCGACTTCATCGCCGCATAGTCGACCACGACGGTGCGATAGGGCTGGCCTGCCTCCTCCAGCATCCAGCGGACGATGCGTCCGCGCGACATGGGGTTGGTGTAGAAGACGATCTCTTCGCTCATGGCGTGCTCTCCCTTTCGGGAGAGCCTACGCCTGAACCGGCCGGGGTGTCAGCCCGCGACCAGGCTCATGTCGCGGCGCGCCATCATGCGGTCGAACTCGGTCCAGACGCCGTCGGCGCCGTGCCAGTTTCCTTGCGTCGCCGCCTTGGAATATTCGGTGGCGCGGGCCTCGAAGAAATTGGCGTGTTCGACGCCGCTGAGTAGCGACTGCAGCCAGGGCAGCGGGTTTTCCGTCACCCCATAGACTTCCGGCAGCTTCAACTGACGCAGGCGCCAGTCGGCGATGAAGCGGATGTATTGTTTGATGTCGTCTGGCGTCATGCCCTGGACCGAGCCCATTTCGAAGGCCAGGTCGATGAACTTGTCCTCCATGTTCACCACCGTCTTGCAGCAGTCGACGATGTCGTCCGCGACCGACTTGGTGACGGCGCCCGTCTCCTTGTTGAAGGCGTGGTACAGCTTGATGATGCCTTCGCAGTGCAGGCTCTCGTCGCGCACCGACCAGGACACGATCTGGCCCATGCCCTTCATCTTGTTCTGGCGCGGGAAGTTCATCAGCATGGCGAAGGACGCGAACAGCTGAACGCCTTCCGAGAAGCCGCCGAACATGGCCAGGGTCCGGCAGATGTCGGCGTCGGAATCGACCCCGAACTGGCCCATATAGTCGTGCTTGTCCCGCATGGCCTCATATTCCATGAAGGCGCCGAACTCGCTCTCGGGCATGCCGATGGTTTCAAGCAGCAGGGCGTAGGCCGCGATATGGATCGTCTCCATATTGCCGAAAGCGGCCAGCATCATCTTCACCTCGGTCGGTTTGAACACCCGGCCGTAGCGTTCCATGTAGTTGTCCTGAACCTCGATATCCGCCTGGGTGAAGAAGCGGAAGATCTGGGTCAGCAGATTGCGTTCGCCGTCGTTCAGGGTCGAGGCCCAGTCCTTGACGTCCTCGCCCAGCGGCACCTCCTCGGGCATCCAGTGGACCTGCTGCTGCTTCTTCCACATGTCGAACGCCCACGGATAGCGGAACGGCTTGTAGGCGGCCGACGGGGTCAGAAGACCGGCGCGCTCGGGGAGGATGATCGGAGTGATGGCGTTCATCGAACTGGACCTGAGGGCGATTCTGAAGACGCGTTCACCATGCGATTTGAAGACGTCGGCGCCAAGTCAAAATAGGTCTATGTTGCGATCACAATTTATCGCGACCGCTAGATGTTGTGTCCGTGCCGCACATTCCTGGGGACGGGCCTGGGGACGCACCTGGGGATGACGCCGCGCCCGGCGGCTCAGGCGGCTTGGGCGTCCAGGCGAGTTGCGGCCGCGCTGAGCGTCTCGTCGATGGCGGCATAGAGCTTGGCCTGGGTCACCGGCTTGGCCAGATGGCCGTCCATGCCGGCGGACAGGCACCGTGCGGCGTCTTCGGGCATGGCCTCGGCGGTGACGGCCAGGATCGGCGTCTGACTGGCGGGATCGGCCAGGGCGCGGATCGCGCGGGTGGCGGCCAGACCATCCATCACCGGCATGCGCACATCCATCAGGATCAGGTCGAACGCCTCGGCCGAGGCGGCGTTCACCGCCTCGCGCCCGTCGCAGGCCTCGGCGGTGTCGCAGTCGGCGGCCTGCAGCATGATGCGCAGCAGATCGCGATTGGCGGGGTGGTCGTCGACGATCAGAACCTTCATGCGACGGCTGTCCAGCGGCGCGCCGCTCTCCGTCTCCACCGGAACCACGATCGGCGCCTCGATCTGCAGAGTGAAGGTCGAGCCCTGCCACTGCACGCTTTCGACGGCGATCGTTCCGTTCAGCCGCTCGGCGTGGCTCTTGGCCAGGGCCAGGCCGACGCCCGCCCCCTCATGCGCGCGGCTGGTGGAGGCGTCCGCCTGTTCGAACAGGCGGAACACGCCCGCTAGGGTCTCGGCGTCCATGCCGCAGCCCGTGTCCGACACGGCGATCCGCAGCCGGTCCTCGCTCCGATCAACCGTGACGCCCACGCCCCCGTGCGAGGTGAATTTCGAGGCGTTCAGCGTCAGGTGATGCAGGATCTGGCGCAGACGCCGCATGTCGGTCAGCACCCAGCCCTCGGCGTCCGGCGCGATGTGCAGGTCGAACGTCAGGCCGCGGATCTCGGCCCACTCGCGCGCCGGCGCCACGGCGTCCTGGATCAGGGCGCGCAGATCGGCGGGCTTCAGCACGACCTCGTCGCCTCCGCGCGAAATCTCCAGCAAGTCCTCGACCAGACGCAGCATGGATTCGCCGCACTGGCGCACCGCATTGACCTGCCGATGGCCCTCGGCGTCCAGACTGGTGGAGCGCGACAACAGGTCGGCATAGCCGGTGACCCCGGTCAGGGGCGTGCGCATCTCGTGGCTCATCAAGGCCAGGAAGCGCGACTTCGCCTCATCGGCGCGCTTGGCCCGGGCCAGGGCGTCCAGCGCCGCCGCCGTGCGCGCCCGCAGACGCGCCGTCAGACGCCGACGCTCGGTCGACAGGGTGGTGATGGGCAGGACCGACCCGACGACGCAAAGCAGGAACAGATGAAACACGTTCATCTGGCGCATCACCTCAGGCAGGGCGGCGAGAACCAGATCGGGCGGCAGGCGGGTCAGCACGACCGGCCCATGGCCGCCCAGCGTGGCGGCGCCGCCGATGGCCGCGACCAGCACCACCGCGCAGGCGGTGGTCGGCGGACCGAGTCGGAAGGCCAGAAGAATCAGCGGCGGAAGCACCGCGAACATCACCGGCGCCGACGACTGGGTAAACACCCACAGCGTGACGCCGCCGACCAGAACCAGCAGGGCGGCCGCCTCCGTCATCGTGGCCTGGGCGTCGTCCCTGAAACGATGGTTGCGCGCCAGCAGCAACAGGGACGGCGTGACGATCATCATCGCCAGCAGCTCCATGTCGAACAGGTGGTGCATCCGGAACGCCAGCGTGCCCGGCACCTTCCAGCTCATCAGCACCGCGACCGCGCCCGCCAGCAGGGTGCTGATCAAGACGGCCGGTACGGCGGCAAAGACGGCGAAACGGAACAGACGCCAAGGCCGGCGCATATCCAGCGCGGCCCCGCAAAAACGGCGCGCCAGCACGGCGGCGATGCAGACCTGCGTCAGGTTCAGGGCGACATTGGTGAACATCATCACGCCGGGGTCGCCGCGCACGATGTTGCTGGCGAGGTTGATCGCGGCGCAGGCGAGCATGACGCCGATGGCCTGGCGACGATGAAGCTGAAGGACGGCGGCCAGAAGCACCGCGTTGGCCGGCCACAGAACCGTGGCGCCGAAGGCATGCATGCTCCACTGGGCGACCGACAGGCACAGGGCGAACAAGGCCACATAGGCGTAGGGCGACGGTCCAGCCGCGCGGCCGGCCTCGTGACGGAAAAACCGCCAGCGCCCGCCTTCTGCGTTCACCCACTTCAGTCCCATGACGTAACGGTGACACGCAGGGGTTAAGGATCCCGTAGCGGCCCAGCTAGGTAGAATTGCGGAACCGCCGTTCAGCGTCGCCGTTTACTCGCCCTTGCCAACAAAGGGCCCCAGACGATGTCAGACGTGATCGCCGAACCGACCTTCGAGCCGCCGGCGGACGCCCTGGCCTTCTATGAAGAGAGCCTGCGCCTGCTCAAGGAGAGCGGCATCCCCTTCCTGCTGTCGGGCACCTATGCGGTCACGGCCTACACCGGCATCCGGCGTCCGACCAAGGATTTGGACGTCTTCTGCAAGCCTGGCGACTACCCCCGCATCCTGGCCTTCTTCCAGAAGCACGGCTACCGCACCGACGTCGAGGACGAGCGCTGGATCGCCAAGGTCTGGAAGGACGAGAAACACTTCTTCGACGTCATCTTCGCCATGTCCAACGGCACCATCGCCGTGTCCGACAGCTGGTTCAGCGAGGACCGGATCACCGTCTATGGCCATCAGGTGCAGATCACCCCGCCCACGGCCCTGATCCTGTCCAAGGTCTTCATTCAGGACCGCTATCGCTATGACGGGGCCGACGTGAACCACGTCATCCTGAAACAGTCCGACGCCATCGACTGGAAGAGCCTGCTGGACCAGATGGACCTCTATTGGGAAGTGCTGGCGGCGCATCTGCTGAACTTCCGCTTCGCCTATCCGACCGAGCGCGACCGGATTCCGCGCTGGCTGATGGAAGAGTTGGTTCAGCGACTGACGGCCCAGATCGATCTGCCGGCGCCGCGCGTGAAGGTCTGTCGGGGCCGGCTGTTCAGCCCGCGCGACTACGTCGCCGACGTCGCCGAGTGGGGCTTTGGCGATGTCGTCGGCAAGGGGCTGGAGGAACGCCACGACCCCGTCAACCTGGGCCACTGAAAGGTAAGCCGCTATGACCGACGCCGTCCCCGATCCCCAGACGATACAGCCCGGCCTGGAGCCCGGTTCCGCCAAGACGCTGCGCGTCGCCGCCGTCGGCGACCTGCATGTCGGCGAAACCACAGAGCATCGCTATCGCGACCTGTTCGAGCGGGTGTCGGACGACGCCGATGTCCTGTGCCTGTGCGGCGACCTGACCAACTACGGCAAGACGCCCGAGGTCGAGCGGCTGCTTGAGGATCTCAAGCTGTGCAAAATCCCGATGGTCGGCGTGCTGGGCAATCACGAGCACGAGTGCGGCCAGCCCGAGGTCGTCACCAAGATGCTGACCGACGCCGGGGTCAAGATGCTGACCGGCGAGGCCTATGAGATCGAGGGCGTCGGCTTTGCGGGCGGCAAGGGGTTCGTCGGCGGCTTCGGCCGCTATATGCTTTCCTCGTTCGGCGAGGCCTCGATCAAACGCTTCGTGCAGGAGGCGGTCGAGGACGCCAATCTGATCGAAAACTCGATCCGCATGCTGCGCACCGAACGCTCGGTCGTGCTGCTGCACTATGCGCCCGTGGTCGAGACGGTGATGGGCGAGCCGCCCGAAATCCACGCCTTCCTGGGGTCGTCGCGCCTGGCCGAGACCATCGACCGCTATGACAATGTTCGCCTGGTTGTGCACGGCCACGCCCATCGCGGCGGACCGGAGGGACGCACCACCAAGGGCACGCCCGTCTATAATGTCGCCCTGCCGGTGCTGAAGACCCTGGGCGACAAGCCTTATCGGGTCTTTGAAATCTAACCGGACTGTAGGAGGGTGCGGCCGGGGCTGGGATGCAGCCTCGTTCGGGGCCGCAAGGCGGCCCGTCGTGGAGTTTCCGATGCGCCTTTTGTCTTCCGTCGCGGCCGTCGCCGTCCTGGCCCTGACCACCCCCGCCTTCGCCGCCGGTCAGGCCGCCGCCCCTGCGCCTGCGCCGCAGGCCGCTCCGGCGCCTGAACCGGCCGAAGAGGCGGACAGCCCCGAGGAAGCCGCCTTCGAGGCCAAGGCGGAAGCCTTCGGTCAGGTCATGGAGACGATGGCCAGCGAGATGCAGGCCGCCGCAGCCCAGGCCGACAAGACCAAGGCCAAGGCCGATCTGGACGCCATCCAAGCCAAATATCAGCCCCAGGTCGACGCCTTCGCCGAAGATGTCCAGACGTTCGCCGTCAGCAGCGGCCAGGCGACGCCCGAACAGCTCGCGCCGGCGATCCAGCAGATCAAGGGCATCCCTGCGGAAGTCCGAGGCAAGATCGACGCCGCCGCTGCAGCTCCGGCCGCCGCTGCGCCGGCGACGGCGCAGTAAGCCAAGCCTTACCGCGATTTCACTTGAGACGGGGCGGCTGAGGGCGGAGTTTGCGCGGGTCATTCAACGGGAGCCGTCCCATGATCCGCCTGCTCAGCCTGACCGCCGCCCTGGCGCTCGCGCCCCTCGCCTCGGCCTTGGCGCAGACCCCCGCGTCTGCGCCTTCGCCCGTGCCGGCTTCCGCCGAAGCCGCCGAAGCCCGCATGGAAGCCGCCGCCGAGGCCTTCGAAGCGCGCATGGAGACCTTTGGCGAACGCGCCGAGGCGATTTCCGAAGACGAGAGCCTGAGCGAGGCCGAACGCGGCCGTCGCATCGCCGCCCTGTGGTCGGACTATGCGCCCGATGTCGCCGCCTTCACCGCCGAGACCACGAAACACGCCACCGAAATGGCCGCCCAGGCCCTGAAGGACATCGACGTCGACGCCATTGTCGCTGAGGCGCTGAATGACCCCGAGGTCAAACAGGCGATGGAAGAGGGGATGCAGAAAGGCGTCGTCACCGCCGAAGGCATCGCCCGCAACAGCGCCTGGACCAATCCGACGCCCGAGCAGATGGAGACCTACAGCCTGGTCGCCCAATACGCGCTGGACCAGGCCGCCGACGCCGTCGTCGAGGAGGGCGTCGAAGCGCCCGAGGCCCCGGAAGCGCCCGAACCGCCGGCGCCGCCCGCCCGTCCGGCCGCCTAACATCCTTGTCTCCTCCCCATAAGATGGGGAGGGGGACCGCGCAGCGGTGGAGGGGTTTTTGATCCCTACGGACGCCGATAAATGGGTGCAGAACCCCTCCGTCGCGGCGCAAGATGCGCCGCGCCACCTCCCCGCGACGCGGGGAGGAGACAGAGCGCCTTGACCGCGCCCGACTAAGCAGCGACATCGCGCCGCATGCCCGCCCTGCCCGTCGATCCGCACCTCTATTCGACCTTCCTCGGCGTCATGGCGGTGATGGCGATCACACCCGGCCCGGCCAATCTGTTCGCCGTCGCGACAGGCGTTGAAAAGGGCCGCGCCTCGGCCCTGATAGGCGTCTTGGGCATGAATGCCGCGACGCTGGTGTGGTTCGGCGCGGCGGCCCTGGGTCTCGGCGCCCTGGTCAAGGCCTTCCCCGCCGCCTTCAAGGTCATCGCCGTGCTGGGCGCGCTTTATGTCGCCTGGCTGGGGATCAAGGCGCTGCGCGGCGCCTTCGCCACCGCCGCCGATCCCGACGAGGTCATCGTCAAGAAAGGCCGCAGCGCCCTGATCGACGGGTTCGCCGTCCAGATCGCCAATCCCAAGGCCATCCTGTTTTTCACCGCCGTCCTGCCGCCCTTCATCGACGTGAACCGCCCGGTCGCGCCGCAGATGGCGATGTTCGCCATGGCGGCCATCGGCATGGATATGGTGTCGATGAGCACCTACGCCCTGTCCGGCGCCGCCCTGTCGCGCCGCATGCAGCAACCGCGCTTTCGCAAAGGCTTCGGCGTCTTCGTCGGCCTGCTGCTGATGGTCGCCGCCGTGCTGATCGTTCTTCGGCTCTAGACGCCGCGACGCTTCGTCATACAGTGGTCGGGAACGCCTTCGTTCATGCTCCGTTCAGCCGTCAGAGCGCCCGAATGGGCGATCAAGGAGTTTGATGTCATGAAAACCCTCCCCCTGCAGACCCTGGCGGTGACCGTCGCCGCTGGTCTGGCCCTGGCGGCCTGCGCCACCGCCACCCCGTATCAACCCGCCGGCTTCAACGGCCAGCGTGGCGGGTATGCCGAGCAACGCCTAGAGAACAACCGTTTCCGGGTCAGCTTCTCGGGCAATTCGCTGACCTCGCGCGAACAGGTCGAGCAGTCGCTGCTGCTGCGTTCGGCCGAACTGACGGTCGAGAGCGGTTACGACTGGTTCGCCACCGTCAACCGCGCCACCGACCGCGACACCCGCTTCGTCGGCACGCCCGATCCCTTCTATTCGGGCTATAACCGCTTCTATAGCCCCTACTGGGGTCCGTCGTGGCGCTACTACCGCAGCGGCTTCTGGAGCCCGTGGGACCGTTACGGCCCGTGGGGCGTCAACGACTTCGACGTCCGTCAGGTCGATCGATTCGAGGCCAATGCCGAGATCGTCCTGGGTCGCGGCCCCAAACCCGCCAACGACCCCAACGCCTTCGACGCCCGCGAGGTGATCCAGAACCTGGGCCCGCAGGTCACCCGCCCGGCGGCGTAAGAGAACAGCGCCCTTCTCCCGTTGGGAGAAGGTGGCCCGTAGGGCCGGATGAGGGTCGGCTGGTTTCCAGTTCGCCTGGACCCGACCCTCACCCTTTTGCGCAAGGCCGATCGCTGCGCTCTCGGGCGCTCAAGCCCTCTCCCATCGGGAGAGGGTTTTTGGTTAGCCCACGCGCGGCGACTTCAGCCGGCGCTTGTTGGAGTGGGTCGCCGGCGCGGTGCCCAGATCTTCCGGCACCTCGCCCTTGAAATAGTAGCGCTGCCAAGCCTCCTTGGCCGCATCCGGATCGCCGCCGGCCAGACGCTGGTTGAAGTCGGTGCGGGCGCGGTTCCAGGCCTCGAACTGACCCTTCATCACCGGGTTGGATTCCAGCGTGCGGATGATCGGCTGGAACTGCTCGACCTTCTTGTGCTCGATCAGGTTGATGAAGCAGAAGGGTTCGCCCTTCTCAAACGTGATCCGTCCCGGCCGGGTGAAGATCCAGTTCATCGTGAAGGGGAAGGGCAGCCAGTCCGTCTCGATCAGGCCGACCAGCGGCTGGATGCCGTCCTTCACATGATTGGGCGACCCCGAACACATCATCCCCCAGCCGGGCGGCGTGCGGAACAGATATTGCGGATGCATGGTCAGCACCCCGCGCGAGAAGTGCGAGGTCACGAAATGGGCCAGATCGTGCTGGGGCCGATCCGGCGTGATGACGATGTCTTCCTGGCGCGGACCGCCGTTCCACTCGGCCGAGAAGCCGAACGGGCACAGGATCTCCCACCCCGTGGTGTTGGCCATGTTCAGCGGCAGGCAGCGATAGGGGTGGCGGCTGATGAAGGCGTCCATCCAGTTGCGCGACTGGCGGCCGGGCACGAGGTCCGGCGGGCGGGCCGTCATCGGATAGCATTCCAGTTCCAGCGGGCGCGTGTTGACGGTATCGACCATGACCATTTCCTAACGCCCGAAACCCGACGGCTCAACCATGACTGACACACCCGCTTTCGACCGCGAGACCCTGAGCGTCTGGCTGAAGGCGAACGGCGTGGATCACGTGACCCACGACCACCCGGCCGTCTTTCGGGTCGAGGAAGGGCTGGACCTCAAGGCCGACCTGCCCGGCGCCCACACCAAGAACCTGTTCCTGAAGGATCACAAAGGCCGCCTGTGGCTGATCTCGGCGTGTCAGGACACGGTGATCGACCTGAAACGCGCCGCCGCCGCGATGGGCTCGGGCCGCCTGTCGTTCGGAAACGAAACCCTGATGTGGGAAACGCTGGGCGTCCGCCCCGGCTCGGTCACGGCGCTGGGGCTGATCAACGACATCGACCGCCGCGTGACCTTCGTGCTGGACCAGCGCCTTTGGGACGCCGACATCGTCAACTTCCACCCCCTGACCAATACGGCGACCACCGCCCTGGATCAGTCGGCCTTTCGGCGCGTGATGACGCTGTTGGAGCGTGAGCCGGTCGTGGTGGATTTCGGGGCGATGGGCGCTTGAACCGATTGCGCGAAGTTACATCCTGGCCAGGCGCGCCCTTCTCCACGACGCCCGCACGCCAAGGATCGCGACCGGCAGGGCGAAGATGTTCATATAGCTACCGCCCAATCTGTAGTCGAACAGCCACCGGCCGCAGGTGATTTCCACCACGAGCCAGGCGAGGACAAAACAGTTCGGCCAGATCGTGCGTCCGTACACGATGGCGTAATAGGCCAGGATCACAAATCCCGTCAGCACCCCATGCACGACCAGACTGGACCAATCGCCCGTGAAGAGCGCGACAAAGGCCAAAAAGCCATGGACCATGCCCAAAGGAAGGACGGCTGCGCTTCCGCCTTCAATGCCCTCCGATAGGCTGCGCTTTGTGTTCAAAGGCGCGAAGGCGGCCGCCAGGACCCTCTGATCATTGCTGAGGGCGTTCGACGCCACCTCACCAAAGCGCACCCTGCGACCGGCGGCGCGCTCCGCCAGCGGCAGCGGCAGCGGCAGCGGCAGCGGCAGCGGCAGCGGCAGCGGCAGCGGCTCTTTGATGGGACTGTTTTGGTTGTCCAGCATTCAACCTGAATAATGCAGACTTGCTTGAAGACAGGTTAGCGGCGATGCCAGAGCGGTCGCGGCAGCTATCCTGCCGGACTTCGGGGATGTCGCGAGAGACGCGGCCGCGTTGCGGTCAAGCCGTCGTCATGGCCAACCGCTTGAACGTTGCAGCACAAGCCCCATCTCGCAAAGTCGGGCACAATGAGCGACGCGCGGCGGGGGATTTCAGACGAATTAGACGAATTAGACGGTGTTTTTCACGATCACCGTCTGAAATCCCGGCGCGACCTTTTCCCCGCTTGATGCCGACGCATCCCGACGCCATCTGAACCGTTGAACCTGACCGATCTCTGCGCGGACCTCGCCCATGACCCTGCTCGACCCGACCCTGACCCCCGACGCCGCCGGCGACCTGATCAAGGAAGGCACCGACGCCTCCTTCATGACCGACGTGATCGAGGCGTCAAAACATCAGCCGGTCATCGTCGACTTCTGGGCCACCTGGTGCGGGCCGTGCCGGACCCTGGGCCCGGCGCTGGAGAAGGCCGTGCGCGCCGCCAAGGGGGCTGTGAAGATGGTCAAGATCGATGTGGACGCCAACCCGGCCTATGCGGGCCAGCTGCGGGTGCAGTCGATTCCGACGGTCTACGCCTTCGTCAACGGCCAGCCGGTCGACGGCTTCCAGGGCGCCATTCCCGACAGCCAGATCAAGGCCTTCATCGACAAGCTGACCGGCGGTCAGGGCGGCTCGACCGAGACGGCGCAGCTGCTGGAGCTGGGCGAGGAATCGCTGGGGCTGAACGACTTCGGCGGCGCGGCCCAGGCCTTCGCCCACGTCCTGTCGATCGAGCCTGAGAATGAGAAGGCCATCGCCGGCATGGCGCGGGTCTATCTGGCGGGCGGCGACCCCGAACAGGCGGCACAGACCATCGCCATGGCGCCGCAGGATTCCAAGGAGCCGACGGTCCAGAGCGTGCGCGCCCAGCTGGCCCTGGCGTCCAAGGCGCCCACCGGCGATTTGGCCGGCGCCTCGGCCGAACTTGCGGCCAAGGTCGCCGCCGATCCGAACGATCATCAGGCGCGTTTCGACCTGGCCAAGGCCCAGAGCGCGGCCGGCGACTTCAAGGGCGCGGTCGACAATCTGCTGGCCATCATCCAGGCCGACCGCGAGTGGAACGATCAGGCGGCCCGCAAACAGTTGCTTGTCATCTTCGAGGCGGCGGGCCTGACCTCGGACGTGTCCAAGGATGGCCGTCGCCGCCTGTCGTCCATTCTGTTTTCGTAAGCGCAATACCACCGGCCTCAAGTCGCCCGAAAGGCGATAGGCCAAGGAGAAGTGATGCCTCAAGGCTATGTCCGCGCCCTCGACCTGCCCCAGGTGATCCCGGTGTTCCCGCTGGGCGGGACCATCCTGCTGCCGCGCGGACAGCTGCCGCTGAACATCTTCGAGCCGCGCTATCTGAACATGGTGGACGACGCCATGGCCGGCGACCGGATCATCGGCCTGGTCCAGCCCAAGGGCGGCACGCCGGCCCTGCCCGGCCTGTCGCCGGTCGGCTGCGCGGGTCGGATCACCAGTTTCGCCGAGACTTCCGACGGGCGCTATCTGATCACCCTGACCGGCGTATCGCGGTTCCGCATCGCCGCCGAAATGCCGTCCAAGACCCCCTACCGCCAGGTTCGCGCGGCCTTCGAGGCCTATGAGGACGATCTGGTCTCCCCGCCTGAGGAGCCGGACTTCGACAGGGACGCCTTCCTCGACGCCCTGCGCGCCTATATGGCCCACCGGCTCCTGGACATCGATTGGGAGACGGCCGAGACCGCGCCGATGGAGGCCCTGGTCAACAGCCTGTCGATGGCTCTGCCGTTCGAACCCGCCGAGAAACAGGCGCTGCTGGAGGCCATGGGCCTGATGCCCCGCGCCGAGGCCCTGACCGCCCTGATGCGCATCGACGCCGCTGACGGCGGTGACGACGCCGCGCCGTCCATGCAATAAGCGGCCACGCTTTCAGGAACCCGCCATGAGTGACGCCTTCAACACCCCGGTCTCGGTCGATCCCCGCCTTCTGGAGGTGCTGGTCTGCCCCGTCACGCGCGGCAAGCTGACCTACGACCGCGACGCCAATGAACTGATCTCGGCGGGCGCCAAGCTGGCCTATCCGATCCGCGAAGGCGTGCCGATCATGCTGGCCGAAGAAGCGCGTCAGCTGGACTGACCGCCGCACCGACATCGAACATTCACTGGCCCGGAGCGCGGCGCGCCCAACGGGCCTCAAGTAGCGCAACGCGCGATAGGTCCAAGAACAATGACCCTCAGAGTCGCCATCCAGATGGACCCGATCGAGGCCGTCGACATCGCCGGGGACACCACCTTCCTGATGGCCGAGACGGCGCAGGCGCGCGGTCATAAACAGTGGGTCTATGACTTCCGCACCCTGGCGCTGGAAGAGGGCCGCCTCTATTGCCGCGCCCGCCCGATCACCGTGCGGCGTGAGGTCGGCAACCATGTCGACTTCGGCGACTGGGAAAAGCTGGACCTGGTCGAGGACGTCGACGTCATCCTGATGCGTCAGGATCCGCCGTTCGACATGGCCTATGTGACCGCCACCTATCTGCTGGAGACGGTGCATCCACGGACCCTGGTGGTCAACGACCCGGCCCAGGTGCGTTCGGCCCCCGAAAAGCTGATGGTCACCGCCTTCCCCGGCCTGCAACCGCCGACCCTGATCTCGGCCGACCCCGTCGCCCTGGACGCCTTCCACAAGAAGCACGGCGAGGTGGTCCTGAAACCCCTGCACGGCAATGGCGGCTCGGGCGTGATCAAGCTCCGCGCCGACGACCCCAACCTGGACGCCCTGATCGAGATCCATGCCGCCGGCAGCCGCGATCCGCTGGTGATCCAGAAGTTCATTCCCGCCGTGTCCAAGGGCGACAAGCGCATCCTTCTGATCGACGGCGAGCCCGTCGGCGCCATCAACCGCGTCCCGGCGGCGGGCGCGGTGCGCTCGAACCTTCATGTCGGCGGCACGGCCATGCCGGTCGAGCTGACGCCGCGCGATCTGGAAATCTGCGCCGCCATCGGTCCGACACTGAGAGAACGCGGCCTGATCTTCGTCGGCATAGACGTGATCGGCGACTATCTGACCGAGATCAACGTCACCTCCCCCACCGGCGCCCAGCAGTTGAAGGCCTTCACCGGCATCGACGCCACGGCCTTGATGTGGAACGCCATCGAAGCCAAACGCGCCGCTCAGGTTGCGTGATCGCCACTTGAATTAGATTTCGGTTCATGGTTCGTTCTCCTGCTTAGCTGGGAGAACGACATGGTCGCGCGGGTTGTCACGGTCGCCTTTGACGGGGTCGAGGCCCGGCGCGTGGACGTCGAGGTCCAATTGATCGGCGCTGACGGGCCGACGATCTTCAATATCGTGGGCCTGCCGGACAAGGCGGTGGCCGAAAGCAAGGAGCGGGTGCGCGGGGCCTTCGCCGGCATCGGTCTGGCCCTGCCCGCCAAGCGGATCATCGCCAACCTGGCGCCGGCCGACCTGCCCAAGGAGGGCAGCCATTTCGACCTGCCCATCGCTCTGGCCCTGATGGCGGCCATGGGGGTGATCGCGCCCGATGCGCTCGACGGCTGGGCCGCCATCGGCGAGCTGGGGCTGGACGGCCAGATCGCGCGGGTCGGCGGCGCCCTGCCTGCCGCCGTCGCCGCAGACGCCATGGGCCTGGGTCTGATCTGCCCCGAGGCGACGGGACCGGAGGCGGCCTGGGCCGGCGGCGCCCGCATCCTCGCGCCGCGCTCGCTGATCAGCCTGGTCAACCATTTCAAGGGAACCCAGGTTCTGCGCGCGCCCGAGCCCGGACCGCTGGCGGACGGCAAGGCCGTGCCCGACCTGCGCGAGGTCAAGGGTCAGGAAAGCGCCAAGCGCGCGCTGGAGATCGCGGCGGCCGGCGGCCACAACCTGCTATTTATCGGCCCGCCGGGGTCGGGCAAGTCGATGATGGCGCAGCGCCTGCCGGGCCTTTTGCCGCCCCTGACCTCGCAAGAGTTGCTGGAGACCTCGATGGTCTGGTCGGTCGCCGGCCTGATCGAACGCGGCGCCCTGACCCGCGATCGCCCGTTCCGCAGCCCGCACCATTCCGCCTCGATGGCGGCTCTGACCGGCGGAGGTCTTCGCGCCAAGCCGGGCGAGGCGTCGCTGGCGCACAATGGCGTGCTGTTTCTGGACGAACTGCCGGAATACAGCGCCCAGGCGCTGGACTCGCTGCGGGCGCCGCTGGAGACCGGCGAGATCGTCGTCGCCCGCGCCAACGCCCACATCCGCTATCCGGCGCGGTTCCAGCTCGTTGCGGCGATGAACCCGTGCCGCTGCGGCATGGGCGGGGCCGGACGCGGGGCATGCGGCAAGGCCCCGCGTTGTCAGCGCGACTATCAGAACCGCGTCTCGGGTCCGATGTTCGACCGCATCGACCTGACGGTGGAGACCCCGCCGGTCACCGCCGCCGACATGGCCCTGCCTCCGCCCGCCGAGGGTACGGCCGAGGCCCGGGCGCGCGTCGCGACCGCCCGCGCCATGCAGCAGGACCGGGTGCGCGAGGCGGGGCTGGACGCCGCCCAAGGTCTGAACGCCCGCGCCTCCGGCGGCACGCTGGATCGGTTCGCCACGCCGGATGAGGCGGGGCGGATGCTGCTGATGCGGGCGGGCGAGGCCGGCGGCCTGACCGCGCGCGGTTGGACCCGCACCCTGCGCCTGGCGCGCACCATCGCCGACCTGGACGGCAGCACCGGCGTTCTACGTCGCCACATCGCCGAGGCCCTGATCTATCGCCGCACCACCATCGGCGCCGAAGCCGACTTCGACCGCCGTGTGGCGCAGCGCCATGAAGGGTTCGGCCTGCGCGAGGGCGACGACGAGCAGACGCCCTTCCTGCATGTGTGAAACGGCCATCGTGGCATGGTGGAGACATCCTTAACCGTCGGTCTTTAGGCTCTGTCCTGTTGGGGAGACGGCCATGACGCGACGGACGGCGACGAAGCGGATCGAGGAGCGGACGAGCGCGCCTGTCGACCCCGCCCAGCAGTTCCTGCGGCTGATGAGTCACGAGATGCGCACGCCGCTGAACGGCGTCATCGGCATGATCAATCTGTTGCAACGCACCCGGCTGGACGGCGCCCAGCGCGCCTATGCCGAGAACGCGCGTCAGTCGGCCGAACATCTGCTGGGTCTGGTCAACGACCTGCTGGATTACGCGCGGCTGGAGGCCGGGGCGCTGGAGTTCGACCTGGCGCCCGTCGATCTGGAAGGTCTGGTGCGCGGCGTCGCCGAATTGCTGAGCCCGCGCGCCCACGACAAGGGGTTGGAGATCGTCTGGTCGGTCGCCGCCGACGCGCCCGACGTGCTGGCGGATGAAGGCCGGCTGCGTCAGGTGCTTTTCAACCTGGCGGGCAACGCCGTGAAGTTCACCGAAACCGGCGGCGTGCGCATTTCGGTCGAGCGCGTCGGCGGCAGCGCGGCGCGGCCGCGTCTGGCCTTCCTGGTCGACGACACCGGCCCCGGCGTCGCGCCCGAGGCGCGCACACGGATCTTCGAGGAATTCGGCCACGCCGACAGTTCCGACGCGGTCCGTCAGGATGGTGCCGGCCTGGGTCTGGCGGTCGTGCGTAAACTGGCCGCCGCCATGGACGGCTCGGTGAAGGTCGAAAGCCGGCCCGACGGCGCCGCAACCGGCGGGGGCGCCCGCTTCCGCTTCGAGGCCGCCTTTGCCGCGGTCGCCGTGGCGCGCGACAAGCCGTTGCGCGGCCAGACGGTCGCGGTGCGCGCCGTCGATCCGTTTGTCCTGTCGGCGGCTCGCGCCCAGATCGAGGCCTCGGGCGGCGTCGTGGCGGATGCGGCCCCGGTTACTCTGGTCGATCACGCCGACGCCCCGGCGGGCGCGCTGGCGGCCCTGCCTTCAAGCGGTCGCGGCATCGTCCTGCTGAAACCGGCCGAGCGGGATCTGATCGCCCGCTATCGCGCCGTCGGCTTCCACGGCTATCTGATCAAACCGTTGCGTCGCGCGTCCCTGGCCGAGCGCGTCCTGGCCGCCATCGGCGCCGAGACGCCCGACAAGTCCAGCGCCCACTGCGCCGCCCCGATCGAAGACGACCGCGTCGCCCCCGTGCAGTTCGCAGGCATTCGCGTCCTGCTGGCCGAGGACAATCCCGTCGGCGCGCTTCTGGCCCGCACCCTGTTGCGCCGCGAGGGCTGCACCGTCGAGACGGCCGCCACCGGCGACGAGGCCGTCGCGGCGCTGAAACGCGCGCGCTATGACGTGGTCTTCATGGACATGCGGATGCCCGGCATGGACGGGCCCGCCGCCGCCCGCACCATCCGCGCGGCGGGCGACACGACGCCGATCCTGGCCCTGACCGCCAACGCCTTCGCCGAGGACCGACGCGCCTGCCTGGAAGCCGGCATGGACGACCATATCGTCAAGCCGCTGGACGCCGAAGCCCTGCGCGCCGCCCTCGCCCGCTGGACGAAGCGCGACATCCGCGCCAAGGTCGGCTGAGTTACAGGCGCCCGCGTTTCCGGCCGCCGCGCCGGAGCCGTGCATGACCGACCAAGCCCATCCCCCAGCCAACGGCAAGCCCGCCGGCCGTTTCGGCGGCCTCGCCGTCTATGGCGAGCGGCGCGTCTTTATCATGCTGTTGCTGGGCTTTTCGGCAGGCCTGCCGAACCTGCTGATCTTCGACACCTTGTCCGCCTGGCTTCGCGAGAGCGGCCAGACGCTGGAAGTGATCGGCTTCTTCGCCTTGGCGACCCTGTCCTATTCGCTGAAGTTCGTCTGGGCGCCGCTGATCGACCGGACGTCCGTGCCCGGACTGACGCGACTGTTGGGTCATCGCCGCGCCTGGATGCTGGTGACGCAGGCCGTGATCGTGTTCGGCCTGTGGTCGATCTCGACCCTGAACCCCGCCAACGCCCTGATCGCCGTGGCTGGATTCGCCGCCCTGGTCGGCTTCTTCGGCGCGACGCAGGACATCGTCATCGACGCCTGGCGGATCGAGGCCGCCGACGACAGCCGGCACGGCGCGATGGCCGCCGCTTATCAGATGGGCTACCGGGTCGCCATGATCGTCGCGGGCGCCGTGCCGCTGGTCCTGGCTGATCTCTATAACTGGAACCTGTCCTACGCCGTGATGGCCGCTCTGATGGGCTTCGGCATCGCCGGCGTTCTGTTCGCCCCGCGGGAAAAGGCTCATTCCATCCGCGCCATCCCGGTCGGTGACGTGCCGTCTCGCCCTGGCTTCGAGGTGATCGAATGGATCGTGCGCCTGGCCATTATCGGTGTGGCGGCGATGGTGCTGGGGTCGGGCCTGACCGGCCAGTCGGGCCCGCTGAATGCGCTGTTTGGATTGTTCGGCCTCGGCGTAGACGGCAAGGCGGCTGTGGCGGCGGCCCTCTCGACCAAGCCCGAGGGCGTCTATCTGCAGGTCGGTCTGGTCTTCCTTGGCCTGGCGGTATTGGTGCTGGCGTGTTGGCCCGTGCCTGGGGTCAAGACCCGGCCTGGAGCCTATCTGGCAGGGTCGTTCGGCGAACCCGTAGTGGATTTTTACAAGCGGTTCGCGGGGGTCGCCACGCTGATCCTGGCGCTGATCTGCGTCTATCGCCTGGCGGATTTCGTGCTGAACATCATGAACCCCTTCTATCTGGATCTTGGGTTCTCCAAGACCGAATTGGCCGAGGTGCGAAAGGTGTTTGGCGTGATCATGACCACCCTGGGCGTCTTCGTAGGCGGATGGTCGGTGGCCAAGCTGGGCCTGATCCGCACCATGGTCATCGGCGCCTTCATGAGCCCGGTTTCGAACCTGGTCTTCGCCTGGCTGGCGACCCAGGGCCCCAGCATCCCGGCCCTGACCGTCGCCATCGGGGTGGACAATGTCGCCACAGGCTACGCCGGCACAGCCCTGATCGCCTATATGTCCAGCCTGACGTCGATTGGTTTCACCGCGACGCAATACGCCCTGTTCAGTTCGCTCTATGCGCTCCCGGGCAAGCTTATCGCATCGCAGTCTGGCCGGATCGTCGAGGCGTCGGCGCGGGCTGCGGAGGGGACAGGACCGTTCGCCGGTCTGCGGCCGCTGTTCGCGCGATTGCCCGAAGGGTCCTTGGCGGCGGGAGCAGCGACCAGCGGCGTGACGCCGGCGGCGCTGGGCGCGGGGTACGTCGTCTTCTTCCTCTATTCGACGATCATCGGCATTTTCGCCATCGTTCTGGCCTTCATCGTGGCCAGCAAGCAGACCGCCTTGCAGGCGCGCCAGAAGGCCGTGTTGGAAGAGGAGGCTGCGATCGCGGCGACCGAAGGCCAGCCGTCATGAGGCCTCAGCGCTTCAGAAAACCGCCGATCATGTCGCCCAGGCCACCCGGCAGTTTGGCAAGCAGGTCGTCGGCGCCGTCGATCTGACCGCCGGGGGTCAGCCGGTCGATGGCTTCGGGCAGAAGACCGGCCAGGGTCTCGCCAGCCTGTTCGGGGGTCACGCCCATCTTGGCGGCGATGTCGGCGATGGGGCCGTGGCCGAGGACGGCCGTGATCTGCTCAGGCGAGATGTTGGCGTTCGGCCCCGTGCCGACCCAGGAGCCGATCACATCACCCAGGCCCGCCTGACCAAACTTCTCGGCCAGTCCGCCGACGCCGCCCTGACCCTTGAGCAGATCGCTCAGACCGCCTGCGGCGTCGTCGCCGAGACCCTTCACCACATTGTCCAGAAAGCCCATCGCCGTCTCCCGAATGATGGCGCACCGTAACACTGTCATGCGACGGATACGAGAAAGGCCCGCCGGGATTCGGCGGGCCTTTTCAACATCGGCTTTTGAGAAAGCCTTAGTTCTTGGCGTCGTTCGCGCCCTGCGTGACGGCCGAACCGGCGGCCGAGACGTCGCGGCCGGCGCCGGCGATGGTGTTGCAGGCCGACACGGCCAGAGCGGCGGCGACGATGGACAGGGTGATGATCTTGCGCATGGTGTGAACCCTTGTTGGTATGGTCAAGTTTCGTCGAAACGCCGACCCTGGGCTTGGGTTGCATCAAGCGACGCCGTATCGAAAATTTTGCTTTCGACGTGTCCGATCGCCGCAACGGCGGGGGCATTGATCCCTTGCGCCGCGCGCACGCGGCCCCGATGGTGCGCCCCTGTTTCACGAGGGGTTCTTCATGCGTCGTCTTCTGATCTCGGCCGCCGCCATGATGGCGGTGCTGTCCGCCGCGCCCGCGCTGGCGCAAACCTCCGCTCCCGCACAGACAGCCGCGGCCGAAAGCGAGGACGCGCGGCTGAACGCCTTCTTTGAGCAGGCCTTCCAGGCGCGGATCGCGCTGAGCCCGCAGCAGATGACGTCGCTGGGCATCAAGACCGACTACGACAAGCTGGACGATGTGTCGGACGCCGCCGCCGACCGAGCCCTGGCGCTTCAGGAAACGCAGCTGGCGCAGATGAAGGCCCAGTTCGATCCGCAGAAGCTGGGGCCGCAGGCGGCGCTGTCGTGGCGGATGTTCGAATATGGCGTCCAGCAGGCGCGACTGTCGAACCAGTGGCGCGACTGGGGCTTTCAGTTCGCCGCCAACGGCAATCCGACCACCAGCCTGCCGGTCTTTCTGATCAACAACCACCGGGTCTCCAGCGTGGCCGACGCCGAAGCCTATGTCGCGCGGATCAAGGCCGCCGAGACGCAGATGGATCAGGTGGCCGACGAACTGCGTCAGCGCGCGGCGGCGGGCGTCGTCTCGCCGCGCTTCGTCTTCGCCCCGTCCATCGCCAACACCCGCAACGTCATCACTGGCGCGCCGTTCGACGATGGCGCGGACAATCCGGTCTGGGCCGACTTCACCAAGAAGGTCGCGGCGATGGAGACGGATGGGGCGACCAAGGACCGGCTGCTGTCGGAAGGCCGCGCCGCCCTGACCGGCCCCTACAAGGCCGGGTTCGAGACCGTTCTGACGGCGCTGGCCGAGGTGCAGCCCAAGGCTGACAGCGATGCGGGCGTGTGGCGACTGCCGCAGGGCGAGGCCTATTACAACGCCCGGCTCCAGCTCTCGACCACCACCGACCTGACCGCCGACCAGATCCATCAGATCGGTCTGGCCGAGGTCGCCCGAATCCAGGCCGAGATGGAGACCATCAAGACCCAGGTCGGCTTCACAGGCTCGCTGCAGGCGTTCTTCACCTTCCTGAAGACGGATCCACGGTTCCAGTATCCGAACACACCCGAGGGCAAGGAGCAGTATCTGACGGACGCGCGCGGCTTCATCGCCCAGGTGATGGCTGCGGCGCCGCAGTGGTTCTCGACCCTGCCCAAGGCGGCGTTGGAGGTGCGGGCGGTGGAGCCGTTCCGCGAGGCGACGGCCTCGATCGCCTTCTACAACTCGCCCGCGCCGGACGGATCGCGGCCGGGCATCTACTACGTCAATCTGTCGGACATGACCCAGGTGCTGAAGCCCCAGATCGAGGGCATCAGCTATCACGAGGGCGCGCCGGGCCACCATTTCCAGATCGCCTATGCGCAGGAGATCGAGGGCCTGCCGCGCTTCCGTCGGTTCGGCGGCTACGGCGCCTATGCGGAAGGGTGGGGGCTGTACGCCGAACAGTTGGGCAAGGAGATGGGCTTCTATCAGGACCCCTATTCTGACTTCGGCCGGCTCTCGACCGAGCTGTGGCGCGCGGTGCGTCTGGTGACCGACACCGGTCTGCACGCCAAGCGCTGGAGCCGCGAACAGGCGATGGACTATTTCCGCCAGAACTCCCTGCTGTCCGAGCGCGACATCGAAAAGGAGGTCGAGCGCTACATCACAAACCCCGGCCAGGCGACCAGCTACAAGATCGGCGAACTGAAGATCGAGGAACTGCGCGACCGCGCCAGGACGGCCTTGGGCGACCGGTTCGACATCAAGGACTTCCACGCGGTCGTGCTGGGCTCCGGCTCGGTGCCGCTGGACGTGCTGGAGGATCAGGTGGACAGCTGGATTGCGGCGGGCGGTGGGGCGCCGAACGCATGATCGCCGGCTATGAGTTGACGGCCGAAACGCCTTCGGTCGCCGATTATCTCCGCCTCCGGATCAACGCCGGCCTGAGCCCAAAAGCTGAGGCGAACGCCATCGCCGGCCTGCCGCACACCTGGTTCGCCGTTGTCGTACGCCGGGATGATCGGGTGGTCGGCATGGGTCGGATCATTGGCGACGGCGGTCTTTTCTTTCAGATCGTCGACATGGCCATCGAGCCTGCGCATCAGGGACGCGGCCTGGGAAAGGCGATCATGACGGCCTTGATGGAGCGGCTGCGCAGTCACGCGCAGGGCGCCTACGTCAGCCTGATTGCGGACGGAGAGGCGAACCGACTGTATGCACAATACGGCTTTGCGCCGACCATGCCGAAATCCATCGGCATGGCCCAGGTGATCCGCTGACGCGCATTTCCTGCGCGTTTGGTGTAAGAGCCGCCGCCATGCCGTTCACCGCCACCGTCCTGACCATGTTTCCCGAGGCCTTTCCGGGCCCGCTCGGCGTGTCTTTGATCGGCACGGCCTGGCGCGAGAAGGGCTTGTGGAGCCTGGAAACGGTTGACATTCGCGCCTTTTCCACAGATACGCGCGGCTTCCTGGACGACACCCCTGCGGGTGGCGGCCCGGGAGCTGTGCTGAAGGCGGACGTGGTGGCCCGGGCGGTGGATAGCCTGCCGGGACCCAAGCGGCCGCTTTTGTACATGAGCGCCAGGGGTCGGCCCCTGACCCAGGCGCGCGTCAAGGAATGGGCGAAAGCCGACGGGATCGTCGTGCTGTGCGGCCGTTTCGAGGGGGTGGATCAGCGGGTGCTGGACGCACGCGGGTTCGAGGAGGTCTCGGTCGGAGACGCGGTTCTCGCCGGCGGCGAGGCGGCGGCGATGGTCGCGATCGAGGCGTGCGTAAGACTGATCCCCGGCGTGCTCGGCTCAGGCGACAGCCTGTCGTCCGAAAGCTTCGAGGATGGGCTCTTGGAACACCCGCAGTACACGCGACCGCGGACGTTCGAGGGGCTTGAGATACCCGAGGTGCTGCTGTCGGGCGATCACAAGAAGATCGCGGGATGGCGCGAGGCGCAGCGGGAGACGACTACGCGGGAGCGGCGGCCGGACCTCTGGCAGGCGCATCTCGCCAACTCACAGCTAAAGGGCGCAAAGCCCGAGGAGAAATGACATGAACATCGTTCAACAGCTGGACGCCGAAGAAAAAGCCCGCGTTCTGGGCGAACGCAAAATCCCGGAATTCCAGCCCGGCGACACCCTGCGCGTCAACGTGAAGATCAAGGAAGGCGAGCGCGAGCGCGTTCAGGCCTTCGAAGGCGTCTGCATCGCCCGCGACGGCGGCGGCATCAGCGAAACCTTCACGGTCCGCAAGATCTCGTTCGGCGAAGGCGTCGAGCGCCGCTTCCCCATCCTGTCGCCGAACATCGAGTCGATCGAAGTGAAGCGCCGCGGCGTCGTGCGTCGCGCCAAGCTCTATTACCTGCGCGACCGTCGCGGCAAGTCGGCCCGTATCGCCGAGCGCCAGACGGTCCGTCCCGCCAAGGGCGTCGTCGTTCCGGAAACCGGTTCGGCCGCCAAGACCGAAGAAGCCTAGTTTCAGGCTAGACGATCAAATGACGAAGGCCCCGGTAGAAACACCGGGGCCTTTTTCTATTCCGTCAGTCCGGGATTACTGCGGGAACAAGGGGTTGGCCGCGTCGCGCTGGCCTTCCAGGCTGTGTTTCAGGGCTTCCATCTGCTCATGCTCGGTCTTCACCGCAGCGTAGGCGCGCCGGATCGTCTCGCGCGTGGTGGCGGAAATGCCGGTGTCTTCCAGCGCCTTTTCATATTTGTTGGCGATGAACCCCTCGCCCGAGTTGATCGAGCCGACAACGGAATCGTCGTTGCGCAGCAGGGCGTGTTTCACATCCAGAAACGCGCGGTGCGCCTTGGCCAGGATCGATCCATCGGATTCTGGATCGCCGCCCAGACCGCGCACGGCGGCCGACAGGTCGTCGACGACCTGCTTGCGTTCGCTGCTGCGGCGCTCGAACAGGGTGCGGTAGTGCGGGTCTTGCGTCTGTTCGGCGGCTTCACGATAGCCGTCCGCGCTGTCCAGCGTCGTTTCGATCAGGCCATTCAGAACCTTGATGTCGTGGGCGTTGGGGTTGCTCATCTCGTCCATTCCTTCCGCTGTTGCGGTCAAACGGCGAAATGGTCCGGCGCGGCGAAGGTTGCCGCCTGCGACATCAAAGTTTGGTGCGAAGCGACCACAGCTCGGGGAAGCAGCGCTTGGTCAGGGTCGAGGCCAGATAGGCGGCGCCTTCCGTTCCGCCCGTGCCGCGACGCCGACCGATGATGCGTTCGACCGTGACGACATGCTTGTGACGCCAGGTCAGCAGGGCGTCGTCCAGATCGACCAGCTTCTCGGCCAGCTGATACAGGACCCACCACCGTTCCGTGTCGCGATAGACCTCCAGCCAGGCCGCCTCGACGGCTTCGGACGGCGCATAGGGCTGGGTCACGTCGCGGTTCAGCACCTCGGCGGGCACCGGCAGACCGGCCTTGGCCAGTTGAGCCAGCGCATCATCGTAAAGGGTTGGCGCGGCGATGGCGGCCTGGAGCGCGGCCAGTGCCTCAGGGCGGTCTTCGTGGAACTTCAGGAAGCTGGCGTCCTTCAGGCCCAGCATGGCCTCGAAACGTCGGAACTGGTCGCTCTGGAAGCCGGACGATGACCCCAACGACCCTCGGAACCGCAGATAGTCCGACGGCGTCATCGTCGACAGAATGTCCCAGCTGTGGGTCATCACCGCCTGGATGCGGCTCACGCGCGCCAGGCTTTTGTAGGCCGGGACCAAGTCGCCGGCGCGCACCATCGACTGGGCCAGGGCCGTCTCATGCAGGATCTGCTTGAGCCACAGTTCCTTGGTCTGATGGATGACGACGAACAGCATCTCGTCGTGCTGGTCCGACAGCGGGTGCTGGGTCGAAAGCAGGTCGTCCAACGCCAGATAGCCGGCGTAGGTGATGTCGCTGGATTGGGTCATGCCCGCCTATCGCTCGCGATGGAGAGCGGTGCAAGCTTAGTGCTGGCCTTGCGCCGAGACGTTGGCGGCGATCTGACGGCCGGCGTCGAAGGCGTCGCGGGCGCCTTTGTAGATGAAGCCGTAGGTCGGATAGACCGTCGTGCCCAGATCGTTGATCGGATTGTACCAGACCTTGACCTGCGACCAGTCGTTGGAGGGCGAGACGTCGACGACGGTGACGTTCTCTTCGACCTTGCCGCGGCTGCCGCCCCAGTTGGCGTGGGTCACGCGCACCACACGGTCGGTCAGGATGTCGGAGACGACGGCGACGTGGCCCCGGCTCATGCGGCCCTCGGGGCGGAAGACCAGAACCGAGCCGGTTTCCGGGGCCTTGCCAGTGCGGAAGTTGGCGGCGGCTTGGCGCCACCAGGTCCAGGCGTCGCCAAAGATGTTGATGCCGGAGAACATGCGCGCGAAGGTCACGCACTGCCAGTAGGGCTCATCAGCTTTTGCGGTGGAGGGGACGGCGCCCAGCGCAAAAAAACCGAGGGTCGCCGCAACCGCGGCGGCTTTGAGCCGTTTTGACATGCTTGGGGTATCCCGACCCGCCTTTGGAAGCGCCCTTTAGGCCACGGGATCACGCCCTGTCGCAAGTTGTTTCGGCATATCGCCGTGCTTCATATTTCCTTCTGAAACCTTGTTGTGACGCTTGGCGCGCTTGTCGGCCATGTCTCTCAGAGCCTTACGCGCTGGGCGTTCAACGAGATGATAGGAGACAGCCGCGACAACAGGCAGAAGGGCCAGGATCGCCAACCACACGAAAATTTGAAGCTGCTTGTCGGGCGCATCGAACAGTTTGGCGGCCAGACCGACCGCCAGAAGCTTCCACGGCACGCAGACCATATAGACCGAATAGCTGATCTCGCCGAGGTAGACGGCGGGTTTGGAGGCCAGCCATCCGGCGCGCGCGTTGGGCAGCGACGCCAGTGACAGGATCAGGGCGCCGGCCAGCAGAACCGTGACGCCGTCCCATAGCCCGAGCGCGGCGCTGAGCACCATCAGGCCGAACGAGACGGCGGCGCACAGCCACGGCGCCTTCAACGGCGCGCGGCGATAAACGAGATAGAGGGCGCAGCCCAAGGCGAAGCACGGCACGATCCTGAGCGCGCCCCAGCGGATCGTCGCCTCGGTCAAGGCGAAGCCGGCCAGTTGCTCGAACGCGAAATAGAGGATGACGAGGAAGGCCGCAGCACCGACTACCGCCGCGATCGGTCGATGACGCAGGCGCCAGAAGACGAAGGCGAACAGCGGGAAGCAAAGATAAGCGAACCACTCCGCAGAAATGGACCAGGACGGATGGTTCCAGCCCGCGACCGGCGCCAGCCCCCAGGCGTGGACCATGAAGAGGTTGGCGGGCAGCGACGCCCAGCTCAGCACATTGGCGTCCACGCTCATGCCGGCGAAAAGGGCGGCGGCCGCCAGCAGTCCCACGCCGATCAGGGTGGCGATATGCAGCGGATAGACGCGCGCGATCCGCGCCCACAGGAAGCCGCGATACGAGAACCGCTTCTCGCCCGCCGCCGCCAGATAGACGTGGCTGAGGATGAAGCCGGACAGGACGAAGAAAAGCTCGACACCCAGATAGCCCTTGGCGACCAGGCCCGACTGACCCGCGCCCGCAAGGTTTTCCCAGAAGCTGTAGACGGCGACCCACATGGCCGCGCCGAAGCGCAGGGCGGTGATGGGGCGAAGGTCGGCGGGCGTCTGGACGGGGGTCATGGTTTCACCTTGGCACGTCAGCCTTTTCGAACCATGAAGGCCCGCAAAGGTTGTGCCCGGACGGCCCTATCCTGCCCACACGCCGTGGAAGCCGGCCGGCAGGGCCACGTCCGCCTGCCAGGTCGCGACCGGGCCGTCCTCGATCCGCGCCACGTCGAAGACGTGCAGTTCCGTGCGCCCGTCCTTCAGATTGACCGACGGTCCGACCAGCCAGGCGTCCCGTTCCGCCGTCGCGCCGGGCTTGGGCACGAAGACCGCCTCCTCGACCACCTGATGCACGCCGAGTTCGAAGGCGTGCGAGCGACCGCTGTCCCAGTCGTGGACCGCCAGTCCCGTCGGTAAGGGCCGGCCGCGAGTCTCGCCGGAGGTATGGGCGGTCAGGCTGCGCTTCAGCCCCGCACGACGCGGGTCCGCTTTCGGGAATTCACCCACGACAGCGCTGTAAGTCATATCGGCGCGCCCATCTGGCCGCAGGGTGATCAGCGCCAGTTTCGCCGGATCACCCGGAACGACCCCATGTCCATCCACCAGAACCCGCGCGCCATCGACCGCGAAGCGCGGATCGCCGCTGGCCGCGACATCGAAGCGGATCGTGCCGTCGCGCTCGGCCCAGGCGTCGCCCAGGTGGAAATGGAAGAAGCCCGGCAACTCATACAGGCGGCGCTTCGACAGGTCGTCCTTGTCCAACACCAGGACCTGCGTCCCCATCTCGGGTCTCCAGGCCAGGCCTGCGGTCACCGGCATGGCGTGGGTCGCGAACACCCAGGGCTGGAGCACCAGGATCACGTGCCGGTCGGTGGCGGTGAAGTCGTGCATATAGCTGGCGCGCGGCAGGGGCACGACCTGGGCGTCGCTCAGGCTGCGGTCGGGGTTCAGACGCCAGATCACTGCGCGGTTTCCGGCCAGGCCGACATTCCAAATCGACCCATCGGGCGCATAGCGCGGGTGGGCCTGGAACGGCATGCCTTTCAGGTCGTCGCGCAGGGTGACGAAGCCTTGCGTCGATAGGTCTGAGGCCGACAGAGCCAGAGGCGATCCCCCTTCCCACAGCGCCCAGACCTGATCGCCGGCGACCATAACGGCGGTATTGGCGGCGTTGGCGTCGTCATTCGAGCCGATGCGGGCGCGGCCGTCGCCTTTGGTGCCGAAGCCCGGCGTAACCACCGCGGCCAGCTCCGTCTCCGTGCGGCGCTTGGGCGTGTCGGCGAACCGCGCTTCCAGCGTCGCCTGGCCGTCCTGGATGCGGAAGGCGCGCATCATGCCGTCACCGTCGAACCAGTGGGTCGCCGACCCGCCCGGCCGCCGGAACTTGGCCGGTCCGTTGCGATACAGCGCGCCCTGCAACCCCGCCGGCGCCCGGCCGTGGAGCAGGCGCATCGTTTGGCGCGCGACGTCGCCTTCGACGTCCTGGGTCGCCAGCGCCCAGTCGGCCTTCGTCGCGGCGACGACGTCCAGGGCGGCGGCGGCCCGCACCATTTCGGGCGTGGCGACTGCGGCCGAGAGGGCGGCGGCGCCCATCAGGAAGGAACGGCGGGAGGGGGTCATGATCTAACTCCGGCTTTCGTCGCTTACTTCAGGTCGATCGACTGGGTCGTCGCGCCGGCGGCCGCGAACTTGGCCCGTTCCCACGAGGCTGGACCCATATTGCCGACCGCGTTGTTGGAAAAGGCGAAGGGCTCGACCGGCATGCCGAAGGGATTGGTGTTCATCTTGCCGTCGCCGTTCAAGTCGTGGAAGGCGCGCACCGCATAGTCGCCGTCCGGCAGGCCGTCGAAGGTGACGCTGGTCTGGCCGGCGGCTGCATCCAGCATGGCGACCTTGGCCGGCTGCCCCTCGCCGCCATAGTTGGCCTGGCTGTTGAAGACGGCGACCATGATCTGGCCTTGGGGCGCTGCGCCCGGAAAGGCGACGGTCAGATCGGCGGCGAAGACGGGCGCGGCTGACAGGGCAGCGGCGAGAGCGAGAACGGGAGCGATGGCGGCGACAGTCTTCATGACGGCGTGTCCTGTGTCAGTGAGAGGACCGACGACCGGCCCTCGACGACCGGACCGTGCCGTCGTCCCCTGCCCTTCACCACCGCGCTTGCGGCGATGAACGGCCGCAGTTCGCCAACGACCACCCCCGTTTATTCGCGAAGCGCGAACGAACACTTCGAACGCATCGTGTCCGTGCCGCAAAGAAAAGGCCCGGAACCTGAGTTCCGGGCCTTGGTCTCTTCGTGCTCGCGACGAGGAACTAGTCCAGCGTGCGCTTGATCTCTTCGACCGTGAAGCACTCGATGTAGTCGCCTTCCTTGATGTCCTGGAAGCCCTGGAACTGCATGCCGCATTCCTGGCCGGCCGTGACCTCGTTGACCTCGTCCTTGAAGCGCTTGAGCGTGTTGAGCGTGCCCAGCTCCAGCACCACGACGTCGTCGCGGATGATGCGGACGCGCGCGCCCTTGCGGACCACGCCTTCCGACACCCGGCAACCGGCGATCTTGCCGATCTTGGAGATGTCGAACACCTGAAGGACCGCGGCGTTGCCCAGGAAGGTTTCGCGTTGCAGCGGCGCCAGCATGCCGGACAGCACGCCTTTGATGTCGTCCAGCAGGTCGTAGATGATCGAATAGTAGCGGATCTCGACGCCCTCGCGTTCGGCCAGATCGCGCGCCTGTTTCGAAGCCCGGACGTTGAAGCCGAGGATCGGCGCGCCGGCCGACTTGGCCAGGTTGACGTCGCTCTCGGTGATGCCGCCGGCGCCGGAATAGACCGTGCGGGCGCGCACCTCGTCGGTGCTCATCTTGTCCAGCGAACCCATGATGGCTTCCGCCGAACCCTGCACGTCCGCCTTGATGACGACCGGCAGTTCCGAGGCCTTCTTGGAGCCCAGCTTGGCCATCATATCGACCAGCGAGACCGAGCCGCCCGAGACCTGAGCCTTTTCGCGCTTCACCCGCTGACGGTATTCGGTCAGCTCGCGGGCGCGGGCTTCGGATTCCACCACGGCGAAGACGTCGCCGGGCGAGGGCGCCTCGTCCAGGCCGAGGATCTCGACTGGAACCGACGGACCGGCTTCGGTCAGCTGCTCGTTGCGCTCGTTCAGCAGGGCGCGAACCTTGCCCCACGATCCGCCGGCGACGACGATGTCGCCGCGCTTCAGCGTGCCGCGCTTGACCAGCACGGTGCCGACCGGACCTCGGCCCTTGTCCAGCTTGGCCTCGATGACTACGCCCTCGGCCGAGCGATCGGCGTTGGCGCGCAGGTCCATGACCTCGGCCTGGATCAGGATGGCTTCCAGCAAGCCGTCGAGGTTCATCCGCTCCTTGGCCGAGACCTCGATGATCTGGGTTTCGCCGCCTAGGCTTTCGGCGATGACTTCGTACTGCAGCAGCTCGTTGACGACCTTCTGCGACGTCGCGCCCGGCTTATCCATCTTGTTGACCGCCACGATCAGGGGCGCGTTGGCCGCCTTGGCGTGTTGGATAGCTTCGATGGTCTGCGGCATGACACCGTCGTCGGCGGCGACGACCAGAACCACGATGTCGGTCACATTGGCGCCGCGCGCCCGCATGGCCGAGAAGGCGGCGTGGCCCGGGGTGTCCAGGAAGGTGACCTTCTGGTCGTCCGGCAGGCGAACCTGATAGGCGCCGATGTGCTGGGTGATGCCGCCGGCTTCGCCGCCTGCGACGTCGGTCGTGCGCAGGGCGTCGAGCAGCGAGGTCTTGCCGTGGTCGACGTGGCCCATGATGGCCACGACCGGCGCGCGGGTGTCGGAAGCGTCCGCATCGTCGGCCTCGCCCAGGAAGCCGGTTTCGATGTCGGATTCCGAGACGCGCTTGACGGCCATGCCGAACTCTTCGGCCACCAGTTCGGCGGTGTCGGAATCGATCACGTCGTTGATCTTCATCATCAGGCCCTGCTTCATCAGGAACTTGATGATGTCGACGCCGCGAACGGCCATCCGGTTGGACAGCTCCTGCACGGTGATGACGTCGGGAATGACGACTTCGCGCGGACGGTTGGGCGCATCGGTCGAGCCGCCCTTGCGCTTTTCCTTCTCACGTTCGCGAGCACGGCGGACCGAGGCCAGCGAGCGCATCCGCTCGGCGGCGTCGCCGTCGCCGACCACGGACTGGATGGTCATGCGGCCTTCGCGGCGCTTGGGCTCGCCGCGCGTGCGGCTGACGGCCTTGCCGGCGTCGGAGAAACGCTTCTCGCGATCGTCGTCACGACCGGCCGGACGACCGAAGCCGGCGCCGGGCGCACGGGCCGGACGCAGAACATTGGCCTCGGCCGGCGGGGCGTTCGGGGTCGGACGACCGCCAGGGCCGGTGCGCGCGCCGCCGGGACGGGCGGCGCCCGGCGCCGGACGCGGATTCAGCGCCGAATAGCGGACGGGCTCGGCCGGCTTGGCGCCTTGCGGACGTTGACCGCCAGGTCCGGGACGGGCGCCCTGCGGACGGTCGCCTTGCGGACGATCGCTCTGGGGGCGGTCCGAATAGGCGCGATCGCCGCCGCCCATCGCCTGCTCGCGGGCCGAACGGCCGCCGAAGGCCGGACGCTCGGGTGCGGCGCGTTGGGGATTGCCGGGCTTGGGCACACGTTGGCCGAAGTTGACCACCGGGCGGGCCGGAGCGGCCGGACGGGCGGGCGCAGCCGGGGCCGGAGTCGCGGGCGCCGGGGTCGGCGCGACAGGCGCAGGCGCGGCGGCCACGGGCGCGGCCGGCTTGGGTGCGGGCTTGGCCGGCGCGACAGGCGCAGCCGCCGTCAGCTTGGCGGCTTCGGCGCGTGCAGCTTCTGCGGCGGCCTTGGCGGCGGCGGCCTCGTCGCGAGCGGCCTGGGCGGCGCGTTCTGTGGCGGCGGCCTGTTCGCGGGCTGCGGCGTCTGCGGCGGCCTTGGCGGCGGCGGCTGCGTCAGCCTTGGCGGCGTTCGCTTGCGTGGCCAGGGCGATGGCGCGACGGCGGGCTTCCTGCTCCTCGGCCGACAGGGCGCCGCCGGCGGGTTGCGACGGACGCGGACCTTGCGGACGCGGCGCCTGCGCGGCCTGTTGAGGACGTGCGACGTCGAAGCCCTGCGGACGTTGCGGTCCGCCGGCGCCGGCGCGGCGCTTGGTCTCGACCACCACCGTCTTGGATCGGCCATGGCTGAAGCTCTGCTTCACGGTGCCGGTCGGCACCGATCCCACAACGCGCGGCTTCAGGCTCAGCGGAGCGCGCGGCCCCGTCTGGGACGGCGTGCCGCCCGTGTTGCCCTGGCCTTGGTTGGTCTTGTCGTTTTCGTCGCTCATCCGGTCGCTTTACTCGGGGCGGAAAGGCCCGCCGTCCTCATCTAATACCCATGAACGACCGTGAGCCCGTCTCCGCCCTTGGAGACAGGCCCTCGGCCGCTAAAATCCTCAGCTCGCCCCTGTCGGGGGTGCTCCCGCCGATCCGTCCTCGACACTGGAAACGTCCCAGTGAGGGGGGCGAAGCGGCCGAAATCCAGCCAGTCGTTCGACCTCGATGGTCCAGCGATCGGCGCGTCCGCCCGCAAGCAGGACGGCGTGTATCGCATTTTCCAGCCCAAGGGCCAAACTCAAATCGTCCGCCGTGAACGCGCCGCAGATCTTGGCGGTCTGATGACGGGCCAGGGCGAGGATCTTTCCGCGCCCGTCGGCCGAGCCATCGGCGGCTTCCAACACCCAGGCGGCCTTGCCCGCACGCAGGCTCGCCGCGGTTTTTTCGAAGCCGGATATAAGAACGCCTTCGCGCCGGGCAAGACCCAGCTGGTCGAGACAGCGCCTTGCCAGCAGCCGTTCGATGACATCGGCCAGGTCGGCCGGGGCGGTCAATTTGGTCTTGGCCGCGCGGGTGAAGCCGTTTTTCTTGACCGCCGCCTCGACCGAGGCGCGGCTGGCTTCGACCCACAGGCCGCGTCCGGGCAGTTTCCTGCCCAGGTCGGGGACCACCTGGCCATCGGGCCCGGCGACGAAACGGATCAGACGAGATTCGTCCATGACTTCGTGAGAGACGAGGTCCCGGCGTTCCCTATCGATCGTTGCGTCGCGCAAGCTCATATGTGGCCAGGTCTCCCATCACGCGTTCGACGGTTCGGCGTCGGACTCTTCGCCCTCGGCCGTGTCGTCTTCGGCAGGCGCGTCGCCGAACACCTGGTCCGGATCGTATTCGCCCTCGGCGTAATCGCCCTCTTCTTCGTACTCTTCCGGCTCGGGCTGCGGCAGTTCCGAAGCGTCGATCCAGCCGGCGGCCACGCGCGCCTGCAGGATCAGCAGCTCAGCGTCTTCTTGCGCCAGGTTGAAGCTTTCCAGCACGCCGGGGACCTTCACCCGCTCGCCGTTCTTGACCTCATAGCCGCCGCGGATTTCGTCGGTGGCCAGGTCGGCCAGATCCTCGACCGTCTTCACGCCGCCTTCGCCCAGGGCGACGGCCATGGGCAGGGTGACGCCCGGCACCTGAAGCACGCCGTCCTCGACGCCCAGTTCGACGCGCTTGGCGTCCAGCTCGGCGGCCTTCTTGTCCAGATATTCGCGGGCGCGGGCCTGAAGCTCTTCAGCGGTTTCTTCGTCGAAGCCTTCGATCTCGGAGACTTCGTACGGATCGACGTAGGCCAGATCTTCGACCGTGGCGAAGCCTTCGGTAACCAGTAGCTGGGCGATGACTTCGTCGACGTCCAGGGCTTCCTGGAACAGCCCGGTGCGCTCGGCGAACTCGCGCTGACGACGCTCGGAGTCCTGAGCCTCGGTGATGATGTCGATCTGCCAGCCGGTCAGTTGCGAGGCCAGGCGGACGTTCTGGCCGCGACGGCCGATGGCCAGCGACAGCTGCTCGTCCGGCACGACCACTTCGACGCGGCCGGCTTCTTCATCCAGCACGACCTTGGAGACTTCAGCCGGGGCCAGGGCGTTGACGATGAAGGTCGGCTCGTCCGGATTCCACTGGATGATATCGATCTTCTCGCCCTGCAGTTCGGCGACGACCGCCTGGACGCGCGAGCCGCGCATACCGACGCACGCGCCCACAGGATCGATGGAGCTGTCGTTCGACAGGACGGCCATCTTGGCGCGCGAGCCGGAGTCACGGGCGGCGGCGCGGATCTCGATCACGCCGTCATAAACTTCCGGCACTTCCTGGGCGAACAGCTTGGCCATGAAGCCGGGGTGGGCGCGCGACAGCATGACCTGCGGGCCCTTGGCCTCGGGGCGGACGTCGTAGATGTAGGTGCGGATGCGGTCGCCGATGTTGAACACTTCGCGCGGGATGGACTGGTCGCGGCGCATGACGCCTTCGCCCCGGCCCAGGTCGACGATGGTGTTGCCGTATTCGACGCGCTTGACCGTGCCGTTGACGATCTCGCCGACGCGATCCTTGAACTCTTCGTACTGGTTGGCGCGCTCGGCCTCGCGGACCTTTCCGGTCACGACCTGGCGGGCCATCTGGGTCTGAACGCGACCGAACTCGAACGGCGGCAGGTTCTCGACGTATTCCTTGCCGACCACCGCCTCGGGATCGCGCTTGGAGGCGTCCTTCAGGCGCACCATGGCGCTGTCGTTGAACTCTTCCAGCTCGTCTTCCGGCATCCAGTCGTCCTCGACGATGGTGACGTGACGGGTCAGCGACAACTCGCCGGTCTTGTGGTCGATCTTGGCGCGGATGTCGTGGTGCGCGCCGTAGCGCGACTTGGCGCCCTTCTGAATCGCTTCTTCGATCGCCTCGATGACGATTTCGCGCTCGATGTTCTTCTCGCGGGCGACAGCCTCGGCGATCTGCAGCAGTTCGAGGCGGTTGGCGGAAATACCGGTGACGGCCATCAGGCGTTGTCCTCAGAAGGGGTCGTGGTGTCGGTTGTCAGGTCGGAGGCTTCCCCTTCGGGAAGGCCGTCGTCTTCGGGTTCGCCGCGTGCGGCGCGAATGGCGGCGCCCCGTTTCATCAGGGCGTCGGTCAGGACCAGCTTCGCGTCGCTCAGCCAGTCGAAGGGGATCAGGGCGGTGTCGTCCTCGCCGTCCAGGTCGATCAGGACGTTGCCGTCTTCATAGCCGGCCAGCACGCCCTTGAACCGCTTGCGGCCCTCGATCATCCGGTCGGTTTCCAGACGCGCCTCCTCGCCCTCGAACAGGTCGAAGTCGATGGGACGGGTCAGGGGCCGGTCGATGCCGGGCGACGAAACCTCCAGCATATATTCGCCGGGGATGGGATCGGCGGCGTCGAACACTTCCGACACCGCGCGGCTCAGCTTGGCGCATTGTTCGACCGAGATGTCGTGGTCGGACGGCCGCTCGGCCATGATCTGCAGGCGCTGACGTTTGGAGCCGGTCATCAGGCGCACGCGCACGACGTCCAGGCCCAGCGACTCCGCAATGGGGTCGATCAGGTCCAGCAGTTGGCGATCCTGGGCGGTTCTTGCGCGCAAGCGACGAATATCCAAAACAAAAGCGGCGGTCCGTCCGGGCCGCCGCTTGGAACGACGCCGTTGGACGCCGGTCTAACGATGTGAGCGCCATATAGGCCAACCGAAAGGGGTTGTCAGCCCCCCCCCGCGATCAAACCCGCCGTCAGCGCGGCCCCAGATAGTCGCGCTTGCCGATCTCGACGCCCGCCGCGCGCAACAGGGCGTAGGTCATGGTAACGTGGAAAAAGAAGTTCGGCAGCGCAAACCCGGTCAGATAATCAACGCCGTTGAACTCGTGCTGCCCGCCGGGGAATTTCAGCACCACTTCGCGCGTCTCGGCGCCCTCGAAGGCATCGCGGGGCACGCTTTCGATATAGGCGATGGACAGGGCGATGGTGGCCTTCAGCTCGGCGAACGACGCTTCGGTATCGTCGGTCTTGGGCCAGTCCTGTCCGACCAGCCGGGCGACGCAGGCCCGCGCCGAAAACGCCGCCGTGCGCACCTGGGCTGGGAACGGGTTCATGTCCGGGGCGAGACGCGCCTCCATCAGGGCCGCCTCATCGAACCCCTGGGCAAGCGCCTTGTCGAGCAAGGCCGACAGATTGTTCAGCGTGCGCAAAAAGACGGGCGCCGAGGCGTCGTAGATCGAAAAGGCCATGGAGGTCAGGTCCGGTTGGAACGACCCCTTAGCTGCTAATCAACGCGCCGATATTCAAGGAAGACCGGGGTCGTGTCGCCAAGCTTCTTTTCTTCGTAGCGGGTCACGACGTGATCGGCGGGCGGGACGAACCAGTCCTGGTCGGCTGGACCTAGCCGCTCCAGGCCCTCCGTGCGGTTCAGCCGCTCCAGCGCCCATTCGGCGTAGTCCAGCCAATCGGTGACGAAGCGCAGGGTCCCGCCAGGCTTCAGGATGCGTGCGAAGGCCTGGGCCGTCTCGTCCTGCAGCAGGCGGCGCTTGTTGTGGCGCGCCTTGTGCCAGGGGTCGGGGAACAGGATCAGCACCCGGTCAACCGAGGCGTCCGGCAGGGCATCGACCAGGTCGCGCGCGTCGTCGGCATGGATGCGGACGTTCTTCAGTCCGCCCTCTTCCACGTGACGCAGAGCCGAGGCGACGCCGTTCAGGAAGGGCTCGCAGCCGATCACCAAGGCGTCGGGCCGCGTCGCCGCCTGGGCGGCCATATGCTCGCCGCCGCCGAAGCCGATCTCCAGCCAGACCTCGGTCGCCTCGGGCATCATCGTCTTGGGGTCCAGCGGCCCGGCCTTGGGATCGGGCACGGCGATCTTGGGCAGCAAGGTCTCCATCAGCGCCGCCTGGCGGGGCTTGATAGGGCGGGCCTTGATGCGGCCGAACGATCGCAGCGGGCGGTCGAGATGCGGGTTTTCGTCCTCGGGACGGTCATCGGCGTTCATGCGTCTGCCGTTAGCCGTCGCCGGCCAAAGCGTCCAGAACTAGCGTCCAGAAGACGAACGCCGAAACCTTTTGACGGTCGCGGCCGAACGCCCTTCTATGCCGGTCACAAGCGGCGTCGGGGCTGACGCTTCGCGGGAGAGGGATTTCGATGATCGGACATCATCTGCGGGGCGTCAGCCTCGCGGCCATTACATGCGCCGTGCTGGGCCTGTCGGCCTGCGCCACCACCGGCCAGACGCCTGATGATACGGCCGCGAAACCGTCGAAGGAGCGGACATTGGCCGCCGGTCTGGATCCCGCGACGACGCTGGATCCCTATCCCTCCACCTATCAGCCCTTGCCGCGCGAGAACTTCGCCGTGGTCGGCGCCACCGTCCTGACCGGCACGGATCGCAAAATCGAGAACGGCGTGGTCGTGGTCACGGACGGCAAGATCGCCGCCGTCGGCGACGCCTCGACCCCCGTCCCTTCCGGCTATCGCGTTGTCGAGGCGCGCGGCCGCTATGTCACCCCCGGCGTCATCGACGTGCACAGCCACCTGGGCGTCTATCCGTCTCCCGGCGTCAGCGGCATGAGCGACGGCAACGAGGCGACCAGCCCGAACACCGCCCAGGTCTGGGCCGAACACTCGCTGTGGCCCCAGGACCCCGGCTTCAACACCGCCCGCGCCGGCGGCGTGACCACGCTTCACATCCTGCCCGGCTCGGCCAATCTGTTCGGCGGCCGGGGCGTGACCATCCGAAACGTCCCCTCGATCACCATGCAAGGCCTGAAGTTCCCGGCCGCGCCCTATACGGTCAAGATGGCCTGCGGCGAGAACCCGTCGCGCGTCTATGGCGGCCGCAACCAGAGCCCGGCGACGGGCATGGGCAATATGGCCGGCTATCGCGCCGCCTTCATCGCCGCGCGGGACTACAAGGCCAAATGGGACAAGTGGCGCGAGGACGGCGAAGGCGCCGCCCCGACCCGCAACCTGCAGAACGAGACCCTGATGGGCGTTCTGGACGGGTCGATCCTGATCCAGAACCACTGCTACCGCGCCGACGAGATGGCGCTGATGATGGATATGGCCAAGGAGTTCGGCTACCGCATCACCACCTTCCACCACGCGACCGAGGCCTACAAGCTGGCGCCGCAACTGGCCGCCAACGGCATTTGCGCGGCCATGTGGACCGGCTGGTGGGGCTTCAAGATGGAGGCCCTTGACGCCATCGAAGAGAACGCCGCCCTGGTGGACGCCCAGCAGGGATCGTGCGCCGTCATCCACTCCGACGACGCCGAACTGACCCAACGGTTGAACCAGGAGGCCGCCGCCGCCCTGTCGGCCGGTCGCCGCGCCGGGCTGAACATTTCCGAAGAACACGCCATCGGCTGGATCACCTCCAACGCTGCCAAGGCCATCGGCATCGCCGACCAGACCGGGTCGCTGGAGCCCGGCAAACGCGCCGACGTGGTGATCTGGAGCGCCGATCCCTTCTCGATCTACGCCCGCGCCGACCAGGTCTTCATCGACGGCGCCCTGACCTTTGATCGCAGCAACCCCGCCTATCAGCCGACCAGCGACTTCGAACTGGGTCAGCCGGGCTATGGCCTGACCGCCGCCAACGTCACGGAAGGAGCCCGCTGATGCGCCTGTCTCACATCCTCGCGGGCGCCGTCGCGGCCCTGTCGCTCGCCGTCCCTGCTCTTGCGCAGTCCGGGCCTCAAGTAGCGCGAAGCGCGGTAGGCCAAAATGAAACCGTCGCAATCGTCGGCGGACGCATCCTGACCGGCGACTCCGTCATCGAGAACGGCACGGTCGTCATCCGCGACGGCAAGATCGTCTCTGTGGGCTCAGGCGGCGCGCCGTCCGGCGCCCGCGTCATCGATGCAGCGGGCAAGACCGTCGCGCCCGGTTTCGTCGCCGTGGATTCCGGCCTGGCCGGGACCGAGGTCAGTTCGGTCAGCGGCACCAACGAACTGCGCAACAGCGCTAATACGCTCAGCGCCGCCTTCGACATCTCGTACGGCCTTGATCCCTGGTCCTTCACACTGCCGGTCGCGCGGTTGGGCGGCATCACCCGCGCCATCGTCGTGCCCCAGCATCCGGGCTCGTCCGGCGGTCATGTGCATGAGGACGAGACGGCCGGCGCCGGCGACGGCGGCTATCAGACGCCGGGCCTGTTCGCGGGTCAGGCGGCGATCATCAACCTGGGTCAAGGCTCGAACATCCTGGTCAAGCCGCGCGTGGCCATGGTCGCCCCCTTCGGCGAAGCGGGCGCCAATATCGCCGGCGGCGCGCGCGGGGCGCAGTTCGTCCTGTTCAAGGAGACCCTGTCGGAAGTCCGCCTCTATGCCCGCAACAAGTCGGCCTATGAGCGGGCAGGCCTGCGCGATCTCAGCCTGTCGCGCGCCGATCTCGAGGCGCTGATCCCCGTCGCCAACGGGACCATGCCGCTCATCGTGACCGTCCACCGCGCCTCGGACATTCAGCAGGTGCTGCGCCTGGCGCGCGAGGAAGGGATCAAACTGATCTTGGACGGCGCCGAGGAAGGCTGGCTGGTCGCCGGCGACATCGCCGCAGCCGGCGTGCCGGTGCTGCTGAACCCCATCTCCAACCTGCCCAGCGATTTCGAGATGCGGGCGGCGCGGGCGGAAAACGCAGCGGCTCTGAACGCGGCGGGCGTCTTGATCGCCATCAAGGGCAACGAGGGCTCGACCCACCGCGCCCGCGAGGCCCGCTACAACGCCGGCAACGCCGTCTCGCACGGCCTGCCCTATGGCGCCGCCATCGCCGCCCTGACGGTCAATCCGGCGAAGATCTTCGGCATGGCCGGGCAGTTCGGCCAGATCGCACCGGGCGCAGCGGGTGACGTCGTGGTCTGGTCCGGCGATCCGCTGGAGCCGCTTAGCCAACCGTCGGCCGTCTTCGTCAATGGCGTCGAACAGCCCCTGACCAGCCGCCCGCTGATGCTGCGCGACCGCTATCGCCAGCAGACGCCGATGCCGCCGGCCTATCGCAACTAAGGACCGCTTTGGTCTGAACGGAAAGGGCGGGGCCGCACGGTCCCGCCCTTTTTCATTGGCCGCGTCCGCGCTAGGTCAGGCCCATGCCCACCGTGCTCTACATCGACGCCGACGCCTGCCCCGTGAAGGAAGAGGTGTATCGCGTCGCACGCCGCTATGGGCTGAGGACCTATGTCGTCTCCAACACCTGGATGCAGGTTCCTCGCGATCCGCTGATTGAACAGGTGGTGGTGGACGCCGGCCCCGACATCGCCGACGACTGGATCGCTGAGCGGGCGGGCGTAGGCGACGTGGTCATCACCGCCGATATCCCCCTAGCGGACCGCTGTCTGAAGTCGGGCGCACAGGCGCTGAAGTCGAACGGCCAGCCCTTCACCCCGGACTCCATCGGCTCGGCCCTAGCGGGACGGATGGTGGGCGAGCATCTGCGGTCGATGGGCGTGGCCACATCCGGTCCGCCGCCGTTCTCGGCCGCCGACCGTTCGCGTTTCTTGCAGGCGCTGGACCAGGCCGTGGTCAAGGCGCGCAAGGCGGCGACATGACCACCGTCATCCCCGAGGACGAGCTTGAGTTTCACTTCTACCGCGCGGGCGGTCCCGGCGGGCAGAACGTCAACAAGGTGTCGACCGCCGTTCAGATGCGGTTCGATGTGAAGAACTCGCCGTCGCTGACCGATCCGGTCAAGGCGCGGCTGATGAAGCTGGCCGGCAGCCGGCTGACGCTGGAAGGCGTGATCCTGATCACCGCCGTGCGTCACCGCACCCAGGAGCGCAATCGCGCCGACGCCATTGAACGGCTTCAGGCCATGGTCGACGAGGCCTCGATCCGTCCCGTCTATCGCGTGCCGACCCGGCCGACCAAGGCGTCCAAGGAACGCCGCCTCAAGGCCAAGACGACCCGCGCCTCGATCAAGTCGGGGCGCGGCAAGCCTTCGCTGGACTGACGATCAGCTCTCGGCCGGGCGGAACAGCAGGGCGGCGATCTTGTCCTCGGCGTCGAAGCCGATCAGCCATTCGGTAACCTGATTGTCGAAGGTGACCTTGAACATTTGGGCCTCGCCTTCCTGTTTGACGTATTCGACCGTCTTGACGGCGCCGAAGCCCTTGATCAGCGGGACCACCTGCGCCTCCTGCTGACGGATCTGGGTTCCAAGGCCGGTAGTGAAATCCGAATAGTCAAAACCGGTCCCCTGGGCGCTGGCGATCACGGCGCGCAGCGCCTCTTCCGAACGGGCGATGTCGGGAGCCTGGGCGGCGGACGCCGTTCCGGGCGCAGCGGCAGGGCGGGCTTGAGGCGCTGCGGCTTGAGCCGGGCGGTCGAAGGCGTTCGGCACGGCGCCGGCTGCGGCTTGGGCCAAGGCGGGCATGGGCGCCACCAGCACGGCGGCTGCAATAGCGGTCTTCATCAAGGTCGGCTTCATAGCGAAAGCTCCGGTCAAGTCAGATAGGGCCAGAGCGAAAGGCCCAGGGCCGCCAGGGCCGCCAGGGCCGCGATGACCGCGACCGTGACTGAAGCCGTCACCCAAGCCGGAGTTCCCGACTTTTCGATGACCACGGCCGCCGGGCGCGGCGGCTCCTGGACCAGGCGCGAGATGGCGCGGGCGGCGGCGATCATTTCGTTGATCGCATCACGCGCCTGTGCCTGCGGTCCCAGCTCGCGGCGGATCCAGCGTTCGACCACCGGCTGGGCAGCCTTCCACAGATCGTGATCGGGTTGCAGCCGGCGCGCCACGCCCTCGACCGAGACCATGGTCTTTTGCAGCAGGATCAGTTCGGGCCGCAACCGCATGTCGAACAGGGCGGTGATCTCGAACAACTGGCCCAACAGCCGGCCCATCGACACCTGGCTGGCGGCGCGGCCGATCACCGGCTCGCCCACCGCGCGCAGAGCCTGGGCGAAGGTTTCGACCGAGTGGTGCGGCGGGACGTAGCCGGCCTCGAAATGCACGCGCGAAATCCGGTCGTAGTCGCGGCTGATGAAGCCCCACAGGATCTCGGCCAGATAGCGCCGCTCGGCCGGTCCCAGCCGCCCGACGATGCCGAAGTCGATGGCGGTCAGATGGGCAGGCGCGCTGGCGAACAGATTGCCCTCGTGCAGGTCGGCGTGGAACACCCCATGGTCCAACGCTTGGACCAGGAAGGCGCGCACGACATTGTCGGCTAGCTGATCCTTGTCCAATCCCGGCAGATCCAGCAGCGCCGGATCCGTCATGGGCACGCCTTGCGCCCACTCCAGCGTCAGCACGCGCTTGCCCACCCCGTCCCAGATCACGGCCGGCGCGGACATATATCCGTCCTTGGCCAACACCTCGGCCATCTCGCTGGCGGCGGCGGCCTCTAGCCGCATGTCCAGCTCCAGATCCAGCGAGTTGGCGATGGTCTCGACAAAGGCGGACGGCTCCAGCCGCCGCGCCATCGGCACCAGCCGCCAGACCAGCCGTGCGGCCAGGCGCATCGAATCCAGGCCATTGGCGACCCGCCGCTCGACCCCCGGCCGCAGTACCTTGACCGCCACAGCCCGCCCGTCGGCCAGGGTCGCGCGGTGCGCCTGGGCCAGGGAGGCGGCGGCGACCGGCGGACTGAGGTCGATGAACAGACTTTCGGCCGGACGACCCAGCGACTTCTCGATCTCGCGCCGCGCCTCTTCCAGAGAGAAAGCCGGCAAAGCGTCCTTTAACCGACCCAGATCACGCGCGAATTCCAGCCCGAAGATATCGGCGCGCGTGGCCAGGACCTGGCCCAGTTTGATCGCCACAGGGCCCAGATGTTCGAACGCCTTGCCCAGCCTCTGGCCCGGCCGACCCTGACGTCCTGCGCGACCCGAGAACAGTTGCACGAACCGGGCGAACGGTCGCGTCCACGCCGGCAGCAGATGGGTCACCTCGCGCGGGATCAGGGCGTCATGACGCGCCAAGACCCATAGCCAGCCCAGCAGGCGCAGGAAGGACGCAACCGGGTTCTGGACCGCGACCGTCGCGGGCGGCGGCGGGGCCGTGCGATAGATCCGGCTGGTCAGATCGCCCACCCGTGATGGATGGCGGCGATCCCGCCCGACAGATTGGTGCCGGACACGCGGCGGAAGCCGGCGTCCTCGATCATGCCCTTGAACGTATTCTGATCGGGGAACCGACGGATGCTCTCGACCAGATACTGATAGCTGTCGCGATCCTTGGCGACCCAGCCGCCGATGCGCGGAATGGCGTGGAAGGACCAGGCGTCATAGACCTTGCGGATCGGCGTGGTGGTGGGGCGCGAGAACTCCAGGCACAGGAACCGACCGCCCGGCTTCAGCACCCGGCGCGCCTCGGCCAAGGCCTTGTCGATATGGGCCACGTTGCGGATGCCGAAACTGATCGAATAGGCGTCGACTGAGGCGTCAGCTAGCGGCAGGTTCATGGCGTCGCCGACGCTCCACTGCATCTCCGGTTCGCCGCCTTTGTGGACGCCCGCCAGGATCATCTCGGCGTTGTAGTCCAGCACGATGACATTGGCGTCCTCGCCGCCGCGCCGCTCCTGGGCTGCGCGCGCCATCTTGGAATAGCGACGCGCCATGTCGCCGGTGCCGCCCGCGACGTCCAGAATGGTCTCGCCCGGACGCGGGTTCAGCTTGGCGGCGGCGATGTCCTTCCAGATGCGGTGGACGCCGACGCTCATCAGGTCGTTCATCACGTCGTAGTTGGAGGCGACGGAATCGAAGACCCCGCGCACCATCTTCACCTTCTCGCGCGCATCCACGTCGCGAAAGCCGAAGGAGGAACGATCACCCGACGAATGCGGGCCGTGGGAGGAGGCGTCGGTCATAGTCGTCGTCTAGCGCGTCGCAGCGCCCCCGTCATCCAATGAGACACCCGATCAGGCCGCTTCGGGCTGCGGCAGTTTCAAATCCTTCATCACGTCGCGCATCAGGCCGTAACAGCCGCACGACGCCGCCTCCAGACCGTCGCGATCCAGCACCCTGACCCAGCCGCGTCCCCGCTGGATCAGCGACTTGCGCTCCAGCACTGTGCCGACCTCCGACACCGTGGCGCGACGCACGCCCAGCATACCGGCGATATCGGCCTGCGTCAGATCAATCCGATCGTCCTCGGCCCGGTCGTGAAGCATCAGCAGCCAGCGGGCCAACCGTTCGTCCAGCCGATGCTGGGCGTTGCAAGCGGCCGCCTGCTGCACCTGCGCCATCAAACCTTCGGTGAAGCGCGACAGGGCCGAGCGCAGCGTCTCGCTGTCCTCCAGCGCCTCGCCGAACACCTCGGCCGAGCAATGGGCCGCGATCCCGTCGCGTTGGGAAATGGCCCGACTGGCGGCGCGGGCGTTGAACGGTCCGCAGGTGACGCCGATTAGGCCTTCGCGCCCTATGGCGGCCGTCTCCACCATCTTGTCATCCGGCAGGATGGTCATCAGCGACACCACGCCCTTGATCGGAAACCACACCTGATCGACCGCCTCGCCGGCGTCATAGAGCATCTGGCCGCGTGTGATCTCGCGCTCTTTCAAATGCGGTTCGATCCGCTTGCGGTCGGCCGCATCCAGAGCGGCGATCCAGAGATTTTCCATCCTAACCCCGCTGGCGACCGATGACGCGAAAGAGCGACGATCGCTGCTCGATCAATGCACAAGCTTGACCATGGGTTCCCTAGACGGATCCGCACGGCTTCGCCGCTTGCCGCCATCCATCAGGCGCCCTACGCCAAAGAAAAAGAGGAAACGCGATGACCGACACACGGCTTGACGTAGCGGAAACGCTGAAGGATTTGCCCGCCTGGCGAGCGCATGACGGCGATCGCCCGGCCATCACGCGGACGCTGACGTTCGCGGATTTCAACGGCGCCTTCGGCTTCATGACCCGCGTCGCCCTGATGGCCGACAAGATGGACCACCATCCCGAATGGTCGAATGTCTACGACCGCGTCGAGATCCTGCTCACGACCCACGACGCCGATGGCGTGACGGACAAGGACGTGACCTTGGCCCGCTTCATTGACGACGCCGCCGCCGGTATGGGGGTGAAGTCGTGAGCGGCTCCGCGCGTTCCGGCCGCGTCGCCGGCAAGACGGCCCTGATCACCGGCGCGGCCGGCGGTCTGGGTGAAGCCATGGCCTTCATGCTGGCCCGCGAGGGCGCCCGCGTCGCCGTCACCGACATCGACGCCGCACGCGCTCAAGCCTTGGCGAGCCGGATCAATGCGGAAATTCCGGACGCCGCCGTCGCCTATGCCCACGACGTGGCCAGCGAGGCCGAATGGGAAGGCGTGATCGCCGCCGCCGTCGCCGATCTCGGCGCCCTGTCGGTGCTGGTTAACAACGCCGGCGTCGGCGGGCCCCTGGCCTTCGTCGAGCAGGACACGATCGAGAACTGGCAGCGTCAGTACGAGATCAATCTGCGCTCCATCATGCTGGGCGCCAAACACGCCATGCCGCATCTGCGCGCCTCGGCTCCGGCCTCGATCATCAACATCTCCTCGATTGCAGGGCTCGCGGCCGCCCCCGGCATGGGCGCCTATAACGCCACAAAAGCGGCGGTCTGGATGTACACCAAGACCCTGGCGCTTGAGGCCGCGAAGGCCGAATGGAACGTGCGCTGCAACTCGGTCCACCCTGTCTTCATCAAGACGCCGATCCTGGATCCCTTCATCGCCATGGCCGGCGGGGACGAGGACAAGGCGCACGAGCGCCTCGCGCGTGGCATTCCCTTGAAGCGGATCGGCGAACCCGACGACGTCGCCTACTGCGTCCTCTATCTGGCGTCCGACGAATCCAAGTTCGTCACGGGGTCTGAGTTCAAGATCGACGGCGGCATGACGGCGCAGTAGGGCGCGAGCGCCCTACTGCTTTCTTTTTGGGCCTATCGCCCTTCGCGCTGCTTGAGGCCGGCGGCCTTCCTTGTCGGTGATTGATGGCGGCCATCCGGTCGTCATCCGCGCATTCGGGATTGAGGCCGCTTGCGCCATGCTGTAAGCGGCCTGTTCCGGCGTCGCGCCGGTCGACGCACCCGTAGCTCAGCTGGATAGAGTGCTGCCCTCCGAAGGCAGAGGTCACAGGTTCGAATCCTGTCGGGTGCGCCATTTCCCCTCTAAAGTAGTCCACGACTCTTCTCCTGCCGGCGGCGCCCCTGGAGACACGCCCGACACAAAATCGTCGTCGGGTTCTTGATTGCGCAAAGCCTATGTGACGTTATCTCGTAACAAGTCACTTCCTCCCCAGGCTGAGAGTTTTTCCATGCGTCCCTCAAGCGTCTCGCGATCCCTGCTCATGGCGGCCGCAGGCTCCACGATTCTGGCAGGCGCCGCCGCCGCGCAGTCCGCTCCGCAAGCCCCGGCGGAGTTGGGCGATATCATCGTCACGGGCGCGCCCTATGGCATCAGCCAGCGGGCCTCGGTAATCGCGACCGACGTCGTGGACGAACAGACCCTGGCCACGGCACCGGCGGCCTCGCTCGGCGATATGCTGAGCGGGCGTCCGGGCATCCGTTCGACCGACTTCGCGCCCGGCGCCAGCCGACCCGTCATTCGCGGCCTTAGCGGGCCGCGCGTCCAGGTGCTGACCAACGGTATCGGCCTGATCGACGCGAGCTCTGTCTCGCCCGACCACGCCGTGGCCACCGATCCGGCCGAGGCCAATCGTATCGAGATCATCCGCGGGCCCGCGACGCTGGTCTATGGCGGCTCGGCCATCGGCGGCGTGGTCAATGTTCTGGACGATCGCATTCCCACCGAGATCCCCGAGGGCGGCGTGTCCGGCGTGGTCTCCACCCAGGCGTCCAGCGTGGACGACGGCCGCAGCGCCTTCGGACGCATGACCGTCGGCAGTGGAAACTTCGCCTTCAACGTCGATGGGGTGAAGCGCAAGACCGACGACTACGACATCCCGGCCCCGGCCATTTCCGCCAGGCGCGCCGCCGCCGAAGGCCTTGCGCGCGAGGACACCGGAACCCAGCCCAACAGCTATACCGACCTGGAAGCCTGGGGCGTCGGCGGTTCCTACATCGGCGACAAGGGCTTCGCCGGCGTCTCCTATAAGAACACCGACAGCGAATACGGCACGGTCGCTGAGGAATCGGTCTTCATCAAGCTGAACCAGAAGCGGTGGGACGCGCGCGGCGAATACCGTTTCGACAGCGGGCCCTTTTCGGCCCTGCGCGGCTCCTACGGCCATGCCGACTACACCCACACCGAGTTCGAGGCCGTGGGCGAGCCGGGCACCATCTTCAACTCCGACGGCTGGGAAGGCCGTGCGGACCTTGTCCAGCGCGAACGCAACGGCTGGAACGGCGCCGTCGGCGTCCAGGCCCTGTCGCGCAACTTCGAGGCCATCGGCGAGGAGGCCTTCGTGCCCAGCGTTAAGATCGACGAACTGGGTCTCTATACGGTGCAGCGCCTGGACCTCGGCAACCATGGCTTCGAGGGCGGTCTGCGCTATGACCGGCGCGAACTCAGCGGTACGCCTATCGGGGGCGCCAGCGAAGTCACGCGCGAATTCGACAACTGGTCGGCGTCCGCCGCCGCCTTCATCCGCCCGGCCGCCGGCCTGTTCCTGGGCCTCAGCCTGGCCCACAATGAACGCGCGCCCAGCGAGGTCGAACTGTTCGCCGACGGCGTCCACATCGCCACCGCCGCCTACGAGACCGGCGACCTGACGCTGAACTCAGAGAAGGTGACGACGCTGGAGGGGACCGCACACTATGACCGCGGCCGATTCACCGGCGATCTGCACGTCTATCACTCCTGGTATAACGGCTTCATCGACGAACGGCCGACGGGCGACCAGTTCTATTTCGAGGAAGAGGACGAGTTCTTCCCCATCTATCGGTTCGTCCAGACCGACGCGAAGTTCTATGGCTTCGAGCTGGAAGGCGCCTATGCGCTTTGGCAGGACGGCGATCGCAAACTGTCGCTGGAAGGCGCGGCCGACTATGTCCACGCCCAGACGGACTTCGGCCCTGCCGCGCGGATCCCGCCCTACTCCGTCACCGGACGTCTGGCCTGGACATCGACCAAGTTCGACGCCAGCGCCGAGGTTCGCCACGTCGGAGAACAGGACCGGGTCGCTAACGAATTCGAACTGCCGACCGACGACTACACCCTGGTCAACGCCTCGGTCGCGGTCCGTCCCTTCGCCCAGCAGAACGTCACCCTGTTCGCCGAGGCGCGGAACCTGACGGACGAGGAAGCCCGCGAACACGTGTCCTTCCTCAAGGATATCGCCCCTCTGCCGGGGCGCAACCTTCGGGTCGGCGTCGCCTACCGCTTCTGACGAACATCGAGAGCCTTCGGCGCAGCCTTGGTTGCGCCGAAGGCTCACACGCGTCGGCGAACGCGAACCGCCTCTGTGCGTTGATCGCCCATGACCGACAAAGAACCCCGCAAAGTCCCGATTGGCTACGAAGACCGGCCCGACAAGCCGACACGCGGCGCCTTTCGCATCACGGCCCTCGCCATAGCGGCCGCAGCCGTCGTCTTCCTGACGCTGATCGCGGTCGTCGTCATGCGAAGCGGCGGGATCTAGCGGCGCGCCAGCCGCCGGCAATTGGTTCAGACGCGGACTCACGCGGCTCACAGCCGGAGAGAAGCTCCGTCGAGGCGTTGAACCTCTAGACCGCCTTCAGGCTCGCTGATCAAGACGATGATCTCGGCGAAGGATCGGGCTTGATCGTCGTCCCTTGCAAAAATCACTTCCCGTTCCTCATGGCCTTCATCGCGAAAGATGAAGACGTAAGGCGTAAGCGTGGTGCGCCCAGCGGCGGTGCGAGACGAGCGCGACATGGAAGCTTTCGGTCAATCCGGATGGACGAAGCTGGCCTTGAAATACGCTAGCGCGCTATCGGCACCCGGACCGGGGGGAAGCCGACCCTTGCAAAGGCCTTCGACCTCATCGTCGGCGGCAAAGCGACCGGCCGAGATTTCCCCTGTTCTAGCCCCGAAGGTGTCGCCGTTCGCGAGATGGTATTGAATGCCGCTAAAGACGGCTTCGCGCTTGGCGCAATCAATGTCGAGGGCGCCAAGGCCGTATATCGGCAGTTGTCGCTCCGGCAGCATGGCGAGAACGAGATCCACCGACAACTTGTCGCCATGGCGACGCATCCCCAGCGCATCGACTGCGATTGCTATGCCATCCTTTCGGGCAAGTTCGCGCCAGTCGCCAGCATCGGCTTCGGCGGCGAACAGGCCCAGGATGATCGCTACGCCCCAGAAGATCGGCAGTCGCATGGTGATAGACATTTCAACCGTTCCATTGGTCCACGGCGACCAGATTGCCTCAGTCAGCCCGACCGCTCCTCGCGATAAACCGAAGACCGCTCGACCCTTGGGGATGGATTGAACGAGAGTTGACGACCTGTCGTCTGACGAATGCCGTCAGACGGGATCGCCCGCTTCGGCGGCGTCGTCGTCGAAGAAGTCGAAGTATCGTCCCTCGATCTCGCCCCAGGTATGCTGCGCTGAGGGTTCACTTGCTACGCCGCGCCATAGGCTGGTCTGGTAAGCGGACGGTATGAGGTCGCTGTAGACATCGACGCCCTGGCTCTCCAGCGTGTCGAACCACCGGTCTCGTTGCGACGGCGGCAATCGCACGCCACACCAGGGACAGAAGAAGAGCTGCTGTTTGGCGTCGCCGGCCGGCGTCCAGTAGACGTCGAAGCGCACGTCGTAGCGGATGGAGCCCCAGTTGTTCTGGGGGTGCTGGGCCATATGGTCTGGGGCCGTTGCGGGAGAATTCGCCGGCTCCGCCGCACCGTCTTCTGATCCGCTCACAGCAGGGTCACGCAACGATCGCCACGCCAGCGGGCCTGGTCCAGTTCGCTGGAGTCGTCATAGCGTGCGGCGAAGGCGGCGCGTCGGTTGGCTTCGTCGGCGGCGGACAAGGGTGGAGACGCCTGGGCGTATCGGGCCTTCACGTCCTCAAGAAGCCCACGCAAAGACGCGGTCATATCCTGGCGCCCCGCGCCGCTGGATGCGATCTCGCGGGTCAGCACGACTTCGCATTCGAGCCATGTCTCGGCGGTCGGCGCGATAACGGGCGACCAGGCCACATCGCCCTGATCCTCAAGCGCGCCCGCCGCAGCGTTCCAAGTGAAGAACCGCGTCGGGCACACGGGGCGCGTCTGGCAAAGAACCTCATCACGCAGTCCAAATCGCGCCGGTCCGCCTTCGCGCAGTTCGACGACATAGGCCGCTTGTTCGGCCGTCAGCGCGGTTCGCCAGCCGCTGTCGATGCTGGCGATGACCGTGACGCCCATCGCCGGCATCGGAACGGCGTCGTCTGTCGCAGAGTGACATCCGATGTATCTCGAGCCGATAATCCAGTCCCGCCTGCCGTCGCCGTTCAGATCGGGGCTGCTGACGGCCGGATATTCTCCGCGGTCCATCAGTCCGCCGGCGGCGTGGCAGGCGGCTTCGCGCTGATCGATTACGGTCTGGACCTCGGCGGGATAGGGTTCGGGTTCGATGGATTGAAACAGAGGCCCCGCCAGATAGCCGCCCCCTTCGCGATTGACGGCTTCTTCGAGACGACCCGTCGCCTCATTCCACACGAAACGGCGCAGACACGGCTCGGAGCCGGTGGCGTCGCAGTTGGCCCCGTGGATGTCGATATCGAGTATCGCCGGCGCGCCGGGCGTAATCCGCCAGTCCAGCACAGCTTCGCTGAAGACGAGGACATGGCCGCCCTCTCGCGCGACCCACAGTTCGTGGGTGCATCCGCCCGTGCCGCACCAACCGAAGTCGCCGGTCTTCTCATAGTCGATCACCCAATCGTCGCCCGATGGGCTGATCGAGACCTGCGACGCGAGGCTTTCCGGCGTGATCGCGGGCCGTGACCCATCGTCCATGGCGTCCAGCGAGCGTTGAACCGGCTCGGACACATCCCGCGGCAACGTCGCACCTGCGGTCGTGAAGAGGGCGACCGCCAGAGCCGCCGCAACCCGCCCTGCCTGCGTGAGATGGCTCGCGATCGACACGACTATTTCCCCCGCCCGGACGCGTTCGCGACCTCGGCGACGCCTTCGGTCGGGGCGCGCCCGATCACATAGTTGCCGGCCCGCACCTCATTCATAGCCTGGACCGCTTCGGGGTCGCCGGCCTCCGCGGCGCGGTTCCACCAATAGATGGCGTCCTCTTCACGCTCGGGCACGCCGAGGCCTTCGTTGTAAAGGTCGCCCAACAGCATCTGTGACTTGGCGTCGCCCTTGACTGCGGCCCGGCGAACAATGGCGGCGCCGGCGGCTGCATCCTTCGGATAGCCCTTTCCCTGAACCAGGCTGAGGCCGTAGTTGCGCATGGAATCGGCGTCGCCGCCCTCGGCGCCGAGCTTCAGGAGCCGATAGCCTTCGGTCTCCGAGCCACCTCCTCTGCCGGTCAGATACAGGCCTGCCAGCAGCCCTTGGGAGCCTGGTTCGTCCTGCGCGGCGGCGGCGGAGAGATAATGCACCGCCTGGCTGTCGTCCTGCGCAACGGTGTAGCCCATGGCGTAAAGGCTGCCGAGCAAAGCCTGGGCGGTCATTTCACCGGCGTCGGCGGCGGTCTTCAGCAGAGGCAAGGCCGCTTCGGGCTGTTCGGACCAGATGCTGAAAGCGTACTGCGCCTGATCGAAAGTGTTGCCGGCGTCCGAAGCCGCCTTCAACCAACGCTGGCCTTCCGCCGCATCGATCTCGCCGCCGATCCCCTGGCGCAGGAAGAAGCCGTAGTTGGCCTGGCTCTGCGCATGGCCCGCGCGCGCCGCCTGTCCGAACAGGCGCCGCGCGGCCGCGTCGTCGCGCGGGACGCCTTCGAAACCGGTATAGTAGATGCGCGCCAGGTTATAGGCTGCGCCGCCGTCTCCGTTGCGGGCGGCGCCGCCAAGCCGGGCCAGCATCTGCGGCGTGCTTTCCTGGACCCAGAACGTCAGGGTGTAACTGTCGACGACACTCTGTGGGCCGGTATTGGCCGAACCGCCGCCGCTTGCCCATCCCGGCGTGCTGGATGAGGGGCCGCCGCTGCCGGCGGATATTCCCGAGTTGGCGCCTTGTCGCGACGCATTGGCCGCGTTCTGCTGTTGCACCAGCCTGCGATCCGCACTGGCCTGATCAGCCCTCGCCGCTTCTTGACGCATCGACGCCATCTGCCGCTGGCGGTTCGCCTCGTCCGTTTGGGGATCCGCCGCCGCCGCGCCGACGCCGAGCGCCAGAGCCAGTCCCAAAGCCAACCCGATCCGCATCGCCTTCATTTCCCATCCCTCCAAGGTTGGAGACAGGATGGACGGATGGACGAACGGCGTCGTCTGACGAATGCCGTCAGCGTCCGGGAAGACGAACGGCGCCGTCGCCCAGCACGCTGAACGCCGCCCATTGGGCGGGGTGGGCGAAACTGGGATCAGATCGGTCATTCATCATTTCGAGCGAGGCGCGCTGCAAGGCGTCGGCGACCGCTGCACGATTCCTTTGCGCCAAGGTCACGGTGCGGACCGACAGACGCTCGGCGACATCGTCCCGTATCCGCCAGTTGGAAACCAGCAACGACCGCGCGCCCGCATAGAAGAAGGCGCGCGACAGACTGTTTACACCCAGGGCCTGGGGGTCGTCTTGGGCGGTGTCGCACGCGCTGAGGATGACCAGATCGGCCTTCAACTGCAGCTGAGCCGCCTCGCTGGCGTTCAGGACGCCGTCGTCATCGCCCTGGGGCTGCGCGGGCGGCGTGAACACCAGAGCCGGTTCCAAGCTCGGGTCGTCGGCGTCCTTCATGGGCAAGGCGTGCATGGCGAAGGCCACAACGGAGACGTTCGAAAGCGGCGCGGACTTCACGGCCGCTTCGGTGGCTTCCGCGCCCAGCTTCAGGCTGCGACCCCCGCTGCGCATGGCGCGCGACAGGGCGCGAAGCTCCCGCCCCGCGCCAGGCAAGGGGGCCAGCGCCTTGGCCGTCGATCCGGCGGGATAGGCGTCAGTCTCCGCATCGCCGAACCCCGCGAAGCCGCGGCTGTCGCCGGTGTTGGTGCGCTGCACAGCCCTCAGGCTGGTGACCGTTGGCAACAGGGCGAAGGCGTAACTGCGCTGCAGCCAGGCGGTCGCCCGAAGCGCTGAGGGGTCGCTATCGTCGCCGGCTGGAAGGGCGGTGACCAGCACGCCGGGCGGAACGGCTCGCAGCGGCCCATCCACCACCAGATAGAGCGTGTGGGCTTGGGACAGGCTTTTGACCATCGGCGCCCAGAGCGCTTGGTAAAGCCGGTAAGCGGCCGCGCGATCAAACCCTGCGCCAGAGCGGACAGGGCGCGCGGCATCCACCGCGCCCCGGCCGTCGACGCCGGACAAACCCGCCTGCAGGCGCGCCGCCTCGTCTGCGACCTCATCGGCGGTCAGGTCGGAGCGGCGCCAGACGGCGCTGTCCGCCGTCACGGCCCAGACATAGGTCGCGCGATCGGTCGGCAGAATGACGACCAATCCTTCGCCCGGCTTCAGCAGCGTCTGGACCTGGGTGATGGACAGGGGCGTCGGATCCGTCAGGTCGCCAAAGGCCGGATAGACGCGGTCCAGACGGTCGCGCGACGCCTGCGCCGCCGCCGTCGCCCGGTCGAGATCAGCGGCGACGCCACGGGCGCGTTCCGCCGCAGGCGCACCCTGCGCGCGCAGGGTCGCCAGGACCGTCTCGAGCGCGCGATGCGTCTGTTCCGCCGCCCGGTGCGCTTCGAACGCTTCCCTCAGACCCGGATCGTTCGCCGCGATACGGGCGGCGCCGTCGGCCAGCGCCAGCCCCGCGCCCGGCGCGGTGGCCAGCTGCGCGTCTTCGAAGGCGACCTCCAGCGGGGATCGGTCCTGAGAAATGGCGGGACACGCCCACGCCAGGCCGAACAAGGCGGCCAAAACCAGTCGTTTCACGATTGTCCCTCGTTCCCGACGCCGATCATGCTTGACATTACAGCGTGTGGCGAGCGCCATTATCGCAATGGCCACGGGGATGGGCGCGATGTTTCAACTAATCAGCCTGTTGCTCTTCGCCCCCCAGTCGGCGCCGGCTGCGGCGACCGAGCCGCGCGACGCGATCCTCGCCGACATTCAGGCCGCGACCGTGGCGCGCGAAAGCGGCCGGCTGGACGATGCTTTCGTGGCGGTTGACCGCGCCATTGCGGCGGCACGCGCGATCCGGCCCGCCGATCCGATCCTGCTGTCCGACGCTCTGGTCGCCCGCTGCGATGCGAGATCCAACCAGTCCGAGCCCGACATTTCCGACTGTCACGAAGCGCTTGCGCTGCGCGAGGCGGCTCTGGATGCGAACGACCCCAGACTGCACAATTTGCGCATCCAGATCGCCGTCAACACCATCATGACGGGCAAGCCCATCGAGGCCCAAGCGGTCATCGAAAAGGCTTTGGCGGGCCTTCGCCAATCGCCCGATACGCCGGCGATGCGCACGGACGTCGGCATGGGGATCGCCGTTCTGGGCATGGCGCAGCAGGCGCAGGATCGACGTCGCGACGCTGAAGCGAGCTATCGGTCGGCTATCACGACGCTAGCCTCGGCCGACGAGACCGGACAGCGTTACCGCCCGCTGGTCTATAACTACCTCAACATCCTCCTGCTGAATGAAGGGCGGCTGATTGAGGCGCTTGAAGACGCCGAGACCTCTGTGGAAATCCAGCGCGCATCGGCGCCCGCAGGCGATCCAACCCTGATCGGCGCGCTGAGAGCCTTGGCGGCGGCCCAGCAGCGCACCGGGCGGTTGGCAGACGCTGAACGCTCCCTGCGTGAGCAACTGGCGCTGCTCGACGCGCAGCAGTCGCCCCAGCCTTCGCTCAGGGGCAATGCGCTGGCAGGCTTGGGGTCGCTCTACATCGACATGGGCCGCCCCGAACTGGCCAGGCCGTTGCTGGAGCAGGCGGTTGAAACCTATGCGCAGGGGGGCGCCGCCGGGCGTCGCACCGCCACCACCGCCCAAGGGATGCTGGCCGACCTCGACGTTCAGGCGGGGCGGCCGGCTGCGGCGGTCGCCCGTCTCGAAGGCGCCCTCGATGACCTGGGGCTAGAGGTTTCCGGTCAGCAAGGCCGTGCGGCGCTGCTGGCCCAACTGGCCAAGGCGCGCGAAGACAATGGCGACGAGACCCTCGCCGTGCAGCGCGCGCAGGAGGCGCTGGACATCTATGCCCGGATCGCGCCTCAGGCCCCTGCGATTTCAGGGCCGTTGCTGATCCAGGCGCGTGCGGATGTGCGTGAGGGGCGGCTCGATCAGGCACGCACCAAACTCGACACCGCCGTCGCTGTCGCGCAGGCTCGGCCCCCTTCGGCGCCGACGCGGATCGCGGCGGAGACCGCACGGGTCGATCTGGGTTTGGCGCAGGCGGGTCCGCTGGATGCGGATCTGTCGGCGATGGCGACCGATGCGGGAAACGGAGCGCGCGCTCTGATCCTGGCTTCTGCGAGGGCCGGCGTTCCGAGCCAAGGCCTTTCCACCATCACGCGGCAGGCCTTCGTCAATCGGATCGAGACAGCGTGGCGACAGGACGACGCCGCCACGCCTTAAGACCTCAACGGTAGCGGTATTCGCTGATGCTGCAGACGTTGATGCGTTCGCGGACCAGCACGTCGCCATCGGCGAAGACGGCCTTGAAGTCGAAATAGCATTCGCCGGTGCCGTCATCGATGTTGATGCGCACCGAGCGACCGGGGCGCAGCACGTCGTTGCCCAGGATGTCCTCTTCCCAATCGTCGGCGTCCACGCTGGAAGCGTAGAACTGCGTCATGGTCACACGCGTATCGTTGATGATGCGGACGCGGCGATCGGCGCCCGCGCCGGCCGAGGCCGGCGCGGCGACGCCCAGGGTCAGGGTCGCCATCGCAGCGGTCAGGCCGATGGCGCGGATAAAGCTCTTACGATTGATCATGACGGTTCCTCTCCACGGACGTCGACGCGACGTCGTTGACGAGAGAGTGGCTCAGACCGTCGTCCGGCCCCACTTACCGTCGCCGTAAGACAGCCGGGACATTCTGACATTCGCCGTCATGGGAGGACGACGACGGGAAAGGCGACGGCCATGGTCGCCTGACCCGGCGGCGGCCGAGAGACGCCGCCGCGATGCGGTCTGCCATCCAGTGCATCGACCAACCAGCCGGCCAGAGAACCGGGCTCGGCGGAGGTTTCGCCTCGGTCGCCTGGACGGCTGGACGAAGCGGCGAGATATCGCAGATCGGCCGGAAAACGCGTCGCTGCGGGGATGGCGAGGATGGCGAGACGCTCCATGACTACGTTCCGCTCCGACACGATCCGCAAAGCGGCGCTCCGCCTCTCCCCCGGCGCCAGACGCACCGTGTCCGACGGATGCAGGCTGGGGCCGACAACGCTCCCGTCCGCAGACAGATAGAGCAGGTTCACGTCCAAAATCGCGCGGCCCGTATTGACCATCTCGACATATAACCTGTCGCAGGCGCGCAACGCCGGCACGGCCATAAGCGAGACGATCCGCGCCGTGGCGGGCGGCGCCTGCGCATCGACCGCATCGCCGCACCGCCCTGCCGCGGGTCGATCAAGTCGCGTGACGATCGACATGCTGTCGGGCGCCCAGCCTCCGCCCAGCGCAGCGATCGCCATCGCCACGCGGTCGGCCGGCGACTTCGGTTGACCGACGGGGGGTGCGATCCGCGCCGCGACCGCGTCTGCCGATCCCGCCTCCAGCACTGAACGCCCAAGGCCGGTCGAGGCGATCCGGCCATAGCCCAGAACCGCTTGATCTTCGTCCTCCAGCACGACCTGCTCATCGGTCGCCAAACCCTCCTCCAACCCGGCTGTGAGCAGGGTCTCTGCGCCTCGACGCACGATGGCGAAGCGCCTTTGTCGTCCGCCGACCACGTCGAGAACCGGGCCGTCCAGGTCGCCTTCGAACACCGGCCGCGGGGCGTCCGGCCCCAGCCGGCCATCGGCCGACAGCAGACCCGTCGCCAGATCGCGCAGGCTGCGGGTGCGACCGGCGTCGAGGCTGCGGATCAAGGCGTTAGAGAAGGCCGAGCCCTTGTCGGTCGCCAAAGCCAAGCCGTCGTCGCCTGCGGCGTAGAAGCCGACGAACGCTCCCGCCGGACCCCGCGATGACGACGCACTGCCAAACCCCGTCTCCTGCCGGTTGAGCACGTCCGGTCCGCGTCTGGCCGGGCTGCCCCGCGAAACGGTTTTCACCTGGCCGTTTTGCGCCGCGCGTCCTCTCGTCACCCCCGCCGCATAGCAGGCGTCCACCACCAGCCAGACATCCGCGCCCCGTCGGCGCAATCGCGAGACAGCGGCCGCGATTTCATGGTCCGCAATCACGCCCCCGGCCGGGCGGCCGCCGGCGTCCAGAGCGGCGTCGGAGGCGAGCCAGACCTCCTCCAACCCGTCCGCCTCTTGAGATCCAGCCGTCGCCAGCCGCTGACCGCCATGCCCCGAGAAGTAGATCAGCACCCGGTCGTCGGGCTTCACCTCTCGCTCCAGAGCCGCCAACTGCTCGAGAATGGCGGCGCGGCTCGCCCCGGCCGGGCTGTCCTGATCCGAGATGGTCTTGATGGCCGCCTCGGAAAGGCCCGCCGCCTGCAGCGACCGGCTCAGGCGCGTCACATCCTGGTCGGGCGCGGCGATGCGGAAGTCGGACGGCAGACCGCGATATCGCCCGATCCCGATCAACAGAGCCAGGCTCTCGGCGCTCGCGACGCCTGCCCAAAGTCCCACGCCAAGCGCGAGACATAGCCCGACCGCGGCTCGGGCCCTAGTTGGTGCCATAGGCGTATCGATTTGCGGCGGCGCCGAGATTGCGGACCTCGACCTGATAGTCTCCGGGCTCGCGCGCCGTCCACGCGCACAGCTTGACGTCGCCCGGACCGGCCGCCTGACAGACAAGGCCCTTGCCGGCCTTGACCGTCACCGCCAGCGGCGCGTCCCCGTCTCCTTCGACATAGACGACCGCGGGCCGACCTGGCGCAAACCGCTCGCGAAAGACATGGGCCTGCCCCGCGGGCAGCCGCGCCAGCGACATCAACGGGCCGCCCGTCCTGCCCTTGTACTCCATGGCCCGGATCGCCGTGATGAAGGCGAGGATCTGCGCGTCACCTTCGGCCAGCACTTCCGCTTCGTTCAGCCAAACCTCCGCGACCTGAGGCCATGCTCCTTCATCGGTCGAATCCCTCTCCCCGTCCCGCAGAGCGGGTTCGGCCGGTTCCGGCTGAGCCGTGCGTACGGGCGCGGGCGTGGAGAGACGCAGCCTCGCCGCCGTCGCCAACAGCCAAGGATCGCCGCGCTCCCTTCCGAGACGCGCCAGACGCGCCGACAACTCCAAGGTCTCAAACGGCGCCGCCGCCGTCTCCGTGGCGGCGTCCATTTGAAGGGCTGGCGCGGACAGCGATTGGGCCGCCTTCGCCTCCACGGTCAGACCGGACGCCAGGATACCGAGGCAAAGCATTCGAACGAGCATTGTTCTTCTTGCCTCATACTCGGCGACCATCGCAACTTACGAGCCTTGTCAGCCCCGCCCGGCCGCGCCGCAGCCTAGGATGGGTGCCGAAGGAGGCCGCCATGCGCATACTGTTGCTGGAAGACGATGGCGACGCCGCCGATCGCGTGCGCTCCGCGCTGGCCGATGTCTCTGATCTGGACCTGGTGTCGCAAGCCACCGTCGCCGCCGCCGTGAAGACGGCGGCCGCCAAACCGTTCGACGTCCTGATCCTCGACCGCATGGTGGAAGACGGAGACGGACTGGAGGGTTTGGCGCAACTGCGCGCCCTGGGCGTCCGCACACCCGCTCTCGTCCTGTCCAACCTCGGCGCGACCCGGCATCGCGTGGAGGGGCTGGACGCCGGCGCCGACGACTATTTGGTCAAACCGTTCGAGGGCGAGGAACTGGTCGCGCGTCTGCGCGCCATGCTGCGGCGCGGCTCGACACGCGGCCATCCCGAGGTCTTTCTGCTCGGCGAACTGGAAGTCCGGGTTAAGGCGCGCACCGCCCACTGGCGCAACCGCCACCTCGACCTGTCGCCAAAGGAGTTCGACATCCTCGCCTTCCTGGCCGCCAACCACGATCTGGTGGTCTCGCGCCAGATGCTGTGGGACGCCTGCTGGCCGGAGTATCGGATCCCGCCGCAGATCAACGTCATCGACGTGAACCTGTCGCGACTGCGCGCCAAGATCCAGGCCGTCGCGGGCGCGCCGCTGATCGAGACCGTGCGCGGCCAGGGCTTCACGCTGTCGGACGGCGCAACGGCGTGAAGGGTTGGCGCAAGACCCAGCCTCGCTCCAGGCGCGCCTCGTCCGTCGCACGCCTGTCGCTTGCTTACGCCGTCGTCTTCATCCTCATTTCGGGCCTGTTCTTCGCGGGGGCCATGCATCTGGTCGCCCAGAAGAACCGCGAACGCCTCCAATCGCTGGTCTTCGCCGACAGCCGCGACCTGAAGACCAAGATCGACGAAGCGCCGTTGGCGCTCCGCCTCGACATCGCCCGCGCCATCGTCGGCGCCCGGATCGCCCAGGGCAAGGATCGCGTCCAGTATGCGCTTGTCGCGCCCAGCGAAGACTGGTTTGGGAACCTATCGGCCTCCAGCATAAGGGTGGCGCGAGATGGTCAGCTGGTCCTGGCCACGCATGGGTGGTTGTCGGTCGCGGCGATCGACCGGATCGATCTCGGTCAAGGCGCCTATATCCTGCTTGGTCGAAGTCAGGACGAAGCGGGACTGGAGCGTGACGTCATGGCCGTCGGCGCGCTCGCGCTCGCGTTGGCCGGCCTTGTCGCCTTCGTCATCGGCCCCATCGCCAGCCTGCGCCTGGTCCGCCGCGTCGAAGCCGTCAACCAGGCCTGCGAAAACTTCGGAGCGGGCGACCTGACCGCCCGCGCGCCCGGCGCCGCTGCGTCGGACGAGTTCGGCGCCTTGGCCCGGTCAGTGAACGCCATGTTCGAGCGGATCGACGCCCTCGTGGGCGGCCTGCGAGAGGTCTCCAACCAAGCGGCGCACGACCTGCGCACGCCCATCGCACGCTTGCGCTCCGACCTCGACACAATCCGAACCGCCGCCACCCTCGACCAGGCGCGCAAGGCGGCCGAGGCCGCGACCGCCGAGACGAACGCCATACTGGAGACGTTCGACGCGCTGCTCGACCTCGCGGAGATCGAGGCGGGATCGACCGTCGTCCTGTCGCCGGTCGATCTATCGACCATCGCGCAACAGGCGGCCGACCTCTATCGACCCGTCGCCGAGGACGCCGGGATCGCGCTCACGCTGGATCTCCAGCCAGCCCATGTCGCCGGCGAGCAGGCCCTGCTGATCCGCGTCGTCGCCAACCTGCTCGACAACGCCATCAAATACTGCCCGCGCGGCTCAACGGTGCGGATCGCCGTTGAGCCCGTCGAAGGCGGTGTCGAGCTCTCGGTCGCGGACGATGGTCCCGGCGTTCCCGCATCCACGCGAAGCGAAATCCTAAGACCGCGCACGCGCGGCGCCATGGCGTGTGCCCCAGGTCTCGGCCTGGGGCTGGCCTTGGTGTCGGCCGTCGCCGTACGGCATACCGCCGAGCTTCGACTTGAAGACGGGCCACACGATCGAGGTCTCCGCGTCGTGCTCAGATTTGCTCAGAGTGATCCGGTCGCTTGATCATTGGTCGCACGGAAGTCACGTGACGGCAGGTGAATCGCGCTTTGGCGCCAGAATCTGGACCGTCTCCAATCTCGGCTGTCGCGGTCGCGACGGCCGTGTAGGCTTCGGGAGGCTGAATCGAATAGTTATGGCGGCCGTCTCGTATGCACGCTTGGAGGCGCAAACAGACGTCGTTGCTGCCGTTTGGCGCCCGATAACGACCGAGAGAGACCGTGCTGCTGGAATGCACCGGCGCCATCAAGTGACATGGAAGTGCGCCGCTCGAAAGATCAGCTTTCTGGCTTCCCGACAGCAGAAAGCCCCACGGCTTTTGGCGGTGGGGCTTTTTGGTGTTTTGGGTGCGGGAGTAGGATTTGAACCTACGACCTTCAGGTTATGAGCCTGACGAGCTACCGGGCTGCTCCATCCCGCGGCAAACGGTAGTGTATCGTGAAGGAAGAACGGATCGAGAAGGACCGCGA